>Ga0187894_10000031_pt1 | contig 206237 bp, 217 predicted proteins | sample GBC1701081metaG_FD_136650 | JGI IMG/M metagenome (GOLD analysis project Ga0187894, IMG submission 136650) | White microbial mat communities from a lava cave in the Kipuka Kanohina Cave System on the Island of Hawaii, USA - GBC170108-1 metaG ... | reverse complement strand
ATCCGAGCCCACTCCGCGTCGCTCAACCATGTCAGCTGTCTCGCCATCCAAAGCCTCCACCACAGCAAAAGCCTTGAATCAGCCATCCCCCAAGCACGCAACCTTATTGAGTACAGACCCTAGGCGGTCTGTTGCGTGGCGGCGGGCTGCGGCGCGCCGCCGGCTTCCTCGATCTCGCTCATCAGCCGATCGTAGGAGGCCGCCTCCGCCGAGCCCTGGAATTCCTTCGTGTGCCGCCAGAGCTGCAGGTTCATCAGCATGAACAGGTCGGCGACCAGCACGGTGGTGAACAGCGAGCGCACCATGAATTCGATGGGGACCTGGATCACGTCCGGCTTCCAGAGCTGAAGCAGTGAGCTCCCCGAATCCAGGCCGAGCAAAGCGAGTTGCCGGATGCCGCCCATCCCGTTCGGAATCGGCACCGTGTGCGTGAATCCATAAACCACGATCAGGCCCAGACCGATGCCGATCACGATCAGCACGGTCTTCTGGACGGTGCCGATCCGCGCAATCTTCTCCTCGGAGCGGAGCGGCCGGATGAAGGTGCGGGCATTGAACAAATACAGCATCGGTGCGCCGAGCACCGCGACGATGCCGAGGATCAGCAGGATGTCGCCCACGACCTGGTTCACCGTCGTGAAGATGACGAGGAATAACAGGACGTAGAGGGGCGTGGCTGCGACGAGGAACAGGCCCGGCAGGACCGACCGGGGATCAGCGCCTTGATCCGCAGGCACCCCCGCAAGACGCCGGGGAGCAGCGACAGCACCGCCGGCATCAAAGTGATGTAAACCGCGACCGCTCCGAAGATACCCGCCCCGAAGCTCATCACGGTGATCGTGTCCGCGTCATTGCCCGCGCTCGACATGTCGAGCCGCCAGCCGAAGGGGATAAGGGCAAGGACCAGCGGCGTCAGAAAGGCGATCAGCCAGCCGCGCACCAGGATCGTACGGGAACGCCGGTGATTGGCCCAGGTCCCGGCCGCCAGCCAGGCTGTGACCGGCAGCACGAACAGGCCGGCGATGCGTACGATCTCGAGCAGGATGCCGACGCCCGAAATGTTCGGATGCTCCGTCGTCACCGAGCCGAGCGCGGCGAGCAACGCCGAGATCAGGGTCGGGATCGCGACCACGAGCAGCACGCTGCGCCGCCAGACCAGATAGCGGCGGGCGTCTTCCTCATCGACGCCATTCGTGATCAGCTTCGCTTCCTCGTCCGGCTCGACGGGCAGCGCGCGAAGATTCCAGTTGAAGGCGCGCCTGAGATGCAGGCCGGCCTTGTTGCCCCCCTGCGGCGCCCCATAAGCGGCGGGGGCGGCGTAAACGGGGGCCGCGGGCGCAGGCGCAGGTGCCGTGGCGGGCGCGGCTTCCACAACGGGCGCGGGCTCGGGCTCGACCGGAACCGGCTCGGCTGCGTGTACGGGCTCGACCGGTGCGGGCACGGGCGCGGTGGCTTCGGCGACCGGTGCGGGTACGGGTGCCGGCGCCGGGGCTGGTGCCGGTGCTGGTGCGGGGGCCACGGCACCGAAGGACGGCAGCTGGCTGGCGGTCAGGCGGACGGTCGCGCCATTGTGCCAGACGCCGTCGCCGGGAAGGATCCGGCGCTCGGCGATATAGTCGGCGAGCTGCGCGATCGTATATGGGCCATATTGCTGCTGCCCGTCGCGGGTCATCAGCCAGGCGGCCTCGCCCGGCGGCGGCAGGTTCATGCCGCAGGTGGCGCAGGACAAAGAGGAGGCATCCTCCTCGGCGGGCGTGCCGGCGCGGCAGGCGAGGCACGGGATCAGGATCATGGCCATGACGTTTTGTCGGCGACCGTTTCGGTGACGTCAAGACGGCAACGCCCTAAACTCGCTCAGTCTTTTCCCGGTTCGTCACAGGCTCTTTCCTGCCGGTGCCGGCTCCGATAGAGCCGCGCGATGACCTTCTCCGCCAGGCGCCCGGGATGAAGATCGTCGCGGCCGATATCGGCGGCACGCATGCGCGCTTCGCGCTGGCCGAGCTCAGCGAGGGCACGCGGCCCCGGATCGGCGAGATGCGCAAATACCGGACCCGCGACGATGCCGGGCTGGCAGGCGCCTGGGCGCGGTTCGAAAAGGACAGCGGCGGCACCCTGCCCCGCGCCGCCGCGCTGGCGATCGCGGCGCCCATCGAGGGCGACACGCTCACCTTCATGAATTCGGACTGGCGGCTGGACCGGCACCGGCTGAAAGACGAAATCGGTGTCGATAAATTATCCCTTCTCAATGATTTTGGTGCGGTAGCTCACACAGTTTCTGTGACACCGGCGGACGAGTTCGTGGCCATAGCCGGCCCGGGCGACCTGTCGGAACCGGGCATTGTCAGCGTGATCGGGCCGGGCACGGGCCTCGGCGTCTCGCTGCTCGACCGCCGCAGCGGCGGCGTCGCGGTGATCGAGACCGAGGCCGCCCATATCGGCTTCTCTCCGCTCGATCCGGAAGAGGAAGAGCTGGCCGACTTCCTCACCGCCCGCTACGGCCGCGCCTCGGTCGAACGGGTCGTCTCCGGGCCGGGCCTGATCGACATCTATCATTTCCTCGGCGGCGGCGAGGCGCCCGATCCGAACCAGGCCGGCCTGCTCTGGGACGCGGCGATTTCGGGCGCGGACGCGCGCGCCGAACGGGCCCTGTCCATCCTCGTGCGCTGCCTCGGCGCGGCCGCGGGCGACATCGCGCTCGCCCACGGCGCGATGGGCGTCGCGCTCACCGGCGGCCTCGCCAACCGCATCGCTCATCTGCTGAAGAGCCCCGCCTTCGAGGCCCGTTTCACCGCCAAGGGCCGCTATCGCGACCGCATGCACCGCACCCCGGTCCGCCTCCTCACCGTTCAGGAGCCCGGCCTGCTCGGCGCCGCGATCGCCTTCCAGCGCGAATGGGGAGAGATACATTGACCCTCCTGTCCCGGCGTGAAGCCGCGCTCCTGCTGCTCGCCGGCGCCGCGGCGCCCGCGCGCGCGCAGGAGCGCATCGATTACAGCGAGGTCACCTCCCTCGACATCGCCGCTCGCTGGGCCGCCGACGGACGGCTTGCGCGGATCCTGCTTTTCCCCTCGGAGCTGGGCGGCGAGGACGTGCCGCCCAATGTCAGCTACGTGCCCCCGTCCGCCTTGCCGCGCCGTGCGGCGGCGATCGAGGCGCTGAGCGAGGAAGCCGAACAGGGCCTGATCGACCGGATGGACGTGCGCCCCGATTATGCCGGGCGCAGCTTCGTGCCGACAAGGTTGCGCTTCGCTGCGAGCCATTCGGCGACAGGCCACCGCTTCGCCCGCGTCGTCGAGATCTGGACGCCCCCGGCCTGACCATCGGGCCGGCTGTTGCCCCGCAGCGCGCCGGGCTCAGCGGCGCGCGCAGCCCCTTCCCCTGACCGCGCCCGGCCCGGTCACGTAGCGCGCGAGCCAGGCGCGCAAATCGGTCAGGTAGCCGGGCGTGAAGCGCGTCACCCGGGCGACGTCGGCGAGCGAGCCGCCCGCCGATTCGAACAAGGCGTGATCGCCATTGCGATAGAGCCGGAACGCGGCCCGGCGATTGCCCGCCCGCGCGAAGGCGGCGCGGAGCAAGGCCGCGCTGCGCGCCGCCGGGGTGTAGATGTCGCTGGTCCCGCTCTGCACGAGGATCGGGCAGGACAGCTGTGCCCAGAGCGACGGCGGATCGATCAGCTCGCGGCGCTGGCTCGCGATCCAGCGCAATATGCCCGCCCGGTTCGCCTCGTTCATCTCCTCGATCTCGGCCGGCAGGCGGGCGAGCCGGAACCAGGGCTCGCGCGACGCGGCGGCGAGATCGGCGCGGAACGCGTTCCAGCCCTCGCCGCCCGAGCGGACCAGCGCCATATCGCGCTCGTGCAAGGCGCGGGCGGCGGCGATCTGCGCCGCGCTGTAACCGGCATGGCGCAGGTCCGATTCCATCTCGAAGATGATGTTCTCGCGCTGGGTCAGGCCGGAGGCGGCGCGCGCGATGACGAAGGCGATCCGGTCGGGCGCCATGGTCGCGGCGAGCGGCGCGGTCCAGCCGCCATTGCTCGAGCCGTAAAGACCGATGCGGCCGGCATCGATGTCCGCCCGGGCGCGGAGCATGGCGACCGCCGCGACCGCGTCCGCCGCCAGATCGGCCTGCCCGGCGGTCCGCCAATTGCCCCCGGAGCCGCCCACGCCCCTTTTGTCATAGGCGAAGACCGCGACTCCCGCCTCGGCGAAGAAGCCGGGCACCCAGCCGAAGCTGCGGTCCTCGGCGCCGCCGCCATGGAGCAAAACCACCGCCGGAAAGGGCCCGCGGCCGCGCGGCAGGGTCAGGGTTCCGGCAAGGCGGATCGCGCCCGACCGGAAATTCAGGTCCTCGCGGCGGAAGCCGGCGCGCGGCGCGCTCCGGACGCGGCCGCCCTCGGTGACGCTGAGGCCCGCCGCGCCGATCCGCAGCCGCGACTGGACCGGCGTCTCCGCCATCACCGCCGGCCCGGTGGTATAGCTGTCCGACCCGTCGCGGTGCAGCGCCCGGATCCGCCCGGCCGGATAGTCGATCATCAGGAGGCCGCCCAGATCCTCCACCCAGAAGATCGCGACGAAGCCGCCGCCCGGCAGATCGTAGGTGCCGATCGCCCGGCCGATCTCCTCGCGCGGCGGCGGCGCGGCGGGCGCGAAGGTGGCGACGCCGGGCGGCTGCTGCGCGGCGGCAGCCGATTCCAGGGCAAAGGCGAACAGAAGCGCGGACAAGGCCCGGGTGAACGCCATTTCGTCCCTCCGTCTGCCCACGCCGGCTAGATGCTACAAATGTGGCGGGAGCGCAACCCCCGCCGGGAAACGCCTTAGCGCGGCGCCATCCGGATGGCGCCGTCCAGCCGGACATATTCCCCGTTCAGATAGACATTCTCGGCCATGAAGACGGCGAGTCGGGCATATTCCGCCGCCGTGCCCAGCCGCTTCGGGAAGGGCACCTGCGCAGCGAGCGCGTCGCGGACGTTCTGCGGCATCATCGCCATCATCGGCGTCTCGAAAATGCCGGGGAGGATGGTGTTCACGCGAATGCCCTCGCCCATCAGGTCGCGGGCGACCGGCAGCGCCAAGCCGAGCACGCCGGCCTTGGAGGCCGCGTAAGCCGCCTGGCCGATCTGCCCGTCCTGCGCGGCGACCGAGGCGGTGTTGACGATCAGCCCTTTCTCGCCGTCCTCGAGCGGGCCGAGCGTCGCCATGCCGGCCGCGGAGGCGGCGAGCACGCGGAACGTGCCGATCAGGTTGATCTGGATGGCGAGCTCGAACTGGTGGACCGGATAGCGTTTGATGGCGCCCGTTTCCTTGTCGCGGCCGACCGTCTTCACCGCATTGGCGACGCCCGCGCAATTGACGCAGAGCCGCTCCTGCCCGTTGGCCTCGCGCGCCTTGGCGAAGCCGGCGTCGACGCTCTCGTCCGAGGTCACGTCGACATGGCAGAAGATGCCACCGATCTCGGCCGCGACCTTCTCGCCCTTGTCCGCGTCCCGGTCGAAGATCGCGACCTTCACGCCCTTCTCGGCAAAGGCCCGCGCCGTCGCCTCGCCGAGGCCGGAGGCGCCGCCGGTGACCACCGCGGCGATGCTGCTGTCGAGTTTCATGTGCCGATGCTCCCTTGTCCCGTTGCGGGCTCCCTAGAGGCCAGATGGGCACCACGACAAGGGATGAATCTACCACGACAAGGGATGAATCTGCGGCTGCTGGCAGCATCAATTACGCGAGGCGGACCGGCCGTCGATCAGGCATATCAATCCCTGTCCCCGTTTCAGGCAAATGCATCTTGATTCAATCAGGATCGTGACGGATGCTGGAACTTGATTCGACGAGATCAGGGGGGGTCGATGAATCGGATCGTTCTGCACATGACTTTACTGGCGTTCGTCTTGCTGAGCGGATGCTCCAGAAGCAGCGTCGACTGCAGCAGTGAGGCGTCGTTTGCGGCGGTCATTCCTCTGGTTCAGGAGAAGGTTGACCAGAAGACTCGCGACCGTGTTCGTGCTGCCAACAGCAATCAGCCGATTGCGACCTCTCGCGTGCGCGCTGCCGTCAGGCAGGCTAATTTCACGATCGTCGATGTGCGCACCACTCAGCAGGATCCCAACAGCACCCGGCGTTTCTGCGTCGGCCGGCTGAAGGTCACCATCCCTCCTGCTGTCCTGCAGGAAGCGGACCGCGGGCGTCAGGCCGCCGGTCTCGGCACCACGCTCCAGTTGGCGGAGGCCAATGACGTCGACCGGGATGGGGGCGCCTTCGTCCTCGAGCTGAGATATAATGTGCAGCCCACGGACGATGGCAATCGCATCTATGCCGAGCTGGAAGAGGCGGATGGCGTCGCCAACTTTTTTGCTGAGACCTTCGCTTTCTACCTCCTGAGGCCAGTCGTGGAGCAGGCACGCATCGAGGAAGATCGCCAGGCGGCTGAACAGCGCAGGGTCGAACAACAGCAGCAGCAGGAGCAGGAGGCCGCGCTGACCGAGCAACGGGCCGCCATTCTCGACCAGGCGCGATCCGAGAATCGTTTGTCCGAGCAGACGATCAATGCAATTTGGCGCGGCATCCCGCCTGACACGCGAAGCCAGCTGCTTGAAATGCAAAGGGCCTGGCTTCGCCGGCGAGTGGCCGATTGCCGCATCGAAGCCGCGTCCGCGTCGACCCAGCCACAAGATCGCGAGGCAGCGCGTCTGCGCTGCGATACGCGCATGACGAACGAGCGGATCAATTATTTGCGACAATTTGCGTCGGGATATTAGCCGAGCCCGTCGCTATCGCATCAAGTCCAAAGCGGTTATGCTGCGCCGAGGCGAAAGGGCGCGATGACCGACTTCGATTTCATCATGATCAAGCCGTCCCATTATGACGATGACGGCTATCCGATCGTCTGGTGGCGGACGATCCTGCCGTCCAATTCGCTGGCGGCGCTGAACGGGCTGGCCCGCGACGCCGACCGACGGCAGGTGCTCGGGCCCGATGTCGCCTTCAACCTGGTGCCGATCGACGAATGCAACCAGCATGTCGTGCCGGCGAAGATCGTCCGCGACATCCGGAAGCGCGGCTCGAAGGCCCTGATCGGGCTGGTCGGCGTGCAGTCCAACCAGTTCCACCATGCGCTCGACCTTGCCCGCGAGTTCCGCGCCGCCGGTCTGCCGGTGGTGATCGGCGGCTTCCACGTCTCCGGCTGCCTGTCGATGCTGAAGGAGATCCCGCCCGAGATCCAGGAGGCGCTGGACATGGGCTGCTCGCTCTTCGCCGGCGAGGCCGAGGAAGGCCGGCTCGACGAAGTGCTGCGCGACGCCTGGCACGGCGAGCTGAAGCCGATCTACAATTATCTGAAGGACCTGCCGAGCATCGCCAACGTGCCCGTGCCGTGGATGCCGAAGGAATCGCTCGAGCGGAACAGCGGGCAATGGTCGAGCTTCGATCTCGGCCGCGGCTGCCCGTTCCAGTGCAGCTTCTGCACGATCATCAACGTCCAGGGGCGCAAGAGCCGCTTCCGCACCGCCGACGATCTCGAGAATATCATCCGCGAGAATCTGGCGCAGGGGATCAAGGCCTTCTTCATCACCGACGACAATCTGGCGCGAAACAAGGATTGGGAGAGCTTCTTCGACCGGCTGATCAAGCTCAACGAGGAGGAGGGCCTGAAGGCCAATCTCACCATCCAGGTCGATACGCTCTGCCACCGCATTCCCAATTTCATCGACAAGGCGAAGCGCGCCGGCGTGATGCGCGCCTTCGTCGGGCTCGAGAACATCAATCCCGACAATCTGCTCGCCGCCAACAAGCGCCAGAACAAGATCACCGAATATCGCCACCTCTTCCAGCAATGGCACGAGCGCGGCGTGTTCACGATCGCCGGCTATATTCTCGGCTTCCCCGGCGACACCAAGGAGGGGATCCTCCGCGACATCGAGATCATCAAGCGCGAGCTGCCGGTCGACATCCTCGAATTCTTCTTCCTGACCCCGCTGCCGGGCTCGGAGGATCATCAGAAGCTGCATCGGGCGGGCGTCTGGATGGATCCCGATCTCAACAAATACGACCTCCATCACCGGGTCACGCATCACGACACGATGAGCGATGCCGAATGGGAGGAAGCCTATAAGGCGGCCTGGGACGCCTATTTCACGCCCGAGCATATGGAGACGGTGACGCGGCGCCATGCGCGCCTCAAGGGAGGCCGGCCGAAAAAGGCGCTGCAATATATGGTCGAATTCCGCCTGCTCTACGCCAATGAGGGCGTGCATACGCTGGAGGGCGGGGTGATCCGCCGCAAGCGGCGCAAATCGCGCCGCCCCACCCTGAAGCGCGAACCGGCGCTGCTTTTCTATCCCAAATTCGCGTTCGAAAGCGCGCGCAAGGCGTGGAGCTACTGGCGCGGCTTCCGCCGGGCGAAAGTGCTGCTGAAGCGGATCGTCGAGGATCCGGCGCGCTGGGACTATGACGATCTGGCCACCCGCCCGCTGGGCCATAACGAGCTCGAAGCGCTCGATCTGTTCCACGAGACCCGCGGCGGCGCCGAGGCGGTGGAGAAGCAGCACCGGCAGGAGGCGCTGCTGGAGAGCGTGCGCGCCAGCCATGCGGGAGCGGCGGCCTGATGTACGGCGAGGAGGGGAACCGGCGGACGCCGCTCATCGTCGCCATCGCTTTGGGGGTTTTCCTCATCGCCGGCGCCGCGGTCTTTTTCCTGACGCGGAACGGGCCGCAAAGCCCGGCGGACGTGGAGGCCCTGCTCGAGCGCAGCCCCTCCGACCGCGAGGCCGCCCGCGCGCTCAAGGCCAATTTCCCGGCCGACTATCAGCGGCTGCTCACCCAGGTCGCCGAAGCGAATCGCACGCGCGGCCGGGCGGCGGCGTCGCGCGAAATGGCGGAGTTCATGGCGCGGTTCATCCGGTCCAAGGTCAATGCGCTCCTCGCCGCGCCGGACCGCGAGCTGCAGCGGATCGGCGGCGCGCAGGTCGCGCTGGTCCACGCCCTGCGCGACGAGAATGTGAATCTGTGCGCGGACTATTCCGTGCGCGGTCTCAACCCGGGTGCGCGCATCTCGGCCGGCACGATCGCTTTGCTTTCCCGCCTGGCCGTGTTCATCATCGAGGCCGCGCGCGCCGGGGAGCAGCCGGGGCGGACACCGCGGCCGACGTTGAGCGAGGCGGACGGGCAGGCCTGGATCGCCGAGATGCGGGCGATCGATCCGGCCGTCGCCCGGCAGATCGAGGGCAGTGGCGTGGGTACCGAGCCGCCCAATGTCCAGTGCCGCGCGGGTGTCGTGCTTTATGAGGCGGTCACCCGTCTGCCGGCCGCGAGAGCCGGGAACGTGACCGCCTTCCTGATTCGCGAATCGCTGAGCGAGCCGGCGCCCGGGCGCTGAGGCCGCGCGCTCGGCAATCCCCGGTCTGGAACCCGCGCGCCGGGCGCGCTATGGCCGCTGCAAGCGAGGCGAAGATGGCAAGCAATCCTTTCACACATCATCCCAAAGAGGTCGGCGAGACCTATGGCGAGCATTTCGGTCACGCCGCCTGGTTCGGCGTGCGCATGATCGGCGGCGGCATCGCCTGCCTGATCCACGCCATCTTTCCGTTCCTCTGCGTCAAGACGGGCAGCCAGACGATGAACCGGCTGCACGCCAAGCTGTACGGCCGCGCCGAAAAGGCGAACTGGGAGCGGCACCCGATCATCTGAGACCCGATTGTGACCGTTCCGAAATGCGCTGGTCCCCGGGCGGAGGTGCCGATGAGACGAACCCCGTTGCTTGCCATCGCTCTGCTCGCGATCCCGATCGCCGCCATCGCCCGGGAGCAGACGCCTCCGGCAGCGATGGCGCGGCCGACCACCCCCGGCGAGTTCGTCGCCCAGCGGGAAGCGAGAATGGGTCTCGGCGGCGGCAATCTGGCCTCGATGAAGGAGGTTGCGGATGCGGGCGGAGACCTGACCGCGCTGGCGCCGCGGATCGAACGGCTGATCCAGTGGTCGGTGGACCTGCCGACCCTGTTTCCGGAGGGCAGCGACACCGCGGAGAGCGGCGCCCGGCCGGAAGTCTGGTCGGACCGGGCGGGCTTTGAGGCCGCCGCCGAGCGCTTTCAGGCGGCGGTCCGCGGCCTGGCGGCGCCGGCCGCCGCCAATGACCATGCCGCGTTCCTGACGGCCTGGACCGCGGCGAACGACGCCTGCAGCGCCTGCCACGACCATTACCGGATGTAGCCGGTTACAGCCTGAGCTTCCGCCGGTCGGCCAGCACCGCGCGCGCCGCATTGTGCCCGGGCGCGCCGGTGACGCCGCCGCCGGGATGCGCGCCGGCGCCGCACAGATAGAGGCCCCTGAGCGGCATGCGATAATCGGCATGGCCGAGCATCGGCCGGTTCGAGAAGAGCTGGTCGAGCCCCATCTTGCCGTGGAAGATGTCGCCGCCGATCAGGCCGAAGCGGCGCTCGAGATCGAGCGGCGACAGCGCCAGCCGGCCGACCACGAGGTCCCTGAAACCCGGCGCGTAGCGGTCGACATGGGCGATGATATGATCCGCCGCCTCGTCCCGCCTTTTGTCCCAGCCGCCCTCCACCCGATAGGGGAAATGCTGGCAGAACAGGCTGGCGACATGCCGGCCTGCCGGCGCGAGGCTGTCGTCCAGCGTCGAGGGGATCAGCATCTCCACCACCGGCTCACGCGACCAGCCCTCGGTCCGCGCCGTGAGATAGGCCCGGTCCATATAGGCGAGCGAGGGCCCGACGATCACGCCCGCGGTCAGATGGTCGCCCGGCCCCGGCAGCGAGGTGAAGCTCGGCAGGGCGGACAAAGCCACGTTCATCCGGAAGGTCGCGCTCTCGCTGGCCCAGTGCGCCATGCGGCGCGTGGCTTCCGGCGCGACCGCGCCCTCGGGCAGCAGCTCCGTGAACAGCCGCTTCGGATGGACGCCGGCGACCACCGCCTTCGCGCGCCAGGTTTTCCCGCCGGCCACGGCGCCTGCGGCGCGATCTCCCTCGACGATCACCTCCTCGACGGGAGAGTCGAGGACGATCTCCACGCCTTCCTCCCGCGCCGCCTTCGCCATCGCCCGGGTGATCGCGCCCATGCCGCCGATCGCATGACCCCAGGCGCCCTCGACGCCCGCCGCCTCGCCGAAGACATGGTGGAGCAGCACATAGGCCGAGCCCGGTGCATAGGGGCTGGCATAATGTCCGACCACCGCGTCGAAGCCGAACAGGGCCTGGACGAGATCCTGGCTGAAATAGCGGTGCAAAATGTCCGCCGCCGATTTGGTGAAGAAATCGACCAGATGGCGCTGATCCTCCAGCCCCAGCCGGCCGACGCCGCCGCCGAGCTTCAGCAGGGCGAGCAGGTCGCCGAGCCCGCCGCCGGCATTGGGCGGCGCGCGCAGCAGCCATTGCCGGAGCACGCCCACCACCTTGCCAAGCGCCGCCGAATAAGCGTCGTAATTCTCGGCGTCCCCGGGCGAATGGCGGGCAATCTCCCGCCGGGTCAGCCCGTCCCGCCCCGAGAGCAGATAGTCCGGCCCCACGGTGGGCAGGAAATTGTCGATCTTGCGGAGCACGACCTTCAGGCCGTGCTCGTAGAGCCGCAGGTCGCGGATGATCTTCGGATTCAGCAGGCTGACCGTGTAGCTCGCCGTCGAGTTGCGGAAGCCGGGATGGAATTCCTCGGTGACCGCCGCCCCGCCGACCACGCCGCGCGCCTCGACCATGGTCACCTTCAGCCCGCGCTGCGCGAGATAGAAGGCACAGGTCAGCGCATTGTGCCCCGCGCCGATGATCAGGATGTCGCTGGTGCGTGTCTCGGTCATGGCGGGCCTATCGCCGGTCGCGTGCCCGACTTCAAGGCCGCGGGTCAGTCAGCCAGCGGCACCGCCAGGGTCGCCTTCACCCGGCTCTTCACGAAGGTAGTCTCGAAGCGGCGCACGCCGGGCTGCTCCAGCAGCCGTCCGGCCAGCTCGTTATAGGCGTCCATGTCCGGCGCCACGACCAGGATCAGGAGGTCGAAGGCGCCCGCCAGACTGAGGCAGAGCTGGACGTTCGGGCTGGCCGCCAGCCGCCGCCGCGCCGCGTCGACCTCGTGCGGCGCGTGGCGCTCGAGCTGGATCTGGACGACGGCGGAGAGCGGATGGCCGGCCGCTTCCTCCGAAATCAAGGAGACGTCGGCGGCGATCACCCCGGTCGCGCGCAGCCGCCTGAGACGCCGGGCGATCGCCGAGGGGGAGCGGCCGACCTGCTCGGCCAGCCGGTCCGCCGTCTGCAGATTGTCCGCCTGCAGGCAGGCGAGCAATTGCCGGTCCAGTCGGTCGAGCCTCGCGGCCATCGGCGTCTTTTCCCTCGCATTTGCCAGAATCTGGCAAGCCCCGCTCCGTCTTTGCCGGAAATCGCTGCCGTTCCCAAGCGATAAGGTGGCGGGGATCGTAGCGTGGGAGCCTGTTTTATGCGGCGTCTGTCCGTCCTGGCCGCTTCGGCCGTCACCCTTCTGTCCGTGTCGGCCGGCGCAGCGCAGCCGCCGGCCCCGGCCCCGGGCGCACGTCCCGCAGAGGCGCCCTTGCCGCCCTTCGACGCGCGGGCCGTGGTCGCCGAGGTCCGCCGGGTGATCGCCGAGCGTTACGTCCTGCCGGAGCGTCGCCCGATCCTCGATGCCGCGCTGGCGCAGTCGCTCGCCGGCGGCCGCTACACCACCACCGATCCGGCCGAGCTGGCCGAGCGGATCAATGCCGATCTCGACCGGGCGGGCCACGACCGCCACCTCAATTTCAATTTCAACCCGCGGCAGGCCGCGATCGCCGCCGCCGGCAACCGGCCGCAGCCTGACACCAGCGCCTTCGAGCGCCAGGCGCGCGCCGCCAATCACGGCATCAGCGAGCTGAGGGTCCTGCCCGGCAATGTCCGCTACATGGCCTATGACGGCTTCGTCTGGACAGGCCCGGAGAGCGCCGCCGCGCTGGAAAATGCGATGCGCTTCCTGTCCGGCGGCGACGCGGTGATCATCGATCTCCGGCGTAACGGCGGCGGCAGCCCGGAGGCGGTCCAATATATCATCAGCCACTTCCTCCCGGCCGGGCGGCCGCTCGTCACCTTCTACATGAACGGCAGCCCGTCGCCGGACCGGCTGGAGACGCTGGCGGAGCTGCCCGCCGGGCGGATGGTCGGCAGGCCGCTCTACGTGCTGATCAGCGGCGGCACCGCCTCCGCCGCCGAGGAGTTTACCGGCCATGTCGGCGGCTATCATCTCGGCGAGCTGATCGGCGAGAATACCGCGGGGGCGGGCTTCCGGAACGACATCGTGCCGATCCAGGGCCGCTTCCTGCTCAGCGTCTCGGTCGGCCGCGCGGTGCTCGCCTCGACCGGGCGGGACTGGGAAGCGGTGGGCCTCGCGCCGACCATCCCGACGCCGATCGCCGGCGCGCTCGACACCGCCCATGCGCTGGCGCTGCGCCGCCTCGCCACCGGCGCCGCCGGGCCTGACCGGGCGCGGCTCGAGGCGATGGCCGAAGGCGTCGCCGCCCGGGCGGAGCATCGCGCCCCCGCGCTCCCGCTCGACGCCTATGCCGGCAGCTATGGCGAGCGCGTCGTCAGCGTCGGTGAGGGCCGGCTGTGGCTGCGCCGCGGCGCCCGCGCCCCGCTCGCCCTCGTCCCGCTTGGCGGCAATCTTTTCACGCTCGAGCTCCAGCCCGAGGCGCGGCTCAGCTTCGAGGTGTCGGGCAGCGCCGCCACAGCCTTCGCCATGGGTCCGGCGGGGCAGCCGCCGCAGGGCCGTTTCGCCCGCAATCCCTGAGGCGTTTTGCGCCATTTTGGCCGTTGCAACGCCGGGGGGATGGGGTAAGCAGATCGCTCCTGAGTTGGGGAGCAAGAGCATGAAAAAGGGTTTGTTTGCGGGCGCCTTTCTGGCGGTCGCTTTCGCTGCCAGCGCGGCCTGGGCGGCAGCGCAGGATTTCACCATTCACAACAATACCGGCCATACCATCGTCACGCTGAACGTGTCGCCGAACGCCTCCAATCACTGGGGTCCGGACATCCTGGGGGTCGACGTGCTCGCGGACGGTGAATCGGCCGAGGTCAGCTTCGATCGCGACGAGGATCATTGCATCTGGGACATCCGCGTCACCTATGACGACGGCACCGAGAATGACGAGCGCGGCATCAACCTGTGCGAGACCACGGACGTGACCTTCACCGCTTCGTAAGCGGCAAGTGCATGTAAACGAAAGGGCCTCGCCGGCGACGGCGGGGCCCTTTCCTCATGTCAGCGCATCAGCACCAATTCTTCCGACATGGTCGGGTGCAGCGCGATCGTCTCGTCGAACTGGCTCTTGGTGAGCCCGGCTTTCACCGCGACCGCGGCGGCCTGGAGTATCTCCGGCGCTTCCGGGCCGATCATGTGGATGCCGACCACCTTCTCCGACTCCTCGTCGACGATCATTTTGTAGAGCGAGCGCTCGTTGCGGCCGGCCAGCACGTTCTTCATCGGCCGGAAATCCGAGACGAAGGTCTTGTAGCCGCCGAGCTTGTCGCGCGCCTGACTCTCGGTGAGGCCGACGGCGGCGATCGGCGGATGGCTGAACACGGCATTGGGGATGTTCGCATAATCCACCCGCGTCGGCTTGTTGCCGTACATCGTGTCGGCAAAGGCCTGGCCCTCGCGGATCGCCACCGGGGTGAGCTGGACGCGGTCGGTGACGTCGCCGATCGCGTAGATGCTTGGCACGGAGGACTGGTTGTCGTCGTCGACGAGGATGGCGCCGTTCCTGCCGAGCCTGACGCCGGCCTTCTCCAGCCCGAGCCCTTCCGTGTTCGGCTGGCGGCCCACCGCCCAGAGCAGGAGGTCCGCGTCGATCGGGCTCGACCCGGCGAGATGGATGCGCAGGCTCCCGTTCTTCCGTTTCACGATCTTCTCGAACGGGGCGTTGAACTTGAAGTTGATGCCCTTGGTCAGCGAAATCTGCAGCAGGCGGTCGCGGACCTGCTCGTCATAATGGCGCAGGATCCGGTCGCCGCGATTCACGATCGTCACTTCGCAGGAGAATTCGTGGAGGATGCCGGCGAATTCGTTGGCGATATAGCCGCCGCCCGCGATTACCGCGCGCTTCGGCACCGCGTCGAGATGGAACATCTCGTTGGAGGTGACGCCATGCTCCGCCCCCGGCAGATCGGGGACGACCGGCCGCGCGCCGGTGGCGACGAGGATGGTCGCGGCGGTCAGCACCGAGCCGTCCGCCAGCGTGATCTCGTTCGGGCCGGTGATGGTCGCGCGCTGCTGGAAAATCTCGACCTCGTTGCGGTCGAGAATGTCGGTGTAGATGCCCTCCAGCCGCTCGACCTCGGCCAGCACATTGTCGCGCAGGGTGGCCCACTCGAACCTGGACTTGCCGACCGTCCAGCCGAAGCGGACCGCGTCCTGCAGATCCTCGGCGAAATGCGCGCCATAGACGAGCAGCTTCTTCGGCACGCAGCCCCGGATCACGCAGGTCCCGCCAAGCCGGTATTCCTCGGCGAGGGCGACGCGGGCGCCATGGGCGGCGGCAACGCGCGCCGCGCGCACCCCGCCCGAGCCGCCGCCGATGACAAAGAGGTCGTAATCATAGGCCTTGGTCATTCTCTGGGCTCCAGCCAGACCTGATGCCCGGCGAAATCGGTGGTGAGGATGAAATGGCGCAGGACCGAGGTGCCGATATTGAGATCGGAGGCGGTCGCGCCGGGGTCGATCGCGGCGCGCACGTTCCGGAAGGTGCGGCCGGCAATGGTGAAAGTCCTGAGGATGACGATGTCGCGCGTCCGGGCGCCGCCGAGCCCGCCGCCCTCGCTCCGTTCGACGATCCGCCCCGGCGCCAGCAGGCCGATCCGCCGGGCATAGGCGCGGCCGACCAGCACTTCGCTGCCATTGCCGGTGTCGAGCACGGTCTGGACCGGGGCATGCCCCTCGATCGCGGCGGGGATGGTCGGGATGCCGCGATGCTCGCCGAGCGGCAGCCGGATGCCGCGCGGCGGCCCCTCGGCGATGGTCAGCGTGCCGCCCGCGAGGTCGAGCCGGAGCCGGGCATTGTCGAACAGGTCGCGGCCGAGCAGCATCTCGACCGGCCGCCCGAGCAGCCGCCCCGACACCTCACCCAGATCGAGGATGCCGGCGCGCACCTCCAGGCTGATGCCCGCCGCCTCCACCGCCACATGGTCGGCGAAGCGCGCCTGCATCGCCGTGGCGCCGGAGCCATGGGCGGTGGCGCCGCCGGTCGCGGTCAGGCCGAGCCGCACCGCTGCATCGTCGTCGATCAGAATCATCTCGGCAGCACTGTCGAGCAAGGCGGTGACCCGCTGGCCGTTGACGGTCGCCGCGACGAACGGGCGGTTGTTGACCAGCTCCACCGGCTCCGCCCGCGCGGAGGCCGCCGGCAGGATCGTCGCGGCGATCAACAGGGCCGGCCGCCTCACTCCATGTCCTCCCCGAATGCGCGGCCGAGCAGGGCGCGGGTGGAGGCGTCGAAATCCGATGCGCTTTGATCGTCCAGCCGGTTCGCCATCTCCTTGCCGAGCTCGACGCCGAACTGGTCGAACGGGTTGATGCCGAGCAAGGCGGCATTGGCGAAGGTGCGGTGCTCGTAAAAGGCGATCAGCGCGCCAAGCGTGGCCGGGTCGAGCCGGTCGAGCAGGATCGTCGTCGAAGGCCGGTCGCCCGGGTAGAAACGGGCCGGATCAGCCGATTCCCGCCCCGCCAGCAAAGCCGCGCCCTGCGCGAAGGCGTTCAGGAGCAACTGGCGGTGATGCTCGGGGTCGCGCCGGTCGCCGGGTTCGACCGTGGCGAGGAATTCGACGGGGACGAGATGCGTGCCCTGGTGGAGGAGTTGAAAAACCGCATGCTGCGCGTCGGTGCCGACCCCGCCCCAGACGATCGGCGCGGTCGCGCGCGTGACCGGCCGGCCGTCCAGTCCCGTACTCTTGCCGTTCGATTCCATCTCGAGCTGCTGAAGATAGGAGGGGAGCAGGCGCAGCCGTTCGTCATAGGCGAAGACGGCGCGGGACCCGGCGCCGCGGACATTGGCATAATAACGGTCGACGAAGGCGGCGAGCACCGGCGCATTCGCCTCCAGCGGCGCGAAGCGGAAATGGCGGTCCATCGCCGCCGCGCCCTCGAGCAGGCTCTCGAACGCATCCCAGCCCAGTGCCAGCGCTGCCGGGAAGCCGATCGAGGACCAGAGAGAATAGCGCCCGCCGACGCTTTCCGAAAAAGGCAGGATCCGCGTCTCGTCCACGCCCCAGTCGATCGCCCTGTCGGGGGCGGCGGTGAGCGCGATCACCCGCCCGAACGGATCGTCCACGCCGGCCTCCTCCAGCCATTGCAGGGCCGAGGACGCGTTCAGTATCGTCTCTTTCGTGGTGAAGGTCTTGGAAGCGACGGCGATCAGCGTCGCATGCGGATCGAAGCGCCGAATCGCCTCCTCCAGCGCGGCGCCGTCGATATTGGCGACGATCGCCGCCTCGTAGCGGCCCGCATCGCGACCGAGCGCATCGATCAGCAGCTGCGGCCCCAGGGCCGAGCCGCCGATCCCGATATGGAGAATGTGGCGCACCGGCCCGAAGGCCTCGGCCTCGATGGCATCGATCAGCGCCCGCATCCGAAGGTGCAATCCCTGCGCGCGGGCGACGCTGTCCGGCGCGCCCTGCCCCCGCTCGGCGCTGTGCCCGGCGGCGCGGCCCTCCGTGGGGTTGACGATCTCGCCGGCGAACATCGCGTCGCGCCGGGCGGCGAGCCCTGCTTCCTCCGCCAGCTGAAGGAAGGCGGCGAGCACCTCCGCGGACAGATGCGTCTTCGCGAAATCGAAATGCAGGCCGGCCTCGGTCAGGCTCAGCCGCTGCACCCGGTCCGATTCGGCCGCGAACAGCTCGGCGAGCGTCGGCTGCGGGGCGGCGGCGAGGCGGGTCCAGGCGGCATCGTTCATGACGGGCGTGTATCTAGGGATGTGGAGCGCCGCTGCCTAGCGTCCGACTTTTTTCGCGGTCCGGCTTGGACCTGAGCGTATTATCTCCATATAACACCTCGAACGGCGGTGCTTGACCGGCCGGGAAGCCCAAGCGAAAGCAGCGCCATGGACGAAACCACGCCTCCTTCCCCTGCCGGCCCCGGGCCGGTGCCGCCTGTCGAGCCCGAAGCCGCGCCCGCCGGGGCCGAAACCGCGCCCGCCGAAGCCGATGCCCCGGCCGCTGCAGCCGGAGACGGAACCCCCACCCCTCCTGTGAAGCCCGACAAGGCGAAGAAGGACAAGAAAGAGGAAAGCTGGTGGGACACCTTCCGCTTCCTCCTCTGGCTGTTCCTCGCCGCGGTGGTGCTGCGCACCTTCCTGTTCGCGCCTTTCTCCATCCCTTCGGGGTCGATGATGCCGAACCTTCTGGTCGGCGATTATCTGTTCGTGTCGAAATGGTCCTACGGCTATTCGCGCTATTCCTTCCCCTTCCACCCGATCAATTTCGAGGGACGGCTGCTCGGCGGCACGCCGGCGCGCGGCGACATCGTCGTCTTCCGCCATCCGGACGGCGAGGATTGGGTGAAGCGCGTGATCGGCCTGCCGGGCGACCGGGTGTCGGTGAGCGGCGGCACGGTCTCTCTGAACGGCCAGCCCATTCCCCGGCAGCGGATCGAGCCTTTCGACCTGCTGGTGAGCCCCAACAGTCCCTGCCGGGCGGCGGACGGGGTCACGCCCGACCCCGCCCAGCCCGACGTCGCCGTGCGTCAGGAAAATCGCCCGGACGGCGCGCACTGCCTCTATCCGCGCTTCCGCGAGACGCTGCCGGGCGGGCGCAGCTACGAGGTGCTCGACGAGGGCCTCTCGCTGCGCGACAATTATGACGAGATCACGGTCCCGCAGGGCCAGCTCTTCGTGATGGGCGACAATCGCGACGACAGCATGGACAGCCGTTACGAGCTTTCCGAACATGGCGTCGGCCTGCTGCCGATCGACAATGTGCTGGGTCGCGCGACGATCGGTTTCTGGTCGACCGACGGCTCGGCGGAGTGGATCAAGCCCTGGACCTGGTTCACCGCCGCGCGCTGGAGCCGGATCGGCTGGACCTGGTGATGGCCGCCGCCTGATGGGCATATTCGAGGCCTGGCTGGAGGCGACGCTCGGCCACCGGCCCGCCAATCCCGGCCTGTTCGACCGCGCTGTCACCCATGCCAGCCATGGCGAGGACAATTATGAGCGGCTCGAATTCCTCGGCGACCGCGTGCTCGGCGTCACCATCGCCGACTGGCTGTACGGCCTGTTTCCCGACGAGCCCGAGGGCGCGCTCTCGCGCCGGCTGAACGTGCTGGTCTCGCGCGACACCTGCGCCGAGATTGCGCGCGAGCTTGGCGTGGCGCCGCACCTTCGGCTCGGCAAGCAGGCGCTGGCCGACGGCGCGTTCGAGAGCGACAACATCCTCGGCGACGCCGTCGAGGCGCTGATCGGCGCGCTCTGGCTCGATGGCGGGCTGGAGCCGGCGCGCCGCTTCATCCACGCCGCCTGGGCGAGCCGGGTGGACAGCCACGACAAGGCGCCCAAGCATCCCAAGTCCGCGCTGCAGGAATGGGCCGCGGCCAATAATCGCAAGGCGCCCGCCTATGAACTTGTCGGCCGCTCCGGCCCGCACCACGCGCCGACCTTCATCGTCCGGGTCTCGATCCGCGGCGTCGGCGCGGCGGAGGCGGAGGGGCTGAACAAGCAGGAGGCGGAGACCGCCGCCGCCGTCGCGCTGCTGGCGAAGCTCTCGTGACGCGGCGTTTCGGCACGGTCGCCGTGGTCGGCGCGCCCAATGCCGGCAAATCCACCCTCGTCAATGCCCTGGTCGGCCAGAAGGTCGCGATCGTCACCCCCAAGGCGCAGACCACCCGCACCCGGCTGATGGGCGTCGCCATCGCCGGCGACAGCCAGATCCTGCTCACCGACACGCCCGGCATTTTCGAGCCCAAGCGCCGGCTCGACCGCGCCATGGTCGCCGCCGCCTGGGGCAGCGCGCAGGATGCGGATTTGATCGCTCTGGTGATCGACGCCGCGGCCGGGATCACCCGCGGCGTCTCCGCCATGCTCGACCGGCTCGCCGAGCGGCGCGAGCCGAAAATCCTCGTCCTCAACAAGGTCGATCTGGTCAGGAAGGAGGATCTGCTCGTCCTCGCCACGCAATTCGGCGCGCGCGGCAGCTTCGAGGAGATCTACATGATCTCCGCCTCGACGGGGGACGGCGTCGCCGACCTCAAGGCCGCGCTCGCCTTACGCGTGCCGGAAGGCCCCTGGCATTTCCCCGAGGACCAGGTCTCCGACGCCACCGACCGGATGATGGCCGCCGAGATCACCCGCGAGCAGCTCTACCACCAGCTCCACGCCGAACTGCCTTATGCGAGCGCGATCGAGACCGAGAAATATGAGGAGCGCAAGGACGGCTCGATCGCCATCCACCAGCAGATCCTGGTCGCCCGCGACACGCAGAAGGCGATCGTGCTGGGCAAGGGCGGCGCCCGCATCAAGCAGATCGGCGAGGCGGCGCGCAAGGAGCTGACCGAGGCGTTCGGCCGCAAGGTCCATCTGTTCCTGCACGTCAAGGTGAACTCCCGCTGGGAGGAGGATCGCGGCCTCTACCGCGAGATCGGGCTGGACTGGGTGGAGTGACCTCTACCAGCTCGCCCCGTCGATGTGCCGGCGGGGCAGTTTCTCCCAGACCGCCGGATCGAACAGCCGGAGGTTGACGCCCATCCGCTGATAATCCGGATCGCGCGGCGACCAGTGGGTGGTGCAGCCGCATTGCCCGCAATGCCAGGTGGTGAGGGTCGCATCGCCCTGGACGTAGCCGGTCAGATGCCCGTCCGGATCGCTGACCGCAACCTGATCGGGGCGGTAATAGCCCCAGAGCCCGCCGAGGCGCCGGCAGATGGAGCAATTGCAGCTGCCGAGATCCTCGGGCGGCTCCGGCAGGGTCAGGCGAACCGCGCCGCAATGGCAGCACCCCTCGATCATCTCAGCATCTCCTCCACCCAGGCCGGCACCAGCTCCCCCGCCTTTCCGGTCCGGCTCTCGTCGAACAGATCAGAGCCGAGGCTCGGCTCCAGGTTCATCTCCAGCGTCCGGGCGCCGACATAGCGGGCGGTCTGGACGAAGCCGGCGGCGGGATAGACGTTGCCGGAGGTGCCGATCGAGACGAACAGATCCGCGTCCATCAGCGCCCGGTCGATCCGCTCCATCTCATAGGGCATCTCGCCGAACCAGACGATGTCGGGCCGCACCTGCCCTCCGACACCGCATTCCGGGCACATGGCATGGCCGCCCATCTCGCCCGCCCAGGCCATGCGCGCGTCGCAGGCCCGGCACCAGCCGGACCGGAGCTCGCCATGCATGTGCAGCAGCCGTTTCGCCCCGGCCCGCTCGTGCAGATCGTCGACATTCTGGGTGACGATCAGCAGCCCGCCCGGCCAACCGGCGTCCAGCCTGGCGAGCGCCCGGTGCGCCGCATTGGGTTCGACCCGCCCGAGATTGTCCCGCCGCGCATCGTAGAAGCGATGGACCAGCACCGGATCGCGCGCGAACGCCTCCGGCGTCGCCACGTCCTCGACCCGATGCCCCTCCCACAGTCCGTCCGGGCCGCGAAAGGTGGCGAGGCCGGACTCGGCGGAGATGCCGGCGCCGGTGAGAATGACGATGTTGCGGACCTCGCGCATCGGGTGACCCTAGACCGACCGCGCCCGGTTCGAGAAGGGCAGTTGAAGCGCGGCCGTTTCTGACGCACCCTTCCGGCGCTGCTTTGGGGGGAGTCGCCACGTCATGTCCTACAGCCCGATCCTCGCGCCCGTCGTGGCGCTCGTCGCCTGGACGCTCGTCATGCAGGTCTGGATGTATGCCACGCGCCTGCCCGCGATGCGGCGCAAAGGCATCGACCTCAAGGGGCGGCGCGGCGGCACCGGCAAGCAGCTGGACGGGGTGCTCGAGGACGAGGTCCAGTGGAAGGCGCACAATTACAATCACCTGCTCGAGCAGCCGACGCTCTTCTACGCGATCGTCATCATCCTGGCGCTGAGCGGCGGTGGCCGGCACTGGAGTGTCTGGCTGGCTTGGGCCTATGTCGCCCTCAGGGTGCTGCACAGCCTGATCCACGCGACCAGCAATATCGTGAAGTGGCGCTTCCTTGTCTTCAGCCTCTCCTCGCTGGTGCTGCTCGGCCTGACCGTCCATGCCGGGATGATCCTGCTGCGCGCCTACGGCTGACGAATCGGGCGCCGCCCGGCCCGCCCATCATGCAATTCGTCGCTCCGGCGGCTCGTTTCGTCGCTGAAACGCGGATTTGACGACGAGTCGGCGGCCTTTGACGCGGCGCGAGGGCGCGCCGCCGCGGATGCCTTATTTCGCCTCCCCAAGACGACCGGGCCAGTGCCCGCCCTCGTCTCAGGGAGACGTAAGATGAAGTTCGCCAGGTCCATTTTTGTCCGCGTCAGCGTGATTCCGCTGATGCTGGCGGCCGGTCCGGTCGCGTCGTCGGCCATGCAACAGCCCGAGGTCGCGCTGCCCGCGACCGCAATGGCGGCTCGGCCTGCCGAGGCCGCGCTCGGCCTGCCGACGGTGCCGTCCGTTGCCGAGATCGCGCGGGAGCAGCTGGTGGCCGAGGCCGCCAGGCTGGATGCCGGCGACTATGTCTGGCATCCGGAGCTGGCGCCGGCTGGCGCCGTCGAGATCGTCGTCAGCCTGCCGCAGCAGCGCGCCTATATCTATCGCGCCAATACGCTGATCGGCGTGACCACGGTGTCGACCGGCCGCCCGGGCCACCGCACGCCGACCGGCCGCTTTCCGATCATGGAGAAGCACCGGACGCACTTTTCGAGCATCTATGATGCGGCGCCGATGCCGTTCATGCAGCGGCTCACCATGGGCGGGATCGCGCTCCACGCGGGTCAGATTCCGAACTATCCGGCCTCGCACGGCTGCGTCAGGCTGCCTTATGCGATGGCGCAGAACCTGTTCGGCGTGACCCAGGTCCGCACCGTGGTGCATATCGTCAACGCCGCGCCGACGCCGCTGACCGCGCTGGCGATCGCCCGCGGCGAGCGGGTGCCGGCGCCGATGGAAGAGCCGGTGCGCGGCACGCGTTAGGAGATGAGGGCGGTGCCGGCCGCTAGGTCCGGACAAAGGCTCCGGCCAGTTCCACATGGGTTGACCATCGGAACTGGCCGACCGGCCTGACCCAGTCGAGCCGGTAGCCGCCCGTGATCAATTCCCTCGCATCCCGCGCGAAGGTGTTGGGATTGCAGGACACATAAGCGAGCCGGGGCACCGAGGACGCGGCCAGATGTGGCGCCAGCTCCTTCGCCCCGGCCCGCGGCGGATCGAGCACGACCGCCTCGAAGCGATTGAGCTCGGCTGCGTCGAGCGGGCGGCGGAACAGGTCGCGATGCTCGGCGAAGATGCCGCGCCCCGCCCCCTTCAGCGCCAGCACCGAGTCCCGCGCGCCCTCGGCCGCATAGACTTTGCCGGGCAAAGCCAGCGCGAAGGTGCCGAGCCCGGCGAAGAGATCGGCGGTCACGCCGGCGCCGTCCACGGCCGCGCGCACCGCCGCGACCAGCATCGCCTCCCCCTCCGCCGTCGCCTGCAGGAAGGCGCCGTGCGGCAACGCGACCCGCGTGCCGGAGAGGGTGATCGTGACCGGCTCCGGCTCCCACAGGGTCTGCGGTCCATAGCCGTCATCCAGCGCGAGGCGGGCGAGGCCATTCTCCTGCGCGAAGGCGATCATCGCCTCGGTCGCCTCCAGCCCCTCGGCGCTCACCCCTTCGAGCAGCAGGTCCACGCCCTGATCGGCCAACGTCATCGCCACACCGGCCCGGCCCTTCAGCAGCCGCCGGAGCGGGGCGACCAGGGCGAACAGCTCCGGCCGCAAGATGTGGCATTCGCGCATGTCGACGATGCGGTGGCTGGCCCCGGCGTTGAAACCAAGCAGGCCGCCCGCCGCCTTCAGCGTGGCACGGCGGCGGCTGCGCGGCGGCGAGAGATGCGGCGCCAGGATCTCGGGCGCCGGCAAGCCCTGCGCGGCGAGCGCCGAGGCGATCCGGTCCTTCAGGAACGCCGCATAGGCCGCGTCGTCGACATGCTGCAGCTGGCAGCCGCCGCAGTCCGGAAAATGCCGGCAGGGCGGCGTCTGGCGATGCGGGCCGGGCATGATCGCGCCGTCCTCCGCAATGTCATCGCCCGGGGCCGTCATCGGGAAGAAGCGCCCGCTGTCCGTCACCCCGTCCCCGCGCGCGGCGAGGCGGACGATCCTTTCTACAGGCATTCGGCACGCGCAGCCTGCAGGTGCGCGACGAGGTCGTCGGCGATCAGGCCGGGACCGGCCAGCTCGGCGGCCCTTTTGTGCAGCCAGGCGCCGGCGCAGGCCGCCTCGAACGCGGCCCGTCCGCCGGCGCGCATTGCCGCGATCGCGCCGGCCAGCACGTCGCCCGTCCCCGCGCTCGCCAGCCAGTGCGGCGCCGCCCCGATCGACGCGCGTCCATCCGGCGCCGCGATCACCGTGTCCGGGCCTTTGTAGACAATCACCGCGCCGCTCCGCGCGGCGGCCTCCCGCGCGCGCTCGACCTTGCTGGCGGCGCCCTCGCCGAACAGGGCGCGGAATTCGCCTTCGTGCGGCGTCAGAATGGCATCCTGCAATCCGCTTGTCCCGCGCTCCGCCAGCAGACGCAGCGCGCCGGCGTCGAGGACCAGCGGCTGGCCCGCCCGCAGTGCCGCCTCCATCAGCTCGCGCCCCTCTTCGTCCGCAGGCAGGCCCGGCCCGAGCAGCAAGGCGCCGATGCGCGGGTCGTCGAGCCGGGCAAGCGGATCGCCCGGCGTCTGGATCACCGCCGCCGGCACGCCCGGCACGAAGGCTCGCGCCTGCAGCCGCACCGCGCCCGCCCCGGCTTTCGCCGCCGCCGCCGCGGCCAGCATGCTCGCCCCGGCCATGCCGCCGGCCATCACCGTCACCAGCCCGCGCGAGAATTTGTGCGCGTCGGGGCCGGGCGCCGCCAGCCCCGGGCGGCCGATCTCGTGAAGCGCGCTCGCCGCCTCGATGCCGATATCGGCGATCACCAGCCGGCCCATATGACGGGCGGCGGGCTGCAGCAGATGCGACGGCTTCAGCGTCTGGAAGGTGACGGTGAGGTCGTTATCCGGTACGGACGAGAGGATCGTCCCGTCGTCGGTCGCGACGCCGCTCGGCAGATCGACCGCGACCCGGATCTTCGCCTTTGCCGCCAGCCCGCCCAGGCGGCCCGAGACGTCCGCGTCGAGCGGGCGGCCAAGCCCTGTGCCGAACAGCGAATCGATCAGCAGGGCCGCGGGCGCCGCTTCGGCCGGCGTCTCCACCGGCCCCTCCCAGCGCGCCCGCGCGGCGCTTCCCGCCGGCGTCCGCGGCTCTCCATGCGCCGCGACCCGCACCGCGATGCCGCGCGCGGCAAGCTCGCGGGCAATCACATAGCCGTCGCCGCCATTATTGCCGGGGCCGCACAGCACCAGAGCCGGCAGCGGCCCGGCGAAGCGCCAGATCGCCTCCGCGGCACCTTTCCCTGCCCGCTCCATCAATTCCTCGACCGGCGTTCCGGCAGCAATCGCTGCCGCCTCCGCCGCTCGCATTTCGGCCGCCGTCAAAATGGTCCGGCCGGTCATCGCGTCCCGGCAGGCAGGCGAAAGCGGTCGCCGCCAATCTCCACCTCCGTCCCGGCCGGGCCGCGCGGCGTCGCATGGGCCGCCTCGGCCCCGTCCGCGGCGCTGATCCGGCCGTCGCGGCCGACCAGCAGCCGGCGAAAGCCGCCGTCCGCCTTGCGGATGGTGAGCACCCGGCCGCGCGGGCCGTCACTGCTGTCGACCGTGCAGATGCGCTCGAAACCAGCCGCACCCGCCGGCCGGCATTCGATCCGGTTGTCGGGCTCCCCCGCCGGCGGCGCCGCGGCGCCGTTGGTCGGACGGGCGGGCGGCTCGGCCGGGCCGCCGCAGCCGGCGAGCGAGGCCAGAGGGGCGAGCAGCAGCAATCTCATGGGCGCGATCCTTATCATTTCCGCCGCAACGCTTCGAGCCGCCGCGCCATCTCTTCCCCCGCAATCAGGGCGTCGAAACGCGCGTCCATCCCGCCGTCGCTGCGCACGCCCGCCGCGGCAGACCGGATCGCGTCCTTCAGCATGGCCAGACTCTCCCGGTCGTTGGCGAGGATCGCCGCGATGAACTCCTGCTCGCGCGGCCTGAACGCGTCGACGAGGCCGATCGTCAGCGCCTCCTCCGCGGAGAGCGTCCCGGCGGTGAACAGGATCCGCGCCGCCTGGCCCGGCCCGACCAGCTCGACCAGCCGGTGCACGTCCTCCTGCGGATAGCCGATGCCGAGCTTGGCCGGGGTGATCGCGAAGCGGGCATCGGGCGCCGCGATCCGGAGGTCGCAGGCCATGGCGAGCGCCACCCCGGCGCCATAGCAATGACCGTCGATCAGCGCGACCGTCGGGATGGCAAGGCCGCGCAGCCGATCCAGCGCGCCGCGCATCTCCGCGCGGAAGCGGGCGATCGCCGCCGCGTCGCCGCGCATCGCCGGAAAATCGGCGAGGTCGGCGCCGGCGCAGAAGGTGCCGCCGGCCCCGGTCACGACCAGCAGCCCGGCATCGCTCGCCTCGACCTGCCCGACCGTCTCCGCCAGCGCTGCCCAGCCCGCCGAAGGAATGGCATTGCGCGCCTCGGGCCGGTCCAGTGTCAGCCGTGCACAGGCATCATCGCGGTCGAGCCGGAACATGGCGCCGGCCATGCCGTGCGTCGCCTGCTTTGTCGCGAAAAAAGAAAAAGAAGAAAAAAAAGGGCCGGGAGCCCGATACGCGGCGTCCCGGCCCACAATGGAGCCGCGGCGGCCCGTCCGGTGGAGGCGGGCGACCGCGGGCGAATGTCGGCGCGCGCATACAGCCCCGCCTCGACCCGTCGGCCCGAACAGAGCAAGGGCCGTGCCAGAACGGAATCCTGCGCCTTACGATGGTTAACCGCCCGGAAGGCCTGTGCCGGGCCGGGACTCGCGGGTCAGCGAAGCCTGGTTTGGGACAACCACCAGGCGGGCTTTTCGGCCGAAATCCGGGCTGCCGCGGCATCCCGGGCGGCCTCATTGTCGTAGAGGCCGAAGCAGGTCGCGCCGGAGCCCGACATCCGGGCGATGCGGGCTCCGGACAGCGCCGCCAGCACCGCGCCGATCTCCGGGACGAGCGCCCGGGCGGGCGCTTCCAGATCGTTCCGACCGCTTTCCCAATCGCCGAGCGGGCCCCGGTCGATTCCGTCCCAGCCTTTGAAGACGAGCGCGGTCGGGAGCGAAAGGCCCGGATTGACCAGCAGAACCGGCGTTCCGGCGAGGCCGGGGATTTCCGCCGGTTCGAGCACTTGGCCCCTCCTCTCGCCGCGCGCGGTGCGGCTGAGCAGGCAGGCGGGAACGTCGGCGCCCAGCGTCGCGGCGTCCGCCATCGAGCCGCCCAGCAGGCGCAGCACCGCCGCCGCATCGGCCGAGCCGCCGCCGAGCCCCGCCGCGACCGGCAATCTTTTATCGAGCGTGATTGCCGCAGTCGCGCCCACTGCCCGCGCGGCGCGGAGGACGAGATTGTCGCCCTCCCCCGTCAGCGCCCCCGCGAACGGCCCCGTCACATCGAGGCTCAGCGCATCCGCCGGCGCCACGGTCACCAGATCGCCATCCTCGCAAAAGGCGAAGAGAGTCTCGATCCGGTGATAGCCGTCCGCCTCCCGTGCCCGCACGTGGAGCGCGAGATTGAGCTTCGCATAGGCGGTTTCGCGCATCAGCGGGCGGCGAGCTCCGGGGTCAGGCCGCGCTCCATCTTCGCCACGATCCGGGTGGCGGTGGCGCCCTCGGCATAGACCGAGGCGGCGCGCCAGGCGAAGCGGGCCTCCACGCGGCGCCCGGCGGCATAATAAGCATCGCCAAGATGCTCGTTGATCTCGACATCGGCGGGCTCGGCCTGCGCCGCCTGCTCGAGCAGCGGTATCGCCTCGCCGAGCTGGCCCTTGTGGTAGAGCGCCCAGCCGAGGGAATCGGTGATTGCGGGATTGTCGGGCGCCAGCCGGTGCGCCTCGCGGATCAGCCGCTCCGCCTCGGCCGTCTCCTCGTTCCGGATCAGCAGCGCGTAGCCCAGATAGTTGAGCACGAAGGGCTGCTGCGGCGCGAGCGCATAGGCCCGCCGCAGCGCCTCGCGCGCGCCGGGCCAGTCGCCCGCCTGATCGAGTGCGCCGCCGCGCATCAGCTGCAGCTGCCATTCGTCCTGGCCGTCGTCGGGCGTGCGCAAGGCGAGCGCGCGGCTGAACGCGTCCGCCGCTTCCCGCTGACGGCCCAGCTCGCTGTAGATCTGGCCGAGCCGCAGCCAGTCCGACTGGCGGGCGCTGTTCGCATCCGCCGCCTGCCGGGCAAGGCCGAGCGCCGCCTCCCGCTGGCCCCCCTCGATCAGCAGGCGGATGCGGGTGTCGCGCGCGGCGAGGGCGAAAGGATCGCTCGCCGGGATATTGCCCAGCACCTGGACCGCGAGCCCGTGCTGGTCCTGCTGACCGAGCAATTCGGCCGTCACCAGCCAGGCCTCGGCGCTCTGCGGGTCGAGCCGGGTGGCGAGCCGAGCGAAGAGCGTGCCGAGCTGGCTCATGTCCTGCCCGCCGAGATCGAGCGCGAGCCGGACCATCAATTCGCCGACCCCCGCCTCCGCGGTCCCGATCGCGCCGGGGACGGAACGGTTCGCCTGGATCAGGGCGCGTGCCGCCCGGGTCGCCGGCGTATCGAGGTCGAGTGTGGCGAGCGCGGCGTCGCGCTGGTGGCGGGCGGCGAGCAGGGCCGCGCCGGCGATCCGCAGCCGCACCCCGCGCGGCCCGGCGGAGCGGGCGGCGGCGAGCATCTCGGCCGGTCCCTCCGCCCGCCCGAGCGCGAGCAGCAGCAGCGCGCGATGCTCGGCGGCATAGCCTGCGGCGGGGCCACTGGAGCCGGCGGCGGAAAGCGCGGCGATCGGGTCGCCGTCATGCGCACCGAAGGCCAGCCAGGCGCGCAGCACGGGCACGGTGAAGGCGAGGCTCTGGTCGCGCTCGATCGCCTCGATCTGGGCCCGGGCGCCGCGCCAGTCATGCGTGCGGAAGGCCTCGGCGACGAGCAGGAAGCGGGCATCGGCGAGCAGGGCATTCTGCCGCTCCAGCGCGCGGGCGCCGTCCAGCGCCAGCCGCCAGTTGCCCGAGCGCACGCCATGGCCCATGGCCTGGCCGGCGATCGTCCGGTCGGTCGGTGCGGCGGCGAGCGCGGCGGCGTAGCGGGCGCCGGCCTGGTCGTTGGCGCCTTCCGCCGCGGCCATACGCGCCTCGGCATAGGTGGCGAGCGGCGAGCCGCGCTCGACCCGCGCGCCGGCAGGCGTGGCGGCGAGGATCAGGGCGCCGGTGAGCGTCGCGCCGGCGAGCAGCCTACATGTTGGGATAGTTCGGCCCTCCTCCGCCTTCGGGGACGACCCAATTGATATTCTGGGTCGGGTCCTTGATGTCGCAGGTCTTGCAGTGGACGCAATTCTGCGCGTTGATCTGAAGGCGCGGTGAACCGGCTTCCTCGACGAACTCATAGACCCCGGCCGGGCAGTAGCGCTGCTCCGGCCCCGCATATTCGGGAAGGTTCACTGCCGTCGGGATCGCCGGGTCCTTCAGCGTCAGATGGATCGGCTGGTCTTCGACGTGATTGGTGTTCGACAGGAACACCGAGGACAGCCGGTCGAAGCTGATCACGCCGTCGGGCTTCGGATAGTCGATCGGCTGCACGATGTCCTTGCGCCAGAGGCCTTCATTGTCGGGATGATGCTTCAGCGTAAAGGGAAGACCGATCCTCAACTGCCGCATCCACATATCGGCGCCCGCGAGCAGGGTGCCGAGTGTGCCGCCATAGCGGGCGACGAAAGGCTCGACGTTGCGGACCTTCTTCAGCTCCGCCGCGATCCAGCTGTTCCGCACCGCCGGCTCGTAATCGGCGAGCTGATCGCCGGACCGGTCCGCGGCGACCGCGGCGAAGGCGGCTTCGGCGGCGAGCATGCCGGACTTCATCGCGGTGTGGCTGCCCTTGATCCGGGGCACGTTCACGAAGCCCGCAGCGCAGCCGATCAGGGCGCCGCCCGGAAAGGCCAGTTGCGGCACGGCCTGCCAGCCGCCTTCGTTGATCGCGCGGGCGCCGTAGGAGACGCGCTTGCCGCCCTCGAGGAACTCACGGATCGCCGGATGCTGCTTCCAGCGCTGGAACTCCTCGAACGGCGAGAGCCAGGGATTGCGATAATTGAGCGCAAGGACGAAGCCGAGCGCGACCTGACCGTTCGCCTGATGATAGAGGAAACCGCCACCCCAGGCGTCGTCGAGCGGCCAGCCCTGGGTGTGGATGACGCGCCCCGGCTCGTGCTTGTCCGGGTCGATGTCCCAGAGCTCCTTGAGGCCGATGCCATAGGTCTGCGGCTGGCTCTCTTTATCGAGCTCGAAGATCCGCTTCAGCTCCTTGGTGAGGTGGCCGCGCGCCCCTTCCGCGAAGAAGGTGTAGCGGGCGTGCAGCTCGAGCCCCGGCGTGTAATCGGGTTTGTGCGTGCCGTCCCGCGCTACCCCCATGTCGCCGGTCGCGACACCCTTCACCGAGCCGTCGTCATTGAACAGGATTTCCGCCGCGGCGAAGCCCGGGAAAATCTCGACGCCCAGCGCCTCGGCCTGGCCGGCGAGCCAGCGGCAGAGATTGCCGAGGCTCAAGGTATAGGTGCCCTTGTTGTTCATGAAGGGCGGCATCAGCACGTGCGGGAAGGGATATTTCTTCTTCTTCGTCAGCACCCAATGCTCGTTCTTCGTGACCGGCACGGTGAGCGGGCTGCCCAGCTCCCGCCAGTCGGGCAGCAGCTCGTCCAGCGCCTTCGGATCGACCACCGCGCCGGAGAGAATATGGGCGCCGACCTCCGAGCCTTTCTCGAGGATGCAGACGCTGAGCTCCCGCCCCGCCTCGTTCGCGAGCTGCTTCAGACGGATGGACGCGGCGAGCCCGGCCGGGCCGGCGCCGACGATCACCACGTCATAAGGCATGGACTCGCGTTCGGACATTGACCTCTCCCGGCCCCTCTCGTCGTCGCAAGGAGCCAACGTCTGGCAGATAAACGGCGATTAACCGGTTGACCAGTGCGCGCCGGACTGACTCAAAGGGCCTATCAGAAGGGGAACGGGCGGGCATGTCTTCGCGCTGGGCGGAAAGCGCCCTTTCATGGTGGGAGGAAGCCGGGGTCGACACGATCGTCGGCGAGACCCCGCGCGACTGGCTCACCGATCCCGGGCCGACGGCTCCGAAAGTGACCGCCGCGAAAGCCCCGGCGTCGGTCGAAGCACCCGCACCGGCGCCCGCCGAGCCACTGCCGGACGATCTTCCCGCCTTTCAGGCGTGGCTGGCCGCGACCGACGCGATCCCGTTCGCCTCGCCCGCGATGCGCCGCGCAGCGCCGGTGGGGGACGCCGCGTCCGGGTTGATGGCGATCACCGACATGCCGAGCGCGGCCGGTGATATTTTCAGCGACGAGGCGGCGGCGCTGGTCGAGCGGATGCTCGCTGCGATCGGCCGGAGCCGCGAGACTATCTATCTGGCGCCATTCTCACCGATCCGTCCGCCCTCGGGGCGGATCGACAAGGCCGGCGTGCAGGCCCTGACCGAGGTGATGCGCCGTCATGTCGGCCTCGTCGCGCCGCGCGCCCTGCTGATTTTCGGAGACAGCTGCGCGCGTGCCCTGCTCGGCATCACCATGACCCAGGCCCGCGGGCGCTGGCACGCGCTCGAGACAGCGGGCGGGCCCGTCAGGACCCTGGTGACCATAAGGCCGGAAGAATTGCTGAAGCAGCCAAAGCTAAAGGCGCACGCCTGGGCGGATCTGCAGATGCTGATGGAGGAGCTGAAGCCGTGAAGCGGTTCGCGGCTCTTCTCGGCGCCTGCCTGACCTTGGCCGTCACGCCCGCTTACGCTGCCACCGGCGAGGACGGCCAGGGCCACGCAAGGAGCGCCTTCGCCGCGCCGTCGCAGCTCTCGGCCTCCGAGCGGGACAATTACCGCGCCATCTTCGCGGCGCTTCGCGCCGGCGACTGGGCGGGCGCGGCGGGCCGGCTGGACGAGATGCGGCCGGGCCTGTTGCATGATTTTGCCCGCGCCCAGCTCTACACGTTGCCGGGGTCGCCGCGCGTCGAGGCCGGGCCACTGATGATCTTGCTCGGCCGCGCGCCCGACCTGCCGCAGGCGGCGACCCTCGCCCGTCTCGCCACCAGCCGCGGCGTCGAAACGTTGCCGGAGCTCCCGGCGGTGCAGCATCTCTACGGCCTGCCGGGCCAGCCGCGCCGCACCCGACCGCGCCCGGTCCGCGGCGATGCCGTCGCCGACCAGCTCGAGCCTTTGCTGCAGCCGCTGATCCGCGACGACAAGCCGGTCGAGGCCGAGGCCCTGCTCGCCACCCGCAGCGCCGAGCTGACGCCGGACGCGCTGATCGCGTTCCAACAGCGCATCGCCTGGGTCTATTATCTGACCGGCAATGACCGCGAGGCGCGCCGGCTCGCCGATCTCGCCCGGGCCGGCGCCACCGACTATGCAATCCAGGCCGAATGGGTCGCCGGGCTCGCCGCCTGGCGGATGGGTGAATATGGTGCCGCCGCCGCGCATTTCGGCAGGGTCGCGACGCGAACGCCGGATGTCGAGCTTGCCGCCGCCGGCCATTACTGGTCGTCGCGCGCCGACATGGCGGGGGGCCATCCCGAGCGCGTCCAGACGCATCTCCGCGCTGCCGCCCGCTTCGGCGAAACCTTTTACGGTCTGCTCGCCCAGAGCGCGCTCGGACTGCGCGGCCCGCCGGCCGATATGACGACCTTCACCGAGCGCGACTGGGCCGCTTTGAGCGACGTCCGCAACGCGCGCGTCGCCATCGCCCTCATCGAGATCGGCGAAACCCGGCTTGCTTCGGACGTCATCCGCCACCAGGCCGGGATCGGCAACCCGGGCGATCACGAGCCGCTGATCCACCTCGCCGCCCGGCTGAACCTGACCGCTGCGCAAATGTATCTGGCGCATAATGGCCCGCGCGGCGCCCGCTTTGGCCCCGCCGAGCGCTATCCAACCCCCTCCTGGCGCCCGGTACGCGGCTGGCGGGTCGATCAGGCGCTGGTCTATGCCCACGCCCTCCAGGAATCGCAGTTCCGCCCCGACGTGACGAGCAGTGCCGGCGCGCGGGGCCTGCTGCAGGTCCGCCCCGGCACCGCCGGCGACCTCGCCCGCGCGCGCGGCGAAAGCGTCACCGCCGCCGCGCTCTTCGAACCCAACACCAATCTGGAATACGGGCAGTCCTATATCGAATATCTGCGCGATTATTCGGGGACGGGCGGGCTGCTGCCCAAGGTGATCGCCTCCTACAATGCCGGGCCGGCGCCGATCGCCGCCTGGAACACGCGCTACGACCAGAGCGATCCTTTGCTCTACATCGAGTCGATCCCCTATTGGGAGACGCGCGGCTACGTGCCGATCATCCTCCGCAATTACTGGATCTACGAGGATCGCGGCGGCGACCGCAGTGCCAGCCGCCGCGCGCTGGTCGCCGGGCTCTGGCCACGCTTTCCGGGCCTGCCCGGCGCCACGGCAGTCCGCATCGAGCCGCGCCGCGACGTCGCGATGGGCTCGGATTAAAGGGGAATCGTCATGCCGGACCTGATCCGGCACCCACCATCTTCCGGCATCAGCGACCGAAGGAAGGTGGGCCGCCGATCAAGTTCGTGGTGACGAACTGCAATGCTCCAGGGTGAATGGGCTAGCCGCCCAGCGCGGTCTTGATCTTCTGGAAGAAGCCCTTCGAATTCGGGCATTCCTCGCCGGTCTCGGTCTCGCGGAATTGTTCCAGGATTTCGCGCTGCTTCGCGCTCAGCCTGGTCGGCGTCTCCACCTCGACCTGGATGACCATGTCGCCGAAGCCGCGGCCGTTCATGCTCGGCATGCCGGCGCCGCGCTGGCGGAGTTGCTTGCCGGACTGGATGCCTGCGGGAATGCGGATCTCGTGCACTTTCTTGTCGAGCCCGGGCACCTCGATGCAGCCGCCGAGGGCCGCGGTGGTGAAGGTCACCGGCGCCCGCGCGAACAGGGTGGTGCCGTCGCGCTGGAAGAGATCGTGGCGGGCGAGGTGGACGAAGATGTAGAGATCGCCGGGCGGGCCGCAGCGTATCCCGGCCTCGCCTTCGCCGGCGAGGCGGATGCGGGTGCCTTCATCGACCCCGGCCGGGATGTCGACCTTCAGCTGACGGCGTTTTTCGACGCGGCCCTCGCCCCGGCAGGCCGGGCAGGGATCGGCGATCATCTCGCCAACGCCGCGGCAGGTCGGGCAGGTCTGCTCGACCACGAAGAAGCCGTTGCGCGCACGCACCTGGCCGCGGCCGCCGCACATCGTGCAGGTCGAGGCCCCGGTGCCCGCTTTGGCGCCTGATCCCGCGCAAGGCTCGCAGCGCGCGGTAGTGTCGACATTGAGCTCGACCGGACGGCCGTGAAAGGCGTCCTCCAGATTGATCTCGAGATCGTAGCGCAGGTCCGAGCCGCGGCGGATATTGCTGCCGCGCCCCCGCCCCTGCTGGGCGCCGCCCATGAACTCACCGAAAATATTGTCGAAAATGTCAGCGAAGGAGCCGAAATCCTGCGGACCGGCATGGCCGCCGCCATTGCCCTGGCGGAAGGCGGCATGGCCGAACCGGTCATAGGCGGCGCGCTTCTGCGGGTCCTTCAGGCAATCATAGGCCTCGGAGAGCGCCTTGAACTTGGCCTCGGCGTCACGGCAGCCGCCATTGCGGTCCGGATGGCATTCCATCGCCAGCCGGCGATAGGCAGACTTGATGGTCCCCGCGTCCGCGGTCCGCTCGACCTGAAGCAGCTGGTAATAGTCGGTTTCAACCACCCCGGCTTCCCCCACGCACACCAACCGTCCGGGCTGAGCCTGTCGAAGCCCTGACCCTGCCTACTTCCGTAAAGGAGGAAGGTCCTTCGACAGGCTCAGGACGAACGGAGCCTCGCATGCTCCGTTCAGCCCTTGTTGTTCTCGTCGACCTCGGAGAATTCGGCGTCGACGACCTCCTCCTCGCCTGCGGCCGCCTCCGCCGCGCCTTCCGGCGCCTCGGCGCCCGGTGAGGCCGCGGCCTGCTGGTCCTTCTCGTAGATCGCCTGGCCCATCTTCATCGCCACCTGGGCGAGCGCTTCCGATTTGGCCTTGATCGCGTCGGTATCGCCGCCCTCGACCGCGGTCCTCGCCTCGGCGACGGCGGCCTCGATCTCGGTCTTCAGCGACTCCTCGATCTTGTCGCCATGCTCCTTGAGCTGCTGCTCGGTCGAGTGAATCAGGCTCTCGGCCTGGTTCTTCGACTCCGCGGCCTCGCGGCGCTTCTTGTCGTCCTCGGCGAACTGCTCGGCCTCCTGCACCATCTTCTCGATGTCGGTGTCGGAAAGACCGCCCGACGCCTGAATGCGGATCTGCTGCTCCTTGCCGGTGCCCTTGTCCTTGGCGTGGACGTTGACGATGCCGTTGGCGTCGATGTCGAAGGTGACCTCGACCTGCGGCACGCCGCGCGGCGCCGGCGGGATGCCGACCAGATCGAACTGGCCGAGCAGCTTGTTGTCCGCCGCCATCTCGCGCTCGCCCTGGAAGACGCGGATGGTCACCGCATTCTGATTGTCCTCGGCGGTCGAATAGGTCTGCGTCTTCTTGGTCGGGATCGTGGTGTTGCGGTCGATCATCCGGGTGAAGACGCCGCCAAGCGTCTCGATGCCGAGCGACAGCGGGGTCACGTCGAGCAGGAGCACGTCCTTGACCTCGCCCTGCAGCACGCCCGCCTGAATCGCGGCGCCCATGGCGACGACCTCGTCCGGGTTGACGCCGGTATGCGGCTCCTTGCCGAAGAAATCCTTCACCGTGTCGCGCACCTTGGGCATGCGGGTCATGCCGCCGACGAGGACGACCTCGGCGATGTCGCCGGCGCTCACGCCCGCATCGGCCAGCGCCTTCTTGCAGGGATCGAGCGTGCGCTTGATCAGCGCCTCGACCAGCTTTTCGAGGTCGGCGCGGCTGATCGACTTGACCAGATGCTTCGGCCCGGTGGCGTCGGCGGTGATGAAGGGCAGGTTGACCTCGGTGGTCTGCGCCGAGCTGAGCTCGATCTTGGCACGCTCCGCCGCTTCCTTGAGACGCTGCAGCGCGAGCCGGTCGCTGCGGAGGTCGATACCCTCCTGCTTCTTGAACTCGTCGGCCAGATAATCGACGATCTTCGCGTCGAAATCCTCGCCGCCGAGGAAGGTGTCGCCATTGGTCGACTTCACCTCGAAGACACCGTCGCCAATTTCGAGGATCGAGATGTCGAAGGTGCCGCCGCCGAGATCATAGACCGCGATCGTCTTGCCGTCCTGCTTCTCCATCCCGTAGGCGAGCGCCGCCGCGGTCGGCTCGTTGATGATGCGCAGCACCTCGAGGCCGGCGATCTGGCCGGCATCCTTGGTGGCCTGGCGCTGGGCATCGTTGAAATAGGCCGGGACGGTGATCACCGCCTGGGTGACGGTCTCGCCCAGATAGGCCTCGGCGGTCTCCTTCATCTTCTGCAGGATGAAGGCGGAGACCTGCGACGGGCTATAGTCCTTGCCGCCCGCCTGCACCCAGGCGTCGCCATTGCCGCCCTTGACGATCTTGTAGGGGACGAGCTCGGTGTCCTTCTTGGTGATCGGGTCGTCGAAGCGGCGGCCGATCAGGCGCTTCACCGCGAAGACGGTATTGTCGGGATTGGTGACCGCCTGGCGCTTGGCCGGCTGGCCGATCAGGCGCTCGCCCTCCTTGGTGAAGGCGACGACGGAGGGCGTCGTGCGCGCACCTTCCGCATTTTCGATGATCTTCGGCTTGCCGCCTTCCATGACGGCCACCGCGCTGTTGGTGGTGCCGAGATCGATACCGATCACTCTTGCCATATTTTACCTCTTGGCCCCTCAAAAAGCTGCTTCACCCGCGGCTCCTTTTCCCAAAGCGGCGCGCAGGCGTTTTCGGGGCCGATATAGGTGCCGATTCTGTTGCGACAAGGACACCGGGGGCGTTAGAGGCGCGCAACAGTCCCGGAGAGAGAAATCATGCTTAAACCCGCGTTCGTCCTCTTGCCCCTCGCGGCGATGCTCGCGGCCTGCGGCGAGGGTGCCCCGGCGGTCACGGTCGAGGACGCGGTGGTCCGGCTGCCCGCGGTGCAGGGCCATCCCGGCGCCGCCTATTTCACCCTGCGCACGAACCGCACGCCGATGCGGATTCTCGGCGTCTCAAGCCCGCAAATCCAGCGGATCGAGCTGCACGAGAGCGAGATGGTGGGCGGCCGCATGCGCATGGGCCCGCTCGACGACAACGCTTTCACCGCCGAGGGGGTGAAGGTGTTCGAGGAGGGCGGCCCGCACGCCATGCTGTTCGGGATCAATCCTACGGTCCGCGCCGGCGGCACCGTGCGGCTCACCTTCGATGTCGACAACGCGCCCGACGTAACCATGGATGTGCCGGTGGAGACGGCCGGCGGCATGGGCGGCCAGGCGCATTAGACCAGCCTGGAGGCGGGCAGCGCGTCACATGTTCGCCCGGTGCATGCGCGCAGCGAGGCGCTGCCGTTCCGCCCGGCTCGGCTCGGCGAGGTAGCGGCGCAGCAATGGATTGTCGCGGACGGCATCGCTGAGCAGCCTCCACTCGGCCACGGCCCGGGCACCCGATTCCAGCACGCCCAGCCGCACGTACACCCGCTCGCCTCTCCCTACCCAAGGGAGGTAGTTGCAGCCGCCGGCCATGACCAGGCCGCTGGCGTCGGGTGGCTGGCCACGCACCAAGGTCACCCCGCCCGGTTCGACCCGGCCATAGATCACCTGCTCGACCTCGATCGCGGCTTCGGGCGCATCGTCTGCGCTGACGACATGTGCGATCACGGCGGTGTCGACGTCCCGAAACACCAGTATCACGCTCGAGGGGCTGCGGATGCGACAGGCGGCCGCGGGCAATGGCGCGAACAATAAAGTGAAAACAAGAAGCCCAAGCAATCGCTTCATACTGCCTCCCGGGCGCCGTCACATAAAAGCGGTGCGGCGTGAACGGAATCTGAAGCCGCTTCCCTTCCGCGCCGCAAGTGCTAGCCTTCCCGGGGACAAGGGGAGACGATCATGACCGACGCCGCGCTCGACACGTTCCGGCCATCGACAATCGGGTGGCTGAAGGGGACGCTTGCCGGCTGGGGGACGGTGCTGCTGTGCATCGCGGGGATCGTGCTCGCTTTGATGGGCACGGCTGGCCTGGGTATGTACTGGCTCGTCCTGTCGCTGGTCGCGATCGGCCTGTTCGTCTGGCGCTGGTTCGAGAATCTGGCGTCCAAATATGAGCTCACCGAGGAGCGGCTGATCATCCGCCGCGGAATCATCGCCAAGAGCGTCGACGAGATCGAGCTCTACCGGATCAAGGACGTCCGGATAAACTTCTCGATCATCAACCAGATTGCCGGGATCGGCGCGATCGGCATTTCCTCGTCGGACGAGACGACCCGGCACGGCGATCTCGTCATCCGCGACGTCGAGCGCGCCCAGGCCCGCCGCGAGGAGCTTCGCCGCCTCGTCGACGCCGCCCGCCAGCGCCGCCGCGTCCGCGAGGTCGACATGGTGCATGAAGACCTGCCCTAGTCCTCCCGGTCGATATTGAGATCTCCCGCCGCATCCAGCTCCTCGTAGAGCGAGGCGAGGTCCGCGTCGGTCAGCAGCCGCAGCAGCGCCTCGAAGCTCGGGATCACGAAATAGCCGTGCTGGAAGGCATCGCTCCGGTAGCGGGTCCGCAGCACCTCCGGGATGCTGAAGGCGCGGCGCTTCGGCTCGCCGCTTTCCAGCGAGAACAGGCTTTCGCCGAAGCTGGAGAGCAGGCCGGCGCCGTAGATGCGGAGCGCGCCATTCTCGTTCGCCAGGCCGAACTCGACGCTGTACCAGTAGAGCCGCGCCAGCCGGTGCAGCGCTCCGGCCCGGAGTGCGGCCAGCCCCTCCGCGCCCATCGCCTGCATGAAATCGGCGACCGCCGGCTGGGCGAGCATCGGGACATGGCCGAACACGTCGTGAAAGACATCCGGCTGCTCGATATAGTCGAGGCTGTCGGCGGCGCGGATGAAATTGCCGGCGGGGAAGCGGCGCTTCGAGAGATGTTCGAAGAAGATGTCGTCGGGCACGAGGCCAGGTACGGAGACGATCGTCCAGCCGGTCCGTGCGAACAGCCGCTCGTTCAGCTCGTCCAGATCGGGAATGCCGGGCTTCGACAGCCGCAGCACGTCGAGCCCCTTGAAGAAGTCCGACACCGCCCTCGCCTTCAATAGCCCTTGCTGGCGAGCGAAGAGCGTGTCCCAGACGCCGTGCTGCCCGGCCGTGAACCGCTCCCAATGCTGCGGGATGGTCCAGTCGGCCGCGGCGCCGGCGGGCGGCGGCGTTTTTCCTTCGATGATCATCTCGGTCAGCACGGTCTTTCTCCATAATGAAAAACCCCGCCCGGAGGTCCGGACGGGGTGGCGATCTTTTGAAACTCGGCCTGTCAGGCGCGCGTCAGATCGGTCCCGCCCGGGCGGTCCGATAATAATAGACGGTGGCGATCACGCTGCGCATCGCCCGCAAGATCGCTGTTGCGGTCCTCACTGTCAAGGCGCCGCCCTTCTGCTATGAGGCAAGGCGATGGCGATGAGCGAGCAGCCGCAGGTCCCGCGCGACAACCAGCCGCGCCCCGACGACAGCGCGCGCGAGATCGTCCGGCGGCATCGCCTGACGACGCGGATCTGGCACTGGGTCAATGCGCTCACCGTCTTCATCATGCTGATGAGCGGTCTGATGATCTTCAACGCCCATCCGCGCCTCTACTGGGGCCAGTACGGCGCCAATTACGATCATGCCTGGCTGGAAATCGGCTCGACCCGGGATGCGGGTTATCTGCGCATCGGCGCGGTGACGATCCCTACCACGGGCGTGCTCGGCTATCGCACCGAGGCGAACGGCCAGGTGAACCGCCGCGCCTTTCCCGGCTGGGCGACCATCCCGTCCACCTACAGCCTCTCGGCCGGGCGGCGCTGGCATCTCGCCTTCGCGTGGGTGCTGGCGATCGGACTCATCGCCTACTGGATTACCGTCCTGCTGAACCGCCACTGGCGCGGCCTTGTCCCGCGCCGCACGGAGCTGCATCCGAAGCATCTCTGGCAGGAGGTGAAGGACCATGCCCGGCTGCGCTTCCCGACCGGCGCCGCGGCGCTCAACTACAACACGCTGCAGAAGCTCTCTTATGCCGGCGTGATCTTCCTGCTGCTGCCGCTGATCATCCTTACCGGGCTCACCATGTCGCCCGGCATGGACGCGGCCTGGGGCTGGCTGCTTGACGTGTTCGGCGGCCGGCAGTCGGCGCGCTCCATCCACTTCATCTGCGCTTTCCTGATCGCCGGCTTCATTCTGGTCCACCTGATCATGGTCGTGCTGGCCGGGCCGCTGAACGAAATCCGGTCGATGATCACCGGCTGGTACCGGGTGCCGCAGCCGAAGCACCGGGCCGTGCCACCGCCGGCCGAGTCAGCGGAGCCCGCGGAATGACGGCGCAGCTCCGCCACGCCGAGGGATACAGCCGGCCGGGCGCCCGTTCGGCTTTCGCCGCGCACCCTGCTGCGCTATAGTGGAGCGGGGCGGGACCCTCCGGAGGAGACCAGCATGAACGAGGACAAACCCAAGCCCACCGAAGTCGACGAGACCGAGCTCGATCAGGCCAGCGGCGGCCTCGACGGTCCGGGCGGGACGACCGTGGCGGCGGCCGAGAGCGATCAACCCGCCGGAAGGAATGTCCGCCACCGGAGCTTCGCGATCGTCGACCGGTCGAACCTCTAAGGCTTCGCCGTCGGCTGCCTTTGTCGCGCGCGGTGACACCTTCGTCCCGGACGGGCGGGTTTGATCGCGTCGGCGATGGCTCCTGACGCGTCGGCATTCGCGCGCCGGGGCGTGATGGTAAGCCGCGCGACCCCGCGGCGCCCCTTACCCGGAAAACGCCGCGTGCGACCCAATGTTGGAGAGACATGATGAGCAAGAACAGGAAAAAGCCGGCCGAACTCAAGGAGGCCGCGCTCGACCAGGTCACTGGCGGCCTGCCCGCGGTGCAGAAGGTCCGCGAGGCGGCGGCCCGCCAGTCCACCACCACCTCGACGCATGGCACGGGTGCTGGCGGGGGCAAGGTCAGCATGCAGGACATGCACTGAGCAAACGCAGGCTCCGGAAGACGTGTCCTTCCGGAGCCCCCGCGGTTGCTGTAGGATGAAACCCCAGCAGCCCAGACCGGGCCGTGCAGGAGCCGCCATGATCCTCACCCGCCGCACCCTTTTGCTCGGCGGTGCGGGCACCTTGCTCGCCGGCTGCGACAAGCTGAATGGCAGCACCGGCTTCCGCGGCGTGCTGCGCTCGAGCGAGGGGCTCACGATGGGCGCGCAGCGGCTGATCAGCAGCCGTGAGGCGATGGCGCGCGAGTTCAGCCCGGCGGATATGTCGCCCGTCTTTCGCTCCAATGGCACCGGCAATCCGGACACGCCCGATTACAACCGCCTCGCCGCAAGCAATTTCGCGGACTGGCGGCTGCAGGTGGATGGCCTCGTCCGCCGTCCGCTCAGCCTCTCGCTCGACCAGCTCCGCCGCATGCCGCGCCGCACCCAGATCACGCGGCACGATTGCGTCGAGGGTTGGTCGGCGATCGGCAAGTGGACCGGCGTGCCGCTCGCCATGATCCTCGATCAGGCGGGGCTGCGCGACGAGGCCCGCTACATCGCCTTCCACTGCATGGATCGGTTCGGCGACCGACCCTATTATGAGAGCATCGACCTGATCGACGCCTTCCATCCGCAGACCATCCTCGCCTGGGGGATGAACGACCGCATGCTCCCCGTCGCCAATGGCGCGCCGCTGCGGCTCAGGGTCGAGCGTCAGCTCGGCTACAAGCACGCCAAATATCTGCTGCGCATCGAGGCCCGCGCCACCCTCGCCGGTCTCTATGGCGGTCAGGGCGGCTTCTGGGAGGATACCAACGATTACGAATGGTATGCCGGGATCTGATCAGGGTCCGGGTGGCGGCCCCGCCCCGCCCGGCTGGCGGCGGAACATGAAAAACCAGGCCAGCAGCACGAACAGGCCGGCCGCTGCGAGACCGAAAAGCCCCGCTTTCACATAGCGCATGGTCTCGCCGTCCGTATATTCGCGCATCGATGTGCCGCATTCACGGATGACGACGTCCGGCGCGCTGCCGATGTCGTAGCCCGATTGCGCGAAGCAGAGGTCGCGCCGCGCCTCGGCGGTCCGGAACGCCGATTCCCGCACGCTCGACTCGACTAGGAAGGCGACGCCCAGCAGGATGACGAGCGCCCCGACCGCGACCAGAATCTTCTTCATGACGGCAAACTCCCCCCGGGGTTGCGTGCCACAAGAATAGACTGTCCGGGGATTCTTCTCAATTGCGGAGCCGGGCCGCCAGCTCTTCCTCGATCGCCCGATAGGCCGAATGCGCCCCGCGCGGCGGATCGTCGCCATTGGCGGTGGAGAGGAAGGCGATGCCGGTGTGGCGGGCGGGATCGATCCAGAGGCCGGAGCGAACGCCATAAGCGTCGCCGGCATGACCGAGCATCGCCCGCGCCCGGCCGAACAGATCGTCGCGGCAGCCGTCGCGCGCGACCGGCAGCCGCTGCACGGCGAGGCCGTAGGAACAATAGAAGCCGTCCTCGATGCTCCCGTTTGTGCCGTCAAAGGTCCAGAGCGGCGTGGTCAGCGCGGTGACGCTGACCTGGCGCAGGAAGCGGGTTCGCCCGTGACGGCCGCCCGCCATCAGCATGCGGCCGATCACCGTGAGATCGCGCACTGAGATGCGCAGCCCGCCCTGGGGCGAGAAGAGCGCGCCATTGTCGCCGATCCGGTAGGTGGCGAGGTCGCAGCCATTGGACGACAGCACCGGGCAGGCCGGCGGGCGGCCGCCGAGATCGTCGCGGATGATGGTCCCGTCGGGTTGGGTGAGCACGACCGCGCGGGCAATCGCGCCGTCGCCGCAATTCGACCAGTTGAAGCAGGCGCTCAGCCCCAGCGGGCGCAGCACCAGCCGCGCCATCAAGGCATCGAACCGCTCGCCCGTCGCCTTCTCCATCACCGAAGCGATCACCGGAAAGCCGAGATTCGAATAACGGAAGTAGCTGCCGGGCGCATGCGCCGGATCGAAGGCGACGGGATTGGCGAGCGTCTGCTGCAAGGTCGTGCCAAGGGGGATCGCCCAGTATTCGATGTCGTCCTTGAGCGACGAGCGATGCGAGAGGAGGAGCCGGAGCGTGATCGGCCGGTCCGGGAAAGCGGGATTGCGCAGCCGCCAGCCGAGATAATCCGAAACGTCCCGGTCGAGATCGAGCCTGCCCTGCTCCACCAGCCGCATTACGCCGATCGCAACGACCAGCTTGGAGACGGAGGCGATGCGCGCCGGGTCGTCGATCGTCAGCCGCCGCCCGGCCGCCCGGTCGGCGAGGCCCGAGGCGCCCGACGCGGTGATGCCGTTCGCATTGAAGGTCGCCCACGCATAAGCCGGGCGCGGCGATGCGGCTGGGGCGGCGGATATGGTCGTGCTGCCTCCGAGCAGGGCCGAGAAAAGGATCAGGATGCGCCTCATGATCCGAGCAGAAGACCCTGTTCCGCCGGCATGCGCAACCGGTTCATGCTATGGACCCGGCTGGGCTAGCGCCCGTTGCGGGCGGCCAGCATCTTTTCGGTCAACCGGACTGCCGCCGCCGGCAGCTCGGCAAGCGCGGTCACGGTTTCCGAAAGCGGATAGAGGCTGTCGACCCGATGGTTGATGCCGATCCCGCCGATGCTGAAGCGAGGGTCGCCGGCAAAGCCGTGAATCACCTGCTCCAAATGCCGGTAAAGATAGTGCGGCCCGTTGCACGACAGCGTCATGTCGTCGACCGGGGCGCCGTCCGAGACAATGATCAGCAATTTGTGCGGCTCGGGGCGCGCCTCGAGCCGGCGCTTCGCCCACAGCAGCGCTTCGCCATCGACGTTCTCACGCAGCAGATCGGGATGCACGAGCACCGGCAGTACGGCTTCATCCAGTTCGGCCACCTCGGCGGGCTTGTAGACGACGTGCATCAGCGCGCAGAGCCGCCCGGGCCGGTCGGGTCGCCCCTGATCCTTCCACTTCAGCCCGGCATGGCCGCCATGCCAGCCCGCGGTCGTGAAGCCGAGAATCTCGCTGCGCGCGCCGAAGGCATGGAGCAGATCCGCCAGCATCGCCGCGGCGGCGGCGGCATGAGCGATGGGCTCTCCCTTCATCGACCCCGACTGGTCGATCAGGATGGCGGCGGCGAGATCGGCGGCTGGCGTATCGCCCGCGGCGGCGGCGATGCGCGCGACCCAGGTCTCGAATTCCGGGGCCAGCCGCGCTCGCTGGTCCGCGAGGGTCCGGGCCGCAATTGCCCCCAGAGCATCCGCGGCCCCGCCCTGAATCCAGCCGAACGTGGCGTCGGGGCTGGCCGAGCGCAACCGGCCCAGCACTTGCCTGGCGGGCAGTTCGAGGTCGAATTCCGCGGTATAGACGCGGTAGGGCTCATCGGGCGGGCCGTCTTGCGCATACCCGGCCTTGGCGACGCGCGGGCCGAATAAAGCGAATGCGATTAGCCCGGCGAGGACGAACAGAAGGATGATGATGCTGAGCTGATCCCCCGTCTCGCCCACGCCGGACTCACCCCTTTTTCGCGACCCCCACGAGCGCGGGGCGCAGCAGCCGGTCGCGGATCGTGTAGCCGGCCTGCATCTCCTGGACGATGGTGCCGGGCTCCTCGTCGGAGGGCACTTCCAGCATCGCCTGGTGGAGATGCGGGTCGAGCGGCTGGCCCATGGCCTCGATGCGGCTGATGCCGTGGCGCTGGAAGGCACTGTCCAACTCGCGGCCGGTGGCCTCAAGGCCGGCGATCAGGCCCTTCATCGTCTCGTCGCCGCGCAGGTCCTCGGGGATGGCGGTGAGCGCGCGCTCCAGATTGTCCTTCACGCTCAGCATGTCGCGGGCGAAGGCGGTGGCGGCATATTGCGTCGCCGCGGTCTTTTCCTGCTCCAGCCGGCGGCGGACATTCTGCGTCTCGGCCTGCGCGTAGAGGACGTGCTGGCGCACCTCCTCCAGCTCCCGCTCCAGCTCAGCCAGCCGGTCGAGATTCGCGCCCCCATTCTCACCGGCGGCGCCGCTGAAATCCAGCTCGCCCTCCAGCTCGATCTTCTCCGGCCCTTCGGCCTTGTCCTTCGTCTCCGGTTCCTGCTCGTTCATCCCATCAGTCTCGATAATGTTTTGGCGGTGAAATCCACCATGGGTACCACGCGCGCATAGTTCAACCGGGTCGGCCCGATCACGCCGACGACGCCGACCAGCTTTCCGTCATGCCCGCGCCAGGGCGCGGCGATAACCGACGAACCCGATAACGCGAACAGCTCATTCTCCGATCCGATAAAAATCTTCATCGCCTCGCCCGCGCGGGCGCGGTCGAGCAGGCGTGCGATCTCCTCCTTGCCCTCCAGCTCGTCGAGCAGCTGGCGCACGCGGTCGAGATCGGCGGCTGCGCTCTCGTCGATCAGATTGGCCTGGCCGCGCACGATCAGCACCGGGCGGCGGGAGCCATCCTCCGACCAGAGCGCGAGTCCCTGCGCGACCAAAGCCTGCGCGACCTTGTCGAGCGCCGCCTTGCCGGCGCGAATCTCCTCGCCGAGGCGGGCCTGCGCCTCGCGCAAAGTGAGGCCCGACAGGCGCGCGCTGACATAATTGCCGACCTCGACGAGCGTGGACGGCGTGACTCCGGGAGGCAGATCGACAACGCGATTCTCGACGCTGCCGTCGCTGCCCACCACCACCGCCACCGCCTGACCCGGCGACAGCGGCACGAAGGTCAATTGCTTCAGCGCCGGCTCCTCCCTAGGCACCAGCACGATGCCCGCGCAGGCGGAGAGGCCGGACAGAGCCGCGGTGGCGCTGGCGATCGCCTCCTCGATCGGCCCGCCCCGGTCGATCATCGCCTCGATCGCGGCCCGGTCTTCCGGGCGCGGCTCCGCCACCTGCATGATCGCATCGACGAACAGGCGCAGCCCGGTTTCGGTCGGGATACGACCGGCGGAGGTGTGCGGTGCGGCGAGCAGGCCGGTCTCCTCGAGGTCCTGCATCACGTTGCGGATCGAAGCGGGCGAAAGATTGAGGCTGGAGGTGCGCGAGATGGTGCGCGAGCCGACCGGATGGCCGCTCTCCAGCCAGGCATCGACCACCATCCGGAACACATCCCGGGCGCGGTCGCTCATCTCGCCGATGCTGCTCGCCATAGAGCAGATGTAGTCAGCGGCGCGGCCCGATGAAATCCCCGATCGGCAGCAGGCCGGGCGCGTGGCTCAGCCGCCGGGCGAGCGCGCGGTGCTTCTCCATGTCGCAGCCATAATAATAATGGAGGCGCTGCGTACCCCGCCGGCCGGTCCAGAGGATTGTGGCCGAAGGCAAATCCGTAGCCATGCTCTGGCAGCGCGGCGGGCCATTGTAGTCGATCGAGCCGTGCGCCGGCCGGACCGGAGCAAGGTGCGCGACAAAGGCCCGATATTGCGCGGGCGACACACGGAAATCGCGCCGGCCCCTGACTGCGGTGAAGTTGACGCCCTCAAAAGTCCCCGTGCCGTCGCTGCGCACCGTCACGATATAGATCGGGCAGGTGCCAAAGCAGGCGCCCGTCTGATAGCTGATCGATTCGGGAGCGCCGTGCCGGGCGGGTTGCGCCGCAGCAGGGCTGGCGCCGAGGGCGGCGAGGATGAGCAATGCCTTCTTCATACCCTCTCTCCTGCAGCCGGGCCGCTGAACCGCGGCTTAGCGGAGCCGCCGGCCGAACCACGCCATCAGCGCACCGCCGACCGCGAGAATGACGCCGCGCACAGCCCAGCTGCGGTCGTCCAGCATGAAGCTGCTTCGCGGCCAGTGGACGATGCCGAGGCCCTGCAACGTGAAGAGCAGGCCGGACAGGACGGCGAGCAGACCGATGACGAGCATGAGCATCCGGACGATCGCCATTGCCTACTCCTGTCCCTGCGCCGGGGCCCTGATCCGGCGGACCTCAGCAGTCACGGGCCGCACCCATTGCTGGACTGCCTCGTCCATCTGTCCAGCCTGGGCGAAGAGTCGCCTGGCCTCGTCCGACATGCAGCCGTAGGACAGCGCGAAGACGCCGGTGGTGCCGTCCATATTCCAGCGAAGTGTCCCGTAGGGTCCATCCGCTACATAATGCTCGCAATCATAGCGCCGTCCGGCCGCGGCGAAGCGGCGAACGGGCTCCATCAGCGCCCGGAGGCGCGCGAACCCCTCCGGACCGACATGAAGGCGCCTGATCCGCAGATCGTAACTGCCGCCGAAACCGTTGAGATACTCCACCTCGCGCACTTCGCCGTCGCCATTCGGAGCGACCTGCCAGCTCGCGGTCAGATAGCCCCAGCTGAGATATTCCACCGAGATGCCGGCCGGTGGCGGACTCTGCCCGATCTGCGGCGGCTGCATTGCGGCCAGCGCCGGCAGGGCCAGCGCCAGCAAGGCGAATCGTCCTGGTGAAATGCGCATCTTCCCGTCCCGGCCATTGCCTCGCCCGCAGATATTGATACGACGCGCGCGATTTCAGTGAAAGGAATGTCATGCGTCCCTCAGGCCGCGCCCCGGACCAGATGCGCGCCATCGTCATGGAACCCGGCTTCACCCGCCATGCGGAGGGCAGCTGCCTGGTCAGCTTCGGCGACACCCGCGTCCTCTGCACTGCCTCGGTCGAGACCAATGTTCCCTCCTGGCTGCGCGGCAAGGGCCGCGGCTGGGTGACGGCGGAGTACGGGATGCTGCCGCGCGCGACCCATACGCGGGGACGGCGCGAGGCGGCGGCGGGCAAGCAATCCGGGCGGACGCAGGAGATTCAGCGGCTGATCGGGCGTTCGCTCCGCGCGGTGGTCGATCTGGAGAAACTGGGCGAGCGGCAGATCTCGCTCGACTGCGACGTGATCCAGGCGGACGGCGGCACCCGCACCGCCGCCATTTCCGGCGCCTGGGTGGCGCTCAGGCTTGCCGTGGACGGACTGATCGCGAGCAAATTGCTGGAGACCGACCCGATTCAGAAGAAGGTCGCGGCGGTGAGCTGCGGCATTCATGGCGGAACCGCGGTGCTCGACCTCGATTATGCCGAGGACAGCAGCGCCGGTTGTGACGGCAATTTCGTGCTGACCGAGGACGGCCTGCTGGTCGAATCGCAGATCACGGCGGAAGGCGAATGTTTCGACGAGGAAGGGCTGCTGAGATTGCTCAGGCTGGCGCGGATCGGCTGCGACGAGATTTTCGCGGCGCAGGATCGGGCGACGGGCCGGTGAGGAAGCTCGAACCCGGCCGGCTGGTGATCGCCAGCCATAATGAAGGCAAGGTCCGCGAGATCCGCGACCTGCTCGGGCCTTATGGCATCGAGCCCGTCTCTGCCGCCGAACTTGACCTGCCCGAGCCCGACGAGATTGGCACCACCTTCATCGACAATGCCGATCTCAAGGCGCGCGCGGCGGCGGACCTCAGCGGCCTTCCTGCTCTGGCCGACGACAGCGGCCTCTGCGTCGAGGCGCTCGGCGACCGGCCCGGCATCTTTTCGGCGCGCTGGGCGCTGGCCGACCCCGCCGTGCCTCCGGAAGCGGGCCCCGGCGAAATCACGGGCGATCGCGACTTCAACCGCGCCATGGCCAGGATCCGGAGCGAGCTGGAGGCGCTCGGTCCCGACGCCAGCCGCAACGCCCATTTCGTCTGCGCGCTCGCGCTCTGCTGGCCGGACGGGCACAGCGAATGGTTCGAGGGCCGGGTCGACGGCATCCTCACCTTCCCGCCGCGCGGCGCGAGCGGCTTCGGCTACGACCCGATCTTCGTCCCTGCGGGGCATGAGCAGACGTTCGGTGAGATGGAGCCTAGCGCCAAGCACAAGATCAGCCACCGCGCCGATGCGTTCCGCAAGCTGGTGGCGGCGCTTCTGTGAGTGATGACGCCCTGGCGCTCTACGTCCACTGGCCGTTCTGCGTCTCCAAATGTCCTTATTGCGATTTCAACTCGCATGTCCGGGCCACCGTCGACCAGGAGCAGTGGCGTGACGCGTTGCTCGCGGACCTTGCTTACGAGGCGGCGCAGACGCCCGGCCGCCGGCTGACCTCGATCTTCTTCGGCGGCGGCACGCCCTCGCTGATGCCGCCGGCCACCGTCGCCGCCCTGATCGAGGCGGCCGAGCGCCACTGGGGCTTTGCCGACGGGATCGAGATCACGCTGGAGGTCAATCCTTCCTCGGTCGAGGCGGCGCGTTTCGCCGACCTGGCCCGGGCCGGCGTCAACCGGGTCTCGCTCGGCCTGCAGTCGCTCGACGACGGGGCGCTGCACTTTCTCGGCCGTGCGCATGGCGTAAACGAGGGCCTGATGGCGCTCGGCACCGCCCAGTCGGTGTTCGAGCGGGTCAGCTTCGATCTGATCTATGCTTTGCCAGGCCAGAGCGCGGAGGCGTGGGCAGGGGAGCTGGCGCGGGCGCTCGGTTTCGGCACCGCGCATCTCTCATTGTACCAGCTCACCATCGAGCCCGGCACGCGCTTCGCCGCGCTCGCCGCCAAAGGCGCGCTCATCCCCGCCGACCCGGACGAGAGCGCGATGCTCTACGAGCTGACGCAGGAGCTGACGGCGGTGGCCGGCCTGCCCGCCTATGAAATCTCCAACCATGCCCGCCCGGGCGAGGAGAGCCGGCACAATCTCGCTTACTGGCGTTACCAGACCTATGCCGGCATTGGCCCCGGCGCCCATGGCCGGCGGAACGGAACCGCCACGCAGCGGCACAAAAAGCCGGAAAACTGGCTGAACGCCATCGCCCGCAACGGCCACGGCATATCCGGGGAGAGCGAGATCGCGCCGGCGGAGCGGAGAACCGAGGCGCTGCTCATGGGGCTGCGCCTTGCCGAGGGGATTCCTTACAACGCGGCGGGCGTCGACCTTGCTGCCATCGACCGGCTCTCGGCGCAGGGCCTGCTGGCGCGCACGCCCGAACGGCTGCGGGTCACGCCGCGAGGCATGCTGCTGCTCGACGGGATCTTGGCGCAAATCGTCAGTTGAAGCCGCGCGGCGCGGGCGAGATCACAGCCGTCCCCGCCGCCGTTACCTCGCGCACCTCCAGCGCCCGGTCGGCGACGCCGTCGCGGCCGAAGCGGAAGGCGCCGTCGACACCCGAGAAACCCTGCGGGTCGCGCAATTCGCGGATCGGGAAGGTCCGCCTGACCGGCCAGTTCGCGGCGACGCGCACGGAGAGCAAAACCGCATCATAACCCAGTGAGGCCAGGCGGAAGGGCTGGGCATTGTAACGCGCGCGGTAGCGGGTGCGGAACTGGGTGTAGACCGCGTCGGAAGGCGCGGCGAACCAGGCGCCGCGCAGTGCCACGTTGGCGCCGATATTGCCCTCGCTCGCCCAGCGCTCGGTGGCGAGCAGGCGCGGCTGCGGCGAGGCCGCGCGCAGCACCGGCACACCGGGCAGGATGGCGCGCGGCACGTCGGCCAGCAGCACCGCTTCCGCATTACCCTGCGCGAGCAGGCGGGTCGAGGCGGCGCGCACGCCGGCCGCGGTCGGATCGAAGGTCTGGATGCCGACGAGATGCGCACCGGCGCCTTCCACCGCCTGGGTCATCGCCCGGGCAGCGCGCTCGCCATAGACGTTGGTCGGCACCAGGGCGCCGAAGCTCTGCGCGCCCTGCGTCCGGGCGAAGCTCACCACCCGCTGGATCGCCTGGCCCGGGGTGAAGCCCATCAGGAAGACGCCGTTCCCGGCAACACTGACGTCGTTGGAGAAAGCGATGACCGGCACGTCATTCTGCCGGGCGATCGGCGCGACCGCGCGCACATCCTCGGCGAGCAGCGGCCCGAGGATCAGGCCATTGCCCTCGGCGATCGCCTCATTCGCCGCGCGCACCGCCCCGCCGGCGGCAGCGGTATCATAAGCGGTGATCCGGATCCGCTCGCCGCCCGTATCGAGCAAGGCGAGATTGGCGGCGTTGAGGATCGATTGGCCGAGCGCGGCGTCGCGCCCGGTCAACGGCACCAATACGGCGACGCGGTTCCTTGTCTCGTCGGCGGGCAGGCGCGGATTGACGCGCGGCTCCTCCGGCCGGAGCACCGGCTCGGTCGGCAGCTGCGGCGTCGGACGGGGCCGCGGCACGCAGCCGGCAATGACCGCCGCGAGCAAAGCCAGCCCCAACCAGCGAAACAGCGACAAGGCGGCGCTTCGACTCCGCTCAGGACGGGGTTGCAGGCGGTACGACAGCGATGCCATGATTTCGGTCCCCATGAACGGCAAGCTCGAACCCGGCCTCTACATCGTGGCCACCCCGATCGGCAATCTCTCCGATCTCTCCCGGCGCGCCGCGGAGACGCTGGCACGCGCCGACCTGATCGCGGTCGAGGACAGCCGGGTCACCGCGAAGCTGCTGGCGCATATCGGCGTGAAACGGCCGATGCAGCCTTATCATGATCATAATGCCGATAAGGTGCGGCCGGGGCTGATCGCGCGGATGGCGAGCGAGGCGGTCGCGCTCGTGTCGGACGCCGGCACGCCGCTCATCTCCGATCCGGGCTACAAACTGGTCCGCGACGCGCGCGCGGCCGGGGTGACGGTGACGACAATTCCAGGCCCCAGCGCGGTGATTTCTGCGCTGACCCTGGCGGGGCTGCCGACCGACCGTTTCGCCTTCTTCGGCTTCCTTCCCGTCAAGCCCGGCGCCCGCGCCGCCGCCATATCCGAAGCCGCCGCGTTCAGGGGCACGCTCGCTTTCTACGAAAGCGGCCCCCGCCTCGCCGCGACCCTGGCGGCGCTGCGCGACGGCCTCGGCGACCGCGAGGCGGCGGTGGCGCGGGAGATCAGCAAGCGCTTCGAGGAGACGGTGACGGGCACGCTGTCCGAGCTCGCCGCCCGCTATGAAGGCGCACCGCCCAAAGGTGAGATCGTGATCATCGCCGGCCCGCCGGGCGAAGCCGAGGCCGCCACTAAGGCGGACATGGATGCGGCCCTGCGCGAGGCATTGGCCACGCTCTCCCCCTCCCGCGCCGCCGCCGAGGTCGCCGCCCAGCTAAGCCTGCCGAAGCGCCAGGTCTACGAACGGGCGCAGCAGCTGAAGGACGGGCCGTGAAGGCGCTACCGGCTGCCTTCGCCCCGCTGGCGCTCGCCGCCTGCACGACGACTGCGCGGCCCGACAGCGCCTGGCTGGTGGGCAATTGGTGCCCCGAGAAAGACTCCACCACTTATGCGGGCGTCTCGCATGTCGGTCTCTGGCCGACGCGGTTCGACGCGGGCGGAACCTACGATACGTTCGAGGATCAGGGGCATTGGGAACTCCGCGGGCGGCGCCTCACGCGCAGGAGGCCTTTCCCCGGCGTCACCTTCCGCAGCGAAGACCGGGTCGAACGACTGGGCCCTGACCTGATGGCCTGGACCTGGGAATCCGGCGAGCGCGAACTCTGGCGCCGCTGCCCGACCGACCGGCAATGAAACGCCAGCGGGCCGAGCGCGGCGGGCGCCGGGCGGAACGGCTCGCGGCCTGGTGGTTGCGGCTGAAAGGCTGGCACATCCTCGCCATGCGCGCCCGCACGCCGGTCGGCGAGGTCGATCTGATCGCGCGGCGCGGACAGGTGCTCGCCTTCATTGAGGTCAAGGCCCGTGCCACCGAGGCCGAAGCCGATCTCGCGCTGGATGAGTACCGGCTGCGCCGCGTGGTCGCGGCCGCGGAGGCGCTGGCTCATCGCTACGCCCGTCCGGGCGACGACATCCGGATCGATGCAGTGTTGATGACGCCGTGGAGACTACCGCGTCATCTCACTAATATTACGATGAATTGACGGTTAATCTTTCAAAAGCGCAATGCTGCGTCGCGAATTCAACGAATATCGCGGGGCGGTGTCGATACACCTCCGAATCAACTTTCCTACAAGGACTTTCCGTGAAATGCTCCGAGTCGGAGTCGCAGGAGCGCACTTTGCGCCCGCGCTTTTCCTCGGGGAGGTCATCATGAACATGCGTCTGTTCGGAATCATGGGCAGTGGCGGGTCCAACTCCATCTTCGGAGTCGACAATGACGACGGGGCCGATGTCGGCAGCAACCTTGTCCGCTACTTTCTGAACGATCCCGCCTTCGCCAATCTGCGCGACCTCAGCTTCGACCTCGACGCGGGCTATTTCTTCCTCGTCGATTCCGACGCGAACGACATCAACGGCATCTTGCGCGGCAACATCGCCGATCTCGCCAGCGGCAATCCGGCGCCGACCCTCACCCGCATCTTCGAGACCAGCGGCTTCGGCGAGCTGCTGCCGAGCATGGAGATCGATACCGTCAACCAGAAGATCTACTGGATGGACGGCTCGTTCGACGCCGGCTTCGAGCTGCACCGCTCCGACTATGACGGTTCGAACGACGAATTGATCGCGACGCTGGACGACGAGAATCCCGACAATTTCCTGGGCTTCCCGGGCGGCGTGGCCGACTTCGTGCTCGATGCGGCGCACAACTGCGCCTACATCCTCAGCACCTTCGCCTTCATCGACGGGTTCGGCAACGCGTCCGTCCTGCAGAACCACATCATCCGGGTGAACGATCTCACGCCGGGCAGCGACGATTTCACCATTCTGGGAGCCGGTGACGGCGACGGCTCGGACGGCTACCAGCCGGGGCGGATCGACCCCGTCTACGGGCAGATTGTCGGCATCGACGTCAACCACAATACCGGCGAGCTCTATTACATCACCCAGCCGATCTCGCAGACCGATCATGGCGGTATCTTCAAATATGATCCTGCGACCGACACGCTGACCCTGCTGTGGGAGCAGCCGACGCCCGCGACCGACACCGATCTCAACACCTATCCGACCGGCTTCATGACCTTCATCGAATATGACGAGGTCGCCGATCGCTATTATGTGACGACCAGCTCGAATGCGGACGACGAGTTCGACGCCACGCCGGGGACGAACGAGGCCGATTCCTCGGTCTTCATCGGCGATCCGTCTGGCGGCGCGCCCGAGCGCTTCATCCGCATCCATGACGCCGGCGATACCGCCAACCCGCTCGGCATGGAGATCGACTATTCGGCCGATCTGACTCTGACCGGAGCCGGCTCGACCTATACCGAGATCGCGGGCTCGGGCTCGCCGGCCGGACCGGGCGTCGACGTCGCCAGCTCGCCCTCGGTCGACGATGCCGACCAGGCGACGCAATGGGGCGCGACGGTGGCGATCACCTCGGGCTTCGTGCTCGGCGACGTGCTCGCCGCCACCACCGTGGCCGGCGTCTCCGCCTCCTATGATGCGATGACCGGCGTGCTGACCCTCACCGGCCAGGCGAGCGAAGCCGACTATCAGGCGATGCTCGATTCCGTCACCTTCACCAATGCCGGCGACAATCCGACCAATTACGGCGCGAGCACTTCACGGACGATCTCCTTCACCGTCTTCGACGGCCTGATCTACAGCGACCCGGCGACGGCGACGGTCAATGTCGTCGACACCAATGACGGGCCGGTCAACGTCACCGGCGGCGCCGTCGCGACCAGCGAGGATGTGGCCTCGGTCGCGGTCACCGGCCTTTCGGTCAGCGACCCCGACAATGCCAGCCTGACGGTGACCCTCACGGTCGGCCGCGGCACGCTGACTCTGGCCAGCATTGCCGGCCTAAGCTTCGGCACCGGCGACGGCACCGCCGACGCCACGATGACCTTCTCCGGCACCACCGCCGCGATCAACGCCGCGCTCGGCGGCCTCAGCTACACGCCGACGGCGAACGTCAACGGCGCCGACACGTTGACCATGACGACCAGTGACGGTTCCGCCAGCGACGTCGACAATGTCACGATCAATGTCGCCGCGGTGAACGACGCGCCGACCGTGGCCGGCGACGGCACCGAGGATGCGGCGCCGATCGTGCAGGACATGCCGAGCCCTGTCGGGCAGAGCGTGTCGAGCCTGTTCGGCGGCCAATATTCGGATGCGACGGACCAGGTCGCCGGCGGCTCCTCCGCTGACGCCTTTGCCGGCGTCGCGGTCACCGCCAACGGCTCCGGCGCGTCCGGCCAGTGGCAATATTTCAACGGCGCGACCTGGGTGAATGTCGGCCCGGCCTCTGACGGCGCGGCGGTCCTGCTGTCCGCTTCGACCTCGGTCCGCTTCAACCCGGCGCCGGGCTTCTTCGGGGCGGCGCCGACGATGACGGTGCATCTGGTCGACGCGTCGGGCGGCGCGCTGACCAGCGGCGCGCTGGTCAACGCCTCGGCGACCGGCGGCACCACGCGCTATTCAAGCGGGACGGTCGTGCTCAGCGAGACGGTGATCGCCGGCAACACGGCCCCGACCGGCGTCACCGGCACGCTGACGGTGCAGGAGGTTTCCGCCAACGGCACCCTGGTCGGCACGCTGACCGCGGTCGATCCGGACAGTTCGTCCTTCACCTATTCGCTGGTGAACGATGCCGGCGGCCGTTTCGACATCAACGCCACCACCGGCGCCGTCACGGTCGAGAACGGGCTGCTGCTCGATTACGAGCAGAACAGCAGCCACACGATCCGGGTTCGCGTCGACGACCATGAAGGCGGGATTTCCGAATTCAACGTCAACGTCACGGTCACCGACCGGCATGGCGAGCTCGTCATCGGCGACGGCAACAATCACACTTATTATGGTGGTGCCGAGACCGACATCCTGATCGGCGGCCACGGTTCCGACATCATCCATGGCGGCGGCGGCATCGACATCATCACCGGCGGCAATCTGATCTTCGATCCCACGGACGCGGCCGACCAGCTGTTCGGCGAGGGCGGCAACGACGTGATCGACGGCAATGGCGGCGACGATATCATCGCCGGCGGCGCGGATTCCGATTTTCTGGCCGGCGAGGAGGGCAATGACATCATCTATGGCGGCGCCTCGGCATCCGACCTGACCGACACCGGCAACGACATCCTCTCCGGCGATGCCGGCAACGATTTCCTCTACGGCAATGGCGGCAACGACACGCTCTACGGCGGCGACAATGACGACCAGCTGTTCGGCGGGGCAGGCAATGACGATCTGCAGGGCGGCAACGGCGTCGACCGGCTGAACGGCGGTGCCGGCGCCGACGATCTCACCGGCGGCGCCGGCTTCGACGTCTTCATCTTCAAGAAGGGCGAGGCCAATGGCGACGAGATTTTCGATTTCGACGGCAACGGCAACGCGGCCGGCGATTCGATCCGGCTCGAGGGCTATGCCGCTGGCACGACCTTCACCAAGGTCTCCGGCGACTTGTGGAAGATCAACGATCACGGCTTCATCGAGTTCGTGACGATCCACGCCGCCGAACCGGTCAAGACCAGCGACTGGGTGGTGGTGCCGTAGCCGTGGGATCGGGGACAGGTACTAGTACCTGTCCCCATACAACGGCTAAGGGGACGGCATGAGCCTGACCGTCGCCGTGCAGATGGATCCGCTGGAAGCGATCAACATCGATGGCGATTCCACCTTCGCGATCATGCTCGGCGCGCAGGCCCGGGGGCACCGGCTCTATCATTATGCCGCCGGGGCGCTGAGCTGGATGGACGGGCGGCTGTGGACGATGGCCCGGCCGGTGACCGTGCAGCGCGTCGCGGGCGACCATTTCAGCGCCGGGGACCCCGAAATCCTGGACCTGGGCCGCGACGTGGACGTCGTGCTGATGCGCCAGGACCCGCCCTTCGACCTCGGCTACATCACCGCCACCCATTTGCTCGAGCGCATCCAGGGCGAGACTTTGGTGGTCAACGACCCGGCCAGCGTCCGCAACGCGCCCGAAAAGGTCTGGGTGCTCGATTATGCCCGCTTCATGCCGCCGACCGCGGTTACCCGCTCGCTCGGCGTCGCCCGCAAATTCCTCGCGGAGCATGGCGAGATCGTCGTGAAGCCGCTGCACGGCAATGGCGGCAAGGCAATCTTCAAGATCGGCCGCGACGGGCAGAACCTCGCCTCTTTGATCGAGTTGTTCAACACGGCGTATCGCGAGCCGCACATGCTCCAGGCCTTCCTCCCCGGCGTGGCGGAGGGCGACAAGCGCATCGTCTTCGTCGACGGCGAGGTGACCGGGGCGGTGAACCGCATCCCGGGCGAGGGCGAGATCCGCTCCAACCTCGCGGTCGGCGGCAAGGCGGCGAAAACGGAACTGACCACCCGCGAGGAGGAAATCTGCGCCGCGCTCGGCCCTGAGCTGAAGAAACGCGGCCTCCTTTTCGTCGGCATCGATGTGATCGGCGGCGAATGGCTGACCGAGATCAACGTCACCTCCCCCACCGGCATCGTCGCGATCGACCGGTTCAACGGGACGGATACGCCGGCCCGGATCTGGGACGCGATCGAGGGCAACCTGACTCGGGCGTAGTCGTCATCCCGGACTTGATCCGGGATCCATGAACACTGCGCGGGCGGGTTCTCAACTTCAGTGTTCATGGATCCTGACTTTCGTCAGGATGACGGGATCCGGTCCCACTTCACCCCCAGCGCATAGCGCGGCCCTGTCCCGGTGCGCGCGGCGCGGTCGTCGCGATTGTAGAGCGCGCAGCGTTTCAGCGAGAGGCAGCCGCAGCCGATGCAGCCGTCGAGCGTGTCGCGCATCCGCTGCAGCGCCGCGATCCGCCGGTCGAGCAATTTCGAGAAACCGTTGCTGATCCGCCGCCAGTCGGCATGGGTCGGCGTCCGGCCCTGCGGCAATTTGGCCAGTTCGGCGGCGATTTCGGGCAGGGTGCAGCCGATCTGCTGCGCGATCAGGGCGAAGGACAGGCGGCGGATGTCGGAGCGCAGGAATCGCCTTTGCCCACCCGAACTGCGCAGCGCCTGCACCAGCCCCTTCTCCTCGTAGAAGCGGATCGCCGAGACGCTCAAGCCGGTCCGCGCGGCCAGCTCGCCGATCGCCAGCAATTCGTTGCCGCGGTTCATTTCCTGCCTCCATTTCCTTGCTTGACCTCAATCTAACTTGAGGTTGTAGAGGCAGCAAGCATGACCCGAATCGAAAGGACAGACGGCATGCGCACCGGCTTCATCGAACATGTGAACATCACCGTCAGCCAGCCCGAGCGATCGGCGCAATTGCTGCAGGCGCTGTTCGGCTGGCATGTCCGCTGGCAGGGCCCGGCCCGCGACGGCGGCAGCGTCATCCATGTCGGCGACGAGACCAATTATCTCGCCGTCTATGTCGAGCCCGGCAAGGCGGAGGACCGCAGTTGGCCGAAGGGTACGCCGCTTAATCATGTCGGCATCCAGGTCGAGGATCTCGACGCGGTCGAGCAGAGGGTGATCGCGGCCGGCCTCGTCCCCTTCAGCCATGGTGATTACGACCCGGGCCGGCGTTTCTATTTCATGGACTGGGACGGGATCGAGTTCGAGATCGTCAGCTACGCCTGACCGTCCCGGCCTGCACCCCTTCTGCACCGGAATCTGTCTTTCCTTTGCCGCTTTGGTCGCGGATGAAGGTGCGGGTTTTCCGGTGTTCACCGGAAACGGGGCGGGAGCCGGGGCGGCCGTGTACGACTGGATTGTCCAGCTGATCGACTGGGGCGGCTATTTCGGCGTCTTCCTGCTGATGCTGCTCGAGACGATGTTCCCGCCCATTCCGTCCGAGCTGATCCTGCCGCTGGCCGGGATGCGCGCGGCGCAGGGGCCGCTTGGCCTCGCCGGCGTGATCCTGTTCGCGACCGCCGGCGCAATGCTCGGCAATTTCCTCTGGTATCTGGTCGCCCGCGCGATCCGGCCCGAGCGATTCCGCTATTTCATCGAGCATTATGGCCGCTGGATCACGATGGACTGGCGCGACGTCGAGAAGGTGCAGCGCCATTTCGAGCGCTACGGCTCGGGCATCGTCCTGGTCGGGCGGATGCTGCCGGCGTTGCGCACCTTCATCTCCGTCCCGCCGGGCATCCTGCGCATGCCGGTGGCGCGCTTCCTGATCTGGTCGACGCTCGGTACCGCGGTCTGGAGCGGCGCGCTGGCGGCGGGCGGCTATGCGCTCGGCACCGGCGTCGAGCGGATCGAGGAGGTTGCGGCGCCGCTGACCACGATCGTCGTCGTCCTGATCCTGGTCTGGTATCTCTGGCGCCAGCTCACCTGGAGCCGACGCGCGTCCTAGGCCCGGGCCTAAGCTCTGGGGTGCGCGTGGCGATAGACATCCATCAGATGGGCCGCGTCCACCGCCGTATAGATTTGCGTCGAGCTGAGGCTGGCATGGCCGAGCAATTCCTGCAGCGCCCTGAGGTCCGCGCCGCGGCCGAGCAAATGGGTGGCGAAGCTGTGGCGGAGCGCATGCGGTGTGGTCCGCTCCGACAGCCCCAGTGAGCGCCGCGCCTTGCGCACCGCGCGGCGAACGATCTCGCCGCGCAGCGGCCCGCCCCGCGCGCCGCGGAACAGAGGCGCGTCCTTCTCGACGCCATAGGGGCATAGCTTCAGATATTGCTCGATGGCTTCCTTCACCGACGGCAGCAGCGGCACGACCCGGGTCTTGTTGCGCTTGCCGGTGACCAACATCGCCTCACCGAGCGGCAACGCCGCGCCGGTCAGGCCGAGCGCCTCGGCGACGCGGAGGCCCGAACCGTAGAGCAGGGTCAGGACGGCGAGATCGCGCGCCGCGAGCCAGGGCTCCGCGGCATCCTCCGCCGCCTCCTCGGCCAGCGACACGGCCTCGTCGGGCGAGATGGGTCTGGGCACGGAGCGCGGCCTCTTCGGTCCCTTCAGCCGGGGCAGCGACGCCTCGCGCCCGCCCTCCGCCGCGGCAAAGGCGAGAAAGGCCCGCACCGCCGACAGCTCCCGCGCCGCCGAGGCATTGCCGAGCCCGCCGGTCCGCCGCATGCCGAGATAGGCGCGCAGGTCGGCGGCCTGCAAGCCGGCCAGGGCCGCGGCGTCGACGCCGCCGCCCAGATGCCCGGCGAGAAAGCCGATCAGCCGGTGGGCCGTGGCGACATAGGCGCGGACAGTATGCTGGGAACGGCGGCGCTCGCGGGTCAGATGATCATGCCAGCGCGCAGCGATCGCGACGGCGGCGTGGTCGCCAGAATCGATGGGGGGGTCTAGGGGATCAGCCACCGGCCCATGCAGCGGGTCAGCACCCGGCCCAGGAAGATGAGCAGCTCGGAGCCGTGGCGGCTGTCGAAGCTTTGCGGCCCGCGCTGGCCGAGCGCGAGCAGGCCGCTGGGCAGCGGCGGTTCGCTGGTCAGGCGGATCAGGGCCTCGGCGCGGATCAGCTCGCAGGCCGGGCCGAACAGGGGATGGCCGCGCGCGCAGCCGCGCAGCAGCACGCCGTCAAACTCGCGGATCGATTTTTCGATGAGCTTGGCGTCGACGAACTGCAGGCCGGAGGCGTCGGCGCGCACGCCGGTGTCACCGGCGACCAGCGCCACGGCAACCGCATCGAGGCCGAGAATCTGCGGCCATTCCTGGGTGACGACGTGAAGCAGGTGATCGAGCCCGTCCGTCTCCACCGCGGCCAGCACCGCCTCATGGATCGAGGCGACCGCGCCCGAATGGCCGCGCGCGAAGGCGATGAGGTCCTGATTGGCCTCCTCCGCCGCGGCGACCCGCGCCCGCAAATTGGCGAGCGCATGATTCTCGAAACTGATCACCGTTCCCATGGCTGAGAGGGTAATACGGATATGGTTAAGAAGCGATTGGATTCGTTACGCGGGTCACCCTGTCTCAATACCAGCCGTCACGGCGCAGATCACGTGCGTAGGTCCGGCTGACCGGCGCTTCGACCCCATTCTTCAGGATCAGCCTCGCCCGCCCCCGCGACGGTCGGGCCTCGGCGATCGCGGCCCGTGCCACCCACCAGGACCGATGCGTCTGAGCCCCTTCAAGCTGGCCGAGCTCGGCAATCGCGTCGGACAGCCGCATCAGGATCAGCGCGGAGCCCGCATCGGTATGGACTCGCAGATAATGATCCTCGGCCTGGACCGCCTGGATTTCGGCCTCGCGCAGCCCGGCCGGAAGCCGGGCTTCCAGTGATAAAGGTACGGCGGGCGGATCCGCGGCCGTTTCCTCTTCCCGCCGCCCTTCGAGCGTCAGCTGCAGGGCAAAGAAAAAACCGCCGACGAGCAGGACCTGCAGCCATAAATGGGGTAGCCGCTTGACGGTCCACTCGCCCTGCAGCGCCAGTCCGCTCGCCACAAAGACAAGCAGGGTCATCACGCCCGTCATGACGAGCAGCGAGAGGATGAACCGAGGTTGACGCAGGTCCCGGAAGGAAGCCAGGGAGCCGAACCGGTCGAGCGTCCAGGCACCGAGCGCGCCGCAGGCGAAGGTCAACGGCAGCCAGTAGATATAGCGCGTCAGCGGTGGCGCCTCCCCGGTTTCGAAGGCGCCGACCCCCGCGAACAGGATGGCGGCGCCGGCGGCAAGCAGCCAGGTCGGCCGGTGCCGGCCCAGGAAATGATCGACAGCCGCCGGGCCGAAGCCCCGTTCACGAAACGGAAGTACCCCCTCACGCATCAAAACTAGCCTAACCCCTCTATTACGCTAACACACCGACATCCACCGGGAGAGCGGAAATGACAAGAGGGATTTCAATATCTTCGCTCGGGAGCGGATGTCTCCGGCTTGCCTGGCCGCTTGCCGCGCTCGCGCTCTGCGCCGGCATCGGTCACGCGCAGGAGGCCGGCCCCGTCCCGGCACCGACTTTCGCCTTCATATCTCTTGTGGAGCAGGCTGACGCGCGGTCCGCGGCGCGGGACTGGGCGGCGGCGATTCCGCTCTGGCAGCAGGTCGTCCGGGCGAACCCGACCGACGGCCGCTACTGGAGCCGCCTCGGCACCGCCTATTTCAATCTGCGCGACTATCGCGCGGCCATCGCCCCGCTCGAACGGGCGGTCGAGCTCGGCTACGGCAGCCCTGAAGCCAATGCCTATAATATCGCCTGCGCCTATGCGCAGCTCGGTGACAAGGATCGCGCCTTCACCTGGCTGGAGCGCGCACTTGCGATGGGCTTCCTCAATCTCGAGCTGGCGATGCGCGACCCGGATATCGCGCCGCTCCGCTCCGATCCCCGCTTCCAGCGCCTGATTCCGCTTGCCGCCGACGTCAGCGGCATGACCCGGGAGCAGGGTTGGCGCCACGACCTCCGCGTACTGCTCTGGCAGATGGAACGCATCGGCTACGCGCCATACCGGCTTCGCCCCCGGACCTGGTTCCAGCAGCAGTTCGAGGCGCTTGCGGCAAGCGCGGGCCGACGCTCCGACCTCGCGATGGCGCTCGAGCTTCAGCGCATCATGCGTGAAATCGGTGACGGCCACAGCGGCATTCGCCATGGCGCAACGGCGGAATGGGCAACCAGTTTGCCGCTCCAGTTCCGCGCCTTTCCCGACGGCATCTTTATCACCGCAGCGGCGCCGCAGCATCGCGAGCTGCTGGGTGCGGAGCTGCTGGCCCTCGACAACAGGCCCGCCGCCGAAGCCCTGCGCTCCCTCGAAGAGACGGTGAGCCGCGACAATGCGAGCGGCTTCACCAGAATCGCCGCTGCCAACCGCCTGCGCTACACGGCGCTGCTTCATGCCGCCGGCCTGACCCAACATCCGGACGCCGCCACGCTGCGCCTGCGTCTGCTCAACGGGACGGAAAGCACCGTCCGGGTGGCGGCGGACACCTCCCAGCCGGACATCTGGAACATGAAGCCAGCGCCGCCGGGCTGGACGACGCTGAGCGACGCGCTTCCCGGCGAGGCGCCGCTCTCCGAACGTGATCAGGCTCGCAACTACTGGTTCCAGCATCTGCCCGCAGAGCGCACCGTCTATTGGGCGTTCAACACCGTCCGCGATCAGGCGCCGGAGACGCTCGCTTCCTTCGCGGCGCGGCTGGCGACATTCATCGACGAGCACCGGGTCGAGCGGCTGGTGATCGATCTCAGGCACAACAATGGCGGCAATGAGGCGCTGATGACGCCTGTGCTGGCGGACCTGCTTCGGCTGAGGCGGATCAACCGTCCGGGGCACCTCGTGGTGATGATCGGCCCGCGCACCTTTTCGGCCGCCCAGTCCGCCGCCGCTTTGCTCGACCGCTATACGGAAGCGGTTTTCGTCGGCGAGCCGACCGGATCGAGCCCCAATTTCGTGGGCGAGGACGAAGAGATCACCCTGCCCTATTCGCGACTGACGGTCAGCGTTTCGAATCTCTATCACCAGAACAGCCTGCCCCAGGACCGGCGAACCTGGATCGCGCCGCTCATCTATGCGCCGACGCGCTTCGCCGATTATCGTGACCGGCGCGATCCGGCGATGGACGCGGTGCTTCGGGTCCCGATCTCGCAATAGGCGCCGCGCTCAGCCGATGCGCTGCCCCGTTTTCTCCCAGTCGGCGAGGAAGGCCTTGATGCCGTTCTCGGTCAGCGGGTGCTTGAACAGCTGGCGGATCACGGCGGGCGGCGCGGTCATCACGTCGGCGCCGAGCTTGGCGGCATCGTGGATGTGGATCGGGTTGCGCACGCTGGCGACCAGGATCTGGGTCGGGAAATCGTAATTGTCGTAGATCAGCCGGATGTCGGCAATCAGCTCCATGCCCGGATAACCGACATCGTCATGCCGCCCGACAAAGGGGGAGATGAAGGTCGCGCCGGCCTTCGCCGCGAGCAGGGCCTGGTTGGCCGAGAAACAGAGCGTGACGTTGACCATCGTGCCGTCGCCGGTCAGCTTCTTGCAGGTCTTCAGCCCGTCCACGGTCAGCGGCACCTTGATCGCGATATTGTCGGCGATCTTCCTGAGGATCTCGGCCTCGCGCATCATCCCCTCATGGTCGAGCGCGACCACTTCGGCGGAGACCGGGCCATCGACGATCCCGGCAATCTCCTTCACCACCTCGAGGAAATCGCGGCCCGCTTTGTGGATCAAAGAGGGGTTGGTGGTGACTCCGTCCAGCAGCCCGGTTTCGGCCAGGTCGCGGATGTCGGCGGTGTCGGCGGTGTCGGCGAAGAATTTCATGCGGGCCTCGGGAATCGGATTGTGACATCTCGGTTACGGCGTATTAGCGCCACACCGTCTGGCCTGCCTCTAACACCGGAATCCGATGCGCTCCATCCTTGTCGCCCTGCCGCTGCTCCTCGCCACGCCCGCCGCCGCCCAGCAGACCGATGAGCAGCTCTGGCTGCAGGTCAATGCGTCACTGGCGATCGGTGCCCGGGAAAAGGTCACGCTCGAGAGCATCGCCCGGTTCAGCGACCGCGCGGACGGCTTCTCCCATGCCGAGATTGCCGGACTGTTCACCCACACGACCAGAGGCGGCGTCGAGCTGTCATTCGGCTACGGCCATGTCGAGGACTGGAACCGGGCCAATCGGCTGCCCAGCGAAGAGCGCCTGCGCCAGATGGTGCTGGTGCCGCTGGGTTCGGGGTTCAGCGGGCGGTTGCGCCTGGACGAAAGGATCAACAGCGGCGGCAGCGAAATCGGTGTCCGCCTGCGGCCGCGGCTGGGCTTCGATACGCCGATCAATGCCCATGGCCTCCGCCTGTTCGCGACGTCGGAGCATTTCCTGAACGTCAACGGCACGGCGTGGGGGCAACGAGGCGGCTATGAGCGGATGCGCAATGCTCTGGGTCTCTCCATCCCGCTTGGCGGCCGGCTGCGCGGCGCGGTCGGCTATCTCAATCAATACAGGTTCGGGCGCGATGCCGGGCGCGATGCCGGGCGCGATCAGATGGATCATGTCGCGACCTTCACGCTTTCGCTCAACCTCGCCCGCATCGGCGACGGCGAATAGGAGAATCAGCCTTCCGGCCGGCGGGGGCGCTGCCGCGGCGAGACGGATTTGACGATCAAAGCCGGCTCCGCCGCCGGGTCGATCGGCCGATCCGCCGTGGCCAGCGCCCGCTCGATCAGCGCGTCGACGCCCGGGTCTTCGAGCGAGGCCTCGGTGATCGCCGGCACATGCCGCACCTGATTGCCGCTGCCTCTCAGCAGGCCGTCAGGGTCTTCCAGCCAGCGTCCCTGCATGAAGAACAGGCTCACCCAGCGCGGATCGACGGCGAGCGACAGCACCACATCGCTCACCCGCTCGCCCGCCGCGAAGCCGATCGCGAGCGCATTGTAATTGTCGTAGACGAGGATGGTCGCACCCGGCACGCGCGCTTTCATCCGGACGAGCAGGACGCGGGTCAGCGCCGCCATTTCCGGCGTATATTTGTCGATGAAACCGTCCAGCCGCGCCTGCGCGTCGTCCATCCGCCCCTCCGACTCGTCGGGCGGCGCAGCTTATCGCGCTCGCGGCGCTCCGTCTGCCTGACAGCGGCGCGTCACAGCACGGGCCGCATGCTCGGCGCACATATCCTGTGCGGTCGCGGGCAAAGGCAGGGCGGTCGCTGCCACCCGAACCAGAGAAGCTTGCGAACAGGGCTCATTCTTCCGGCCTCGCCCTGCCTGCGAAGCCGATCGTGAAAAAGCTGTGGGGCCCGCCCGCGCATCCCCAGCAGCTGAACCCGTATTCGATGCGAAGGCCGGACAGGAGATAGGCGTGCCGGCGATCGCGACGCCCGGACCGGCGCTCCGACGGCGTGGCAGGAGTCAGGCCCGGACAGTCCAGCGGGTCGGGCCAGTCGTCGAGATTGCTGACATTGAAGGAGATGTCGTCGCAGGCGAGCCCCGCAGCGCCGACGCGGCAATCCCGGACCTCGAAACCGGGCACCACCGCCTCGCCGCCCGCCAGCGCGCGGCGGACCGAAGCGAAGGGCGCCGCCTCTCGCGCCGACACAGCCATGCGATCAATAGCGGTGCAGATATCCGCCGCCGCTGCCGGCGCCGGCAGCGCCATTGTGGCGGCAATGATCCACAGGGATTTTCGCGATCCGGCCATGCCCACCTCCCACGGGGTTTCCGTGCGCGCCCGCTACTCCCTATGTAGCCGGCAAGATGAACCGCGCCCGACTGATCGTGATGAACGCCGCGCTCGGCCCGCTCGACTATCGCGTGCCGCAGGGCATGCAGGTCGAGCCGGGCTCGGTCGTGGTCGCCCCGCTCGGGCCGCGGCAAATGCTCGGCGTGGTCTGGGAGCCGGAACGGTTGCCGACCGAGGAGGTGGGCGACAATCGCCTGCGCAACCTGCTCCACGTCTACGATATCCCGCCCATCGCCGCGCCGCTCCGTCGGCTCGTGGAGTGGACGGCGGATTATTATCTCTCGCCCATCGCCGCGGTGCTGCGCATGGCCCTGCCCTCCTCGGGTGCGCTGGAGGGCGCGCGCGCGATCACCGAATATCGCGCCACGGGCCGGGTGCCGGAGCGGCTGACGCCGCAACGCGCGCAGGCGCTGGAGCGGATCGGCGGGCGGCAGGGGCTGGTCAGCGAGCTGGCGATCATCGGCGGCGTTTCGGACGGGGTGATCCGCGGGCTCGTCAAGGCGGGTGCGATCGAGACAGTCGAGGTCCGGATCGACGATCCCTTCCCTGAGCCCGATCCCGAGTATGATCCGCCCGCGCTGGACGAGACCCAGGCAGATGCCGCCGGGGAATTGCGCGCGGCGGTCGATGCCGGGGCGTTCGCGCCCTGGTTGCTCGACGGCGTCACCGGCTCGGGCAAGACCGAGGTCTATTTCGAGGCGATCGCCGAGGCGATCCGAAGGGATAAGCAGGCGCTCGTCCTCCTCCCCGAAATCGCGCTCACCGAACCCTTCCTGAAACGCTTCGCCGCCCGCTTCGGCTGTGACCCGGTCGCGTGGCATTCGGGCCTCCGCCAGAGCCAGCGCCGCCGCGCCTGGCGCGCGATCGCCTCGGGGGAGGCGCGGGTCACCGTCGGCGCCCGCTCCGCCTTGTTCCTCCCCTATCGCGACCTCGGCCTGATCGTCGTCGACGAAGCGCACGAAGCGAGCTTCAAGCAGGAGGACGGCGTTCAATATCATGCGCGCGACGTGGCGGTGATGCGCGCGAAGCTCGAGGAAATCCCGGTCGTCCTCGCCTCCGCCACGCCGGCCATCGAGACGCGGCACATGGTGGAGATCGGCACCTATCGGGAGCTCAAGCTCCCCGCCCGCTATGGCGGTGCGCGCCTGCCCGACATGGCCGCGCTTGACCTGCTCCGGAAACCGCCCGAACGCGGCCGCTGGCTCGCGCCGAAGCTGGTCGCGGCGCTGGCGGAGAATCTGGCGTCGGGCGAACAGTCGCTGCTCTTCCTCAACCGGCGCGGCTATGCCCCGCTCACGCTTTGCCGGCGCTGCGGCTACCGCTTTCAATGCCCGAACTGCACCGCCTGGATGGTCGAGCACCGTTTCACCCGCCGCCTCGCCTGCCACCATTGCGGCCATATGATGCCGGCGCCGGAGGCCTGCCCGGAGTGCCGGGAAGAGGATGCGCTGGTGGCCTGCGGGCCGGGCGTGGAGCGGATCGCGGACGAGGTCGCCGCGCTCTTCCCCGAGGCGCGCGCTGCCATCGTCACCTCCGACACGATCTGGTCACCGGCCAAAGCGGCCGAGTTCGTCGCGCGGATGGAGGCGCCCCATGATCAATCCGATGCGATCGACATCGTGATCGGCACCCAGCTCGTCACCAAGGGCTATCATTTCCCGAACCTGACCCTGGTCGGCGTGGTCGACGCCGATCTCGGCCTCGCGGGCGGGGACCTGCGCGCGGCCGAGCGGACCTTCCAGCAGATCCAGCAGGTCTCCGGCCGGGCGGGGCGCGGCGACAAACATGGCCGCGTCCTCGTCCAGACCCACGACCCGTCGGCGCCGGTACTGCAGGCGCTCGTCGCGGGCGACGCCGAGGGCTTCTACGCCGCCGAGACAGAGGCGCGGCGCGCGGCCGCCATGCCTCCCTTCGGCCGCCTCGCCGCGATCATCGTCTCCTCCGAAAGCCAGGCCGAGGCGAACGAGGTCGCCCGCATGATCGGCCGCTCGGCGCCGGCGCATGACAATATGGCCGTCTTCGGCCCGGCCCCCGCCCCGCTCGCCATGCTGCGCGGCCGCCACCGCTTCCGTCTGCTCGTCCATGCCGCCCGCAACCTGCCGGTGCAGGACATCATCCGCGACTGGCTCGGCGCCCTGCGCTGGAAGAACAGCACGCGCGTTTCGGTGGATGTCGATCCTTATTCTTTTCTGTAACGGGCCGGTGGCGCCATCGCCTGCGACTGCGCAATAGGAATTCGGTTATTTAGGGTCCGGGCCCTGATTGCCCGCCAGTGAAACTGGCACCGTAATATAAGGTATTTCTGGCCGCCCGGAGCGAGTCCGCGCTTTACAGCGACCGTTCATCCTCCTTGGGGAAAGCGTAAGTCGGATGTATAGTGTTCTGTCGGATCACAATGGCTGAGACGATTCGACTTGCTATTGGGGGGGCCAAATGGCACGCACCGAAAGCAAAGTGATCCAGGTCCATCCTGATCGTGAGCAATCAACGATAGAGTTCTGGGAGATATTCCATTGGAATCTCGCCAACTCTCAGCACGTCAAGAACAAGACGGCGACATCACACCTGGAGCGACGCGGAGACTCGATCTATTCGGTAACCGAAACGGAGACCGAGCATTTTGTGAGCTTGACCTTTTCCCGAGACCTCGACTTACCCGGCATCGACCATATCAAAGTGCTAGAGGCCGAGTATCATAGTGTCTCTGGCGGGATCCCGGAGATCCCCAAACCGTCGGGTTACGTCGCACCCATCATCGTCTGCGTGCTGTTGCTCGCAGCGGGTGGGATGGGAGGTGGGGTCGGAAGCCGAGTTATCTGGACCGGATTAGCAGCTCTCGTCGGCTTTTTGTGGTTCCGGTCGATTTCCGGCAAGAATGCCCGCATCGAGGCAGAAATGCCGGACATCATGGCGCGGCGTGAGCAGGCCTTTGCTCGCTTGCAGGAAATCGAAGAGGAATGCCGAAACGTCCCGACCGCACCACCGATCGTGTTCCCGGCAACCGCTAGCCCCGCCAGTGACGATGACCTCGATTTCTGGGACCGGATGGACAAGTCCGATACCGATCAACTCCAGGAGTATCTGATACGACATCCAAGCGGTCGATTTGTCGAACTCGCAAGAGCGAAGCTGGAACGAGCAGGGGTCGCACCGCTTTAATTCGGAGACGCCTGCCGGCCAAGCAGCGCGCCGCACTGCCCCCCCCGCTGAAAACAAAGGACTTTCCCGCGCGAGATGAGAGTAGTTTGTATACTTCCGCCCGCCCCGGCCAACACCCTCCCTCGCGTATAGATTGGTTCCGTGCCGCGTTCCCGGGCACGACCGGCTCCGCTTGCCACGTCCCGCCCGCTTCCCATAGAGAACGAGCAGGAGAGCCCGTGGGTCGATTCATCCTCTTCCTTCTTGCCATGCTGGCCTTCGCGCTGCCGGCCTCGTCCGCGCGCGCGGACGATATTAGCGTCGCCGGCCGCTCGGTGGTGCGCGTCGTCGTGATCAGCTTCGGCGAGGATGGCGAGGTCACCGGCTTCGGCCACGGCTCCGGCTTCGCAGTCGCGCCCAACCGAATCGTCACCAACGCCCATGTCGTGGCGCAGGCGCAGCAGGCCCAGCAGGAGGGGCGGACCGTCTCGGTCGGCGTGGTCCCCTCCCAGGGCGCGCAGGCCGGCCGGGCCCGCGTCGTCGCCTTCGATCCGGCCCGCGATCTCGCCTTGCTGGAGCTCGAGGACGGCCACTTGCCGCCGATCCCGCTTTATGTCGGGCCGCTCGACGACGGCGCGCCGATCGCTGCTTTGGGCTATCCGGGCAATGTCGATCTCGCCACCGCCCGCTCGGCCGACGATTATATCCAGCCGCTGCCGCCGACCCGCTCGGTCGGCATCTTCTCCAACGTGCGGCCAATCAACGGCATCACCACTTTGCTGCACACCGCCAATATCGCCCGCGGCCATTCCGGCGGGCCGCTGCTCGACCAGTGTGGCCGGGTGCTCGGCGTCAACACCCTGATCACCCGCAACCAGGACGGCGACGCGCCCTTCGCCTTCGCCGTCGCGAACCGGGAGCTCACCGCCTTTCTCGGTCAGGCGCGCCAGGCTTATCAGTCAGTGACCACACCCTGCGTCTCCATGTCCGACCGGCTGCGCGAGGACGAGGAGCGGACCGCCGCGGAGGAGCGCACGCGCCAGCAGGCCGCGGAAGCCGCAGCGAGGCAGGCACAGCAGACCCGCGAACGCAGCGTCGCGGAGATTACCGAGATGCGCGAGAACCGCCTCGCTCTGTCCGTCCTGCTGCTGGTCTTCGCTTTGCTTGCGTTCGGCGGCTGCTTCCTGCTGGCCGTCAAGAACCGGGCGAAGCCCGCCAAGATCATGGGCGGCGTCGGCGCGTTCATGCTGATCGGGGCGATCGTCGCTTTCATCGCCCGGCCGAGCCTGTCGACGGTGGCGGAGGCGCAGGCCAAGGCGAACGACGCCCGGGCCGCGCCGAACCGCTTCGCCGGCACCAATATCTGCCGGCTGGTGCAGCAGCGCAGCCGGTTGACGATCAGCTCCAGCGCCGACGTGCCGCTCGACTGGAACGCCAATGGCTGCGTCAACGGCCGCACCCAATATGCGCAGAATGGCGAGGTCTGGAGCCGCGTCCTCGTCGCCAGCGACCAGCCGGTCGTCGCCGTCTCCGAATTCCGGCCCGCGACCGGCGAATATGTCCTGACCCGCTACCAGCTGGACAATGCGACGATGGAGCGGGTCCGCGCGGCGCGGCGCCCGAACGAGCCGCGGAGCTGCAGCGCCGACAGCGAGGCGCGCACGATCCTGGCCGACCAGCAGCGCGACATCACCGCGATGTTGCCGCAGCTGCCGAACGAACGGCTCGTCTATACCTGCGAGAACCAGCGGGGAGGACAGAGCCCGCCGCGCTGAGCCGGGTTGAGATTCGCGTCGGCCCGGATTAGGGGCGCTGCATTATTCTGGTGGGGAAAATCGATGATTCGCAAGCTCTTGGTCGGAATGGCGGCATTGGCCGCGAGCCTGTCGGCCACCGCCGCGCGGGCGGAATGGCACCAGGCGACCTCCAACAATTTCATCGTCTACAGTCAGAGCAGTGCGGAAAATGCGCGCGACTTCGCGGCCAAGCTGGAGCGCTTCCATTATGTGCTGCGCACCTTCCACCGGATCACCGCGACGACCATGCCGAACCGGCTGCGGGTCTATCTCCTGTCCAGCGCGGGCGCGGTCGGCCGGCAGGCCGGTTCCGCCAGCGTCGCGGGCTATTATGTCCCGGATGCGCGCGGGCTGATGCTGGTCGGCACCAGCGCCCGCAGCAGCAACGGCAATGGCGACCCGCGCTCGGCGCAGAGCGAGGCCAGTCTCGAGCCCGAGAGCATCCTGCTCCACGAATATACCCACCATTTCATGTTCCAGTATTTCCCGGCCGCCTACCCGACCTGGTATAGCGAAGGCTTCGCCGAATTCTGGGGCGCAACCCGGTTCGGGGAGAACGGGGCCGTCGAGGTGGGGTTGCCGGCCGAGCATCGTTTCTCCACTTTCCAGGCGCTCGGCTGGCTGCCGATCGATCGGTTGCTCCGCATCCACAATTATCGCGAGGCCGGCGGCTTCAACGTCTTCCTGCTCTATGCCGAAGGCTGGCTGCTGGTCCGCTATACGTTCGAGCATCCGGAGCGGCAGCGGCAGCTGCAGACCTATTTGCGGCTGATCAACAACGGCACCGAATATGCCGCCGCCGCGCAGCAGGCCTTTCCGGACCTTGCCGCGTTCAACTCCGAGCTCTTCTCCTATGCCGGCACGGCCCGGTTCAACGTCCTGCATCTCAATTTCCGCACGATCGACGTCGGCCCGATCGCGATCAGCACGCCCGGCCCCGCCGAGCAGGCGCTGATGCTGCAGGAGGTCAAGCTGAGCCAGGGCTATCCGCAGCGCGAGGCGGTCGAGTTCGCCGCCGAAGTGCGGGGCATCGCCGCGCGCTTCCCCAACGACCCCTTCGCGCTGCGCATGGTGATGGAAACCGCTTATCTGGCCGGCGACACGGCCGGTGCGATGGACGCGGCCAACCGCCTGCTGGCGGTCGAGCCGAACAATGCCCGCGCCCTCGCCACCAAAGGCACGATCCAGGTCGCCGGCCTCGCCGCGGCGCACAGCCGCGAAGCGGCCGCCTGGAACGCGGCGCGCGAACCGCTGGCCCGCGCGAAGCGGGTAGCGCCGCGCGATCCGGTCGTGCTCCGCGCTTTCTATCGCGGCTATGCGCTGCAGGGTGCCCTGCCGCCCGAGGATGCACAGAACGCGCTCTACGACGCGATGGAGCTGGCGCCGAGCGACGGCGAGATTCGCTACGAACTCGCGCGCGATTTCGAGCAGCGCCGGATGATCCCGGAGGCGATCGCGATCATCCGCCCCGAAGCCAATTCATTCCCGCATCGCGGCAATGAATCCGATGCGGACCGCCGCCGCCGGGAGGAGCTGGAGGACCGCAACCGGCAGGCCGGCACCGTTCGTCACGAAACCCCGCTGGAGATGCTGAACCGGCTGCAGGCCATGCTGACGCCCCACGACCAGCAGCGCCAGACGGAAGCGGGGCACTAGAGCCTAGGCCCCGCTCCGCTCCCGCTCCAGCAAGGCCGCCTTGCGCTCCAGGCCGTAGGCATAGCCGCCGAGCGTGCCGTCGGTGCGGATCACGCGGTGGCAGGGGATCAGCACCGCGACATTGTTGTCGCCGTTCGCCGTCCCCGCCGCGCGCACCGCCGCCGGGCGGCCGACCGCTGCGGCGATCTGCGCATAGGTCCGCGTCTCGCCGGGCGGGATCCGGGTCAGCTCGCGCCACACCGCTTCCTGAAAGGCGGTGCCGTGGACGTCGAGCGGCAGATCGTGGGGCTTCTCCGGCGCGTTCACCGCCGCCACCGTGCGCTCGACCAGCTCCGCCATGCCCGGCCCGCCATGCGCGATCTCGGCCTTGGGGAAGCGCCGCTGCAGCACCGTCTCGTCCTCGTCGAAGGAGAGGCGGCAAATGCCCTTCTCCGTCGCCGCCACGAGCATGGTGCCGAGGTCGGTCCGGGCGGTCGCCCAGCGGATCACTGCGCCACGCCCGCCGTCGCGCCAGGCGGAGGGGGTCATACCGAGCCGCTTTTCCGCATCGGCATAGAAGCGTCCCGGGCCCGAATAGCCGGCATCGTAAATCGCGTCGGTGATCCGGCCCTCGCCGGCCAGCGCCGCCCGCGCCCGCTTCGCCCGGAGGTTCCTTGCATAAGCGGCGGGGGTCACCCCGGTGGCGCGCTTGAACAGGCGGTGGAAATGATGCGGCGAATAGCCGACCGCAGCCGCCACATCCTCCAGCGAGGGCGCTTCCTCGGCCTCGGCGAGCAGGCGGAACGCCTTCTCCAGCGCCACCTCCTCGCGGTTCACCTCGTCCGGCAGGCAGCGCAGGCAGGGCCGATAGCCCGCTTTCGCCGCGGCCGCGCCGTTCGGAAAGAACTCGACATTCTCGCGCTTCGGACGCCGCGCCGGGCAGCTCGGCCGGCAATAGATGCCGGTCGTCTTCACGCCGCCGATGATGCGCCCGTCCCAGGTCCGGTCGCGCCGCTCGAAGGCGGCCCAGGCCTCGTCGTCGGTGATCGGGTGCGTGTCGTTCACGGGAATCGATCTAGCCGCACGCGGCAGGGTTGCAAGGCTCGCCATGGTCAGTTCCTCTCAATTCGCGCCAGGAAGCAGCCATAGGTGGCCGCATGCGCGTGGATGGTGTCGACGTCCGCGCGTTCGAACAAAGCCCGGATCTTGGCGTCGGCCTCGCCGGGCATGGCGAGCAGGCCGTCCTTCAACAGACCGTCGGCGCCGAAGCCGCGCAGCGACAGCGTGCGGCTGTCGAGATAGGCGGGCGCCTCGTCCTCATAGCTGGCCGGCGTCCCCGCATCCTTGCGGACGTAGATCGCGTAGGTCGTGCGGAACGGCCCGTCGACGTCGTGCGAGACATGGTTGAGCAGCACCAGTTCCTCGCCTTCGTCCGCGTCGCGCAGGCTCACCCGGCAGGGAAAGCCGCGCGGCGCATCCGCCGTCACCCGCATCGCCCCGCACCCGGCCAATTCGCCGTCCATCATCCCGAACAGGCTCTCGAACGCCGCCGGCGCCAGTCCCTCGATCCTGTAGGCCATATTCAATCTCCTCCGTTGGAGACCTTTTGCCGCACCCGCGGCGACGTCGCGTCCCGCTGCTTGCTTTCAAAGCCGGCTTGCGGGGTTCAGGAGAATCGGAGAGGCTGAGAACATGCACTGGCGCGGCTGGTTATTGTGGCCGACATTTCTGGTCCTGCCTGTCGTTGGGATGTGGTGGCTGACGGCACCTCGCCCCGGGCCGGTCCCCACGGATGCCGAGCGAGCCAGCCTCCAGAGCAAGGCCGATGCAGCCTGCCGCTGTGGCCGTGCGCGCGGTCGGCCGTGGGACGAACAATGCTGGGCGGACTACCAGCGAAGCGTTGCCCGTTTTGATCCGGCGAGCACGGCCAGCGCCTGCGGAGAGGAATCGACTTCTGTCGATTGCTTCGGTCCGGAAGGCGAGAACCAGCTCTGTGTATCCAGGGGCCGAATGTACGGTGCCTGCAGCGATGCTGAGGAGCGGTCTCGGATTGCGGAGGCGCGACGCAGGCACGCCAACGGCTGCTCCGACTGACCGGCCCGACACCCATCTTGCATCGCAGCAAAGCGCCTGCTACGGCGCCCGCGACCCTGCGGGAGCGCTTCGCGCGCTCGGCAAATCGCACGGGGCCAAATCCGATCCAGGAGTTACGACGCGCGTGGATATTTCCGGCGGCATTCAGGCAAGCTTATCGGGCCGCTACGCGCTGGCCTTGTTCGAGCTGGCCAATGAGCAGAAGAAGCTGGAGACGGTGGGCAGGGACCTTGCCGCCGTGTCGCTGGCGCTCGGCGAATCGGAGGATTTCCGGGCGCTGACCACCAGCCCGCTGGTCGGCCGCGAGGAGGCGGTGAAGGCCGTCGCCGCGACCGCCGGGGCGATGCAGCTGGACGGCACCACCGCCAACTTCCTCGGCGTGCTCGCCAGGAACCGGCGCCTCGCCCAGCTCCCCGGCGTGATCCGCGCCTTCACCCTGCTCTCCGCCCGCCACCGCGGCGAGATTACCGCCGAGGTGATTTCCGCGCACCAGCTCGACGCCGGTCAGGTGGACGCGATCAAACAGAATCTCCGCACCCGCATGGGCCGCGACATCGCGGTCGATCTCCACGTCGATCCCGCCATCCTCGGCGGCCTCGTCGTCCGGATCGGCAGCCAGATGATCGACGGCTCCATCCGCACCAAGCTCAACACCCTCGCCCAGGCAATGAAGGGCTAGCCCGCAAGGGCTCGATGAAAGGCTGAAAATGGACATCCGCGCCGCTGAAATTTCCAAGGTCATCAAGGACCAGATCGCCGGCTTCGGCACCGAGGCCCAGGTCTCGGAAGTCGGCACCGTGCTGTCGGTCGGCGACGGCATCGCCCGCATCCACGGGCTGGACAATGTCCAGGCCGGCGAGATGGTCGAGTTTGACGGCGGCATCAAGGGCATGGCGCTGAACCTCGAGGCCGACAATGTCGGCGTCGTGATCTTCGGCTCGGACGCCGAGATCAGCGAGGGCTCGACCGTCAAGCGGACCGAGACGATCGTGGACGTGCCGGTCGGCAAGGGCCTGTTGGGGCGCGTCGTCGACGGCCTCGGCAATCCGATCGACGGCAAGGGCCCGATCGTCGCCGAGAAGCGCATGCGCGTCGAGGTGAAGGCGCCAGGCATCATCCCGCGCAAATCGGTGCATGAGCCGGTGCAGACCGGCCTCAAGGCGCTCGACGCGCTCGTCCCGGTCGGCCGCGGCCAGCGCGAGCTGATCATCGGCGACCGCCAGACCGGCAAGACCGCCGTCGCGATCGACACCTTCATCAACCAGCGCGAGATCAACAAGGGCGACGACGAGAGCCAGAAGCTCTACTGCATCTACGTCGCCGTCGGCCAGAAGCGCTCGACCGTCGCGCAGATCGTCCGCGCGCTCGAGGAGAATGGCGCGATGGAATATTCCATCGTCGTCGCCGCCACCGCCTCGGAGCCCGCCCCGCTGCAATATCTGGCGCCTTATACGGGCGTCACCATGGGCGAATATTTCCGCGACAACGGCATGCACGCGGTGATCGTTTATGACGACCTTTCCAAGCAGGCCGTCGCCTATCGCCAGATGTCGCTGCTGCTGCGCCGTCCGCCGGGCCGCGAGGCCTATCCGGGCGACGTCTTCTACCTACACAGCCGCCTGCTCGAGCGCGCCGCCAAATTGAACGAGGACAATGGCGCCGGCTCGCTGACCGCGTTGCCGATCATCGAGACCCAGGCCGGCGACGTGTCGGCCTACATCCCGACCAACGTGATCTCGATCACCGACGGCCAGATCTTCCTCGAGACCGAGCTCTTCTTCCAGGGCATCCGCCCGGCGATCAACGTCGGCCTGTCGGTCAGCCGGGTCGGCTCCGCCGCGCAGACCAAGGCGATGAAGAAGGTCGCCGGCTCGATCAAGCTGGAGCTCGCCCAGTATCGCGAAATGGCGGCCTTCGCCCAGTTCGGCTCGGACCTCGACGCCTCGACCCAGCGCCTGCTGAACCGCGGCGCCCGGCTGACCGAGCTGCTGAAGCAGCCGCAGTACAGCCCGATGCCGGTCGAGGAGCAGGTCGTCTCGATCTTCTCCGGCGTGAACGGCTTCCTCGACACGGTGCCGACCGACGCGGTCACCCGCTTCGAGGGCGCCCTGCTCGCCCATATGCGCGCCGATCATGGGGCTGTGCTCGGCAAGCTCCGCGACACCAAGACGCTCGACGACGACACGGCCGGCGAGCTGAAGACGATCATCGGCGATTTCGTGAAGACGTTTGCCTGATCGCGGAACGGAATTGTGCTCCGGCGATGGCCGGAGCGTTGCGAATGAAGCTCACAGCGCTCCTGCTTTCGCAGGAGCACGAAGAGGGAAGTAAATGGCCTCGCTCAAGGCGCTCAAGACCCGGATCACCTCGGTCAAGTCGACCCAGAAGATCACCAAGGCGATGAAGATGGTCGCCGCGGCCAAGCTGCGCCGGGCGCAGCAGGCCGCGGAGGCCGCGCGCCCCTATGCCGAGCGTATGGCCGCGGTGGTCACCAGCGTCGTCTCGAAGGTCGCGATCGGCCCGGAGAGCCCGAAATTGCTCGGCGGCACCGGCAAGGACCAGACGCATCTGCTGATCGTCTGCACCTCGGACCGCGGCCTCGCCGGCGGCTTCAACTCCAACATCGTCCGCGCCGCCCGCCGCAAGGCGGAGGCTTTGATCGCCGAGGGCAAGACCGTCTATTTCTACCTGGTCGGCCGCAAGGGCCGCGCGGTGATCCAGCGCCTCTACCCGAAGCAGATCCTTCATCAGCACGACACCAGCGCCATCAAGCAGGTCAGCTTCGCCGACGCGCAGGAGATCGCGGCCGACGTGATCGACCGCTATCTCACCGACGGCGTCGACGTCGTCCACCTCTTCTACGCCCGCTTCCAGTCCGCTTTGGTGCAGGAGCCCGTCGGCCAGCAGATCATCCCGGTCCCGTCGGTCGAGGCGGCGGCCGCGTCCGCGGCCAGCGCCGCAGTGGAATATGAGCCCGACGAGGACGAGATCATGAGTGCGCTGCTGCCGCGCAACGTCGCCGTGCAGATCTTCCGCGCGCTTCTGGAAAACGCGGCGTCGGAACAGGGCAGCCGCATGACCGCCATGGACAATGCGACGCGCAATGCCGGCGACATGATCAACCGGCTGACCATCCAGTATAACCGGACCCGTCAGGCCGCGATCACCAAGGAGCTGATCGAGATCATTTCGGGCGCGGAAGCGCTCTAACGACTTAAGAAGGCAAGGAAACGAACATGCTCGAGCCCAAGACGGCCACCAAGCGCAAGGCGGCTGCGAAGCCCGCCACCACCAACAATGTCGGCCGTATCAGCCAGGTGATCGGCGCCGTCGTCGACGTGACCTTCGACGGCGAGCTGCCGGAGATCCTCTCGGCGCTGGCGACCGACAATGGCGGCAATCGCCTCGTCCTCGAGGTCGCCCAGCATCTCGGCGAGAGCACCGTCCGCACCATCGCGATGGACTCGACCGAGGGTCTGACCCGCGGCCAGGAGGTGACCGACACCGGCTCGCAGATCCGCGTCCCCGTCGGCCCGATGACGCTGGGTCGGATCATGAACGTGGTCGGCGAGCCGATCGACGAGCGCGGTCCGATCGGGGCCACCGACACCGCCCCGATCCATGCTGACGCGCCGCTCTTCGTCGACCAGTCGACCGAGACCAGCATTCTCGTCACCGGCATCAAGGTCATCGACCTGCTCGCCCCTTATGCGAAGGGCGGCAAGATCGGCCTGTTCGGCGGCGCCGGCGTCGGCAAGACGGTGCTCATCCAGGAGTTGATCAACAACATCGCCAAGGGTCATGGCGGCACCTCGGTGTTCGCCGGCGTCGGCGAGCGCACCCGCGAGGGCAACGACCTCTATCACGAATTCCTCGACGCCGGCGTCATCGCCAAGGATGCCGACGGCAATCCGACGCCGGAAGGCTCGAAGGTGGCGCTGGTGTTCGGCCAGATGAACGAGCCGCCGGGCGCACGTGCGCGGGTTGCGCTCTCAGGTCTGACGATCGCCGAATATTTCCGCGACCAGGAGGGCCAGGACGTGCTCTTCTTCGTCGACAACATCTTCCGCTTCACCCAGGCGGGCTCGGAAGTTTCGGCGCTCCTGGGCCGCATCCCCTCGGCGGTGGGCTATCAGCCGACGCTGGCCACCGACATGGGGGCGCTGCAGGAGCGGATCACCTCGACCAACAAGGGCTCGATCACCTCGGTGCAGGCGATCTACGTGCCCGCGGACGATCTCACCGATCCGGCGCCGGCGACCAGCTTCGCCCACCTCGACGCCACCACCGTCCTCTCGCGCGCCATCTCGGAGCTCGGCATCTACCCCGCCGTGGACCCGCTCGACTCGACGTCGCGCGTGCTCAATGCCCGCACGGTCGGCCAGGAGCATTATGATACGGCTCGCCGCGTCCAGGAGATCCTGCAGAAGTACAAGTCGCTGCAGGACATCATCGCCATTCTCGGCATGGACGAGCTCTCGGAAGAGGACAAGCTGACCGTCTCGCGCGCCCGCAAGATCCAGCGCTTCCTCTCCCAGCCCTTCCACGTCGCCGAGGTGTTCACCGGCATTTCCGGCAAGTTCGTGCAGATCGAGGACACGGTCCGCTCCTTCAAGGCGGTGGTCGACGGCGAATATGACCATCTTCCCGAGAACGCCTTCTACATGGTCGGCGGTATCGAGGAAGCGGTCGCCAAGGCCGAGAAGCTGGCCCACGAGGCGTAATGACATGGCGCTGCATTTCGAACTCGTCACCCCGGAGAAGCTGATCCGCTCCGAGGAGGTGCAGATGGTCGTCGTTCCCGGCAGCGAGGGCGATTTCGGCGTGATGGAGGGCCACGCGCCCTACATGTCGACGCTCCGCGACGGCGAGATCGCCATCTACCGCGCCTGGCCGGGCGAGCCGGAGAAGGTCCCGGTCCGGGGCGGCTTCGCCGAGGTCAGCGAAAAGGGCCTCACCGTCCTTGCCGAGAATGCCGGCGCCGAGGGCTGACGCCTAACGGCGGCGGCCATCGCAATCGATCGCAGGGGTGTGCATGCCGGGTGGCTGGTAGGACCAGCGCCGGCTGCTGCCGTCGGTCAGGGCATGCATGACGTCCAGTCGCCGGAAGCCGACATGGCGATAGGTGATGATCCGCGGCGAGCCATTGCCGGTGCTTTCGAACACCGCCTCCTGCTGCGTATCGCGCACCAGCCGGTAGCGGACCTGGCCGCCGCCCGCCGGCCGGTAGGTCAGCCGCAGCGATCGGCCGCGGCCGGAAATGACCAGCTCGGCCTCCACCGCCATATCGTCGCCCCCGGCCCGGCGCAGACCGCGGCGGATCGTGCCGGTCAGCCGGCCGTCGCTCTCCCTGCGCCAGCTTTCGCTACGCCAGACCGGCCCGCCGGCCATCCACTCCGCCCGGCAGATCCACTCGCCCGCGAGCAGATCGAGCGCGCCCGGCGGCCCCGATACCGGCTGCGCGGCCTGCAAGGCCAGCGCGATCAGCGACAGCATCCCCATCTCCCTCTCCCGGCCGCGCATATTGCCGGGGCGAAGCTGTACGGGAGATGATCATTCCGGTTCCGGCACCACCTTCGGGCGCTGCGAACGCCAGAGCAGAAGGCCGCCGCCGATGATCAGGGCCGCGCCGGCGAAGGTCGATAAGTCCGGCGCCGCGCCGAAGATCAGCCAGCTCAGGGCCGCCGCGACCAGCAGCTGCACATAGGTCATCGGCGCGACCACCGCCGCCGAGGCGCGGACGACGGCCAGGTAGATGAGCATGTGCGCGACCGTCGCGGTGCAGGCGATGACGAGGGACTTGATCACCACGCTCGCGGGCGGCGCGCCCACCTGGAATTGCGCCAGTCCCGTCGCGGCGAGGCCGAAGGTGACGGCGATCAGAATCGGTGCGGCCATCAGCGCCGCATAGAATTGCATGGCCAGCGGCGACGCCGCGCCCGCCGCCTTGCGGTTGCAGAGCATCAGGCAGGCCATGCCGGCTGCGGCGCCGAGCGGGTAGAAGGCGGCCGCGCCCAGCGCCAGCACGTTCGGCCTGAGCACGACCAGCACACCCGCGAAGGCCAGCGCCATGGCGAGCCACACTGCCCCGGTCGTCCGCTCCTTCAGGAAGACCGGCGCCAGCATGGCGGTAATGATCGGGCTGGTGAACTGGATTGCGGTCGCGTCCGCCAGCGGGATCGCCATCACGCCGAGGAAGAAGCAGATGGTGGCGATGCTGACCCCGGCGCCGCGGCCGAATTGCAGCCAGGGCTTCGGCATGCGGAACGCCCCGCGCCCCTCCGTAATCAGGACCAGCAAGGCGAGCCCGAGCGCCGCGGCGGTGTAGCGCAGCATCGCCACCGCCGTCCCCGGCCATTGCCCCGCCATCGTCTTCACCAGCGCGTCGCCGATCGACAGGGTCGCGAAGCCGCCCAGGGCGAGCAGCAAGGCAACGCGGACATTCTGCTGCGCGGGCGCGGTCATCGCGGCGCTGGCCGTTTCTCCAGTGCGTCCGCCATGCTGATCGGCACCGTCGCCAGATGCTTCGTTTCCCACGACAGCCAATGATCGATGTGCAGCGGGATGCCGAGCTCGGCCATGAGGTCGCAGAAGAAGCTGTCCTCGCCGACGACCTGGTCCGGGTCGGGCGTCATCATCTGGCTGAACAAGGGAAAGATGCTCGCCCGCTTGCGCGCTTTGGCATTGTCCTGGAGCTTCCCGACAATCTTCATGTCGATCAGGCAGATGCCGAAGCCCATGTGGCGGACCGCCTCGATGTTCCGCGCGGCGGCCTGCTCCGGCGTCGTGTAGATCCGCTCTCCCGCGGCGTTGCGCGCGGTGGGCACCGGCGTCAGGCTCCGGGTCGGCTGGTTGATCCCGACCACCGGCAAGTTGAGCGACAGCAGCCGGATCAGCGCCGATTCCGGAAAGACGTGGTCATTGTCGAGCCAGAGCGAATAATCGGCACGCGCGGCCAGCGCGTCGCGGAACAGGCAGTTGCGGACGCGCGGCAGCGTCCCCTGCACCGAGATCGTCTCGAGCACCAGCTCCGGGCGCGCTTTCAGCGTGAACGCCACCATCGCCGCAAGGCAATGGGTGAAGCGCGCGTGGCTCAAGCTGTGCGAGGGCAGGCAGATGGCGATCTTCACCGCCCCGCTATGCCATTACGGTGCCGGCCTTCCAACAGGTTAGCTAATTGTCAAAGTTTCACACTTATTCACCCTTCGCTCCGGGAATGCCCGAAGAGACCAGCGCGGGATTGAACGACCAGATGAGTGCTTTCGGACGACGTAACGGCAGCACCGGCGCGGGGGGCCGGCCGAGCTTCGGCACCGCCCAGCCGATGAAGGGTCCGGCGCCCGCGCAGCCCAAGCCCGCCGATGCCGGAGGCGCCCAGTTTCCGCCGATCGAGCCCGAGGCGCTCGACATCGAGGGTGCCGTCACCACCTCGGTTCCGGCCGGCCATGCCGATGCGATGGCGCGGCTCGCCGACCGCCAGGCGCAGTCGGGCGAGCAGGGCAATTCGCGCTCGGAGGGCTTCGAGGCCTCGATTCACCGGATCAAGGAGCAGGTGCTGCCGCGCCTGCTGGAGCGCGTCGACCCGGAAGCGGCCGCCACCCTCAGCAAGGACGAGCTGGCCGAGGAATTCCGCCCCATCATCGGCGAGGTGCTCACCGAGCTGAAGATCAACCTCAACCGGCGCGAGCAATTCGCGCTTGAGAAGGTGCTGGTCGACGAGCTGCTCGGCCTTGGCCCGCTCGAGGAGCTGCTGAACGATCCGGATGTCAGCGACATCATGGTGAACGGCCCGCAGCAGACCTATATCGAGCGCAAGGGCCGCCTCGAGCTCGCCCAGATCCAGTTTCGGGACGAGGAGCATCTGCTCCAGATTGCCCAGCGGATCGTCAACAAGGTCGGCCGCCGCGTCGATCAGACCACGCCGCTCGCCGACGCCCGTCTGCAGGACGGCAGCCGCGTCAACGTCATCATCCCGCCGCTCTCGCTGCGCGGCACCGCCATCTCGATCCGTAAATTCTCCGAAAAACCAATCACCGTCGACATGATGCGCGGCTGGGGCTCGGTCTCCGAGAAGATGGCGACGGTGCTGAAGATCGCCGGCGCCAGCCGCATGAACATCATCATCTCGGGCGGCACCGGCTCGGGCAAGACGACGATGCTCAACGCCCTGTCGAAGCTGATCGACCCGGGCGAGCGCGTGCTCACCATCGAGGACGCAGCCGAGCTTCGCCTGCAGCAGCCGCACTGGCTGCCGCTCGAAACCCGCCCGCCCAACCTCGAGGGCCAGGGCGCGATCACGATCCGCGACCTCGTCATCAACGCGCTGCGTATGCGCCCGGACCGGATCATCCTCGGCGAGATTCGCGGCGCGGAGTGCTTCGACCTGCTCGCCGCGATGAACACCGGCCATGACGGCTCGATGGCGACCCTGCACTCCAACTCCCCGCGCGAATGCCTCGCGCGTATGGAGAACATGGTGATGATGTCGGACATCAAGGTGCCGAAGGAAGCGATCTCCCGTCAGATCGCGGACTCGGTCGACCTGATCGTACAGGTGAAGCGCCTTCGCGACGGCTCCCGCCGCTGCACCAACATCACCGAGGTGATCGGCATGGAAGGCGATGTCATCGTCACCCAGGAATTGTTCAAGTTCGAATATCTCGACGAGACCCCGGACGGGAAGATCATCGGCGAGTATCGCTCGATGGGCCTCCGCCCCTACACGCTCGAAAAGGCCAAGATGTTCGGCTTCGACCAGCCTTATCTCGAGGCCTGCCTCTAGCCGGCGCCGGTTGACTCCGCTTCGAACCGCCCGCACTTTCGCATCGGCGGGCCGCGTTCGGAGGTAATATGTTCGGCAAAACCGTCATCCTCGTGCTCGCGCTGACCCTCGCCGCCGATCCGCCGGCGCCCGCGCCCACACCCGGCCAGAGCAATGAGCGCATCTGCCGCGGCGGCGGGCAACGCACGCTTGGCAGCCACATCCGCACCCGCCGACGCTGCATGACCGCCGAGCAATGGCAGCGGGAAGACGAGGAGGCACGGAACCGCCCGGCGCCGGGCCTGCAGGTGACCGAAGGCCAGAATGACGGGCGGACGGGAATCCAGCCGCGCTAATATCGCGCCCGGCACGCTTGTGATCGTCTAGCGCTTTGCTATCCTCCGCGCCTGCCGCGGCGGGGGAAGCAAGGTGGCCGAAGACGATCCTCCCTATCTCGTAGAGGCCGTAACGAAGATTTTCGAGCCGTTCGCCAATGTCGGCTCGGGTGGTCTCCGGCGTATTCTTCCGCGAACAATCGCCTTCGCGACGCTCCGCGATACCGACGCATATTCCGACTACGTATCGCCGGACCAGCCTGCCACTTATTATCCTCCCGAACGATTCATTCTTCTCGACGAAGTGGCTTTGCTCAAGGCGATCCTGACCGACGGCATCCGCGCCGGCGCGCGGCTTTCCACGGCGACCTGGCTCGCGGAATGGATCGAGGCTGAGGAGATCGATCCGGAGCTGCTGATCGCCGTTCCGGATCACGGGGGCTGGGATCCCCTGACCGAGCTACAGAAAGGCACTCCCCTCGCGCTGTCGGATGCGCTGAAGGACCGCATCCTGCCGCGCGCGGTCGCCCTCGCCGTGGAGACCGTCGGACGCGAGCGGGCCGATGTTCGCCACATCCTGTTCGCCTTGCTCGACGAGCCCGAGGCCTATGCCGCGCTGCAGGGCGCGGTGGCCGGCGGCAGGCTGGCGCGCCTGCGCGCGCATCTGGTCAAGAAAATCCTCGCCCAACCCGAGGCCAAGGAGAATGTCGAAGCCTGGGAGCGGCAGGTGCGGCCGGCTGAAGCGGTCCGCACCCATTCCGACGCGCCGGCCATCGTGGACAGTCTCGGCCGCCTGACCTTCGCGGAGGTGCTTGGCGAAAGGATCAAGGATGTCGGCGCTAAGCTGCGCACCAGCGGTCGTGACACCGATTCGGCGTTCATCCTGCATATGGATGGTCCTTGGGGGTCGGGAGAGTCGTCCATCCTCAACTTTCTCAAGGCCGATCTGGAGGCCGGCAAACCAGGCTGGCTGGTCATCGAGTTCAACGCCTGGCGCAATCAGCATCGAAAGCCCGCCTGGCTCCCGCTGATCCTCGAGGTCCGAAGCGCGGCCTTCTGGCGCGCCGGATTCCGGACTCCGCTCGTCTGGTTGATGTGGTTCTGGTGGCGGCTGCGGATGGACTGGATGCCCTATCTCTACGCGGTCGCCCTGCTTGCGTCGGCGGGCTTTCTGGCATGGTGGGCCGGCCTTGGCGTACGGTCCGACCCGCTGCACGATCTGGGCGAGGCGTCGAAGGCGATCGGGGCGATCATCGCTACCGTGCTCAGTGTCCTCGCGCTCGCCCGCGGCTTCGCCATGGGCTCGCAACGCGACGCCGACACCTATCTGGCGACAAAGTCCGAACCGTTTCGAAGGGTCGTCCGCTATTTCGAGCGGCTGATCTGGGCGGTTCACCGTCCCGTCGCCGTCTTTGTCGACGATCTCGACCGCTGCGACGGCCCCTATGTAATCGAACTGCTCGAAGGCATTCAGACCTCGCTGCGCGCCGCGCCGATCGTCTATGTCGTCGCCGGCGACCGCAAGTGGATCTCCTCGAGCTTCGAGAAACGCTATGCCGATTTCAGCGAGGAGATCGGCACGCCGGGCCGGCCGCTCGGCTATCTGTTCCTCGACAAGGTATTCCAGCTTTCGACCTCGATGCCGCGGCTGTCCGCCAGGCGGCAGGCCGAGTATTGGCGTCAGCTGCTTGAACGATCCGGGACCGCATCGCCGGAAGCTCTGCAAAAGCAGCGATCCAGCCTCGAAGCCAAGGCGGCCGCCGGAATCGAGGGCAAAACCCGGCAGGAAGACATTCAGGACCAGATCGACAAGACCAGGGAGGGCACTGTCGAGCGTGAGACGCTGCTCGCAGCGGCGGCGAAGGCAACGACCAGCGCCGAGGCGGTGCGCGCGGTGGAGCACCGCCTCCAGCCATTCGCCACGCTGCTCGAAGCCAATCCGCGGGCGATGAAGCGGCTGGTCAATGCTTACGGTCTCAATCAGGCACGGGCCTATCTCGAGGATCGCAAGGTCCCGGTCGAAGCGCTGGCGCGGTGGACGATCATCGAATTGCGATGGCCGTTGCTGGCCGACTATATCGCCAGATCCTGGCCCGAAATCGATCTGGTGAACCCGGGGCCGTCGGTCGAGGCCCCGTTCGGCGAGATGCTGAAATCCCATGCCTTGGTCAACGTGATCGGCGTTGAGGGTGTCGAGGGTCGGCTGACGAGAGAAAATCTGGGGCCGATTCTCGATTGAGCTGGCAGTGTGAGCGCTACGAATGCAACGCGATGATGGTGAAGGCGAGCAGGGCGAAGAAGCCCGCCGCCTGCAGCCCGCGCCACGGCACCCAGCCGGTGGCGTCGATATCGCGGCGATTGTGGCGGCGGTGCTCGGCGACGCCGGCAATCACGACCAGCGCCAAAGCCGCGCCATCCGCGCCCCACAACCAGCCTTGCGCCATCGTCCCGCCTGCTCCTAGAGGCCGTTTCGAACAGGAGCCTATCTAGGAGCAGGAGATGATCCGCCAGACCGCATCGCGCATTTTTCTGATAGTCGCCGCGATCGGCATCGCGGCGGTTGCCGGACAGGCCCGTGAGATGCGGCCGACCGACCGGACCGCGCTCAGGGCCGCGATCGCCGCGCCTTCGCGGACCGCCGCCAACACCGCGCGCGACCGCTACCGTCATCCGCTGGAGACGCTCTCCTTCTTCGGCGTGCGCGCGTCCGACACCGTCGTCGAGATCTGGCCGTCGGGCGGCTGGTACACCGAGATTCTGGCGCCCTGGCTCCGGCGCGGCGGCGGCACCTATTATGCCGCCTCGATGGGCGAGACCGGCAATAACGGCATGCGCCGGTTGATGGCGGCCAGCCCGGCGCTTTACGGCGCGATCCGGCTCGCCGCCTTCCCAGCCTTCGAAGCCTCCGAGACGCGGGTCCCGGACGGCAGCGCCGACGTCGTGCTCACCTTCCGCAATGTCCACAACTGGCAGATGGGCTATCAACGGAGCAGCCAGCCCTACAGCGCCGAGGCCTTCCGGCAGATGTTCCGGATGCTGCGCCCGGGCGGCACGCTCGGCGTCGTCGACCATCGCCTGCCGGAAAGCGCCACCGCCGAACGCGAGCGGGGCAGCGGCTATCTCAAGGTTTCCACCATCCGCCGCCTCGCCGAAGAAGCCGGCTTCCGCTTCGCTGGATCGTCCGAGGTCAACGCCAATCCGCGCGACACCACCGACTGGCCCCGCGGCGTGTGGACGCTGCCGCCAACCCTGCGTCTGGGTGACCAGGACCGCGAGCGCTATCTCGCGATCGGCGAGAGCGACCGGATGACCCTGAAGTTCGTGCGGCCCCGGTAAGAAGATCCTCCCCGGGGGGACCTTTACGAGCTGAGCCGGTCGAGCTGCTTTTGCAGCTCGGCGAGCTGGGCCTTGAGACCGGCCAGCTCGGCTTTGGTATCCTCGCCGGCCGCCGGCTTCCCGGCCTCGGCCGGAGCCTCCCCCGATGCCTGGGGCCGCCCGGCGGCCGCGGCGGCGGTGAACATCTCCATGTTGCGCCGCGCCATCTCGGCGAACGGGTTGGCGGCGAAGGCGCCGGCCATGGCCTCGCGCAGCTGGCTCTGATTGCGCTGCAGCTGGTCGAGCGACGCCTCCAGATATTGCGGCACCACCGCCTGCATCTGATCGCCGTACATGGAGATGAGCTGGCGCAGGAAATTGACCGGCAGCATGGTCGAGCCGCGCGCTTCCTCGTCCATGATGATCTGGGTCAGGACCGAGCGGGTGATGTCCTCGCCGCTCTTCGCGTCGACGACCTGGAAGTTGCGCTTCTGGCGAACCATCTCGGCAAGCCGCTCCAAAGTGATGTAGGTCGAACTTTCGGTGTCGTAGAGGCGCCGGTTCGCATATTTCTTGATAATGACCACATCGTCCGGGGATCGCGGCGCCGCCATGACAGGCTCCTTTCAGGCTGAAGGCACGAGCCTAGCACCAAGGATTGCCGCACTGCAACATCGGCCGCGCCCCCTCCCCCTCTTCCTTGCTTTGCTGCGCAGCGAAACCGCGGCGGAGCCGGCCCGGATGAAGACCGCGCTGGCGGGTCTGCGCCGCTATCAGGAGATGGCGCGCGAGCCGCCTCCCCCGCCGATGCCGGCGCTGGCCGAGCTTCATGGCGCGGCGCTCCGCGATTATGGCGGAGGCGGCCCCACGGTCCTGTTCATTCCCTCGCTGATCAATCCGCCCAACGTGCTCGACATGGGCGAGCGCTCGCTGCTCCGCTGGCTGGTGGCGCGGGGGCACCGCGTGCTGCTGCTCGACTGGGGCTGGCCGGGGGCGGACCGAAGCGCCCTGTCGGTCGCCGGCCATGTCGAGGAGATTGCGCTGCCGCTGATGCGGAGCCACGGCGAGGCCGTCGACCTGGTCGGCTATTGCCTCGGCGGCACGATGGCGCTCGCCGCCGCGCAGCTGGGCCCGGCGCGCAGCGTCGTCACCCTCGCCGCGCCATGGCATTTCAACGGCTTCCCCGATGATGCGCGCGACCAGCTCGCCGCGCTCTGGGCCGGGGCCGAGCCCGCGGTGGCGGCGCTCGGCGTGTTGCCGATGGAGGTGCTGCAAAGCGCCTTCTGGTCGCTCGATCCGGCCCGCACCGTCGCCAAGTTCGAGGATTTCGCGACGCGCGACGGCAAGGCGGCGCGGACCTTCGTCATGCTCGAGGACTGGGCCAATGACGGCCCGCCCGTCGCCGGCGCCGCTGCGCGCGAGATGTTCGAAAGCCTGTTCCGCGACGATCAGCCGGGCAAAGGCGAATGGCGGGTCGCCGGCGAGATCGTCGACCCAGCGTCGCTCGCCGTCCCCATGCTCAACATCGTCTCGACCACCGACCGCATCGTCCCCCACGCCACCGCGCCGCGGGCCGGCGAGCGGTTGGAGCTCGAGCTCGGCCATGTCGGCATGGTGGTCGGTTCGAAGGGCAAGGAGGCGCTCTGGGAGCCGCTCGCCGGCTGGCTTTCCCGCGCTGCAGCAAAATGCTAGGCGCGCGCCGACCCCATTTCCTTCGGAGACTCGATTCATGACCGACGTCGTCATCACCGCCGCCAAACGTACTCCGGTCGGCGCCTTCCTCGGCAGCTTCGCCTCGACTCCCGCCCATGAGCTCGGCCGCGTCGCCATCGAGGCGGCGCTTGCCCAGTCCGGCGTCGCGCCGGAGGATGTCTCGGAGGTTATCCTCGGCCAGGTGCTCACTGCCGCTCAGGGCCAGAACCCGGCCCGCCAGGCCTCGATGGCGGCGGGCATCCCGAAGGAAGTGCCGGCCTGGGGCGTGAACCAGGTCTGCGGCTCGGGTCTCCGCGCGGTGGCGCTGGCCAGCCAGGCGATCCAGACCGGCGACGCGACCGTCGTGGTCGCCGGTGGTCAGGAGAGCATGAGCCTCTCCGCCCATGCCGCGAATCTGCGCCCCGGCACGAAGATGGGCGATCTCGGCATGGTCGACACGATGATCAAGGACGGCCTGACCGACGTCTTCAACGGCTATCATATGGGGATCACCGCCGAGAATCTGGCGGAGCAATATCAGGTCACTCGCGGCGAGCAGGACGAATTCGCCGTGGCCAGCCAGAACAAGGCCGAGGCCGCCCGCGCCGCCGGCCGCTTCAAAGACGAGATCGCGCCGGTCACGCTGAAGACCCGCAAGGGCGAGACCGTCGTCGAGGATGACGAATATATCCGCGCCGGCGCGACCGTCGACGGCGTCTCGGGCCTGCGCCCCGCCTTCAAGAAGGACGGCACCGTCACCGCCGCCAACGCCTCGGGCCTCAATGACGGCGCCGCCGCGCTCGTCCTGATGAGCCGCGAAGAAGCAGAACGCCGCGGCGCCCCGATCCTCGCCCGCGTGGCGAGCTGGGCGTCGGCGGGCGTCGACCCCTCGATCATGGGCATCGGCCCGGTCCCGGCGTCGAAGAAGGCGCTGGAGAAAGCCGGCTGGACGATCGCCGATCTCGACCTGATCGAGGCCAACGAGGCCTTTGCGGCGCAGGCTCTGGCCGTGGGCAAGGAACTCGGCTGGGAGTCCGAACGCGTCAACGTCAATGGCGGCGCCATCGCGATCGGCCACCCGATCGGCGCCTCCGGCGCCCGCGTCCTCACCACGCTCATCTACGAAATGCAGAAGCGCGACGCGAAGAAGGGCCTCGCCACCCTCTGCATCGGCGGCGGCATGGGCATCGCCCTCTGCGTCGAGCGGGACTGACCGGTGCCCGGTCTGCTCGCCGCCTTGCTCGCCATGGCCGCGCAGCCCGCGGCCGCGCCATCCGTGGATGAGTTCCGCCGGGCGATCGTCCAGCTTGCGGGATGCCATGGCGGCGAGGCCACACGCCGTGCGGAAGCGGGCACGGAGACGTCCGAGGCAATTGTCGCCGCCTCGTTCGCGGCCTGCCGCGAGCATGAACAAAGAGTGGAACAAATCCTCAATGCCATGGAAGGCGCCGACACAGCGCAGTTGATGGCCGACCTGCGCGCGCAGGCACGCCGCAGAATGCTGCAAACCATCGCCGAAGCGCGGGGCGCGCCGCGCGTTCGCGGCGAGGGCGACGAATCGCTGGCCTGGGGCGAGTGTACCAGGCGCGAAGGCCGCGCCCGTGCCGGGAGCGCCGGACCGGTCGAGGCGATCGTCGCAGCCACGCGGCAGGCCTGCACGGCCGAGGAGCAGGCGGCCCGTGCCGCGCTGATGCGCAGCAACAGCGCGGACCAGACCGAGCAGATCATGGCGGCTTTGCTCGCCAGCCTGGATGAGACGGTGCGCGCCATCGTCGCCAGTGCCCGCGCCGGCGCCCGTTAGCGGGTTGGCCTCCGCCCGTCCCGAAGCGGCACAGGCGCGTGACGCCCTTAGCGGAGCCTTTGTCGATGACCCCCGAAGCCGGTAATTTGCGCGCTCTTCACGGGGCGAAGGGCATGATTGCACTGGTCTGGCGTTACGAGGTGCTGGAGGACGCACGGGCGGCCTTCGAGGCGACCTATGCGCCGACCGGGGCCTGGGCGCAGCTCTTCGCGCGGGGCGACGGCTATCACGGCACCGAATTGTTCCGCGCCGAGGACGGCTCCTATCTCACCCTCGACGTCTGGCGCTCGCGCGCGGATTTCGATGCCTTCCTCAACGCGCACGGCGCCGATTACGAGGCGCTGGACCGCAGCACCGAAAGCTGGACCGCCGCGGAGCACCGGATCGGCGAATATGAGGTGATGGGCTAGGCCCAGATCCGCCTGAATCGGTTGCCCAGCGTGGTCAGCAATTCATACTGGCTGAGCCCGGACTGCACGGATGCGTCGGGCAAGGCATAGTCCAGCTCCACCCAGTCGCCTTCCGCGACCCCGGCCGCGGGATTGATCCTGACCGCGGTCAGGTCCATCGAGATGCGGCCGACGACCCGCGCCCATTTGCCGGCCACCCTGGCCCGCCCGCGGCTGGAGAAGCCGCGCAGATAGCCGTCGGCATAGCCGATGTTGAGAACCAGCAATTCGCATGGCTCGTCGGCGGTGAACGTACCGCCATAGCCGACCCTCTCGCCGGCCTCGACGCGCCGGCGCTGGACGACCTGCGCCTCGATATGGACGACCTGCCGGATATGCCCCCTCGCCTCCCGCCGCGGCACGCCGCCATAAAGCGCCAGCCCGGGCCGGGTGAGCCCGAAGGCGTAGTCCGCGCCGAGGCAAATGCCGGCGCTGTTGGCGAGGCTGAGCCGCCGTGCGGGGACCGTGCCGGCGACGGCGCGGAACGCCTCGAGCTGCGCCTTGTTGGCGGGGCTGTCCTCGTCCGCGCAGGCGAGGTGGCTCATCAGGGTCTCGATCTGCAGGCCCTCGAGCAGCCCGGTCGTCATCTCTTCCGGGCGGACGCCCAGCCGGTTGATGCCGGTGTCGATCATCACGTCACAGGGCCTGCCGGTTTCGCGCCAGCGCACCACCTGCGCCGCGCTGTTCAGTACGGGCCGGGCGGGAAGCCGTTTCGCCGCCGCCATGTCCTGCGGCATCGGGCCGTGGAGCACCGAAAGATCGAGATCGCCCGGCCAGGGCGCGAGCAGCTCAGCCTCCGCCCAGGTGGCGACGAAGAAGAAGCGGCAGCCCGCCGCCTGCAGCCGCTTCACCGCCTGCCGCGCGCCGAGGCCGTAGGCGTTCGCCTTCACCGCCGCGCCGCACTCGGCGCCGCCACTCCGGTGCGCCAGCCAGTGCCAGTTGGAGATGAGCGCGTCGCCGTCGATCCGGAGGCGCAGGGGATGATGGACCATTGGCCCCGCCTAGCGCGGCGCGCCCCTCCCTCTCAATCCAAATTCTTGCCGGCGGTCTCCGGCAGCCAGAAGAAGGTAACGATCAAAGCCATCGTCACCACCCCGATCGTGTACCAGAGGCCCGAAAAGGGATCGCCGGTTCGCGCCACGATATATTGGCTGATGAAGGGCAGGAAACCGCCGAAATAGCCGGTGCCGATGTGATAGGGCACCGAGAGCGAAGTGTATCTTATTCGCGCCGGAAACAGCTCGACCAGCAAGGCGGCCACCGGCCCGAAGGTCATGCCCGAGAGAAAGCCGATGATGGTGATGGCGAGCACCACCTGAATCGCCTTGCCGAGACTCGGCACGGTCTTTTCCAGCCGGTAGCCCGCGATCCTGAGCGCCCCGTCCAGCGCCGCCGGATCGGCCGCGTTCACGACGTTCGGGCCGACTCTCACCTGATAGGTGTCGCCGCTCCAGCCCTCGGCGGGGATCACGCTGTAGGCGATGCCTCGGCGGGTGAGTTCGGCCAGCGCCCGCGCGCAGGGCGTCGCCTGCTGCCCCTGCGCGAACGGATTATAGGTGCAGTTGCCGCCCTGCACGGTCACCGGATTGCGCTGCATCGCGGTCGCCAGCTCGGGATTCGCCGCCGACGCCATCCAGTGGAACAGCGGAAAGATCAGGATGATGGTCAGCACATAGCCGAACACGATCGGCGGCTTGCGCCCGATCTTGTCGGAGAGCCAGCCGAACAGGAGGAAGGAGAAGGTCGCGAAGAAGGCGGCGACGCCGACCATCAAGGCAGCGGTCGAATCGTCGATGCGCAGCGAATTCTGCAGGAAATAGAGCCCCTGGAACTGGGCCGTGTACCAGATCACGGTGAGCCCCGCAGCGATGCCGAACAATACGACCAGGATCATCTTCACCCGGTGCCAGGTGCGGAAGCTCTCGCGGAGCGGATGGCGGGCCGTCGTCCCGGACTCCTTCATCGCCTGGAAGACCGGGCTCTCCTTCAGCTTCAGCCGCACCCAGAGCGAGATGCCGAGCAGCACCACCGACACGAGGAAGGGGATGCGCCAGGCCCAGCCGGTCCAACTCGCCGGCTCGACGAGATAACGGGTGGAAAGCACGACGATGACGCTGAGCAGGAAACCGCCGATCACGCCGGCCTGGATGAAGCTGGTGTAGAGGCCGCGTTTGTTGCGCGGCGCATGCTCCGCAACATAGATGGCGGCGCCGCCATATTCACCGCCCAGCGCCAGCCCCTGCAGCAGCCGGCAGATGACGAGCAGGACCGGCGCCAGGATGCCGACCTGCGCATAAGTGGGCAGCAGGCCGACGGCGGCGGTGGCGAACCCCATCAAAGTGATGGTGACGAGGAAGGTATATTTCCGCCCGAGCCTGTCGCCGAGGATGCCGAACAGGATCGCGCCGAGCGGCCTCACGCCAAAGCCGGCGCCGAAGGTCGCGAGCACGAGCAGCAAGGCCGCGGTCGGATTGGCCGAGGGGAAGAATTGCTGGCTGATGACGCTCGCCAGCGTTCCGTAGATGAAGAAGTCGTACCATTCGAAAATGGTGCCGAGCGTCGAGGCGAAGATGACCAGCCGGTCGCGCCTCGGATCGATCACATGGTCCCCGGCGCTCGGCGCTTCTGCCCCATTCATTCTTGGCGCTCCCCCACGTTTGACGCGAGACTAGGCTGCGTTGCGGGTAGCGGCAAGCGGGCGCGGGACGGGCCACCGCCATGTCGAGTCCGATTTCACGGGATCGGCGGCGCAAAACAGTTTATGCTATTCGTGCGGGAGGGGAAGAACATGTCCGATGCTGACGACCGCGCTAAACAGGCCTTTCAACTGGAGCGCTGGATAACCCGGTTTGGCTGGGTAATTCTCGTTGTCGCGCTCTTCGATTCCACATGGCGGAAATACACGCTTCCGACTGCGCAGTTCGTCGTCCCCGCCATCCTGTGCCTCATGTATATCTGGATGGTCTGGGACGGCCGGACCGGATTCAAGGCCAACGGCCTCGGGACCTTTTTCAATCTCGAATATATTGGTAAGCTCTACACCAATTTAAGCGCGCTCAACGCAAGCTGGCTCCATTTTCTCGCTTTGGACCTGTTCGCCGGCGGCTGGATGGTTCGCGACGGGCTGGCGCTGGGCATGTCGCCCTGGCTCGTCTTCCTCTGCCTGCCGTTCACGCTGATGCTCGGTCCGACCGGCGTGCTCGTCTATATCGTGCTAAGAATCGCCTTGTTCGGCTTCGTCTGAGGCCCGGTCCAGCCCCGCCTTCGCCCCCTCCCAATTGCGGCCGTCGAAGGACGTCACGGTCATGGCCAGTCCCGACACATCGTCCAGCGCGTTCCAGTTCACGCTCCAGGCGTCGGGATGGGAGCGGGGCTGGTAGAAGCTCTTGATCCCGCAGGTCCCACAGAAGAGGTGGTTCGCCGTGCCCGTTCCGAAGCGGTAGGAGGTGAGTGCGGCCGGGTCCGTCAGCAGGGTGAAGGCGCCATGCGGCACGATCAGGTGGCGAAAGCCGGTCGCCGAACAGATCGAGCAATTGCAGTCGAGCAGCGCCACCGCCTCGGGCACGTCGGCCTCGAAGCGCACCTTTCCGCAATGACAGCCACCCTCTATCTTCATGCCTGCCCTATGCATCACTGCTTCGCCCCCGTCACGCGGTCCGATACGCGCCTTCTCGTCCTCGGCAGCCTGCCGGGTGTGCTTTCCCTCGAACAGCGCCGCTATTACGCCAATCCCCGCAACCAGTTCTGGGGGCTGATCGGCGCGGTGATCGGGCGCGAGCTCGTCCCGCTCACCTATGAAGAACGGCTGGAAGCGCTGCTGAATGCAGGGGTCGGGCTCTGGGACACGGTGGCTGCGGCGACCCGTGAGGGCAGCCTCGACGCTTCGATCCGGGTGCATGAAGCGAGCGACCTTGGCGCCTTCGCTGCGACGCTCCCGGCGCTTCGCGCGATCGGCTTCAACGGCAAGACCTCCGCGAAGATCGGGCGGGGCCAGCTCGGCCTGGCATCGGGCCTGGCGCTTCTCGACCTTCCTTCCTCCAGCGCGGCCCATGCGGCGATGAGCCTCGAGGCGAAGCGCGATGCCTGGCTGGAACTCGCCGCCTATCTCTGACGGCAGAAGCCGACCACGCGCTCCGCAAATTCGGGACGGGCGATGATCAGGTCCGGGATGCGGGTGTCGGCCTGGTTGTATGTCAGGGGCGCGCCGTCGAGCCGGCTGGCATGGAGCCCGGCGCCGAGCGCCACTGCGGCCGGCGCGCAATTGTCCCACTCATGCTGGCCGCCGGCATGGTAATAGAGGTCCGCCTCGCCGGCGACGACGGCCATCGCCTTGGCGCCGGCCGAGCCCATCGGCCGGAGCTCGGCGCCGAGCAAAGCGGCAATCTCCTCCACCTCCGCCGGCGGCCGCGTCCGGCTGACCAGCATCACCGGCCGTTCGCGCGTCGCGGGCGCGGCTGTCACCGCGTCCGACCGGAACAGCCGGCCCAGCGCCGGGACGGCGACCGCGCCGAGCTTCGGCACGCCGTCCACCGCCAGCGCGACATGCACCGCCCAGTCCGGCCGCCCTTCCGCATATTCACGCGTGCCGTCGAGCGGATCGATGATCCAGCAGCGGCGGTTGGCGAGCCGCGTCTTGTCGTCCGGGCTCTCTTCGGACAGCACCGCATCGCCCGGCCGCCACTCCGCCAGGCCGGTGAGGATGAAGGCATTGGCGACCTGATCGGCGACATGGCCGAGCGCGCTGCCTTCGAGCAGCAAACTGTGGCGCTGTTCCAACAGCAGCCGCCCCGCTTCGCCGGCCAGATGCGCCGCCAGGTCCTCGTCGGTCACCGGAATTTCCCTTTCCTTAGAATCTGATGACTCGAACCGGCCCCACTTCACAAGGCTCGACAAAAAATTTGGTTAACATCTTGTTTACCAACGGAGTATAATCCCGCTCGGGCGGGAGTGGTTTCCCGGGGGGATTTGCAATGCTTATCATGCTGACGGCTTTCCTGGCAGGCGCCCAGTCCATGCCGCAGATCGACCGGACGGCGCTCGAGCTTCAGGCCCGCGCCGAAGCGCTGCAGCCGCGCGGTCGCACCGCCACGCCGGCGCGCACGCGGACGGTCCCCGGCCCGCGCAAGCCGGTCGCCGACCCGGCGCGCACCGCCGCGGCCCGGCCGCAAACCGTCCGCCCGGGGCCGTCGCCCCGCCCGACCCAGGTCGCGAGCGGCACCACCGTCGCGCAGCGCCGCAACCAGCCGCGCCGCGCGACCAGCGGCGGCCCGCTCGATCTTGCCTCGATCACCACGATCTGCCGCGCGGCCGGCAATCAGGACGATCCGGCCGGCTTCATCGCCCGCCTCGCCACGGCTTATTCGCTGTCGGCCGATGACAGCAGTTCGCTCCGCGCGAGCTGCGCCGCCTATCTGGCCGGCCGCGCCGACGCGCGCCGCGCCGCCGGCGGGACTTATTGATCCGGAATCGATATTGTTCGTCTTTGAGTATTAAGGCTTTTGTGCTTACTCATCCCCTGAAACAGGGGGGAGTGATTCGTGCATTTACTGACGGTGTTCGGCACGCGCCCTGAAGCCGTCAAGCTCGCACCCCTGCTGAGGACCCTCCGGACCGAGTCCGGCGTACAGTCGCATATTTGCGTGACCGGCCAGCATCGCGATTTGATTCGGCCGGTGCTCGACTTCTTCTCGCTCCACGCCGATTTCGACCTTGCAGTCATGGCGCCGCAACAGGCGCTCAATCCGCTGCTGGCGCGGCTCGTCGAGCGACTCGATCCGATCCTCGTGAAGCTCGCACCCGACCGCGTCGTCGTGCAGGGCGACACCACCACCGCCATGGCCGCGGCGCTGGCCGCCTTTCACCGCCGCATCCCGGTCGCCCATGTCGAGGCCGGGCTGCGCACCTGGCGCAGCGCCACGCCCTGGCCCGAGGAATATAATCGCCGCGCCATCGCCCTGATCGCCGACCTGCATTTCGCCCCGACTCGCGGCGCCAGCGACAATCTGGCGGCGGAGCGGCTGAACGGCGAGGTTTTCGTCACCGGCAATAGCGGCATCGACGCGCTGGACATGGTGCTGGACCGGCTGGCCCGCGAACCGGCGCTCGCCGCCGCCGTCGAGGCAGCGCTGCCGCCCCGCGTCGACGAGCGCCGGGAAATTCTGGTCACCGCCCATCGCCGCGAAAGTCTCGGCGCGCCCTTTCAGGCGATTTGCGCGGCGCTCGCCGGGCTCGCCGAACGCGAGGATGTCGAGATCCTCTTCCCGCTCCACCCTCATCCGCGGCTGCGCATGGCGGCGGAGCAGGCGCTCGGCGACATGCCGCGCATCCGCCTGCTGCCGCCGCTCGATCTGCCCTGCTTCGTCCGCCTGCTGCAACGCGCGCGGTTGATCCTCACCGACAGTGGCGGCGTGCAGGAGGAGGCGGTGGCGCTCGGCAAAAATGTGCTGGTGCTGCGCGACGCCACGGAGCGGCCCGAGGGCGTCGAGGCGGGCGCGGCGCTGCGCGTCGGCACCGATCCGGCGCGCATCCTGCACGCTGCGGCCAGCCTGCTCGCGGCCCCGGCCCGGCCCGAGACCCGCTCGCATGTCTATGGCGACGGCCGCGCGGTCGGGCGGATCGTCGCCGGCCTGATGGGCCGCGAGGTCGAGGAATTCGCCCGCGACTGGCCACGCATTGAGAGCCTGCGCCGGATCGGCTAGCGCATCGCGCCATGGACGGTGCGGATTTCATCATTGTCGGCGGCGGCATCGCGGGTCTTTCCGCGGCCGCCCGGCTCGCCGCGCACGGCAAAGTGATCGTGGTCGAGGCCGAGGATGCGCTCGGCTATCACAGTTCCGGGCGGAGCGTGTCTTTCTCCCATTACGGCATTGGCAATGCGGTCGTCCGCGCCCTGACCCGCCGTAGCCGCCCCTTCTTCGAACACCAGCCCGAGGGTTTTTGCGAGACGCAAGTCGCCGCACTCTTCCCTTCCCTCTATTTCGCCGAGGAAGAGGCGCTTCCTTTGCTCGACGCGCTCGAGAGTAACATGGCACGCCTCGTCGACACGCTCGAACCGCTCGACGCTGCCGCGCTCGCCAAAGTCTGCCCGGTGCTGAAGACCGGGGCCGGCGCGGCTTTGCGCGGCTTTCTCGACCCCACCGGCCTCAGGCTCGACGCCGACGCCTTGCTCCAGTCCTTCGCCCGGGCGCTGCGTGCGCAGGGCGGCGAGATCCGGCTCGGCCGGCGGGTCGGGACGATCGCCCGGCGCGGCGATGCCTGGATCGTCGACGACGCTCTCTCCGCCCCCGTCCTGATCAACGCCGCCGGCGCCTGGTGCGACCGGATCGCTGCGCTCGCTGGCGTCGCCCCACTCGGGCTGGAGCCCAAGCGCCGCACGATCATCGCCGTCGATCCCGGCGTGGACATGGCCGGCTGGCCGTTCGTGCACAGCGCCGCCGGCGACTTCTACATGCTGGCCGAGGCTGGCCGCCTGCTCGTCTCCCCGGTCGACGAGGTGCCGGACGATCCCGGCGACGCCCAGCCCGACGATTATGACATCGCCTATGCCGCCGACCGGCTGGAACATCATACGACGCTCAGGGTGACGCGGATCGCGCATCGCTGGGCGGGGCTCAGGACGTTCACCCGCGACCGCACCCCGACCGCCGGTTTCGCCCCGGACGCGCCCGGCTTCTTCTGGCTCTGCGGCCAGGGCGGTTACGGGCTGCAGACCGCGCCCGCAATGGCGGAGGCCGTCGAAGCGCTCGTCACCGGTTCACCCTGGCTCCTCCCCGACGTGGCGCCCGCGGAAATCGCACCGGCGCGCTTGCTGGCGCGCTGAAAACATGCTGACAGAGGCGGCATGACCGCCGAGGCGATCCGGGATCAGGGCCAGCCGGTGACGCCGGAGCCGCCGCCCGGCGCGCTGCGCGCCTGGCGCGTCCGGATGATCAAGCGGGGCATCAAGCTCTTCTTCCTGATTCTCTTCCTGATCATCGCCACCCTGTTCTTCACCGCCCCGCTCTCGCGTTCGCTCAGCCCGAAGCTGGAGGCGCCGAGCCTCACCATCCTGTCCGCCGAGGGTGAGCCGATCGCGCGGCGCGGCGCGATCATCGGCGATCAGATCGACGTGACCCGGCTCCCGCCCCATGTCGGCCTCGCCTTCGTCGCGATCGAGGACCGGCGCTTCTACTATCACAGCGGCATCGATCCCTGGGGAATCGGCCGGGCCTTCTTCCGCAACCGCACGACGAGCGGCCTGCAGGGCGGCAGCACGATCACCCAGCAGCTCGCCAAGACGAGCTTCCTCAGCCCGGACCGGACCTGGGCCCGCAAGGCGCAGGAGGCGTTCATTGCGCTCTGGCTGGAGGCGCGGCTGACCAAGAACCAGATCCTCAGCCGCTATCTCTCCAACGTCTATTTCGGCGACAATGTGTACGGGCTGCGCGCCGCCGCCCGCCATTATTTCAACGTCAATCCGGAGGACCTGACCCTCGCCCAGGCGGCGATGCTCGCCGGCGTCGTCAACATTCCCAGCCGGCTCGCGCCGACCACCAATCTCGCCGCCGCGCGCCGCCGCGCCGAGCTGGTGCTGAACGCAATGGTCGAATGCGGCTTCATCACCCGGGCCCAGCGCGACGCCGTCCGCCCGGCCCGCGTCCGCCTCGGCCCGCGCGACGACACGCCGACCGGCACCTATTTCGCCGACTGGGTGATGCGCGAGGCGAGCAACGGCGCCGGCGAGGATTATGGCAACCGCCGCATCCGCACCACGCTGGAGGGCGACTTGCAGCGGGCCGCGGTCCGCGCCGTCCGCCGCGCCGGGCTCGGCCGCACCCAGGCGGCGCTGGTGGCGATGCGCCTCGACGGCCGGGTCGTCGCCATGGTCGGCGGGCGGGACTATGCGGAGAGCCCGTTCAACCGCGCCACCCAGGCGCGGCGCCAGCCGGGCTCGGCCTTCAAGCCCTTCGTCTATCTCGCCGCCTTCCGCGCCGGCTACCGGCCCGACACGATCGTCAACGACGCCCCCTTGCGCGTCGGCGACTGGTCGCCGCGCAATTATGACGGCCATTATCGCGGCGCGATTCCGTTGCGCGAGGCGGTCGCGGTGTCCAGCAATTCGGTCGCCGTGCAGCTGTCCGAGCGGGTCGGCCGCAATGCGGTGATCCAGGCGGCGCGCGATCTCGGCATCACCACGCCGCTGCGCGCCGAAGCCAGCCTGCCGCTCGGCGTCAACACCGTTTCGCTGCTCGAACTGACCGCGGCCTATACCGGCATCGCCTCCGGCCGCTTCCCGATCCGGCCCTACGGCCTCCCCGAGGACGCGCCGTCCGAATCCGCCTTCCGGCGCGACCCGCAACATATGGCGATGATGCGCGACATCCTGCACGGCGTGGTGACGCACGGCACCGGGCGGGCGGCGAATCTCGCCGTGCCGACCTTCGGCAAGACCGGCACGACCTCCGATTATCGCGACGCCCTGTTCGTCGGCTTCGCGGGCGATCTCGTGGTCGGCGGCTGGGTCGGCAATGACGACAACAGCCCGCTTCCCGGCACATCGGGCGGCGGCGTTCCCGCGCGGATCTGGCGGGCCTTCATGACCGAGGCGCTCGGCATCCGCGCCGCCCCGGCCGCCCCGCCCGTGCCGCTCATGCAGGCGGACCGGCGCGATGCGAACGAGGCCGAGCCCGCCAACGGCCTCGCACCCGAGCCGCCAGCCCCGCCGCCGGGCCCGGAGCCGCTCATCCCCGAGGGCAATGCCTTGACCCTGCCAGCGGCACCACGCGTCGAGGGCGCGCCGAAGCAATAAGCGGCTCGGCGCCTAGTGCAATTCCACCCTGACCGTGTCGCAGAGGTTCACCGCCGGCCAGGACTGGCGGTTGCCGCCCTGGTAGCGCGCACGAATGTCCCAGCGGCAGAGCTCCACGTCGCGCGAATAGGAGGCGGCGGCGCGCTCCTGGTCCGGCACTTCGGGATAATGGAGCAGATTATCCGACCAGCTCTCGTCGCCGGCCGGCGAGATGTTCAGCTCGACGATGGTCTGGCCGGTATGGTTGACGATGATGAAGTCGAGATTGGCGGAGGTCTCGGGCAGCTCCGTCCCGCTGCCGGGGTCGCCCTCGGGGGCAGGCGGTGTTGCGGCGGCGGGCTTCCCGCCCTGGACGGACAGCGCGAGGGCGGCGGCGAGCAAGATGATCTGCATCAAGCGAGGCTACACCCGCCCACCGCTCCTGCCTAGCCGTAGCGGTTCGATCCGCGCGCGCTGCTCATCGCATGGCGCCCGGCCAGCGCGGGCATGTGTTCGCGGATGGTGCGCATGAACAGCCATTCCGCCGTTGCCCGCTGCGGCGTCAGCTCCAGGGTCGCATAGCCGCGCTGATGCAGGTTCGCCCATTTGAGCTGCCGGTTCCGGGCCACGGTCGCGCGGACCGCTATGGCGGGGTCGACGCCGGGGAAATCGTCCTCGTTCCCGGGCGACGTCACGCTCGTCCCGCCGATCTCGATGCCGGCGCGGTGGCCGTCCAGGTCGAGGTCGAACGCCCAGGCATTGTGGCTGTCGCCGGACAGCACCACGAGATTGGCATCGGCGTCGAGCGCGGAGCGGAACAGCCGGCGCCGCGCCGCGGGATAACCGTCCCAGGAGTCCAGGCCCGACGGCAGGCCCGCCCGGCCAGCGTCCACCGCATTTGCCACAAAGGCGCGAAAGCTGCCGGTCGGGTTCGGGCCGAGCCAGCCCGACGCTTCCGGCGGCATAAGCAGCGAACCGACGATCACCTGCTGCGCGAGCACCTGCCATTTCGCGCCGCGCCGGACCGACCGACGGAGCCCGTCGGCCAGCCAGGCCTCCTGCTGCGGGCCCATCAGGGTCCGCGCCGGATCCTGCCACGGCCCGTCGCGGAACCGGACGAGCGCGGCGGCCCTGTCCGGCTGATTGTCCAGAACCTCGCGCAGATAGAAGGAGCGGCTGCGCGCGGTCAGCCGTGTCTCCGGCCGGAACAGAGTCGCGAGATCACCGATCTCGTAGCTCTCCCAGGTCTCGTTCGAGACCGGCATCCATTCGCGGTAGGCCCGGACCGAGGCCGCCTTGCGCTCCGCCCAGCCTCCCTCGCGGTCGGGCGTGTGGTTCTGCGCCCCATTCTCCCAGCTGTCATTCGCACTCTCATGATCGTCCCACATGGCGACCATCGGGAAATATTGGTGCAGACGCTGGAGGTCCGGATCCGAGCGATAGGCGGCGAAACGCAGCCGATAGTCGGCGAGGCGGATGATTTCGCTCGCCGGTTCCACGATCCGGCCCGCCAACGCCTCCGCCGCGGTCGGATAGCGGCCGCGATTATATTCGTAGAGATAGTCGCCGACATGGACCATCAGGTCGATGTCGCGCCGCGCCGCCGCATGGGCATAGGCGTTGAACCAGCCAAAGCCGAGGTTCGAACAGGAGAAGAGGCCCAGCCGGAAGCTCGCCACCGGCCCTTCCGGCAGCGTCCGCGTCCGCCCGACGGGCGAAAGGCGGCCGCGCGCATCGCGGAAGCGGAAATAGTACCAGCGGCCCGGCGCCAGCCCCGCCGCCACCGGCTTCACGCAAAAATCATGCTCCTCCGACGCGGCAACCACGCCGTCGGCCACGATCCGGCCGAAATCGGCGCTCGGCGAGACCTGCCAGGAAATCCGCCCGCTCTCCCCCGCGCCCGGCAGATAGCGCGTCCAGAGCATCACCGAACGCGCGCCCGGTTCCCCGCTCGCGACATTGTGCGTGAACCCGCGCGCCGCGAGGATCTGCGCCGCGCCCGGGAAAGCCAGCGTGCCAAGCCCCAGCGTCCCGGCCTTCAGCAGCAGGCGGCGGTCGATCATCGGTCAGAAGCGCACGCTGGCCTGCACGCCGTACATTCTGGGCGCGCCGCCGATGAAGGTCGGCAGACCGGCCGCATCGCCGGTATTGCCCGCGTCCAGGATATAGTCCTTGTCGAACAGGTTGGTGACGAAAGCCTCGATCGTATAGCGATCGCTGAGCGTGTAGCCGAGCCGCGCATTCACCAGGGCATAGCCGCTTTGCCGCTCGTCCTGGACATTGTCGGGCACCAGCGCGTTGGGCGGCTGCTGCAGCGCCGGTATGTCATTATTGTCGTCGAAAAAGATGCGCGACTGATAAGTGACGCTGGGCACGAAGCTGAGGCGTCCCGGCCCGACATCGACGCCGAATTGCGCGCCCAGCGAGAGCGTGTGATCGGGCGAGAGGCGGAAATGGTTGCCGTCGCGCACCCCGAAGGTGAAGCGGCTGTGATTGTACGCGTAGGTCGCGAACAAGGTCGCGTTCGGGCTGGCCCGCCAGCGCAGAGACCCCTCGAAGCCATAGGCTTCCGCCTCGCCGGCATTGGTGGTGATGAAGATCGTGCCGACCTGCTCCGTCGTCTGGAAGTTCTTGTATTTGTAGTAGAAGAAGGCGCCGTCGAGATTGAGCGTGCCGCCGGCGGTGCGGGTGCGCGCGCCGATCTCGAAACTGTCCACCGTCTCCGCGTCGACGATGTTGAACCGCGCCGCCCCGAACGGGATTGACGGCGGCAGGCGCCTCAGCGGCCCGACAGCAATTTCAGCGGATTCTCGATCAGGCCCTTCAGGTCCTGCATGAACAGGGCCGCGTCCCAGCCGTCGACCACGCGGTGATCGCAGCTCAGCGAGAGGTTCATCAGCTTCCTGATCTCCAGCTCGCCGTCGATCACGACCGGCGTCTCGCGGACCTTGTTGACCGCGACGATGCCGACCTCCGGCCGGTTGATCACCGGCGTCGAGGTGATCCCGCCCATCGGCCCGAGGCTGGAGATGGTGAAGGTCGAGCCCGACAATTCCTCGCGCGTCGCCTTGCCGCTCCGCGCCGCCTCTGCGAGCCGCGACACCTCGGCGGCGAGGGTCCAGAGGTCCCGGCTCTGCGCGTCGCGGATCACTGCGACCATCAGCCCGTTCGGCGTCTGCGTCGCCATGCCCATATGCACCGCGCCGTGCCGGGTGATCACCTGCGCCTCGTCGTCATAGGTGGCGTTGAGCTGCGGATAATCGGCGAACAGCCGCGAGAAAGCGGTGATCAGGAACGGAAGCATGGTCAGCTTCGGGTTGCTCCCCCGATCCGCGTTCATCATCGCGCGGGTCTGCTCCAGCGCGCTGACGTCATATTCCTCGACCAGGGTGAAATGCGGGATGCGGCGTTTCGCCTCCTGCATATTCTCCGCGATCTTGCGGCGCAGGCCGACCACCTTGACCGTCTCGTCCTGCCGCCGCGGCCCGGCGCCATGGGAGACGCCGCCGCCATGGTAGAGCAGAAAGGCGTCGAGATCGGCGTGGCGGACGCGGTCGCCGGCATATTTCACTCGGGCCAGATCGATGCCGAGATCGCGGGCGCGCTGCCGCACGGCTGGCGACGCCTGCACGGCTGGCTTCGCCGCGGCGGGCGCGGAGGCGGGCTCGGGCTCAGGCGGCGCGGCACGCCATTCGCCCTCGCGGCGATCCTCCTCGACCGGCACCTCGTCCTGTCGCCGCTCGCCCGTCTTGCGCCGCTCCTCGGCGGTCACGTCGGCGTCGGGCACGGCCGGCTCCGGCGGCGCGGGCTCAGGGGCGACTTCGGCCGCGGGCGCGGCGGCCGCCTCGCCCGCCGTCTCGATCACCACCAGCACCGAGCCGATCGGGATCATGTCGCCGACATCGCCCGCCACCGCCAGCACCTTGCCGGCGACCGGGCTTTCCATCTCGACCGTGGCCTTGTCGGTCATCATGTCGGCGAGCTGCTGGTCCTCATCGACGCTGTCGCCAACCTTCACGTGCCAGGCGACGATCTCCGCCTCGGCAATGCCTTCGCCGATGTCGGGCAGCTTGAATTCGTAGCGCGCCATGACGTCCTCAGGCCTCCAGTGCTTTTTTATAGGCGTTGCCGATCCGGATCGGCCCGGGGAAATAGGCCCATTCCAGGCTGTGCGGATAGGGGGTGTCCCAGCCCGTCGCCCGCTGTACCGGGGCCTCCAGATGATAGAAGCAGCGTTCCTGCACCAGGCTCGCCAGCTCGGCACCGAAGCCGCTGGTCCGCGTCGCCTCGTGGACGATCACGCAACGCCCGGTCTTCTTCACCGATTCCTCGATCGCCTCGATGTCGACCGGGACGAGGCTCCTCAAATCGATCACCTCGGCGTCGATCCCTTCCGCCTCCGCCGTCGCGATCGCGACATGGACCATCGTGCCATAAGCGAGCACGGTCAGCTCGTTGCCCTCGCGCGCGATCGCCGCCTTGCCGAGCGGCACGGTATAATGGCCCTCCGGCACCTCGGCCTTGGGATGCTTCGCCCAGGGCGTCACCGGCCGGTCGAAGAGGCCGTCGAACGGGCCGTTATAGATGCGCTTGGGCTCGAAGAAGACGACCGGATCGTTGCTCTCGATCGCCGAGATGAGCAGGCCCTTGGCGTCATAGGGATTGGACGGGATCACTGTGCTGATCCCCGCCACATGGGTGAACAGGGCCTCGGGGCTCTGGCTGTGCGTCTGGCCGCCGAAAATGCCACCGCCATAAGGGGAGCGGATGGTCAGCGGCACGCTCCATTCGCCGGCGGTGCGGTAGCGGATGCGCGCGGCTTCGGAGACGATCTGGTCGAAACCCGGATAGATGTAATCGGCGAACTGGATTTCCGCGACCGGGCGCAGGCCATAGGCGGCCATGCCGATCGCGATGCCCATGATCCCGCCCTCGGAGATCGGGGTGTCGAATACGCGCTGCGGCCCGAATTTCTTCTGCAGCCCGGCCGTGGCGCGGAAGACGCCGCCGAAATAGCCGACATCCTCGCCGAAGGTGACGATCTCCGGATCGCGCGCCATCATCAGATGGTGCGTGTGGTTGATCGCCTCGATCATGTTCATGATGGTCATTTTTTGAGCTTCGCCTCCAGCTCGGCGACCATCTGCGCCTGTTGCTCCCTGAGGTGCCAGGGCATGATCTCGAACACGTCGTCGAACATGGTGGAGACCTGCTGCGGGAAATCGAGCGTCGCGGGCACGAGCGTGCCGGACTTCTCCGCCTCCTTCTGCGCCGCGCGGACCTCCTCGCCGGACGCTTTCTCCAGAGCTTCGTGCCGCTCCTCGTCCCATTCGCCGAGGCCGATCAGATGCTGCTTCAGCCGCGCGACCGGATCGCCGAGCGGCCAGGCCTTGCCGGCCTCCTGCGGGCGGTAGGCCGAGGGGTCGTCGCTCGTCGAGTGGCCTTCCACCCGGTAGGTGAACATCTCGATCAGGGTCGGGCCGAGATTGGCGCGGGCGCGGTCGGCCGCCCAGTGCGTGGCGGCATAGACCGCCAGCGGATCGTTGCCGTCCACCCTCAGGCCCGCAATGCCATAGCCCACCGCGCGCGCCGCGAAGGTGGTGAGCTCGCCGCCGGCAATGCCGGAGAAGGAGGAGATCGCCCACTGATTGTTGACGATGTTGAGGATGACCGGCGCCCGGTAGACCCCCGCGAAGGTCACCGCATTGTGAAAGTCGCCCTCCGCGGTCGAGCCGTCGCCGATCCAGGTCGCGCAGATCCGGCTGTCGCCCTTGATCGCGCTCGCCATCGCCCAGCCCACGGCCTGCGGATATTGCGTGCCGAGATTGCCGGAGATGGAGAAGAAGCCCTTCTCCCGATCCGAATACATGATCGGCAGCTGGCGGCCCTTCAATTTGTCGCCACGGTTCGAGTAGATCTGGCACATCATCTGCACCAGCGGATAGTCGCGCGCCACCAGCAGGCCCTGCTGCCGGTAGGTCGGGAAGCACATATCCTCGCGCTCGAGCGCATGCGCCGCGCCGATCGCCACCGCCTCCTCGCCCGTCGACTTCATGTAGAAGCTGGTCTTGCCCTGGCGCTGGGCGCGGAACATGCGGTCGTCGAAGGTCCGGACCAGCACCATGTCGCGCAGCATGCGGCGCAATTTGTCGGGGTCGAGCTTCGGGTCCCAGGGGCCGACCGCCTTGCCCTCTTCGTCCAGCACGCGAACGAGCGTGTAACAGAGCGGGTGCGTCTCGGCGGCGCTCGCATGCACGTCCGGCCGGGCGACGCTGCCGGCCGCCGGAATCGCGATGCCGCTGAAATCGGGCTGCTCGCCGGGCCGGGCATTGGGCTCCGGAACGTGGAGTGAGAGCGCCGGCCGGTTGCTGCGGCGCTCGTTCTTCTTCGTCATCCTCTCCGTCGTCCTCTTTCGAGCGCCTGTTTTTCAGGGCAGCCCGCCTCGCGGTTCCCTTGGATGCAACGTCGCAACGAGTCAATTTCTCCCCATGGCGCCGACCGGCAGACTTGGCTTGCTCCCGGGGCGCCTTGGCGGCAGAGAACAGGCATGCGCAACCTGATCGCCCTGCTGCTCGCCTTGCTCCCGGCCGTCGCTCACGCCCAGCCGGCCGCCCATCAAGTGTATGTGATGCGGCACCTCAACACGCCCGCGGGCCAGCCGGACCCGGACCTGCTGCCCGAGGGCCGCGCGGCCGCGATCGCGCTGGCGGACCTTTTCGAAACCGACCGGTTCGAGGGCCGCCACCCCGTCGCCATCTATGTCAGCGACTACAGGCGCACCCGCCAGACCGCCGCGCCGACAGCGGCGCGGCTGGCGCTCAACGTCACCGTCTACGATCCGCGCGACACCGCCGGCCTGATCGCCCGCGTCCGCGCCGAGCCCGGCCCCGTCCTCATCGTCGGCCACAGCAACACCGTGCCGGACATCATCGCCGCGCTCGGCGGCACGAGGCCCGCGCCTCTGGTCCATGAGGATTTCGGCGATCTCTGGATCGTCGAGCCCGGCGGCGCGACGCTGAGGCTCCGGATCGGAGCGCAATGAGCCATGGCGCACGTCTCGCAAAGGCCCGGCGCATCGTCGTCAAGGTCGGCTCCTCGCTGCTGATCGGCGGCGAGGGCGGAGGTGCGCGCACGTCCTGGCTGGCAAGTCTTGCCGAAGACATCGCCGACCTTCGCAAAGGCGGCGCTTCCGTCATCCTCGTCTCCTCCGGCGCGGTCGCGCTCGGACGGCGGCATCTGGGACTCAGGCCCTCGCCCCGGCTCGACCACAAGCAGGCCGCCGCGGCGGCGGGCCAGACATTGCTGATGCAGGCCTGGGAGGCCGCCTTCGCGCCGCACGGCGTCCCGACCGCCCAGCTCCTGCTCACCTTCGAGGATACCGAGCGCCGCCGCCGCTGGCTGAACGCCCGCGCCACGATCGACGTTCTGCTCGGCCAGGGCGCGATCCCCGTGATCAACGAGAATGACAGCGTCGCCACGGACGAGCTGCGCTACGGCGACAATGACCGGCTGTCCGCGCGCGTCGCGCAGATGGTGAAGGCGGATCTGCTCGTCCTGCTCTCCGACGTGGACGGCCTGCACACCGCCGATCCCGCCAGGCAGCCCGGGGCCGCTTTTGTCGCAAATGTCGAGGATCTAGACGCGGCCGAGGCGATGGCGGGCCCGGCCAGCGGCGTCGGCTCGGGCGGGATGCGCTCCAAGCTCGCCGCCGCCCGCATCGCCAGCGGCGCCGGCTGCGCCACCCTGATCGCCTCGGGCCGCGAGGATCACCCGCTCGCCGCGCTCCGGGCTGGCGCGCGCGCCACTCTGGTCGCGGCCAAAGGCTCCCCGGCCAGCGCCTACAAGCAATGGATCGCGGGCACGCTGAAGACGGCCGGCACGGTCACCGTCGATGCCGGCGCGGTTCGCGCCTTGTTCGACGGCCGCAGCCTGCTTCCCGCAGGGGTCACCGCCGTCGCCGGCGAGTTCGAGCGCGGCGTCTGCCTCTCCGTCCGCGGCCCGGACGGGACCGAGCTGGCGCGCGGGATCAGCACCTATAATAGCGACGAGGCCCGCGCCATTGTCGGCCAGCCGAGCAGCCGGATCGAGGCCTTGCTCGGCTATGGCGGTCCGGATGCCTTGATCCACCGCGACGATCTGGTGATGCTGGCGCGATGATGCTGGAGATGGGCAGGAAGGCGCGGGCCGCGGCCGCGGCGCTGGGCAAGGCGGACGCGGCGACGCGGACGGCGGCGATCGCCGCCGTCGCCGCTCAGCTTCGCGCCCGCGCCGACGCCATCCTCGCCGCCAATGCCGGCGACGCCGCGAAGGCCACCCGCCTCGTCGACCGCCTGCGCCTCGATCCCGCCCGGCTCGAGAGCATCGCCGCCGGCGTCGACCGGATCGCCGCGCTTCCCGATCCGGTCGGCGCGGAGATGGCGCGCTGGCAGCGGCCCAACGGCCTCGACATCGCCCGCGTGCGCACGCCGATCGGGGTGATCGGGATGATCTTCGAGAGCCGGCCCAACGTCGCGGCCGACGCCGCCGCCATCGCCCTGCGCTCGGGCAATGCCCTGATCCTGCGTAGCGGCGCCGACGCCCTCGCTTCCGTGCTCGCCATCGGCGAGGCGATCGCGGCGGGCCTCGCTGCGGCGGGCCTGCCCGAAGCCTGCGTCCAGATCGTCGCAACGCCGGACCGCGACGCGGTCGGCGCGATGCTCGCCGGCCTCGACGGCGCCATCGATCTGATCATCCCGCGCGGCGGCAAATCTTTGGTCGCGCGCGTCGAGGCCGAGGCGCGGGTGCCGTTGCTCAGCCATCTCGAAGGCGTCTGCCACACCTATGTCCACGCCGCCGCCGATCCGGAGATGGCGCGCGAGATCGTGCTCAACGGCAAGATGCGCCGCACCTCCGTCTGCGGCGCCACCGAAACCCTGCTGATCGACCGCGCCGCCCTGTATATGCTCCCCGCCATCGCCGAGGCGTTGCGCGACGCGGGCTGCGAATTGCGCGGCGACGGCGAGGCCCGCGCCGTCACGCAAATGGCGCCCGCTGTGGAGGCGGACTGGACCACCGAATATCTCGCCCCGATCCTCGCTGTCCGCACCGTCGCCGGGCTGGACGAGGCGATCGCCCATATCGCCCTTCACGGCTCCGCCCATACCGAGGCGATCGTCACCGAAGACGCGGCGGCGGCCGGGCGCTTCCTCGCTGAGACCGACAGCGCGATCGTGCTGCACAACGCCTCCACCCAGTTCGCCGACGGCGGCGAGTTCGGCTTCGGCGCGGAGATCGGCATCGCCACCGGCCGCCTCCATGCTCGTGGCCCGGTCGGCCCGGAACAACTGACCAGCTTCAAATATCAGGTGCGCGGAACCGGCCAGGTCCGGCTGTGACGATCCTTCGCACGGAACGCCTGCTCCTGCGCCGCGCGCGGCCGGACGATGTCGAGTCCCTGCACGCCATCATGAGCGACCGGCGGGCGATGCGCTACTGGTCGACGACGCCGCATGCGACGCTGGACGAGACGCGGGACTGGGTGGCGAACATGGTCGCGGCCCCCGCGGCTGAAAGCGACGATTTCGTGATCGAGCTGGACGGAAGGCTGATCGGCAAGGCCGGCTGCTGGCGGCTGCCGGAAATCGGCTACATCCTGCATCCGGATCATTGGGGCAAAGGTTATGCGCGGGAGGCCATGACGGCCGCCATCGCCCATCTCTTCGCGGCTCGCGGCCTCGAGAAAATCACCGCCGACGTCGATCCGCGCAACGCGCCGTCCATCGGCCTGCTGCGCCGTCTCGGCTTCACCGAAACCCACCGCGCCAAAGGCACCTGGCAGGTCGGCAACGAGCTTTGCGACAGCGTCTATTTCGCGCTGGGGCGTAATGGGGACAGTTGCTAGCAACTGTCCCCATTACGCCCCAGCGGGCGCCCGGCGATACGCAACACGCCGGGCGCCTGATCCTCCCGCTCGGGGAAAGCCTACAGATCCACCACTGCGGCGATGGCTTCGAGCTTGCGGACCCGTTCCTTCAGGTCCGCGACCTCGATCATGTCTCCCGCCGGGCTGCGCGGCTCGGCGCGCTTGCCGCCACCGAGCTCCAGCCGCCGCACCTCGAGCCAGCCCTGCCAGCCGCGCAGCGCCGCGAAGGTGGCGATGCCGAGGCCCGCCAGCGCGGTGCCCGCTACGGTGATCGTCGTCATCGGATCGCTCATCTCATTCCTCCCGTGCCGATGATGTTGGTCAGTCCTGGCGAAGCTCTTCGATTTCGCGGGCGAGGCGGCTGTTGGAGCCGGCCACGAACGTATCGATCTCCCGCATGCGCTGCTGGTGGGCCCGCAGCCGATCGTCCATCGCCTCGTCGCTGCGGCTCTTCGTTTCCGCGCGGGCCGGGGTGCGGCGGCAGTCGCGGACCGACGCGCCGCCGACGAAGGCGAGCGCCGCATAGACGATCAGCATCGCGAAGAAGGCGTGGCCGATGATCGCGGCCAGCACGAAGCCGATCCGCACCACGTTCGGATCCACGTTCAGCGTCTCGCCAAGCCCGGCGCAAACGCCGGCGATCTTGCCGTTCGCCTTGTCGACCTCGAACCGCCTGCCACGAAAATTCATTGCTTCCTCCCTGGGCTGCAGCGCTCGGCCGCATCATGATTCGTCTCGTCCTTCCGCCGGCCGCCGCCGAGCGCGGCCAGCGCCCGCTCGACCATGGCCAGCTTCTCGTCCATCGCTGCGCCGCTGCGCCACAGCCGCTCGGCCTCGATCCAGTCCGTACTCGTCACGCGGCGATCCTCCGGGCCTTCATCGCTTCCAGCTCGGCATCGACGCGTTCGGCGACGCGCAATTCGGCAATCTCTTCCTCGAGCGTGCGGGGCGGCGCGGCGAGCAGCAGCGCCTCGGCCTGCCCTTCCGCATAATCCGCCTCGCGCTCCAGCGCCTCGAAGCTCTCGAACGCTGCCTCGGTGCGCTGGCCGGCATAGGCCTCGCGCAGCCGTACCCTGTTTTCGGCGCTTTCCAGCCGGGTCGCGACTGCATTCTGCCGGACCCGCGCCTCGCGCAGCTTCGCCTGCAGCTTGGCGATGTCGCCCTCGAGGCTGCGCAGCGCCTGCTCGATCGAGCCGATTTCCTCGCTGATCTCTTCGGTCAGGCCGGACAGCTTTTCCTTCTCGACCAGCGCCAGCCGGGCCAGGTCCTCGCGGTCCCTGGAGAGCGCCAGCTCCGCGCGCTCGGTCCAGCTCTCGGTAAGAGCGGCGAGCCGTGCGATCTGCTGGCGCTTTTCCTTCTGGTCGGCGATCAGCCGGGCGGCGGCGGCACGCACCTCGACCAAAGTCTCCTCCATCTCGAGGATGATCACGCGAATCATCTTGGCCGGATCGTCCGACCGTTCGAGCAGGTCGATGACGTTGGCGGCGATGATGTCGCGGGTGCGGGAGAAGATGCTCATCTGGTTGTGTGTCCGGATCGAGTGAGGTGAGGGACTAAGGCGGCGGCCGGAGCGAGAGCCAAGGGGGAGGGACTCTCGCGTCCGGCCGCGCGCCGGAGGGTCAGGCCTGGGCCTGAGTGGTGACCGCGGAACCGGCGGTGGCGGTGGTCGCCGGGCCGACAGCGGCAACGACGAACAAAGTGGAGATCAAAGCGGCGCCGAGGCCGGCGGTGATCGTCTTGCGGATCTTCTGCGAAACGTTGGTCATTGTCTTGCTCCTTGAACCTTGCGTTGCTTGTGAATTCGATACCCACAAGGTTAGCAGGAGCCGTGCCAAACGGATTTTTTGGCGGAAATCCGCCATTTCTTGATCAGGACTGATGAGAAGCGGCGCCTCGGCGTCCGCCGCTAGTTGGGAATTTCCGCCAAAGGTTGGCGAGGTCCGATATAGTCGGACCGCCGCCGGCGCTGCCGGTTGTCCTTGCGGGTGAATTCGAGCAGCCGGGCCCCCGCCATGAACACCGCGCAGGTGCAGGCGACCATGAACAGCCAGCCGGCAAAACCGGGATAGACCTGCATGTAGTGCAGTCCCCGCTCGATCGCGCCGAGCGCCAGTGCGTAGATCACCGCGCAGGCCTCGAACCGATTCTTGATGATGAAAAGGCGACCGAATTTGCGCAGCATGTTCATGCCCGCAACAGAGCAAGTCCCGGGCCAATCGCAGTTTTCCGCGCTTCCCGAGGGTTAACGGGTAAGGATTTGTAAACCATGCCGACAGGGGTGGGACAGCGGGGACAGGTACGGGTCCCTGTCCCCATTCCTTTCTCGGCAGGAGCAGGGGAATGGGGATAGTTGCGAGCAACCGTCCCCGGCCCCTCCTAATAACCCACGTCCATCTCGAAGCCGCCGCCGCGGGTCAGCACGACGGTGCAGGTCTTCCAGACCTTGCCGTCATCCTCCTGCCCCTGGGCGTGACGGACCGCGGTAAGCGCCAGGCGCAATTCCTGCCGATCCTCCTCGCTCAGCTCCGGCTCCCACTCGCTGCCGTCGTCGAGCGAATAGGTGAGCTGCAGCGCCGCGCCCTCCTCGTCCACCGAGGCGAGCAGCGCGGCCTGGTGGAAACCGGGCTTGCAGATATTGGCCATCGTGCGGCCCAACCTGAGGTAAAGATCGTTCATTCGGCGCTCCCGGCATCCTGTTCGAGGGCGAGCAAGGCGAAGGTCGCCAGCCAGTGCTCGCCCATATAGTCGCCGGCCACGTGCGGCAGGCTCGCCTCCAGATGGCGGTCCGCCGTCTCGCGCGCAAGGGCGGCGAGGCCGGGCTCCAGTGCGCCCGCGAGCCCGCGCCAGCACCAGGCCCGCGACAGGTTCACTCCGTCCAGATGCGCGATCTTGCCGTCGGAGCGGTCCGAGACGAAGGCCGGCGTGAACAGGCTCCTCGGCTCGCCTTCGCGCAGGCGCGGCAGGAAGTTCATGAACCAGTCGCCGAACAGATCCGGCAGGGCGCGCCGGACGCACAGCGCTTCAATCAGGGCCGGAGACAGAAAATCGTCCCCGCCCGGTTCCCAAGCCGGACAGTCAACATCTTCCAGATAATAGCCGAGCACGCGGTCCCGGATGATGACCGCCAGCATCGCGTCGTGCGCAGCCGCCCATTCGAGGGCGAGGGTCATCGCGAACGCAGTGTTGAAATGGGTGCCGGTCCGGATCGGATATGTGAGCTTGGGCAGGAAGGCCTTGAACCGGTCGGCGAAGGCGGTCGCGAGCGGCGCGAGATCGTCCGCCCAGAGAGCATCGTGACGCTGCGCCTCGGCATGGAGCATCAGCAGCCAGGCCCAGCCATAGGGCCGCTCGAAGCCGCCCGTATAGGCGCGGTCCAGATAGGCCAGCTCCCCCGCCACCTTCCCGGGCACGAGCATCTCGTCGCACAGTGTCCGGATCCGGACAGATGACGGCATGTCCGGATAGAGCCTGAGCGTCCTGAGCAGCAGCCAATAGCCGTGCACGCAGCTGTGCCAGTCGAAGCTGCCGAAGAAGATCGGGTGCAGCGCCCGTGGCGACAGCAGATCCTCGGACCCTTCCAGCACCTGATCCAGCTTGTGCGGATATTCCCGCGTGACGTGGCCGAGCGCGATGGAGGCGAAACGCTCGGCGGTCTCGGGGGTGAGTCTGTGGTCCATCAGCGGAAGGCCAGGAAATAGATCAGCAATATGTTGACCAGCAGCAGCGGGATCGCCGTCCCCACCTGCGCCTTGATGACGCCGTTACGGTCCTTCAGCTCGAGCAAGGCGGCCGGCACGATGTTGAAGTTCGCCGCCATCGGGGTCATCAAAGTCCCGCAGAAGCCGGCGAGCATGCCGACCGCGCCGACCACCGCAGGGTCGCCGCCATAGGTCTGGATCAGCAGGGGCACGCCGATTGCTGTTGCCATCACCGGGAAGGCGGCGAAGGCATTGCCCATGATCATCGTGAACAGGGCCATGCCGAGCCCGTAAACGACTACGGTCAGGAAGACATTGCCGTCCGGGATCGCCGCCCTGGTGCCCTCGCCGACAATGTCGCCGACATGCGCCGCCGCGAACACCACCCCGAGCGCCGCCAGCAATTGCGGCAGCACCGCCGCCCAGCCGATCGCGTCGATCAGCCGCCTGCCCTCTTCCACCGGGGCGATTGCGGGCGGACGCAGCCAGGCAATGATGACGAGCAAAGCGAGCAGCACGCCGAGCACGAGGAAGACGTAGGTCTCCCGCTTCGGCTCGATCCAGCCCTGCTGGCCAAGCGAGGTGTAATTGTAGAGCAGCGTGCCGGCGAGCGCGACGAAGGGGATGATGAGCGCGGGCAGGAACAATTTGTTGCCGCGCAGCTCGGCAAAGGCCTTGCGCTCGACGTCGCTGGTCGTCTTCGGATGGCCCTTGCCCATGAAGCCGAACCCGGCAATTCCGACCATGCCAAGCACGATCAGGCCGTTGCCGAAATCGGTGAAATGCGAGCCGCCGAGCAGGCTGGTCGCCATCAGGCCCCAGAAGAGCGCATTGCCGATCCGCTTGCGGTTGCTCCGGTCGAACAGGCTGAGCAGCGCCCAGCCGGCGAACAAGGCGCCGACGAGCCAGTAGAGATGCTCCAGCCGGATCATGGCCCGGGCTTCCGCAGGCGGCGATCGAGCAGCAGCAGTCGGGCACCGTGAATCAGGAAGGCCGCGATCGCCGTCGGGATCGCCCATTTCGCCAGATCGAGCGGTGTCAGGTCATAGCCGAGTGTGGCCAGGGTCGACTGGATCAGGATGATCGAGCCGATCGCGATGAAGATATCCTCGCCGAAGAACAGGCCGACATTGTCGGTCGCCGCGGCATAGGCCTTCACCTTCTCCTCGGTCTCCTCATCCAGCGCGCCATGCTGCTCCTCGGCTGCCGCCGTCGCCATGGGCGCGACCAAAGGCCGCACCGTCTGCGGGTGGCCGGCGATGGAAGTGAGGCCGAGCGCCGCCGTGCCCTGCCGGATCAGCATATAGATGATCAGCAGGCGCCCGGTCGTGGCCGCCTTGATCTTCTTGATCGCCAGCGCCGCGCGTTGCTGCAGCCCGTAGCGCTCCAGCAGGCCGATCACCGGCAGCACGATCCAGACGATGGCGATGATCCTGTTGTCGTTGAACGCCTTGCCGAACAAGGCAATCACGTCCTGCACCGGCAGTCCCGCCAGCATCCCTGTCGCCAGCGCTGCGACCGTCACCACCAGCATCGGATTAAGCTTCAGCGCGAAGCCCAGCACGACGATCAGAATGCCGGCGAGGGGAAGATAATGGCTCATGGCCCGTAGCCCCCGCCGCCCGGCGTCTCGATTTCGAAAGCATCGCCGGCCGCCATCTGTGCGGAGGCGGTCGCACTCAGCAACGCCTCGCTCCCGTCCGCCCGCACCACCCGGTTCACCCCCCCCGCCGCATCGCCACCGCCCTTCACGCCCTTCGGCGCCACCCGCCGGCGATTGGAGAGAATGCTCGCCGCCATCGGCTCGAGGAAGCGCACCCGCCGGACCACGCCGTCGCCGCCCCGGTGAGCGCCCGCGCCGCCCGAGCCGCGCCGGATCGCGAACCGCTCGAGGATCACCGGGAAGCGCGTCTCCAGCACCTCCGGATCGGTCAGCCGCGAATTGGTCATATGGGTCTGCACCGCGCTCGCCCCGTCAAAATCCGGGCCGGCCCCGGCGCCGCCCGCAATCGTCTCATAATATTGATAGCGGTCATTGCCGAACGTGAAATTGTTCATCGTCCCCTGGCTCGGCGCCAGCGCGCCCGTCGCCGCCAGCAGACAGTCGGTGACGACCTGGCTGGTCTCGACATTCCCCGCCACCACCGCCGCCGGATAATGCGGGTTCAGCATCGAGCCTTCCGGCACCTTGAGCGTGATCGGCCGCAGGCAGCCGTCGTTGAGCGGGATCGGGTCGTCGACAAGCGTGCGGAACACATAGAGCGTCGCCGCCCGGCAGATCGAATAAGGCGCGTTGAAATTGTCGGGGAGCTGCGCGCTGGTCCCGGCGAAATCCACCACCGCCGCGCGCGCATCCCTGTCCACAATGATCGTCACCGACACGGTCGCGCCATTGTCCATTTCATAGGCGAAGGCGCCGTCCGACAGCCGCCCGATCAGCCGCCGCACCGCTTCCTCGGCATAAGCCATGACGTGCGCCATATAGGCGTCGATCGCCGCCCGCCCGTATTCGCCCGCGACGCGCCTGAGCTCGTTCGCCCCGCGCTGGCAGGCGGCGATCTGGGCCTTCAGGTCGGCGATATTCCGATCCGGATTGCGCGCCGGCCAGTCGCCCGAGGCCAGCAAGGCCCGCAGCCCGCTTTCCAGGAATCTCCCGGCGTCGACGAGCAGGACATTGTCGATCAGCACCCCTTCTTCGTGCACCGAGCGGCTGTCCGGCGGCATCGAGCCGGGGGCGATGCCGCCAATATCGGCATGGTGCCCCCGCGCCGCCACGAACCAGGCCGGTGCCGCGTCCTCGTCCTCGTCCTCGGCGAAGACCGGCATGATCACCGTGATGTCCGGCAGATGGGTGCCGCCGCGATAGGGCGCGTTCAGCACATAGACGTCGCCCGCCTTCATCCCCCGCCCGTCGCGGCCTTCCCCGCGCGCGGCGATGATCGTCTTGATCGAATCCCCCATCGAGCCGAGATGCACCGGAATATGCGGCGCATTGGCAATCAGATCGCCCTCGCGGTCGAACAAGGCGCAGGAGAAATCGAGCCGTTCCTTGATGTTCACCGAGGACGCCGTGTTCTGCAGCGCCACCCCCATCTCCTCGGCGATCGCCATGAACAAATTGGCCATGACCTCCAGCATGACGGGGTCGGCTTCAGCGGAGGCGGTGGCGGCGGCGCGGGGGGCCGAGCGGGTCAGGATCAGATTCTCGTGCGCATCCACCTCCGCCCGCCAGCCGGGCTCGACGATTGTGGTCTGTGAGGGATCGATGATCAAAGCGGGGCCGATGACCGTGTCGCCGGCTTTGAGAAGGGCACGATCGTAAAGCTCCTCCCCGGAACGGGGAGGGGGACCAGCCGCAGGCTGGTGGAGGGGGCCCGACGCTTGGGACCCCTCCACCGGCTTCGCCGGTCCCCCTCCCCGTTCCGGGGAGGAACTGGAGCGCGCCTCCACGATCACCGTCTCGATGACAACCGCAATCTCCGGCGCGGTGAACCCGAACCTCTGCTTGTGCGCCGCCTCGAAATCCGCGCGCATATTCTCCGACACCGGCACTTCGAGCGCGGTGTCGCTGCCTTCGTAGCGCAACGCCGCGCGCCGCAGCATTTCGGGCCGCTCCACGCCTTGCGCCCGCAGCGCATCGCCCGCCTCCTGCTCCAGCGCGTAGATCGTCCCGATCAGATCTCCATCACCCAGCGAGCGCTGCCGAAGCTCCACCAGATCGGCCAGCCCCATCCCATAAGCGCTGAGCACGCCCGCCAGCGGGTGGATCATCACCATGCCAATCCCCAGCGCGTCCGCGACCAGGCAGGCATGCTGGCCGCCGGCGCCGCCGAAACACTGCAGCACATAGCGGGTGACGTCGTGGCCGCGCGCGATCGAGATCTGCTTGATGGCATTGGCCATATTGTCGACCGCGATCCGCACGAACCCTTCCGCCACCTCCTGCGGCGTCTTCCCGACCCGTTCGGCGATCTCCACGCAGCGCGCCAGCGAGGCCCCGGCGTCGATCGGCTCATCGCCGCACGGCCCGAACACCTGCGGGAAATGCTCGGCCCGGATCTTGCCGAGCACGACATTGCAGTCCGTCACGGTCAGCGGCCCGCCGCGCCGGTAGCAGGCCGGCCCCGGCACCGCACCGGCGCTTTCCGGGCCGACCCGGAAGCGCTGCCCGTCATAGACGCAGACCGAGCCGCCGCCCGCCGCCACGGTATGGATCTCCAGCATCGGCGCCCGCACACGCACGCCCGCGACCGCCCGCTCGCTGGTCCGCTCATAGACCCCGGCAAAATGGGAGACGTCGGTCGAGGTTCCGCCCATGTCGAAGCCGATCACATGATCGAAGCCGGCCTCGGCCGCGGTCTTCGCCATGCCGACGATCCCGCCGGCCGGCCCGGACAGGATCGCATCCTTGCCCCGGAACCGCCCCGCGTCGGTCAGCCCGCCATTGGACTGCATGAAGAAGAGGCGCCCCGCCCCCGAAAGCCCGGCCACGACCTTGTCCACGTAGCGCTGCAGCACGGGCGAGAGATAGGCGTCCACCACCGCCGTATCCCCGCGCCCGACCAGCTTGATCAGCGGCTCGACCTCGTGGCTGGCCGAGATCTGGGTGAAACCGATCTCCCGCGCCATTTGCGCCAGCGCCGCCTCGTGCGCCGTCCAGCGCCAGCCGTGCATCAGCACGATCGCCAGCGCGCGATAACCTTCCTCAAATGCGGCCCGCAGCCCGGCTCGCGCCGCCGCCCCGTCGAGCGGCCGCAGCACTTCGCCGAGCGCAGTCACCCGCTCGTCCACCTCGATCACCGCCCCGTAGAGCGGCTCCGGCAGCACGATCCGCCGCGCGAAAATATCCGGCCGCGCCTGATAGCCGATCCTGAGCGCGTCCCCGAGCCCGGCGGTGATCGCCAGCGCGACCCGCTCGCCCTTGCGCTCGAGCAAGGCGTTGGTCGCCACCGTCGTCCCCATGCGCACCGCGCCGACCGCGCCGCCGCCGTGCGCCGCCACGATCTCGCCGATCCCGTGCACCGCGGCGTCGGCGTAACGCTCGGGATTGTCGGACAGATATTTGCGCACGATCCGTTGCCCGTCCGGCGCGACGGCGACGATGTCGGTGAAGGTGCCGCCGCGGTCGATCGAGAAGGTCCAGGCGGGCGTGTTCATGGCCATCCGCCTAGCAAAGGCCGCTTGACCCGGCCAGCCGCCTGGCGCAGCCCCTCTGCCCATGGCCAAAAAAGACGAATCCCCCGAGACCCCGCCCGGAAAGCCCGCCGCGCAGCCTGATCTCCCGCTGGACGAGCAGCCCGATCCGGCACCGGAGAAAGTGCCCGATCCCGAATGGTATGCCGGCGAGATGGAACCGCCGCCCGAGGATGACGGCCGGCCGCTCACCATCGGCGATTTCCACAATATCGCCCAGAAGCAGATTCTGAACGCGGTGTTCGCGACCCTCACCGACACGAAGATGAGCTGGGCGCTGGTGGAGCCTTTTCACAGCGCCGCCCGCGACGTGCTGCTCGGCGACATCGAGGAGAACGCGCAGGTCCGCCTGCACACGGTGCAGCAGGACGCCGAGGGCGGCTGGGTGGAGGCCGAGGAAGCCTATCTCGGCATTTCGGTCAGCGACCGGGACGAGGGGGAGGAATGGCTGTCCGACACCTGGTGGCTGTCGGAGATCGCCATCGCAGAGCAGGACCCGGAGCAGGTCCGCGCGATCGTCCGCGCGCTGGAGCGGACGATCGCGAAGCTCAACCTCTGGCTGGCCGACAAGGCCCCGGCCCCGCCGGCCGCCTGACCCCCTCCCCGCGGGCGGGAAGGGGTTCGGAAATCAGATCTCGACCACGTCCTCGTCTTCGGGCGTCTCGCCAAGCGCGGTGTTGATATTCCCGTCGCCGTTCATCGCGACGTCCTGCGGCTCCGCGGCTGCGTCCACCGGCTCGTACGGCCCACCCATCGCCACCTGGGTACCGCTCGTGCCGGCGAAGCCGCCGGTCGGTTGCGTCCAGGCCGCGAGCTGTTGCCTTACGCCCGGCTCGTAGAGCTGGATGCAATTGTCGTCGCCCGGTCCCGGACGGCAGGCCGGATAATTCTGCGCGGCCGGCCGCGGGGTCAGATCGGCCGCGGCGGTATCCACCGGCTCATAGGGGCCGCCCATGCCGGTCGCGGCGCCGTAGATGGACTCAGCCGCGGCCGTTTCGACCGGCGCCGAATTCGTCGCATCCAGCAGGTCCTCGATCGCCGCATTATCATGCGCCGCGAGTTGGGCGTCGGCCTTGACCGCCTGATCGGCCATCGCCGCGGCCTTCACGTCGTCGCTCGACGCGGTGACGGCCTTCAGCGCCGGCTCGTTCGTCTCGGCGGTGTAGGCGGCGGGCTCCGCCAACGTCCAGTTGTCCACCGCCGCCGGCTGCAGCGCCGGCGCCTCGTCATAGACCGGGGTGATGGCGGTCGTTTCCTCGGCTGGACCGCCGGCCGGGTCGGTCGACGGGATCATGGCATAGGCCGACGTGCCGAGGAGCAGCGCCGCCGCCGCGATCGGGAATTTTCTCATCTTGATCTCCGTGGCTCGCCGGCGGGCCCGCAAGAGGCCAACCGGCATCGAGCCCCCTCGCCTGACAGAACAGGAAACCGGCGAGCCGGCGGCTTCTTTCCGGGACCGGGCTCGGTCCGCCTGACGCCGCTGCCGCCTCGCCGTACCGGGTGGGAAACGATTCAGGCTGCGGGATTGTCCAGCTCGATGCAGCGGTCCGTCACGGTCGCGGAGCAGGGCGGGTAGCCGCTGTCATCGAGCGGACCGCCCTCGCCCTTATACTGTGCCACGTCGGCATCGGTCTGCGCGCCCGCCGGCTCGGTGAGGCCCGGCAGATAGACATTGTCGTCCGGCCCCGGCCGGGCCGGCTTCGCATCGCCGCGCGGACGGACACTGAGGTCGAGATCGGGATCGCCGCCGGCCAGCGCGCGATGCTGTTGCGCAGCCAGCGCGGGCGATGCGGCCAGCAGGGCGGCCGCCGCGAAGGCTATGATCCTCATGGCTCTCTCCTGTCGGCGTTACGCGACAGGAACGGATGGCAATGCGCTTCTATCCGCCCGCCGGCTCGGCTGGTCAGAAGGAGCCGTCGATCCGCCGCACATAGCCGCCCGCGCCCGGCGCGAAGCCGGCGGCGGTGAGCCGCTGGATGGTCGCGGGATCGGTGGGCCGCAGCAATATTTCGGCCCGCCAGCGGCCGCTCGCCTCGATGCTGATCGTGACCTGCTCCATGCCGGACTGGCCGGCCAGCGGCAGCACCGCTGCCCCGTTCTGGCAGCGGACGGCGCCGCCGAGACCCGAGGGCAGGCCCATGCCCGCGACGTCGCCGGCCAGGCCGGCGCGGACCTGCCCTTCGGCGCTCTCGCAGCGGTCGCCCTCGAAATGGACGCTGACGTCGGCAAGGTCGAGCGTCGCGATCGGCAGCGGGCCGAACAGGTCGCCCGCCCGGAGCCGGCCGGTCAGATCCTCCAGCCCGAAACTGTGCCTCGTGACCAGCACGGCGCCGTCGAACAGGCCGCCCGCCGCCTCGTCCCGGTGCAGCGACAGCCGCGCCCGCCCGAGGAGGAGCGGCAGGATGTTCAGCCGCGCATCGACGTCGCCGAGCTGCACCGGCCCGAACTGCGCCTCCCGGAGCCGCCCGAACCAGAGGCTCCCTTCCGCCTCGCGCGCGGCGAGGCCCTTGCCGCCAATCTCGAACCAGCCGGCGGCGACGCGCAGGGGCAGCAGCACGAGCAGCGCCAGCGCCAGCGCGGCGAGGAAGAAGACCATGCGCTTCAGCGGCAGGCCGACACGCATCAGCGGCCCCTTTTCCGGAGCGTGAGCTCCGCCGCCACGGTGCGGTCGCTGTTGGTCCGCGCCGTCAGCCGCTCGACCACCAGCCCGCTCTGCTCCAGCCGCGCCACCCAGCCGAACAGCACCTGCGGCCGCGCCGCGTCCACCGCGGCGCCGGCGCGCTCGGCGCCCTGGCTGGTGATCCGCGCATTGCTGAAGCCGGCCTCATTGGCGGTGCGGGCGACGAGCGCGTCCACCGGGCCCGATGCCGGCGCCCCGGGCGCGGCGGCCGGCGTCGCGCGGGCGCGGGCCTCGCCCAACGCCACCACGGCGGCGGCGTGGCGGGTCTTCGCCGCACCCAGCGAGTCCGACAAGGGCCGCACGACCAGCAGCCAGCCGAGCAGGATGAGGGCGAGCCCGAGCATCACCTGGATCAGCCTTTGCTCGCGCCGGCTCCGCTCGCTCCACCAGCTCATGAGGGTCTCAGCAGCAATTCAGCGGACGGCCGCGCCCCGGCCGGCTGGACGCTGCCTTCCTGCACCTGCGCGCCGCCCGTCTCGATCTGCCGGCGCAACGCCTGCAAAGTCGCCGGCGTGTCCGTGGTGACGGTGGCGGCGAGCGTGCCGTCCGGCCGGTAGTCGAGCCGCGCCAGCTCGACATTGGGCACCGCCTGGATCGCGGCGAACAGGGTCGCGGCGAGCGGGGTGAAGCCGGATCGGCCGTCGCCGGCCGGCGCCCGCGCACCGAGCCGCGCCACCTCGTCCTCCAGCGCGCTCGCGGCGGACGAGTAACGCATGATCTGGGCGAGCAAAACGACGAGGCTCAGCACCGCCAGCACCAGCACCAGCCAGCCGACCCGCCTGACGCCCGACGCGTCCACAGTCCACTGCCGCCGCCGCGCCCAGCCGCCCTGGCGCAGGTTGACGACCGCCGGCGAAAGCGCCGCCATCAGCCCGGCCTCGAACTCCGGGTCGTCGACCGTGCGCACCGGCGCATCGCCGGTCAGCATTTCCGCCAGCTCCGGCTCGACGCTGAACGAGACGGCCATCCCCCGATAATCCGGCACTGCTCCGGTCTCGCGCCGCACCAGCCCCTGTTCGGGCGGCTGAAGCAGCAAATATGAGGGCACGATCATGTCCGGATCGCCCGCCACCCATTCCTGCATCAGCGCATCGGGCGCCAGCGCGACCGGGGTCAGCCCGCGCTCCGCATTGCCGACCGCGACATGCATGTCGCCGAGCCCCTCGGCGCTCGCATCGGCGAGCATCAGCCGGGCCGCCGCCGCCGCCTGCGCCGGGGTCAGCCCTTCGGCCAGCTCCAGCCAGTGGATCGTCACCGCCGCGCCCGGCACGGCCAGCGCGGTCTGCATTCCCGCGGGCGGCTCGCCCAACACGTCGTCGGCCGCGCCGCGCGCGGCAACGCCGCCGCCCTCGAGCAGCAGCCAGCCGTCCCCCGCGAAGGTCAGGAGGATCGCCGGATCAGGGGAAGATGTCTGCATTGTCCCCGTTGCCGCCTTCCCGGCCGTCCGCGCCCAGCGAATAGACGTCGAAGGCGCGCCCGTTCCGGCCCGGCTGCCGATAGACGAAGTCGTTGCCCCAGGGGTCCTTGTCCAGGCGGCGCAGCAGCCGGCTCGTGACCAGCGCCGGCAGCCCCTCCTCGCTCGTCGGATAGCGGTGGTTGTTGAGATTATACATTTCGATCGCCTGCTCGATCTGGGTCACGCTGGCATGGGCGGTGGTCAGCTTCGCCCGGTCGGCTGCCGGCAGCACATTGATGATCACGATGGTCGCGAGCAGGCCGAGAATGACCAGCACGACCATCAGCTCGACGAGGGTGAAGCCGTCCTCCCGCCGGCGGCGGCGAAGACGGGCGCGGAGGCGGCGGAGAAGGAATTTGCGCATCAATAGCTACCAGCCAGTGTATCGAGTTGCAGGATCGGGAGCAGGATCGAAAGCACGATCAAAGCGACGACCGCGCCCATGATGATGATGATCGCCGGCTCCAGCAAGGAGAGCGCGGTCGTGGTGAAGGCGTCGAATTCGCGCTCCAGATAGTCGGCGGCGCGCTCCAGCATCACGTCGAGCTTGCCCGAGGCCTCGCCCGAGGCGGCGAGATAGACGAGCAGCGGAGGAAAAATGCCGGCCTTGCGGAGCGCGCCGGACAGGCTGCCGCCGGTCCGCACCGTTTCGGCGATCTCGGCCGAGGCGGCGCGCAGCACGCGATTGTGCACGGTCGAGGTGGTGAGCTTCAGCCCCTCCAGCAACGGCAGCCGGCTCGCCACCATCGTGGAGAGCGTCCGCGCCATCCGCGCCGCGTGCAGGTCGCGGATCAGCCGCCCGATCAGGGGCAGCCGGAGCAGGAAGCGGTCGGACTTCATGCGGATGCCCTCGTCCCGCAGCGCCCGCATCCAGAGGGCGATCCCGACGATAAAGCCGAGCAATATCGCCCACCACCAGGCGGCGAGGAAGCCGGAAATGCCGATCACCATCCGGGTCAGGAAGGGCAATTGCTGGCCGACCTCCTGAAACTGCTCGACCACCTTCGGCACGACGAAGATCATCAGGCAGAAAACCACGAAGGCGGCGACGATCGCGAGGATCACCGGATAGGCGAGGGTCGAGAGCACCTTGCCGCGCACCTGCGCCTGCCGCTCCATCAGATTGGCCAGCCGCTCGAGGATCTGCGGCAGCGTCCCCGACGCCTCGCCGGCCGCGACCATCGCCCGGTAGAGCGGCGGAAAGCTCGTCCCCTCGCGCGCCATCGCGTCGGAGAGCCTGAGCCCTTCGACCACGCCGGCATGGACATTGCCGAGGACGCGCCGGACCTCCTCCCGCTCCGCCTGCCGCGAAATCGTGCGCAAGGCCTCCTCGAGCGGGCTGACCGTGACCAGAGTGGCCAGCTGGCGGGTGAACAAAGTGACCTGCTTCACCCCCATCTTCCGGCGCGAGAACAGGCTGGCGCGCGAGACGAGCGGCTGCCCCATCGCCTCCACCGCCGGCTCGATCTTCACGACATAGAGCCGGCGCCGGCTCAGCTGGTCGCGCGCCGCCTCGCTGGTGTCGGCGCGCACATGGCCGCGTTTCTCGCGCCCGGCCGTGTCCAGCCCGACCCAGGCGAACTCAGGCATCGGCCGTCTCGTGCCGCGAGACGCGCACCGCCTCCTCCGGACTGGTCACGCCCGCGCCGACCAAAGCCCGCGCCGCCTCGGTCAGGGTGTCGTTCGTCTGGAAGGCGTGCGCCGCGATCGCGGTCTCGTCGGCGCCCTGATTGATCAGCCGCCTGATCTCCTCGTCCACCCGCGCCGCCTCGAACAGGCCGATCCGGCCCTTATAGCCGCTGCCGCCGCAGGCCGGGCAGCCCTTCGGCTCATAGACGATCGTCCCCGCCTTGAGGCCGAGCAGGGCGGACAGGCTGCCCGACGCCTCGACCGGCTGTCGGCAGGCCAGGCAGAGCCGCCGCACCAGCCGCTGCGCCAGCACCGCGCGCAAGGTGGAGGCGATCAGGAAGGCCTCCACCTTCATGTCCCTCAGCCGGGTGATCGCGCCGATCGCATCGTTGGTGTGCACCGTCGAGAGCACGAGATGGCCGGTCAGCGCTGCCTGCACGGCGATGTCCGCGGTCTCCCGGTCGCGGATCTCGCCGACCATCACCACGTCCGGATCCTGCCTGAGGATCGCGCGCAGCCCGGTCGCGAAGCTGAGGCCCACCTGCGGGTTGATCTGGGTCTGGCCGACGCCATCGACCGCATATTCGACCGGGTCCTCGACGGTGAGAATGTTGCGAGAGCCGTCGTTGAGCAATTTCAGCCCGGCATACAAAGTTGTCGTCTTGCCCGAGCCCGTCGGGCCGGTGACAAGGACGATGCCGTTGGGCTCGGCCAGCGCCGAGCGGAGCAAGGCATTCACCTTCTCGGTCATGCCGAGCATTTCGAGGTCGATGCCGGCATTCTCCTTGTCGAGGATGCGCAGCACCACCCGCTCGCCCGCCCGGCTCGGCAAAGTCGAGACGCGGACGTCGATCAATTTGCCGCCGAGGGTGAGCCCGATCCGCCCGTCCTGCGGCAGCCGGCGCTCGGCAATATCGAGCCGCGCCATCACCTTGATCCGGCTGACCACCACCGGCGCCACGTGCGGCGGCATGCGCAGGGTCTCGCGCAGCACGCCGTCCATTCGCATGCGGACGACCAGCCCCGTCTCATAGGGCTCGATATGGATGTCGGAGACGCCCTGCCGCGCCGCGTCGGCGATGATGCCGTTGATCAGCCGGATCGCCGGGGCGTCGTCCGAGGTGTCGAGCAGATCCTCGGCCGTGGGCAGGGACGCCGCGAGATGGCCGAGATCGTCGTTGAAGCCCAATGACCCCGCCGCATCCGCCGCCGCCTCGGTCCCGGACGGATAGAGATCGGAGAGCAAACGGTCGAAGGCCGGCCCGTCCACCCGGTGCACCGCGAAGGGCCGGGCGAGGAAGCGGCGCAGCTCGATCAACGCCCTGGGGTCCGCGCCCTCGCGCATCGCCACGTCGAGCTTCCCGTCCTCCTCCCCGGTGGGGAGCAGGCCGTGGCGGCGCGCGAAGGCATAGGGGACGCGGGCGAGCGGGGTGCCGTCCCCGGCCACCGCCCCCTCGCCGCCGCGGGCGATCTTCATTGCGGCTGCGCCCGGAAGGCCGGGGCCTCCTGCGGCGGCTGGTCCTCGGTCGGGGCGGGCGCCGACGGCGGCGGCGTCACCACCTGGTCGCCGGCGCGCGGCGTGTCCGGCGCGACCGGCGGCGTCGTGCCGAGATAGTCGCGCACCACCTCGTCCAGGGTCGGCTCGCGGTTGGGCGTGGCGATGATCTGGTGGCCGCGCACATAATCGTAGCGTCGCGCGGTCATCGCCTGCGCGTCTTCGCGGGTCCTCAGGATGGTCGGGCGGATGAAGACCATCAAATTGGTCCGCGACCGCGCCCGCCCGCGCGAGCGGAACAGATTGCCGAGGATCGGAATGTCGCCGAGCACCGGGATGCGGTCGAGCGTCCGCCGGTCATTGTCGTCGAGCAGGCCGCCAATGCCGACGATCTCGCCCTCGTCCACGGTGATCGTGTTCTGCAGCTCGCGCTTGTTGAGGATGAGGTCCTGGAAGCTGGAGGAGACCGGCCCGGCGATCGAGCTGACCTCGATGCGCAGGTCGAGCTTGATCGTCCCGCCCGCGTTGATCTGCGGCGTCACCTCAAGGGTCACGCCGACATTCTGCCGCTGCACGGTGCGGAAGGTGTTGTCGAAATTGGGCGACAGCGCCTCGCCGGTGGTGATCGGGATTTCCTGCCCGACCAGGAAATAGGCCTCCTGATTGTCCAGCGTCATGATCGAGGGCGTCGACAGGATGTTCGACTGATTGTCGGAGCGGACCGCGTTCACGATCGCGCCGAAAATCGCATTGCCGCTCTGGATCGCGCCGCCGATCAGGCCGCCATTGACCTGGGCGAGCTGCCCCGCCGCCGTCCCGATCAGGTCGGAGCCGGTGCCGGTGGTGGTGGTCGTGGTGGTGCCTGAGCCGGTATTGACCGTGGTCGTCGAGCCGCCCAGCTCGCGCGCCGCGATCGCGCCGGCGATGGTGCCGATATTGGGGGTGATGTTGGAATAATTGGTGATCGCGAAGGGGATGTTGGAGCCGCGCAGACCCGACAGGAAGAGCTGCACGCCGAGCCGCTGCGCCGCCGTGTCGCCGATCTCGACGATGATCGCCTCGACCAGCACCTGCTGACGGCGGACGTCGAGCTGGCGGATCACTTCGCCCAGCATGCGCTGGATGTCGGGCGAGGCGGAAATGACGATCGCATTGGCGCCCTCGAAACGGGTGACCACGGCGTTGCGCTGCCCCACGGTCTGCTGCGCGCCGCTCGGCGCCGCCGCCACCGGCGCGCTCACCGGCGCCGGGGCAGAAACGGAGGGCCCGCTCGGCTGCGAGGGGCCGCCCGTCGTCGTCGAGCCCATATTGCCCTGCTGCCGCCCGCGCGAGGGCTGGCGCGGCGTCGGCTGGGTCGGCGTCTGGCCGAGCACCGTCTGCAGCACCGGCAGCAATTGCTCGGCATCGGCATGCTGGAGGAAGACGACGCGGATCTCGCTGCCATTGGCGGCGCGCCGGTCCAGATCCTCGGCGATCCGGATCAGGTTCGCGACCGCGGCGGCATCGCCCCTCAGCGCGATCGCGTTGGAGCTGTCGACCGGGACCACCGAAACGCCTTCCGGCGCCAGCTGGGTCAATGCCGCCGCGATCTCTCGCGCGCCGGCATTCTGCAGGCCCACGACCCGCGTCGCGCTCTGGTCGACGTCGATCCGCAGCAGCACCTGACGGATGCGCGCGATATTGTCGGCGAAATCGGAGACGATGATCGAGCCGCGATTGGCGGTGATCGCGCCGTCGCGGCTGACCAGAGGCCTGAGGCTCTCGATCGCCTGCGCGGGCTCGATATGGCGGACGCGGAAAATCTCGGTGACGAAGCCGGCGGGGTTGCGTCGGCCGCTGCCGATCGGCGCGGTCGAGGCCGCGCCGGCGATCGGCTGGATGCGGAAGGCCCCGCCCCGCACCGGCACCGCGACGAAGCCGTTCGCCCGCATCGTCGAAAGGAAGAGCTCGAAATATTCCGAGGTGGAGAGCGGCCGCTGCGTCACCACCGAGACGCGGCCCTGCACCGCCGGATCGATGATGAAGGTCCGCCCGGTAACGCGCGCCGCATCCTGGATGAAGGCGCGGATGTCGGCGTCGCGCAGGTTCAGCACATGCTGGGCCCAGGCGGCGGAAAGCGGAGTGCAGAGCAGCACCAGAGCAAGCAACAGACGTTTCAATTGAGCCTCATCTGCAGGGGCACGCCGCGGCCGCCCCGTTCCGCCATGATACTGACGACGCCGCCCGAGGCCATTGCCGCGCGCGCCTGGTCGAGCGAGGTCACACGCTGCCCGTTCACCGCGACGATAACGTCGCCCGGCTGGAAACCCGCCGCGCTGAATGCCCGGCCGCCATCATTGCCGGGCGTCACCATCACCCCGTTGACCCCGCCGCCCGCCATGCGCGGCGTGAAGTTGAGCGCGGCCATATTGCGCGGTGCTGGCCCCTGCGGCGTCACCACCTGCGGCTGCGTCCCGGGCGGGACCGGCTCGGTGCTGTTCGGATCGACGGCGGCGCCGACGGCCGGCGCGGGCTGGGACTGGTCGATGAACAGCTGCTCCTGCGCGCCGCCGCGGCTGATCGTGACATTGTCGAAGCCGACCGCGGCCAGGGTGACGCCGGGCATGATCTCCTCGCCGACCTCGAAGCTCAATTGGTGCCCGTCGGGCAGCTGGATGATCGCGGAGCCGCGCCCGGTCGCGCGGTCCTCGCGCACCCCGGTCAGCCTGAGATTGAGGGCGGTGACCACCACCGGCCCACTGGCCGACAGGCGGAAGAAGGGGTCGAAGCCGGCGAGTATCGCGGCGCCCGCGCGCGGCGCCTGCCCGCTCGCCGAGGTCCAGTTGCCGACCGGGCCGACCGGCGCCGCGACGATCCAGATCAGCCGCGCCGCCTGCACCGCGATGAGGACGAAGAGGAGCAGCTCGGCCGCCGAATAGACGGTGAGCCGCGGCAGCCGCTCGATCAGCCGCCCGCGCGGGGTCAAGGCAAGCCGCGATGCGATGTCAAAACCTCCCCCGGGAACAGCTTTTGCCCCGACAAATGACCGGCACGTGACTCAAACAGGCACGGGCGCCGGGCGAATCCGGACGGCTCATCGCATTGAATTGGCGGCGGAAAACGCCTCCCCTTCCCCGAAGAGTCGCAACCCCTCGGACGTTCACAGCTTTTCCGGCCGCGCGCAAGGCGATTCAGGCGGGGGACAGGTACTCGTACCTGTCCCCATTGGGGCGTGGATCGAGAGGAGCGGGAATGGGGACACGTACACGTACATGTCCCCAAAAAGGCGGGCGACGCCGCTAGGGTTCGACGCCGCCCTTAAGCCTTTGTCATAGCAGGCCCAAGATGGACGAAGGCTGAATGGCGACCAACAGCCAGGCCGGCCAGAGCGCCAGCGCGATGAGGGTGCCGAGCGGCATCCGCGTCCCGGCCTGCACCTGCTGCCCGCGGAGCAACATGGTCAGCGCCGCGGCGATGCCGAGCAGGCCGGCGCTGAGCAGGATCACGGGCAGGTTCCACACCCCCGCCCAGGCGCCGGCCGCGGCGAACAATTTCGGATCGCCGCCGCCCATGCCGTCCCGTCCGCGCGAAAGGCGGTAGAGCTGGCGGATCGCCTCGAGGCTCGCCCAGCCGATCCCCGCGCCCCAGAGCCGCTCGGCGAGCGGCGGCCCGAACCCCGCCCAAGCCGCGCCGAGGCCGAGCAGGATCAACGGCAAGGTGAGCGGGTCCGGCAGCCATTGCGCCTCGAGATCGAGCGCGGCGGCGAGGAGCAGCCACCAGCCGAGCCCGGCCGTGACCAGCGCCAGCGGCAGCGGGTGGGCCAGCGCCGCGACCACGCCGATCATCGCCGCCGCCAGCTCGACCGCGAGATGCCTCGGGTCGATCCACGCGCCGCACGCCCGGCAGCGCCCGCGCCGGATCAGCCACGAAAGGACGGGAATGAGGTCCAGAGGCGCCAGCACCGCCCCGCAGGCGTCGCAGCGCGAGCGCCCGGCAAACGCACGCTCCCCCTTCGGCCAGCGGGTCAGCACGGTGGCGAGGAAGGAGCCGGTCACCAGCCCCAGCAGCCCGCCGAGCAGGACGGCGAGCCAGAGCGGGATATCGAGAAACGGCGGTTCAACCACATCCTGGACTTAGGCGGCGACACGAACAGAGTCACCGGGGACAGTTGCTCGCCAACTGTCCCCATTCACCGGCGCAAGGACAGGGGACAGTTGCGAGCAACTGCCCCCGGCGCGGCTCAGGCCTGCGACAGCAAATGCTGGGCCTGCACCAGATGCGGCCGGTCCAGCATCCTGCCGTCGAGGGAGAGGGCGCCGGTGCCCGGACTGGCCTCGAACGCGGCGACCACGGCGCGGGCATGGGCCAGCTCCGCCTCGCTCGGCGTGAAGGCGAGGTTGATCACCGGCACCTGATCGGGATGGATCGCCATCATCCCCAGAAAGCCGTCCCGCCGCCCCCGCGCCGCATAGGCGGCCAGCCCGTCCAGGTCCCTGAAGGCCGGATAGACGGTCTCGATCGGCAGCACTCCCGCCGCCGCCGCGCCGAACAGGCAGAGCGAGCGGGCCAGCTCGTAGGGCGGCGTGAAGCTGCCATCCTCCTCGCGGCTGGTCGCGGCGCCGACGGCGGCCGGCAGATCCTCCGCCCCCCAGGTCAGGCCCAGCAGCCGTTTGACCCCGCCATAGGTGCCGAGCTGAAAGATCGCCGCCGGCGTCTCGGTCGCGATGGCGAGGATCTGCGCGGTCGCGTTGCCGCGCTCCGACAGCCGTTTCGCCAGCTCCGCCGCCGAGGGCCCGCCTTCCGCCTTGGGCAGCACAATCCCGTCCGGATGCGAGGGCAGGACCGCGTTCAGATCCTTCTCATTCTCCGGGCTGTCGAGCGGGTTCACCCGCACGAAGATCCGCGCCTCGTTATGCTGGTTGAGGAAATGCGCGACCTCGTGCCGCGCCACCTGCTTGTTCTGCGGCGCCACCGCATCCTCGAGATCGAGGATCAGGCAATCCGCCCCCGCGCCCAGCGCCTTCTCCATCCGGTCCGGCCGGTCGCCGGGCACGAACAGAAGGGAGCGCAGTTTCATAGCCTTTCGTCACCCCGGACTTGATCCGGGGTCCACCTGCCTTCTCGGCCATCGTCCCGGGAAGATGGATTCCGGATCAAGTCCGGAATGACGGCTTCCCGCTTCACGCCCCCCGCCTCTGCATCAGGGCGGTCCGCTCCATCACGCAGACCAGTTCGCCATTCTGATTGTACATGCGATGCTCGAAGGTCACGATCCCCGCCTCGGGCCGCGAGCCGCTGTCCTTGAGGCCGACCACCTCGGTCTCGGCGCGAAGCGTGTCGCCGATGAACACCGGCTTGGGCATCCGGACCTTGTCGTAACCGAGATTGGCCACCAAAGTCCCGAGCGTCGTGTCCCCCACCGACAGCCCCACCAGCAAAGCGAAGGTGAAGGTGCCGTTGACGACGATCCGCCCGAACTCGGTCGCCTCCGCATAGGTCTCGTCGAGATGCAGCGGCTGCGGATTGTGGGTCAGCGTCGAGATCAGCAGATTGTCCGTCTCGGTCACCGTCCGGTGCGGCTGGTGGTTGATCCGGTCCCCCAGCGTCCACTGCTCGTAATAGCGGCCGGGCATCAGGCGCCCTCCCCCTTCTCGATCCGCACCAGCAACGCCCCCTCGCTCACCTGCGCGCCAGCCTCGGCGTTCAGCTCCGCCACTGTACCGTCGAACGGGGCGGTCAGGCTATGCTCCATCTTCATCGCCTCGAGGGTGACGAGCTTCTGGCCCTTGGTCACCGCGTCGCCCGCTGCAACCTCCAGCGCGATGATCTTCCCCGGCATGGGCGAGACGATGGCGCCGTCCGAACCCTGAACGCCAGTCGCTCCCAGCGCGCGAAATGCTTCGGTCGCGAAAGCCGCTCCATCGACGAACATGGTCGTTGTTCGGCCCCAACCCATCATCGAATGGCGATTGTCATCCCAATAAGCCTCGAACGCCGCTTTATCGTCTTTAAAGGGCACCACGATGGTTTCGCCATGAACCAGCAAGCGCACTTCAGTGTGCGGCTCCGCATTCAGGCGGAAACCACGTAATCCTATCATCCTGGCTTCGTCGCCGGGAATTGAGGGGTTGGCGACGAAATCATCGTGATAGAGGGCTTGAAACGCAGCCTGTTCCAGAGTCTGGGCCGAGGGCGTGGGCGGATCGGTCAGTCGTTCCTGATTGTCGCCAATGAAATTGGTTGTCGCATCTCCGCCGCGAAACACCGGCTCGTCGAGAAGTCGTGCGAGGAACCAAGCGTTCGTCTTTACCGGCGTCACCGCCACTTGTCGGCAACCCAATAGCAAAACCTCGATCGCACTGTCGCGGGATGCACCGCGCGCGACCAGTTTGGCGATCATCGGATCGTAGAAGGGAGACACGGCGTCGCCTTGCTCCACCCCTGTTTCCACGCGAAGATTGCCTGGCAATTCCAGCCAGTCCAACTTGCCAACACTCGGCAAAAACCCAGTGGCCGGATCCTCGGCATAAAGCCGCGCCTCCATGGCCCAGCCGTCGATGCCGAGCTGGTCCTGCTCCAGCGGCAGCTTCTCGCCCGACGCCACGCGAAGTTGCCACTCGACCAGGTCCTGCCCGGTAATCTCCTCGGTCACCGGATGCTCGACCTGAAGGCGGGTGTTCATTTCCATGAACCAGATGCGGTCGGCCTTCAGGCCCTCCGACGCATCGGCGATGAACTCGATCGTCCCCGCGCCGACATAGTCGACCGCCTGCGCCGCCCGGACCGCGGCCCCGCAGACCGCCGCGCGGGTCGCCGCGTCCATGCCCGGCGCCGGCGCCTCCTCGATCACCTTCTGGTGGCGGCGCTGCAGCGAGCAGTCGCGCTCGAACAGATGAACGACATTGCCGTGGCTGTCGCCGAAGACCTGGACCTCGATGTGGCGCGGGCGCAGGATATATTTCTCGATCAGCACCCGGTCGTCGCCGAACGATGAGGCCGCCTCGCGCTTGCAGGACAGGAGCGCGTCCGCGAATCCCGCCGCCGTGTCCACGCGCCGCATCCCCTTGCCGCCGCCGCCGGCCACCGCCTTGATCAGCACCGGCCAGCCGATCGCCTCCGCCTCGGCCTTGAGCCTTTTCGGGTCCTGATCCTCGCCCAGATAGCCCGGCGTCACCGGCACCCCGGCCTCGGCCATCAGTTTCTTGGCTGCGTCCTTCAGCCCCATCGCGGTGATGCTGGACGGGTCAGGCCCCACCCAGATCAGCCCCGCATCGATCACCGCCTGCGCGAAGCCCGCATTCTCGCTGAGGAAGCCGTAGCCCGGATGGATCGCCTCCGCCCCGGTCGCCCTGGCCGCGGCGATGATCTTCTCCCCGACCAGATAGCTCTCCCGCGCCGGCGACGGCCCGATATGCACCGCCTCGTCCGCCTCGCGCACATGCAGCGCCTTGGCGTCCGCATCGGAATAGACCGCGACCGTCCTTATCCCGAGCTTCCGCGCGGTGCGGATGATCCGGCAGGCAATCTCCCCCCGGTTCGCGATGAGGAGCGATTTGATCATCAAAAATCCTCCCCGGAACGGGGAGGGGGACCGTCCGCAGGACGGTGGAGGGGCCGAAGCGTCCGGCACCGCTCGACTATGCCAATCAGAACGCCCTCCATATTCCCAAGCACCTCGCGCGCCGGAATGCGCATGGTCACAAACCCGAGTTCCTTCAACCGCCGATCCCGACTCTCATCGCGCTCCGGACGGTCGCCCCGGTCATGCGCCTCGCCATCCACCTCCACGCAAAGCCGGGCCTCCAAGCAGGCAAAGTCCAGAGAATAATGTTCGAGCGGGAATTGCTTGCGAAACCTGAACGCGCCCGGCCGCTGCCGCAACTGCTGCCACAGCAAGACCTCGGGCAGACTCATCTCCTTCCTCAGCTTTCGAGCCAGCTTCACCGTTTCCGCAGGCGCGCCCACCGTCCGATGCTTAGCACGCGGCTTCAAATCCTCCCCGGAACGGGGAGGGGGACCGCCGGCCGCAGGCCGGGGGTGGTGGGGCCGAGTCCTGCTCACAGCCCCATCGACCCCTCCGTCAGCGCTCCGCGCTGCCACCTCCCCGTTCCGGGGAGGACTTGATGACTGCCGCCGTGATTCATGATTTGAAGCCGTCTCGCACCCAGCGAAAAGTGTGACGCCCAAGGTAGAAAAGCGGTATTACGGCAAATAGGAGTGCTACGGGTACTCCAAGCCACCACCAAATCAAATCCGACCGCCCAATCCGAGCGTAATAGGCGTTAAACGGGTGGGCGATCGACCCTGGCTGACGAAACTCCTGCATCAGGTCGCCTGGGCTTGCTGACAGACAATCGGTCAACTCCAACGATTCCGGGGAGAACACTTGGCGGCAATCCGTGGTCGGCGTGGCGCTTAGCATTGTGACCCACAAGTCGATGTACGTTCGGTTCGCGAGGTAGAACAGCAGGAGCCAGAGCACTGACAAAACGATAGCTAGTCGGCGCCAGCCCTTAGTAGACCATCGCATCCCGCCTGTGTTCTCGCTGGTCATGCTCATCACATCCGGAACACGCCGAACCGCGCCCGCTCCGGAATCGGCGCGTTCAAGGTCGCCGCGAAGGCCAGGCCCAGCACGTCCCGCGTCTGCGCCGGATCGATGATGCCGTCGTCCCACAGCCGGGCGGTGGCGTGGTAGGGATTGCCCTCGTCCTCGTAGCGCTGGCGGATCGGGGCCTTGAACGCCTCCGCTTCCTCCGCCGTCCAGCTGTCCGCATCCTTGTGCACCGTCGCCAGCACACTCGCCGCCTGCTCGCCGCCCATCACCGAGATCCGCGAATTGGGCCAGGTGAACAGGAACCTTGGCGAATAAGCCCGCCCGCACATGCCGTAATTGCCGGCGCCGAAGCTGCCGCCGATCAGCAGGGTGATCTTCGGCACGCTCGCCGTCGCCACCGCGGTCACCAGCTTGGCGCCGTGCTTGGCGATCCCCTCCGCCTCATATTTGCCGCCGACCATGAAGCCGGAAATATTCTGCAGGAACAGCAGCGGCGTCCGCCTTTGGCAGGCCAGCTCGATGAAATGCGCGCCCTTCACCGCGCTCTCGCTGAACAATATTCCATTGTTGGCGAGGATGGCCACGGGCATCCCCCAGATCCGCGCGAAGCCGCAGACCAGGGTGCTGCCGTACAGCGCCTTGAACTCGTGAAACTCGCTACCGTCCACGATCCGCGCGATCACCTCGTGCACGTCATAGGGCGTGCGCACATCGTCCGGGATCACCCCGTACAGCCCCTCCGGATCGAGCTTCGGCGCCACCGGCTCCTTCAGTGCTCCGGCGAAGGCCGGAGCGTTGGCCAAGGCTCCGGCCTCCGCCAGAGCACAGGGGAAGCCCAGATTGGCCACGATGTCGCGGACAATGGTCAGCGCATGCTCGTCATTCTCGGCGAGATGATCGACCACGCCGGATTTGCGCGCATGCAGATCGCCGCCGCCCAGATCCTCGGCCGAGATCACCTCGCCCGTCGCCGCCTTCACCAGCGGCGGGCCGCCGAGGAAGATCGTGCCCTGGTTGCGCACGATCACGCTCTCGTCGCTCATCGCCGGCACGTACGCCCCGCCCGCCGTGCAGCTCCCCATCACGCAGGCGATCTGCGCCAGCCCCTCGGCCGACATCTGCGCCTGGTTGTAGAAGATCCGCCCGAAATGCTCGCGGTCGGGGAAGACCTCGGCCTGGTGCGGCAGGTTGGCGCCGCCGCTGTCCACCAGATAGACGCTCGGCAGCCGGTTCTGCAGCGCGATCTCCTGCGCGCGCAGATGCTTCTTCACCGTCATCGGATAATAAGTGCCGCCCTTCACCGTCGCGTCGTTGCAGACGATCATCGTCTCGCGCCCGGACACCCGGCCGATGCCGGCGATCATCCCCGCCCCCGGCACCTCATGCTTGTACATGTCGCACGCCGCGAGCTGGCCGATTTCGAGGAAGGGCGCGCCCGGATCGAGCAGCCGCTCCACGCGCTCACGCGGCAGCAGCTTGCCGCGCGACACATGGCGCTGGCGCGACGCCGCATTGCCGCCCAGCGCCGCCTCCGCGACCTTCGCGCGCAGCTCCTCCGCGAGGCCGCGATTATGCGCGGCATGGCGCCGGAACGCGTCCGAATTCTCGTCGATCCTGGATTGAAGAACGCTCATTCCATCACCCCACACCGTTCGGGCTGAGCCTGTCGAAGCCTGCCCCTTCTTTCCCCCGCCGGAAGGAGAAGGAAAGCCCTTCGACGGGCTCAGGGCGAACGGTGCGGGCGAAGACCCCGAGTCTCATGCCTGCGCCACCGCAATCTCCGGCTTCCTGCGGATCAGATAGCGATACACGCCGATCAGGTTGATCGCGAGCAGCACCACATTCTGCGTGCCGATCCCCTTGCCCTCGTCGTTGAGGAAGCCCCAGCCGATCAGGGCCAGCGAGGAGGTCACGAAGATCACGAATGCCCAGCCGGTCGGCCTCCGTCCGAGGTCCAGCGACACGATCAACGCCGCGACCGCACCCGCGGCGGCGCCATAATATTGCAGGCTGTTGAGCAACGCGTCGCTCATAGGGCTCCCCTGTTCTTTCAACCGCCTAGCCCCGGCGACAGGCGCGGGCAAATCATTGTGTGAACTCATTGTGTGAACATCGCCCCGCGATGTTCAGGTCGTGCCGGGGGCACGACCGACGCAATGATCCGCATCATGCCCGCCGGCTGCCATCGCGCTCCAAGACTGTGCCGAGCGGCATCGCCGTGCTAGGCAGCCCGCACGCAGCAACCGGGGGAGGCGCGCGACCATGGAATTCCAGCAGCCACGGCTCGCACGCCGCGATTTCCTGGCGCTGGCGGCGCTCGCCGCGGGCGGTGCGGCGTTCAGCGGCGGCGCCTCGGCTGCCGGGTCGGTCACCCGCATCGTCGACATGAATGCGGCCGACCTCGCCCGGGCGATCCGCACACGCGCCGTGTCCTGCGTCGAGGTGATGACCGCCTTTCTCGACCGGATCGATGCGTTCAACCCGCGGGTCAACGCGATCGTCGCGCTGCAGGATCGCGCCGGCCTTCTCGCACAGGCGCGTGAGGCGGACGCCCGGCTCGCCGCCGGTGGGCCCGTGGGCGTGCTCCACGGCTTTCCCCATGCGGTGAAGGATCTGTCCCCGGTCAGGGGGATGCGCTTCACCCAGGGCTCGCCCATCTTTCGCGACACCGTCGCCCAGGTCGACGCGCTCCATGTCGAGCGGCTGCGCCGCGCCGGCGCGATCATCATCGGCAAGACCAACACGCCGGAATTCGGGCTCGGCTCGAACACCTTCAATCCGGTCTATGGCGCGACCCGCAACCCGTTCGACCTCACCCGATCGGCCGGCGGCAGCAGCGGCGGCGCGGCAGTCGCGCTGGCGCTGGACATGGTCCCGCTCGCCGACGGCAGCGATTATGGCGGCAGCCTGCGCAATCCGGCCGGCTGGAACAATGTCTGCGGCTTCCGCACCAGCATCGGTCGTGTCCCCGGCCGCGCGAGGGACGAATGGCTGCCCTCGATGGGCGTGGTCGGGCCGATGGCGCGCAACGTCGCCGACCTTGCCTTGCTCCTCTCCGTCCAGGCCGGCTTCGATCCCGCCGCGCCGCTCTCGCTCGAGGGCGACGGCACGCCGTTCCGGGACGTGCGGCGCCGCGACTTCCGCGGCACGCGGATCGCCTGGTCAGGCGATTTCGGCGGTGCCGTGCCGTTCGAGCCGGAGGTGCTCGACACCTGCCGGACCGCGCTGCGCGCCTTCGAGGCGATGGGCTGCACGGTCGAGGAGGCCGTCCCCGATTACCCGGTGGAACGTGCCTGGCAGGCCTTCGTCAAATTACGCAGCTGGCAGCAGGGCGGCAATTTGCTCGACTTCTACAATGATCCGGCGCGCCGACCTTTGCTCAAGCCCGAGGCCATCTACGAAATCGAGCAGGGCCTCGCCATGTCCGCCTTCGAGGTCACCGCCAATGGCGTGATCCGCAGCGAATGGGGCCAGGCCGTGCGCCGTCTGTTCGGGCGCTACGATTACTGGATCGTCCCCACCGCCCAGCTCTTCCCCTTCCCCGTCGACACGCCCTGGCCGCGCCGCATCGCCGGCCGCGAGATGCGGACCTATCACGAATGGATGCAGGCGGTGTCGCTGGTCACCCTGGCCGGCTGCCCGGCGCTCGCCGTCCCGGCCGGCTTCAGTGCCGGTGGCCTGCCCATCGGCCTGCAGATCGTCGCCCCGGTCCATTCGGAAATCGGCTGCCTGCAGCTCGCCGCCGCCTTCGAGCAGGCCAACCGCGCCAACGTCGCCCGCCGCTCGCCGCTTTTGCGAGGCGCCTGAGGATCCGGGGAGCCCCACAACGGGTCGAAGGCGGACGTTTCCTCATTGTCGCCCGGCACCGCGAATTCACCCGATGCCTGCGGCAGGCCGCCGTGAATGGCCACACGGTACGCGCCCGGGTCGAGATGGTCCGCGCCGATTTCGGTCACGTAGCCCGAAGGTGCCTGCGGAAAGGCAAAGGAGGCGAGGCAGGGGCCGCCGGCCTGCGGTCGAAGCCGGATGCGCCAGACTTTCCTCTCGCCCTCCGGCGTCACCCGGTAGATCGTCGCCGCGTTCAGGCAGAAATTCTCGCGATGATCCTGCGGGATGGTGAATTGAATGTTGGTGCCGCTGCGGACCTCGATCTCCACGGGCACGCCCAGCTGGCAAGCTGCCGCAAGCAGGGCGAAGGTCGGGAAAATCAGGAAGGCCCTGCGCATCGGGTGTGATTGGCAATTTGCGGCGATCTCCGCAACGGGTGGGAAGCTGATCCAGGTGGACGCCCGCGCAACCTCGATGCCTGGTATACGGCGTTCAACGTCACCAGCGGCCAGCGCCTGTTCCTCACGCCGGACCAGCGCGTCAGAATTTGGTAGGACCTATTCTTCGGGGTCCGGCAGCAGGATGCTCGCGATCAGGCCGAGGACGGCGAGCACGAACGCCACGCCAAGCAGGGCCGTCAGCAGCCCGACCCGCATATTTCCGGCGTCCGCCAACGCGGGATCGGCGAGCTTGCTGAAGACGCTACCGTACAGCATCCCGACCGCGACGCCCCAGGCGGCCGAAAAGAAGGCCCGGGTCGCTCGGGTCGGGCGCCCAACCATGATCGCCGCCGCGATCATCATCGACCCTGCCAGCATGTCGTCCAGCCAGGCATGAAGCGACCGCCCCACGCCCCAGGAGCGACAGGCTTCCCCGGCCATCAGCACGATCGCGGCGATGATCGCGATCAGGCGGAGCGCCTTCACGCCCCGATCAATTCCCGCCCGATCAGCATCCGCCTGATCTCGTTCGTCCCCGCGCCGATATCGAGCAGCTTGGCGTCCCGGAAATAGCGCTCCACCGGCCAGTCCTTCGTATAGCCGGCGCCGCCCAGCGCCTGGATCGCCTCACCCGCGACCTTCACCGCATTCTCGCTGGCCAGCAGGATCGCCCCTGCGGCGTCGAACCGCGTCGTCTTGCCGGCGTCGCAGGCCCGCGCCACCTGATAGACATAGGCCCGCGCCGAATTGAGCGCGACATACATGTCCGCCACCTTCGCCTGCATCAACTGGAAGCTCCCGATCGCCTTCCCGAACTGCTTGCGCTCCCGCACATAGGGCAGGACCACGTCGAGGCAGGCCTGCATGATCCCGAGCTGGATGCCGGCCAGCACGGTCCGCTCGTAATCGAGCCCGGACATCAGCACGCCGACGCCGCCATTGACCGGCCCCATCACCTGCTCGTCCGGCACCTCGCACTCGTCGAAGATCAATTCGGCGGTCGGGCTGCCGCGCATCCCCATCTTGTCCAGCTTCTGGCCGATGCTGAATCCTTTCATCCCCTTCTCGATCAGGAAGGTGGTGATCCCGCGCGAGCCCTCGCCGGTCTTCGCATAGACGACCAGAGTGTCCGCATAGGCCGCATTGGTGATCCAGAATTTGGTGCCGTTCAGGACATAGCCGCCCTGCACCTTCTCGGCCTTCAGCTTCATCGAGACCACGTCCGAGCCCGCCCCCGCCTCGGACATGGCGAGGCTCCCGACATGCTCGCCGGAAATCAGTTTCGGCAGGTACTTGGCCTTCTGCTCCGGGCTCGCCCAGCGCCTGATCTGGTTCACGCACAGGTTCGAATGCGCGCCGTAGCTGAGCCCGATCGAGGCCGAGGCCCGCGCCACCTCCTCCTGCGCGACGACATGCTCCAGATAGCCGAGCCCGAGCCCGCCATCCTCCTCGGCGACGGTGATGCCGTGCAGCCCGAGCGCGCCCATTTCCGGCCAGAGCTCGGTCGGGAACCAGTCCTCCTCGTCGATCCTCGCCGCCAGCGGCGCGATCCGGTCCGCCGCGAAACGCTGCGTCGTGTCGCGGATCGCGTCGGCCATCTCGCCCAGTTCGAAATCGAGGCCCAGCTCGGACATGTCGGCGTCTCCCTAACCGGGCCGAGCCCTAATCCGGGGCGGGCATTTGAACAACCGGGCTAGTGGCCGGGCTGCGGCGGTTGCTGCGGCGGCGGCGGGGCCCCCGGCCGGGGCGGGGGCGGCGGCAGCGCAGTCTCCGGCTCGGCGCTGCCGCGATGGCAGGTGTAGCAGGTGACCCGCGGCTGCTCCGCGGGGCCGAGCACCGCCGGCAGCAGCTCGGTGTTGAGCCGCTGGGCCATCCGGATCATGCCGCGGGCGATCTCCTTGTGCGGCCGGGCGTCGGAGGCGAAATCGAAGGTCGAGAGCGGCTGCCCCTCCTGCCCGACATGGCAGAATTGGCAGCGCACGCCGAGCGCGCGGGCAAAGCCGACCATCGTCGCGCGCAGCCGGTCCGCGCCGATCTCGGCCGGCAGCACGCGCGCGTTGCTGATCCGCGCCGGCCAGACGAACTCCTGCCTGGGCGGCGCGGGCGTCCCCGCTGCCGGCGGCTGCGCCACCGAAGGCGCGGTGAGCATGATGGCGGCGCCGGTCAGGCGGCGGCCGCGGCGAAGCCGATGAGCCGGATCTGCATGGCCCCGAGCCTATCCCCCTTCCCCACCCCGCGCCAGCCCCTTCCGGGAGGGCCGCCGAGCGCCTATGTGCGCTGCATAATTCCTCCCCGGAACGGGGAGGGGGACCGTGCGAAGCGCGGTGGAGGGGTCCCGGCCTCCGAGCCGCCCCCTCCACCATGACGCTTCGCGCCATGGTCCCCCTCCCCGTTCCGGGGCGGATCAAGAAAGGAAGCCCCATGACCACTCGGGACCCCGTCGTCATCCTCTCCTACGCCCGCACCCCGATGGGCTCGTTCCAGGGCAGCCTCGCCGGCGCCTCGGCGACCGAGCTCGGCGCCGCCGCCGTCAGGGCCGCCGTGGAGCGCGCGGGCGTCAGGCCGGACGATGTCGAGCGCTGCTATATGGGCTGCGTCCTCCCCGCCGGCCTCGGCCAGGCCCCGGCCCGCCAGGCGGCCCTGTTCGCCGGCCTCCCCCAGTCCACCGAGGCGGTGACGATCAACAAGATGTGCGGCTCCGGCATGAAGGCGGCGATGATGGCCGCGGACAGCCTCGCCGCCGGCAGCGCCGATCTGATCGTCGCGGGCGGCATGGAGTCCATGTCCAACGCGCCCTATCTGATGAAGAAGCACCGCGCCGGCGCCCGCATCGGCCATGACACGGTCTACGATCATATGATGCTGGACGGGCTCGAGGACGCCTATGAGCCCGGCCGCGCCATGGGCACCTTCGCCGAGGCCACCGCCCAGGATTACCAGCTCACCCGCGGCCAGCAGGACGATTACGCCATCGCCAGCCTCACCCGCGCCCAGGCCGCCCAGAACAATGGCTGGTTCGACCGCGAGATCACTGCCGTCGAGGTGAAGACCCGCAAGGGCAGCGACATTGTCGACAAGGACGAGCAGCCCCTGAAGGGCGATCCGAGCAAGATCCCGACCCTCCGCCCCGCCTTCAGCAAGGACGGCACGATCACCGCCGCCAACGCCTCCAGCATCAGCGACGGCGCCGCCGCCCTCATCCTCACCCGCGAGAGCGTTGCGACCGCCAAGGGCCTGAAGCCCGTCGCCCGCATCGCCGGCCACACCGCCCATGCCCGCGAGCCCGCCCTCTTCACCACCGCCCCGGTCGGCGCGATCGAGAAATTGCTCGCCCAGACCGGCTGGTCCGTCGCCGATGTCGACCTGTTCGAGATCAACGAGGCCTTCGCCTGCGTCACCATGTTCGCCATGCAGGACCTCGGCATCCCCCACGACAAGGTCAACATCCACGGCGGCGCGACCGCGATGGGGCACCCGATCGGGGCGTCGGGGGCGCGGATCCTGGCGACTTTGATCGCGGCGCTGGAGCGCACCGGCGGCAAGCGGGGGATTGCCGCGCTTTGCATCGGCGGCGGCGAGGCGACGGCGATGGCGGTCGAGTTGGTCTAAATCCGCCCCGGAACGGGGAGGGGGACCATGCGCAGCATGGTGGAGGGGTCGACCCGAAGTCTATTCTGTCAACCTCGCCTTCAGCGTGACGACGCCGTTGGCGGCCATGTCAGTCCCGCCGCGTTGAATGTGTGCTGGCCACCTATGTCGCTATCGACCTCGACGATCAGCGTCCTTGCCGAACGGATCACTCGGAGCGCCTCGGCCGGGTGGAGAAGCATTACTGCATCACCGCGCGGAATACGCTCGGCAGACCATGTGCCGACCGTCTCTCCCGACCGAAACTCGATCCCGCATGTGGTCGCGCAGCCGAGCAAAGTATTTGGGCTTCGAAAGAAGATCATGGGCGGTTCGTCGCCATCCTGCTGAATGGTTAGAATCAGCGTCTGATCTCGCTGCGGATCGGCATCCTCGTTTGCCAGCGACGCGAGGCGGTCGACCCGATTTCTGATCCGATCAGGCCGGATGGTATAGTGCCAGCCACGCGGCATTTGCGGCCCGATAAGAGCATTCACTTCCGCCAAGTGCCGATTCAAATCCTCGCCCTCACTTTGGAACCGGGCTTGGTTGAACTCAGCCTGATCGTTCCGACCGCATGAGGTCAACAGCAGGAGAAGGGCAGCAATGCTCCGCATCCCGTATTCCTAATCCGCAGCGGTCGATTTCGCTACTCGGGGACACAACGCTACTCGGGGACACAATACTTAATCCACGCGCGGCCTCGGCAGCCGTTCGTCGTTTCCCCACGACAAGAGCCAGAGGCGCACAGCCGCATGCGAGATCAACCGGCCGGCCCGCACATCCGCCTCCGCGCGCGCCTCGGACCTCGCCTCGGCTTCCGGCAATTCCGGGGACACCAATTCCGGGCAATTCCGGGGACACCAATTCCGGGGACACAACAATTCCGGGGACACCACAAAATTCCGAAATTCCGGGGACACAATACTTAATTGACGCGCGGCCTCGGCAACCGTTCGTCGCTTCCCCACGACAAGAGCCACCGACGCACGGCCTTATGCGAGATCAGCCGGCCAGCCTCCACATCCGCTTCCGCACGCGCCTCGGACCGGGTCTCGGCTTCCGGGGAAGCGAACTGATTCTTCTCGACGGCCATACGCCAATACAGCCTTCATGAAGGGGCCGGCCACGGCGTCCTTCACCAATTACATCCACTTCGGATCGATTTCCCCTTCAAATGTAGGACTTTATCTGTCCTAGGCTTGCAGATGGAGCACCCACCCGATCCGCCCGCCCCCGGCGCGCCGGTCTACGATCCCGCGTCCGATCTCTATTTCCCCTCGGAAGAGGCCCGCCTCTTCTACCTGCAGGGGGCGAAGGACGCGCTGAGCGCCGCCGCCCGGCCCGCCGCCGCGCATCCCCATCTCCCGCCCGATCCCGACCGCGATCTCACCCGCGAGGGCGAGGCCACGCCCCTCGTCTCCACCAGGCTCTTCGCCGCCTGGGATACCGCCCCGCCCCCGTCGGACGGCCCGACCCCGCGCCGCGACGGCTGGACCGCCGAGCGCGAGCGCATGTTCCTCGCCACCCTCGCCGAAACCGGCGTGGTCACCGACGCCGCTCGCGCCGCCGGGATGAGCCGGGAATCCGCCTACGCCCGCCGCAACAGCGCCGCCGGCCATGCCTTCGCCTTGGGCTGGGACGCGGCGGTCCTGCTCTCGCGCCACGCCACCGCCGACGATGTCGCCTCGCGCTCCCGCCACGGCGTGATCGACCGCATCTACCGCAATGGCGAGCTGGTCGCGGAGCGCCACCGCTATGACAACCGCCTCACCATGGCCCACCTCACCCGGCTGGACCGGCTCGCCGCCGAGGTGGAGCAACGCCCGGAGGTTCACGCCGTCGCCGCGGAATATGACCGCTTCCTCGATCTGCTGCCCGAGGGCAATGCCGGCGCCCGCCGCTTCCTCGCCGCGCGTTTCCCGCTGGACGGGAACGGCCAGCCCCGCGAGACCGGCGAGGCCTGGTCGCACGAGGACAACGCCCCGCTCCCTGCTGGTAGCGAGCGCGCCTTGCTCGCCCGCCACCAGGCCTATGCCGAAACCGGCGGCGGTCTCTCCCGGGAAATCCCGCTCGACGATCTCGACCCGGCGGAGATGCTCGACTGGACGGACGAGCAGATCGCCCGCGCCGAGCATGGCGGCCTGCTTTCGGAGCTTGGCCGGGAGGCGTGGCCGGCCATGCTTTCAGCCCCGGATGACAGCACGGATGGCAAGTGTCAGTTTCGTCAGCTTCGCCGCCTGTTCCGGCTCTACTGGCCCGCGGAGGAGGAGCCGTGACTCGCCGGCGCGGCGGTCCCATGGCCGCCTCTCCCCGGCGGGGAGCGATCAGGTCGCCGGGAGTGGCCCCCTAAAGGACGAAGTCGCTCGCCAGGATCTGCGTCCCGCTGGCGATGATGTGGAAATCCGCGCGGGCATCGCCGTTGAGGTCGGCGAGGATGTGGACCTGATTGCCGAGCACTTCGGCGCGGAGCTGGCCGGCGACGCCGCTGAAGGCGCCGCTGCCGATCCAGGTGAAGGCGTCGTCGCCCGCCGTGCCGGCGACCGCGTCGATGCCGCTCAGATCGATCTTGTCGGTGCCGGACTGGAAGTCGGTGAGCATGTCCGGGATCAGCTTCCTGCCGTCCGAGCGCCAGGTGTAGTCGCGGCTGTCGCCGACGCCGCCGAAGATGAAGATGTCGGCGCCGGCGCCGCCTTCCAGCCGGTCGTTGCCGGCGCCGCCGGCGAGGCTGTCATTGCCGCCGCCGCCCTGCAGGATGTTGCCGGCGGCATTGCCGGTCAGGCTGTCATTGCCGGCGCCGGCGATCGCATCCTCGATGATCGTGCCGAAGGCGATCTGGACATTGGTGGTCTGGCCGCCGCCGTCGCTCTGCGCGCCGTCATTGAGGTCGATCCTCGAATTGCTGCTCCAGCCGGAGAAATCGAGAATGTCCCTGCCGCCCGCGTCCCAGATCGCCACCACCGGACTGGCGTTGAGCGAGAAATCGAAGGCCGGCCGGTCGGCATTGCTGTTGAAGCCGTAATGGGTGTCGCCGGTCCGCGTCGCCATGTTCTGGCCGTACAGATACTGAATGGCGGCGATGTCGTGCGCCAGTGGCGTCGCCGCGAAGCCGCTCCTCACCGCGCCCGTGTTGGACGAGGCGAAATAGGACATGATCGTATATTGCAGGCTGTCCTGAAAATATTCGGCATTCGCCGCATAGGTGATGGTGACGCCCTCCGCGGCATTGTAGGCGCCCGGGTGCGACAGGCCGAGCGCGTGCCCCATTTCGTGCATCATCGTGCGGAAGCCCGCCTCGCCGAGCCCGATCTCCTGGTTGGACGCCGCGCTGAGGTTGAACCAGATGTCGCCGGCCGCGAGCGAGTTGCCGGGGTAATTGGCATAGGCCGAATAATAATCGTCCTGGGTGGCGAGATTGCCGATGTTGATGTCGGCGGTGTTGACCGTCCCCTCGACGAACTGGATCGGGATGAAATCGCCCCAGATCGCAAAGGCATTGCGCACCGCCGCGCGCTGGGCCTCGGTCGTCGGCGAGAATTCGTTCCGCTCCGAGGAATAGACCTGGGCCTGGAAGTCGAAGAAGGCGAAGGTGATCGTGCCGATGCCGGCGCGCGGCGTCGGAAAGGCGCCGCCGGTCCAGGAGGTGTGGCTGGTGGTCAGCTGCTGGATGATCTGATCGAGCGTGAAGATCGGCTTGCCGTTCGGGGCGTTCACCGCCTCGCGGATCACGTCGCCGTCATAAACGGCGGCGAGCGCGGACCCCGGAAGCGCCGTCTCGTTTTCCAGAAAACCTTTGCGTATCATAAGCCTAACTCACGCCCACCTGGCCGATCTTGCGCCCTTCCGGACGCGCCGTCAAATCCTCTTCAGCGGCAGACTTCGCCGGCCCACAGCTCCGCGATCCGCGCCTGCCGGCCGCGCCCCGCCAGCCGGCCGTGCATCTCATCGGCGGTGAATTCGGTGCCGCGCGCGGTGCGCCGGTACACCGGGTCGGTCCCGTCCAGGCGGTCGATCCCGGCGCGCGTCATGCCGATGCCCATGTCCCATTCCGATCTGATCGGCCGCCGCCCCGGCGGTCCGGCCAGCGACCAGCCGACCCAGAGATTGCCGCGGAACCAGAGCGTCAGCGTGCCGAACCGCGCGAAATTGAGCATTCGCCCGCCGCAGCTGCGGTTGCCGGCGCCGCCGGCCCGGCCGCGCAGGGCGGCGACCCGGGTGATCGCCTCGGTCCGCGAGAGGCCGAACGGAAAGACCGGATAGCTGTGCAGGCCCGGATGCCCCGCCGCGAGCCCGCCCGGCAGCAGCCGCAGCTCATAGCCGTCCCTGGCCGTGACGATCGGCTCGGGCGGTGCCGGCTGCGCCGGTGCCGGTCCGGCAAAAGCGGCCAATGCGGCCAGCATGATCCAGTTGCGCTTCATCCTTGCCCCCCTTCAGGCCGCCCAGCGACCCTCTTCCGGCACCCGCTCCTGCCGCGCCAGCCCGGTCAGCGCCGCGCCGAGAAAGTCCATCACCGCGCGCACCCTGGGCGTGTGCCGCAGCCGTTCGTGGGTCAGCAGCCACAATTCGGATTCCTCGCCGGCGATCGGCTCCAGGCAGCGGACCAGCTCCGGATCGCGGTCGGCGACGAAGCTCGGCAGCACCGCGAGCCCGACGCCGGCGCGCACCGCCGCGAGCAGGCCGGTGCCGCTGTTCGGCTGCATCGTCACCGCGTCCTCCAGCCGGAAGCGCTGCAGCCAGGCGCGGTAGCGCGGCCAGATCTTGTCGCCGCCGCCGCCGATGATCGGATGTTGCCTGAGGTCGGCGGCGCTGTGCGGCCGGGCGTGCGCGGCGGCATAATCACGGCTGCAATAGATCGTCCAGCTGTCCGTCCCCACGCGCCGGCCGACCAGCCCGGCATCGGTCGCGAGATGGCCGGCGCGCAGCGCGACGTCCGCCTCGCCGGCGCCGAGGTCGCGCGGCACGTCCGTCGTGTCGAGCTCGATCATCAATTGCGGATGCGCGTCGTGCAACGCCTTGAGGATGGGCGGGAGGATGGTGATTCCGTACAGCTCGATCGTGGTCAGGCAGACCGTGCCGCGGGCGTCGCGCGCCTGCGCCCCGGCCGCCTCGGCGAAGCCGGTCGCCGCCGCTTCCATCGCTTCCGCCTGCGGCACCAGGGCCTCGCCGGCCGGGGTCAGCGCATAGCCGGCCTGCCGCCGTTCGAACAGGACGAGGCCGAGCCGTTCCTCGAACGCCGCCACCCGCCGGGCCACCGTCGTCTGGCTGACCTTCAGCGCCCGGCCGGCGCCGAGCGTGCTGCCGACGCGGGCGACGGCGAGGAAATATCTGAGATCGTCCCAGTCGAGCGGCGTGGACATGACCTTCCCCTGCGCCTGGCGGGCGCGGGGGTCATTCTGCACTTTTGCAGATTGGTCGCGCAATAACGTTGTTTGCGTTGCGAATTGCAACTGATCTATCCGGGTTCTGCGCCGGCGCTTTGGCCGGGACCGCCCCGAACACCTGGAGAACAGCCATGAAGACCCTCGCTCTCGCCGCAGTCGTCGCGGCCAGCCTCTTTTCCGCCACTGCTTTCGCCCAGACCAATCAGGCGCCCGCCGCCGCGAGCAGGATCGTGATCAGCCCCGCCGGGCTCGATCTCACCACCGCCGAGGGCCGCGCCGCGCTCGATCTGCGCATCGTCCACGCGGCGCGCACCGCCTGCGGCACCCCGTCCTCCGCCGACGCCCTCGGGCGCAGCAAGGCCGCGGCCTGCGTCGCCGATGTCCGTCTCGCCGCCGCGGCGCAGCGCGATACGATGATCGCCTCCGCGGGAGGCCGGGCCGGCCGCACCCTCGCCGGCCGCTGATCCCTCTCCCCGGCGGCGCATCCCCGACGCCGCCGCCGGATTCAGGGCGCGTTCACCCGCGCCCTGCTTTTTTTCGGCGATGAAGGCCGCGCACCTTTTCCTGCTGCTGACCGCCGCGCTCGCGCCTCTTCCGGCGCCTGCCCTCGCCAAAGGACCGGCGCAGCGTTGCGCGCCCGTCCTCCAGACCTATGTCCGCAAGGCCGATCTGCCCGCCGGCGCGCTTGCCCTGCTCCCGCCGATGGCGGAGCGCGGCGGCCGCTTCAACGTCACCGACGATATCGGTCCCGGCGAGGAGCATTTACCCTTCGCCCGCTTCATCTCCGCCCGCCTGACCGGCTGCACGCTCAGCGTCCGCTATGAATATGGCGGCTATGTCCACGGTTTCGCCACCGCTGTGCTCGAGCGAAGGGGCGGCGCATGGGTGCTGGTCCGCGAGCGCTGAGGAGTCCCGAAAAATTACGGCATCAACCGCCCGTCTTATGCGTTCATCCGTTCGTCCCGCCCGGCTTTCCTTGGCGGATGGGACGTGCGACACCAGCCGTTACGTAGCCGGAAGGAGAAAAGAGATGAGGATCAGCCTGCTTGCACTGGCGCTCGCGACTGCGGTCACCCCGCTCGCCGTGGCCGCGCCGGCCGCGGCGCAGACCCGCGCGGACCAGGCCCGCTGGGATGCGGCGCAGCGCCGCTTCGACAATGAGCGCGCCATCTACGAGGCCGAGCGCGACCGCTACGAGGCCACCCGCCGGCGCGGCGGCGGCTATGGTCGCGGCGGCGGACGCTACGGCTGGAAGGACGGCCCCGACTGGGAGCCCTCGCGTTACTATCGCGACGATCCGAACTATCAGGAGCGTCAGCTGAGCGCGCAGGATGAGGTCTATCGCGGCGAGGACGGCCGTTATTATTGCCGCCGCAGCGACGGCACGACCGGCCTCGTCATCGGCGCGGGTGTCGGCGCCCTCACCGGCCGGGCCATCGACCGCCATGGCGAACGCGCCACCGGCACGATCGTCGGCGGTGTGATCGGCGCCCTGGTCGGCCGCCAGGTCGAGCGCAGCCAGGATTTGCGCTGCCGCTGAGACATGATGATCAGGGGGAGGCTTGACGGCCTCCCCTCCCGCTCTCAGCAGGCGTCGATCCTGATCTCGTTGATCAGCACGCCCTGATTGTCGACCCAGCGATAGCCGTAGGCGCCGCCGAGCCGGATCGTCTCGCGCATCTGCGGCTGGGCGCAGACCATCGTGCGGGTCCTTTCCGCGACCTGCTGGACGGTCCCGGGCGACAGCGAGGACGCCGGCCGCAAGATCGTGGCGTTGTAGATCAGCAGCGGACCTTCGGTGGTGAGCCGGTCGAGCCGGGTGACCTCGTCCATCTGTCGGGGCAGCTGGGCGTTGACCTGCCGCGCCGCCGCCGCGTTGATGCAGCTGACGAGCTGAACGCGCTGCTCCGGAGTGAAATCCTCGGCCGGCCGGTTCATGTCGGACGGCGACATGCAGTCGCCGGCGGCGCCCACCGAATTCACCTGCAGCCCCGCCGCGCCGGTGGTGACGCCGGTCCGGTTGGTGGTTTCGTCCCGGCGCGAGCAGGCCGCGAGGGCGAGAAGCGCCACCCCGGCCGCGAACAATATCCGTGTCTTCATCCCGTCCCTCCTTCGCTCCGCATCCCGTTCCCGGATCATCGCGCCGGCGCCGTCCCGGCCCAGGCCTGGCACTCCACCTCGATCAGCGCGCCGAGCGCCAGTCCGTCCGCGCCGAGCGCGCTCCGCGCCGGCAGCCGGCCGGCTGTGAAATAGGTGACGTAGACCCGGTTGAAGGCGGGCCAGTCCGCCATATTGTCGAGCATCGCGGTGCAATGGATCACGTCGTCCCAGCCGCGCCCGGCGCTTCTCAGGATGGCGCCGATATTCTCCATCGTCTGGCGGGTCTGCGCCTCGATCCCTTCGGGCAGGCGCCCGTCCGCCCCGACTCCGATCTGGCCCGAAAGGTAAAGGATGTCACCGGCCCTGACCGCTCTGGAAAATGGCAGCGGCTGGCCGCCGAGCTGCGGCGCGCCGTAATGCTCGATCGGCGGCCGAGCCTGCTCCGCCGCCGCCGGCGTGGCGGCCAGCAAGGCCGCGATGGTGACAAGGCTTCGCATGATCCGCCTCCCCTGTTCCGCGCTTCCTAGCAGCTTCACCCGCCCCGTCGAAAGGGCGCAATGCGTGCCCCTTCCGCTCAGGAGCTGAGCCCAACCCCGTCGAGCAGCTTTTCCGGCGCATCCCCCGGCGCGCCGCCGGGAACGTCCCCCGCCAGCGCCGTCACGAAGGCGCGGCGCCAGTGCAGCACGTCCTCGCGCCGGACATTGTCGATCAGTGCTTCCCAGCGCCGCACGCGCTCGGCCCGCGGCATGTCGAGGGCCTTGCGGATCGCGTCCGAGACCTCGTCCTTGCTGTACGGATTGACCAGCAGAGCCTCGCATAATTGATGGGCGGCGCCGGCGAAGCGGGAGAGGATCAGCACGCCCGGATCGTCCGGGTCCTGCGAGGCGACATATTCCTTGGCGACGAGGTTCATCCCGTCCCGCAGCGGCGTGATCAGGCCGACATCGGCGGCGCGGTAGAAGCCCGACAGGCCGTCGCGCGGATAGCCCTGATTGACGTAGCGGATCGGCACCCAGTCGACATGGGCGAACTCGCCGTTGATTCGCCCCGACAGCGCATCGAGCTCGTCCCGGATATGCTCGTAGGTGTGGACCTCGCCGCGCGTCGGCGGCGCGATCTGCAGAAAGGAGACGCGGCCGAGCCAGTCCGGATTCTCCTCGAGGAAGCGTCGATAGCCGTTGAACCGCTCGGCCAGCCCCTTGGAATAGTCGAGCCGGTCGACCCCGATGATCACCTTCCGCCCCTCGGCGCTCCGGTGCAGCGTCTCCCAGGCGTTGCGCGCATCCCGGCGTTCGAGCACCTTCTCGAACTCGCTGACGTCGATGCCGATCGGGAAGGCGGCGGTCCGCACCCGCCGGCCGTCGACCTCGATCGTTCCGTCCGCCGCCACTGTGCCGCCCAGCTCGCGCTCGACATAATGATGGAAGCTCTCCAGCCACTCCCCGGTCTGGAAGCCGATCAGATCGTAATCGAGCATCGAGCGGACCAGCCGCTGATGATAGGGCAAAGAGACCATCAACCGCTGCGGCGGCCAGGGGATGTGGAGAAAGAAGCCGATCCGATTTTTCAGGCCGCGCTGACGGAGCTGCTGGCCGAGTGGCACCAGATGATAATCGTGCACCCAGACCAGATCGTCGGCCTCGATCAGCGGCGCGAAGGTGGCGGCGAAGCGTTCGTTGACCCGCTCGTAACCGCTGCCGAAGGTCCGGTCGAACTCCGCCAGATCGATCCGGTAGTGGAAGAGCGGCCACAGCGTCCGATTCGCATAGCCGTTATAATATTCGTCGACGTCCTGCTCCTCGAGGTCGACGGTGGCGGTGGTGACGCCGCCGTGCCGCTGGAGATGGATCTGGCCGGTGAACTCGTCGGTTTTCTCGCCGGACCAGCCGAACCAGAGCCCTTTCGATTCCTGCAGCGCCGCCAGCAAGGCGACGGCGAGCCCGCCCTGCGCGCCCTCGGCCGAGCGCGGCTTGGGGGCGGAGACGCGGTTGGAGATGACGATCAGCCTGCTCATCAGCGCACACTCGACCAGGGCCGGGAAAGCAGCCCTGCGCAATTGATCAGGCCGACAAGCGAATAAGTCTGCGGATAGTTTCCCCAAAGCTCGCCGGTCACGAAATCGCTGTCCTCGGAGAGCAGGCCGGCCGGAGTCAGCCGCTCCAGCATCTTTTCATAGAGCCCGCGCGCCTCCGCCTCGCGGCCGACCAGCTGCAGCGCCTCGATCAGCCAGAAGGTGCAGAAATTGAACGCGGTCTCGGGCAGGCCGAAATCGTCCTCGGCGGCGTAGCGCAGCATATGCTCGCCACGCCGAAGCCCCTTCTCGACCGCCTCGAACGTGGCGCGGAAGCGAGGATCGTCGGGGGCGAGGAAGCGCATGTCGACCAGCTGCAGCAGGCTGGCGTCCAGCTCGCCGCCGCCGAACGTCGCGCCGAACCTCTGCTCGGGCGCGGACCAGGCCTCGCGCTCGATGGCGGCGCGGATCTTCGCCGCCCGATCGTTCCAGAAACTCGCGCGTTCCGGCAGGTCGAGCACGTCGGCGATGTTGCCGAGCCGGTCGCAAGCCGCCCAGCTCATCACCGCGCTGTAGGTGTGGACGCCGGTGCGGGTGCGGAATTCCCACAGGCCCGCATCCGGCCGGTCGTGCAGCGCCCAGGCCCGCTCGCCCACCTTCTCGAGCGAAAGAAAGTCCTCGTGCGTGGCGGGGCGCAGCAGCCGTTCGTCGAAAAAGGCCTGGGCGTTGGAGAGGACGATCTGGCCATAGGCGTCGTGCTGGATCTGGGTATAGGCGGCATTGCCGACGCGCACCGGCCCCATGGCGCGATAGCCGGCCAGCCCGTCGGCGACATGCTCCTCCAGCTCCGGCTCGCCCGACACTGCATAGAGCGGCTGCACCTGCCCGCCCTCGGCCTCGTCGACGATGTTCCTGAGATAGGAGAGATAGCGCTCCAGCACGTCCAGCGCGCCCAGCCGGTTCAGCGCCTGAACCGTATAATAAGCGTCGCGGATCCAGCAGTAGCGATAATCCCAGTTGCGACCCGAATTGGCCGCCTCCGGGATGGAGGTGGTCATCGCCGCGACGATCGCGCCCGTTTCCTCATGCTGACACAATTTCAGCGTGATCGCGGCGCGGATCACGATTTTCTGCCATTCGAGCGGGATGGCGAGACCGCGCACCCAGTCCTGCCAATGCGCCTCGGTCTGGCTGAGCATGGTCGCCACCGTCTGCTCGACATTGCCGACGAAGGGCTCATCCGGGCCGAGGAAGAAATGCAGCGGCTTTTCCAGACGGAAGCTGCGCGCCTCCAGCAAATGCAGGACCGGCGCATCGGTGGTCAGGCGCAACGGCTGCGGCTGGACGAGGAAGCGGATGTGGTTGGTTCCGCTGGTCCGCTCCGCGGCGCGGGCGCCCCAGCCTGCGGCCGGATTGACCGTCACCCTGATCCGGGGCGCCCCCGACACGGGCCGGACGACCCGCAAGAAGGCGACCGGCCGGTACATCCGCCCCGCCCGCTCGAAGCGCGGGCAGAAATCGAACAGGTCACAGCACTGCCCGTCGCTGTCGGTGAGCCGGGTGACCAGGATCGGCGCGTTCTTGAGATAGCGGGGCTTCGCCGAGACCTGACCCTCCAGCGCGATCCGCCATTCGCCGCAATCGAGGGCGCACTTAGGCTCGAGCAGCGAGCAGAAAAGCGGATCGCCGTCCACCCGCGGCTGGCAGGCCCAGACGAGGCCCGCCGCGCCGTCGACCAGCGCGCTGACCTGGCAATTCCCGATCGGCCAAAGATCAAGATCGCTCATGCCGCGATCTCCCCGAGCCAGCGCGCCGCCTCGCGCACCGACTCCAGCCGGTAGCGCGCCGCGCTCTCCCGCGCCGGCCCCACCAGGATGCCCGCGCCGCCCAGCGCGGCGGCCGCGGCGAAGCCATGCTCGTCGGTCAGGTCGTCGCCCATGAACAAAGGACGCGCACCGGCGAACTCCGGTTCCGTCATGAACGCCCTGATCGCGTCGCCCTTGGTCGCGCCGGTGGGGCGCAACTCCACCACCATCGCGCCGCGCTGCACCGCGAGGCCCCTTTCCTTCGCCAGCGCGCTGATGAAGGCGTCGGCGCGGGGCCCCGCATCCGGCGCCAGCCGGTAATGGAGCGCGATCCCGGCCGGTTTCTCCTCGACCAGCAGGCCGGGCGTCGCCGCCGCGAACGCCTCCACCTTCATGCGCACGTCGTCGAGGCCGATCGGCACGCTCAGCGGCAGCCGCGTCCCGTCCGCGAGCCGCAGCTCCAGCCCGTGCGAGCCGGAAAAGGCGATGCCGTGCAGCGGCAAATGCCGTTCGAGATCGGCGAGCGAGCGGCCCGATACGATCGCCAGCCGCCCATCCAGCCGCCGCCTGAGCCGTTCCAGCATCGGCGCCAGCCCTGCCGGCACCGCGATCGCATCCGGGGTCGCGGCCAGCTCGACGAGCGTGCCGTCAAAGTCGAGAAACAAAGCGGCGCCATCGATCAGCGCGGCTGGCGGCGGCAACACACTGGCCATGCCCCCCGTTGCCGATCCGCGGCCGCCGGCGCAAGCCGGGGCGCTTCCCCGCTTTTGGCACACTTCAAGGAAGGGTTCCTCCAAAATGGCTGTTTCTCCCCCGCAACTATGGAGTATACCCGCCGGTGCGGTGCTCTTCGCGACGGCCAACGCCGACGGCATCGACAGTGGGGATCCGGGACCATGGTGAAGACGACCGAAAAGGGACTGAGCCGCCGCAGGATGATGCTGATCGCGGGCGGTGCCGTCGCCGGAGCGAGCGCGCTTGTCGCCGCGCCGTTCCGCCGGAACATCAAGCAGGTCGCCCGGCGCGTGCTGGTCAGCACGAATCTCGGCCGCTCGCTCACCTCGCTCGCCAATGCCACCTATGATGAGTGGGCGAACGAGGTGGGGGCCACCTTCACGCTCGGCGGCAACACCTCGCTGACGCTGGTCGGCGTCCGTGCGCTGGCCTCGTCCGGCGCGAGCCCGGACAGCGTCCGCCAGCAGGCCTTCGCCGCCTTCTTCGATCCCGCCGGCAGCCAGTCCGTCGCGCCGAACCTGATCTATACCGTCTATCATTCCTCCTACGGGGCGATGCTGCTCTATCTCGGCGGCATCAGCGATCCGCGCACCCCGCGGCGGATGGTCGCGGTCTTCAGCTAGGGCAATGCCGCCTCCGGTCAGGGAGGCCGCCGCTTTTGGCATCAGCTACCGGGTGATGACGGACGACGATCTGCCGTTTGTCGCCGCGCTCTACGCCACCACCCGCGCGGAGGAGGTGGCGTCGACCGGCTGGCCGCCGGAAATGCAGGCCGCCTTTCTCGATCAGCAGCATCGCGCCCAGCATGCCTATTACCGCGCCACCTGGCCCGACGCGGAATGGCTGCTGATCGAGCGCCACGGCGAGCCGGTCGGCCGGCTCTATCTCGCCGAGCAGCTGGGCCAGCGCCTGCTCGTCGACATTTCCCTGCTGCCTGCGGCCCGCGGCGCCGGGCTCGGCACCGCGATCCTCACCGATCTCCTGGCCGGCGAGGCGCGGCCGGTCGCGCTCCATGTCGAGCGCCTGAATCCGGCGCGGCGGCTTTACGAAAGGCTCGGCTTCGCCCTGGTCGAGGAACAGGTCGTCTATGTCAGGATGGTCCGGCAGCCGACGGCGCAGACCTAGAAGTAGAGCGCCTCGTAGCGCGCCGACCGTTCACCCTGGCCGAGCGGCACGATGAAGATCGCATATTGGTCATGATCGATCTGGAAGGGGAAAACGCCCTGGCCGAGCTGCGGGTCGAGCGGCCCGGCAAATTCAAGGCGAAAGGCGCCGCCAACCCTTTTCGAGCCGGGGAGCGGCTGAAAGGCAAGCAGCACCAGCGGCACATTCTGCCCGGCGGCATGGACGGTGAACGTCTTGCCCACCCGGTTCTCGAAATCGCCGAGCTTCACCTGGCGCCCCATGTCGATCATCGGATCACCTCATTCGGGCCAACCCCCCAGAGCCGGTCGCTGCGGACGTAGCCGCCACGCCCGCGGACGTCGAAATAACACCAGCCGCCTGTGCAGCGCGAGACCCGGCCGACCACGTTGGGCTCGGCGCGGAAGCGGACGGCGCTCGCCTCGTCCGGCGATTCCCTGAGCTCCGCATAGCCCTGGCCGCGGACGATGCCGGTGCGCTGGTCGGAAAGCAGGCTGACCAGCATCCAGCCCCGTGTCCCGTCCGGATCCTCGATCATCCGCCACTCGTGATAGACGCGCAGCACCCGGATCGGCAGGTCGCGCCGCGTGTAGAGCCAGGTGCCGGGGTAGGTCTGGCCCGGCCCGGTGCGCATCATTGCGCGGCCGGAGGCGATCGACGCCATATAGGGGGTATCCCGGGGCGGCTGCGCCTGCGCCACCGCCAGCGGCAGCGCGCAGACCAGCGACAGCAAAGCGGCACGCCGGAGCATCGGCTCAGTCGCCGCTCTGAATGCGCTCGACGAGCTGCTGCACGGTGGGCACGAAGCCGTTGGAATAGAAGGGGTCCTTCTTGAAGCGGAAGGCGGAGTGGCCGGCGAACATCAGATTCTGCTCGGTCGAGCCGCCATGGGCGATGTCCTGCAGCGTCTTCTGGATGCAGAAGCTGCGCGGGTCCGCCAGCCGGCCCGTCGTGTTCTTCTCATTGTCCGCCCAGGAGGAAAAGCCGCACTGGGAAAGGCAGCCCATGCAGTCCGCCTGATCCTTGCGGATGACGTGCTTCTCCTCCGGCGTCACGAAGACCAGCGTTTCGTCCGGCGTCTTCAGCGCCTCGGTGAAGCCCTGCGCATACCATTCGCGGGCATGGTTCAGATCGCCCTTGGTCACCCAGTAATTCTTCTTGCCCATCACGCCGACGTCGAGCGGGAAGGCGTGGTCGCCGAGCGGCTCCTTGGTGAAGGCGATCTGCCGGTGGGTGCGCGCCTCAAGATTGCGGAGGAACGGGTTGCGCACCGCCGAGCTGTAGAAGCCGGTCGGCGAGAAGCGGTGGAGCAGGACATCGCCTTCCTCAAGCGTCATCAGCCGCGCCTTCCACTCGTCCGGGATCGGGCTCTCGCGGGTCAGCAGCGGCCGCGTGCCGAACTGGAAGGCGATCTGCCCGAGCTCGTCATTGTCGATCCAGTGATTCCATTCCTTCAAATTCCAGACGCCGCCCGCCATCACGATCGGCAGGGCGTCGGAAATGCCGTTGTCGCGCATGGTCTGGCGCAACGCCGCGACGCGCGGATAGGGATCCTGCGGGGCCAGCGGGTCCTCGGCATTGGAGAGGCCGTTATGGCCGCCGGCCAGCCAGGGATCCTCATAGACCACCGCCGACAGCCATTCCGCCGCCTTGTGATAGGCCCGCTTCCACAGCGCCGAGAAAGCCCGGGCCGAGCTGATGATCGGCAGGTAGCTCACCTTGTAGGAGGCGGCGATCTCGGCGAGCCGGTAGGGCATGCCGGCGCCGCAGGTGACGCCCGAGACCAGCCCTTTGGTCTTCTCCAGCACGCCGTGCAGCACGCGCTGCGCGCCGCCCATCTCCCAGAGGACGTTGATGTTGATCGCGCCGCGGCCGTTGGCGATGTCATAGGCGCGCTGGACCTGCTGGACCGCGCCATCGACGGCATAGCGGATCAGCTCCTCATGCCGCTCGCGGCGGGTCAGGGCGTGATAGATTTGCGGGATGATCCGGCCTTCCGGATCGTAGCTGTCGGCATTGACCGCCGACACGGTGCCGATGCCCCCGGCCGCCGCCCAGGCGCCCGAACTCAGATGGTTGGTCGCCGCGACGCCTTTGCCGCCCTCGATCAGGGGGAGCACCTCGCGCCCCGCATAGAGGATCGGCTTGATACCCTTGAACATCAAACCTCCAGTTCAGTTGGGCAGCATATAAGGCGAATGGCGCGCTTGCGCAAAAGATCAAACAAAGGCCTCGGGACGGCCGATCGCCTCGCCGTACAGGCGCGTATAGGCCGCGATCATTGCGACCTCGTCATACCGTTCCTGCGCCAGCTCCCGATTCGCCTCGCCGATCGCCCGCCTGAGGCTCGCCTGATCCGCGAGGCTGTCGAGCGCGGCGGCGAAGCCGGCCTCGTCCTCCGGCACGACGATCAGGGGCTTGTTGTCCTCCGCGACGATGCCCGGCACGTCGCCCACCGCGGTCGCCACCACCGGCAGGCCGGCCGCCATCGCCTCGACCAGCGAGAGCGGGAATTGCTCGCTGTCCGAGGACAAGGCGAAAATGTCGAAATGCCCGATCCAGCGCGCCGGCGCCGCGAGAAAGCCCGGCATCAGCAGCCGCGCCGCCACCCCCTTCGCCCGCGCCTCGGCGGCGATCCGCTCGCTCTCCGGCCCCTCGCCGACGATCACCAGCCGGGCGGGCCGGTGCGTCATCGCGGCGAAGGCGCGGACCAGCCGCGGCAGGTTCTTCACCGCGCGCAGCCCGGCAACGGTGCCGACCACCACCTCGTCGCCCTGCCGCTCGAAGCCGGGGATCGCGCCGGGCTCCGGCGGCTTCGCGAAGGCGGCGACCGGCACCCCGTTCGGAATGCGCAGCGCCTCCTGTCCCCAGTGCCGCCGCGCGATCCGCTCCAGCCGCTCCGAGGGAACGACCAGCCGGTAGGCCGCCTTCAGCCCGAGCCGGCGGTAGCGGTTGCGCCTCGGGTTAAGCCGCTCGGCCTCGTCCTCGTTGAAGCCGTCCTCATGGTGGACGAGCGGCGGGCCGCCGAACAGCCGCCGCGCCATCACCGCGTCGAACGCGCCCCAATTATAGGTCAGCACCAGATCGAAGCCGCGCATGTAGCGCGCCAGCCGCCACAGCCTGAGCGGCGTCGGCGCGCCCGCAAGCGAGGGCGCATCCGTCGGGAAGGCGACCGCGACATGCCGGTCGATCGCCTCGCGCGCCGCCAGCCGGTCGGGCATCGCGCTCAGCACGACATGCTCCGCCGCGCCGCGAAACGCGTTCATCAGCCGCACCGCCCGCGCCTCCTTGCCCCCCAGCGAGAAGGTCGAATGGCAATGAAGGATGCGCAGCGCCATGCCTCCTTATGGCGCGACCTTCCGCCTTGTGCCACACCGCCCGCAAAGGAGAGGCGCATGGAGGACGTGCGGGACAAAGTGGCCTTCGTCACCGGCGGGGCCAGCGGCATCGGCTTCGGCATCGTCAAGGCGCTGCTCGACGCCGGCGCCAAGGTCGTCATTGCCGACCTCCGCCCCGATCACCTCGAGGAGGCGAAGCGGAGCCTCGCCGCGCACGACAACCGTATCCTCGCGCTCGAGGTGGACGTCACCGACCGCGCGGCCATGGCTGGTGCTGCGGACGCGGTGGACGCGGCCTTCGGCCGCGTCGACATCCTCGTCAACAATGCCGGCATCGGCATCGAGGGGCCCTTCTCGGAAGCCAGCTATGCCGACTGGGATTTCGGCATCGGCGTCAATCTGGGCGGGGTGATCAACGGCCTGATGACCTTCGTCCCCCGCATCCGTGGCGGAGGTCGTGGCGGTCATGTCGTCAATACCGCCTCGCTCGCCGGCATGGTGCAGATGCCGAGCTTCATGGCGATCTACGCCACCGCCAAGGCCGGCGTCATCGCGCTCACCGAGGCGATGCGCGACGATCTCGCCCGCGACGGGATCGGCGCCACCGTCCTTTGCCCCGGCCCGGTCCGCAGCCGCATCCACGAGCTCGGGCATAACCGCCCCGCCCGCTTCGCCGCCAGCGACGCCTTCACCGCCGCCGCCGAGAAGCTCGGCAAGCGCGAGGTTTCGGACCTCTGGATGGAGCCGGAAGAGGTCGGCCGCATGGTGCTCAGGGCGATCCTGAACGACGAGCTCTACGTCGTCACCCACGGCGAATGGCGCGGCGCCGTCCAGGCCCGCCACGACCGGATCATGGCCGCCACGCCGACCGAAGTGAACATGGCCCTGCTCGCCTCGCTGATGCCGAAGGAGTAGGTTCCCCGGCGAAGGCCCGGGCCCAGCCCGAGACAGGAACCGGGTCCCGGCCTTCGCCGGGATACATCATTTCTTCCCCGCCACTCGCTTCAGCAAATTGTCGATCGCCTGCTGCGCCTCGGGCTCGTCGAGCGTCGGCGCGTGGCCGACGCGGGGCACGGTCGCGCTCTCCATCGCGGGCAGTTCGGCGGTCATCTTCGCCACGCTCTCCGCACTCAGCACGTCGGACAACTCGCCGTGGACGACCAGCGACGGGATGCCGTCCAGCGCCCGGAAGGCCGGCCAGAGATCGAAGCCCGCCTCGCCCTGCGGCAGCTTGAACGGCTCCGCGATCCGCATGTCATAGTCGAAGACGACGCGCCCGCCGGAGGTCAGCCGGCAGAGCCGCTTCGCATAGACCAGCCATTCGTCGAGACCCCAGTCGGGATAGCGGTCGGACTGCATCTCGGCGAGGAAGCGCGCCGCGTGCAGCCAGGTCGGCCAGTTCTGCGAGCGACCGACATAGGAGCGGATGCGCTCCAGCCCGCGCGATTCCAGCTCGGGCCCGATATCGTTAAGCAGCGCGCCCGCAATCCGTTCCCTGCCAGTCGCCGCCAGCAGCATCGTGATCAGGCCGCCGAGCGAGGTGCCGAACAGCACGAACCGCTCCAGCTTGAGCTCGGCGATCAGCGCTTCCATGTCCTGGAGATAGGTGACCGGCATGTAGGTCATCGGGTCCTTGGCCTGCGCGCTCTCGCCGCGGCCACGCAGTTCGACGCAAAGCAATCGCCATTCCCCGGCGAGCCGCGCCGCAACCCCCTCGAAGTCGCGCGCGTTGCGGGTCAGGCCCGGAATGCAGATGATCGGCGGCCGGCTCGCATCCCCCGCATAGTCGCGATAGTGAAGCCTCAGGCCATCGTTCGACACCCAATAGCCATCGGACCAACTCGCCATGCAATCGCCCTTTCATCCTCGTCCTCAACCCTATCGCCGGATGATATCGCGTCCGCAAGCTGATCGAGGCTTTTCGGTGCGCTTACTTTCATTGACATCTGAGGAATGGTAAACTGGGACATGGCATCGCCTCCCGACGATCTTTCCGACCGCCTTTTGCCTGCGCGGTTCTTTGCTGAGGCACGTGCCGCCCTGCTCGACAGCAAGCCAAGCATAGACATCGCGTCGACGGATATCCTGAGAATTTCAGAGGATGCTACCTTACGGGCTGATTTCAGGCGATTGTTCCGGCGTGACACGAACGATCCTGAGCTAAAGGCTTTGATCCTCAGGTATCTCCGGGAAGTGGCGGACAGCCTTGAAGATGCAGCGGAAGTGGCCGATATTGATGTTGACCTGCTGGACAGGGTCGCCATGGCACCGTCCGCTGGCGCTGTCGTCGCCGGATGTGCGGCGATGATCGCCACTGGCGGCGCCATAGGCGCCATTGTCTTGGTGAGCGGTGGTCTGTTTGGCTTAGCCGCCAGCGGAATCGGGAGGACTCGCAAGAAGCGCAGAGTGCAGAAGAACAAGGCCTCTCGAAGGAGAATCTTGGGCTTGATAGATGATCTGAAGGACTAGCGATGGTTGCTCTTGGTTCGGACCTGCTGCTTTCGTTGCTGGGCGCCGTTGTCGCCCTTTGGTCCTTGCTCGTCGTGCTTGTGACCGCCCGGTCGGACATGTCGAAGCGGGAGATGGCGCTGGACAATGTCATCGCAGCGCTGGGCGTACTTTTGATTGAGCAGGGAAAGGATCTGCGGGAGCGACGCGGATCGAGCGATGTCCAAGGCCAGACGACTTCACTGGAGAGTCACCCATAGCGTACGCTTCCTCGGACGCGCCCGCAGCCTATCGCCTGGAGACCGCGATCCTCGAGCTGGGCGGCGATTTCTACGATCCCGTCCGTCCGGCGGATTTCCCGCAGGCGATTCTGCGCTTCCGCAACCAGCGGCAGGCGGAAGGCGTCGGGCTTGGCAGCCTGAGCCACGAGGACTGGATCCGCCATTTCGCCCGCTTCGCGCCTTTGCCGGGCAACCTGCCCGAGCCGCTGGCGCTCCGCTATCACGGCCATCAGTTCCGGGTGTACAATCCCGACATTGGCGATGGCCGCGGCTTCCTTTTCGCGCAGCTGCGCGATGCCGAGGGCCGGCTGCTCGATCTCGGCACCAAGGGGTCGGGCCAGACGCCCTACAGCCGGTTCGGCGACGGCCGCCTGACGCTCAAGGGCGGCCTCCGCGAAATCCTCGCTACCGAGATGCTGGAGGCATTGGGCGTCGAGACCTCGAAGACCTTCTCCCTGATCGAAACCGGCGAGCCGCTGGAGCGCAATGACGAGCCCTCGCCGACCCGCTCCGCCGTGCTCGTCCGCCTGCAGCACAGCCACATCAGGATCGGCACCTTCCAGCGCCTGGCCACGCTCGGCGAGGACGACAATCTCCGCAAGCTCACTGCTTACTGCCTGCACCAGTATTATGCCGACGACAGCGGCGCCCCCGCCACCCTGCTCGGCCATGTTACCGCGCAGGCCGCCCGCCTCGCCGCCTCCTACATCGCCGCCGGCTTCGTCCACGGCGTGCTCAATTCCGACAATATCGCGATCACCGCGCAGAGCTTCGACTATGGCCCGTGGCGCTTCGCGCCCAGCTGGGACGGCGCCTTCACCGCCGCCTATTTCGATCATGGCGGCCTCTACGCCTTCGCCCGCCAGCCGGAGGCGATCCACTGGGACCTGGTCCAGCTCGCCATCTCCCTCCGCCGGATCGAGGAGGCCGAGCCGCTCACCGCCGCGCTGGAGACCTTCCCGCACCTGTTCCAGCAGGCGCTGCGCGACGCGATCTTCGCCCGCCTCGGCCTGGAGACCGGCGCACTCGACACCGACATGGCGCTGGTCACCGCGCTGGAGCAGACCCTCTCCGCCACCGAAGCCCCGCTCGACCGCTTCTGGTTCGACTGGCGCGGCGGCCGCCGGCCAGAAGGCTATGCGGGTTTCGACGAGCTCGCCGCCCTGATCGCCCGCCACGACCCCGCCCCCGGCGCGCGCGACCACCCCTATTGGTCGGACCCGGCCCCCTGCTCCATGCAGATCGACGAGGTCGAGGCGATCTGGTCGGCGATCGACGAGCGCGACGACTGGGCGCCGCTCGACGCCAAAATCGCCGCCGTCCGCCGCATGGGCGAGGCGCATCGCGCGATGCAGTAAGAGTCATCCCGGCGAAGGCCGGGACCCAGGAACCCCGTTCTCCTCGGGCGCGCGGGAGCGTTGTCGCCTGATTCTCTATATGAGGTGTTCATGGGTCCCGGCTTCCGCCGGAATGACTCCCGAGTACGGCAATCACCTCCACGCAAATGCTTGAAAATTCCGTGCGCCCCTGCATGTAGGATCGGCATGGCCACCCTGACATCGACAGAACCCGCGACCGGCGAGACTCTCTGGACCGGCGAGCCCGGCGACGTCGAGGCCGAGGTCGCCGCCGCGCGCGCCGCCTGGGCCGGCTGGGCCTCGCGGCCTTTCGCCTATCGGGTGGAGACGTTGCGCCGCTTCGCCAATGTCGTGCGCGGCAAGCTCGAGCCGTTCGCCGATCTGATCGCCCGCGAGACCGGCAAGCCGCTCTGGGAGGCGCGCACCGAAATCGAGGCGGTGGTCAACAAGGTCGACATCTCGGTCGCCGCCTATGCCGACCGCACCTCCCAGAAGCGCCTCGAAGGGGCGATGGGCGCGCGCGTCGCCGTCCGCCACAAGCCGCACGGCACGCTGGGCGTGCTCGGCCCCTATAATTTCCCGGCGCACCTGCCCAACGGCCACATCGTCCCCGCTTTGCTCGCCGGCAATGCGATCGTCTTCAAGCCGAGCGAGAAGACCCCGGCCGCGGGCGATTATCTGGTCTCGCTCTATCACGAGGCGGGCGTGCCCGAGGGCGTGGTCCGCTGCGTGCAGGGCGGGCCGGAGGCGGGCAAGGCGCTCGCCGCCAGCCCCGGTATTGACGGCCTGCTCTTCACCGGCTCGGCCCGCGCCGGCCTCGCGCTGAACCGCCAGTTCGCCGACACCCCGCACAAAATTCTCGCGCTGGAAATGGGCGGCAACAATCCGCTCGTCGTCTGGCAGGCGCGCGACCTCCACGCCGCCGCCGCCATCGCCGTCCAGTCCGCCTATATGAGCGCCGGCCAGCGCTGCACCGCCGCCCGCCGCCTGATCGTCGAGGACGGCAAGGCGGACGAATTGCTGGAGACGATCGCGAAGCTGATCGACCGGATCATCGTCGATCATCCGCATGCCAGCCCCGCGCCCTTCATGGGTCCGGTGATCGACAATGGCGCCGCCGATCATCTGCAGGACGCCTATCTCGATCTGCTCGGCAAGGGCGGCCGCGCCATCCGCCGGCTCGACCGCAAATCGGACGACCGGCCCTTCCTCACCGCCGCCTTGATCGACGTCACCGACGTTGAGCGGCGCTCCGACGAGGAGATGTTCGGCCCGGTCCTGCAGGTGATCCGCGTTCCCGATTTCGACGCCGCGATCGTCGAGGCGAACAAGACGCGCTACGGCCTCGCCGCCAGCCTCGTCGGCGGCACCCCGGAAATGTACGACCGCTTCTGGGCCAATGTCCGCGCCGGCGTGGTCAACTGGAACAAGCCGACCAACGGTGCCCCCTCCACCGCCCCGTTCGGCGGCATCGGCCTCAGCGGCAATCACCGCCCCAGCGCTTATTATGCCGCCGATTATTGCGCCTATCCGGTGACCAGCTCCGAAGCCGAGGCCCCCCGCGCCACGATCGGCGTCGGGCTGGCGGACCCGTACGCGAACAACGGGGACGACGCCTGAAAATGGGGACAGTTGCTGGCAACTGTCCCCCTTCCAATTCCTAGTCCACCAGCCTTTTCGTCGCGTAGACGAACTCCATCGCGATCCGGCGGGCATTTTCCTGCAGGTTCGCCGCCGCGGCGTGGCCGCCCTCCATATTCTCGTAATAATAATAAGGCTGGCCGAGCTGGGCCAGGCGCGCCGCCGCCTTGCGCCCGTGCGCCGGATGAACGCGGTCGTCCGCGGTCGAGGTGTGGATGAACGGCGTCGGATAGGTCCGCCCCGGCACCAGATGCTGGTAGGGCGAATAACGCTCGAGCCACGCCCTTTGCTCGGGAATGCGGGGGTCGCCATATTCGCCGATCCATGACGCGCCCGCGCCGATCAGATGATAGCGCAGCATGTCGAACAGCGGCACCTGGATGATCGCCGCGTTGAACAGCTCGGGCCGCTGCGTGATCGCGGTGCCGACCAGCAGCCCGCCCTGCGAGCCGCCCATCGCGCCGAGCCGCCGGGGCGAGGTGATCCGCCGCCGGATCAAATCCTCGGCGACCGCGACATAATCGTCCCAGGTCCGCTGCTTGTTGGCGAGCTGGGCGTTCTGGTGCCATTCCGGCCCGAACTCGCCGCCGCCGCGCAGATTGGCGACGACCCAGGCATTGCCCTGCTCCAGCCAGAGCCGGCCGACCGTCCCGGAATAATTGGGCACCTGGCTGACCTGGAAGCCGCCATAGCCGTAGAGGATGGTTGGCGTGGAGCCGTCATAGCGCATCGTCCGCGGCCGGATCAGGAAATAGGGGATGCGGGTGCCGTCGCGCGACGTGGCTTCGAGCTGCTCCACCACATGATGCGAGGCATCGAAGCGCGGTGGCGTGGTCTTCAGCACCTGCAGCGCCCCGCTCGCCCCGTCATAATGATAAAGGGCGGTCGGGTTCAGATAGTCGGTGACCGTGAACATCGCCTGCTCGTCCCGGTCGGACGTGGCGGCGAGCCCGATCGTGGCGTTGCGCGGCAGCGCGATCTCCCGCCTCGCCCAGCGCCCGTTGCCATAATCCAGCGCGAAAGCGCGGCCGCGGACATTGTCGAGGATGTTGACGATCAGACGCCCGTGCGTGGTCTCGATCCCGTTCAGCGTCTGCCGCGGCCCCGGCGCCCAGACCAGCGTCGGCCGCGCCGTCAGCGGGTCCCGCTCCCATTCGGCGAGATCGTAGGAGACGATCGAATCGGTCGCGAAATGCGTTCCCTGCCCGGCGTCCCAGGGCTCGTCGAGCGTCACCAGCATGCGCCCGTCGACAATGCCGGCGGGGCTGGCGCGCTCGGGAATGTTGAGCGTCACATGGCCGCCCGGCCGGAAGATGATCCAGCGCCGGTGGAAGAAGTCGACGCCGCGATAGGCGCCGATGCCGTGCACCCGCCCTTCCGGATCGCGCAGCACGATCGGCGCCACCTGCACGTCGCTCGCCTCGCCGCGATACACTTCCTCGGCCTGGTCGAGCGTCTGTCCGCGGCGCAGCCGTTTGATCACGAACGGATAGCCGGACGGGGTCATCGTCCCCGGCCCCCACTCCCGCGAGACGAGGATCGTATTCTCGTCCTCCCAGGCGACATTCTGCTTGCCCTCGGGCAGCGAGAAGCCGCCCGCGACGAACTGGCGGGTGCCGAGGTCGAACTCGCGGACATAATTGGCATCCCGGCCGCCATCGGAGAGGCGGACGAGGCAGCGCCGCTCATCCGGCGGCAGGCAGTTCATCCCCTGATAGACCCAGGATTTGCCCTCGGCCCGCGCCAGCGCATCGACGTCCAGCACCGTCTGCCATTCGGGCGTCGCGGTGCGGTAGCTCGCGAGGCTGGTGCGCCGGACGATGCCCTGCACATGGTCCGCGTCCTGCCAGAAATTGTAGAGGCCGTCGGGCCGGAAGCTCACCATCGGGATCCGGTCCCGCGCCTGCAATATGGTGAGCGCGCGGTCGAACATCTGCCGGTAGCGCGGATCGCCCTGCAGGACGCCCAGAGTGCGCGTATTTTCGTTCCGCGCCCAGGCCAAAGCCCGCTCGCCCCTGATCTCCTCCAGCCAGGTGAAGGGATCGTCCGCCTCGCTCGCGGCGAACGGCACGCTGGCCTTCGCGGCCGGCGCGTCGCCGCCTTGCGCCCCGGCGCCCGCCGCCGTCACCGCAAGCAACCCCGCCACCAGCCAGCCACGCGGACGCATAACCCCCTCCGTCTCATTGCGGCGCGGACGCTAGAGGGGGGCAAGGCTGGTGACAATTGCCGGGGCTTGCGAATTTTCAGCCGCGGATCTCCGCCATCCGGTTCTGGTCGGCGCGGTCGGAGAAGCGCGTGAAGCGGCTTTCGAAATGCAGGTCCAGCGTGCCGGTCGAGCCGTGCCGCTGCTTGGCGACGATCAGCTCGGCGAGCCCGTATTTCTTGTTCATCGCCTCCTGCCAGGCGAGGAAGGCGGCGACATCCTTCGCATCGTCGCCCTCGGTCGCCTCGGTCGGCTTCTGGAAGGCGAGATAATATTCCTCGCGATAGATGAACATGACGATGTCGGCGTCCTGCTCGATCGAGCCGGACTCCCTGAGGTCCGCCAGCTGCGGGCGTTTGTTCTCGCGCTGCTCGACCGCGCGGCTGAGCTGGGAGAGCGCCATCACCGGCACGTTCAGTTCCTTTGCCAAAGTTTTCAAACCGCGCGAAATTTCGGAAATTTCCTGCACGCGATTGTCGTTGGTCGCCTTGCCGGTGCCCTGCAGCAGCTGGAGATAGTCGACGATGATCAGGCCGACGCCCTTCTGCCGCTTCAGCCGGCGCGCCCGGGTTCGGAGCGCGGCGATGGTGAGGCCCGGCGTGTCGTCGATATAGAAAGGCACGTTCTGCAATTTGGCCGAGGCACGGGCGAGGCTGCGGAACTCCTCCTGGGTGATCTTGCCCATGCGCAACGTCTCGGAGCTGATCCGCGACTGCTCGGCGAGGATCCGCGTGGCAAGCTGGTCCGCCGACATTTCGAGGCTGAAGAAGGCGACCGCGGCGCCGGCCGATTTCTCCGGCTCGATCCCGTCCTCCATGTCCTGCAGATAGCGCTCCGCCGCCGCGAAGCCGATATTCGTCGCCAGGGAGGATTTGCCCATGCCCGGACGGCCGGCGAGGATGATCAGATCCGAATGATGCATGCCGCCGGTCTTGGCGTTCACCGATTCGAGCCCCGTCGTGATTCCCGATAGCCCGCCGCCCGAATTCAGCGCCTTCTCGGCCATCTTGATGGCGAGCGTCGAGGCCTGCGCGAAGCTTTTCACGCTGCTCTCGCCGCCGCCTTCCTCGGCCACCCGGTAGAGCGCGCTTTCCGCATTCTCGATCTGGCTCTTCGGGTCGACCTCGTCCGACGTGTCGAGCGCCTGCTCGACCATCTCGCGCCCGACCCCGACGAGCGCCCGGAGCAAGGCCAAATCATAAATCTGCTCGGCGAAATCGCGCGCGCCGATGATCGCCGCGCCACTCCCCGTGAGCTGCGCCAGATAAGCCGGCCCGCCCAGTTCCTTCATCTCCTCGTCCGCCTCGAACAGCGGGCGCAGGGTCACCGGGGAGGCGATCATGTTCTTGTCGAGCAGCCGCAATATCTGCTCGTAGATCCGCCCGTGCAGCGGCTCGTAAAAATGCTCGGGCCGCAATTTGAGCTGGATGTCCTCCGCGAGCCGGTTGTCGATCATCAGCGCGCCGAGCAGCGCCGCCTCGGCCTCCACATTCTGGGGGAGGGCCTGAGTGGCGGGTTCGGCGGATTCGACGAGGCTGACGGGCTGAAGCATGGTTCGGATTCTCTGAACCCATCCGCTTCCAGGCTCAAGCCAGCAACCCTGTGGAATTTGTGGGGATAAGAAAAAACGCGCCGAACAGTGTGCTCCGGCGAAGGCCGGAGCACGGCAACGGTGGCGCAAAAATGCTGCACTTGCTAACAAGCCCGCATGTCCGATCCCCGCATCATCGACATCGAGCTGGACGAGCGCTCCATCCTGAAGCGCAACGCGGATATCGAGCAGGAGCGGCGGATCGCGATTTTCGACCTGATCGAACATAACAGCTTCGCGGTCGCCGGCCATGACGGCCCCTATCGCGTGCGTCTCCGCGTCGAGGAGGGCCGCCTCGCCATCGAGCTGCTCGGCGATGAACGCGCAGTCGAAACCACGATCCGCATGGGCCTCGCCCGCTTCCGCCGCCCGATCCGCGACTATTTCCAGATCTGCGACTCCTATTTCCGGGCGGTCCGCAGCGATGGCGCCAAGGGGATCGAGGCGATCGACATGGCCCGCCGCGGCCTGCACAACGAGGCGGCCGAGCTTCTCCAGGAATGCCTTACCGGCAAGGTGGAGATGGATTTCGACACCGCGCGTCGCCTCTTCACCCTGATCTGCGTCCTACATATCAAACAGTCGACGACGGCGGTTGACTCGCACGGCTCGGGCCACGCATCCCATCGGGCATGACACGACTCCTCCTCGCCGTGCCGCTGCTGCTCGTCGCAGCCGGCTGCGCGACCAATTCTGTGCCTTATGCGCCGGTCCGGAACGTCTCCTACCAGGCGATGGGCGGAAGCCCCATGTGGCTGCTCACGATTGGCGACGATCGAATCGCCTTGCGGCTACGGGCCGATGACAACCGATCCGAGTTTAGCGTTCCGCGCGTCCTTCCACAGACATTGAACGGTATGCGCAGTTGGCAGTCGGGCGACATCCCTCGGATCGAGGTGGAAGCGCGGCAAGGTCCATGCTCGGGGCCGGGTGGAGAGACTTTTGAGGACAGAGTCTTGGTCCGTTTGACCACGGATGTGCTGGAGGCGGGACATATTCGAACTATGACCGATGAGCGTGCAGGCTGCGGCGGCCGCCTGCTCAATGGAGAGCGTTCCTGATGTCGATCCTCTCCGACCGCTGGATTCGCGAGCAGGCCCAGAGCAATGGTATGATCGAGCCGTTCGTGGAATCGCAGCGCCGCGAGGGCTGCATTTCCTATGGCCTCTCCTCCTACGGCTATGACGCGCGCGTCGCCGACGAGTTCAAGATCTTCACCAATGTCGACAGCGCCGTCGTCGACCCCAAGGATTTCGCCGCAAACAGCTTCGTCGACCGCAAGACCGACACTTGCATCATCCCGCCGAACAGCTTCGCCCTCGCCCGCACCGTCGAATATTTCCGGGTCCCGCGCGACGTGCTCGTCATCTGCCTCGGCAAGTCGACCTATGCCCGCTGCGGCATCATCGTGAACGTGACCCCGCTCGAGCCCGGCTGGGAGGGCCATGTCACGCTGGAATTCTCCAACACCACCCCGCTTCCCGCCAAGGTCTACGCCAATGAGGGCGCCTGCCAGTTCCTCTTCCTCCAGGGCAACGAGCCCTGCGAGACCAGCTATGCCGACCGCGCCGGCAAATATATGGGCCAGCGCGGCGTGACCCTGCCGAAGCTTTGAACGAGCCAGGAGGCCGGCATGGCCCGGGAGACGCTTGTCGCGGTTCTTGAAGATGCCCGTGCCTTGCTGGCCCGCGACGGCAATGATTTCAGCTGGTCCGGCTGGGCCGACCGGGATCAGGCGATCGCCGAGCTCGATCTCATCCTCGACCGGCTCGTCGCCGGGCTGCCGATCCGGCCGGCGGCGGCGGTGCTGCTGTTCCTGCCGACCGGGCCGCTGCAGGAGGTGAGCATCTCCAGCGGCTGGGGCGATGCGTTTATCGACCTCGCCCGCCGCTTCGACAGCGCGATCGCGGACCTGTAGCCGCGTGGCGGGGAGCGTCGATCCGGCCGCCTTCATCCGCGCCAACCTGCCGGTCGCGCCCGTGCCCGGCATTCCCGAAATCCGGCTGCACAAGGCCATGCCGTCGAGCGGTCTCGCCCGGCTGGCCGAACAGGACCCGGACTTCGGCTCGCCTTACTGGGCCCATCATTGGGCCGGCGGCCTCGCGCTGGCCCGCTATGTGCTCGACCATCCGGAGCGTGTTGCCGGCCGCCGCGTGCTGGATCTCGGCGCGGGCTCGGGCCTGGTCGCCATCGCCGCCGCCAAAGCGGGCGCCGGCGCCGTGCTCGCGGCCGAGACCGACCCTTATGCGATCGCCGCCCTCGGCCTGAACCTCGCGCTGAACCAGGTGCCGGCCGACATCCTCCACGCCGATCTCCTTGGCAGCGATCCGCCCGACGTCAGCCTCATTCTGGTCGGCGACCTCTTCTACGCCGGCGACCTCGCCGCCCGCGTCACCGCCTTTCTCGACCGCTGCGTCGGGCGCGGGATCGAGGCGCTCGTGGGCGATCCCTGGCGCGCGCCCTTGCCGCTGCCACGCCTCACCGAGCTGGACCGTTACGAGGTGGCCGAAGCCGGGCCGCACACCACCCGCCCGGGCGGCGTCTTCGCCTTCCGCTAGAACATCCCGTCCGGCTGCGGCCCGTCATCGTCCATCCCGCCGGGTGTGACTTCGTCGTCGTCGGGTTTCGACTTGTCCGGGTCGTCGTCGGGCGGCTGCGCGGGCCGGGTCACGGGCGGGCGCGGCGGACGTGGCGGCAAGGCCGCGGCCGGGGGCGGGGTCGGAAGAGACGCCGCGGCAGGCGGAGGCGGTGGGGGCGCCATTGTGCGCATCGGCGCCGGCCGTCCCCGCTCGCGCAACCGCATGGGCTCGGGCCGCATCGCGCCGGGCGGGAGAGCGATGATCGTGCCGGCATCGATGCTCCGCGGATCGCGGCCGGGATTCGCGGCCTGCAGCGCCGCGACCGATGTCCGGGCCCAGCGCGCCAGCGAATAGAAGGTGTCGCCCGCCTGGAACACATAGACATTGTCGACCCTCCGGACCTCGACCCGCTCGGCGGGGCGCGGCGGCGGCGACGGGCCGGAGCGATCCGGCCGTGTCCGCAGCAGCGGCGACGGCAGCAACGGGCGAGCCGGCCGTGGCGGCGCGGCCTCGGGCGGCCTGGGCGGCGCTGCGGCCGCAACGGGCACGCGCTGCCGGACTCGGCGCTCGTCCGCGAAGCCCGGAATGATCAGCGCCTGCCCGGCCGCGAGCCGCGGCGGCTGGCCGAGCCTGTTTTCCTGCACGAGCTCAATGACGCTGGTCTCGCAGCGCCGGGCGATCGAATAGAGCGTATCGCCCCGGGCCGCGGTGAAGCCGCCGCCGCAGCCCCGCCCGGGCCCGGCGGGCGCGCCCGAGGCGTGCGGCAGCGACCCGGCGGGAGGCGACCCGTCGGCGGCGGCGACCAGCAGCAGGGAAAGGCAGACGGCGAGCGAGCGACTCATGGCGTCCTCCATCCGGAGAATTAACCATGTTCGCTAACGTCTTGCCGCTTGGCAACCGGTCGCGGGACGGGTTGCCTGCGACTGTCCCTTTCCCGGACTTGCCCGCGCCTCCGCCTCCTTCTCCTTCGAGTCCACCCGGCGGGCATGCCGGCGCGGCTATCCGAACCCGCGCTCCGGCGATCACCTCGGCCGGAACGCGTCGCAGCTCGAGACCGATTGTCCGCGCCGGTGGCTGCGGCCATTCTCCAGCGTATCGATCCGGACGGTCCGCCCTTCGCTCATCACCCCGTTGCCGCCGGCCCGCGCCCCGCAATAGCCGCGGAAAAAGTATCTGTTGATCACCTCCGGCGTATATTGCCGCCGCCAGCCGGTGGTGCCGTCGAAGGTTACGACCAGCTCATCGCCCTCGACCCGGGCTGAAGCGAAGCGGACGGGGCCGCTTCGGGCGCCGGCAAACTGGCGCTCGACGCTCCGGGCGGTGGACTGGAGAATGATATGGGAGGTCGTGACGGCCGGGCAGGCGGTCAGGGTCACCGCGACCGGGGCGCTCTCGCCCGAGATCTCGGTCCGGAGCGCGCGGCCCTCGCCGAAGAAGCTGTCGCCACCCCGACTGCAGATCCCGAGTCCAATCAGCTCGGCGAGCTCCTCCATCGTGAAGAGGTCGCGCACCTCCCGCGGGGCCCGCAGCCCGAGGACCAGCGTCCGGCCCTCCACATGGGCTTCAACCAGCGTCATGCTGCTGCCGATCGGCGCGCCGATCCCGGCCCGGGCGTTGGCGAGAACGCGGTCCAGCACCGGGTCTTCCTGGGCCAGAGCGGGGCTGGCGGCGGCGGCGAGCAGGAGGCCGAGGGGAAGCAGACGGCGGATCATCGCCGAACCATATGTCCGGCCCCGCCCCCGCACAACCGCATGTTCAGCGCCGCCGCCCCTGGTGCCTGATGTTCGCCGGCCGCCCCCTCTTGCCCTGCATCCGCCGCCCCGGCCGGCCGTCGCGCGGCCGCGGTATCCGTCCGGCGCCGGGTGCCGCGTCGGGCAGCTCGAAGCGTAGGCCTCCGGTCACCGGGCTGGCCTCGGCAAGCCTGAGCGTCAGCCGCTGCCCCAGCGTATAGGCTTCCCCGCTCTCCTCACCGGTCAGGCTCTGGCTCGCTTCGTCATAGCGATAATATTCGCGGCCGAGCGTCGCCGCCGGCACCAGCCCGTCGCCGCCCAATTCCTCGACCGTGGCGAAGAAGCCGAAGCTCTGCACGCCGGTGATCCGGCAGGGCAGCAATTCGCCGACCTTCTCGCTGAGATAGGCCGCGACATAGCGGTCGATCGTGTCCCGCTCGGCCTCCATCGCCCGCCGCTCGAGATTGGAGATCAATTCGCCGGTCACCGCCATCGACGCGGCCTCCTCGTCGGTCAGTCCGCCCTCGCCGAGCCCGTAAGCGCGCACCAAGGCCCGGTGCACGAGCAGGTCCGCATAACGGCGGATCGGCGAGGTAAAATGGGCGTAGGAGCCGAGCGCCAGCCCGAAATGACCGTGATTCTGCGGCGCATAATAGGCCTGGGTCTGGGTCCGAAGCACCTGCTCCATCACCTGCGGCCGGTAATCCTCGTCGCCCAGCCGCGCGAGGATGTGATTGAACGTCGCCGGCTTCACCACCTGCCCCAGCGCGAATTCGATCCCGAAGGTCTTCAGATAATCCTTGAGCGCGACCAGTTTCTCCCGGCCCGGCGGTTCGTGGACGCGGTACATGACCGGCGCCTTCTTCGCCTCCAGCGCCTTGGCCGCCGCGACATTGGCCGCGATCATATAATCCTCGATCAATTTGTGCGCGTCGAGCCGCTCGCGCGGCGCCACCGACAGGATCCGGCCCTTCTCGTCGAGCATCACCCGCCGCTCGGGCAGGTCCAGCTCCAGCGGCGCCCGCTTCGCCCGCGCCCGGGTGAGCGCGCGCCAACAGGCCCAGAGCGGGAGCAGCGCATCCATCACCTCGCTGTCGATCTCGGGCATCGAGCATGGCGACGAGGCCACCTCCACCTTCGCCTCGTCCGCGGCGATCGCCGCCTGCGCGTCCTCATAGGCGATGTTCGCCCGGATGCGGACGCGGGCGCGGCTGAATCGCCACGATTTGAGCTCCCCGTCCTTCGTCACCTGCAAATGGCAGGCGAGCGCCGCCCGGTCCTCGCCCTGCTTCAGCGAGCAGATGTCGGCGGAAAGCTCCTCAGGCAGCATCGGCACCACCCGGTCCGGGAAATAGACGCTGTTCCCGCGCCTGCGCGCTTCCCGGTCCAGGGCCGAGCCCGGCCGCACGTAAAAGCTCACATCGGCGATCGCGACCAGCGCCTTCCAGCCGCCGGCATTCTTCGGATCGTCATCCGCGCTCGCCCAGACCGCATCGTCATGGTCCCGCGCATCGGCCGGGTCGATCGCGACGATCGGGAGGTGGGTCAGATCCTCCCACGCGCCGAGCTGCTGCTTCGCCACCCGGGCCGCCTCGGCAATCACGTCCTCGCCGAACACATCCGGAATGCCGTGCTTGTGGATTGCGATCAGGCTGAAGCTGCGTGGCGCGAAGGGATCGCCGAGGATCCGGTCCACCCGCGCGGTCAGCCGCGGCGGTCGCCCGACCTTCTCGGCCAGCACCAGATCGCCGACCCGCGCCTCGCCGAGGTCCGAAATGGGCAGCTCGCGCCGCTCCTTCTTCTCCACCGGCCGCAGCCAGTGCCCCGCGCCTTCCTCGTGGACCACGCCCAGCACCAGCTCGCTGCCGCGCAGGAGCTTTTTCATCGGATGCGCGACCCAGCCCCGCGGCCCCTCCTCGTTGCGCGCGAGAATCCGGTCGCCGACGCCGAGCGCGGCGGCGCGCGGCCCCTTGCGCTCCATCACCCTGAGCCGCGGCGGCTCGCCTTCCGCCTCCCAGCGCTCCGGCACCGCCCAGGCCTTGCCGCTGTCGTCCACGTCGACGACCCGAAGCACCGTCACCTTCGGCACCCCGCCAAGCTTGTGGAAGGCCCGCCCGGCCCCGGCGTCGATCAGCCCCTCGTCGCCCATGTCGCGGAGCAGCCGCTTCAGCGCGATCTTCTCCTCGCCCTTCACCCCGAACGCCTTCGCGATCTCGCGCTTGCCCGCCGGCACGTCGGAGGACTGGATGAAGGCCAGCACCTGCGCCCGCGTGGGCAGGCCGCCTTTGACCGGTTTTTTCGCCACGTCGTTCCTATTGCCCCGCCGGCGCGGCGGGCGCGGGCGACGGCACCGGCCGGAACGCCCCGCCCGGCACCGCGGACGCCACCGGGCTCTCCGACCCGTCCGCCGCGACCGAGGACACCCCGAACACCCAGTCGTCGACGCGGACGTGGGGAAGACTGATGTTGTAGGTCTCTCCTAGCTGCTCCGGGCGGCACCCCCCCGGGTCACATCCCGTGACAACGACGCGCTGCGCGCTGCGGTCGTCAGCGCGCAGGCTCTGCTCCCAGGTTGAGGCGTCGGTCCGGCGCCACCTGACCATATAGGAAGCGGCGCCCGGCACCGGTCGCCAGGTAATATGCGTATCCGTCGACACCGCCCCCTCCACCACCGGCTCCGGCGGCATCGGCGCGCGCGCCAGCGCGGCCAAAGCGGCGACGTTCAGCTGGGTCACCTTCCGCAAATAGGGGAAGTCCATATGGTCGATCGTGTCGCCATAGACGGTGCCGTTCTCGGTCCTCAGATCCTGGTGCTGCCAGTTGTAATTCTCGACCGCGACGGTGAAGCGCACCGCCGGGAAGCCGGCGTTCAAAAACTCCGTATGATCCCCGCCCCGCCCGAACCGGTCGTTCCGCCAGATCGGCCGCACGTCGAGCCCGATCCGCAGCTCGTCCGCCAAAGTGTCGAGAAAGCGCGACAGATTGCGTCCGGGCGAGTCATTCTCCCCGCCGAGGCTCCTGACCTGCGCCCGGATCTGGTCGCCGCCCTGCCAGCGCAGCCCCTCGGAGAAAACCCGCACATGCGCATCGTCGCAGACCCCGTCCGACCCGCAGCTGTTGCCGACGATGTCGTTGTTGAGATTGGCCTCGACCTGCCAGCCCTGCGCGCGCGCATAATCGGCGAGGATCTTGCCGCCGTTCAGCCCCTGCTCCTCGCCCGAAAGCGCCGCATAGACGATCGTCCCCGCGAAACGGTGCCGCGAGAGCACCCGCGCCGCCTCGATCACCGCGGCGGTGCCGGAGCCGTCGTCATTCGCCCCCGGCGCGTCCGCGGTCGCGTTCATCGGATCGCTGACCCGGCTGTCGATATGGCCGGTGATGATCACCACCCGGTTCGGGTCCCCGGTCCCGCGCTGGATGGCGACCACATCCTCGACCAGAGTCGGGGTCGGAATCCGCCTGTTGGTCACCGTGTCGCCGGGCCGCACGATCGTCAGGCAGCCGCCGCACTCGCGTGAGATCCGCTGGAACTCCGCCTGCGTCCAGTCCAGCGCCGCGCCGATCCCGCGCGTCCGGCTGCCCCGCGCCGAGAGCGTATGCCGCGTCCCGAAGCCGACCAGCCGCTGCACCGTCTCGCGGAGCCTCTGTTCGGACACATAACCGGCGAGCTCGCGGAGCGACGGGGGCGGCGGCGCCGGCTGGGCGGACGCGGCGGCGGCGAGCAGGAGGAGCATGGTCATGGCCGGCACCGATACGCCTTTCCCGCCCGAATTCCAGCGCCTGATCGAACCGCGCCCCGCCTTGGTCGAAAGCGGTGCGCGGATCGGGAGGGCGTATGCGTAGGCCGCAACAAGAGAGTCATCCCGGACTTGATCCGGGATCCATGAACATGGTGCGTGCAGGTTCTCGCAATCCCTGTTCATGGATCCTGACTTTCGTCAGGATGACGAGAGGAGAATGGAAACGATGACCCGCTTGCTCGCCGCCGTCGCCGCCCTGATCCTCCTCGTCGCGCCGGCCGCGGGCGCGCAATCCGCGCAGGCGAATGCCGAATCCCTCCTCGCCGCCGACCGCGCCTTCGCTGCCGCGGCCGCCACCGCCCCGACCCCCGCCGACGCCCTCGCCGCCATGTTCGACGCCGAGGTGGTCGTCCCCGGCGGCCCGGACCTCACCATCGGCCGCGACGCCGCCCTCGCCGCCTTCCGCGCCGCCCCCGCCTGGCAGTCCGGCACGGTCAGCTGGCGCCCGGTCCGCGGCGGCGTCTCGGCGGACGGCACGCAGGGCTTCACTTATGGCTATCTGACCGTCACCGCCGGCGATCCCGCCCGCCGCGAGCGCAAATATCTCGCTTACTGGGTCCGCCGCCCGGCAGGCTGGCGCGTCGCCGCCTACCGCCAGATCCCGCTCCAGCCCGGCGGCACGCCAAGCGAGGCGCAGCCGCCCTTGCTCCCCGCCTTCGCCGCCGCGCCCAATGCCGATCCCACTGTCAGCGCCCGCCACCAGACCAGCCTCGCCGCCGCCGAGCAGGCCTTCTCCGACCGCGCGCAGCGTATCGGCCTCGCCGCCGCCTTCCGCGAATATGGCCATCCGGAGGCGGTCAATCTTGCGGCCGGCAATGCCGCCTTCGTCACCGGCGGCGCCGCGATTTCCGGCAGCGTCGACAATGGCGAGACGACCAGCCCGGTCCGCTGGTCCACCACCCGCGCCCTCGCCGCTTCCTCCGGCGACCTCGGCGTCTCCATGGGCGTCATCCGCCGCAACACCCCCGGCACCGACGGCCGCCCGGACAGCTTCTCCTTCTTCACCGTGTGGCGGCGGGATACGCCAGACGGTGAGTGGCGGTATTTGGCTGAGTAGAGCCTAGAGGCACGTGCCCCATTCCACCGGCGGCGAGGTGGCAAGCAACCGGTCCGTGTCTCGGCGAAGCTGTTCGGGTGAAACCCGCGACGCAGCATCCGCATAGAAGTGCAGGGCAACCGCATCGCACCTCCGGGCGTCGTTCTCGATCTGCCGCGCCCGGTAACTGGCCATGAGAGCCGCACCTTGTGGCGACTGGCGCCGCGCATAATCCTCAATGCGCTCCACGGAATAGGCCAGCGCTTCTTCCATCCTCGCATCGCGGGGGCCCGGACATCTCCGGCCAGTTTCGAGAACAGTCGCCTGGATCGCCCAGTCACAGATCAATCCGGTCCCCGAGCCCGCTGCGCCGTGCATCACGATCGGTGGGTTCTCCACCTGGGCGGCGCCCGGCGCAGAGATCATGGCTAAGGCCGCGATCAGAACCCATTTCATCCCGTCTACCCTCCCACCACCTCCTGCTCGATCGCGCCGAAGATGCTGCGTCCCTCCGCATCCTCCATCCAGATCCGCACCGTGTCGCCGGCCTTGAGGAAGGGCGTCGCCGCGGCGCCGTCGAGGATCGTCTCCACCGTGCGCACCTCCGCCAGGCAGGAATAACCCCGCCCGCCGCGGTCCACCGGCTTGCCCGGCCCGCCGTCGGCATCCCGGTTGGAGACGGTGCCCGAGCCCACAATCGTGCCGGCGCCGAGGTTCCGCGTCTTCGCCAGATGCGCGACCAGGGTGCCGAAATCGAAGGTCATGTCCTCGCCGGCATCCGCTCTCCCGAACGCCTGGCCGTTGAGATCGACCTTCAGCACGCCGCTGAGCTTGCCCAGCTTCCAGGCATCGCCAAGCTCATCCGGCGTCACGAACACCGGCGACAGCGCCGAGGCCGGCTTGGACTGCAGAAACCCGAAGCCCTTGCCGAGCTCGGCCGGGATCAAATTCCGCAACGACACGTCGTTCACCAGCCCGATCAGCTTGATATGGTCCAGCGCCTCCAGCGCCGAAACGCCGCGCGGCACGTCGTCGGTCACCACCACGATCTCCGCCTCGAGGTCGCAGCCCCAGGCCTCGTCCGCCAGCGGGATCGGATCGCGCGCGCCCAGCATCTCGTCCGAGCCGCCCTGATACATGAGCGGGTCGGTCCAGAAGGTGACCGGCATCTCCGCCCCGCGTGCCTTCCGCACCAGTTCGACATGGTTCACATAGGCCGAGCCGTCCGCCCATTGATAAGCCCGCGGCAGCGGCGCATCCGCCTGCCGCTCGTGGAAGCGCTCGCGCGGGATCACCCCATGTTCGAGGTCGGTCGCCAGCAATTCCAGCTGCGGCGCAATTCGCGCCCAGTCGTCCAAAGCCGCCTGCAGGGTCGGGGCGAGATGCGAGGCGTCCGCGCACCAGGCCAGATCGCGGCTGACCACGACCAGCCGCCCGTCACGCCCGCCTTTCAGGGAACCCAATTTCATCGATCCTCCAATCGTCATCCTGACGAAAGTCAGGATCCATGAACATGGTGTTGGAACATTCTCGCAATCCGTGTTCATGGATCCCGGATCAAGTCCGGGATGACGCTCCGTCTGGCCCCGCACTGGCATTTCCCTTCACCCTTGGCTAGTGGCGGCCTACATATCGAACGCGGCGCTGTCGGCCGCGGCCAGGAGCTTTCGCATGGGCAAGCATGAAACCATCGTCGCCGACGACGAGACCGCGGCCGCCGCCGCCGAAATCGCCGGCCTGATCGCGCGGGCGCGCAAGGCGCAGGCGGAGATCGAGCATGCCTCGCAGGCGCGCGTCGACGAGCTGACCCGCGCCATGGTCTGGTCGGTGGCCCGCCCGGGCACCGCCGAGGAGATTGCCCGCCACACCGTCGAGGAAACCCAGCTCGGCAATTATGACGGCAAATTCCTCAAAATCTCGCGCAAGACCCGCGCCGCGCTGATGGACATTATCGACGACAAGTCGGTCGGCGTGATCGAGGAATATCCCGAGCGCGAGATCACCGTCTTCGCCAAGCCCGTCGGCGTGATCGGCGCGCTCTCGCCCTCTACCAATCCCGAGGCGACCCCGGTGATCAAGGCGATCAACGCGGTCAAGGGCCGCAACGCGATCGTCATCGCCCCCCATCCCCGCGCCAGGCTCACCAACAAATTGGTCGTCGACAAGATGCGCGAGGCGCTCGTCAAAATGGGCGCGCCGGCCGATCTCGTCATCGCGATCGAGACACCCACGCTCGAGAAGACGAACCAGTTGATGAAGCAATGCGACCGCGTCCTCGCCACCGGCGGCGGCCCGATGGTGAAGGCGGCTTATTCGAGCGGCACGCCCGCGCTCGGCGTCGGCGCCGGCAATGCGGTGATCACGGTCGACGAGAGCGCCGATCTTGACGACGCGGCCGAGAAGATCCGCATCTCGAAGACGCTCGATCAGGCCGCCTCCTGCTCGTCGGACAATAGCGTCCTCCTCGTCGATGCGATCCACGACGAGATGCTCGCCAAATTGCAGGAGAAAGGCGGGCTCGTCCTCGACGACGCGCAAAAGGCGAAGCTCCAGGCCGTGCTCTGGGTCGACGGCGCGCTCAACGCGAAGATCGTCGCCCAGCCGCCCGAGGCGATCGCCGCCATGGCCGGCTTCGACATTCCCGAGGGCACCAAATTCTTCATCATCCCCGAAACCGGCACCGGCCCGGACTATCCCTTTTCGGGCGAGAAGCTGACCGTCACCATGACGCTCTATCGCGTCGCCGACATCGACGCGGCGATCGCGATGACCAACCGGATCCAGGCTTATCAGGGCCAGGGCCACAGCTGCGGCATCTATTCGCGCTCGAACGCCAACATCATGAAGCTGGCCGAGGCCACCCGCACCTGCCGGGTGATGGTCAACCAGCCCCAGTCCGCATCGAACAGCGGCAATTTGTGGAACGGCATGCGCCAGACCTTCTCGCTCGGCTGCGGCTCGTGGGGCGGCACCGGCACCAGCAACAACATCAACTGGCGCGACCTGATCAACGAGACCTGGGTGTCGAAGCCGCTGGCCGTGCCGAAGACCTTGCCGAGCGACGAGGCGCTGTTCGGCGACGTGATCGAGAAGCTGGGCTGACCCGGGCCCGTCGCCGGGATCGCGCCCGTCTGACGAAGTCAGGATGAATCAGGTTCGGCGAGAGGCTATGAGGAGCGCTATGACTCGCAGCCTGCTCCTCGCGCTTCTCGCGGCTCTCTCCCCGACCGCCCCCGCGCTCGCCCAGCAGACCTTCACCGTGCCCCCGCCGCCGGCGAGCGACATGCTGGCCGGCCCGCTCGACTTCTGCGCGGAGGAGTTCTCGGTGCGGCTGGAGCGGGATGAGTCGATGGAATGGACCCCGACGACGCCCGGCCATGTCAGCTACACGATGAAGAGCGGCCCGATCGCAGCTGTCATCGCCCGCAATGCCGGCCGCAGGCTCCCGCCCGAGGCGGAAATGACGCCGCTCAGCCTGCCTTTGTCGCCGGTCAGCCGCCGGCGCGTCTTCGCCATGCCGGAGCTTACGGAGACGGACCGCGACGGCAATACGCGCTCGCTCGTCACCTTCGGCATCGAATATCTCCTGTTCGGCGAGGCGGCGAATGATTCTCCGGTGCGCGTGCTCGCCTTCGAGCAGGACCAGCATTTCGAAATCCCCTTCGTCGACCGGATCGATCCCCGCCCGATGACCGAGCGGCGCTGCACGCCGAGCCGCTCCGATCCTGCGCTCGCCCGCCGCATCGCCCATATTCCCGGCGGCCGGTGATGCAGCGATTTCTGCTGGCTTTCCTTGCCCTCTTGGCCCTCGCCGCCGCCCCGGCGCAGGCGCAGAGGCGCATCGCCTTCAGCTTCGACGACGTGCCGCGGCGCCCCGGCGGGTTCATGACCGTCGAGGAGCGCACCCCGCGGCTGATCGCGGCCCTGCGCCGCTCGGGCATCCGCCAGGCCGCCTTCTTCATCAATCCGGGCCATCTCGCCGAGCCCTTCGGTGCCGGCGGCGAGGCGCGGATCCTTGCCTATGTCCGCGCCGGCCACGTCATCGCCAATCACAGCTTCAGCCATCCCTCGCTCAGCCAGGTCGGCGCCGAGGCCTATCTCGCCAATATCGACCAGGCGACGGCGTGGCTCGAACATCGGCGCGGCTACCGGCCCTGGTTCCGCTATCCCTATCTCGACGAAGGCACGCGCGGCCAGCCGGACATGAGCGTGCGCGACGCGGTCCGCGCCGGCCTCGCGCAGCGCGGCCTGCTCAACGCCTATATCACCGTCGACACCTATGACTGGCTGCTCGACAGCATTGCCGGCCAGGCGCGCACGGCCGGCCAGAATCTCGACATGGATGCGCTGCGCGATCTCTACGTGCAGATCGTCGTCGAGACCGCCGAATTCCAGGACCGGCTCGCCCGCGAAACACTGCACCGCCAGCCCATTCAGGTCCTGCTGATGCACGAGACCGATCTGGAGACGATGTTCCTGCCCGACGCGGTCCGCGCGCTCCGCGCCCGCGGCTGGCGGATCGCGACCATGGACGAGGCCTATGCCGATCCCATCGCCCGGATCGCGCCGGATGCGCGCTATCTCGGTGGCGGCCGCATCGCCGCCATCGCCGCCGCCGCCGGCCGCCCGGTCCGCGAGCTGATCCCGCCGCTCAACGAGGAGGCGAATCTGCAGCGCCTTTTCAACGAGCGCGTCTTGCATCAAGGCACCAACCCGTGACTCAGAACATTATCAAGGCGGCGCGACGCGCCCGGAGACAACAATGAAGGCTTTGGTCAAGAAGGAACGGGCGCGCGGCCTGTGGCTCGAGGACGTTCCCGAGCCGGAAGCGGGCGCCAACGACGTCAAGATCGCGGTGAAGCGGACCGCGATCTGCGGCACCGATCTGCACATCTACAAATGGGACGAATGGGCGCAGAAGACGATTCCCGTCCCCATGGTCGTCGGCCACGAATTCGTCGGCGAGATCGTCGAGGTCGGCGACAATGTGAACGATTATGCCCCGGGCATGATCGTCTCGGGCGAGGGCCATATCGTCTGCGGCCGCTGCCGCAACTGCATGGCCGGCCGCCGCCACCTCTGCCCCTATACGAGCGGCGTCGGCGTCAACCGGCCGGGCTGCTTCGCCGAATATGTCGTCATCCCCAACGCCAATGTCTGGCACCATGCCGACGGCATCGATCTCGACATCGCCTCGATCTTCGACCCCTATGGCAACGCCACCCATACGGCGCTGCAATGGGACCTGATCGGCGAGGACGTCTTGATCACCGGCGCCGGCCCGATCGGCGCGATGGCGGCGGCGATCTGCCGCCATGTCGGCGCCCGCCACGTCGTCATCACCGACGTCAACGATTACCGGCTGGAGCTGGCGAAGACGCTCGGCGCCACCCGCACGGTCAACGTCACCCGCGAGAAGCTGCAGGACGTCCAGAAGGAGCTCGGCATGACCGAGGGCTTCGACGTCGGCCTCGAAATGTCCGGCAACCCGAGCGCCTTTCGCGAGATGCTCGACAACATGGCCCATGGCGGCAAGATCTCGATGCTCGGCATCCCCGAGAGCGAGGTCGCGATCGACTGGAACAAGGTCGTCTTCAACATGCTCACCCTGAAGGGCATTTACGGGCGCGAGATGTTCGAGACCTGGTACAAGATGGCGACGATGATCCAGTCCGGGCTCGATCTCGCCCCGATCATCACCCACCGCCTGCCCTATACGGACTTCGAGGCCGGCTTCGAGGCGATGCTGCAGGGCGGCACCGGCAAGGTCGTGCTCAACTGGGAGTGAGGAATCCTCCCCTGCATTTGCAGGGGAGGGGGACCATGCGAAGCATGGTGGAGGGGCCACTTAAGCCCTAAGAAGCCCCTCCCCCGCGTTTCACGCGGTCCCCCTCCCCTCGAAATCGAGGGGAGGATCAGGAGACAGGAATGTACGGCGACTATCAGCAGCACCTCCAGGCCGAGCTGGACGGGATCCGCGAGGCCGGTTTCTACAAGACCGAGCGGGTGATCACGACGCCGCAGGGCAGCCACGTTCACGTCGCCACCGGCGAGGACGTGATCAACCTCTGCGCCAACAATTATCTCGGCCTCGCCCAGGACCCGCGCGTCAACGCCGCCGCCAGAGAGGGCCTCGAACGCTGGGGCTATGGCATGGCCTCGGTCCGCTTCATCTGCGGCACGCAGAGCGTGCACAAGCAGCTCGAGGACCAGCTCTCGGCCTGGCTGGGGACCGAGGACACGATCCTCTACCCCTCCTGCTTCGACGCCAATGGCGGCCTGTTCGAGACATTGCTCGGGGCCGAGGACGCGGTCATCTCGGACGAGCTGAACCACGCCTCGATCATCGACGGCGTCCGCCTCTGCAAGGCGCAGCGCTACCGCTACAAAAATGCCGACATGGCCGATCTGGAGGCGCAGCTGCAGGCGGCCGACGCGGCCGGCGCGCGCTTCAAGCTGATCGCCACCGACGGCGTCTTCTCGATGGACGGCTATATCGCCCCGCTCGCGGCGATCTGCGACCTCGCGGAGAAGTACAATGCGCTCGTCCATGTCGACGACAGCCACGCCACCGGCGTGGTCGGCGCCGGCGGCCGCGGCACGCCCGAACATTGCGGGGTGATGGACCGGATCGACATCGTCACCGGCACGCTCGGCAAGGCGCTCGGCGGCGCCTCGGGCGGCTTCACGGCGGCAAAGCAGGAGATCGTCGACCTCCTCCGCCAGCGCTCGCGCCCCTATCTCTTCTCCAACACCGTCGCCCCGGCGATGGTCGCGGGCGCCGCCAAGGCGGTCGAACTCGCCGCCGCCGGCCAGGACCTGCGCGCCCAGCTGCGCGACAATATGCGCTTCTTCCGCGAGGGCCTGACCGAGGCCGGCTTCGAATTGCTGCCGGGCGATCACCCGATCATCCCGGTCATGCTCCACGACGCCCGCCGCGCCGCCGCCCTCGCCGAGGCGTTGCTCGCGAAAGGCGTCTACGTGATCGCCTTTTCCTACCCCGTCGTCCCCAAAGGCAAAGCCCGCATCCGCACCCAGATCAGCGCGACCCATACGCGCGACGAGCTGGAGCGGGCGGTGAAGGCCTTCGCCGAGGCCGGAAGCGCGCTGTCGTAGGGAAGTTAGCTGCGTCATCCTGACGAAAGTCAGGACCCATGAACACGGAGCGGCTCCAGTCCGCAAAGTCCGTGTTCATGGCTCCCGAATCAAGTTCGGGATGACGGATGAGGAGGCAACGGGTTGAACCCCAATCCGATCGCCCGGTCCTCCCAGAACGGATTGCCCTCCTCGATCAGCGCGATCTTCCAGGCTCGTCGCCACGCCTTGAGCTGCTTTTCGCGCGCGATGGCGGTGTACATGTCGTCGAACATCTCGAAGTGGACGAGTCTCCAGACGGCATATTTAGAGGTGAAACCCGGCGTCGCTCCCGTCCGGTGCTGATGAAGCCGCGCCATCAGATCGGATGTCACACCGATATAGATCGTCCCGTTCCGCCGGCTGGCAAGCATGTAGACGCATGGCTCTCTCGCCATGATCTCCCTCCCGTCATCCTGACGAACGTCAGGATCCATGAACACGGAGATAGCGAGTTCTCATTGTCCGTGTTCATGGATGCTGGATCAAGTCCAGCATGACGGTATAGAGCGCCCCCATGAGCCAGTTCGACCTCACCGACGAGCAGCGCCAGATCCAGGAGATGGCGCAGCAATTCACCGCGGATGCGATCACGCCCCATGCCGCCGAATGGGACGAGAAGCATATCTTCCCGCGCGACACGATCCGCCAGGCGGCGGAGCTCGGCTTTGGGTCGATCTACGTCTCCGAGGAATCCGGCGGGATCGGCCTCGGCCGGCTCGAAGCGGCCTTGATCATGGAGGCGATGGCCTATGGCTGCCCCTCCACCAGCGCGTTCATCTCGATCCACAACATGACCGCCTGGATGATCGACCGCTTCGGCTCGCAGGCGGTGAAGGACAAATATCTCCCCGAGATGGTGACGATGGCGCGGATCGGCTCCTATTGCCTGACCGAGCCCGGCTCCGGCTCCGACGCTGCCGCGCTGAAGACCAGGGCGGTCCGCGACGGCGACCATTATGTCGTCACCGGCTCCAAGGCCTTCATCTCCGGCGGCGGCGAGAATGAGAATTACATCTGCATGGTCCGCACCGGCCCAAATACTCCTGAGGGCAACGGGCCGAAGGGCATTTCCTGCCTGGTGATCGAGAAGGAGATGGCGGGCGTCTCCTTCGGCGCGCAGGAGAAGAAGCTCGGCTGGCACTCCCAGCCCACCGCCCAGGTCAATTTCGATGGCGTCCGCGTGCCGGTCGAGAACCTTGTCGGCGGCGAGGGCGAGGGCTTCCGCATCGCGATGATGGGCCTCGACGGCGGCCGCCTCAACATCGGCGCCTGCAGCCTTGGCGGCGCCCAGCGCTGCCTCGACGAGGCGGTCAATTACACGAAGGAGCGCAAGCAGTTCGGCGCGGCGATCGCCGATTTCCAGAACACCCAGTTCATGCTCGCCGACATGGAAACCGAGCTGCAGGCCGCGCGCATGCTGCTCTACGCTGCCGCGGTGAAGGTCACCGAAAATGCGCCGGACAAGACGAAGTTCGCGGCCATGGCCAAGCGCCTCGCCACCGACAGCGGCTCCTCGATCGTCGACCGCGCCCTGCAACTGCACGGCGGCTACGGCTATTTGCAGGATTATCCGATCGAGCGCTTCTGGCGCGACCTCCGCGTCCACTCGATCCTCGAGGGCACCAACCAGGTCATGCGCATGATCGTCGGCCGCGAGCTGACGCGGCAGTGACCGACTCCATCATCGCCCGTGTCGAGGGGCGCACGGGCCGCATCAGTCTCAATCGCCCCAGGGCGATCAATGCGCTCGATCTCGACATGGTCCGCGGGATCACCGCGGCGCTGCAGGAATGGCAGCAGGATCCGGCGGTGAAGCTGATCCTGATCGATCATCATGAGGGCCGCGGCTTCTGCGCCGGCGGCGACGTCGTCACCATCGCGAAGAGCGCCGAGGGCCATGGCGAGGCGGGCCGTGCCTTCTTCTTCGACGAATATCGGATGAACCACCTCATGTACACCTACCCCAAGCGCGGGGTCGTGTTCATGGACGGGATCACCATGGGCGGCGGCGTCGGCATTTCCTGCCCCTGCAAATACCGGATCGCGACCGAGCAGACCGTCTTCGCCATGCCGGAGACCTCGATCGGCCTGTTTCCGGACGTCGGCGGCGGCCGCTATCTCTCACGACTGCGCGGTCGCATCGCCCAGTTCCTCGCCTTGACCGGCGCCCGGCTCGACGGCGCTGAATGCGTCGCTTTGGGCCTCGCCACCCACTACATCCCCTCCGACCGGCTGGAGGAGGTCAAAGCCCAGCTCGTCGAGGTCCCCGAGCATGTCGAGGCGATTCTCCGCAAGGCCAGCATCGAGCCGCCCGCGGCCCGGATCGCCGGCAATTATGCCGCGATCGACCGCTGGTTCGCCTCCGACCGCTATGAAGACATCCTCGCCGCGCTCGAAGCGGACGGCTCGGACTGGGCGCAGAAGGAGCTGGCCACGCTCCGCAGGAAATCGCCCACCGCCTGCAAGGTTTCGCTGCGTCTGCTCGTCGAGAGCCCCCTGCAATTCCACTTCCTCGACGAGATGCGCATGGAATATGCCGTCGTCGTGCGCATGTTCCGCCATCCCGACTTCATCGAGGGCGTCCGCGCCGTGCTGATCGACAAGGACAATGCGCCGAAGTGGAACCCGCCGACCCCCGAAGGCGTCACCGACGCGATGATCGACCATATTTTCGAGCCGTTGCCCAATGGCGAGGCCTGGACCCCGCTGGGAGCCGAGGCATGACCGACAGCCGCGTCTGGCACCTCCCCGAAAGCGCCCCGCAGCCCGCCGACCTCGCCGCCGCCTGGACCCGGGTGATCGAGAACGGCATTGCCGCGATCCGCGCCGGCGCCGTCCACACCCCGTCCAGCCTCGCTTTCGATCCCACTGCCCCGGCCCGCGCCATGGCGGACTTCTCGGTCCAGCTCTGGGCCAACCCGATGGCTGTCCTGCAGGCGAGCCAGGCCGCCGCGTCGGAATGGATGGAGCTCTGGGGGGCCAGCGCCCGCCGCATGGCCGGCGCCACGGCCGAGCCGGTCATCGCTCCCGAGCGCGGCGACCGCCGCTTCGGCGATCCGGCCTGGAACGAGGATCCCGTCTTCGATTATCTGAAACAGGCCTATCTGCTCGCCAGCAAGCAGGCCGCCGAGCTCGTCTCGAAAAGCGAGGGCATAGACGAGGCCACCCGCACCCGCGCCGAATTCTACACCCGCGCTTATCTGGACGCGCTCTCGCCGGCCAATTTCGCCTTCACCAATCCGGAGGCGATCCGCCGCGCCATCGACACCGGCTCGATCAGCCTGCTCTCCGGCCTCGCCAATCTGCTCGCCGACGCCGCCACCGACGCGAAACTCCCGGTCCGCCGCGCCTCCGCCGAGTTCGAGCTCGGCCGCGACATCGCCGCGACGCCCGGCAGCGTGATCTTCCAGAACGAGCTGATGCAGCTCATCCAATATGCGCCGTCGACCGATGAGGTGCACAAGCGCCCCCTGCTCTACGTCCCGCCGCTGGTGAACAAATATTACCTGCTCGATCTCCAGCCCAAATCCTCGCTGATCCGCTGGCTGGTCGAGCAGGGCCACAGTCTCTTCGTCGTCTCCTGGGTCAATCCCGGCCCGGAGCTCGCCAGCAAGGGCCTCGACGACTATCTCGATCTCGGCCCGCTCACCGCGCTCGACGTCATCAAGCAGGCTACCGGCGAATCCGAGGTCGATCTGTTCGGCTTCTGCATGGGCGGCACCCTCGCGGCGATGGCCGCCGCCAAGAGGGGGACAGTTACTAGTAACTGTCCCCATTTCGCCTCTCCTGGTAACTGTCCCCAATTCGCCTCTTTGACCACGATCGGCTCGATGTTCGATTTCACCAATATGGGACAGTGGGCAACTTTCCGCGAACCAAAACAACTCGAACAAATGGAGCGCCATCTCGAGGCGAAGGGCGTGATGGCCGCGCACGAGCTGCAGGCGCTCTTCTCGGTGGTCCGCGCCAACGATCTGATCTGGTCGTCGGTCGTCTCCCACTACCTCCTCGACAAGGAGGTCCCGCCCTCCGACATCCTCCACTGGTTCGCCGACGGCGCCCATATCCCGAGGGCCTTCCTGCTCGACTGGACGAAGCGCATCCTCCTCGCCAACGAGCTCGCGCAGCCCGGCGCCCTCGCCTTCGCCACGCCCGCTTTGGTGATCTCGCTGAAGGACGATCATGTCTCCGCCTGGCAGGCGACCTATGACGGCGCGAAATTGCTCGGCGGCGAGACCAGCTTCCTGCTCGGCGGCTCCGGCCACAATGCCGGCGTGATCAACCCGCCCAGCGCGAACAAGCACGGCTATTGGACCAACGCCGCCATGCCCGAGACGGCGGAACAATGGCTCGAAACCGCCACCCGCCACGAAGGCTCATGGTGGCCCGAATGGCAGGCCTGGCTGGTCCGCGACGGCGCCGCCAGGGTGAAGGCCCGCAAGCCGAAAAACGAACTCGAACCCGCGCCCGGAAGCTATGTGCGGATGAGATAGGCAAAAGGGGACAGGTACTCGTACCTGTCCCCATTCCTCCTCGGAGACCCCAATGGCAGACTATCAAACCATCCTGGTCGAGCAAAACGGCGCGGTCACCCTCGTCACCCTGAACCGCCCGCAGGCCCTGAACGCGCTCAACTCGACGGTCCTCGCCGAGCTGATCCATGCCTTCGCCGCTTATGATGCCGACCCCGGCCAGCGCTGCCTCGTCCTCACCGGCAGCGGGGAGAAAGCGTTCGCCGCCGGGGCGGACATCAAGGAGATGGAGGCGCAGGGCTTCGCCGACATGTACGGCGCGAACTTCTTCGCCGGCTGGGAGAAGGTCACCGCGACCCGCAAGCCCTGGCTCGCCGCCGTGAACGGCTTCGCGCTCGGCGGCGGCTGCGAGGTCGCGATGATGGCCGATTTCATCATCGCCGCCGACACCGCCAAATTCGGCCAGCCGGAGATCAAGCTCGGCGTCGCCCCCGGCATGGGCGGCTCGCAGCGCCTGACCCGCGCGATCGGCAAGGCCAAGGCGATGGAAATGTGCCTGACCGGCCGGATGATGGGCGCCGAGGAGGCCGAGCGCGCCGGCCTCGTCGCCCGCGTCGTCCCCGCCGCCGATCTGCTCGCCGAGGCCATGAAGACCGCCGGGGCGATCGCCGCCATGGCCCCGCTCGCCGCCATCGCCAACAAGGAGATGGTCAACGCCGCCTTCGAGACCGGCCTCGCCCAGGGCATAATCTTCGAGCGCCGCCTGTTCCACGGCCTGTTCGGCAGCGAGGATCAGAAGGAAGGCATGACCGCGTTCGTCGAGAAAAGGGCGGCGAGTTGGAAAGGTCGCTAACGTCATCCTGACGAAAGTCAGGACCCATGAACACGGAGCCTGCCGGTTTGGGCAAGCCGTGTTCATGGATGCTGAATCAAGTTCAGCATGACAATTTGGGGATCGTGAGAGAGGATTAGAAATGGCACGCGTCGCATTCATCGGGCTCGGCAATATGGGCGGCGGCATGGCCGCGAACCTCGCCAAAGCGGGGCATGAGGTCGCCGCCTTCGATCTTTCCGAAGACGCGCTCGCCCGGGCCGAGGCGCGTGGCGCCGCCCGCGCCCCTTCCACCGCCGAGGCCTGCGCCGGCGCCGACGCCGTCGTCACCATGCTCCCCGCCGGCAAGCATGTCCGCGCCGTCTATGCCGAAAGCGTGCTCGGCCACGCGCCCACGGGCGCGATCCTGATGGATTGCTCCACGATCGACGTCGAATCCGCCCGCGCCGTGATCGCCGACGCCGCCGCGGCTGGCTACGCGATGGTCGACGCCCCGGTCTCCGGCGGCATCGCCGCGGCCGAGGCGGGCACCCTCACCTTCATGGCCGGCGGCACCGACGCCGCCTTCGAGCGCGCCCGGCCTTTCCTCGAACGGATGGGCAAGGCGGTGATCCATGCCGGCGAGGCGGGTGCCGGCCAGGCCGCCAAGATCTGCAACAACATGCTCCTGGGCGCCACCATGGTCGCGACCTGCGAGGCCTTCGCCATGGCGAGGAAGCTCGGCCTCGACCTCAAGACCTTCTACGACATCTCGTCAAAGGCCTCGGGCCAGTCCTGGTCGATGACCTCCTATTGCCCGGTCCCCGGCGTCGGCCCGGAAACGCCGGCCGACCGCGATTACGAAGGCGGTTTCGCCGCCGCCTTGATGCTGAAGGACCTCCGCCTCGCCATGGCGGCGGCGGAGAGCGTCGACGCCTACACGCCGATGGGGTCGGAAGCCGAAACCCTCTACGCCCGCTTCGCCGAGGCGCTCGGCGGCGGCGGCAAGGATTTCTCCGCGATCATCAGGATGATCGACGACAGCTGGACCCCTCCCGCATAGGGAGGTTCGCTGCGTCATCCTGACGAACGTCAGGACCCTTGAGCACGGAGCAGCTCCGGTCCGCGCAAGCTGCGTTCATGGATCCCGTATCAGGTTCGGGATGACGCCTTCGCCGTCAGTTCCCCGCCGCCGGCGGCGTGTCCGGGGCCGGCCGGGCCGAGCCGATCTGGCCCTCCACGCCGATCATCGTCGCGTCCGGCACGTTGCGGGTCAGGATGATGCACGGGTCGCGGAAGCGCGGCCGCGCGCAGATCTGCCAGCGGTCGCCCGGATGGATTGAGAGCGAGCGGATGTTCCATTCGGTGTGAACGGTCGAATTCGCCTCGTTCACGATCATCTGCTCACCGTTGAAATTGGTTTCCTTGTAGAGGATCAGCTCGCCGTGCACCGAGTGCATCTTGGTGTCGACGCCCTGCCCGCCTGGCTGGGCGAGCAGCGGCATGGCCGCAACGCAGCCCGCGGCCGCAAGCCCGAAATAGATCTTCTTCATGATGAGCCCTTGTGCAGTCTTGGTATCAGCGCGCCGAGCTTACGCCCCGCGCCATGCTTTGCAAGGGCTTAGCAGGGCGCTGCTGAACCGCCGCTGTCCGCAGCTCAGGACGCAAGCACCGAGGCGATCGCCTTCTCCCAGCCGGCAAGCCGCGCCGCGCGCGTCGCCGCCGCCATGGCGGGCCGGAAATGCTCCACGGCGCCGCGCATCGCCGCCGCCTCGTCCAGCGATCCGGACAGGCCCGCGCCGACCGCGGCCAGCATCGCCGCGCCGAGCGCCGTCGTCTCGATGAAGCGTGGCCGTTCCACCTCCAGCGCCAGCACATCTGCCAGATCCTGCGCCAGCCAGTTATTGGCGACCATGCCGCCGTCCACCTTCAGCACCTCCCAGGCGGCGCCGTCGCCGGCGAACGCGGCCATCAAATCGTGCGTCTGGTGCGCCATCGCCTCCAGCGCCGCGCGCACCACATGCGCCCGCCCGGCGGCGAAAGTGAGCCCGGTCAGCGCCGCCCGCGCGTCCGGCCGCCAGTGCGGCGCGCCGAGCCCGGCCAGAGCCGGCACCAGATAGACGCCGGCATTGTCCTCCACCGAGCGCGCCAGTTGCTCGCTTTCCGGCGCCGTCACCAGCATGCCGAGCGCGTCCCTGAGCCACTGGATCAGGCTGCCGGCGACGAACACCGAGCCTTCCAGCGCATAGCGCCGCTCGTCGCCAAGCTGCCACGCCACCGTGGTCAGCAGCCGGTTGCGCGAGACCGGTGCCGCCGCGCCCGTATGCGTCAGCACGAAGGCGCCGGTGCCATAGGTCGCCTTGGTCTCGCCGGGCGCCAGGCAGGCCTGCCCGATCGCCGCCGCCTGCTGGTCCCCCGCCATCCCGCAAATCGGAATCGCGGCGCCGAACAGGGCCGGGTCGGTCTCGCCATAGTGCCCCGCGCAATCGACGATCTCCGGCAGCGCTCCGGCCGGCGCGCCGAACAGGTCGCAGAGCCCGGCGTCCCAGGCTCCGGAGTGAATGTCCATCAAGGCGGTCCGCGAGGCGTTGGTCGCATCGGTGACGTGCAGCCCGCCGGTCAGCCTGAACACCAGCCAGCTTTCCACCGTGCCGATGCACAGATCGTCCCCGGCCGCCGCGACCTCCGGCCAGTTGGCCATCGCCCAGCCGATCTTCGACCCCGAAAAATAGGGATCGAGCAGCAGCCCGGTCTTCGCCTGCACCGCCGCCTCGTGCCCGGCCGCCTTCAACCCCGCGCAGATGTCCGCGGTTCGCCGGTCCTGCCAGACGATCGCTCGCGACAGCGCCCGCCCCGTCGCGCGCGACCAGAAGCACACCGTTTCGCGCTGGTTGGTGATCCCGATCCCGGCGATCCGCGCGGCCCCGCCCGCGGTCTCCACCACCGCCCGCGCGCAGGCCAGGGTCCGTTCCCAGATCTCCTCCGCATCATGCTCGACCCAACCCGGCCGCGGATAATGCTGCGTCAGCTCGGCCTGCTCGACCCCGCGGCAGGCCCCGTCCGGCGCGAACAGCATCGCCCGCGTGCTCGTCGTGCCGGCGTCGATGACGAGGATCGTATCGCCCGGCATGGCCTCTCCATTTCGTCATCCCGGACTTGATCCGGGATCCATGAACACGGACTTCCTGGCCGCACCATCCGCGTTCATGGATGCTGAATCAAGCTCAGCATGACGCCGGGAAGAAGGGATGCGCGCCCGATTACCCGAAGCCCTGAAGATCTCGCTTTCTTCGCCGATGCGATCGCGCATCTGACCAGCTACGCGGCCGGCGGCCTCGGTGGGCCGGTGCTGATCGGACTGACTGTGCGCAAAAGGCTCAGCAGACGGCGTGATGGATGATCTCGACGAAGCTGCCGGCGGGAATCGATTCGAACGGCTCCGGGACGCTGTCCGTGCCGATGATCGAGCCATCGGGCCGGTAGGTGATGGTCTCGATCACGCGCAATTGCGCCGCGGCGCAGCGTATCTCCATCCGCGAGACCGTCCGCGGTGACGCGTCAGGCGACTCGATCAATTCGGTCCTGACCCGGACGGTGACCACCTCGGCCCCCCGCTCGATCCCGGCGGCGTCGTAATAGAGATTGCGCTCCCGGGTTTGGCCGATCGGCCGCCAGTCGGGCGCGGCCGCAGGCGCGGGCGCGGCGGGCTGCGCGGCCGCCAGCAGCAGTGCAACGATCATCCCCATGACGCGTCCCTCCCCTTGCCTGCTGGACTCTCTCCGCAGCGGACCGAGCCGTCAAGGGGAGACAAAACCTCCCTCCGCCCGCCATGCCGGCGAAGGCCGGAATCTGCCCGCCGTCACGAAACGAGAGTCCAGCTTTCGCTGGAATGACCTTTCCCCCCTTCGTAGGGAGCGTCCATGGACTCCTTCGATCTCCTGATCATCGGCGGCGGGATCAATGGCTGCGCGATCGCGCGGGACGCGGCGGGGCGCGGGCTGACGGTGCTGCTCGTCGAGAAGGACGATCTCGCCAGCCACACCAGCGCCGCCTCCTCCAAATTGATCCACGGCGGGCTGCGCTATCTGGAGCAATATGAGTTCGGCCTGGTCCGCGAATCCCTGAAGGAGCGCCAGGTGCTGCTCGCCACCGCGCCGCACATCGTCCGCCCGCTGGAGTTCGTGCTGCCCGATCCCCCCGGCGGCCGCCCCTGGTGGATGATCCGCCTCGGCCTCTTGCTCTACGATTTCCTCTCCCGCGGCGACGAATTGCCGCGCTCCAGGGGCCTCGGCCGCCGCGACAATCTCTTCCGCGCGCCGCTCAAGCCCGGCCGCTTCAAGCTCGGCACCTATTGGGACGCCTGGGTGGACGATGCCCGGCTCGTCGTCCTCAACGCGCTCGACGCGCATGAGCGGGGCGCGGAGATCGCCACCCGCACCGAATTCCTCTCCGCCCGCCGTGACGGCGACACCTGGATCGCGGCGCTGTCCGGCGGCCGCGAGGTCCGCGCCACGATCATCGTCAACGCCGCCGGCCCCTGGGTCGCCGAGACCCTCAACCAGCGGCTCGAGACCGAGGCGGAGAGCCGGGTCCGCCTGATCAAGGGCAGCCACATCCTCGTCCCCCGCCTCTACGGGGGCGACCACGCCTATATCCTCCAGCAGGCGGACGGCCGCGTCGTCTTCGCTTTGCCCTATGGCGGGCACAATCTGATCGGGACCACCGACGTCCCCGTCGCGAAGCCCGAAGACGCGGTCATCGCCGCCGACGAGATCGCCTATCTCTGCGCCGCCGCCAACGCCTATTTCACGAAGCAGATCGCGCCATCGGATGTCGCCTGGTCCTATGCCGGCGTCCGCGCCCTCTACGACGACGGCGAGAAGGAAGCGAAGGACGTCACCCGCGACTATCATCTGGAGCTGGACGACACGCCCGGCCCGAAGCTGCTCTCCGTCTTCGGCGGCAAGATCACCACCGCCCGCCACCTCGCCACCGAGGCGCTGGAGAAGCTCGGCATTGGCGGCTTCAAATTCACCCGCGGCTCCACCATCCCCGGCGGCAATATCGACGCCGCCTTCAACGCCGCCTTGATCCCGCTCGCTCTCTGGATGCCCGAAGCGCTCGTCGTCCGCCTCGCCCGCGCTTATGGCACCCGGCTGAAGCATGTCGTCGGCGACGCCGTCCACCTGCGCGACCTCGGGACCCATTTCGGCGCCGGCCTCTACGAGCGCGAGGTCCGCTATCTGCTCGACACCGAATTCGCCCGCACCGCCGACGACATCCTCTGGCGCCGCACCAAGCTCGGCCTGCAGCTCACGCCGAAGGAGGTGCAGGCGCTTGCAGATTTCGTGGAGCAACAGTCGTCATCCCGGACTTGATCCGGGATCCATGAACACGGACTGCGAAAGCTGGAACGAAACGGCGTTCATGGATCCTGACGTTCGTCAGGATGACCGGAGCGGTAACCACCCCGCCTATCCAACCCGGCCGGCGCCCGGTAAACCCGTCGCATGGGCCATGTCTTCATCAGCCACGCCTCCGAAAATGCCGAGGAGGCGAACGAGCTCGTCGCCCTGATCGAGGCGAAGGGGATCACGGCCTGGATCGCGCCGCGCGACGTGCGCCCGGGCCTCGATTATTCGGAGGAGCTGCAGCGGGCGCTCGAAGCCTGCGTCGCCTTCGTCGTGCTGGTCACCGCGGATGCGAATTCCTCCCCTTATGTCCGCGCCGAGACGGAAATGGCCTTTTCCTGCAACAAGCCGATGCTGCCCGTCCGCTTCGGCGACGTCGCCGCGGCGCCCGGCCTCGCATTCTTCCTCAAGATCCGCACCTGGACGAACGCTTACGGCCCGAAGAAGGAGGCGGCGCTGGCGCGGCTGGTGCTGGAGCTGCAGACCTTGACCGGCACCGCGCCGAGCTGGGCGCCCAAAGTCGGCCCCGCGAGCCCGGCGTCACCCCCGCCGCCGCCGCCCGCCGCCAACGTCTCCGCCGCGCCGCCCCCGCTGGCCTCCACGACTCCGGCAGCGAAGCCCGGGCGCAATCTGCTGCCGCTGGCGGTGATCGGCATCCTGCTCGTCGCCGCCCTCGGCGCGGGCATCTACTTCTTCACCCGCCCCGCGGCGCAGCCGCCGTCCGGCCCGAACGCCAATCGCGTCGCCCCCGCGCCGGCGCCCACGCCCACCCCCACGCCCGCCCCCGCGCCGCAGGGCTATGCGAACGAGCTGACCGATTATGGCGTGGCGCCGCAAAGCAATCTCGAGGCCGATGTCGGCACCCCGACGCCGCTCGCCATCCCGGTCGGCGTCCGCGTCACCACCGACGAGGCGCAGCGCATGCTGGCCGACAATCGCGCGACCGCGATCGACGTCCTCGCCGACGCCCATACCGAGACGCTGCCGGGCGCGCTCTACATGCCGCAGGGCGGCACGCCCGGTTCCTTCTCCGACGCCAATCAGGCCCTGTTCGCGCTCCAGCTGTCGCAGGCGACCGGCGGCGACACCGCCCGGCCGTTGATCTTCTTCTGCGTCGGCGCGCGCTGCTGGGAGTCCTACAATGCCGTGCTGCGCGCCAATGCCGCGGGCTATGGCCAGCTTTACTGGTATCGCGGCGGCCTCGCCGCCTGGCAGGCGGCGGGCCTGCCCTTGGCGCCGCTGCCCGCGCCCTATACCGGCGGCAAGGAATGAGCCGGCGCCGCATTGAAGCCGGGCAGCGCAACCGCTAAATCCGGCCCATGTTCCGGCTCGCGCACCCTCTCCGGTCGCTGCCCTGCGCCCTCGTGGCGCTGGCGCTGATCCTGTCGGCCGCGGCCTGGGGCGCGCACAGCGTCACCCACGGCCTCGATCTCGCCACCGCCACTGCGGGCCAGGCGGGCGCGGCGCATGACAAGGACGGGCCCGATCAGGACAAACAGGATGGCGGCCATGACCATCTGCAGGGCCTGTCCTTCCCGCTCGCCGCTCTGTTCGACGGCACCTCGCTGGAGCCGCCGCCCTTCCCGGCCGTCGAACAGCCCACCGCCGCGGTCGCCACCCTCGTCCTCCGCGCCCCCGATCCGCCGCTGCCGGATCCGCCCCGCGCCGCCTGACCGGACCGATCGCGCGCCCGCCGCGGCGCGCTTTTTCGAGACCGATCAGGGGAACCGACATGCAGACCATACCCGAGCGCGTGAACGCGCTCATCACCGACAGCGAGGCCGCACGGTGCGACCGCTGCATCCAGGAGGCGCTGGACCTCGCCCAGAACAATCAGGTCCAGCAGATCACCAGCGCGCTCGCCACCACCCGCGAATTCGTCCGCGAAAAAGGGCCCTGCGCGGACTGCCGCAAGGTCAAGGTGGTCACCCGCCGCGCGGCCTGACCGGATCCGGGCGCGGCCGGGGAGGAAGGCTCGTTTCCGGAACGTTATGATTTTGGCGCCGAAGATTGGGTTCTTCCGGTGTCCGGGCCGGGGGGGCGACCGTCCGGCCCGTTATTCTCCGGGCCGCACCGGCTCCGGCAGCACCCGTTCGCCCGGATTCAGGAAGGGAGAGGCCGCCAGCACCACGCGCTCGTCGCCCGTGAGGCCGCTGCCGATGACGACGCCCCGGCGGCCGACCCGTCCGATCGCCACGTCGCGGCGGACGACCGTTCCATTCGGGTCGAGGATATAGACGTAATTGCCGTTGCCGTCGGTCTGCACGGCGCTTTCGGGCAGGATCACGGCCCCGCCCCGGCGGCCGGGCACGACGAAGCCCACGGTTGGCAATGACGGCGCCGCGCGCGCCCGGGCCCCCGCCGGCTCCGCGTGCAGCGCGCCGAGCAGCGCCGCGCCGTCCGCGGTCAGCCAGGGCCGCAGCCGGTCGAGCTCGACCGTGAACTCCTCGCCGCACGCCTGCACCACATGCGGCAGGTTCGGCGAGAACGTGAGCCCGTCGCGGGTCAGCCCGATATTCCAGAAATCCGCCATCCGGATCACCTCGTCGCATTCCGCCTGCTGGGGATCGGGATGCCAGCCTCTGAGGATGAAGTCCCGAAAGGCGGGCTGCAGCGTCTTGAACACCTCGTCGCTGCCGTCGTAGCGCTCGCGCTTCACCGCGGCGGCGGTGAGCCAGTCGTGCAGGTTGATCTCCCGCCCGGTGGTCAGGTCGAAAGTCCGGTGGATGCTGCCCCAGTCCGGATGCGCGCCGCCGCAATAGCCGCCGCTCTGTTCGGTCACGTCCAGCCAGCGCCGCGAGATCAGGGTCGGAGTGAGATTCTGCTCCCACTCGCCCTCATAAGGGAGGTGATCGAGCCCGCCGCGGATGCAGTCGAGCCAGTCCGGCGGGTTGCCGTTCAGCGGCGCGCCGAGCGTCGCGTTCAGCCGCCGCACCGCCTCGCCGTCGCCGTCCAGCGCGAAGCTCTGGACGTTGACGTTGAACCGTCCGCCATGATCGAGCGCGAGCCGCGTATAGGCGACGCCGTCCACCGCCGCGCGGGCGGAGACCGTGCGCACGCCCGCGAGCCGTGGCTGGTGAAAGACGATGCTGCCGCACGGGCCGGCCTCGCCCGCCACGCGCGCGACCCGATGGAGCCGCACCGGCAGGGTCCGCCGGCCTTGCGTCCAGCGCGCCGTCAGCTGGCCCCCGGCCGCGCGCTCGATCCGCCAGCGCGGCCCGCCCGGTGCCGGCCCGGCGCCGCCGCCCGCGCCCTCGCGAAAGCCGCCGCGCAGGCCGTCCTCCGTCTCGAGCGCGATCAGCCGCAGCCGCGACAGGTAATAATAAGCGCCGAACGTCCCATAGTCCCGCTGCGCGAAACAGGCCCGCACCGGCAACGCCCCGACCGTCCCTTCCCAGATGCCGGACAGGTCGGCGGAAGCGGCGGGCGCCTGCGCGGCGGCGGCGAGGGCGAGGAGCGGCACGAGCATGGGCGTAACTATGCCTCGGGCCGCGCCACGATCAAGCGCGCTGCTTGCCTAATGCGCGGCCGGCGCCACCGGCGCCCCCAAACTCAGCCGCATCGTCCGGAAGTCCAGCGTGTAGCTCTCGAACCGCCGCAGCACATCGGAGCCAAGCACGCCGTTGAACCGCGGCGCCGGGCCGTCGCCCGGGAGCCCGATCTGCAGCGACGGCAGGGTCAGGCTGTGCCCGTCGACGCTGACCGGCGCATCGGGCCAGGTCGCGAAGCGGCGGGTCCGGGTTCCGCCCGCGCTTGAGAAACTGGCCTGCCCGGTCTGCAACGCCGCGACCCGCGCCGGCGCCGTCGCCGCATAGAGCGCGCTGAGGCTGGTCCGGTCGGCGCCGGTGTCGAGATGGAGCGGGATGGTCCGCCCCTCCACCGTCACATCCGCGAACAGCTCGTTGCCGGCGGCATGGAGATTCGGGAGCGCCGGTTGCGCCTCCTCCGCGGGCGGCAGCACGACGAGCCGCCCGGCCTGCTCGATCCTGACCCGGCCGAGCGCGCGCATCTCGGGCAGGCCGAGGATCGCGGGGATCGCATAGCCGCCCGGCACCTGCGGGAAATTGAGATTGGCATCGTCGATGATCAGGAAGGCGACGTCGGTCAGCACCGTCCCGGCAATCTCCACCCGCGCGGCCACGCCGATCCGGGTCGGCACCGTCCCCTCCACGCCATTGCCGATCGCGGTCTCGCCCTGCTCGATCCTGACCCCCAGCCGCTGCGCGGTCGACGCCGCAAGCACGGAAAGGTTCGCGCCGGTGTCGAACACCGCCTCCTGCGCCTGCCCGTTCACCCTGAGATCGATCCGGGTGAGCCCGACCCGGTCCCGCCGCGCCGGCGTGGCGCCGGCCCGCACTTCCCCGTCCACTCCCCGCCGGGGATGGCGGACGAGCATGGTCGCGAGCCGCCAGACGCGCTCGGCCGCCGCCGCTTCCCCGGCCATGCCCGCTGCGGCCAGCCCCTCGGCCAGCTGCCGGCCGGACCGCGCCGCTTCCGCATAATCGCCCTGCGCGAAGGCGGTCTCGGTCAGGATCCGGAGCGCCGCGCGCCGGAGCACGGGGTCGCGCCCTTCCGCCAGCCGCCGGAGCGCCGGATCGCGCCCGGCGGCGGGATCGAGCCGCGTCGCCGCCAGCGCGGCGCGCAGCAGGGCGCGCAGGTCCGCGTCGGTGCCCGGCTCGGCGAGCGCGCGCTCCAGCGGCGCGGTCTCGCCGCGCGCGGCGGCATCGAACAGGGCGTCGACCGGATTGGCGGCGGGCGCCGGGGCCGCCCGGCTCTGCGCCCGGGCCGGCGGCGGGGCGAGCAGGGCGGCCGCGCCGATGGCGGGGGCAAAGGCCAGCGCCGAGGCCAGCAGCGAGACGGGAAGATGGCGCATCCTTTTAAGGTCCCTTGATTTCCGCTTGCCCGCTTTCCGATTCGGGCTTACCTTGATACACGATTATTTTTTTTCGTATAACGACAAGAAATGCCTGTCAACCGATGAGGTCGCGCATGAGTGAAACGCCGCCGAAACTGCGCCGCTCCGCGCGCCGCCTCCGCCTCGTCGTGCTGCTCGCCACGGCGCTGATCGAGCTCGCCATCCTGTTCGCCGCCTGGGTGACCGCGAACGGCAATGGCGCGAACTTTCCGGCGCTGGAGATCAATACGGGCGGCCTGCCGCCCGTCCCCGGCGCGATCGCCTTGCTCCTGTTCGGCCTGCTGATCGGTCTCGGCCTGCTCCGCGCCGCGGCCTTGCTGCGGGCGGTGGAGGCCGGCGACATCTTCCCGGCCCGGGCGCTGCGCGGCTTCGCCCGCTATCTCTTTCTCGCCGTCCTGTTCGCCCTGTTCGGCCCGCCTTTGCTCCATCTGGCGGGCGGCGCGCATCGCATGGTGCTGTCGCTCGGCGGCGGCGAGACCTTGCTGCTGCTCCTCACCGGCCTGCTCTTCTTCGTGGCGCGGTTGCTCGACGAGGCCCGCCGCCTCGCCGACGATCACAGCCAGATCGTCTGAGGGAGGCGGCCATGGCGATCGTCGTCCGCCTCGACGTCATGCTGGCCTTGCGCAAGGCCCGCTCCAGGGAGCTCGCGGCTTTTGTCGGCATCACCGAGACCAATCTCAGCCTGCTCAAGTCCGGCCGCGTCAAGGGCATACGCTTCGAGACGCTGGAGAAGATCTGCGACTATCTCCAATGCCAGCCCGGCGATTTGCTTGTCTATGAAAGAGACACGGTTTCAGGCGCTTAGCTGCGATAAATAAGCATAGCTAATAGTTAGTCTGATCTAATTATTAGCAAAGCGCGGCTGCCGGTGCCGCTCGAATCGCCCCGCCATCGCATTCCCCCGAACGAAAAAGGGCCGCCCGAAGCGACCCCTTCCCTACCGCTGCGAGCGCTGTGAGCGGGGACAGTTACCGGTAACTGTCCCCATTCCCGCGTTACGCGGCCTCGAGTGCATCCTCATCGACCAGCACCGGGCCCGAATCCAGCCCCTTGGCGGCGGGATCGCGGTCGACCAGTTCGATCACTGCCATCGGCGCCGCGTCCGAGGCGCGGAGGCCGGCCTTGATCACGCGGGTATAGCCGCCGGCCCGCTCCTGATAGCGCTTGGCGAGAATGTCGAAGAGCTTCACCAGCTGCGCGTCGTCGAGCAGCCGGGCATGGGCGAGCCGCCGGTTGGAAAGGCCGCCTTTCTTGGCGAGCGTGATCAGTTTCTCGACATAGGGCCGCAGCTCCTTCGCCTTGGGCAAGGTGGTCGTGATCTGCTCGTGCTTGATCAGGGCGGCGGCCATGTTGCGGAACATGGCGGTGCGGTGGCTGGAGGTGCGGCCGAGCTTCCGACCGCCGACGCGATGGCGCATGGACTTCTTCCTTCGTTCGTCCGGAGCCCGTTTCAGGTAGCTCCGGCCAGGCTGTCATGAGGGGGGACGGCCCAGACCCCGAAATGCACAAGGCGGAGCCGCAGCCCCGCCGTGCGCGGTCCCCAAAGCGGATCGGCCGCGAAAAGTCAAGCCGCGCCCGCTTTCCCTTGACGCCGCAGCCCCCCGGCGGAAACATCGGCGCATGCTCCTCGCCGCCGCCCTCGCCAGCCTCGCTTTCGCCGCCGGGCCCTCCGAACCGCCCGGCCCGCCCGGCCCGCAGCAGCGCGTCGGCAATCTCGCCCAATATGTCGGCGCCGACGATTATCCACCCGAGGCGCTGCGCCGCGGCCAGCAGGGCACGGTCCGTTTCTCCGTCACCGTCGGCACCGGCGGCCGCGTCGTCGACTGCACGATCACCCGCTCCAGCGGCTATGCCGAGCTGGACGAGGGCACCTGCCGCCTCGCGCGGCGCAAATTGCGCTTCACTCCGGGCCGCCTCGCCGGTCGCACCGTGGCGATGAACAGCGTGCCCTTCGGCATCACCTGGACGCTGCCCGGCGTCGCCCCCGCCGGCCAGGAGGGCCCTGACTAGGGACCTCCCCGGCCGGGCGTTCCGGCGCTGAACCTTTTTCGATACACATGCGTTAGGGTCGCGACGGGCGACCCGGTTCCGGACGACGGCCGCCCGTCGGGGCGGGTCCGCCGCGGCGGTACCCGCCCTACCCTTGTCCGCCGGGCTTCAGCGAGGGCGGCCCGCCGTTCGGCCCCGGGGAACCCGCGGCCGCGCCGCGGGTTGTGCGCGCGAGTGCCGGAATCGTCCGGTCCGCCCGGAAAGTTCCGCCGCCATGCCCACCCGCTTGCTCCTCGGCTATTCACTGCTCGCCCTCGTCATCGCGACCCTCGTCGCCATCGCCGTGCTGGCGCTGCGCCGCCGCCGCCAGGATTATGAGCGGCGCTACGGCAAGCGCCGCCTCTCCTGATCCGGCGACCCCTCGGGCGAAGGCGGCCCGGGCGGCCCCGCTGCCGTCCAGCCGGGCGGCAGCCAGATGCCGTCGCCGACGACGGTCCAGCCCGCGGCGCGGCGCTCCCTCGCGATCCGCCGATCGAGCAGATCGAGCTGCGCGTTCAGCGCTTCGGCCACCTCCTCCTCGGTCGCCTCGGGCGGCCGCAAGCCACGGCCGCGTCCGGCCTTCGCCTTCGCCTTCTCGTTGATCGCATGGAGCCGGATCGACTGGTCCATGTTCATCGCCGGCAGCCGCGCCCGCCCGCGCCGCTTCGCGCCCTCCGGTGCCGGGCTCAGGCCCCGGACCGCCGCCGCGCCCAGCAGCCCCGGCAGCTGCGCGTTGAACCGCGCCACCCGTTCGTCCCAGCGCGTTCCGAATTCGGGATATTTGTCCCGCCGCGCATAAAGCGCCTGCGTCGACATTTTCACCGACGCCGCCGCCGTCCGCACGCACCCCGTCTCCCCGAGCGCATCGAGAAAGCTCTCCTCGATCGGCGCCGACCACCGGCCCGGAGCGGCGCGCACGAGCCGGTCGCCGGCCTTCGAGCGGCGCAGCACGAGCTCCTGCTTCCCTCTCCCATTTGGGGAGAGGGAGGGTGAGGGCCTGGCCCCGTAAGCCTTCAGCGCCCCCGCCCAGGCCCCGCGAAACCGCGCATCCTTCGCCCGGTGGTCGTAAGCCGTCCCCGGATCCACCCCCGCCTCGAACGCCGAGGCCCGGACATTCCCGGTCCGCTTCAACGCCCGCAAAAATGCCTGCCGCCACAGCGGTGCCTTCCGCTTTCCTGTCATATCCCGTCATTCCAGCGAAAGCTGGAATCTCCCTTCCTTCGTGGAAAGGACAATTGTACCGGGTAATTTCCTACAATGGAAGACGATTGAACCAATATGGTTCTAATTTTCCTGCCGCGATCAATGGGTGACGTGCGGCCTCAGGAAATCCGCCACCACGGAATCGGGCAGCGAGGCGGTGGCGAACTCCGCGGGGTTCATCCGCTGCGCCGCGCATTGCGGCCGGCCGAGGCTGTCATAGCTGGTCTGGGTCAGCTGCCGGGTGGTGCCGCCCGCGGCCAGCCACCGCACGGTCGGCGGGAAGCGGACGGGAACTCAGGCGTGTCCCGGATGCGAAAGAGCCGGCGACTGGCGCCGGCTCTCTCAATTTCGGCTATTTAGTAAACTGGCATCGCAGTCCTAATCGCGTCTACGAGATGAGATCGCTGCAATCGTCGCCCTCGCTATCACTCCACCGATGACGGTTCCAATAGCCGCCGAAAATGCAACCGGAAGCAATGCAAACATCCAAAAGCCCATCTCAGAAGGTCCCGGAGGCCTCAGGAACACCAGAGCACAGGCGAACGTGGAAATGACAAACGGCCAGATCAGGCGGGGCGCAGACTGCCTCGCGATCGCAGCCCTGACGAGAGTGGCGAATGCTACGACCGCGCTGAACGGCAGAATCAGGATTGCGGAAAAGTCCATGTTCGAAGCCTACCATTTCGTGCGTCCGCCTTCTACCCTCGACGGGACGGCCGGACCTGACCTCTTTGAACGTTGATGAAAGAGCCGGCGCTGGACGCCGGCTCCTCTACTTTGCCATCAACGGGACAAAAATGAAATATCTGCCTCTAATTTAATCATTTAACATGCAGGATTGAGGCTCTTGGCAAAATCTCTTGCCATATTATCATTATCCTGAAAAACATCCGGGCCAAATTCTTGGTTAATCCAGTCCCTAAACCCCCCAATAATATTGGCTCCGGCATCACCCGATCCTGTGGTAGCAATATACGTTCCACTAGCATCGGAGTATATGTATCTTGTTATTCTCCCAACAAACACATGAAGATATAAGGTTGTGTTAATTGCATAATTATAGTCCGAAGAAAACCTAGTATAAACCCATCCTCCAATAACTGGAAATCCGAGAATTGACCCCCCTACAGGATAGGTTCCATTAGTTCTCCCTGGGTCTAATGTACCATCAGGAACAGCTGTTGCTCTATTTATAGTTCCTCGTGTTCTCGTATCAAGGGGCACACTACAGATCTGTGAAGTCATGGTGAAGAAGTGTCCGCTTCTTAGTTGACTGCCGCGCCTGACGTTGCCTCCTGGCGCCCGCGTCAGAATGAACAGGGAATTTAGCGGATTGAAAAGATCCAGATTAGTTTGAGGAGAATCGTCCATGCATCTTTCATGCGACTGCCCGGTCTGAGAATCGTTCCTGACAACAACGCAGATGAGCATGAGTCCCGTCGGATCGGTAAAATTCACCGGGTTGTTCCCGACATAGGCATAGACATTCATCCCCCCGTCCATCCCGATCGGATCGGTCTGCATGAACCTGCCCATGGCGGGATTATAGATGCGGGCGCGATAGTAAGCCATGCCGATCTCCGGCAGCCAGGCCTGGCCGGTATAGCCGAACCTCCCCGTGAGCGTGCCCTGCGGCGTGCCATATTCGTCGTAGCGGTTGGGGTTGGAGCCGACGAGGTTCCCGGACCCGTCCGACACCGCGACCGCGCTGCCGCGCTCGTCGGCGTGGAACCAGCGCCGGTCCGAGGTGCCCGAGCCCTCGTACCAGACCAAGGGCTCGTCCATGCCGGGCCCCGGCACGTAGCGCCGCGCGATCCCGGTCGCGCTCGAGTTGGTCTCGAGGATCATCCGCTCCCCGTCGTAGAGGAACCAGCGATT
>Ga0187894_10000030_pt1 | contig 209410 bp, 200 predicted proteins | sample GBC1701081metaG_FD_136650 | JGI IMG/M metagenome (GOLD analysis project Ga0187894, IMG submission 136650) | White microbial mat communities from a lava cave in the Kipuka Kanohina Cave System on the Island of Hawaii, USA - GBC170108-1 metaG ... | reverse complement strand
GCCGGCCGTGAAGACGCCGCTCCCGTCGATCGAGCCGCCGCCGGAAACCATCCAGTTGTACGCGGGGGGCTGCGACGCCATCGCGTTGCCGAACTGGTCGCGCAGCGAGCCCGAGAACGCCTGGGTCGCGTGTGGATCGATGGTCGCGCTCGCGGGCGACACGGTGACCGTCGAGGCCGTCTGCTGGACCACCACCACGACCGAGCTCGTGACGGTGAGCGCGTCCTGGTCGGTGATCGTCACCTGGAAGGTGTAGGTACCCGCCTGCGTGAACGTGGCGGTCGCGTTCTTGGCGGCGTTGGTGCCGTTCTGGTTGAAGGTGACGCCGGAGGGACCCGCGGTGACGGCCCAGGTGTAGGTGAGCGTGCTCTCCGCGAGGTTGTCGGCGCCGAGGACGCTGAGCGCGGTGGTCGTCCCGGTCGCGGGGTTCGGTGTCGCGCTCGCCGCGACGGCGACCGTGGGCGGGTTCAGGTATGCCGGCGGGGTGTTCGTCGTGCTGCAGGCGGAGCCGCCGAACGCCATCTTCTGATAGACCGTCGTCGGCACGCCGGCGGCGAGGTCGAAGTTCCACTGCAGCGCCATGAAGGCGTCGTGCCAGGTGGCGTCGACGGTGTTGTTGAGCGCGCCCGCGCGCACGGCGTTCCAGCCCGTCGAGTAGAGCACCTCGCGGTACGCGGACGCGGGCGTGATCGGGGTCCACTCGCTGAAGAAGTTGGGACCGACCTGCGGCGACGAGACGCTCACACTCGAGCAGGCGGCGTTGAAGGCGCCGTAGCCGCGGTCCTGACCCTGCGGGAACGAGTCGACAGCGTGGAAGAGGCGCGCACCCGGATAGTTCGCGGTGCTCAGCACCACCCACTTCACGGTCGCGAAGCCGTCGCCCTGCACGTAGTAGACGGTCTGCGTGACGGTCACGGTGGCGCCGGCGGTGAGCACCGTCGTCACGCGCCACGGATCGGCGAGCGTGCCCGTGCCGAGCAGCCCGGTCTGCGACGAGTTGCCGAACGTGTTCGCGCCGACGACGCCGCCGGTGGCGTTGCCCGAGAAGCCGTAACTGGTGCCGTTGAAGAAGAGCGTGATGCCGGAGTCGGCGGCGGTGTCGTTGTTCGGATAGATCTGGCGGACGCCGTTCCAGCGGATCTGGTGACGTCCGCCCTGCGTGTCGAGCAGGATGATCGTCATCGGCGTGCCCGGGATCGTGGTCGTCGCCGCGAATGCGCTCCCGAGCGAGAGCGCGATCGCCAGGATGGCGAGCGCCAGCCGGCGGCCGATCGTGGCGAGCACTCGGTGATCGCGGGCGCGCAGGGCTTGGTTCCGGGACTCCATGGAGGAAGGGGCTCCCCGCGCGAGCGGAGCGCCCCGGGCCGGAGTGCAAGGCCGGTTCCAGCCGACGAAGCCTGATCGACCCGGCAAATCGGGCCTTTCCGCACGCCCGCACCCGCGCCGGCTCTCGGCCTTAAGGGAAATCCCCTACGCGAGCCGCACGGCCGGCCGTGTCACACGAACGCCGCCGGCCGACAGTTCCGTGACGCTCAGCGCGGGTCCGGCGCTTCCCACGTCCAGCCGACGACCTCGGTGTCAACGGAAGGGAGCACGCGCACGATGGCCGCGATCGTACGCCGCGCGCGGCCCACCGTGCCCGTGCTGCGCACCGTGTAGCTCCGGCTCGTGGTCGTACAGTGCGGGAGGTCCTCGCACTCGACCGCTCCGCGCGCTCGCTTCGCCGTGATCTCGCCGACGCGCGACGGGTCGGGCCAGACCGCGAGCAGGACTTCGGGCGGGCCGGTGTTCGGATTGACGCCGTCCTCGCCGGCGGTGGTGACGAAGGGGCGCAGGCGTGCGAGCGTGCGCTCGTCGATGCCGCGCACGAGCAGCAGCTCGCCGACCGACGCGAGCGGACGGTTGGCGGCTTCGCGCGGCGGCTGCTGTGCGTGATACCACGCGCGCTCGGCGCCGTGCGGTCGCGCGACGTCGTCGGTGTCGGTCCAGTCGAGGATCGCATCGGCGACGAGCGGATCGAGCCCGAGACGCGAGAGCAGCGCGGGCAGCGCGTCCGGCAGCATGTTGAGATCGAGGCGCCGCGCTTCGTCCACGACCTCGACCTGCACCGTGCCGGCGCCGAGCGCCTGGGGCTCGAGCGGAAGCGCCCAGGGCGAGGCGAGCGTGTCGGGCGCACCCGCGGCCGACGCGTCGACCAGCGCGGCGCGAGCAGCCGCGATACCGGAGCGCGCCAGGGCCTCGGCCTGCACCGTCGCGAGCGCGTTCGTGGCCAGACGGTCGCCGGTCGTCGCGGTGACGGCGAACCCGACGGCCACGACCGTCAGCACCGCGACCGCCATCGTCGTCGCGACGAGGGCGACGCCGCGCTCACGCCGGCGGCGCATAGACGATCTCCACCAGCTCGGCGACGTCGCCGCCGTCGCGCGAGGCGACGTGCACCCGGACCTCGAGCAGGCGGGGGTGCGGCGTCGGTCGCACCTCGCGCACGAATCGCAGATCGCCCCGGCGCTCGCCCTCCTCCCGGCCGGGCGGCGGCGGGCGAAGCGTCGCCTCCGCCATGAGCGTCCGCGCCACGACGAGGCTCCGGGCGCGGCGCACGTCGTGGTCGATCGTCGTCCCGCTCTGCACGACCAGCCGCTGGAGGGCGACGCCCGCCGTGGCGAGGACGGCGACCGCCACCACGACCTCGACGAGCGTGAAGCCCCGCCGCCGGGTCATTCGGGCTTGCCCGCCGCGACCAGGCGCGGGTTCCCGATGGTTCCCTGCAGGCGCAGCGTGCGCGTGCCCTGCGCGTCGGGCGCCGCGCCGGGCACGCCGTCGAACCAACGACGCAACGTCGGGGGCATCGTGCGGCCGGGCGTGACGGTGAGACGCAGATCGAGCACGCTGTCGTTCGTCGGCGTGACGAACCGAATGGTGCCGCGCCCGGTCGCGCGGAAGTCCTCGCTCCAGGCCTCGATCGTCTCCAGCTCGAAGCGGCGGTCGGCGAGCCGGCCGCGCAGCGTCGCGGCGTCGGCGCGGATGACGAGGTCCTCGAGCCCGCCGCCCGGGTGCCAGGCCGCACCGCGGATCTCGAAGGCGGCGTCGCCCGACGCCGGATCGCGCCCGCCGACGCGAGCGTGCACGGTGCCGTTCACGCGCCCGTACACGTCGACCCTCGGTGCGACGTACGGGATGCAGGTCGCGAGCTCGACGTCCGTGAGCACGACGCCGATGGGCGTGGTCGCGCCCTCGGCGCCGACCTCGATCTCGATCCGGCCCTGGCAGGTCGCGATCGCAACCGACCACGGCCGGCCGGTCCGATCACGCCAGAGGCCCAGCAGGGAGGGGCGCAGGCGGAGCCAGTCGGCGTCGAGCGCGTTCGAGCCGTCGGGACGCGTCAGGTGCACGTCCTCGAGGCGCAGGCCGTCCGGCCGCAGGTGCGCGCCGGCGAATGAGACCTGCATCTGGTCCGGCAGCGGCACCCGGGCGACCATGGCGCGCACGACCGCCTCGGTGGGGAACGTGATCGCGACGCCGGCGAGGAACGCCACGACGACGAGCCCGGCGATGGCGAGACGCTGGCGCGTCACGGCGCGGGCCGGCGCTGCGTGGTTTCCAGCACGAGATCGAAGCGCGTCGCATCGTCGGGGTGCTTGCGGAGGGCGAAGCGCGCGACGCCGAGTGCCGGCTCGTCGGTCTCGAGCGCGTGCAGGAGGCCGACGGTGTCGGCCAGGGACGCGCCGGCGATCCGCAGGCTCACGCGGTCGTCGCTGCCCCCGTCCGCCGCGGGCGTCATCGCCGCGATGCGCTCGCCGAGCCCCACCGCGTCGGCGGCGGCCTGCAGGCGCGCAAGCGTCGACGGCGTGTCGGCGGCGCCGCGTCCTTCCTGCCCGAGCGTCGCGGCCAGCCGGCGGACGGCGGCGAGCTCCCGCTCGAGCGCGGCTACGCGCGCCCGGCGGGCGGCGAGGTCGCCGCGCACGGCGGCGACGGCGAGCAGCGCGGCCGAGCCCACCGCGACCGCGGCCGCGACCGCGAGAAGCCGCTGCTCCCGCTCGCTGCGCGTCGCGAGCCATACGCGGAGCTGCGCGATCACGAGGGCGCCCCCAGGCTTGGCCCCCAGGTCGCACGGAGCGCGAACTCGACGCCGCGCCCGTCGACCGTCGCGCGCGAATCTTCGGCCGCGACGTCACGCAGACCCGGGGCGGTGGCGAGCGCCCGCTGCAGGAGGTCGATCGCCTCGAAGCCCTCGGCGCGGCCGTGCAGCCGCAGCACGTCGCCGTCGAGCGTCAGCTCGTCGAGGTCCAAGTGCACGCTCGCGGGGACGCGCTGGCTGAGCTCGCGCAACAGTGCGAGCACGGCGCCGGGTCGGAGCCCCTGCGTACCGGCGCCGGCCGCCGCTTCGAGCTGCGCGCGCGGCGCGACGAGCCGCGTCCCCGCCGGGAGTGCCGCGGCGGCGGCGGCGTGTGTGGCCTCCGCGAGCATCGCTTCGCGGCGACCGAGCCCCGCGCGCACGATGCCGAGATCGGCGACCGCGATCAGCGCCGCCGCGGCGGCGAGCCCGACCACACGGCGCCTGTGCGCCGGCGTCGCAGGGGCGCTGCGCGCGGCGTCGAGCGTGAGGCTCGGCCCCGCGGAGAGCCCCGCCGCGAGCGCGCACGCGCCGATCATCGGATCGCGCCACGACACCACCCGATCGATCGGCTCGGCATCGAGGCGCGCGGCGAGGTCGCCGGTCGCGTCGGGACCAGCCAGGACAATGCGCGTCGCGGCGCCCATCGCGCCGAGCGTCCAGCGGACTTCGGCGACGAATCCGTCGAGGTCGTCCGGTCTCGCGCCGAGCGCCCGCAAGCCGGCGAGCCGCCCGGCGCGCCGGACGCTCACGGTGCTGCGCTCGCCGTCGGCCACCACGAGCGCGGCATCCGGGAGCGCGAGGAGGTTCCAGACGGGGAGGGGCGCGAGCGCGATCCGCTCGGGGACGAGCGCTGCGGCCGTGAGGCGTTCCCGCAGCCCCGTGATGTCGTTCCTGCGAACGGCGGCGGCGAGTACGGTCGTGCCCTGCGCGCCCGCGTCGATCGTGTCGAACCCGATGGCGACGTCGCCCGGATCGCCTGGCAGATGACCCACGAGCTCGAGCGGCACCGTCTCCCGCAGGCGCCGGCCGTCGCGAAAGGGCAGAGAGAGGAAGCGATGCGCCGCCGCGGCGAGCGGCAGCGCGGCGACGACCGATGCGGACCGATGCGCGCTCGCCAGGCGCGCGAGCGCCCGGCCGAGGTCCGCCTCGCTCGCATACGGGATGCGCTCCAGGCGAACCAGGCGCGCGGCGCCGAAGCGGCGCTCGGCGTGCGCCACGCGCAGCTCGTCGGGTGCGAGGTCGATGCCGAGGACATCGCTCACCGTTCGCGCCTCCCGTGTCCCGTCGGAATCGGCACGACGATCTCGAGCGCTTGGCCGTCGTCGAGCGTGAGGGCGACGCGGGCGGCGCGCGGGGGCTCGCGGTCCGTCCAGACGGACTTCCACTCCGCACCGTCGAGGATCCGGACGTCGAGCGCGGTGACACCGGGCGCGAGCGGGACCACCGGGGCGGGTGGCGCATCCGGCGCGCCGAAGCGCGGCTCAGCGCGGCGCGCGAGCGCGCCGTCCTGCACGAAATAGGTGAGACGCGCGCCCGGCTCGGCTCCTCCCGTGAAGCGCAGGGTGGGCGGCGTGGCCGAGACCGAGAAGCCCTCGGGAAGCGCAGCCGTGAGATCGCGCTCCAGGTGCAGCAGGGCGGTGCGCGCCGTCGTCGTGCGGTCCAGGGTCTCGGTCGCGGCCGCGCGGGCGTGCAGGCTCGCCGTCACGGTGCCGGCGAGGGCCGCCATGACGAGGGCCGTCACGCCGAGCGCGACGACGATCTCGACGAGCGTGAATCCGCGCCGGCTCATGCGCCGTCCTCGCGCACGACCCGCGCGCGTCCGAGGCCGGCCGGCAGCAGCACGACCGCGCGCGCGCCGCCGTCGCCCGCGAGCGTCACGCGGACCGGAAGCGCGTCGCCGTCTGCCCCCAGCTCGACACCGCCGGCGCGTCGCACCATGCCGCCGACCTCGATCGCCTCGACGTGGACGCCGGACGTCCCGGCTTCGATGGCGACCCGCAACGGGCGTCCGCCGAGGATCGCGCGCTCGCGCGCCTCCGAGAGGCGCTCCGCCAACCGCCCCGCGGCCGCGTCGACCCGGAGCTCCGCGCCACCCGGCAGGTGCGGCAGGACGATCGCGGCGGCGAGCGCGACGATGGCGAGGACCGCCAGCACCTCGACGAGCGTGAACCCGCCGGCGCGACGATTACCGCTCGCGCGCATCGATGTCTCCGGCGAGGCCGCCACCGCCCTCGACCCCGTCGGCGCCGAGGGACTTCAGCGTGTAGCGTTGCGGAATCGCGAGCACGTAGACGAACGCGTTGCCCCACGGATCGAGCGGAACGCGCGGGAGGTAGCCCTCGCTGCGCCACGCCTTCGGGATCGGTGGCGCCGTCGGGCGCGTCACGAGCGCCTCGAGCCCCTGCTCGGTCGTGGGGTAGGTGCCGTTGTCCAGGCGGTAGAGGTTCAGCGCCTGCTCGATGCTCTTCATGTTGGCGATCGCGCTCGTGACGCGCGCTTCGTCGGTGCGGCCCATGATTCGCGGTGCGACGATGGTGACGAGGAGCCCCAGGATGAACACCACCACCATGATCTCGAGCAGCGTGTAGCCGCCCGCGCCCGGCTGCCGCGTGGTCACGGGCGCGCTCCGAGCGGATTGAGGGTCAGGATCGGCACCAGGATCGCGAGCACGAGGAAGAGCACCGCGCCGCCCATCACCAGCACGAGGGCGGGCTCGATGAGGCCCGTGGCGGTTTCGAGCGCGCGCTCGACGTCGGCGTCGGCGGCATCCGCGGCGCGCTCGAATGCCTCCGCGAGCGTGCCCGTCCGCTCCGCCGTGGCGATCAGCCGGCACACGCTCGGGGCGAAGAGCCCCTGCGTGCGCAGCATCGCCGCGAGGCCGTCGCCGCGCCGAACCGCCTCGCGCGCGGCCTGCAATGCGTCCCGCATGCGCGCGTTGCCGGCGGTCGCCGCGGCCATGCCGAGGCCGGCGTCGAGGGGGAGCCCGCTGCCCAGCACCGTCGCCAGCGTGCGCGCGACGCGCGCCGTGGCGGCGGTCGTGACGATGCGCCCGACGGCCGGGAGGCGCGCGAGGAGCCGGTCGACCGCCGCGCGGCCTGCCGCCGTCGCGCACCACCGCGGCACGAAGATCGCCGCGGCCACGATCGCGAGCACCCACAACCACCACGTCCCGCCGAGGAACGCGGCGCCGGCGACGAGCAGGCGCGTGGCGAGCGGCAGCGTCGTTCCGGTCTCGGCCAGGAGCCGCGTCACCTGCGGCACGACCCACACGAGGAGGAAGGAGAGCACGAGCACCGTCGTCGCGGTCATGACGGCCGGGTACGCGAGCGCCGCGCGGACGCGCGCTCGTCGCGCGGCGGACGCCTCGGTGTCGGTCGCGAGACGGCCCAGCACGGGCGCGAGCGCGCCGCTCGCCTCCCCGGCGCGCACGAGCTCGCGGTAGACGGGTGGGAAGACGCGCGGGCTCGCGCCGAGCGCGTCGGCGAGCGACGCGCCCTCACGCAGCCGTGCACGCGCGACGGTGAGCGCGCGACGCAGGGCCGGTCCGCTCGACTCTTCGGCGAGGCTCTCGAGCGCCTCTGCGACCGGGACGCCGGCGCCGACCAGCGACGCCAGCTGGCGCGTCGCGGCGGCGAGCTCGCGCGCGTCGACACGCCCGGCTTCGCCGGCCGCCGCGCTCGCGCTCGTGAGCTCGATCGGGAAGACACCGCGCGCGCGCAGCTGCTGCCACGCGCCGCGAACGCTCTCGGCGTCGACGACGCCGTGCTCGGCGCGGCCGGCCGTCGTCCGCGCCCGATACGCGAACACGGGCATCAGCCGTCCTCCTGCGTCACGCGCACGACCTCGGCCTCGGTCGTCATGCCCGCCGCCGCCTTGGCGAGGCCGTCGGTGCGCAGCGGCACCATGCCGCCGGCGACGGCGGCGGCACGGATCGCGGCGGCGTCGGCGCGCTGCATGATCTGCGCCCGCACCGCGTCGTCGACGACGGCGAGCTCATGGATGCCGGTGCGGCCGCGGAGGCCGGTGCCGCGGCAGCGGGCGCATCCCGCGGCGACGCAATGCTCGCAGCGCCGGCGCACGAGGCGTTGCGCCAGTACGGCCACGACCGACGACGCGATGAGGTACGGCTCGACGCCCATGTCCAGGAGGCGCGTGACGGCCGTGGCGGCGTCGTTCGTGTGCAGCGTGGCGAGCACGAGGTGCCCGGTGAGCGCTGCCTGGAGCGCGACGTCTGCCGTCTCGCGGTCGCGAATCTCGCCCACCAGGATCACGTCCGGATCCTGGCGCAAGATCGCGCGCAGCCCGGCCGCGAAGCCGAGCCCGATGCGCGGATGCACCTGCATCTGGGCGATGCCGTGGAGCTGGTACTCGATCGGGTCCTCGATCGTCATGATGTTGCGCGACCCGTCGGCGAGCCGGCGCAGCGCGGCGTAGAGGGTCGTCGTCTTGCCGCTGCCGGTGGGGCCGGTGACGAGGAAGATGCCATGGGTGCGGGCGAGCAGCGGGGCCACGCGCGCGGCGATCGACCGCACGAGGCCGAGGGCGTCGAGCGTCAACATGGCGCTCGAGCGGTCGAGGAGCCGCAGCACCACCCGCTCGCCGAACGCGGTCGGGACGATGGATACGCGCACGTCGACGTCGCGCCCGCCGACGCGCACCGCAACCCGACCGTCCTGCGGCAGGCGGCGTTCGGCGACGTCGAGGCCGGCCATGATCTTCACGCGCGAGGCGAGCACGGGCCCGAGGCGGGCCGGTGGCGCCAGCACGTCGTGAAGCACGCCGTCGACGCGGAAGCGCACCGCGAGCGCGCGCTCGTAGGGCTCGACGTGCACGTCGCTCGCTCCTGCCTTCACGGCTTCGGTGAGGAGCGCGTTTGCGAGGCGGATGACCGGTGCCTCGTCGTCGGCGTCGAGCAGGTCCGGGCGTTCAGCAAGGGCCTCCAGGTCCTCGCTCCCGAGGTCGAGCTCCTGGCGGAGCGCGGCGGCGGCCGAGTCCTCGCCGCGCGCGGCGTCGTCGTATGCGCGCGCGATGGCTTCGCGCAGCGCCGCCGCCGGCACCACCAGCGGGCGGACGGCGCGCTGGTAGACGAAGCGCAGGTCGTCGAGCGGCGCGAGCGCGCAGGGATCGGCCACGGCGACCTCGAGCGCATCCGGCTCGTCGCGCAGCGGCAACACCAGGTGGCGACGCGCGTACTGCATCGGCAGCGGCGCCAGCAGCGCGCGCGTGGGGAGGGCGGGGATCGTCCGCGTGAAGGGCAGGCCGAGCGTCGCGGCGACCTCGCGCTCGTCGGTCACTGCGCGCTCTCCGGCGGCGCCTCCCAGTGCCGGTCCTTCACGACCGGGCTGTCCCGCAGCACGCGTGGCAGCCGCGCACGCACCGCCGCCGACTCGGCCGCCATCTGCGTGTCGGAGCCGATCACGTGCGGCGTCAGGAACGCCAGCAAGTTCGTCTTGACGTGCCGGTCGTCGTTGCGCCGGAACAGGAAGCCCAGCACCGGGACGTCGGAGAGGTACGGGACGCCGCGCTCGATCGAGCGCAGCGTGTCGGCGAGCAGCCCCCCGATGACGATCGTCTGGCCGTCGCGCGCCGCCACTACCGTGCTCGCCGAGCGCACGGTCGTCGTCGGGCCGACCTGGTTCGGGTCGCCGGTGTCGATCGCGGTGGGATCGATGTCGGATACCTCTTCGAAGAGCGTCAGCCGCACGTAGTCGTCAGCGATGATCTGCGGCGTCATGCGCAGCGTGATGCCGACGTCGTGGCGCTCGATCGTCGTGAAGAGGTTCGAGAGGTTCGAGCTCGAGGTGGCGCGGCTCGCGATGAAGGGCACGTTGCGCCCCACGACGATCTCGGCCTCTTCGTTGTCGGTCGTGACGACGTTCGGCGCCGAGAGCACGTTGACGTCGTTCTCCTGCTGGAGTGCCGTCAAGAGCAGCGTGTACGCGGGTACCTCCTGCCCGGACGGCAGCGTCACCATGTGATTGCTGGCGGCGGCGAGGATGAGGCCCGGCAGCGACGTCGGGTTCGTCGCCGCCGAGCCGATCACGCCGAGGTTCAGCTGCCCGAGCCCCGTGTTGCTCCCGCTCGCGCCCGCACCCTGGAACTCGACGCCGAGGGAGCGCAGCTTGTCGGCCGTCACTTCGAGGATGATCGCCTCGACGAACACCTGCCGGCGGCGCATGTCGAGCTGCGCGATGACGTTCGCGAGCGTGCGCCAGTCCGACGGCGTCGCCGAGACGATGAGGGAGTTCGTCGCCGGGTCGGCCGTCACGCGCACCGGCGCCTCCAGCGCGATGGTCGACGCGCTGCCCGTCGTCGCCGGCTCGGCGCGGATCTGCGCCGGCGGCTCGCCCGACTCGCCGTCGTAGCCCAGGGGCGGCATGCTCTGGCGGTCGTTGCGGCGCGAGAACGAGCTGCCCTGCGGGCGTCGCTCGGGTTCGGGCGGGACCGGCAGACCCAGGAGCTGCGCCAGGACGCGCACGAGGCTCGCGGAATCGGCGTTCTTCAAGTGGTAGACGTGCACCGTCGATGCGGCCGGCAGCGGCTCGACGTCGAGCCGCCGCGCGATCGTCCGCGCGCGCGCGATCTGGTCGGGCGCACCGGACAGGACGAGGCTGTTCGTGCGCGGCTCGGCGACGACCTTCATGGGCGCGGGTCCGCCGGGGTCGCCGGCGAGCGCGTCGCGCAGGCGCTTGGCGATCTCCTCGGCGGGCGCATAGCGCAGCGGCAACGTGTCGGACGCGTCCGCCGAGCCTTCCTGATCGAGCTCGCGGGCGAGCGTCGCGAGCCGCTCGACGTTGCCCGCCGTGTCGACGACCACGAGACGGTTCGTCGCCGGGTGCGCGGTCAGCACGCCGTCCTTGGAGACGAGCGGCTGCAGGACGGGTACCAGCGCCGCCGCGTCGGCGTGCGCGAGCGGCACGATGCGCGTCGTGATGTCACCCCCGCCGCTTCCCGTCTGCACGGCGTCGCGCGCCGGCATGATCTTGGTGAAGTTGCCGGACTGGATCGTCGCGAAGCCCTTCACCTGGAGCACGGATTGGAAGACGAGCCACGCCTCGTCGGGCGTGAGGCGCGTCGGCGAGATGACGGTCACCTTGCCGTGCACGCGCTCGTCGACGATGAAGTTCCGTCCCGTGACCTCGCTCACGAACTTGGCCAGTACGGGGATCTCGACGTCCTGGAAATTGAAGGCCACGGTCGCGTCGTCACCGGTGGTCGCGGCGCGCGCGACCGTCACGAGGAGGGCGAAGCAGAGGGCGGCCAGGCGGCGTGTCATCGGAGGTCGTAGACGAGCGTGCGGCGCTCCGTGCCGCGCCGGATGTCGAGTGCAACGCGCGGCTCGGTGCGCAGGCGCTGCAGGAAGGCGAGGAGCGTCGCCGGATCCGAGGCGGCCTGCCCGTTCACGCGCTGCACGACGTCGCCGTCCTGCAGGCCGAGCCGCCGGAAGATGCTGTCGTCCTTGATCTGGAACAGCCGGAAGCCGGCGGGCCGGCCTTCCTCCACCTCGGCGACCGCGCGGAGCTGCGTCATGAGGCCGCTCATGTTGTCGGCCGTGCCCGCGAGCTCCCGGCGGTCGACGACGAACGCATTGGCCGCGGTCTGTCGCACGAGCGCCGCGCTGACGGGAGCGGACTCCCGGGGCGCCGCGTCGGCCGTCGTCCCGTCGTCGGCGCGCGGCGCGGCCGCGAGCTCGATCGTCGTCTGGCCGCCGGGCGTCGCGAGCACGAGGTGATCCCACGCGATGCTCGCGACGCGGCCCTCGCCGAGCGTGTCGCCGACGCGCACCAGGTCCTGGCGATGCGTCGTCAGGTCCTCGACGGCCGCGCGCGCCTCGCCCGCCTGAAAGCCGACGCCGACCAGCCGGATCGTGGCGCCGCCGCGCGCCGTCCCGCTGGCCTGCGCGTTGAAGATGTCGCGCGCGGCGATGGGAGCGAAGGCGTCGAGCGGCTCCACCGGCGCGCGGTCTGCTACGGGCGACGGCGGCTCGGGCGGCAGCGTATCGACCGCCGTCCGCAGCGCGGCGCTCACGCCGAACGCCGCGAGACCGGCGACGACGAGCAGCAGCGCGAGCTCGAGCCCGCGACGCCCGTGCCACGAACGATGCATGGTGGGGAGGGGCCGTCATACTGCCGTCGCTCCGGGCCTGCAATCGTCTTTCACATGCACAGGACGCCGGCGCCGGCCTTCCCGGCGGCGACGAGCTGGTACTTCTCGAAGAAACCGCCGTCGATCGCGCGGCCGAGCGGGCTGGCCTTCGGTGACCGGTAGCGTCGATGCGCGCCGGGGCCGCCGTTGTACGCCGAGTACGTCGCGCGCGCCGCGTTGGCGAGCACGGTCCCGCCCTCCTTGGCGCCGAAGCGGTCGAGCAGCTGCACCAGGATCTCGGCGCCGGCGGCGGCGTTGTAGACCGCGTCCCATTCGAGCTTGCGGACGTCGAAGAAGCCGCGCCACACACGCCGGTTCACCTGCATGATGCCGACGTCGCCGGTCGCCGAGAGAAGGAAGGTGACCGTGCCGCCCCGGTCCACGAACTGGCGCCAGCAGCTCTCCTGCCAGGCGACGGCGGGGACGAGGCTCCGATAGACGGGCCCGAAGCGCGCGGCGACGCGACGCTCGCGGTGCGCCGCGACGGTCGCGAGCATCTGATCCACGACGCCACGGTAGTCGTCGAGGTCGGTGTCGCCTGGCACCCAGCGATCGAGGCGTTGGGAGATGGCGACGAGGTCGAACGTCGCCGCCTCGGCAGTCGCCGAACCCCAGAGCCAGGAGAGGGGCAGGGTCGTCGGCGGGACGGTCGTGGTCGGCACGGTCGTCGTGGACCCGACCGTCGGCGGCGGGGCGAGGTCCGTGGCCGGATCCTGGAAGCCGAACAGGGTGCGCAGCTCGGGATCGGGCGCATCCGACACCGCGATCGGATCGCCGGCCCGCTCGGGATCGAGCACGCGCGCGAGCCGCCGCAGCCCGTCCGCCGAGATCTCGAGGCCGAGGCCGGGTCCCGCTTGATCGAGGGCCGCGAGCGCATCGCCGGCGGCGAGGAAGGTGACGAAGCGATACGCCCGGTCGCCGAGGGCCCCGTCGCGCACCGCGCGTCGCGTCTGGACGCGCACGCGATCCCACGACGAGAGGAAGAGATTTCGCACGGGGTCGGTTCCAGGAATGGGGCCCTGGCGCAGGGTCTCGACCAGCTCGCGCCGGCCGTCGAGGAGGATCGCGAGCAGCTCGCTGCGGGCGCCCTGGTCGTCACTCGCCCAGCCGAGCGTCTTCACGGCGAAAACGAGGAACGCGTCCCAACGGTCGATGCGATCGTCCCAGCGCTTGGCCTCGTCCTCGGAGAGCGCGGGCTCTGCAGCCGCCGGTGAGACCTCGACCTCGGGGACGTCCATCGCGATGCGGACGCGGACGCCCTCGTCGTCGGCTGCCGTCTCGATCGGGCGCAGCGTCGCGATCGCCGCCAGCGCCGGCGCGGCGCGATCGGGCGGCGCCGAGGCGCGCAGGAGGGCCTGGGCCTCTTCGGCGGGCGGCGCGAGATCGAAGTGGAACGCGCGCAGTCGATCCTCGAAGCGCCCGCGCACGAGCTGCAGCGCGCTGTTCGTCATGCGGTCGGGACGGCCGTCGGCGTCGCGCGCTTCGATCTCGAGCGAGGTGAAGCGCAGCTGCCAGTCGGGGCCGACCTCGGACCGCATCGTGAGGTCGAGCTCGCCCTGCCAGGCGAGCGGCGACACGCAGAACCACAGGAGGCGGAAGCCGACGACGGCCGACCCCTTCGTCGCGACGCGGATCTTCCCCCCCGCGCCGCCGAGCGCGAGGTCGTCGATGACGGCCCAGTGGCAATCGCCGGGCGTGCCCCAGAGATCGAGCGACGCTCCCTCGCGCATGCCGAGGTCGCGGCGGAGCGCCGCCTCGAGGATCGGGTAGTCGACCACGAGCGGGAAGGCGACGGTCCGCGTCGCCGCGCGCGCGGTCGCAGCCAGCGCGAGGCCGAGCACGATCGCGACGACGTGGCGCACGCGGCATGTCTCGCCGCGCCCGCCACGGGGGTCAAGCGGCGTCGGACGCGGTTCGCGTCGCGCGCGCCCAGCGGCGCGCCCGTCGCTCGATCGTGTCGCGCGGCGCCAGGCGGACGCCATGCCGTGCGAAGAGCGCAGCGTAGCGGTCGTAATCGGCGAGGATCGTCTTGATGGTCGTCCGGTAGCCGCGGCGCAGGACCTCGTGACGCAACCCGTAGGTCATGAGCGGGGTGTCGAAGAGCTGTACGTCGGCGTGGTGCGGCTCGAGCAGCACGATGTCCGTGTCGGGATGCTCGTAGGCGTGGCGCTTGAGCCCCTCGCGCAGCCGGCGGTGGAGCGCGATGCGGAACGACTGCGCCGCCACCGTGAGCACGCCGCCGTCGCGCAGCGGGCGCGCCGTGGCCCCGTCGAGGACGAGCGGGCGCAGCGGGTTCACGAGCACGACCAGGCGGGCGCCGCGCTCGATCGCGAGCCGCGCGTGCCCGGTCTTGGATACGGCGCCGTCGACGTAGTCGACGCCGTCGATCCGCATGGGCTCGAACAGGATGGGCGCCGCGGCCGAGGCCGCGACCGCCTGGGAGATGGCCGTGGGATCGCCCCGATATTCCCCGAACACCTGGATCTCGCCGGTGTCGAGCTTGGTTGCCGGGATGAGGAGGCGGCTTCGCAGGCGCCGGAACTCGTTGGTCCGGCCGCCGGTCGTGAGCACGCGCCGCACGTAGGCTTCGATCCCCTCGACGGAGAGGAGCCCGGCAGGTAGGTGGTTCAGGAGGGAGGACAAGGTGTCGAGGACGAGCGCCTCTTTCCAGTTGGTCCACAGGTGATGAGCGATGCCGGGGAGAGCGGCGACGAGCCGCGGAACGGTGGCGAGGTGACTCCGCCACGGGATCGACAGGAGGTGCGAGCCGGTGAGATGAGGCAAGGTACGGCGGTCGTGCTCGAGGGTGTCGCGGATGCGCGACGGCGCGACGCCGTTGGCGACGAGGGCGGCGACGAACGCGCCGGCGCTCGTGCCGACGTAGAGGTCGAACTCGCGTACGCTCGCGTTCTCGAACAGGGCGTCGAGAGCCATGAGCGCGCCCACCTCGTAGAGACCGCCCGTGATGCCCCCACCGGCGAGCACCAGCGCCCGCCGGACGGGCCCGTAGAGCGTGTTCGGCATGAGCGGGACGTCCCCTCTCGGATGTCGGCAGGTCCTGGGCGCGGCTTGAGCCGCCCGGCGGGGCGCCATCGCGTTGACAAGCCCGCGGAACACATCCTAAAAAGCCGCGGTTCTGGAACAGGATGAGCGCACACCCGAGCTGGCACAGCGTCGTCGGCGCGAGCTGGATGCACAGGTCGAGGAGCTCGCGCGGCGCCTGGTCGAGATCATCAATGGGGCCGGGCACGACAATCGACAAGATCTGCGCGAGTACGCGATCGACCTCCTGCGGGAGGGAACCGAAGCCGTCGATGCGCCCGCCCCGTCCCGCCCCAGCACGGGGGGGAGGCCGGGCACGAACCCACTCGGGATGGCGCTTCTGCTCTTCATCGTCGCCCTCCCGATGTGTCTTCTCTTCGCGCCCGTTGGCCTCGGCCTCCTCGCGGTGTCGCTCGTGATGGGTTTCTGGGGCATCGTCATGGTCCTGGTACGACGTTGAAAAGGGCAGGAGTCCCGCTAATGCATGCGCTGAGCGAATTTCATTTTGAGGGTCCACGGGCTCTCTGCGACAACGAACGGTGGGGGACCAGGACCGATGGCTAAGCCCAGCTCGGCCGAAGACAAGGCGCTCGTCGCCGACCAGCGGCGGATCGAGCAGCAGCTCGAGCGGGAGAAGCGCGCCAAGGAGAAGGCCGCGATGGGCAGCCTGTGGTCCCGCCGCGACGTCTTCGGACGCTTCGGCTGGGGTATCTTCGGCGCCTTCTCTGGCCTGACGCTGCTCGCCGCCGTGCGCTCGGCGTTCCCGCGCATCCTCTTCCAGCCACCGTCGACGTTCAAAGCGGGCGTGCCCTCCGACTTCCCGATCGGCGAGGTGTCGACCAAGTTCCAGAAGGACCAGCGCGTGTGGATCATCCACGAGGAGAAGGGCATGTACGCGCTCTTCGCCAAGTGCACCCACCTGGGATGCACGCCGCGCTGGCTGCCGGCGGAGAACAAGTTCAAGTGTCCGTGCCACGGCAGCGGCTTCTACAAGAGCGGCATCAACTTCGAGGGCCCGGCGCCGCGACCGCTCGAGCGCCTGCGCATCATCAAGGCCGAGGACGGTCAGATCCAGATCGACAAGAGCGTCAAGTACCTCTTCGAGAAGGGGCAGTGGGACAAGCCCGGTGCCTACCTGAAGGTGTGATCCGATGAGCAAGTGGGATGAGCTGAAGCAGCAGATCACCGAGTCGCCGGTGTGGCAGTCGATCTTCCGCCACGGCTACGACGACACGCCGCGCAACCGTGTGCTCATGGTCTCGGGGAACATCTTCCTCCACCTGCATCCGTCCAAGGTGCGCCGGCACGCGACGCGCATCCGATTCACCTGGTGCATGGGCGGCATCACCTTCCTCATGTTCCTCGTGACGACGGTCACGGGCGTCTACCTCATGTTCTACTACCGCCCGACCGCCGAGTACGCGTACGCCGACATGAAGTACCTCGAATACGACATGCCGTTCGGGATGCTCATGCGGAACATGCACCGCTGGGCGGCGCACGGCATGGTGATCGCGGTCTGGCTCCACATGTTCCGCGTCTTCATGACCGGCTCGTACAAGCCGCCGCGCGAGTTCAACTGGGTGGTCGGCGTGATCCTGCTCGTGCTCACGCTGCTGCTCTCGTTCACCGGCTACCTGCTGCCGTGGGACCAGCTCTCGATCTGGGCCGTGACGGTCGGATCGAACATGGGTCGCGCGACGCCGGTCCTCGGGCACGAGGGTCCTGGTCACGAGCTCGTCCCGGGCCTCAACAACGTCTACGACGCGCGCGCCTTCCTGTTCGGCGGCGGCGAGATCGGGCCGCACACGCTGATGCGGTTCTACATCCTGCACTGCATCTTCATCCCGCTGGTGACGAGCCTCTTCCTCGCCGTCCACTTCTGGCGCATCCGCCGCGACGGGTTCTCGGGGCCGAGCCTCTGAGGCGATGATGCCGTCGGCGATTCGCTGGGCCGTGATCTACTTCGTGTTTGCCGGGATCTCGTACGTGGTCCCCGGCGGGCGCGTGATGGTCATTCCGTTCGTGTTCATGACGGTGCTCGCGCTGCTCTTCCGCTCCGCGCAGAAGTCGGCCGAGCGCGAGGACGCCGAGGAGAGCTGAGCGATGGCGACGCCCGAAGCGAAGGCCCCCCTGGCCCCCGCCGGCAAGCGGGTCGAGGTGACCCTCAAGAAGGCGACCGGCCCCGGCGACGACAAGGTGCACACCTGGCCGCACCTCGTGCGGGCCGAGTTCCTGTGCGCGATCATCGTGACGCTGTTCCTCGTCGTGTGGGCGCTCCTGGTCGACGCGCCCCTCGAGGAGCCCGCGAACCCAGCCCGCACGCCGAACCCGTCCAAGGCGCCGTGGTACTTCCTCGGCCTGCAGGAGATGCTCGTCTTCTTCGACCCCTGGCACGCGGGCGTCGTGCTGCCGAGCCTCATCATCGTCGGGCTGATGGTGATCCCGTACATCGACATCAATCCGAAGGGGAACGGCTACTACTGCTGGAGGGAGCGGAAGTGGGAGCTCCTCACCTTCATCCTGGGGTTCCACATCCTGTGGGTGTCGCTCATCATCATCGGCACCTTCCTCCGTGGACCCGGCTGGAACTGGTTCTGGTTCTGGGAGAAGTGGGATCCGCACAAGGTCGAGTCGCTCACCAACAAGGATCTCCCGTTCATGCTCGGCGTGCGCGACGAGACCACCGCCACGATCGTCGGCGCGACCGTCGTCGTGGTCTTCCTCGTGGGCTCGATGGTCGCCTTCTACTACATGTGCAAGGCGGTGAAGGGCGACGACTTCGACGAATTCATGGAGCGGTGGGGGTGGCCGCGCTTCTTCCTCACGGGGTTTCTCCTGGTGAACATGTGGGCCACGGTGGCGAAGATGCTGGCGCGCCATCTCTTCAACCTGAAGTACGTGATGGTGCTGAAGACGCCGTACTTCAGCATCAACATCTGATCGCGGTGGTCCCGCGCCGAGGAATGGCGAGCCGCGGTGTTCTACTTCGCGAAGGTCCTGCAAGCGGTCGGGTTCGCCGACGTGGGGCTCGGCCTGTACCTCGGGATGGTGCAGGACGACATGTGGAAGGAATTGTACTTGACGCTCGCGGGCCTCGGATTCTTCTTCGTCGGCCGGCTGCTCGAGCGAAGGGCATGAGCTGAACAGCATGGCACGACGCACGTCGGTCACGGATGACGAGAAGCGCTCCTACGGGGCGGTGTGGTTGGTCCTCTCGCTCCTCTTGTTCGTCGGCGGCCTCTGGGCCGTCGCCGACGACAACATCTTCCGCCGGCCGTGGAAGAAGTATCAGGCCGGCTTCGCGCGCCTCGAGATCGGCAAGGTGAAGCAGCAGATCGCCGACGAGCAGGCGAAGCTGGACGCCGACCCGACCTACCAGGAGGCCGTGAAGAAGGTGAACGAGGCGCGCGCACGCGTCACCGGCGGCGACGTCGCGCAGGAGATCAAGGCGCTCGAGGCGAAGGTCGCCCAGCTGACGCGCGAGGACCTCGGCAAGGACCTGAGCCTGCGTTTCATCAAGAGCGAGCTCGAGGAGTGGCGCTATCTCCACGACGAAGCGCTCCACCACGGCCACGCCGAGGAGGTCGAGCGCTGGGAGAAGAAGATCGCCGAGGGCGAGCAGACCAAGGCCGAGCGCCAGCACATCTACGACGAGTCGCAGAAGGCGATCGCCGACACCCAGGACCAGATCAAGGCGAAGCAGGGCGAGCTCCTCGACGCCGAGGACGCGCTCGGCAAGCTCACGACCAAGCGCGACGACCTGCAGGGCAAGCTCGAGACCGTCTCGCTCGGCTACCTGCCGGGCCCGAAGGACTCGGTGCCGTACTTCGGCATGGATTGGCAGCCGAAGATCCCGAAGATCCAGCAGGTGGTGCTCGAGGAGTTCGATCGCAACAACTACTTCCAGCCGGTGGCGCGCGTCGATCGCTGCGTGTCGTGCCACTCGGCGATCGACAAGCCCGGGTTCGACGATGAGCCGAACCCGTGGAAGACCCACCCCAAGCGCGACCTGTACCTGGGCAAGCATCCGTACGACAAGTTCGGCTGCACGCCGTGCCACAACGGCGACGGACCCGCCGTGAACAGCGATCGCGCCGCGCACGCGGGCTGGGTCGACGGGACGGGCGAGGAGCATGCGATGCACCTGCGCGAGGAGCACGCGCTCTTCCGCAAGGAGAAGATTCAGACCAACTGCATCAAGTGCCACGCGGCGCTCGAGGGGCTCGAGGGCGCCGACACGGCCGCCCGCGGCGAGAAGCTCTTCGTCGAGCTCGGCTGTCACGGCTGCCACCTGACCGAGGGCTACGAGGACCTCTCCAAGGAGAACGGCACCTCGATCATCGGGCCATCGCTGCGCCGCGTCGGCGCGAAGGCCGACCACGGCTGGCTCGTCCGCTGGATCGCCGACCCGCACGCCTACCGGCCGCGCACGCGCATGCCGAACTTCCTCTTCAAGGAGGAAGGGCAGGAAAAGAACGCCATGCAGATCGCGGCGTACCTGCTCAGCACCACGAAGGACACCAGCGACAAGTGGCTCGACGACAATCCGGCCGTCGCCATCCCGAGCGACGACGCGCACGTGAAGCGCGGGCGCGAGCTGATGGACCAGCTCGGCTGCCGCGCCTGTCACGCGCTGGCCGAGGACGAGGTGGCGGGCCAGCTCGGGGCCGACAAGGACATCGCGCCGAACCTCTCGAAGATCTCCGAGAAGACCGACGCGCGCTGGATATACCACTGGATCAAGAACCCGCGGCACTACTCCAGCGTCGCGCGCATGCCCAACCTGCGCCTCACCGACGACGAGGCGCAGGCGGTGACGGCGTATCTCGTGACGCTCGGGACGAAGAACCCGGCCGATGCGGAGCTCGAGAAGCAGCTGACGGATCCTGCGAACATCGCGGCCGGCGAGAAGCTCGTCCGCAAATACGGCTGCCCGGGGTGCCACGACATCCCCGGCATGGAGAACGAATCGCGCATCGGCGCCGAGCTCACGTCGTTCGGCGGCAAGACGCACGAGGAGCTGTTCTTCGGCGATCGCACCGACCTGAAGGAAGACTGGGACACCTGGACGATCCACAAGCTGAAGGAGCCGCGTGGCTACGCGACCAAGTGGATCGAGCAGGTGATGCCGCGCTTCGACCTCGCCGACGAGGACGTCCTGGCGCTGAAGGTGTTCCTCGCGAGCCGTACCGAGCAGAAGGTGCCGGCGAAGTATCGCTCCCAGCGCGCCGAGGAGAAGGAGATCGTCGACGGCCGGCGGCTGATCGCGCGCTACAACTGCACCGGCTGCCACATCATCGAGGAGCGGGGCGGCAACATCCGGCGGCTGTACGAGGACTCGCCGAGCATGGCGCCGCCGAACCTGCGCGGCGAGGGCAAGAAGGTGCAGTCGAACTGGCTGTTCCGCTTCCTGAAGGCGCCGACACCGATCCGGCCGTGGCTGAAGGTGCGCATGCCCACGTTCGGCCTCGACGACCACGAGACCGAGACGGCCCTGCGCTACTTCGCGGCCGCCGACCACAAGAACGTACCGTACACGTTCGTCGATCGCACGACGCTCGACCCGCAGCTCGTGAAGGCCGGCGAGACGCTCGCATCGCCCGACGTCTTCCAGTGCTTCAGCTGCCACGTGCGCGGCTCGCAGAACCCCGAGGGCTCGCCCGACAGCTGGGCGCCGAACCTCGCGATGGCCCAGCAGCGGCTCTATCCGGAGTGGATCCTCGAATGGCTCCACGATCCGCAGAAGCTGCTGCCCGGCACGAAGATGCCGAGCTTCTACGCCGACCCGGACAACCCAGACGGGCCTCCAGAGGTGCTGGGCGGCGACGACGAGAAGCAGATGAAGGCGTTGCAGGAATACGTGCTCTCGCTCGGGCTACCCGAGACCAAGCCGACCCAGGCCGCGACCGTGGCGAGCGGACCCGGAGCCACGCAGTAGCGTCCAGACGAACAGCCAACAGACCCAAGGAGGAGACGGAATGCGACGGACGATTCTGATCACGGGAATGGCGCTCGCCCTCGCGGGCACGGCGGGAGCCTACGAAGGCGGCGCCGTGACCGGCGGCGGCTCGGTGTCGGGCACCGTGAAGTTCGCGGGCACCGCGCCCGCGCCCGAGAAGTTCGAGGTGACCAAGGACAACGAGGCGTGCGGCAAGGAGAAGACAAAGCCCGACCTCCTGGTCGGCGCGAACGGCGGCCTCGCGAACGCCGTCGTGGTCGTGAAGGCGACGAAGGGGAAGGCGCTGACCGTGCCGACGGACCCCGTCACGTTCGACCAGAAGGGCTGTGAGTACAACCCGCACGTGCTCGCCTTCCCGGCCGGCAGCACGGTGCGCGTGCTGAACCCCGACGGCGTGCTCCACAACGTGCACGTGTCGGGCAAGGTGAACCCCGAGGCCAACCGCGCCATGCCGAAGTTCCAGAAGCAGGCCGACTGGAAGATCGAGAAGCCCGAGTGGCCGATCGCGGTCAAGTGCGACGCGCATCCGTGGATGCACGCGTACTGGCTCTCGATGGACCAGCCCTACTACGCCGTCACGGACAAGGACGGGAACTTCTCGATCACCGAGCTTCCCGCCGGCGAGTACGAGGTCGAGGTGTGGCACGAGGTGCTCGGAAAGACGACCCAGAAGATCACCGTCACGGGCGGCCAGGACTCGAAGGTCGCCTGGGAGATGAAGAAGGGCTGAGACGTGCTCCGCGTCGTCGCCGCCCTCGTGCTTCTGGCAAGTGCCACGCCGGGGGCGGCGGCCGCGGACAAGGCGAAGCCCGATCCCGAGATCGGGCGGTGCGTGAAGCGGGTGCGCGGCGACCAGCGCACGTGCGTCAAAGCGGCGACCGACCGCTGCCGCGAAGCGCTCGAGACGGACCTCGTCGGGTGCTTCGGATCGCACGCGGACTGTCCGAAGGCCTGCATCGCCGAGCAGGCGAAGTGCCGGGCCCAACCGCAGGTCGACCAGGAGGGCTGCAAGCTGGCCTGCGGCGGCGACCAGAAGGTCGACATGCAGCAGTGCCGCGTCGAGCCCGACCCGAAGAAGTGTCAGGTCGCGGCCAAGGTGAAGGCGCTCAAGTGCAAGCAGAAGTGCGCCGCCGACGCCGCCCCCACCCTCCAGGCCTGCATGGGGCGCTTCGACGATTGCCTCACGGCGTGCAACAAGGCGACTACGGCTTCGTCGCCGTGAGATGGCATCCGCCGACGGCATGATCGTCAACTGTGCGGCCTATGCGAACGGCCGCCGCGTCGCCGACCTCGACCTCGAGGCCGTCAGCGACTACGTCGCCAAGGACGGCCACTTCGTGTGGATCGGATTGCACGAGCCGTCCGAGGACATCCTGAAGACGATCCAGGCCGAGCTCGGGCTCCACGACCTCGCGGTCGAGGACGCGCATTGCGCGCACCAGCGCCCGAAGCTCGAGGAGTACGGCGCGAGCCTCTTCATCGCGATCCGGACGGCGTCGTGGAACGCGAGCGAGCACACGCTCGAGCTCGGCGAGACGCACATCTTCGTCGGGAGCCGCTACGTGGTGACGGTGCGGCACGGGGCGTCGCTCTCGTACGCCCAGGTGCGCGCCCGCTGCGAGAGCACGCCACATCTGCTCGTCCATGGTCCGGCGTTCGTGCTCTACGCCATCCTCGACTTCGTGGTCGACAACTACTTCCCGATCGTCGACGCGCTCGAGGAGGAGCTCGAGGGCCTCGAAGAGGCCATCTTCGACGGTCGCGCGCAGCGCGACACGACCGAACGAATCTATGACCTCAAGCGCGGCCTCATCAGCCTCAAGCGCGCCGTCTCGCCGCTGATGGACGTGTGCAACCGCCTCGTCCGCTACGACCAGGGTCTCATCGCCGACGAGTGCCGACCGTACTTCCGCGATGTCTACGACCACGTCGTTCGCATCAACGATCACGTGGACAGCCTGCGCGAGCTCCTCTCCTCGGCGCTCGACGCAAACCTGTCGCTCACCTCCATCCGGCAGAACGAGGTCATGAAGACCCTCACTGGATGGGCGGCGATCTTCGCGGTGATCACGCTTCTCGCCGGAATCTGGGGAATGAACTTCGAGTACATGCCGGAGCTGCACACGCGGTGGGGGTATCCGATCGGCCTCGGGCTGATGGCGGGCATCGCGGGCACCATGTACCGGCGGCTCAAGCGGGCGGGCTGGCTATAGGGGGTGCCGCCTCGGGGCGGACAGGAGTCGTACGACCCCGGCGTCTAGTGATGCGCTGTTGCAAGACGGTGCGTCGCTGCACGGGTTCCGAGCGCGTTTTCCCCCGATATCTCAAGGGTTTTACCCTCTTTTCCCTTGCCAGCATGGCACCGACTCTGCTTTATGACCCAGGACGTCCGAACGTCGCCCGAAGGAGGAGATCAATGATCCGACGCACGACTCTCGCCGCGATGGCCGCACTCGCCGCCCTCTTCGTGGTGGCCAGCACGACACACGCGACGACCGACATCAGCCGGCAGTGCATCCGGACGGCGCGGCGGAGTCTCCAGACCTGCCGCCTCGGTTGCGTCAGCGACTTCAAGACGCGTCAGGCCCAGTGCTTCGGTCCCGGTCTTGCCTGCGCCCAGGTGTGTCAGACCACCAACGACGCCTGCCGGGCCCCGCTCGATACCCAGCAGCAGGTCTGCATCAACGGTGACGACACGCCGACTCCGCCGATCCTCGGGTGCCAGGACACCCTGCGCCAGGGTCTCGACGCGTGCCGCGAGCTCTTCGACCGCGGCGCCATCACCGATCTCGATGCGTGCGCGAACCAGGCCCGCCTCGCCAACTTGCAGTGCCTGCTCAACTGCCGGTCGAGCCTCGACGAGCTCTTCCTCGCCTGCAACACCGCGTTCAGCCAGTGCCTTGCCGCCTGCGCGAGCTGCGCGACGCCGCAGGAGTGCCCGGCCCCGTAGCCAGCCGTCCCAAGTCGCTTCTTCAATCGGACCGCTCGCCCATCGGCGAGCGGCCCGATCCATTTCCGGGCCGGTGCTCGACGTGGCCGGGCGCGCCTGTGCTATGAGCGCTGTATGCGCCTCGAGAACCGGATCGCGATCATCACCGGGGCGGGCTCGGGCCTCGGCCGCGCCGGCGCCCTCGCCTTCGCGCGCGAGGGCGCACGCGTCGTCGTCTCCGACGTCGATCCCGCGGGAGGCGAGGAGACGGTCGGCCTGATCCGCGCCCAGGGACGAGAGGCCAGGTTCGTGCGCGCCGACGCCGCGAGCCGCGCCGACGCGAAGGCGCTCGTCGACACGACGGTCGCCACCATGGGTGGCCTCGACATCCTCTACAACAACGCCGGGATCGCCCCGGTGGGGCGCGATGGGTTCACGCCCTACATCGCCGAGGACGACTGGGATCACGTGATCCGCGTGAACCTCACCAGCGTCTTCCTGTGCTGCAAGTACGCCATCCCCGCGATGGCTCATCGGCCGGGCGCCGCCATCATCAACACGGCCTCGTCCATGGCGGTCCAGCCGCTCGGGATGGTGGACGCGTACGCGGCGTCGAAAGCGGGCGTCGCCGGGCTCACGAAATCGCTCGCCCCCGGCTGCGGTCAGCTCGGCATCCGTGTGAACGCCATCTGTCCCGGCTACGTCGACACGCCGATGAACGCGCTCATCTTCGGCAACGACACCTTTCGCGACGCCTTCGCGCACGACCATGCCATGGGGCTGCAGCCGCCGGAGGAGATCGCCGCCTTCGCCGTCTTCCTCGCTTCCGACGAGGCGTCGAGCCTCACCGGCGCCGTGATCTCCTGCGACCGCGGGTGGACGGCGTTCAAGCGCCCGTCGGCCGTCTCAGGGCGCTAGCGCCGCGCGTCGGTGCCGCGAGATCGCCCCCGGCCGCGCGGTACCGCGCCACGACGACGCGGAGACACCGCTACAGCCCCGGGCAGACGACAGCCTTCCGCGTCACGTCGCAGTCGATGGTGACGCTGCCGCTGTCCCCTCCGACGTCGACGCGGACGGTGAACGGCGGCTGCAGGAGCGCCAGGCCGCCGAACGTGAGGTCGGCGGGTGCGGACGCGAAGGTCACGACGGCCATGCTCTTGCTCCGGTCGAGGCGGACGGAGAGCCGCCGCAACGACTTCACCTTGCCCTTCGGTACGAGCGTCGCGCCACGTCGGGTGAGGCCGCCTGGGGAGACGTTCGCGGTGATGAGCGTCTGCTGCGCGTCGCTGACGACGACCGACACGGCGCCCTTGTCGGCCTTCGCGGTCTCGGCCGCGCGTCCGGGAAGCGCCGCGGCCTTCAGTCGGATGCGTCCGCGGATCGTGTCCTTCCCCGCGGTGCGGCCGAGCCGCACGCGGAAGGCCTCCGCGGTGGCCGTGGTCGAGGACGCGAGGAAGAGGGCGTTGCGCGTGTTGCCGTCGGTGACGCTGCCGATGAACGCGAGGTGCCCCGACGCGTTCACCGCCGCCGACGGATTGAGCGACGAGATGCGGCCGCCCGTCGAGACCGCCGCCGACTCGCCGATCTGGACGAGGGGCGCCGTGCCGGTCGGCGAGGCGACGTAGTAGGCCGTGCTGGCGCCCGAGAAGGGCTCGAAGGTGCCTCGGAACGCGACGTGCCCCGCCGAGCTCATCGCGGGACGCGAGACGCCGCGGAGTCGGCCGCCGATGGGACCCTTGCCGCCCACCTCGGCGAGGTTCGTGACCGTGCCGTCCGCGCTGCGGCGCAGGAGCGCCGTGCGATCGTCGTCGCCCCGGGCGAGCTTGGCGAGGAACGCGACGTCGCCGTTCGAATCGATGGTTGGCCGGCCCGTGAGGCCCGATACCTTCATGCCCGGGCCGAGCGTCTGGTCCTGCAGCGCGAGTGTGGTGACGGTCGCCGCGGGATCGATCAGGAAGAGGCCGACCGGAAGCAGGTTCGGGTCGGCGACCAGCGTGCGATCGCCGATCGGCGCCCGGAAGACCACCGACATGCCGCCGTTGGCGCTCGGGTCGCGGAAGCGGAAGAAGGGCTGGCCGGTCGGCGAATCCTCGCCCGTGCGCGCGAGGATCGCGAGCGTTCCGCTCGGGTCGACGCGGAAGATGCCTTCCTCGCGCAGCTTGCCGAGGGGATTCAGCGGGTCGCGGTACGAGAACGTCCCCCGGAAGACCACGCTGCCGTCGGCGAGCATCACGGGGTTCGCGGCGACGTTGTCGAGCTTCTTGTCGTCCGTGGTGCCCGGATAGAGGAGGTCGCCCGCCTGTGCGATCTTGCGGACGGTGCCATTCGCGTCCTGCGCGAAGACGCCGCGGCCACTCCCTTCGACGAGCGCGGCGAACGCGATCGCGCCGGCGGCGTTGAGGCTGACGTCTCCGGGCAGGTCGAGGAACCGCTTGGCGCCATCGACCGGGGCGGCATCACCGGTACGGACGAGGACGGTGACCCCGTCCGCCTCCCGCCAGCGGAAGATGCCGAGCGAGCTGCGGCCGCGGGCGACGAAGCTCTTGAAGACGACCGTGTCGGAGTCGTTCACCGCCGCGCTCGAGAACGGCGGTCCCGCGAAGAAGCCGTCACCGGTCGGCGATCCGTCGCCCACGATGACGCTGGTGGCGGTTCCCGAAAGCGGACGGAAGATCAGCGCCTCGGTCGTGACCGCTCCGACGAGTCGCGTGAAGAACGCGAGATTCCCGACGGCGTCGACGGCGGGACCTGACACTGCCGCGCTGTAGAAGCCGCCGATCGGCGACGGATCGGGATCGTCGCCGCCGAAGACGATGATCGGGATCGTAACCTCGTAGTCGGGCGGCAGGGCGCGGAAGAAGGCCTGCCCGAAGCCGGTCGACAGCTCGGCGAAGAAGTAGACCGTCCCATCGGCGGTGAGGCTTGGCGGCGCGACCTTCGATCCGCCGTCGGGACCGAGCGAGCCTCCGACGATCCGACCGAAGCCGAGGATGTCGCGGCCGGGGAACGCCAGGAGCTGGGGGGTCGCGCCGTGCGGGACGACGAGCGTTCCGAACTCGCCGTCGATCGCCGTGCCGTTGATGTCGAAGAGGTTACCGGGCGAGCACGCGACGTCGCCGGCATCGTTGAGCGCGACCAGGTCCGCGAAGTCGGCGATGAACTGCGTGTTGTCGACGTCACCGGGATCGGCGAAGGCATCGCCGTCCTTCGCGAGGCGGGTGGCCGTCCCGTCCGCGAACGTGAACACGCCGCTCTCGGCCCCGTCGTTGTAGGTCGCCCGGAATGCGAGCGTTCCGGCCGCGTTGATCGACGGCGGCCCGAAGCTGTCGAAGCGCCGCCCGTCACCGAAGACGGTTCCCTTCGGCACGACCGGCGCGGCGTCGTCGCCGCCCGGCGCCACGAAGATCCCCGCGCTCTGCGAGAAATCGCTCACCGTGACGGCCGTGAACGCGACGTCCTTCGCGGTGTTGAGACCCGGGGTGCGCTCGAGGAGATCGGCCGACGACGACTCTTCGAGCGGGTTCACCGGAAGCGTGAAGTCGAGCGCGCCCAGACCCGTGAACTTCTCGCGCGACACGATCACCGCACGCATGCGGCACTTGTTCGGACCGGTGTGCACGCACAGGAAGACGCCGGCCGGCTGCGGATCGATGAAGCTCGCCGGCAGCGCGTCCGAGTTCGTGAGTAGCGCGACGAAAGCGACGTCGCCGTTGGCGTTGATCGTCGGCCGTCCGAGGAACTGCTTGAAGGTCCCCAGGTCCTTCTGATTCCACTTGCCGGCCGGCTTGCCGAGGCTCGCCACCTCGAAGCGCTCCGCGATCGCGGGGTTGAGGTTCTGTCCGATGATCTGCTCGGCCGTTCCGCCCTCGATGATGCGGGTGCGGAACGTGACCCATCCGTTGCCGGCCGCGACCGGCGCCCCGGTGAGGCCCGGCCCCGCGAAGAGGCCGCCGCCCGGCGCGCCGTCGCCGATGCCGGCGATCTTGATTTTCGACGCGGCGAGACCGGCCGCGGGCGCGGCGCACACCGCGGCCGCGAGCGCCAGGGCGAGACGGAGCCGAAGGACGGGAAACTGCTGCATCGAAAGGTCCGCCCCAAGCGCAGCAAGGGCGGTGCCCAACCATGCCGGTCCGTACCGTGACTGTCTATGAGATTGCGCCCGCGCAGGTGCGCGGTCTCGCAGCACTGCACGATCACCCCGACCGTCGGGCGCCCGGTCAGTGGCCGGGCAGCTCGACCCAGCCCGCGAACCCGCTCTCGGCGCGGCATTCCGCAAAGAGCAGGCGGCCGGGAACGGGCCCGCCGCGGACCACGGGCAGCCGATGCAGGAGCGCGGCGTCGACGGCGATCGCCGTGCCGTCCTCGCAGGCGCCGCGAACCCGGACGGTGCTGCCGTCGAGCGCGATCGCGGCGCTCGTGAGTCGCGCGTGCCGGCCGTCGCGACACGCGAAGCCGGAATCGTGGCCGTCGACGAGGAGCGCGCTGCCGTCGTCGCTTCGCAGCGCCGCGCGGGGATGCGCGCCGAGGCGCGGCTCACGACGCGCCCGGACGCCGTGCCCGCGCACCTCGCGCACGCGGCCGCCGAGCGTGGCCCGACCTTCCACCGAGCCGAACGGACACCGGCCGTCGGACGCATCGTGCGACGCGGTGAATCGCACGCGAACGGACGCGTCGAGCAGGCTCGCACCGGCGAGACCGTGCTCCAGGTCGACGAACGGCGTCGTGTCGGGGAAGCGCAGCATCGGCCCGTCGTACGCCAGCTCGAGCGCGCCATTCGTGACGCGCAGCTCGAGGCCCGCGAGCTGCGTCGGGCCATGGGCGCCGACGCGCTCGCCGGTGAACGTGACGAGCGAGCCGTCGCCGGGAAAGAGCAGCAGGCGCGCACCCAGCTCGTCGATGGCGGCGAGTCCCGAAAGCCCGTCGCCGACGAACTCGAGCGCGACCCGCTTGGCCTGGTCGGTCACCGGTCGCCAGGGTGGCTCGGGATGGGTCGCGCCGCGTAGGAGCGCGGCACTGCAGGCGTCGACGAAGGCGTCGCGCCAGCGCCCTGGGATGCGCAGCGGCAGTGCCAGCTCGAGCTGGACCGCGTCGACTTCGGCCGCCCGCGCAGCGAGCCGCCGCACGAGCGGGCGCGGGTCGCCCTGATGTCGGGGCGTGAAGAGCTGAAGCAGGTTCTCCCGCGCGCGCGCCGGATAACGGAGGCCCGGCGTGGCGGCGATGCCGCGCGCGTCGAGGGACGCCATCAAGGTACGGAGCGTCGTGGCGGCGAAGCTCGGGCTCACCGCCGCGGCGGCGCCGACGCGAAACGGCTCGTCGTCGGGTACCGCGCCGAGCCCGAGGTCGACGGCGGGCTGAACCACGTTCCAGCCATGGATCGTGAGCAGGACGGCACGCCCGTGGCGGGCAACGGCCTCGTCGAGCGCGCGCGCGAGCGCTTCGAGAAAATGAGGCGCGTGGTCGTGCGCCGCGGTGATCCGCCCGAGATCGACGTCGTTGCGATCGCCGCCGTCGTTCACGATCGCGCTCGCGTCGAGGTGGCGTGCGAGATCCAACGCGAGCGGCCCCGTGTGCAGGTCATTCATCTTGAGGGGCGCGCTGCCCCACGGCCGGCGCGTCGCGTCCCGGCGCCCGGCGTGGGGCGCGACGAGGACGATCGGCGAGCTGCCTCGCACGACGACGAGCGGCTGCGACACCGGTGCGCTTCTAGCGCCGGGGCCGTGCTCGGTCTACATCAGGCCGATGCGGCGCCTCGCGCTCCTCGTTCTGCTCTCCCTCTGGACCGGTGTCGCGGTGGCCCGGGCGGGCGAGTGCCCGCGTCCGCACGTGTATCTCGTCATCATCGACGGGCTCCAGGCCGAGGCCGCCACGCCGGTCACCATGCCGCGGCTGTTCGACGCGTCGCTCGAGCCGGTGCGGCTGCGCACACAGGCGCTGGCGACGATGCCGACGCGCACAGATCCGAACCACGTGACGCTCCTGTCCGGGCTCTTCGCCGAGGGCCACGGCATCACCGGCAACGCCTACTGGAACCGATCCGCGGATGACGGGCTCGAGAAGCTCGAGTCGGCCCGTCTCATCGAAGCCGAGACGCTCTTCACGGTGATCGAGACGACGCGGGCGGAGCTCGTGACGGTGGCTGCGTTCTCCAAGACGAAGCTCGGTAGCATCTTCGGCGCGGTGAAGGATCGCCAGCGCGCGCCGGACGTGATGTGGACGCCCGACAGCGGTGGGATCGTGGCGAGGGTCACCGACGTGGCGAGCGACGCCGAGACGATGGACGCGTTCCTCGCCGCCACCGCCGAGCGCGAGCCGGATCTCGCGGCGATCAACCTCTCCGAGGTCGATCGCACGTCGCACCAGTCGGGACCGCGGGCCGCCGACGAGGCCCGCCGCGATGCCAGTACCGCCGTCGGCCGGCTGATCGACGATCTCCACACGCGCAGGCGGTGGGAGCGCTCGGTGCTCGTCATCACCTCCGATCACGGGTTCGACGACGTGACGCCTACCGAGGCTCGTCCGGAACCGTCGATCGAGCTCGCCGAGTGGTTCGAGGCCGCCGGCGCCACCGGGCTGCACGTCGTGAGCGATGGTGGGGTGGCGCACGTCTATGCCGACACGGTCCGGCCGAAGGCCGAGACGCTCGGCCCGGCGGCGTCGACGCTCGCGTGGGCGGCGAGCATCGCCTGGCGCGTTCCCGGCGTGATCGAGGTGCTCGCGCGCCTGCCGGTGCCCGGTGTCCCGACCCTCGCGGAAGCGCACCCGGAGTGGGGCCTCACGCACGAGCGGGCGGGGGATCTCCTCGTCGTGGCGGCGCCGGGCTACCAGTTCGTCGAGCCGCACGACGCCCTCACGCGGAGCTTCAAGGGCAACCACGGGAGCCCGGCGGAGCGGCGCATCCCGCTCATCGTCGCCGGCGGCGCCCTCGGCGACGGGCCGCCACTCGAGATCGCGACGCTTCCCAACAGCGCCGACATCGGCATGACGATCGCGACGCTACTCGGGGTCCGCGCGCCTCGGCGGTTCGACGGGAGACCCGTGCGCGCCGGACGTCCGATCCCGCTCGGACCTCACAGCCCGCACTGCGAGAAGTAGCTCTCGAACACGCGCTGCGCGACGTCGGTGAGGTCGCGCACCCTGGCCGGGGTCTCGGCGGTGATCTGCTTCAGGTTCGCGCCCGCTTCGGTCATGTAGCGCTGCGACTCGGCCTCGCCCGTGAGCCGGCCGATGATCGACTCCGTGAACTCGAGGTGGAACTGGAACCCGTAGACGAGGTCGCCCCAGCGAAACGCCTGCTGCTCGTACATGGCCGAGGTCGCGAGGTTGGCGGCGTCGGGGGGCAGCTCGTACGTGTCGCCGTGGAGGTGGAAGACGGTCATCGTGGAGTCGCCGCCCGCGAAGAGCGGATCGTCCCCTCCGTCGGAGGTGAGCGTGATCGGCGCCCAGCCCACCTCGCGCTTGTCGCCGGCATAGACCCGCGCCCCGAGCACCTGGGCGATCAGCTGTGCCCCCAGGCAGACGCCGAGCACGGGGCGCCCCGCCGTGATCGCTTTCTCGATCAGCGCCGTCTCGGTGCGCAGGAACGGATGCTTGTCCGGCTCGTAGGCGGCCATGGGGCCCCCCAGCACGATGAGGCCCCCCAGGCCACGGACGTCCTTGGGCGCCGGCTCCCCGCGCGCGACATCGACGGCGCGATGCTGGATGCCCCGCTCACGGAGCGCATTGCCGAGCAGGCCCAGCCCCTCGGCCTGCGAATGCCTCAGCACCAACCATGACGTACCAGACGCGTCCCCGTCCTCATCCCGACGTGCCATCGGCGCACTCATTCCCTAAGCGGAGCGGGACAGTCAAGGCTTATCGCCACGTTAGACCCCGCGTCCGAGTTTGCCCAGGTATGGCCCCCCGGTTAGGTTGGCGACGAACGGGAGTTCACGGCGCCGTAACCGTGTGGTCACCGGCCGCGGATAGTCTGCAAAGCGTTAACGTGGCGGTCAAACGAAACATCCTCGTCGTCGAGGACGAAAAGGACATCCGCGAGCTGGTTCGGTTTCATTTGGAGCAGGAAGGCTACGCGGTACGCGAGGCGGATTCGGGCGAGCGTGCTCTTCAGCACGTAGCGGCCGAGCGCCCCGCACTCGTGGTTCTGGACCTCATGCTGCCGGGGACCGACGGACTCGAGGTGTGCCGCAGGCTGCGTGGCAGCGAGGGCACGCGCACGCTGCCCGTGATCATGCTGACGGCCAAGGCGGCGGAGGTGGATCGCGTGCTCGGGCTCGAGCTCGGCGCCGACGACTACATCACCAAGCCGTTCAGCCCGCGCGAGCTCGTAGCGCGAGTGCGCGCGGTCATGCGCCGCACGCATGGTGAGGAGGTTCCGCCGCCACACGAGATCTTCGATCGCGGGCGGCTGCGGCTCGACTTCGACAGCTACGAGGTTTTCATCGGCAGCAAGCCCGCAGCACTCTCGCTGCGCGAGTTCGAGCTGCTGAAGTTCTTCGTGCGAAATCCCTACCGTGTCTATGACCGCCTCCAGCTGCTCGACCTCGTGTGGGGCAGCGACGTCCACGTGGAGCCGCGAACGGTCGACGTGCACATCCGCCGGCTGCGCAAACACATCGAGCGGGATGATGCGAACCCCGAGCTCATCGTCACCGTCCGTGGCGTCGGGTACAAGTTCAACCCCGACGCGCTCGACGCGTAGACTGGCGGCCGAACTCTTCGTGCCGACGCTCGCCGCCCTCGGGGCCGGCGGTGCCGTCGGCTTGTCGCACGAACTGGCCGGGGGCTCACACGGCCTCGTTCTGGCGGGCCTCGCGGCGCTGCCCGTCGGCCTCGTCGTCGCGTGGTCGGCCGCCGCGCGATTCCAACGGCGCCTGGGGCGCCTCGCGCGCTTCGCCCATCAGCTGGAAGAAGGAACCGGCGTGCCGTTTCTCGCCGCAGAGCGCGCGGACGCGCTGGGTGAGGTCGAGGACGACCTCGGGCGCATGGCCCGGCGCGTGTCGGGCACGATCGCAGCGCTCAACGTCGAGCGCGAGCGGCTCGAAGCGATTCTGCGCGGCATGGTGGAGGGCGTCCTCGTGACGGACCTCTCGGGGACGGTCGAGCTGATGAACGCCCGGGCGCGGACGCTCCTCGGGCTGCCCGTCGAGACCCGCGGGCGCGGCCACGCGCTCATCGAGCTCGTACGCGATCCGGGGCTCGCCGACGTTATTCGCGAGCTCGGGGCCGGCGCCGCCGTCGCCTCGCACGACGTTACGCTGAACGGTGGCGGCCCGATGCTGCAGGTGAACGCCGCTCGGCTACGCGGCGCCGACGACCAGCCGTTCGGCTTCGTGCTCGTGCTGCACGACGTGACGGAGCTCCGCCGCCTGGAGGTCATCCGGCGCGACTTCGTGGCGAACGTGTCGCACGAGCTGCGCACCCCGCTCACCGCGATCAAGGGCTACGCCGAGACGCTGCTCGGCTCGGCCGGCGACGATCGCGAGACCGCGCGCCGTTTCCTCACCGTGATCGATCGCCACTCCGAGCGGCTCGGGCGGCTGATCAACGACCTGCTCACGCTCTCGGATCTGGAGCTCGGACGCGCGTCGCTGCGCCTCGGCACCGTCGCCGTCGGGAGCGTGATCGACGACGTGCTGCAGATCCTCGGCGAGGCAGCGCAGCGCAAGGGTGTACGGGTCGCCGCCGAGGTGGCGACCGACACTCCACCCGCACACGCTGACGGCGATCGCCTGAGGCAGGTGCTCATCAACCTCGTGGACAATGGCATCAAGTACACGCCGTCCGGCGGGCGCGTGGTGGTGCGCGCACGTCGCGGCAGCGGCCCGCAGGCGAGCATGGTCGAGATCGCCGTCGAGGATTCGGGGGCGGGGGTTCCGGCGCAGGACCTGCCGCGCCTCACCGAACGCTTCTTCCGCGTCGACAAGGCACGCTCGCGAGAGCTCGGCGGCACGGGGCTCGGCCTCGCGATCGTGAAGCACATCGTGCAGGGCCACGGCGGATCGCTGCACATCGCGAGCGCGGTGGGGCAGGGGACGACGGTCACCGCGTACTTCCCGATCGCCGCGGCGGTGCGCCAGGCGTCGTGAACGATCGCGATCGGCCTCTGGATCGATCGTGACGATTTCGTGACGTGTTACGGCCGCGTTGTGGATCGATGAAAGCTCCTCCCGCGCGTTGACCGCCGCGGCCGCGACCCAGATCTTGCCGCCCATGCGAACACTCGTCGTCCTCGTTCTCTCGATGCTATGCCTCGGCGGGCTCGTCACTGCCGGACGCGCCAAGAAGATTCCGGCCTGTCCGCCCGGCCGCTACCTGCTTGCTCCCGGTGACGCAGGCCTCATCTTCGGTGAGGTCACGCCCGAGACCGACGCCCTCACGCTCGGTGCCTCGACCCTGTCCGCGCCGACCTGCGGCTCGACGCGCGCGAAGGTGAAGGGAACGTCGCGCGGGACGACGCTCAAGGCGACCTGGAAGACCTGTGGCGGTCTCAAGAAGGTCCTGGCGAAGGGTACGATCAGCAGCGACTGCCAGACCCTCCAGGGCACGATCAAGGCGAAGAAGGTCGCACCGAAGCCGTTCAGCGGCCAGCTCTCCTCGGGCTGCGGCGACGACCTCCTCGACACGGGTCTCGATGAGCAATGCGAGGGCGACGCCGACTGCGACGTGGGAGCCGTCTGCACCGACTTCTGCACCTGCGCCACGACCACCACGACGATCGCCGAGTCGACGACGACCACCAGCACGACCGTCGGGTCGACGACCTCCACGACCGAACCGAGCCTGTGCGGAAACGGATCCCCCGATCCCGGCGAGGAGTGTGACGACGGCAACGTCGACCCGACCGACGGCTGCACCAACGACTGCACCATCTGTGGGAACCACACGACCACGGCGCCCGAGCTGTGCGACGACGGGAACCTCATCTCGGGTGACGGCTGCGACGCCAACTGCACGCCCACCGGCTGCGGGAACACGATCCTCACCGCCGGCGAGACCTGCGACGACGGCAACACCGACGACAACGACGATTGTCCGAGCGACTGCAGCGAGGAGGCCTGCACGGCCGACACCAACACGACCGTCGGGGCGACGGTCACCTGGGCGGCACCCAGCGCGATCTCGGGCATCACGGTGCTCGTCGACTATCCCGAGGACAAGGTGGATCTACCGGGCAACGGCGGCTCGATTCCGGCCGGAACGCTCACGACCTTCCCGTCGGGCACGTCGGAGCAGCACAACGACCTCGGCAACCAGGGCCACGCGTTGCGCGAAGTCGTCACCAAGGCGACGGCGATCACCCCGCGGCCCGGTACGCTGTTGAAGATCAACTTCCATGGCTGCCAGGGCATCACGCCGCCGGTAGCGACCGACTTCACCTGCAGGGTGATCGGCGCATTCGCGCCGGACGGCGTCACGCCGGTCGCGGCGACCTGCGCCGTGACTGTGCCATGATGCGCGTCGCCGTCACCCTTCTCGCCGCGCTCTTGCTCGCCGGCTCCTCGGCGGTCCTCGCCGAGGGGCCGGCGGCACCCAACGCAGCCGCGGACGCCGCCTGCCACTGCAAGGTCTGCGACCCGTCGGTATGCTGCAAGGTGCCGACGGGCTTCGCGCCGCTCGATCAGAAGTGCACCTCGAGCTGCAGGGAGGAGCACTGGGCCGCCGGCGACGGCGGCAAGTGCGAGCCACGAGCCGACTGCTGCCGCTGATCGACTGCTCAGTTGGCCGCGGGAGCTGCCGGCGCCTCGGGCGCGGGTGACGCGTCCGCCGGCGCGGCATCGGCGGCCTCGGCCGGTGCGGCCGCGCCCAGCGCCGCGGTGAGGGGTGCGATCGTGACCGCACCGCCTTCGCGTGCCTTGTCGAGCGCCTCGACCGCGAAGCCGTAGCCTGCGTCGTCGGCGGCGTCGAAGAACAGGATGTGGTCGTCGCGCGCCGCGAACATCCGGCGCAGGCGATCGGCGAGCTCGTCGAGCGTGACGTCGCTGCCGTTCACCTGCAGCGTGCGCTCGGCGCCGACCCGCAGGACGAGCGGCGGCTCCGGATCCTGTGCGAGCTGCTCGGGCGTCACCTCCTCCTTCTCTTGCTTGGGGAGGTGCACCCAGAAGTTCTTCGAGAGCAGCGGCGTGATCACCATGAAGATGATCAGCAGCACGAGGACGACGTCGACCAGGGGCGTCACGTTCATCTGCGGTGCGACGGCCTTGCCACCCGCGCCCGCGCCAACCGTCATCGCCATGGATCAGCCCTGTGTCCCCGGTGGTACGGCGTCGGCGTGCGTCTCGGTCGGCGGCATCGAAGTCGAGGCGCCGCCCTTGTGCTTCTCGCTCACCATGAAGTTGAGGCCGGGGAAGCCCACCTGCTGCGCCCGCGCCATGAACTCGCGGACGTCGCCGTACTTGAGGCGCGCGTCGCCGCGCAGGACTAGGCGTCGCATCGGCTCGACGGCATGGGCGTCCGACAGGTATGTGATGGCGCCGTCGAGATCGAACTGGTGATCGTCGATGTGGTACTCGCCGGCCTTCGCGACGCTCACCTTCAGCGGATCGACGTCCCCCTCGACCTCGGGGTCGGGGTTGAAGATCCCGGGCAGGTCCACCTGCACGTCCTTCTCGAGCTGCGGCGCAACCACCATGAAGATGATGAGCAGCACGAGCACGACGTCGACCAGCGGCGTCACGTTCATGTCGGGCTTCGGTTCGCCCGAGCGGACGCGGCTACGCCACGAGCTCGCGGTGTGCGCCATGGGTCTTGACCTCGAGCTCAGCCCAGCCGTCGATGGTATCGAGCAACTCGCCGGCGGCGGTGTTGAGGGCCATCTCGTCGCGAGCGATCCGCGTCGAGAGGTAGTTGAAGGCCAGCACGGCCGGGATCGCGACCGCGAGGCCGAGGGCCGTCTCGATGAGCGCCTCGCTGATGCCCGCCGAGACGCCCGAGAGCCCGCCCGACCCCGTCGCGGCGATGCCTTGGAAGGCCGAGATGATGCCGAGCACGGTGCCGAGGAGGCCGACGAAGGGTGCGACCGAGCCGACCGACGCGAGCACCGAGAGGCCGCGGCGCAGATCGGCGCCCAGGTCCTCGAGGTAGCGGTCCATGTGCCGCCGCGTGCGCTCGGCCGGGGGCAGCGCGGACACGTCGACGGTGTCCCGGGCATGCCGATAGGTCGAGAGCGCCGCCTTCACCATACGGGGCAGGTGCCCCTGGGGATACTTGGCGGCGTCGTCGATCATGCGGTCGATCAGCTCCTCGCGCAGATGGTCGGCGCTGTCCGTCGCGAACTTGCGCGAGGCATCGCGCGAGCGTCGCAGCGTCAGGATGCGCTCGATGAAGACGGTGAGGGAGGCGAGACCCATCCCGAGCAGCAACGCGCCGACGATCTTCGCTGGCAGGCCCATGTGGGCCAACATTTCGGTGAAGCTGAATCCCATCGTCGTTCCTTTCCGTTCGTCAGGCCGTGAGCCTGAAGGGGATGGTAATGACCTGATAGATGGTGATGGCCTGGCCCTTGTAGCGGGCGGGCTCGAAGCGCCAATTCTTCACGGCGGCGAGCGCGGCGCCTACGAAGGGCTCGTCGCCGCGCATCACCTCGACCTTCGCGACGCGCCCGTCGGCGAGGATGTAGACCTTGAGAACGACCGTGCCCTGCTTGCCGGCCGCTTTCGCCTCCTGCGGATAGTCGGGCTTGCGATTGCCCGTGTCCGGCACCGGCGGCGTTCCGTCCTCGGGAAGCGCGATCGCGCCGCCGACCTGACCACCCAGCGAGCCACCCTGCGCGAGCCCGCCTTCGAGCCCGGCGGGATCGCCCTTGCCGGGCTCGCCGTACACGGCGATGCCCTTGTCCTCGCTCGGATCGGCTTCCTTGGGCTTCGCCTTCGGCATCTCTTTCGGAGCGACGAGCTCCTTGGGCGGCGGCGGCTTGTCGAGCTTGCGGATCTTCTGGTCCGGACGGACGGCAGGCGCCATCGCGGCCGGAGCCTCCGGCTTCACCACCGGAGCCGGCGGCGGGGGAGGGGGCGGTGGCGGCTCCTTCATCACCTTCTCGACGAAGGTGAGCTCGACGTTCTTCTTCTCGATCACGGTCTTGGCGGCCGAGAACGTCACCACGGCGGCGCCGATCGCCACGTAGATGACCGACGACGCAGCCAGGGAGGCGAACCAGCTCCGTTCGCTCTTTTCGCCCGGGCCGTAGGCGCCGAAGGCCCGGATGGTCTCTGCGCTCATGAGGGGTCGGTCCCGTATAGCCCGCACGCCGCAACGCGATGGTTACCCATACGTAAAGGTTCTGTGACAGCGCGTCAGAAGGCGTAGCTCATGCTAAAGGAGAACTTGACGCCGGTCGTGAAGCGGTTGGCGATCTGCCCGCCCTGCGTGCGGACGTAGGGGTCGTTCAGGAGGTTCTGCACCGTGAGCTGTGCCGTCATGGGAACGTCGAGAAGCGGCTGCAGCGGCAGCACGTAGACCGCGTCCAGCTGGTTGCGAGGCTGGTCGAAGAGGTCGGGCAGCTGCTCGAGGCCGATGGCAGCCAGGGTCGGGCCGGCCGTGGTGTACAGGATGCGGGCGGTGCCCCACTTGGCGTCGGTGTACTCGAGCACCGCGTTGATCAGCCACGGTGACTGGCCGACGAGCGGGCGGCTGATGATGTTCCCGGTCGACGTGCTCGGGACGTTGACGTTGGAGCCCGAGCCGGTGACGTTCAGCAGGACGTTGAGCGGTTCGAGGCGCGGCGTCACGAACGCGAAGTTCTTGCGGGCTTCGAGCTCGTAGCCGATGAGCGTGCCGTCCACGGCGTTCACCCAGGTGTAGGCCGGGGCGCCGCTGGTGAAGGTGAGGGTCGGCTCGATGGGCTTGTCGAACTGCTTGTAGAAGAAGCCGATGGACGCGACCTCGAGCGGCGAGAAGAACCACTCCCAGCGGAGGTCGTAGCTCGTGACGTTCGCCTGGACGAGCGCGGGATTGCCGATCACGCCGTAGAGTCCTCGCGGCGCGGGATAGAACGCCGGCGAAAGCTCGCGGAACTCGGGGCGGGACACGGACTGGCTGTACGCGGCCCGAATGTTCATGTCCTTGCGCGGCGTGTAGATGAGGTTGATCCCGGGCAGCGGGTTCAGGTTGTTCTTGGTGACGCGCTCGAAGACGCCCAGGTCGTTGAAGGTCAGGAGCGAGATGTACGACGACTCGAGGCGCGTGCCCGCGATCAAGCGCAGCGTGTCCCGGATGAGCGGGAGGTCGAACATGCCGTAGCCGGCACCGATCTCCTGTGACGCTCGGTACTGGTCGCGCGCCACGGACGTCTCGTTGAAATTGAAACCGCCCGGCCCGATGTGGGACGGCTGCAGCAGGTCCTCGGCCGGCTGGGTGAGGTCGAAGGTGCCGTCCTGGCGGAGCGTGTAGGCGAAGCGGCGCTGCTGGAAGGCGCGCCACTGGTACGAGTAGGCGGCGCCGAACTTGAACTTCGCTGCCAGCCCCGACCAGACGTCCGTGCCCGGCAGCGCCGTGCGGAACGGGATCGTGAAGTCGACGCCCGAGTCCGAGAGGTTCTCCCACATGCTGTTGAAGAGCCGCTGGCCGCCGAGGGAGTCGTCGGTGAACTCCGGCGCCGCGGGCGGCACCGACTGATAGACGAGGAAGCGCGTGTCGGGCTCGTTCGCCGTCGTGCGCGAGAAGGCGCTCCGCCACTCGACGTCCACCCACTTGAAGTGATCTTCGCCGGCGAACTGACCGTAGGCGAGCGTCTCCTGCGTGTACCGGAAGCGCGTCTGGTTCTGGACCTGCGAGGGGTCGTTGAACGAATTCCCCGTGCTGAGCAGCAGGTTGTTGTTGCCGGTGCGGTTCCACAGCGAGCGGAAGGTGATCTTGTGGTCGTCGCCGAGCTTCAGCGCCGAGGTGAACAGGCTCCCCAGGCGCGCGATGAACACGCTCGTGTCGCCGACGAAATTGTCGCGGATGGCGAGCTTGCCCTGTTCGGTTGTACCGCTGTTGGTGTACTGGCGCTGGATCTCGTTTCGACGGTGCTGCCACTCGTTGTTGTAGACGCTGGCGAGCTGGAAGCCGAAGGGGCCGATCGAATCGCCCACCGAGAAGCTGCCCGAGGCGTTGGGTGGCGCGGTCAGCGTCTTCACCGCCCAGTTGTCCCCGAACGAGCGCGCGATGGAGAGCTGCTGGGCCATCGGGAGGGCGTCGATGGTGCGGAAGTTGTAGAAGCCGGTCGGCGGCACGTCTTCAGGCAGGTGCCGGGTCTCGGTGCCGAACGTCATCCAGTCGTAGCCGTTGATCCCGTCGGTGTTGAAGGTCTGTGCCGTGGCCTGTGTGTTGCCGCCGGTGCCGAGGCTCATGGTGGCGCCGAAGGTGTCGGGGAAATCGCGCAGCTCGATTTCCGCGAGGCCGCCCGAGAAATCGCCGGGCAGGTCCGGCGTGTACGTCTTGATGATCGAAATCGAGTCGAGGAACCCAGCGGGGAAGAGGTCGAGCGGGACGGCGCGCTTCTCGGGGTCGGTGCTGGGGAGGCGGCTGCCGTTCAGGAGCGCGCTGCTATACCGCTCGCCCAGGCCGCGGACGTAGATGAACTTCTCGCCACGGACGGCGACGCCGGGTGCCCGCGTCACGACGTCCGCGGCGAGTGAGCCCGGCGCCTTCTTGATCGTTTCGGCGCTGATCGTGTCGCTCACGACCGCGGCCTTCTGTCGCTTGAGAAGCTGCGTCGCTTCAGCCGCCTTGCTCGCCTGGGCCGTCACTTCCACGACCAACCCCGACGCCTGGCCGCTCGCAGCGAGCGCCGCATCGGCCTTGCTCACCTGTCCTACGACCACGGTCACGGCCTGCAATCGGACTCCCTGGTAGCCGGCGGCAAATATGCGAACTTGGTACGTTCCTTCCGGAACCTTGAACACGTACTTGCCGTCGATGTCGGTGCGCGTGGTCTTCTTCTGCTCGACCAGCTCGACACCGGCGTCGATGATCGGGTCGCCGGTTCCCTTGTCGAGCACGACACCGGAGATGGTCCCGACTGCGGCGGGCGCGGCGGCGTCCTGACCGCTCGCGACGAGCGGCGCGCCGAAGAGCCACACGGCGCCCACCAACGCCGCCAGAACGCGTCCATGCATCACACGACCCCTCCGTCGGCGACCTCATAGTTCACCGATCGTTTCGGTCGCGTTACGACGGGGCGAAGTCACGCGGACATCACGGCTCGATCGCCGAAGCGCAACGTATCCTTAACCTGATCTCGGTACGCTCGATCGTGACTCGGGGGCATCACACGGGGACTGCACGATTGTCGCGATCGCAACATGGTCCCTTCACGTCTGGAGGGTACACAGGTCGCATCACGCGGCCTGCTCGCCCCGGACGAGAAGGACGCCACAGCGATGAGGGAAGGAGACATGATATGAGAATGTTGCAGCTGGCCAGGCGGGGGGCGCCGCTCCTCGCGGCCGCCGCGTTCGCCGTCGCAGGCACCGCCCACGCGACGGACATCGGCGCGATCGGACGATCGTTCAAGGTCAAGGACTCAGCAACCAAGGACAGCGTCGCGGTTCAATCGAAGGATCCCGTGATCGTGCTGCCCGCGGCCGACCCCGCCTCGGTTGGGGCGACGCTCGACATCAGCATCCAGGCCGGACCCACGGTGCAGACGCAGTCGTACACCCTCGATGCGACCGGATGGGCGAGCTCGAGCGCCACGACCAAGAAATTCAAGGGCACGGTCCCGGGGATCAAGAGCATCGTCCTCAAGGCCGGCCAGCTCAAGATCAAGGGTGAGCCGACCCTCCTCGGCCTCACGAACGCTCCGTACAACAGCAGCAAGACCGTGCTGGCGATCGGATCCGATCGCTACTGCATCGACTTCACCACGCCGGCGCTCATCAACACGAACGCCCAGCTGAAGTGGTCGCTCCAGCCCGGCCCGGGCGTCTGCCCGGCGATCCCTACCACGAGTACCTCGACGAGCACCTCCACCTCGACGACGCTGCCGCCGAGCTGCGGCAACGGCATCCCGGAGACGGGCGAGGAGTGCGACGATGGCAACAACATCGACTGCGACGGTTGCGACAGCAACTGCACGCTCTCGACCAGCTGCGGCAACGGGATCACCTGCGCGCCCGAGCAGTGCGACGGCGGCCCCGGCTGCAACGGCTCGTGTGAGTCGACGGCCAGCAGCTGCGTCGGCGCGAACGGCCAGCGGCTCGTCGTGGTGAGCATCAATACGCCCTCGACCCTCGCGGGCGTGCGCGTCGATCTGACCTATCCGGCGATCGAGACGAGCCTCCCGGGATCCGGCGGCTCGAGCGAAGTCCAGAGCCGGGTGTTCACGTTCCCCACGCAGGGCATCAGCGCGGTGAACGACATGGACAACGATCTGCTGACGGTTTTCGCGAACACGACTGCCTTCATCAACTCGGGTCCGCTCTTCGCCGTCAATTTCGACGAGTGCGTGGACGTCAGCCGGAAGACCTGCAACCGCGCGCTGACCGTCCTCGATTGCTGCAACAACCCGGCTGATCCGAACCAGTTCGGGAACACCTGCGCCCGCTACAGCCCGGCGTTGCCTTGCAGCGTCGACTCGAACTGCCCCGGTCCGGACAACACCACCTGCACCGGCGCCGGCCTGCCGTACCCCTGCTGCACGGGCGCTGGCACCGGGACCTGCACCCCGAGCTCCTTCTGCACGGCCAACGGTGTGCCGCTCGGCTGCTGCCAGGGACTCGGCATCGGAACCTGCACCGGGCCGAACGGATCGTGCGTGATCAGGTGCAACACGAATCCGCCGGTCTGCGCGCCCGGACACTTCCCGTCCGATCCGGCGCTGCCCGCCGGGCCGTGTGACAACGTCGCCGGGGCGTGCCCGGGCGACAACGAGTGCGTCACGCAGCAGGCGCTCACCTCGTGCTCGGTGAGCAACCCGTCCGACGCGCAGGGCAACCCGGTTTCGGGCGTGACCTGCTCCGTCACGATCCTCTGATCTCCCACAACGACGAATCAAGGAGTGCAAACCATGCGACTCATGAAGTGGAAGGGATTCCTCACCGGGATTGCCGCGCTCGCGCTCGTTGCGGGTACGGTCGCCCCGTCGCCCGCCGCCACGTGCGGCGATGCAAACAACAACGGTGGCCTCGACGCCGGTGACGGCGCGCTGCTCCTGCAGTTCGTGGCTGGTCTCAACCCCGGCACGGGCCTCTGCGGCGGCGCGGGCGTTCTCAACTGCCTCGATCTCAACAACGACGGCAACGTCGACGTGTCGGACCTGGTCATCCTGCTGAACCTGGTCGCCGGCAACCCGACGATCTTCCAGTGCACCGGCACGGGGACCACCCTGGCGTGTGGCTCGAACATCCAGGGCAACGTGAACTCGAACATCAAGCTCAGCGCGTGCACGTACACCGTCGACGGCACCGTGCTGGTGCAGCCGAACGTGGTCATCTCGATCGATCCCGGCGCCACGATCAAGGGCAAGAAGGCCTCGTTCAACGCCTCGCCGTCGGTGCTGGTCTTCCTGCGTGATTCGAAGATCAACGCGCCCGGCACCGCGGCCAGCCCGATCATTTTCACGAGCGATCAGGCGCCGGGGAGCCGTGGCATCGGTGATTGGGGCGGGGTCGTGCTCAACGGCCGCGCGCCGGTCAACTGCCCCGGTGGCAGCTGTGCGGCGGAAGGCCTCACGGGCATCCAGTTCGGCGGCAACAGGCCGAACGACTCGAGCGGCATCATCACCTTCGCCCGCCTGGAGTTCTCGGGCATCGAGCTCTCGCCCGACAACGAGCTCAACATCTTCACCCAGAACGGCGTCGGCCGCGGCACCGTGCTGAACCACATCCAGGCGAACCACGGCTTCGACGACTGCATCGAGTGGTTCGGCGGCACGGTCAACGAGAAGTACCTGGTCTCGTCGTCGTGCGGTGACGACATGCTCGACTGGCAGCTCGGCTACACGGGCTCCGTGCAGTACGCGCTCGCCATCCAGAACAGCAACAACACCGACACGAACGGTCGGCACGGCTTCGAGGGCGACAACAACGAGAACGGCTTCGGCTTCTCGCCGCGCTCGAACCCGAAGTTCTGCAACGTGACCCTGGTCGGCACCAAGACGCAGGGTGGAACGCCGGGTCAGGCCGGCCGTCGCGGCGCGCTCCTCCGCCGCGGGACCGGCGGGAAGATCAGCAACGTGATCATCACGGACTTCACCGAGTCGGGCATCCGCATCGACAACCCCGAGACCACGGCGCAGGCCTGCGACAACACCACGACGCTCCACCCCGACTCGGCGGGGAGCCCGAGCCTGTCGGTCCGCAACACGATCCTGTTCGACAACGGACCGGCTGCACCGGGGAACGTCGAGATCCAGGTCGCCGCGAGCAGCAACTGCAACGCGGCGCAGCTCCTCGGTCTGTGGAACACGAACAACAACGTGCAACCGGCCGGCGTGAACGACCTCGGCCCGGACCCGTTGATCAACCGGGCCTACCCGGTCGTTTCGAACACGACGAACTACATCCCGTCGACGCCCGGACCGGCGGACGGCGGCGTCAGCACCGGATGTGGATCCCTCGACCCGGCCTGGATGGACGACGTGCACTACATCGGCGCCTTCCAGCCCGGCAACACGACCCCTGGCGATGCGGGCAACTGGCTCGACCAGGGTACGGGTTGGATCAGCTTCGTGACCAACTGATTCCCGCGCGGGTCCGGCCGGGGGACGTCCCCCGGCCGGACCACCCCCTCCGCAACACACGACGACGACGACGACGATGCGAACACGGGATATCCTTGCTGCTGGGCTACTGGCCGCTCTCCTGATCGCGCTCCCGATGGTGACCCGGGGGCGGACGGCACCCCTGCACGGTGGTGCGTCGTCCACCGACGAGTTGATCCAGCGGCTGCTCGTCTCGCTTCGCGACAACGACGCGACCGCGTTACGCACGCTCCGCGTCACGCAGGACGAATATCTGGAGGTCATCCTCCCCGGCTCGGTCAAGCCCGGCGAGCCGCTTCGGCGGTGGCCCGAAGAGGCGACGCGATACTTCTGGGGTGAGCTCGATTCGAAGAGCCTCTATTCCGAAGAAGCGCTGCTCCAGCTCTTCGGTGGACACACGTATCGGGTGAAGGACGTCCGCTGGGACAAGGGGACGCAGCAGTACGCGACCTACCAGGCCTACAAGCAGCTGCGTCTCGATCTCGTCGGCGACGACGGGCAGGAAGCCCATCTCGAGACCGGCTCGATCGCTGAGGTCGATGGGCGATTCAAGTTCATCTCGTTCCGACGCGACTGAAAGGAGATTCCATGACGACGAAGACGATACGGAGCGCCGCGATCATCGCAGGGATTGCCGCGATGCTGGCTGGCGCTCCCGCCCACGCGCAGACCGGCAAGTGTGTCGCCGGCAAGCAGAAGTGTACGACCGGCGAGCTCACGGGCCTCGCCGGCTGCTACTCGAAGGATGCGAAGCTGCCGAATCAGACGGCGCTCGACACTTGCATTGCCAAGGTGGAGACCAAATACGACGGCGGCATCGATCCGACGAAGGGTTGCTTCGCGAAGCTCGACGCCAAGGCGCCGACGCAGCCGTGCCTCACGACCGGCGACAGCGACAACGTCGACAACCTGATCCACAACTTGACTGCCGATCTCCGTCTACTCCTCGATCCCGGCGCGCCGCCGTCGACCACGAGCGCGTGCCTGAGTGGCAAGTTCAAGTGCATCGCGAACCTGGTGAAGGGGCTCGAGGGTTGTGAGCAGAAGAACAACGTCGTCCCCGATCCGGTGAAGTATTCCGGGTGCATCGCGAAGGCCGCGGCGAAGTGGGACGGCGGAATCGATCCGACGAAGGGTTGCTTCGCAAAGCTCGAGGCCAAGGCGCCGCCCACGTGCGTCACGACGGGTGACCTCGGGACCGTGAAGACCGCGGTCGACGACGCGCTCGGCAACATCAACGTGGCGCTGTCGTGCGGAAACTCGATCGTCGGCTCGGGCGAGATCTGCGACGACGGCAACCGCGTCAACGAAGGGACCGAGGGGAGCTGCGACGCGAGTTGCCGGACGCAGATCTGCGGCAACGCCGTCCAGGAGGGGCTCGAGACCTGCGACGACGGCAACACGGGCAACAACGACGACTGTCCCTCGGACTGCCACGAGGATTCGTGCACACCGCTCTCCGGGACCGTCCGGACCGCGACGATTCAGTGGAACGCGCCGGCGGCAGTCATCGGCCTCACGGTCCTCCTCGACTATCCCGAGGATCGGGTGGATCTGCCCGGCAACGGCGGCTCCATTCCCCCCGGCACTCTCCACGCGTTCCCGTCGGGGACTTCGAGCCAAGCCAACGACCTGGGCAACCAGGGGCACGCGCTCCGGGTGGTCGTCAGCAAGGCGACGGCGATCACGCCGCGGCCGGGCACGCTCTTCCAGGCCGACTTCGAGGACTGCACGGGCGCGACGCCGCCGACGCCCGCGAACTTCACGTGCACCGTGCTGTCGGCGTTCGGGACCGACGGCGTGACGCCCGTTGCGGGAGCGACCTGCACCGTGACGAGCGTGCTCTGATCGATCAGCGATGTTCCATGAAGCCTGCCGCCGTTCCGGGGTGGGACGGCGGCAGGCATCTCCACGGCGAGGAGGAGTGCGCGTGACGGCTCGACGAATCTTGGCAGCGGGAGTGATGCTGGGCGCATCGCTGCTCACCGTCCCCGCGGACGGGCTGGCGGCATCACACAAGGCCCGCCTGTGCCGCAGCGGCGTCGTGCAGGGCGTGAGCCTCATGGCGCGGGCGGGGCTGCGGCTGGGCTACCAGGCCGACGTGTTCGAACGTGCCACGAAGCGCGCAACCGACATCGCCAACGCCTACTGCCAGCCCGGCAATCCCATCCTGGCCAACTTCGGAGCCGGAGCGACCAACGGCGAGACGCTGTCCGGAATCCTGACGCCGGCGATCACCGGCGAGCTCGCGAGCAGCGAGCAGACGCTGCTCGCCGACGTCACCGGCGGTGCCGAGATTCGACGCTGCCGCAAGGCCATCCGGAAGGCACGGCACGCCGTCGCGATCTCGCTCTACAAGCAGGCGGTGGCGTGTCAACGGCGCCAGGATCGCCATGGTGGCGCACTCGGCCCGATTGCGGACTCATGCCTGCCGGCGGCCAGCCGTGCAGCCGACCGCGCGGCGTCCCGCATCGGCCGAGGGTGCAAGGGTCTCACCGGCGGGGCGGTCGGCAGCTGCGATCCGCTTCCCGCGTGTGTCATCGCCGCGGCCGAGGACGAGGGCCGGACGTTCGCGCGGCTCGCGTTCGCCGGCGGCTGCGGAAACGGGATCGTCGAGTTCGGCGAGGAGTGCGACGACGGCAACACCGACCCGACCGACGGCTGCACCAACACCTGCACGCTCCCGGTGTGCGGCGACGGCATCCCGCAGGTGGGCGAGGAGTGCGACGACGGCAACCGGTTCGATGGGGACGACTGCTCGAACACGTGTACGCTGGCGGTCTGCGGCGACGGCGTGAAGGCGGGGTCGGAGGAGTGCGACGACGGGAACGCCGATCCGAACGACGGCTGCGACCAGTGTCGCAACATCGTGACGTGTGGCGGGTCCGGATTGGTCGCGACCGTGTCGGTGTCGGTGAGCAACGTGGCGGGTATCTCCGCCGAGGTCGGATATCCCATCGGGCTGGACATCCCCGGCAACGAGTTCGAGACCGACGGCACTCGTGCCGTGGATCTGACCGGGCTCGGCGACCCGGCGGCGGTCGTCGACAAGGACACCAACAGCGACGGCGTCGACGACACGGTTCGGATCGTCTACGCGCTGATCGGGAACCAGGAGTTCGGGCCCGGACCCTTCGTCGAGCTGCACTACGATTGCGCGGCCGGAACGCAGATCTCCCTCGCGTCCTTCGGGTGCTCGGTCATCTCCGCATCCGACCCGGCCGGGAATCCACGCGACGACGTCACCTGCAAGGTGGAGAAGATCCAATGACGGCCCTGCGGGCGACGTTGGCCGCCATGCTGCTGCTGCCGTCGTGGGTGGCGGCGGCAACGGTCGATTGCGAGTTTGCCGCGGCGGGCCGGATCGGCGTCGGGAACGGCAGCGCCGTGGAAGCGAACCTCCGCGTCAACGACCTGAGCGGGATCGCGCACCTCGGCCGGCGGGTATTCGTCGCCGACGGAACGAGCGTCGCCGCCGGCCGCGTCGAGCTGTGGAACGGCGCGAGCGTCTTCGACGTCTCGGCCGGTACGGTGAGCGTGGGGCGGGGTGCGACCGTGCGGGGAGCCCTCGCGACCACCTCGCCAGCGCCGGATCCATCCTTCTGTGCCATCGCGACGCCGACGTGTGGTGGTGCGGACGTGATCGTGCATCGCGGCGATCCGCCTCGCGATCTCGCGCCCGGGAGCTACGGCGCCGTCGCCCTCGAGAACGGAACGACCATGAGGCTCGCCGCCGGACTCTACGACCTCTGCATGCTTCGGTCCGGGCGCAACGCCGCGATCGAGGTTTTGGACCCGGCCGCAACCGAGATCCGGGTGACGGGCGACGTCGCGCTCGAGAACGGCTCGACGCTCGGCGCGAACGCCGCGGGTGCCGAAGCGCTGCTGACGGTCGGCGGCCGCCTCGTGAAGCTCGGTGCCGGCGCGCAGGTCCGGGGCCGGCTCCATGCACCGAACGCGACCGTCCGGATCGGGCGCGGCGCGACCGTCGCAGGCGAGGCGTGCGCCACCCGCATCGCCACCGGCAGGAGCGTCACGCTCGGATGCGGTGCCGGGGGGACGTCCTCGACCACCGTCACGACCACGAGCACCACGACGTCGACCGCGCCGACGACCACCACCTCCACCACCACGAGCACGACGACGTCGAGCAGCACCGCGCCGACCACCAGCAGCACTTCCACGTCGGCAGCTCCGACGACGACCACCACCAGCTCCTCGACCTCGACCGTGCCGACGACGTCCCCGAGCCCGACGACGTCGAGCAGCACCACGCCGACCACCAGCACCACCTCGACGTCGGCAGCGCCCCCGACGACGAGCTCGACCACGACGTCGAGCAGCACGACCTCGACGCCGGGGGCCTCGTCGACGACCACGACCATTGCATCGACGTCTTCGACCACCACCAGCTCGTCGACGTCGACTAGCAGCAGCACCACGTCGGCGCCTTCGACGACCAGCACGTCGACGACGAGCTCCAGCACGTCGACCACGACACCGCCGATCGGCACGACCTGCGACGGCGATGGCGTCGTCGCCCGCGTCGCGGTCTCGGCAGGAAATCTCGGTGGGGCCGTCGCGCAGCTCCACTACTCGACCGCCGTGACCTTCCCGGGCAGCGACTTCGAGACCGATCCGAACGGCGACCATCTGACGGACGTGACGGGTCGCAACGGTGTGCTTCTCGGCGTCGACACCGATACGACCGCCGACGGCGTCGACGACCGCCTGCGCCTCACCTACGTGCTCACCGGCGGCGCGGTGTTCGGTCCGGGTGCATGGATCGACGTCCGCTTCGACTGCACGCCCGGCGTGCCGGTCGCCGCGAGCGACATCACCTGCGAGATGGGCTCCGCCTCCGACGCAGGCGGCAACCCCGTCGCCGGCGTCACCTGCGAGATCCAATCGATCCAGTAGCCCCGCGGGCGCGCCCCAAAGCCCCAGACTCGGTCCGCCCCGACCCGAGACGTAGCCTCGGGTCGGCGACTACAACTCGCGCGGCGGGACGTCCATGTGGCGGATCGAGCGGCCCTTCACGAGGAAGATGACCATCTCGGCGATGTTCGTGGCGTGATCGCCGACCCGCTCCAGGTACTTCGACACGAACAGCAGCCGCATCGTGCGGGCGATCGTCGTCGGATCGCCGACCATGAAGGCGAGCAACGCCTGGAAGAGCTGCGCGTGGAGCTTGTCGATCGCGTCGTCGGACCGGCAGACCTCGAGCGCCAGATCGGCGTCCTCGCGCACGAACGCGTCGAGCGAGCGATGGAGCATGCTGCGGGCAAGGTTCGCGATGAGCGGCAGGTCGATCATGGAATCGGCCTTGGGCTCGTGCGGCGGCTCGGCGTCGAGCTCGAGCGCCCGCTCGGCGATGTGCGCCGCCATGTCGCCGATGCGCTCGAGGTCGGTGGTGATCTTGAGCGCGGTCGTGATGAGGCGCAGATCGCGCGCCGCCGGCTGGTGGAGCGCGAGGATCTTGAGACACAGCTCGTCGATCTCGACGTCGAGCCGGTTGACCGTGTGGTCACGCTCGATCGTGACGTTCGCGAGCGTCGCGTTCGAGTCGGTGAGGGCCCGCACGGCCTGGGCGATCTGATCTTCGACCAGGCCCCCCATCTCGAGGACCGAGCCCCGCAGGCTCGAGAGCTGCTGTTCGTACGCGCGATCAGTGTGCTGTGGCATCAGCCGAACCGTCCCGTGATGTAGTCCTCGGTCTCTTGCTTGGTCGGATTCGTGAAGACGCGATCGGTCGGTCCGAATTCGATCAGCCGTCCGAGGTAGAAGTACGCCGTGAAGTCGGACACCCGCGCCGCCTGCTGCATGTTGTGAGTGACGATCACGATCGTATACGTCTCCTTCAGCTCCTGGATGTGCTCCTCGATCTTCGCCGTCGCGATCGGATCGAGTGCCGAAGCAGGCTCGTCCATGAGGAGCACGTCGGGCTCGACCGCGAGCGCGCGCGCGATGCACAGGCGCTGCTGCTGTCCGCCGGAGAGGTCGAGCGCCGAGCTGTCGAGGCGATCCTCGATTTCCTCCCAGAGCGCGGCCTGTCGGAGACCGCGCTCGACGATCTCGCGCAACGCCACGGGATCCTTCACGCCATGGATGCGGGGTCCGAAGGCCACGTTGTCGAAGATCGACTTCGGAAACGGGTTGGAGCGCTGAAACACCATCCCGACCCGGCGGCGGAGCTCCACGGGATCGACGTCGGGGCCGTAGATGTTCTCGCCGTCGAGGGTGACCTCACCCGTGATCCGGACCCCACGGATCGTGTCGTTCATCCGGTTGAGGCAACGCAGGAACGTCGACTTGCCGCACCCCGACGGCCCAATCAGTGCGGTCACGCGGCGCTCCGGGACGTCGAGCGTGACCTCGTGGAGGGCGGCCGCCTCACCGTAGCGCACCGTGAGGCCACGCACGGCCATCTTCACCGGCGAATCGAGCTGCAGAGCTGGAGCGCCCATCACGAGGCCCGTCGAAGGCCTTGTCCACGCTGCAGTATCAGGCGCGCCAGCACATTGGAACCGAGCACGAGCAAGAGCAGCACGAGCGCCGCGGCCCACGCCTGGCGGTGCCAGTCGTCGTACGGCGAGACGGCGTACGTGAAGATCATGACCGGCAGCGACGCAGTCGGCTGGAGCCAGCCCTCGCTCCAGAACCTATTACCGAACGAGGTGAAGAGCAGGGGCGCCGTCTCTCCGGCGACCCGTGCCAGCGAGAGGAGGACGCCGGCCATGACGCCGCGCAGACCGGCGGGAATCACGACGCGGACGATCGTGACCCATTTCGGCGCTCCGAGCGCCAGCGATCCCTCCCGCAAGGACGTCGGGACGAGACGGAGGAACTCTTCGGTCGTCCTGAGCGTCACCGGGACCATGATGAGGCCGAGCGCGAGGCCGCCGGCCAGGGTGGAGAAGTGACCGACCGGAACGACGACCATGCCATAGACGGTGACGCCGATCACGATCGAAGGGACACCGTTCAGGACGTCGGCCGCGTAACGGATGGTGAAGGCGAGGGGTCCGCGGCCGAACTCGGCGAGGTACACACCCCCGAAGAAGCCCAGCGGAATGCCGATGAGCGCCGCGACGAACAGGAGCTTCGCGCTGCCGACGAGCGCGTTCGCCATGCCGCCACCCGCTTCGCCCACGGGTGTGGGGAGATGGGTGAAGAAGTCGAGCGACAACGAGGACCCGCCCTGGTAGACGAGGAAACCCAGCAGGAAGATGAGGATGCCGACGGTGAAGCCCGTGGCGAGCCCGGTCGCGCCGAACATGATGCGTTCCACGAGCCGGCGGCGGCGATAGTTGCTGCTCACCCGCGTACCTCGGTCGCCCGGTTCGTGGTCGCCGCGATCAGGAGTCGGGCGATGGCATTGACGACGATCGTGATGCCGAACAGCACGAAGGCCACGTCGATCAGGGCGGAGAGATAGAGGCTGCTGTCAGCCTCGGCGAACTCGTTGGCGAGCACCGCCGCCATCGTGTGGGCGGGGGCGAAGAGCGAGGCCGAGATGTCGGGCCGGTTCCCGATCACCATGGTGACGGCCATGGTCTCGCCGAGTGCGCGCGCGAGGGCGAGGAAGACGGAGCCCAGGATCCCCGAGCGGGCATACGGCACGACCACGTGCCACACGGTTTCCCACCGCGTCGAGCCGAGCGCGAGCGCGGCGTCGCGCTGAGCCTGCGGTACCGCGAGCAGCACCTCGCGCGACACGCTCACGATGAACGGCACGATCATGATCGCGAGCAGCACGCCCGCCGTGAGAAGGCCGATGCCGTACACGGGTCCTGCGAAGAGCGGGATGCCGCCCAGGACCGGAAGCACGGCGTTCTCGATGCTTCGCATGATCGGCACCAGGACGAACACGCCGACGAGCCCGTAGACGACGCTCGGCACCGCGACCAGGAGCTCGATCAGGAAAGCCAGGGGATCGGACAGGCGCGAAGGAAGCAGCTCGGCGAGGCAGACGGCGGCGAGGAGGCCCAGTGGCAACGCGATCGCTACCGCGATCGCCGAAGTTGCCAGGGTGCCGTAGATGAACGGGAGGGCACCGAAGTGGAGCTGCACCGGGTCCCAGCTCGACGTCCACAGGAACGCCCATCCGTAGCGGTCCCGTGCCGCAGCCGAGGAATGGAAGAGAACGCCCGCGACGATCAGCGTGACCGCGATGACCGCGAGCGCGAAGCCGAGCGTGCCGAGCTCGAACGCGCGGTCGGCGTGCGGCCAGCGATACCGCCCGCCGACGTGCTGCCGACGCGAAGCGGCCATCCTTGCCGGGGACCGGGTGAGGGAGGTCGAAGACACGCCGCGGACGTCGGCTTCCCGCACGGGCTACCGGTCGCCGACGCGGATCTTCTGGATCGCCGGACGCTCCATCGCCACGACCGCCTCCGGCAAGGGCGCGTAGCCGAGCGGCTTGGTGAACGTCTGGCCCTCCGAAAGCATCCATTCGAGGAAATCGACGATGCCCTTGTGCGTCTCGGCATTCGGGATCGCGCTCGGGATGAGGAGCCACGTGAAGCTGGCGATCGGGTAGGCGTCGGCGGCTTCCGGATCGGTGATCGAAACGCGGAAGTCGCTCGGCATCTTCGCGACGGCCGCAGCGGCGGCGGCCGTGACGCTCTCGAGCGTCGGCGAGACGAAGGCGCCGGAGCGGTTCTTGATGTCGGCGTAGGGGAGCTTGTTCTGGGCCGCGTAGACGAGCTCGACGTAGCCGATGGCGTTGGGCGTCTGCTTCACGAGCCCCGTCACGCCCTCGTTGCCCTTGCCCCCGAGGCCGACCGGCCAAGCGACCGACGTGCTGCGGCCGACGCTCTTCGACCATTCGGGGCTCACCTTGGAGAGGTAGTCGACGAACACGTACGTCGTGCCGCTGCCGTCCGAACGGTGAACGGGAACGATCGGCTGGGCGGGGAGCTTCACGCCGGGATTGTCCTTCGCGAGCGCGGGGTCGTTCCACATGGTGATCTTGCCGAGGAAGATCCCCGTCAGCGACTCGGGCGTCAGGCGGAGCTTGTCGACACCGGGCACGTTGTACGTTGCGACCACGGCACCGAGCACGGTCGGGAAGTGCAGGATCGGCGTCTTCGCTTGGGCGAGCTGCTCGTCGGTCATGGGACCGTCGGAGGCGCCGAAGTCGACCGTTCCTTCGAGCACCTGGCGGATTCCGCCGCCGCTGCCGATGGACTGGTAGTTGATCTGCACGTCGGAGTTCTTCTTCCGGTACTCGTCGAACCACTTGGAATAGATGGGGTAGGGAAAGGTCGCGCCGGCACCGTTGATGAGCTTCGCGGCGCCTCCCAGGGAGGCCGTGAGGAGCAGGATGGTGGCCGCGAGCAACGCGAGACGTCGTGTCAGCATACGTCCTCCTTGTTGCGCGCAGGCTACCAGACGGATTGTTACGAGGCGGTTACCTACCGGTGAAGAGCCTCCAGGAGACAACGGAGTTTTCGCCTATTGTTACGAGTAGGTAACGGACCACGGAAATCACGGTGAACGGGACATTGTTGAGCAGTGAAGGCTCGACTTTCGCCTCGGCATCCGACAAGAGGGCGCCATCGATTGACCGAGAAGGGGGGGACCGATGCGACGACGCCCAGGTCAGGGGGTGGCGGTGCTCGCGGCGCTGGTAGCCATGTGCGGCTCGGCGCCGGCGGCGATGACCACCGAGCAGCGCCTGGAGGCGCTCGAGCGGCTCATCCGCAGCCAGCAGGATGAGATTCGCCAGCTCCGCAACGAATTGAAGCAGCAGAAGGCCGTCGGCACGGCGACGCAGCAGCAGGCGGAGCGGGCCGAGGAGCAGGCGAAGACGGTCGAGAAGAAGCAGACGACCATGTCGAAGGTGCACGACCAGCTGAGCAAGTTCACACCGTTCGGCGATCTTCGCGTGCGATACGAAGGATTCTTCGACCAGCCGACGAAGGAAGGGACGAAGACCACCGCGCGCAACCGCGAGCGCATCCGCTACCGTCTGGGCTTCACATACAAGTACAGCGACGAGCTGTCAGCGACCATCCGTCTCGCGAGCGGCAACCCCAACGATCCCATCTCGACCAACGAGACCCTCACCGGCGACTTCACGCGCAAGAACGTGAATCTCGACTGGGCGTACATCACCCTGACGCCGGGCCAGACGTTCGGCTGGCGCCCCGGCATCTTCAGCGTGACGGGCGGGAAGTTCCCAAACCCGATGTTCCGCGTGGGTCAGATGGTGTTCGACGACGACCTGTCGCCGGAAGGCATGAGCGAGACCCTGACGCTTCTCGACCAGCCGTATGGCGGGCTCGATCAGGTGAGGATCTACGGCGAGCAGTGGACCTTCAACGAGGTCAGCAACGGGTCCGACGGCTGGATGTTCGGCGGACAGATCAACCCCGTGGGCCACGTGGGGGACGTCGTCCTGGAAGGCGGGATCGGTCAGTACTGGTGGAACAACGCCAACCTCATCGCCCAGGCGCTCAACACGAACTCGTCGCTGGTCAACACGAACCTGGTCTACAAAATGAGGGACGGCGACGTGGCTGCGTACCAGAGCGGCTACTACGACACGAACGTCACCGCGGCGGCGACGTTTCCCGAGGTCGCCGGCAAGCCGCTGAAGCTCTACGTCGACTACGTGCACAACTGGCAGGCGGTCAACGACGACTCCAACGGGATCATGGGCGGCCTGCGCTTCGGTCAGACGAAGCAGGCCGGCGACTGGGACCTCTGGCTCTACTACGAGTACCTGCAGCAGGAAGCCGCGATCTCGGCATTCGCGTTCAGCGACTTCGGCAACGGCGGCACGAACCAGCAGGGGCCCGTCATCTCGCTCGACTACCAGCTCTTCGACCCGCTGACGCTGACGGCGACCAGCTACTTCACGACGCTGATCGATCCGGCGCCCGACATCGACAACCGCATGCAGGTGCGGGTGCAGCTGGACGCACAGATCAAGTTCTAGTACCCGACGACGCCATGCGCGTCGGGGTCGTCGGTACGGGCATCATGGGTGCGCCCATGGCGCGGAACCTCCTCCGCGCCGGGCACACCGTCACGGTGCACAACCGGAGCCCCGCGCGCATGGCGCCCCTCGTCGAAGCGGGTGCGATCGCGGCGACGTCCCCGCGCGACGTCGCCGCCCGCGCCGACGCCGTCGTCACCAGCGTACCCGACACGCCGGACGTCGAGGCGGTCGTCGCGGGACCCAACGGGATTCTCGAGGCGGCGCGGCCCGGGCTTCTCGTCGTCGACACGAGCACGATCGCGCCCGGCGCGGCGCGCGCCCTGGCCGAGCGCGCCGCCGGCCTCCAGGTCGACTTCCTCGACGCGCCCGTGTCCGGTGGGGAGCAGGGTGCCGTCAACGCGACGCTCTCGATCATGGTCGGCGGGGGGCGCGATGCGTTCGATCGTGCCGCGCCCATCTTCGCCGCCATCGGCAAGACCGCGACCTACATGGGCGCGTCCGGCCAAGGGCAGATGACGAAGCTCGTGAACCAGGTCGTCGGCGCCGCGACGCTCGCCGCGGTGGCCGAGGGCATCCAGCTCGGCGCACGGGCCGGTCTCGACCCCGCCGCTCTCATCGATGCGATCGGCGGCGGCGCGGCGTCGTCGTGGATGTGGACGAACCTCGGCCCGCGCATGCAGCGACGCGACTTCGCGCCGGGCTTCATGGTGAAGCTCCAGCAGAAGGACCTCCGGCTCGCGCTCGCCGCCGCCGCCGAAGTGGGCGCGCCGCTGCCGCTCACCGCCGTCGTGCAGCGGCTCCTCGCCGCCGTCGAGGCGCGCGGGGACGGTGCCCTCGGCACGCAGGCCATCGTGACCGCCATCGAAGCGCTCGCGCGCGGTTGACCGCCCGCGGCGGCGTCGAGTAGGGGTCCCGGAATGCGCATCGACACGGGGCTCCTTTCGTCCGACCTCGGCGGCGTCGCCAAGGTCGCGCGCGACGCGGAAGCGTCGGGTTACGACGGCCTCTGGACGGCGGAGGCGGGGCACGACCCGTATCTCGCCTGTGCGATCGCGGCGACCGCGACCGAGCGCGTCTCGATCGGCACCAACATCGCCGTCGCATTCCCGCGCAGCCCCCTCGTTCACGCGCAGATCGCCTGGGATCTCCAGGCGGCGTCGCGCGGGCGCTTCATCCTGGGGCTCGGCACGCAGGTGAAGGGTCACAACGAGCGGCGCTACTCGACCGCGTGGCTGCCGCCCGGACCGCGCCTGCGCGAGATGATCCTGCTGATCCACCACATCTGGGACGTCTGGCAGAACGGCGCGAAGCCGGGATTTGCGGGCAAGTTCTATCAGTTCAGCCTCATGACGCCGTTCTTCAGCCCGGGGCCGATCGAGTGGCCGAAGGTGCCGATCTACATCGCCGGCGTGAATCCCTACGTCTGCCGGCTCGCGGGCGAGCTGTGCGACGGCTTCCTCGTACACCCCTTCCACTCGATCAAGTACATGCACGACGTCGTCCTGCCCAACATCGAGCAGGGCCTCGCCAAGTCCGGTCGCGCCCGCAAGGACGTCCGCCTCTCGACCACCGCCTTCATCGTGACGGGCAAGAACCGCGACGAGATCGAGCGCAACAAGGCACCGGTGCGCCAGCAGATCGCCTTCTACGCCTCCACGCGCACCTACATCGGCGTGCTCGAGTCGCACGGGTGGGGCGAGACGTGCATTCGCCTGAACGAGAAGGCCGCCAAGGGCGACTGGACCGGCATGGCCTCGCTCATCACGGACGAGATGCTCGACGTCTACGCCGTGCAGGGAACGGTCGACGAGCTTCCCGACCTCATCAAGAAGAAGTACACGGGCGTGATGGACCGGCTCGGGTTCTACGTGCTCCCCGGCGTGCTCGGCGATCCCGCCGAGCGCCGCGCGCTCGTCACGGCCTGCCAGAGCTGAGGCGCGGGACGACGCACGGGACGCGCGCCCGATAGGCGTCCCACCGCGGCCCGAACGCGGCTGCGAGCGCGCGCTCCTCGCGCGGGATCTTCACCGCGAGCCCGGCGCCGAGGCCGACCGCCATGCTCGCCGTCGCGATGGACGGATGCGCGAGGAGGGTTCCCATCGCGACGAGGCCGATCCCGACGTAGAGCGGGTGGCGCACGACGCCGAACGGCCCGTCCTCGACGAGTGCCTGCCCGGGCGGCGTGATCCGCGCCGACCAGGCGGCGCCGAGGGCGCGGCGCGCGGCGACGTGCAGCGTGGCGCCGCCGACCACCAAGGCGATCCCGAGCACCTCCAGGACCGGCGACGTGAGCCGCCGTCCGCCGCTCAGCCGTTCGAGCTCGACGATCATGACGACCAGCACGGCGAGCAGCACGGCGCCGCCCGCGCGGCGCACGAACCCATCGCCCGCGTGGCCGCGCGCCGCGCGCATCGCGTCGTGCGCGAGCACCACGACCCACGCGACCACGACGACGCCGTCGGCAACACCCGTCACCTGCGTCTGTAAATCACGCCCCCGGCCCCCCTTGCGACTCCAGGTCCGATCTGGGACACGAAGACATGGCCATCCTGAAGGTCGCGCGGCTCGGACACCCCGTGCTGCGCAAGGTCGCCGAGCCCGTCTCGCCGGAGGCCATCGGTGCCCCCGAAATCCAACGGCTCATCGACGACATGCTCGAGACGATGCGCGAATACGACGGCGCCGGCCTCGCGGCGCCGCAGGTGCACGTCTCGCGCCGCATCGTGATCTACGGCGTGGAGGGCAACCCGCGCTATCCGGACGCCGAAGAGGTGCCGCTCACCGTTCTCATCAATCCGAAGATCACTCCCCTCACCAAGGAGATCGAGGAGGACTGGGAGGGCTGCCTCAGCCTCCCCGATCTGCGCGGTCAGGTCCCGCGCTACACGCGCGTTCGCGTCGAAGCCTACGGACGCAACGGAGAGCCGCTGCAGTTCATCGCCGAAGGGTTCCACGCGCGCGTCGTCCAGCACGAGTGCGATCACCTGGATGCGACGGTCTACGTCGATCGGATGCGCTCGATGGCGACCCTCACGTTCCTCGCCGAGTTCCACAAGTACTGGCTCGGCCGCGAGCCCGAGCTCGAGTGACGACCCCCCGCCTCGGTGCGCCAGGGGACGTCGCGACGAGAAAGTGACGCTGCACCGGCCGGGCTGGGCTGGCCCCGTTCCGCCCGACGAGTGGCATAGGCGTTGCTTTGACGCCCGTGCGCGTGCGCCTCGACCTTCGTGTGCCCTTCGCCTGCCGCGCCGCGCTCGCGACCAGCGCGGCCGGATGGCCCGCGGCCGGCTATGGTGCGCTCGCGATCTTCGTCGCCGGCGATTTCGCGCGCACCGGCTCCGGCTGGATCTTCGGGACACCGTTCTTCGTCCTGCTCCTCGGCGCGACCATCGCGCACCAGCTCAGCATGGGACTCGGCGGCGGCCTCGGCCTTCCCGCGGTCATTCCGGGCGTGCGCGCGGTCAATCGGGTCCTCGACGGCTCCGGCCACCCGAGGCCGTGCTCGCCCGCCGATCTCGCCGAGGCCGCGCGCGGCATCGCGCGCCTTCCCATGTACAACGTCCTGCACGCCGGTGTCCTCAGCCTCGCCGTCGTGCTCGGTACCGAGCTGCTCGAGTGGTGGGGCGCCGGTCCGACGTCGCCGAACTTCGGCGTGATCCTGCGCAGCGGCCTCATCGCGACCGGCCTCTACATGAGCGTCAGCTTGACGCTGGGCGAGCTGCTCGTGCGTCCCGCCTGCCGCGCCGTCCGGCGCGCGACGCTGCAGCACGGCGTCGCCGTCGGCGACACCTACGTCCTCGCACGCGGGTGGCGCGCGCTCGCGGCCGTGGTCCCACCCGTGGCGGCGCTCGCGGTCGCGGTCGAGTTCGGACGCTCCCAGCACGCGACGGCGGTGCCGTACGCGCTGCTGCTGGCACTGTCGGCGGTGGTCGCGGTCGCGATCGCGTGGTTGCAGTACGAGAGCCACGAGCGCGCCGCGCGCGAGCTGACGTTCGCCTGCCGCGCGCTCGCCGCCGGCGAGGACGGTCACCTGGTCACGGGCAGCATCGACCCGACGCTGCTCGGCATCGCGCAGGAGTTCAATGCGGCCGCGCACCAGGTGCGCGCCGATCGACGCGCCTCCTCGGAGCGCTATCGCACGCTCTTCGACGGCGCCGGCGATGCGATCCTGCTGGTCGACCCGGCCGGCGGCCGAATCGTCGAGGTGAGCGCCCGCGCCGAGCGGCTCTTCGCGCGGGCGCGCGCCGACCTCGTCGGCAGGGCGTTCGCCGATTGCGTGGATGCCGGGACATCGGAGCGGCTGCGCGAGTTCGCCCTCGATCGCCGGCCGAACGCGGAGGTATCGCTCGTCAACGCGGGCATCGTGCGGAGCGACGGCGAGACCGTCCCCGTCGATGCGTCGCTCGCGATCGTGTCGGCCGGCGACGAGCGTCTGCTCCAGGCGATCCTTCGCGACGTGCGCGACCGGCGTCGCATCGAGCACGAGCTGCGCAAGGTCGCGCGGCGGTTCGAAGAGCTCTATCGCCTCGCCGTGACGCTCGGCGACGATCCGGGCGCGCTGGCGGAGCACACCGTGAGAGCGCTTCGGGTGCTGCTCGAGTATCCGATCGCCTCGGTCGCACGGCTCGATGGGGACGAGACCGAGGTCCTGGCCCTCGCGCACGGGGCCGAGGTGATCGCCCATGGCCGGCGGACCCTCCCGAACACGCCGTGCGCCGAGGTCCGGACGCGGCGGAGCGCGTGCATCTTCACGGATGCCAACGATCGCTTCCCAAAGGATCGCGACCTGGTCACCGCTGGCATGCGCACGTATTGCGGCGTTCCCATCCTCGACGCGTCGGGCGACGTGGTCGGCATCGTGAGCGTGCTCGACACGCAGGTGCGCACGGTGCGCGACGAGGACCTGCAGCTCCTCACGAGCTTCGCGCAGCGCATCGGGCAGGCGCTCGATCGCGAGCGCTTCACCCTCGCGCGGGAGGACCTGACGCAGCGCCTGATCGAGAGCGATCGCGTGAAGACCGAGTTCCTCGGCATGATGTCCCACGAGCTGCGCACGCCGCTCAACATCCTGCTCGGGTACAACCGGATGCTGCTCGAGAACCTGGAGGAGGGCGACGTCATGCCGCGCGCGGAGCGGGGCGAGGTCCTCGAGCGGATGCTCTCGGGCGGCCTGCACCTGAGCGAGCTGGTCGAGGACACGCTCTCGGTCCTGCGGCTCGAAGCCGGCGTCGTGCAGATCGACGCCGCACCCGTCGCGCTCCCGGCGTTCCTCGACGAGATCCAGGGCGTCGACCGGCTGCTGCGCCGTCCGAGCGACGTCGTCGAGCGCTGGCACGCCGACGCCGACGTCCCGACGCTCGTGACCGATCGCCGAAAGCTCCGACAGGTGGTGACGAACCTCGTGGGCAACGCCCGCAAGTTCACCGATCGGGGCCTCATCGAGGTGCGGGTCGCTCGTGATCAGGCGACCGGCGGCGTCATGCTCACGGTGCGCGACACCGGGTGCGGCATCGACGGGGCCCACCTGCCGCACATCTTCGATCTCTACCGCCAGGCGCCCAGCCAGCGGCGCCAGGATGGCTGCGGGCTCGGGCTCTACATCGTCCGCCGGTACGTCGAGCTGCTGGGTGGGCGGGTCTCGTGCACCAGCACGGTCGGCGAGGGGACGACGTTCGTCGTGACCCTGCCGGCGAGCGCCGCGCCGGCCGCCGCGGCCGCGGCCTAGCCGATCGCGACGTCGATCGCGTCGCGCGCCACGTCGCTGCTCGACTCCACGTTGATCGGCCGCCCGAGGCGCATCCCGAGCTGCTCCACGTGGCCCGCGGCGTCGCCGCGCAGGAACTCGGCGACGACGGGGTGCACCGTCAGGGTGAGCGGTCGCCCGCCTTCGTCCTCGGTGGCGGTGCGCTGCACGCGGCGGAGTGCGTCGTACGCGATCGTCTCGACCGCGCGCAGCCGGCCGAGCCCGTCGCAGTGCGGGCAGGGCTCGAGGAGCTGCTGTCCCAGGCTCTCGCGCGTGCGCTTGCGCGTCATCTGGACGAGCCCCAGCTCCGAGATGCGCAGCACGTTCGATCGGGCCTTGTCGGTGCTGGCCGCTTCCTGGAGCGCATCGAACACCTTCTTGCGGTTGGCGGGCTTCTCCATGTCGATGAAGTCGATCACGATGATCCCGCCGATGTTCCGCAGGCGGAGCTGCTGGACGACCTGCTTGGCGGCCTCCAGGTTCGTGCGCAGCACCGTCTCCTCCTGGTCCTTCTTGCCGACGTAGCGTCCAGTGTTGACGTCGACCGTGGTCAGCGACTCGGTCTGGTCGAAGACCAGGTAGCCGCCCGACTTGAGCCACACCCGGCGATCGAGCGCCCGCGCGATCTTCGTCTCGACGCCGTGCTGCTCGAAGAGCGGCGTCGTCCCCTGATAGAGGTGCACGTGGGAGGCGAGGCGCGGCATCAGCGCTTCGACGAACTCCATCACCCGCGCGTGCTCGGCCACGTCGTCGACGACCACGCGATCGACTTCCGGCGTGAAGAGGTCGCGTAGGACGCGCAGCACGAGGTCGAGATCGCGGTGCACGAGGGCCGGGGCCCTCGCGCCCTCCGTCACGTGCTGGAGGTGGGACCACAGGCGCGTGAGGAAACGCACGTCGTCGCGGATCTCGCGCTTGGTGGCGCCGGCGCAGGCCGTCCGCACGATGAAGCCCCCGGGTCCCGAGCGCTCGGACTCGACCGCGTCACGCAGGCGATCGCGCTCTTCGGGATCCTCGATGCGTCGCGAGATCCCGACGTGATCCGTTCCCGGCATGTGGACCAGGTGACGCCCGGGCAGCGAGATCTGCGCCGTCACGCGCGCGCCCTTGGTGCCCATCGGCTCCTTCGAGACCTGGACCAGGAGCTCCTGGTTCTTGGTCAGGCGCTCCTCGATGGGCGCGTACTGGACCCGGCGCCGCGGCGCGCTCTCCACCTCGACGTCGTCGGTCTCGAGGCTCTCCTCGACGACACCGCGCACGAGGTCCGGTCCGACGAGATCGGAGACGTGGAGGAACGCCGCCTTCTCGAGGCCGATGTCGACGAACGCGGCCTGCATGCCCGGCAGCACGCGCACGACGCGCCCCTTGTAGACGTTGCCCGCGAGCCCCTTGTCGCGTCCGCGCTCGACGTGCAGCTCGACCAGCGTCGTTTCCTCGAGAACGGCGACGCGGGTCTCCCACGGCGCCCCGTTGATGAGGATCTGCTTCGTCACGCCGGAGGTGCGACGGCGTCGGGCGCGAGCGTAGGCGCCGCCTCGCGAAGTCGTGTCGCGCGCTTGTGGATGCGGACGAGCGGGACGGCCTCGTCGGGAAGGCCGAGGAGCGCGCCCAGGAGCACTCCGGGTTTCAGCGTGCCCGCCGGGCCGACCACGAGCTGGAGGCGCAGCCGCAGCGGCTCCGTCTGCGCGAGCCCGAGCACCGCGCTGCGGGCGTCCACCAGCCGCTCGCCACGCGGCGTGCGCTTGCGGACGAGGATCTGATCGCTCGCGTGGAAGCGCGCGACCGCGGACGCGATCGCCTCCGGCGACGGCGGGACGTCGAGCGTCGAGAGGTCGACGTCGTAGTCGAGGGCGACGACGCTCTGGTCGATGCTCGGGGTACTGCGCCCGACGTCGAGCGCCGAGAGGGGCTCCAGGCCCTCGGGCAGCTCGCGCGCCAGCAGCGCCAGCACGGCGGTCGGCTCGAGGCGCGTCGTCAGGTCGAGGTCGACGAGCTCGTCGTCGCTCGAGAAGCCGACCGGCAGGGCGGGCCCGAAGCCGATGCGGGGTAGTGGGTGATGCCCGTTCGAGAAGGCGATTGGAAGCCCCGCGCGGCGCGTGGCCCTGAAGAAGATCGTCCCCAGCTCGCGGGTCGCGATGAACCGTGCCGGTCCCACCTTGCGATAGCGGACACGCACGCGCTGCACGGGCGGGAGCGCCGGCGCCGCCGGCGAGAGCGAGGACGGCACGGCGCCGAGCCATTCCTCGGCGTTGCCCTCGCCACCGGGGGCGGCGGCCGCTCGCGGCGTCGGCTCGAGGGCGGCGGGTGACAGGCCGTCGTCGGCGGTCACGGGTCGGGCCGGGACGGGCATCCTCGCCGCGCGTCGCTCCGCGACCCGCGTGCGAATGCCGCGCCACATGCGCGTCTCCCACGCCGGCAGCGGATCGCTCGCGTCGTCGGGCGGGACGAGCAGCTCGGCCCAACGCGACACCATCTCGCCGCGATGCAGCGAGCCCTTGGCGCCCGCCGGATGATAGTCGACGTTGCGCACCGTCTCGAAGTCGCAGGCGCCGCAATAGGTGCAGCGCTCGACCGAGCAGTCCGGCGTGAGCTGGCCCGCCACCGCGCGCGCGAGGTCCTGCTGCAGGAACTTCTTCGAGAGCCCCGCGTCGAGGTGATCCCACGGCAGCACCTCGCCGAGCGGCCGCCGGCGGAGATGGGAACCCGGATCGATGCCGTGCTCGGCGAGCGCCCGCTCCCAGACGTCGACGCGGCAGTGGTCGGACCAGCCGTCGAACCGCGCGCCGCGGCGCTGCGCAGTCTCGATCACGTCTGCGAGGCGTCGATCGCCACGCGAGAAGATCCCCTCCAACCACGACAGGCGCGCGTCGTGCCAACGGAACTCGATGCCCCGACGCCCGAGCTCGCGTCGCAAGAGGCTTTGCCGTGCCTCCGTTTCGGCGATCGACAGCTCGCCCGCCCACTGGAACGGCGTGTGCGGCTTCGGCGAGAAGGTCGAGATGCTGGCCGTCACCTTGAGACGCCCGCCGGCGGCGCGTTTCACGCGCTCGGCGAGCAGCGCGATCCCGAGCACATCCTCCTCGGTCTCGCTCGGGAGCCCGATCATGAAGTAGAGCTTCAGGGCGCGCCAGCCGAGGTCCGCGAAGAGCTTCGCGGCGGCGAGCAGCTCGTCCTCGCGGTATTCCTTCTGGATCACGTCGCGCAGGCGCTGCGTGCCCGCTTCCGGCGCGAGCGTGAAGCCGGTCTTTCGCACGCGACGGATCTGTTCCAGGATCTTTGGCGAGAGCGCGTCGACGCGCGTCGACGGCAGTGAGACGGCGACTCGCTCGGGCGCGAGACGATCCATGAGCGCCTTCAGAACGGGATTGACGCCGCTGTAGTCGCCGGTCGAGAGCGAGAGGAGCGAGACCTCCTCGTAGCCGGTGCGCTCCATGAGCGCCGTCGTGTGGGCAACGACCTGCTCGGGGTTCCGCTCGCGCAGCGGCCGATAGATGTAGCCCGCCTGGCAGAAGCGGCAGCCCTTCACACAGCCGCGCATGACCTCGACGCTCGCCCGGTCGTGCACGACGCCGATGTTCGGCACGATCGGATCGGACGGCGGGGGGAACGCGTCGAGATCGGGCAGGATGCGCTTGCGGACGATCGGGCGTTCGGGATCGAGGGGGATCACCTCGGCGATGGTGCCGTCGTCCCGGTAGCGAGGCTCGAAGAGCGCCGGGACGTAGCATCCCGGCACTTCGGCGAGGGCGCGGAGCAGCACCGCCCGGTCGCGACGATCCCAGCGCGCGACGACGTCGACCACGTCGCCGATCGCCTGCTCGCCGTCCCCCAGCACGACGGCGTCGAGGAACGGCGCCAGCGGCTCGGGATTGAAGGCGCACGGCCCACCCGCGATCACGACGGGATCGTCGGTCGTGCGATCGGCGCTGCGGGTCGGAATGCCCCCCAACTCGAGCATCGTCAGCAGGTTGGTGTACGTGAGCTCGTACTGGAGGCTGAACCCGACGACGTGGAAATCGCGCAGAGGGAGGTGGTTCTCGAGCGAGACGAGGGGCAGGCCGCGGGCGCGGAGAATCGCCTCGAGGTCGGGCCATGGCGCGTAGGCGCGCTCGGCAGCCACGTCGGGCCGGCGGTTCAAGATCTCGTAGAGGATCTGGAGTCCCAGATGGGACTGCGCGATCTCGTAGACCTCCGGGAAGGCGAGCGCCACGCGCACGGCCACACGCTCCGGGTCCTTGCGGATCGCTCCACGCTCGTTTCCGAGGTAGCGCCCGGGCTTCTCGACGAGGGGAAGCAGGCGCTCGTACTCGTCGCGATAGGTGCGCGGCATCCGGAAGCGCGGAGTATAGGGAGGGGGTCCGAACCCCGCAACGCCAGCTTGCCAGTCCGTACCACGTCCCCTATCATCGACGTATGTTCGGCCTGGGCATCGGCGAGTTGCTCGTGGTGCTCGTCATCGTGCTCGTGGTCTTCGGCGCCGGACGGCTGCCGGAGGTCATGGGGTCGCTCGGCAAGGGCGTGCAACAGTTCAAGCGCGGCCTGAAGGAGCCCCCCGAGATCGACGTCACGCCGACCGACGACGGCGCACCGGCGAAGCCGAAAAGCGACAGCTGACGCTACGGTCTGCTGGTCGCGAACGTGTCGGGACGCCGTGTTCCGCCGCGCACCGAGACGACTTCGGCCGTGAACTCGGTCAGCGGCAGCGGCGGATCGACGAACGCGACCAGGAAGCGGTCCTGCTCGCCCGGTGGCAGGCTCCAGTCCCCCGGCGGCTTCAGCGTCTGCAGGAGCTCGATCTCACGGATGCCGAGCTCGCCCACGTCCTGCGGGGCGGCGCCGCAGTAGACGACCTGGCGCCGCTCCTCGCTGCCGGTGATGCGGCCTTGGATCTGGATGCCCGCGACCGAGACCGGCGCGTTGTTGATCGCGGTGCCGGTGATGACGAACACCAGCCGATCGCCGTGCACGCGTTTGAATTCGCCATGGACGTCCGCGAGCTGGATGTGGCCGGGGTGGAGCCGCGTATCGCTCACTTCCCCGCCTACCAGCGGAATCCCAGCGAGCAGGGCGCGCACCGTCGCCGCATGCGTGTAGACGTAGATCGACACGATGCCATAGACGATGAGGATGGCGAGCGCCGCGCGCGCGGCGAAGCGCGCCGGCGATCCGGCGACGGGCACGTCGCTCTGCGCGCGACGGGAGCCGCGACGGGGTTCCTCCTCGTCGGGCTCGGGGTCGCGCGCCGCCGATTCCACGGTGAACACGGGCGCATCGTCCTCGTCGTCGACGTCGACGACCGGGTCGTCGTCCGGCTCGTCGAGCGTCGGCGCTTCGGCCTCCTCGTCGGGCGCGAAGACGTGACGGCACCGCGTGCAGCGATAGGTGGGATTGCGACCGAGCCGCGACCGGGGTGGCAGCCGGTAGCGCGTGCTGCACTGCGGGCAGCGCACCGTCATGGCGTCTCCGCGGGCGCGGAAGGGCTCGGCACCGGCGACGGCCACAGGCCGCGGAGCGCTTCGTAGATGCGCACGAGCCACGAGCTGCGCACCTCGCGCACGAGCGATTGCGTGTCGTGGTAGAGCGAGGGGTCGTTGATCAGCTTCCCCAGCGTCCCTTCCTGGCTGTTCAGCTTCGTGGTCACCTCGGCGAGGTTGTCGACCGTTCGATCGAGCTTGGCAAGGACGCGGTCGCCGTACCGCTCGTCCTCGACGAGGCGGATGGCCGCGCCCCGGCCTTTCTCCAGCCGGGTCGTGAGTCGCTCGAGCGACTGCACGGACGTGGTCAGGCCCGCCATGATGTCGCGGCTCTCCTTCGAGTCGCGCAGGAGCCGTCCGATGACGCCCTCGCCGCGGTCGACCCGCCCCAGCACGCGGTCGAGGTTCTGGGTCGTACTGCGCACGTTGACCAGCGTGCCCTGGAGGTCCTCGAGCGTCGCCTTGCCGAACTCGCGGTTCTGCACCATGGCACCGAGCAGGCCCTCGCCGCGCTGGATCGTCTGGAGGACGTCCTTCAGCGCGGCCGTCACCTCGACGATGTTGGTCACGATGTCGCCGCTCTGGCCGAACACCGCTTCGTAGTCGGTCGGGTCGACGGACGGGATGACCTCGCCGGGCGGGATCGGCACCGCGTCGGACTGCGTGCCTGGAACGAGCTCGATGTACTTGTCGCCGAGGAGCCCGAGCGTGCGCAGCGTCGCGCGCGTGTCGGTGCGGATGCGCGGCGCCGCATCGGCGTCGACCCGGACCCCCACCTCGATCCGGTTGAGGCCCGGCGCGGTCGAGAAGTGGAGCTCATCGACCGAACCGATCGGCAGGCCGGAGAGGCTGACGGGCGCGCCCTTCTGCAGCCCGTTCGTGCGCGTGAAGTAGAGGATGTAGTCGACCTTGCGCTCCCACAGGTGCTCCTGCCGGCCGAGCAGGAAGGTCGTGACGCCGAAGATCACGAGCGCCGCGGCGACGAGGATGCCGACTCGGGTCTGCTTTGCCACGTTACTGCGCCGTCAGGAACTCGTGCAGCGCCGGGTCGGTCGCGGCGCGGGCTTCGACGGTCGTTCCCGTGAAACGGATCCGTCCCTCGGACAGGAAGGCGATGCGGTCGGCGACGTAGAAGGCGCTGGCGAGGTCGTGCGTGACGACGACCGACGTGAGGCCGAGCCGCTGTTGCAGGTCGCGGATCAGGTGGTTGATCTTCGCGGCCACGACGGGGTCGAGCCCGGTCGTCGGCTCGTCGTACAGGAGCACCTTCGGCTCGATCGCGAGCGCGCGCGCCAGCGCGGCGCGCTTGCGCATGCCGCCCGAGAGCTCGGAGGGCATCAGGCGCTCGGTCCGCTCGAGACCGACCATCGCGAGCGCCGCGGCGACGCGCGCCGCCACCTCCGGCTCCGGAACGATCTGGTGCTCGCGCAGTGGGAAGGCGACGTTGTCGCCCACGGTGAGCGAGTCGAAGAGCGCGCTCTGCTGGAACAGCATGCTCACGTGCCGGCGGACGGGGACGAGAGCCTCCTCGTCGAGGGCTTCCAGCCGCACCCCCTCGACCTCGACGCTGCCGGCATCCGGGCGCAGGAGCCCGTTCAAGTGCTTCAGGAGCACGCTCTTCCCGCTGCCGCTCCCACCCAGCAGCACGAGCGTCTCGCCGCCGCGCACCTCGAGCGTGACGCCGCGCAGGACGGACTTGCTCCGGAAGCTCTTCTCCACTTCGTGGCACCGAATGAGGGCGTCGCTCATGACACCTGGAGGAAGAGCTTGGTCAGGAAGAAGTCGGCGACCAGGATCGTGATCGACGTGGCGACGACGGTGCCGGTCGTGGCCCGTCCCACGCCGTCCGCACCGCCGGTCACGCGGAGTCCGTTGTGGCACGCGATCGCGCCGATGAAGTACGCGAAGAAGACGGACTTTCCGAGCCCCGATAGGACGTCGTTCAGGACCATCCCGTAGAGGAGCGAGTTCCAGTAGAACTCGCTCGACACCCGCAGCTCGGTCGTGCTGATGAAGAGCCCGCCCAGCACGCCGATGAAGTCCGCGACGACGGTGAGGATCGGCAACGCGATCATCACCGCGAGCATCCGGGGCACCACGAGTACCCGGATCGGGCTCGCCCCGAGCGCCCGGATGGCGTCGATCTGCTCGGTGACGGCCATCGTGCCGAGCTCGGCGGTGATGCCCGCGCCCACGCGGCCGCCGAGCATGAGCGCGGTGAGAATGGGCGACATCTCGCGGACGAGCGAGACGCCGACGATGCGCGACACGAACATCTTGGCGCCGAAGCGCTCGAGGAAGGTGCCGAGCTGGAGCGCGAGCACCATCCCCATCGAGAGCGCCGTCAGGTTGACGATCGACAGCGAGCGCCAGCCGATGTTCTCGAGCTGATCGATCAGCACCGCGAAGCTCGGCGGCCGCCGCACGAGGCTGCGCACGGCGTCGCGCGTGAGATACGCGATCTCGCCCAGGGCGTCGACGAACGCGCCGACGCCGCCCGGCGTCCGCGAGGCGCGTGCACCGGCCTCGCCAGCGTGCACCACCCCAGCCCCCACCATCCCGGCGACGAATATCGACGGGGTTTCGGGGTGTCAACCGCGGGAGCCCGACGCGACTTGACGCAACGCCTGCCGCACGAGGCCGTGGAAGAGGAAGAGGCTCACGACGAGCGGCACCACCTGGTAGGTCAGTCGGAAGATCAGGACGGCGAGCACGGACGATTCGAGCGGTACCTTCAAGAACTTCACGAACACGTACGTCATCGACCCTTCCATGATGCCAAGGCCCGCCGGCACGAACGAGACCAGCGAGAAGAACAGGCCGACGCCGAAGCCCATGATCACGATGCGCGGTGGGAGCGGGAAGTTGACCGCCTGGAAGGCCGCCCACAGGACGCCCACCGTCAGGACCCAGTCGAAGAGGATCCAGAGCGTCGGCGCGACCATCAGCGTCTTGCGCGTCAGCAGGAAGTCGAGGCCCTGGTCGAGGTTGCGCTGGAGCTGCACGAACCGCTCGCGGGGCGGCGTCCAGCGCCGCGCCACGCGGTGCAGCACCCGATGGAGGGTGACCGTGACCCACCGCAGCGTTCGCTTGCGGAGCGCGGGCCGGATGACGAGCACGAACACGAACACGAGGATCAGCGCGAACGCGACGACGGCGAACGTCGTGATCCACAGGAAGGCGCCGCCCAGGTGCTTGCGCACGACGAGCGAGACGAACCCGCCCAGGATGAAGAAGAGGAGGGTGAAGTTCGTGAGGAAGGTCTGGACGAGCGAGATGAGCACCGCCCGGCTCGAGGAGACGCCCTGCTGCGCCAGAAGAAGCATGCGCACCGCGAAGCCCGAGAGGCCGGCGCTCGTCACGATGTAGTTGGCGGTGTTCGAGACGAACGTGATGCGCACCCAGTCGCGGAAGGAGAGGCGCGCGCCGGCCGCGTCGGCGATACCCTGGTAGGAGCGCGCCATGGCCCCGTACGAGAGCACCGACAGCAGCATGGGGAGTGCCAGCGCCGCGAGGTGCACGCTCTGCGCCGTTCGCAGGAGCTCCTTCGCGTCGGCGAGCAGGAACAGGACCAGAAGCGCGGCGAACCCGATCGCCGCCGCGACGATGAACGCGACGCGCGACGTCCGCCGCGGCGGGTCAACGCGTGGCGTGGACAAGAGTCCGTCGCGCGATCGTCCAGACGAGCGCGCCGAGTCCCGCGCCGAGCGGCCCGCCGAAGATCATCGACCCGATCACGCTCGAGAGCGTCGGGTGCACTGTGTTGCTGGTCAGCAGCGCGACGGCCGAGCCCAGGGCCCCCGCGGTGGCGAGAGTGAACGTGCCGTCGGAGTCCGGAACGATGCGGGTGTCGACGAAGACCGCCCCGGCGAGGAGCGCGACTCCGAGCGCGACGAGCACGGGCAGCGGCGGTAGGTGATGGGCGTAGGCCGTGATCGACACGGTCGCGCCGGTGGCCGGCTCGAGCACGACGCTCGTGACCGTGAGATCGCCGCGGGTCGGATTCGATACCAGCCGGCGTGCCGCGTGGTGGGGCTGCACGACGGTCGCCGTGCCGCGCCGGCCGAGGCGGCTCGTGCGGAGCGTGTCTTCGAACAGGCCGGACAGGACCTGCGGCGTCTTCGCGGTGTCTTCGACCGTGACCGTGAACTGGACCGGGATCCCCGTGCCGCCGCTCGGCCCCGGCGGCAGCTCGCCCTCGAGCAGGAGGTCGACCGCGCTCCGTCCGGTGGTGGGCAGGACGACCGGGAGGGCGGCGCTCGCGCCTCGCACGACGATCGGGTCGTGCAGCGCCGCGCCCGGGAAGAAGATCGTGTGGAACGGCAGGTAGCACGCGAGGACCCAGGCGATGCCGATCGCCGACACGAGCCCGACCGATGCGCCTGCCTTGGTGAGCGCGCCGCGCAGCCCACGGTCGGCGAGCAGCACGAGCAGGCCGAGCACGACCGCGGCGAGCCCGAGCGACGGCGCGACGAGCCCGGTCGCGGAGAGGACCGCGCCGATGATCGCCACCGCGAGCGCGCCGCCGGTGACCCCCCAGGTTCCCAGGGCATCCGTCGCGAGCGCCGCCTCGACCCGCGGCGCAGGCTTCGACTTGGTACGCGAGTCCGCCATGGCGAGCGCGGTACACTAACTCACGCCGGGCGGCGCGGGCAAACCAACCGCGCCGCGCGCCCCATCACAGCATCGCGACGGTCGCCGGGCGCCGGCGCCGGAAGCGGTACAGAGCCGCCGGACGGTGCGCGCCGCGGCGCTCTCGGCCGAGCGTGGCCAAGAGCCCGGTCGAGAGCATCTTCTTGCGGAAGTTCCGGCGGTCGAGGCGACGGCCCAGGATCGCCTCGTAGACGGCTTGCAGCTCGGAGAGCGTGAACGTCGGCGGGAGCAGGGTGTAGACGAGGTTCGTGTACGCGAGCTTGGCGCGCACGCGGCCGACGGCGGTGCGGACGACCTCGGCGTGATCGTAGGCGAGGGGCGGCAGGCGGCGGACGGGGTACCACGCTACCTGCCGGTATTTCGGATGGTCGAGCGTGCCGGCGAAGCGCCCGCCGTGCGGGATCAGGCCGACGTAGGCGACCGAGACGACGCGCGCGTGGGGATCGCGGTCGGGGCTTCCGAAGGTGTAGAGCTGCTCCAGGTACACGTCGCCGACGCCAGTACGCGCGAACAGCTCGCGCGCTGCCGCGTCGTCCAGCGGCTCGTTCTCGCGCACGAGGCCGCCCGGCAGGGCCCACGCGCCGGCGAACGGACCGCCGGCGGTCTGCACGACCAGCACGTGCAGGGCGTCGTCGCGCACCGTGAAGAGCGCGACGTCGACGGCGACGCGCGCGCCGGGCGCGGCGGTCACGCCGCCAGCTCGAGCATGCGGTCGAGGGCGCGCTTGGCGCGGACCCGGACGTCCTCGTCGAGCGTGATCTCCGGCGCGAGGTCGCGGAGCGCGTCGCGCGTCCCCTCGAGCGTGATCATCTTCATGTACTGGCAGAGCTTGCAGCTCTTGTAGAACTTCTTCTCCGGGACCTCGAGGATCAGACGGTCGGAGAGCCCGCATTCCGTCACGATGAGGAAATCGTGTGCCGGGCTCTCTTTGGCGTACTTCACCATGCCGCTCGTCGACAGCACCGCGTCGGCGACCTGCAGCACGTCCTGCCGGCACTCGGGGTGCGCCAGGACCTTCAGATGAGGGAGCCCCTTCTTCACGGCCAGGATCTGCTCGGGGGTAATCTGATGGTGGACGTAGCAGTTCCCGTCCCAGGCGATGACCTCCTTCGTGGTCTGCGACTGGACGTGGGCCGCCAGGTTCTTGTCGGGGACGAAGAGGACGTGCCGGCCCGGCATCGCCTCGACGACGCGCGCCGCGTTCGAGCTGGTGCAGCAGGCGTCGCACTCGGCCTTCACGTCGGCCGTCGTGTTGACGTAGCCGACCACGGTGAGGTCCGGGTAGACCTTCCGCAGCTCGGCCTTTCGCTCGGCGAGCGCCTCGCCGGTCACGGCGTCGGCGAGCGAGCAGCCGGCGCGCAAGTCGGGGAGGATGACCCTCTTCACGGGATTCAGGATCTTCGCCGTCTCGGCCATGAAATGGACGCCGCAGAAGACGATGACGTCGGCGTCGACCTTCGTCGCCTGGCGCGCCAGCTCGAGTGAGTCGCCGACGAAGTCGGCCACTTGGAAGATCTCGGGGCGCTGGTAGTTGTGTGCCAGGACGACGGCGTGGCGGGCGCGCTTGAGCGCGTGGATCTCGGCAATCGTGTCCGCGAGCGCCGCGCAGCGCGCCGGCGTGTAGGCGACGTCGTGCAGCGGGGCGAGCAGCGCCTCGAGGGCGGTCGCGTCGGGTGTCGTGGCGGGTTCGGTGTGCATGCGTGCTCGGGATCCCGGTTCGTGTATGGTATACGCATACTCGGTCGGGGGCTCCCCTCTGTCAAGGCGGGTTTGCCAAGGGGCACCCGGCGGGCTAGGGAACGCCCCCGATGCCGCTCTCCGACGACGTGACCGCGGCGCTCGCGCGGGCGGATCGTTTCCGGCCGCTCGCCGAACGCGCGCTGGCCGACCGGGCGCTGGCGCCCGACGACGGGCGGAGCATCATGGCGGCCGCGGACGAGGAGCTGGCGGCCCTCTTGTGGGCGGCGTTCGCGGTGCGCGTGCGCCACTTCGACCGCCGGGTGAAGCTCTGCGTGCTGAACAACGCGCGCAGCGGGCTTTGCCCCGAGGACTGTGGCTACTGCTCGCAGTCGGCGGTGGCCACGTCCGACATCGCGCGCTACCGCCTCAAGTCCGTCCCCGAGCTCGTCGCCGCCGCACGCCAGGCCGCGGCGAGCGGGGCGCGGCGCTACTGCATGGTGACCAGCGCGCGCGGTCCCTCGGACCGCGACATCGGCCACTTCGCCGGGGCCGCCCGCGCCATCCGCGCCGAGCTGCCGGAGCTCGAGCTGTGCGTGTCGCTCGGCATCATGGACGACCGCGCGGCGACGCGCCTGCACGCCGCGGGCGTCGACTTCGTGAACCACAACCTCAACACGAGCCGGCGCTTCTACCCGGAGATCTGCACGACGCACACCTACGACGACCGCGTCGCGACGGTGGAGAGCGTGAAGCGCGCCGGCATGTCGACGTGCTCCGGCGTCATCGTGGGCATGGGCGAGACCGACGATGATCTCGTCGACGTGGCGGGCGCGCTCGGCCGCATCGGCGTCACCTCGCTGCCGGTCAACTTCCTCCATCCCATCGACGGGACACCGCTCGGCGATCGCGAGCCGCCCGAGGTCGCACGATGCCTGCGCGCCCTCGTCCTGTTTCGCCTGACCAACCCGCGCGCCGAGATCCGCGCCGCCGGCGGGCGCGAGCGCTGCCTCGGCGCGGCCCAGCCCCTGGCGCTCTACGCAGCGAACTCGGTGTTCGTGCAGGGGTATCTCACCACCCCCGGACAGCGGCCGGACGAGGCGCTCGCCATGATCGCCGCCCTCGGCTTCGAGGTCGAAGAGGCCGCCGAACGGATGGACAGCGCGGAGCAAATGTGATTCCACCCCGACTGGGAGGAGCGTCCATGCGCGACGACGAACTCGAGCTCGACCCGAGCCTCCTCGAGCTCCGCCTCGAAGACGACGACGATGATGACGACGACGATGACGACGATCTCGACGAGGACGACGACGATCTCGACGAGGACGACGATCTCGACCTCGAGGACGACGATGACGACGACCTCGACGAGGAGGAAGAGGAGGACGAGTAGCCGTCCGGGCGCTACGTCCCCGCGACGGTCATCCGATCGATCTTGAGCGTGGGCGACGCCGTCGATGTCCGGAAGCGCAGATCGTTCCCGATCATCGAAATGCCGCGGAACATGTCCAGCAGGTTCCCGGCGATGGTGATCTCCTCGACCGGGTAGGTGAGCTCGCCGTTCTCGATCCACAGGCCGACGACGCCGCGCGAGTAGTCACCGGTGACGCCGTTGACGCCGAAGCCGATGAGCTCGGTGACGTAGAGCCCCTGCGGAACCGAAGCGATGATGGCCTCGGGCGTGTGTGGGCCGGCTTCCAGATGAAAGTTCGTCGGCGCGACGCCGGGCGCATCGCCGGCCGCGCGCGCGGCGTGGCCCGTCGTGCGGAGCCCGAGGCGGCGTGCCGAGTAGCTGTCGAGGAGGTAGCTCCGCAGGACGCCACGCTCGACGATCGTCCGTCGCGACGACGCGACGCCCTCGCCGTCGAAGGGTCGCGAGGCGAGCCCGCCCTGGCGGAGCGGGTCGTCGACGATCGTCACCGCTGGCGCCGCGACCTGCTCGCCGAGCTTGTCGAGCAGGTACGACGCCCGCCGGTACAGCGCCGAGCCCGAGATCGCGCCCGCCAGGTGGCGCAGCAGCGAGGCGGCGGTGTCCGGATCGAAGACGACCGGATACGTCCCGGTCGCGACGCGGCGGGCGCCGAGCCGGCGGAGCGCGCGGCGCGCGGCTTCGCGGCCGACGGCGGCGGCGTCCTCGAGCCCGTCCAGCCGGCGGCTCGTCGTGTACCAGTAGTCGCGCTGCATCTGGCCGTCGCGCGTCGCGACCGGCACCACCGAGAGGCTCGCCGACGACGAGCGATAGCCGCCGACGAAGCCGGCGCTCGACGCGAGCGCAACCTCGCCGCCGCCGCAGCCGAACTCGGCGCCCTCGGAGTTCGTGATCTCCGGCGACGCGGCACGCGCCGCCTCCTCGCCGGCGCGGCAGCGCGCGAAGCCGAGGTCCGGCGCGACGTCCTCGAGCGCGGAATCGTGGAGCGCGAGGTCGGGCAGGGCGGTCGCGAGATCCGCGGCGTCGGGGAGACCACCGTGCGGATCGCGCGCGGTCACGCGCGCGAGCGCGATGGCGTCGTCCACCAGGGATGCGAGGCCGCCGGCCGTGAGATCGCCGCTCGACGCGATCGCGGTCGCGCCGCCGACGAACACGCGCAGCCCGGCGCGCCGCTCGCGCGCACGCTTCAGCTTCTCGATCTCGCCGAGGCGAATCCCCACCTCGAGCCCGTCGCTCTCCCCGACCACGGCGTCGGCCATGTCGGCGCCGGCCGATCGGGCGCGCTCGACGAGCGCCTGGGCCACGTCCCGGAGATCCATCAGCTCAGGCCTGCGTGCCGCCGACGGTGAGGCCGTCGATCCGGACGGTCGGGAGCCCGACGCCGACCGGCACGGACTGGCCGTCCTTGCCGCAGGTGCCGACGCCGTCGTCGAGCGCGAGGTCGTGGCCGACGCGCGTGATGCGCGTGAGCACGTCGGGCCCGTTGCCGATGAGCGTCGCGCCCTTCACGGGCCGTCCGACCTTGCCGCCCTCGATCTCGTAGGCCTCGCTGGCCGAGAACACGAACTTCCCGCTCGTGATGTCGACGCTGCCGCCGCCGAACGAGACCGCGTAGAGGCCGCGGTCGACCGAGCGGATGATGTCCTCGGGTGCGTCGTTGCCGGCGAGCATGAACGTGTTCGTCATGCGCGGCATGGGCAGGTGCGCGAAGCTCTCGCGCCGCCCGTTGCCGGTGAGGGGCATGCCCATCAAGGACGCGTTCTGCTGGTCTTGCAGGTAGCCGCGCAGGATGCCGTTCTCGATGAGGACCGTCCGCTGCGTCGGCGTGCCTTCGTCGTCGACGTTGAGCGAGCCGCGCCGCCAGGGGATCGTGCCATCGTCGACGACCGTGCACAGCTCGGAGGCCACGCGCGATCCGATCCGTCCGGAGAACGCCGATGTCCCCTTGCGGTTGAAGTCGCCCTCGAGGCCGTGCCCGATCGCCTCGTGGAGGAGGATCCCGGGCCACCCGGGGCCGAGCACGACGGTCATCGTGCCCGCGGGCGCCGGTACGGCGTCGAGGTTCAAGATCGCCTGTCGCGCGGCGTCGCGCGCGTAGGCGTCGGCGCGGGCGCCGAGCTCGCTGAACGAGAAGCGTCCGCCGCCGCCGTGCGAGCCCTGCTGGCGGACGCCGCCGCGCTCCGCGATGCACGACACCGAGAGATGGACGAGCGGGCGCACGTCGCCCACGAGCCGCCCGTCGGGCGTCGCCACCAAGACGATGCGGTGCTCGACGGCCGCCGACGCGAGCACGTTCGTGATGTGCGGATCGACGCCGCGCGCGACCGCGTCCAGGCGGGAAAGCAGCGCGGCGAGGTCGGCGACCGGCGTCTCGACCGGTGCCGGCGTCACGGCGTAGAGGTCGTGCGGGCCGCCGTCGGACGCGCGCACCGGCACCGCGCCGTCGCCGCGCTGCTCGGCGATGTAGCGTGCCGTGCGTGCCGCCAGCTCCAGGCGCTCGAGCGACACGTCATCCGTGTAGGCATAGCCCTGGCGCGTCCCGGCGAGCACGCGGACGCCGACGCCGTGCCGGAGGCTTCGCGTCGCCTTCTTCACGACGCCGTCCTCGAGCGACGCCGTCTGCACGACGCGATGCTCGAAGAAGAGGTCTGCGTGGTCGGCACGCGTCGCGACGGCGGTTCCGAGGACGCGCTCGAGCGCACTGCCCGTGAGGTCGAAGCGATCGAGGAAGAACCGTTCCGGCTGCGTCGCCTCCGCCATCGGGCGGACGCTATCAGACGTGCCGGGACGTAGCGAGGTCGTGAGGCGGCGGCCATTGCCGGCGCGACCCGACCCGGTCTACAACGATCGTGGATGGCTGGTGACGTGCGGGTGGCCGGGGGTGGCCGCATCGCCGAGCGCCGTGCGCAATGCATTGCGCACCCACGTCGGGGCCGCGATGATGGACACCGGCGGGTGGCCCGGGCAATAATCCCGCCCCGACCCCGATGAGCAGCGCTCCGACGCGCGGGATGCTCGCGGACCTTCTCCGTGTGCTGGACCGTCCCGGTCCCCTGGTGATCCTCCCGCACGACAATCCCGACCCCGATGCCATGGCGAGCGCCGTGGCCCTCAAGTACATCGTCGGCCACCAGCTCCGTAAGGAGGCCTACATCGCCCTGGGGGGCATCGTGGGACGCGCCGAAAACCGCGCCATGCGGACGTACCTCAACATCAAGCTCGCCCCGGTGAGCGAGGTGCGCTTCGACACCGACGTCCAGGTGGCCCTGGTCGACACCCAGCCGGGACGCTCGAACAACTCCCTGCCCGACGGCGTCGTTCCCACCGCCGTGGTCGACCATCATCCGGCCTATGCCGAGTATCCCGGGGTCTCGTTCCTCGACCTGCGGGACGAGTACGGCGCCACCTCGACGATCTTGACCGAGTACCTGCGCGAGTCGAGGCTCGAGATCGAGCCGAAGATCGCGACCGCGCTCTTCTACGGCATCAATTCCGAAACGCAGGACCTCGGCCGCGAGGCGACGGCGGCCGACATCGAAGCCAGCCACTTCCTGTACCCCTACACGAACAAGCGCCGCCTCGCGAAGATCGAGAACGCGCGCGTCCCGCGCGAATACTTCCGCGTCTTCCGCGAGGCGATCGATCGCGCTGCGCTCTACGATCACAAGGTCGTGGTCTCGCTCTTGGGCGACGTGCAGTACCCCGACATGGTCGCCGAGGTGGCCGACTTCCTCCTCCGCCTCGACGAAGCCGAGTGGTCCGCCGCCATCGGCGCCTACAATGGCTGCCTCTACTGCTCCGTCCGCACGACCGACCGCGAGACCAACGCCGGAGATCTCCTCCAGCGCGTCCTCGGCAGCAAGTCCGCCGGCGGCCACGACATGATCGCCGGCGGCCGCGTCCCCCTGGGCGCCGATCCCACCGACCGCCTCAAAGCCGCCTGCGAAGTCCGCACCCGCTTCCTCGAGGCACTAGGCGTAGACCCCGAAAGCGGCAAGCCGCTAGCGTGAGCGACGCCGCGCAAAGCGCGGCGAGCCCGTCCCCGCGCGATCCACGTGCGTACCCAGTATGCGGCGCCGGCTTAGCCGGCCGCCGCATGCCGCCCGCGCGTACCACCCACGCCCCAACCACACCCTCGCCCCGAGACGAAGTCTCGGGGCGAAACTAGTACCCTCTGCACACGTCGGTCGGCAGGGTGCACGTGCTCGGCCCCTGCACCGGCTCGCAGGCCGTGATCGTGCCCGGCAGCGTCATGCGGAAGAGCACGTCGTTGTACGGTGGCCCGCCCGAGAAGACCGCGCCCGCGCTGACGAGGATCATCTTTCGTCCCACCTCGCAGCACGTACCCGAGGCGGGCCGCCCCGCGATCGACGCGTTGTTCGGCTGCGACCCGGCGATGCTGCACCCGTCGGCATTGGTATCGGTGAATCGCGCGCGTCCCGTACCGGTCGTGAGGCTGAAGGCCGAATGGATCTCCGCGAGCACCGTGTCCGCCCCCGCGGTGGGTGCGCCGTCGTGATCGGGGCAGGTCGCGTCCGCCGCCTGCCAGATTTGCAGGACGCCCGGCATCTCGAACTGGAAGTGCAGGCCCTGCGGCACGTTGGTGCCGCCCCCGAATGTGGTGGTGATCGCCCCCAGCGTGTCCGCGCCCGCGCCGCCGGTCGCAGTGCTGCACGTGAGACCCGTCGGCGCGCACACACCGTCGCTCGTGTCGGCCGCCTTCGTGATGTTGGGGTCCGCGGTCGTGCCCTTGCCGTCCCAGAAGGTGCCGGCGCCGAGGCCGTCGCCCGTGGCGCATCCGGTCGCCGTGAGGCGCGCCGTCGCGGTGAGCGATCCCACGCAGAACGGGTTCGCGGAGAAGCCGTCGGCCGGAACGCTCAGGGTGTGACGGCAGTCGGCGTCGGGCGGACCGGTGTCGAGCACGATCGCGATGCCGCCCGGCAGGCGCGGGATCGTGGGGGGCTGTCCGAGGTCGATCGTGCCGCCCTGATCGGTCGTGAACACGATGCGCCGCGGACCGCAGCACGCCTGGCAGGCGTCGGGATACGTCCCGGCCGCCGGTGCGGCGACCGCGTCGGCGCAATCCGCGGACGACGTGGTCGAGCAGTCGAGACACTCGACGAGCTTGCGCATGGAATCGACGTGCGGCGGGCAGCCGACGCTCGTGCCGGGGCAGGTGTCGGCGAAGCCCAGGTCCGCCGGCGCGACGTCGTCGGTGCCGTCGCACTGGCGGTCGCGTCCGCCGCACGCCTTGCAGATGGCGGCGGCCCGCCGCGCCGCCGCCTGCTGAAGCAGCTTCGTCGAGCCCTCGTTCGGACAGTCGTCGTGATGGTGGCCGAGCAGGCGATCGCCGAGGCAGTTGGCGATGATGTGCGCGCGCGTGAAGAGCAGCTTCCCGGTTTCCTTCCCGATCGTGCGCGAGCACCGCGCGACGTTCTTGGCCGGTGTCGACGCCGGGTAGACGGGAGCCAGCGACCGCTCGGCGGAGCCGAGCGCGACACACTCGATGCACGTGCCGATGTCGGTACAGCTCGCGATCGGCGTCGTGCAGGCGGGATCGCCGCTACCGACGAGACCCGGACAGGTGCCGATCCCCCAGCCGATCGACGCGAGCGACTCGTCGTCGTCGTCGCCGCACGTCCGATTGGCACCGCCGCACGCCTTGCCGATCGTGCGGCCGAGACGCTCGGCGGCGCGCCCGAGCACCGCCGCGACCTTCGGCTCCGTACGGCAGACCGTTTCCGGTGGCAGCGCGCCCTTGCGCTTCTTCGCTTCGCACTGCCCGAGCACTGTCAGTGCGACTTGCTGTAGGGTTGCCGTGCCGCGCAGGATGCGGACCTGGCAGGTCATCGGCGACGCGAGCGAAATGCGCGGAATTCCCGCCGCGAGGACGAGCAGGAGCAGCAGGGATCCCCGCTTCGGCATGAACGAATGGGCTACGCGCTCCGTGCAAAGCGGTCAAGCCGGTACGCGTGCCGATTCGCCCAGCGCAGCCTCGATCTCCGCGCGCACCTGCGCCGACGGCTCGCCGCGCCGGACGTCGTCGAGAACACGACGTGCCGCCGCGCCGCCGATGCGCCCGAGTGCCCACGCGGCGTGTGCGCGCACGATCGGATCCGCGTCGCGAATCGCCCCGGCGAGCGGCGCGACGGCGGCCGGATTGCCGCTGTTGCCGAGCGCCACGGCGGCGTTACGCACCAGACCGCGCCGGCCCGAACGTGTAACCGCGGTGCCGCCGAAGCGCGCGGCGAAGCCGTCGGCGTCGAGCGCGACCAGCTCGGTCAACGGCGGCGCGAGCCACGCCGCCGCCGCAACGTCGCGCGCGTCGCCGTTCCAGGGGCACACCTCCTGGCACACGTCACAACCGAACACCCAGTTCTCGAGCAGCGGGCGCAGCTCGGGCGGGATCGCAGAGCGATGCTCGATCGTCAGGTACGAGATGCAGCGCCGCGGCTCCATCGTGTAGCCGTTCTCGAGCGCGCCGGTCGGACACGCGGCGACACAGCGGGTGCAGGTACCGCAGTGATCGCGCGGCAGCGGCATGGCGTCGACCTCGAGGTCGGACACCAGCTCGCCCAGGAAGAAGTACGAGCCGGCATGGCGGTGGAGCACGAGCGTGTTCCTTCCGATCCATCCGATGCCCGCGCGACGCGCCCACTCGCGCTCGAGGATCGCCCCGGTGTCGACGTACGAGAGGTAGCGCGTGCCGGGAAACAGACGCGACAGAGCGTCGGCGAGGCGATCGAGGCGCCGCCGGACGTCGCGGTGGTAGTCGGGGCCGACCGTGTAGGCCGCGATGCGGCCGCGCAGGTGCGTGCGCCAGTCGTCTGGGGGCGGCGCAGGGGGCCGGTAGGGGACGCCGACGCACACGAGGCTGCGCGCCCACGGAAACTGGACGCGCGGATCCAGGCGGACGTCGGTGCGTGCCGTCAGGTAGCGCATCTCACCCGCCCGGCCGTCTGCGATCCAGCGCTCGAGCGCGTCGCCGAGCGGCAGCGGAGCGATCGGGACGCACCCGACGAGCGGAAAGCCGAGCGCCCGCGCCGCCGCCGCGACGACGTCTTCCCGTCCGCGTGTCATCGCGCATGGCATTCAAGCCCAATCGCGATCGTGCCGATAGAGCCTTCGGACCCGTGGGATTCGGAATCAACACCAACCTCCTCTCGCTGAACGCCCAGCGTCATCTCGCCGAGACCGACGAAGCGCTGCGCACGGCGTTCGAGCGGCTCTCGTCCGGACTGCGCATCAACCATGCCTCCGACGATCCGGCTGGGCTCGCCATCGCCGATCGGCTGAAGCGCGACCAGCGCGTCGCGGCGCAGGGCATTCGCAACGCCAACGACGGCATCTCGCTGCTCTCCCTGGGCGACCAGGCCCTCGGGCAGATCTCGGACATCGTGGCGCGCCTCTCCGAGCTGGCGTCCGAGTCCGCGTCGGGCACGCTCACGAACACCGAGCGGACCGACCTCCAGGTCGAGTTCTCGCAGCTCGTGGCCGAGGTCGGGCGCATCGCGACCACGACCACGTTCAACGGCGTCGCGGTCTTGGCCGGCGCGACCACCATCTCGATCCAGGTCGGCCTCGACGGCACGGCCGCGTCACGCGTGGACGTCGCCACGGTGGATGCCACGCCCACGGCGCTCTTCGGCGGGACGCCGCTCTCGGTGGCGACCGCGGCGGGAGCGCAGACCGCCCTCGGCGTGCTCACGACCGCCGTCCAGACGGTGGCGAGCGCGCGGGCCGGCTTCGGCGCGGGCGAGAGCCGCCTCCTCACGGCGATCGCGACCCTGCGCGTCGCGGCCGAGAGCTACGCCCAGGCCGAGAGCAGGATCCGCGATGCCGACATCGCCGCCGAGACCGCGGCCTTGACGCGCGCGCAGATCCTCCAGTCCGTCGGCACGGCCGTCCTCGCCCAGGCGAATCAGCAGCCCGCGTTCGCGCTGCAGCTCCTGCGATAGCGCGGGCGGCGCTCAAGTTTTTCAGGGGCTCGTCCGATAACACAGGAGGGCTCTCCCATGGCGTTCACGATCAACACGAACCTCCTCGCGCTCAACGCGCAGCGCCATCTCGCCGAGACGGACGAGGCGCTGCGCACGGCGTTCGAGCGCCTGTCGTCGGGCCTGCGCATCAACCACGCGTCCGACGATCCCGCCGGGCTCGCCATCGCGGATCGCTTGAAGCGCGACCAGCGCGTCGCCGCCCAGGCGATCCGCAACGCCAACGACGGCATCTCGCTCCTCTCGCTCGGCGACCAGGCGCTCGGCCAGGTCTCCGACATCCTCACGCGGCTCTCCGAGCTGGCCTCGCAGTCCGCGTCCGGCACGCTCACCGATCCCGAGCGCGCCTCGCTGCAGCTCGAATTCGGCCAGCTCGTGCAGGAGATCGACCGCATCGCGACCACGACCACCTTCAACGGTGTCGTCGTGGCCGGCGGCGTCGGCACGATCTCGGTCCAGGTCGGGCTCGACGGCACTGCGAGCTCGCGCATCGACGTGTCGACCGTGAACGCGACCACCGCAACGCTGTTCGGCGGCGCGACGCTCTCGGTCGATACGGCAGCCAACGCGCAGACCGCACTCGGCACGCTCACGACCGCGATCCAGAGCGTTGCGAGCGGCCGCGCGACGCTGGGCGCGGGCGAGAGCCGCCTCCTCTCCGCCGTCTCGACGCTGCGCGTGGCGCAGGAGAGCTATGCCCAGGCGGAAAGCCGCATCCGCGACGCCGACATCGCCGCCGAGACGGCGGCCCTGACGCGCGCGCAGATCCTGCAGTCGGCAGGAGTTGCCGTCCTGGCACAAGCGAACCAGCAGGCAAAGCTGGTGCTCGAGCTGCTGAAGTAGGTCTCCCGGGCCTCGTGCCGGGGCCTGGAACTTGCACCAGCCGGCGCGAAGGCGGACCAGCATGGCGGGAATCTCGTTCGGCGGTCTCGCGTCGGGACTCGACAGCGAGGCGATCATCGAGCAGCTGATGGGGCTCGAACGCCGTCCGGTCGCGCTCCTGGAGCAACGGCTCGCCGACCTCACGAAGACGCGCGACGCCGTCGGCACGATCGGGACGAAGCTCGCGAGCCTGCGCGCCGCCGTGGCCCCGCTCGGATCGCCGAGCGGCGTCCTCGTCCGGCAGGCGACGTCCACCGACGCCGCCGTGCTCGGCGTCTCGGCCGGCACGGGCGCCACGCCGGGGACGTACACGATCTCGGTCCTGCACCCGGCTCGGCCCTCGGTCGCGACCTCGTCGGTGCTGCTCGGCGGGACCGGCGGGCCCGTCTCCACCGTCGACGGTGTGGTGGACTTCGAGGTGGGCACCGGGCCCGTGCAGTCGGTGACGGTGTCGCCGACCACGACGCTCGACGACCTGGTGGCGGCGATCAACGGCCTCGCGGCAGGCGTCACGGCGTCCGCCGTGAACCTCGGGACGGCGAGCGCGCCATCGTACACGCTGCGCATCGCGACCACGGCGACGGGATCGGATCAGACGATCACGATCCTGCAGGACGACACCGCCATCGGGATCACGACCACGCAGGCGGGCGACGACGCCGTCTTCAGCGTCGACGAGCTCGGCACGACGTACCAGCGCGCCACCAACACGGTCGACGACGTCCTTCCCGGCGTGACGCTGGTCGTACGCGGTCCGGGTACGGCCGTCGTGACGGTCGCGGACGACGCGGACGCCGTCGTCGCACGCGTGCAGGCGCTGGTCTCGACGTACAACGACCTCCGCACCTTCATCGCCGGCGAGTCGGCCGTCTCGACCAACGGCGACACGGGTCTCACGATCGGAAGCCTCGCCGCCGATGCGACCGCGGACCGCATCGTGCGCGGGCTGCAACAGGCGATCACGGGCGCCGTCCCGGGCGCGACCGGGGCGTTCGTCAACCTCTCCGGGCTCGGCGTCACGACCGCACGCGACGGCACGCTCACCCTCGACGCGGCGCGCCTGCGAGCGGCGCTCGCCGCGGATCCCGACGGCGTGGCCGAGGTGGTGTCGGGTGCATCCGCCCGCGCGACGACGTTCATCGACGGACTCACGCTGACGGGCGGGGCGCTGCCGCTCCACGCCGACGCGCTCGCGCGGCAGTCGCAGGCGCTCGTAGCCTCGATCGCCGCCGGGGAGCGCCAGCTCCAGGACGTCGAGGCGTCGCTGCGCCGGCAGTTCGACGCGCTGGAAACGTTGCTCGCGGATCTGGCCCGGCAGTCGAGCGCTCTCGACGCGCTCACCGGAGCCACGCAAACCGGCTCGACGTCGTGACCGCCGTGTTCCCCGCCGAGTACGCACGACGCTACGCGCACGCGCAGATCACCTCGGTCGATCGCGGCCGGCTGCTGCTGCTCGTGCTCGAAGGCGGGCAGACGTACCTCGCCCGCGCCCGGGCCGCGCTCGACGCCGGCGATCTCGCGCGCTTCGCGCACGAGCGGCGCCGCGCCCAGGACGTCATCGCCGAGCTCCTGCAGACGCTCGACCACGCCGCCGGCGGCGAGATCGCCGCCAACCTGGCGCGCCTGTATGCGTTCATGCTGGAGCACCTGACGGCCGCCAACGTGGAGCAGAGCGCACGCCACATCGACGAGGTGCTGCGCGCCTATGCGCCGATCGTCGACGCGTATCGCGCCGTCCTCGCACGCCCGCCCGCCGGAGAGCGGTCGTGACGACGACCGAGCTCCAGGCGGCGAGCGAGGAGGAAGTGCGCCGCTATCGTGCGCTCGTCGCCGCCTACGAAGCGATGCTCGCCCTGGTGTCTGACGAGGGTCCGCTCGCGGTCGCCGGCCTCACCGCCGCCGGCGCGGCGGCCGATGCCGCGCTCGCGACGCTGCGCGAGGTGACGGCGAAGCTCGGGCCGGAGCGCCTGGCCACGCGCGTCGCACCGCCGCCGGTCACCGCGCTCTGGCGTGAAGCGGCCGCGTTCGCAGCACGTGCCGCGGAGCTGAACGCTGCCCTCGCCGCCGCGACCGCCGCGCGCCGCGACGCCGTCGCAGGACGCCTGGCGACGCTGGCAGCGGGCCGCCGCGCGCTCGCGGCCTACCGCCCGGCGAGCATTCCCCGCACGGCCGACCAGCGCGCCTGATCGCCGCCGCGGGTCAAGCGCTTGTCGCCGGGGCCAAATCTCCGCGCCGACGTGCCCGCCCGGACCACGGGCGCCGTCCGGCGCTGGCGCCAGGGCGCCCTGGCATGACTTGCAACGGTCGGCCCGCGATGAGGCACCGGGGCGTCGGGCACGAGCTGCAGCTCGATCTCGATCGGTGGCGCGACGCCACGTCGACGCGCGCGGCGGCGTTCGAGGCGGCGATCGCCGAGCGGACGAGCGCCCGCCACGTGATCGCGGTCGCGAGCCCGGCCATGGGCTTTCAGATCGCCTTTCGGGCCGCCGGCGTGCCGATCGGCGCGACCGTCCTCACGACGTCGCTCGCCGATCCGTCGGTGGCGCGCGCGACGGTCGGAAGCGGTCTCCAGCCGCGCTTCGTCGACATCGACCCGCATGGGCACCTCGGCGTCGCTGCCGTGCGCGCGCACGTGGCGCTCCACGGCGAGCCCGCGGTCCTCGTTCCGTCGTGCTTCGCCGGCCATCCTTCCGACATCGACGCGGTTGCCGCGGAGGCGCCGCATGCGCTGCTGGTGGAAGACGCGACCGACGCGCTCGGCGCCGTGCGACCGGACGGCCGCGCCGTCGGATCGCCGAACCCCGCGACCATCGCCGTGCTCGGCATTCCCGCCGTCCGTGCCGCGCCGGCGCAGGGCGCCGTGCTCGTGACCGACGACGATCTGCTGGCGGATCGCGTGCGCCACCTGCGCGACGAGCGTGACGAGCATCGGCTCTCGGAGCTCCATGCTGCGCTCGGGCTCGTCCAGGTCGGGCGGCTCGCCGAGGTCGTGGCGCTGCGCGAATCGGTCGCGGCGCGCTACGATGCCGTCGTCGCCGGCCTGGCGCTGGCGGAACCGGTGCCGCCGCCGGCGAACGCGCGCTCGGCGTGGACGGCGTATCCGCTCCGCCTTCCGGCGTGGCTGCGTCCGGCGGTCCTGGAGCCGCTGCGCGCCTGGGGCATCGGCGGACATCGTCTGGTGATGCTGCTCCACCGCCATCCGTATCTCGGCCGCTACGCCGACGTGCTGCCGGCGGCGCTGCCCGCGACCGAGCGCTTCGCGAGCGAGGTCGTCCTCCTGCCGACCGGCGCGGTGTCCGGCGATGCGGAGGTGACGCGGGTCGCGGGGCTGCTCGCGTCGACGGTGGGAGGCGGGGCGGATCGTGCACATCGCCTTGGGTGAGCGTGCGCTCGGCGGCGACGCGGCGGCGCTCGTCGTGGCCGAGATCGGCTCCAACCACGACGGGAGCCTCGAGCGGGCGCTCGCGCTCGTCGACCTGGCGGCGCGGGCCGGCGCCGACGCGGTGCAATTCCACTCGTTCCACGCGGCGTCGCTGGCGCGGGAGCCGGTGCCCGACGGGGGCTCGACGAGCGCAGACGTGCACCGGCAGCTCGAGCGCGCGGAGCTCCGCACCGAATGGCACGCGCCCCTGCGCGAGCGCGCGCTCGCGCGCGGGCTCGTCTTCTTCTCCACCGCCTTCGACGCGCAGCGCGCCGAGCTGCTGGCGGCGCTCGGCGTGCCCGCCATCGCCGTGGCGTCGCGCGACCTCGGGCGCACACCGCTGATGCGGGCGCTCGGCGCCTTCGGCCGCCCGTTGCTGGTCGCCACCGGCGGGGCCGCCGAGGGCGAGATCGCGACGGCGCTGGCTGCGATCGGCGAGGGCGCGGGCGCTCCGCCAAGGCGCCCCCCGGTCGTGCTGGTCGCCGGGCCGGGCGGCGCCCGCGGCGAGGACGCCGATCTGGGTACCCTCGGCACGCTGCGGGCGCGATTCGACTGTCCCGTCGGCTGGACCGATCGCTCGCCGGGCAGCGCCCTCGTCCTCGGCGCGGTCACGCTCGGGGCGTGCCTGGTCGTGAAGGGTCTCACCGATGATCGCGGCCGGCGCGGACCGGACCACGCGACGGCGCTCGAGCCGGGCGAGCTCGCCGCCGTGGTGCGGGCGGTACGCGAGCTCGGACACGCCCTGCGCGGGAGCCAGCCGAGCCGTACCGCGACGCGGGCTGCGGGCCGCAGGCGAGGATGACGCCCCGACCGCGGTGAAACGTGGCTTCGGGAGCGCGGCCAGATAGAAGTCCCCGCGTGTCCGTGCCTCGTCGTCTGGTCGCGATCGCGATCGTGGCGAACCTCATCGGGGGTACGTCGTACGTTCTCACCAAGATCGCGCTCGAGGGCCTGACCGAGACGACGCTCATCGTCGTGCGAACGGTCGTGGCGCTCGCCGTGCTCGTGCCGATCGCCGGCGGCCGGCTGCGACCGCTCCTCCGCGTCGGAGGCGCCGATCGGCGGCGCCTCCTCGCGATGGGCGCGCTCGGCTACGCGCTGCCGCTCGTGCTCGGGAGCTACGGCGTGCGGCGCTCGACCGCGACCAACGCGGCCCTCCTCATCGGCACCGAGCCGCTCGCGGTGGTGGTGCTGGGGGCGCTTCTTCTCGGGGAGCCTCTCACCAGAGCGCGCATCGTGGCGCTGACGCTCGGCGTCCTCGGCGCGACGATCCTGGTGACGAACGGGATCCCGCTCCTCACCGTCGCCTACGCGCCGCACGTGGCGGGCGATCTCCTGCTCGTCGTCCACGGCGTGGCGTGGGCGATCTACACGATCGCGGGCAAGAGCCTCCTCGAGCGCTACGACCCGATCGCAGTGGCGACGGCCTCGCTCGCCGTCGCGCTGCCGCTGCTGATCCCGCCGACGGCGTTCGAGCTGCCGGGGATCGTGTGGGAGTGGTCGCGCCTCGCGCCTGCGCTGGCGGCGGCGGTGACGCTCGGCCTCGTCGTGTCGGCGTTGATGACCGTGCTCTGGACGACGGCGCTCCGGGGCATGGACGCATCGTACCTCGCCGGCTTCATCTTCCTGCAGCCGCTCGCGGGCGTCGCGCTCGGCGCCCTCATCCTCGGGGAGCGCGTCACGCCCTTCGTGCTCGCCGGCGGGGCGCTCGTGTTCGGGGCGGTCTACGTTCTGATCCTCGAGTCGCGGGCTCGGGGGGCTTCGTAGGTCGCAGCGTCGGTGCCGCATCGTCGCCTGCCCCGCGTTCCGACGCTTCGGGGCTGCAAAGTCATTCCGTTGTCCCGCCCGGTCAGGACGATGGCCGGCCCCGGCAAAAGAGACCACGTAGGCACGTGCTGCCGGCCTGGCACCCACCTTGCTCCCCCTGCGCGTCGTGCGACGGACGCGGGTGTGGTGGTGGTGGAGCTGGCTCACGGTGGTTGTTGTGGCTGTGGGGTTGGCTGGAGCCGCTGATGAGGTTGATGGTCCGTCGCCGAACGGTGGTGTGACGGGGCGGGACCGCGAGGTCCCGTCCCTCCCCATCGAAGTCGAGAACGTCCAGCTCTGGCGCGACCCGCCCGCGCTGCGGGTGGAGACGTCGGGCCCCGTGAAGCCGACCGTCACGGTGGTACCGGCCACCGGCGAGACGCCACCCCGCATCGAAGTGGAGGTGCCGGCGCGGGTGCCGGGTCGCACGACGCCGCTCGTGGGACAGGGGCTCGTTCGCCGCGTGCGACTCGTGAAGATGCCGTCGCACGGGACGCGCTTCGTGATCGAGCTCACCGCGCCGGCCGGACACCGCCTGCGCGTGAACGACCGGACGATCACCGTTCAGCTCCGGCCGGGCGAGTCGATGCCGGTCGTCGCGAAGGCCGCGCCCGAAGGCGCCGAGCCGCGGCTCGCCAACATGACGCTCGCCGAAGAACCAGCCGCCTCCGAAGCGTCGCCTTCGCCGCCCGCGGCCCCCGCGCCGCCCGCGCAGGTCGAGCACCCCGGGCCCGACGGCGCCGAGCCGGTCGATCCGGCCCCTGCGGCGGAGATCCAGACGCAGGAGGTCGCGGCGCCGCCGCAGCCGGACGCGCCCGCGACGGCGGACCTCGGCCTCTCGATCGAGCGTGGCGCGCGCTTCGCGTGGCCGAACCTCGACGCGCAGTACTACGCCGACCCGAGCGCGGCGCCCGAGCGCCTGGCGCTGAAGGCCTGGCGGCAGGGAACGCCGGCGCTTCCGGCACCCGCCTCCTACGGGACACCCGCGGCGCTCTATCTCGCCGCCGACGTAACGTATCTGCGCACGCTGCTCGGTCAGGACCAGCCGCTCGCCGGGCCGCAGGCGTACGAGCGCGCCCTGCGCGTCGCGCCCGCCTTTGCGGACGCGCCGCGGGCCCTCGTGATGCTCGGCTTCGCGAACCTCGGCCTCGGCCTGGCGCCCGAGGCGGAGCTCGCCTTCACGCGCGTCGTGCGCGAGCATCGGGACAGCCGCTATGCCGCGGTCGCGGCAGTGGGACGTGCCTCGGCGCTGCGCGCCCGCCGTCGCTTCGACGAAGCGCGCGCTGCGCTGGCGCCGCTCGGCGAGCATCCGCCCGTCGAGATCGCGTGCGACGCGCTCGCCGAGCGTGCGGCGCTCGCTCGCGCCAGCGGCGCGCATGACGAGGCGGCACCGCTCGACGAGCAGGTGGCACGCGACTGTCCTCGCCTGGGCGCGATCGCCTCGGTGATCGAGGGACGCGCCGACTCGCTCCTCGCGCTCGGCCGCCGCGCCGACGCCAAGACGCTGCTCGCGCAAGAGAGCCAGGCGCTGACGGCCGACGAGCAAGCGCGCCTCCTCATCCGCGCGGCCGAGCTGGCGCGCGACGACGGCGACACCGAGGGCGCGCGCCGCGCACTCGATCGCGTTCTCGGCCTCCGGGTCTCCGCGGCGATGCGATCGAGCGCCCAGGCGCACGTGGCGCGGCTCGACGGGCTGGTCGCACCGGATCGCGCCGTCGAGTCGCTCGAGCATCTGGCGGCGACGGCGCAGACGCCCGCAACCCGCGCCGAGATCGTGGAGCAGATCGTGGAGACGCTCGCCGACGCGGGGCACTTCGAGACGGCACTCGCCCGGCTCGGGCGCACGGCAGATACCGATGGCGGCTCGATGCGGTTCGACGCGCGTGCCGACGCGATCCTGGCGCGCTGGCTCACGCGGCTCGGCGAGGCCGGCGACACGATCGGGATCGCAACCGTCTACGCGGCCCATCGCACCGCGATCGACACGCGGGCCTCGGTCGCCACGACGCTCGTCGTCGCCGACGGGCTCGGACGGGTGGGGCTGCCGGTGGCGGCGCTGCGCGTCCTGCGCCTGCGCGAGAGCGACGACGATCCGCTGCTGGCGCTCACCATCGCCGAGGCGGCCGTCGCGGCGGGTGAGCCGGTGGTCGCGCACGAGGCGCTCGCGCGCGTCGCCGATCGGGATCTCGCGACCGAGCTGGCGACGCGCCGGGCGAGAGTCGGCGTGCGGGTGGCGATCCTCGAGGGCGACCTCGAGCGCGCGACCGGCGAGGTCGACGACGCCGGCGACCCGCTCGTCGTGCGGGCGCTCGCGGCGGCCTGGATTGCGCGCGGCGACGCCGCCGCGGCCCACGAGAGCTGGGAGACGGCGCGCGCGGCCTACGAGCGTGCCCGCATGATCGCGACCGATCGGGTGCAGCGCACGACCGCGACCGCAGGGCTCGTGTCGGCTTCGGCGGCCGGCGAGCACGCCGTCCCGGAAGCCGTCGACGCGCTCGGACTGGTCGACGATCCGGTCGTGAAGCAGGGCGTGGCGCTGCTCGCCACCACGCGGCCGTTCGGCGCCACGCTCGCGAGCGGTCCGGCCACCACGGAGCAAGCGAATGCTCGCTGAGCCGGCCACCGAGCCCGCGACCCCGGCCGTCGAGGTCGGCACGCTCACGCAGGCGTTCGAGACCTTCACGGCCGCCACGCGCCGGCTCGAGCGCGAGTACGCGGCGCTGCGGCGGCGCGTGACGCAGCTCGCGACCGAGCTCGAGGAGAAGAACCGGCGCCTCGCCGCCAGCCTCGAGCGCGAGCGGGCGCTCGAGGCGACGGCGCTGCGCCAGAGCCGACTCGCCGCGATGGGTGAGATGGCGGCCATGCTGGCGCACGAGGTGCGCAATCCGCTCGGCGCGATGGAGCTCTTCACGGGGCTCCTCCTGCAGGACCTGCAGGACCAGCCCGAGCCGCAGCGCCTCGCACGGCAGGTCGCGGCCGGTATCGCCGACCTGAACCACCTGGTGACGAACCTGCTCGAGTTCACCCGCACGCGGCGCGCGGCGGACCGCGGCGACGCGCGCGTCGAGTGTCGCGCGGCGGTCGACGATGCGCTGCGCTACGCGAGCGATCTGATCGAGGGGGGCAGCATCACGGTCGTGCGCGACGTCCCTGCGGCGGAGGTGACGGCACGGGGCGACGCGGCGCTGCTGCGGCCTGCGCTCCTGAACCTCATCCGCAACGCCGTGCAGGCGATGCCGGCAGGCGGCACGCTCACCGCGACGGTTGCGCGCAACGGCGACGGCGTCGTCATGACGATCGCGGACAGCGGGCCGGGAATCCCCGCCGAGGTGCGCGCGAGCATCTTCACGCCGTTCTTCACGACACGCGCAAAGGGCACGGGCCTCGGGCTGACGGTCGTGCGCGAGCTGGTGACCGCGCTCGGCGGCGAGGTGACGCTGGCGGACGGGGCCGGCGGCGCCGCGTTCACGATCGCCCTGCAGGCGGCGTGAGCCGGGAACGACACGAGGGAGAGGCGACGATGGAGGGACGAAGGATCGTGGTGGTGGACGACGAGCCGGGCATGCGGGCCGGGCTCGCCGAGGTGCTGCGACGGGGGGGCTTCCAGGTGGACCTCGCGGCGACGGCGGAGGACGCGCTCGCGCACCTGCAGGCCGAAGGCGCCGATCTCGTGGTGACCGATCTCCGCCTGCCGGGCCTGTCGGGTACGGACCTCCTGCGCGAGCTGCGCACGACCGGCCTCGACGTGCCCGCCATCGTCATCACGGCGCACGGCACCATCGAGGACGCCGTGGCGGCCATGAAGCTCGGCGCGCTCGACTTCCTCCCGAAGCCCTTCTCGCCGGGCGACCTGTTGCACCTGGCGACGCGCGCGCTCGAGCGCGCGGCGGCGGGACCGGTGCGGCGCGGGCGCACGGACGCGCTCGCGGCCACGCGCCGCCCGATCGTGACCCGCGATCCCGGCATGCTCCGCCTGCTCGAGATCGCCGACACGGTAGCGTCGAGTCGCGCGTCCGTTCTGATCCAGGGCGAGAGCGGTACGGGCAAGGAGCTCCTGGCGCGTCATCTGCACGAGCGCGGCGTGCGGCGGGGAAAGCCCTTCGTCGCCGTCAACTGTGCGGCCCTGCCGCGCGATCTCCTCGAGAGCGAGCTCTTCGGCCACGAGCGCGGCGCCTTCACGGGCGCGCTCACGCGCAAGATCGGCAAGTTCGAGCTCGCGAGCGGCGGTACCATCCTGCTCGACGAGGTGAGCGAAATGGAGCTCGGGCTGCAGGCGAAGCTCCTGCGCGTGCTCCAGGAGTACGAGGTGGACCGCGTGGGCGGCTCGAACCCGGTGCCGGTCGACGTGCGCGTGGTCGCGACGACCAACCGCCGGCTGCGCGACCTGGTCGACGCCGGGCGCTTCCGAGAGGACGTCTTCTATCGGCTGAACGTGCTGCCCTTCGTCGTGCCGCCGCTGCGCGAGCGGACCGGCGACGTGGAGCTGCTCGCCGAGCACTTCCTGCAGCGCTACGCGAACGGTACCACGCGGGCGCTCGACGCGGGCGCGCGCGAGGCGCTGCGAGGGCGCCGCTGGCCCGGGAACGTGCGCGAGCTCGAGCACGCGCTCGAGCGGGCGAGCTTGCTCGCCCAGGGCGGCGTCATCACGGCGGCCGACCTCGAGGATCGCGACGGGGGCACGCCCCGCCTGGCTCTCGGGACCCTGGCCGGCCTCACCGTTCGCGAGATGGAGCGGCGTCTCATCGTCGAGACCCTCAAGCGAACCAAGAACAACCGCACACAGGCGGCGCGCATGCTGGGCATCAGCATCCGGACGCTGCGCAACAAGCTCGCCGAATACCGCAGCCGCGGCGAGCTCGAGCTGGCAGTGGCGTCAGAGAGTTGACCCGTCGTCCGCCCCGCGGCCGCCACCGCGGCCGTACGGCGGGAATGGAACTTGCGACACCGAGGGAAACATATGCCGTCCCCAATCAGCGATCCGGTCCTCGAAGGCCTCGCCCGCGCGCTCGACGTCCACCAGCGACGCCACGAGGTGCTGGCGACGAACCTCGCCAACGTCGAAACGCCGCGCTTCCGCGCCCAAGAGGTCGATTTCCGCTCGGCGCTGACACACGCCTTCGAGCAGACGGCGCAGGCCGAGCCCGCCGCGCCGGCGACCGTGGTCGAGGACGCGACCGCGCCGGCACGCGCCGACGGCAACACGGTCGACCTCGACCTGCAGATGGCCAAGCTCTCCGACAACGCGGGGCGATTCCTCGCGCTCGCCCGGATCGCCGGCAAGAAGATCGCACTGATGCGGCTCGCGATCGACGGAGGTCGTTGATGGACATTCTCTCTCCCACCTTCGCCATCGCGGCGAGCGCGCTGCGCGCCGAGCGCATGCGACTCGACGTGGTCGCGTCGAACCTCGCCAACGCCAACACGACGCGAACGCCCGAAGGCGGTCCGTACCGGCGCCGGCACGTCGTGTTCACGACCGAGCCGATCGCGACCGGCAGCGACTTCGGCGACACGATTGCCGCGCTCGGCGCCGATCCCACGCGCCAGGGCGTCGAGGTGACGAACGTCGTGGACGATCCGACGCCGCCGCGCCTCGTCTTCGACCCGGGCCATCCCGACGCGAACGCCGAGGGCTACGTCGCCTATCCGAACGTGAACCCGGTCCTCGAGATGGTGGACCTGATGGCCGCGACGCGTGCCTACGAGGCGAACGTGCAGGTCGTGAACGCGACCAAGCGCATGGCCGAGTCGGCGCTCTCGATCTCGGGCTAGGTGGACGATGGCGATCACGACCGACGTCACACGCGTCGTTCCGGGCATCATCACGGGCCCCGGCGCCCCGGGCGCCGCGTCGCAGCCGGCGACGAGCGACGGCCCGTCGTTCGGCGGCGTGCTCAAGGACTCGCTGGCGCAGGTGAACCAGCTCCAGCGCAGCGCCGACCAGGCGATCACCGACCTCGCGACCGGCGGGCCCACCTCGCTGCACGACACGATGATCGCGCTCGAGAAGGCGGACCTGTCGTTCCGCTTGATGATGCAGGTCCGCAACAAGATCGTGGAGGCCTACCAGGAAGTCCTCCGCATGCAGGTGTGAGGGCTGAGGCGCCGTCATGAACGCACGACTCCAGCAGCTGTGGACGAACCTCCAGGCGTTCTTCTCGAGCCAGCCGCCGGCGCGGCGCATCGCGATCGGCGCCGTCGGCGTGGGCTCCATGGCGCTCGTGCTGGGCGTCGCGTGGTGGGTGCAGCGGCCGCTCTACCGGCCGCTCTTCACGAACCTCTCGCCGGAGGACGCGTCGGCGATCGTCGAGACGCTGCGCGCCGACAAGGTTGCCTACGAGCTGGACGAGGGTGGCCACGCGATCCTCGTTCCCGCCGATCGCCTCTACGAGCTCCGGCTCTCGCTCGCGAGCCGCGGTCTGCCCGAGGGTGGCGGCGTCGGCTTCGAGATCTTCGACAAGCAGTCGCTCGGCCAGACCGACTTCCTGCAGCACCTGAACTACCAGCGCGCGCTCCAGGGCGAGCTCGGCCGGACCATCGCGCAGTTGGGGGGCGTCGAGGCCGCGCGCGTCCACCTGGCCATTCCGGAGCGCTCGCTCTTCGTGTCGCAGGATCGCCGGCCGTCGGCGTCGGTGGTGGTGAAGCTCTTGCCGGGTCGCGCCCTCTCGCGGGCGCAGATCGACGGCATCGTGCACCTGATCGCGTCGAGCGTGCAGGGCATGGCGCCCGACGCCGTGACGGTGGTCGACGAAGCGGGGCGGATGCTCACGCCCGAGCATCGCGGCGACGACGCGACGACCGCGTCGGGGACCGCGATCGAGTACCAGCGCGGCATCGAGCGCGCGACCGAGGAGCGCATCGAGAGCATGGTCGGCACCATCGTCGGGTCGGGCAAGGTGATCGCCCGGGTCGCGGCGACGGTCGACTTCTCGCGCACCGAGCGCACCGAGGAGAGCTACGATCCCGACAAGACGGCCGTCCGCCAGCAGCACCTGACCCGCGAGGAGACGACCGGTGGCAAGCTCGCGCAGGGCACCCCCGGCACGGCCTCGAACCTGACCAACGATCCGTACGCCGCGTCCGCCGAGGACACGGGCCCGCGCACCGAGCGTCGCGACGAGACGCAGAGCTACGAGGTCTCGAAGACGGTCTCGCGCACGGTCGGCCCGATCGGGACGGTGAAGCAGCTCTCGGTCGCCGTGCTGGTCGACGGCACCTACAAGGAGGAGAACGGCCAGCGGGTGTTCGTGCCCCGCTCGGACGAGGAGCTCGACAAGCTGAAGACGCTCGTCGCCGGCGCGGTCGGGCTGTCCGAGGCGCGCGGCGATCGCATCGAGATCACGAGCGCGGCGTTCCAGGCGCCGGACCTCACGGCCGGCGAGGGCATCCTTACGACCGCCGCCGAATGGGCGCCGTCGCTCATCGCGCGCGGCCTCGGCATCGCGCTCGTGCTGGGCGTGCTCATCTTCGGCGTGCGTCCGCTGGTGCAGAGCCTCGGGACGTCGCGGGCGCTCCCGCGCCTGGGCGGCCTCTTCCTCGATCGCGAAGCGGCGGTCTCGGAGATCGCGCGCGAGAACGTCGCCTTGAGCCAGCAGAACCCCGAACGCGCCGCGCAGCTCGTGCGCCAGTGGCTGATCGAGCACGGCCAGCGGACGGCGTGAGGGGGAGCGTCCGTCCATGGCCGAGCCCGTGACACCGCGCCCGCTGCTGCCGCCGTCGCACAGCGGCCTCGAGAAGGCGGCGATCCTGCTCCTGACGCTCGGATCGGACGCCGCGACCGGGATCTTCAAGCACCTCTCCGAGGCCGAGGTCCGGCAGCTCTCGCAGGCGATGGCACGCGTGCGGACGATTCCGCGCCTGCACGCCGCGCAGGTGCACGAGGAGGCGTGGCGCTGGCTCTCGTCGCGCGAGGGCTATCTCGTCGACGGCGAGGACTTCGTGCGCCGCCTGATCGCGACCGTCGCCGCTTCGCGCGTCGGACACGAGCAGCAGGCGATGCGCCAGCTCGCGCGCAGCGCGGAGCCGTCGGCGCCCTCGATCGCGTCGCGCCTCGAGGGCGTGCCCGCCGAGGTGATGGCCAAGGTGCTGCTCGACGAGCACCCCCAGGTGATGGCGCTCGTGGTGGCGAACCTGGGCGCGCCGCAGGCGGCCGAGGTGATCACCCGCCTGCCGGACGCGATCCAGACCGACGTGCTCTACCGGATCGCCGAGCTGAAGGCCGTGCCCGAAGAGGTGCTGAGCGACGTCGGCACGGCGATCGCGGGACAGGTCGAGCGCCTGGGGGCCGCGGCCCAGCCGGGGGTGTCGACCGGCGGCGCGAAGCTCGCGGCCGACATCATGAACCTGGTCGGGCGCCCGGTCGAAGAGCGCATCCTTGGCAGCCTCGACGAGCAGGCGCCGGAGGTGGCCGAGACGATCCGCAGCCTGATGCTCACCTTCGAGGACCTGCACCGCCTGGACAACCGCGGCATGCAGACGCTGCTGAAGGAGATCGGCCGCGACGACCTCTTGCTCGCGATGAAGACCGCGAGCCCGGGGATGCAGGAGAGGATCCTCTCCAACATGTCGGCCCGCGCGCGCGAGATCATGCTCGAGGACCACGCGACGATGGGCCCCGTGCGCCTGAAGGACGTGGAGCGGGCGCAGGCGAGCATCGTGCTCTCCGCCCGACGGCTCGCCGAGGAGCAGAAGCTCCGGCTCGGCGTCTCCGGGGACGATGCCCTCGTGTGACGACGGCGCCGCGGGCTTCGTTCCGCTCGGCGGTACGCACGCGGCGGAGCCGTTCCGCCCGCTCGGCGCGCCCGGCGATCCGCAGCCCGGCGTGGAGGCCGAGGTCGCCGCGCCCGCACCCGATCCGGTCGCGGACGCTTTCGAGGCGGGGCGCGCCCAGGGACGCGCCGAGGCGACGGCGGAGCAGGCGGCGCTCGCGCGTGACGTCGAGGTCGCCATCGGCGCCATCCGGGCGTGGCGTGACGAGCTGCGCACGCGCTACACGCAGACGCTCGTCGAGCTCGCCATGGCGGCGGCACGGAAGATCGTGGGCGACGAGCTCACGGCGCGTCCGGAGCGCTGGAGCGCGATCATCGCCGCCGGCATCCGGGATCTGGTCGACCGCGAGCAGGTGACCGTGCGCGTGGCGCCGCGCCTGGCGGCGCTGCTGCGCGCCCAGGCGCCCGCGCTCCTCGCGGGCGACGGCGCCGGCGAGATCACGATCGCCGAGGACGCGACGCTCGCCTTTGGCGCGTGCCGCGTCGAGGGTCGCACGGGCGACGTCGAGTGCGGCATCGACGTGCAGCTCGCGACCATCGCCGACGCGCTCGGCGCGACCGGACGCTGAGGCCGCATGGGAAGCGCGCTCGACCTCGATTTCGGTCCCGCCTTCGACGCCGTCGCGGACGCCGAGCCTCGGCGTCCGGGCGGGCGCGTGACCGACGTCGTCGGGCTCGTGGTGGAGGCAACCGGGCCCGCGGCGCCCGTGGGTGCCCTGTGCGAGATCACGACCGCCGGCGCGTCCATCGCGGCCGAGGTGGTCGGCTTCCGTGATCGCCGCGCCCTCCTGATGCCGCTCGGACCGCTCGCCGGCGTGGGACCGGGGAGCCGCGTGCGCCTGGCGCGTACGCAGCCGACGGTGGCGGTGGGGGAGGGGCTTCTCGGTCGCGTCCTCGACGGGCTCGGCGCGCCGCTCGACGGCCGCGGCCCGGTCGCGTCGCCCGTGCGGTATCCCCTCTACGGCGTGCCCATGAATCCGCTCGAGCGCGAGCCCATCACGGAGCCGCTCGACCTCGGCGTGCGCGCCGTGAACGCGCTCCTCACCTGCGGGCGCGGCCAGCGGCTCGGCATCTTCGCCGGCTCGGGGGTCGGCAAGAGCGCGCTGCTCGGCATGATGGCGCGCTACACCCGCGCCCAGGTGAACGTGATCGCGATGGTCGGCGAGCGCGGGCGCGAGGTGCGTCACTTCCTCGAGCGCGACCTCGGGCCCGACGGTCTCGCGCGCTCGGTCGTGGTCGCCGCCACGTCCGACCAGCCGGCGCTCGTACGCATGCGCGGCGCGTTCCTCGCGACCACCATCGCGGAGTACTTCCGCGACCAGGGCCTCGACGTGCTCCTGCTCATGGATTCGCTCACGCGGGTCGCGATGGCGCAGCGCGAGATCGGCCTCTCGATCGGCGAGCCGCCCTCGGCGCGGGGCTACACGCCGTCGGTGTTCACGGTCCTGCCGCGGCTCCTCGAGCGCGCCGGGCGGAGCCGGAAGGGCAGCATCACGGGACTCTACACCGTCCTCGTCGAGGGCGACGATTTGAACGAGCCGGTCGCCGACACCGCGCGCGCGATCCTGGACGGCCACGTGGTCCTGTCGCGCCGGCTCGCCGCCGACGGCCTGTTCCCGGCCATCGACGTGCTCGCGAGCATCTCGCGCGTCATGCTCGACGTGACCGATACGCTCCAGCAGACGGCGGCGCAGCGCGTGCGGAGCTGGCTCGCGACCTATCGCGACGCCGAGGACCTGATCCAGATCGGGGCCTACACGCGCGGCACGAGCCCCGTCATCGACGACGCCGTGGCGCGCATCCCGGCCGTGACGCAGTTCATGCGCCAACCGCTCGACGAGCCCGCGTCGCTGGGCGACTCGGCGGCCGCCCTGGCGGCGCTCGCGAGGTAGGCGATGATCGCGCCCCGGCGACTCGAGCGGTTGCATCGATTGCGCACCCGGCTGCGCGAGCAGGCGAGCCAGGAGCTCGCGCAGCGCGCTGCGACCGTGGTGCGGATCGAGACGGAGATCGCGTCCGCGCGCGAGGCCGAGGACGCGGCCCGCGCCGACGCCGGTGGCGTCGGGACCGGCGCCGCGGTCGCCCTCGGCTGGGCCTACGCCGACGCGCTCGCGCGGCGCGCCGAGCGGCTCGCGACCGAGCGCGCGCAGGCGGCCATCGTCGCCGACGCGGCGCGCGACGTCGTCCTGCGCCGCCGTCGCGACGAGGAGCAGCTCGCGCGCCTCGGCCGGCGGGTCGCGGCCCGGGTCGACGAGACGGTCCGGCGGGCGGACGCGGTGCACATGGACGAGCTCGCGGTGCGGCAGCACGGGAGGAAGTCATGAGGACGATGCAGATCCTGGCGGTGGTCGTGGCGATGAGCGTCGCGGCCAAGCTCGTGGGCCTGGGCGCGCTGCTCCAGCAGACCGCCGTCGCCGCGCCCGAAGCGCCGCGCCCGGCTGCGGCCGCCGATGCAGAGAGCGGCGGCCCGTGCGACGAGGCCGCAAGCGGGTTCCGCGACCTGCTCACGACCGTCCACGCGCAGGCAGACGACCTCGCTCGCCGCGAGGCCGACTTGAAGGCGCGCGAAGCGAGCCTCGGTGCGCTCAAGCGCGCCGCCGCCGCCGAGGTCGCGCGTCTCGAGGGCGTCGCGAAGACGCTCGGCATCACGGGCGGCCCGGGCACCGGCCTCGCGATTGCGAAGGTCTACGAGAGCATGCGGGCCGAGGACGCGGCGCCGATCCTGGACCGCCTCGACGACGCGACGCTGCGGATGCTGCTCGGCCGCATCCGCGAGCGGCAGGTGGGTGCGCTGCTCGCCGCCATGAATCGCGATCGCGCGGTGGCGGTGACGAAGGCGCTCGCTGGGCCGACGCTCGCCACGGTGCCGACGCCACCGCCGCCGACGGACAAGGCGGCCGCCGAGTCGCCGAGCAGATAGCGTTCGCCGCTCCGGCTTGCCTTCCGGTCGCGAACGGTGCTCTGCACCGGCCCCATGCGATCCGAGCGGCTCGCGGCGGCGTGGCTGGGTTTCCTGCTCGCCGGGTGTGGCCCCGCCGCGCCCACGCCGGGGCGTGTGACGGCGATGGCGCAGCTCCGTGCCGCTCCCGACTCGGCGACGCTACGCGCGATCGCGGCGGACGAGGAGCCGCGCGGCGAGATCGCGCGACGCCGGGAGGTCCTCACCGGCTTCAACCGTCAGCTCCTGATGCCGCCGCCCGCCGACGCGATCGTGCCTGAGCTCTTCGATCTGGTCGTGCTGATGGCGCCGCACCTGGAGTCGGGCGACATCTCGCCGGCGTGGGCGGGCTACCTCTACACGACCTACCAGCGTGATCTCGTTCGCGACCGCCCCACGGGCCTGCCGCGTCGCTCGCGCGAGCAGATCGCGGGCGAGGTCGAGCGCTCGATCGAGTTCTATCATCTGCAGGCGCGCGCCGGCTCCACGCCCCCCGGCGCCTCGCCCGCCGAGGACGACTTCAACGCCGTGCAGGACTGGCGCAACAAGAACCGGCTCGGCCGGTAGCGTCCTGACACTGGGCAGATTCTGACCGCACCCGGGACGATCGTGCCTGGCCGGACCATCGCGATTCGCTGCCTGCGCCACCGAATCGGTGGCACCCCGCTTGCTGCCCCACGTCGCACGGATGAATGTCGCCGCAGCATCACTCGGCGCGATCAGCGCGCCTGGCGTGGATGCCGCCGCGCCCGCCAGCGTGGCCGGGCTCGGCTTCGACTTCACGAGCCTGCTGGTCGCGCTGCTCGGACGGTCGGCCGAGGCCGCGCCGTCGCCGGCGGACAGCGGCGTTGCGGCTCCCGAGGCGGTGGCGAGCGGGGAGGCCGAAGAGCCGGAAGTCGCTCACCCAGCTGCAGCCGACGCCCAGCCCCTCGCTGCGACGATGCTCGCGGCGGCAGCCGCCGCGCCGGTTGCCGTGATTCCGATCGCGACGGCTCCCGCCGCCGAGGTGGTCGATCCACCTCGACCGCAGTCACCCTCGCTCGTTCCCGCGGCCGTCCCCGTCGAGGACGCACAGCATCCGGCGGGGCCGATGCGATCGACCGATGAGGTGCCGCCGGCACCGGCGAACGTCGCGACGCGCGCGCCCCGGACACCGGAGGTGGACGCGATCCTGGGTGCGACCACGACGCCGACCGCTGCGGCGCCGGCCAAGCCGGTCGTCGATGCGGCTCCAGTGCCGGTGGACGACGGAACCGTCGCCGTGCCGAGCGAATCCGCTCCCGAGGCGCCCGAGCCGGCGGCCGTTCCGCCGAGCCCAGTCGTCGCGAAGGTGGTCCCCGCGGCCGCCGTCGCCGCCGCTGCGCGGGCCACGGTCGTGAACGCGGCGCCCGCGAGCGCGCCCGCAACGGAAGCGGCGCCGATCGCGGAAGCGCCGGTTGCGATCGCATCCGCGGCGCGCATCCCGTCGTCGGACCCCGAAGAGAAACCCGCCTCGAGCCCGGCGACGCAGCCGGCGAAGGCCCAGGCGCGCGAGACCCCGGCGGCGGCGTCTCCCGTCGTGGAGACGACGGCGGCGCACGCTACCGTCGATCGCGGCCGCAGCGAACCGCAGGAGCCCATCGCTCGCGAGCGCAGGGTGCCCGCGGCGAACCCAGCGAACCCTTCGAGTCCGCCACCCGCGCACGAGACCGCGCCGCGGCGTGTGGAGCGCGGCGAAGCAACGGCGGACGTCGACGCACCGGCGCTGGAGCGTCCAACGCCTCAGCACGCCGAGCCGGTCGTGACGGCGGCGCCCGCGGCGCCTCGCCCCGAGCACGCGCCGGCGAGACCTGCGCCCGATGCCGTGCCCGCGCCGTCGGTCGACGTCGATCGCCTGCTCGCGGCGCACGAGGCGCGACCGGCGCGCATGCACGACGACGGCGCGATGCGCCTGCAGGTCGACCACGAGAAGCTGGGCCCGATCGACGTGCGGGTCGCGGTGCGGGACCACGGCGTCCACGCCGATCTGCTCGCCAGCCACGGCGACGCGCGCGAGGCGCTGGTCTCGAACCGGCCCTCGCTCGAAGCGGCGCTCGGCCGCGCGAACCTCCGCCTCGAGGGCTTCACCGTCGGCCTCGGACAGCATCACGACCCGCAGCACGCGCCGTGGCGCGAGCAGCGGCCGGCGCTGCCGGCCGCCCCCGCTCCGGAGCGCATTTCACCGCCGTCGATCACGACGGCCGAACCCGCCCCGGTGGTGACCGCCGCCGGGCGCCTGAGCCTACGCGCATGATCGACCCGGTGAGCTTGAACGCCCTGAACGGGACCTCCGGCACGTCGTCGCCCACGTCGTCGATGTCGGCGGCCAACGACCAGATCAGCCAGCAGCAGTTCCTGACGCTGTTCATCGCGCAGCTCCAGCATCAGGACCCGCTCTCGCCGATGGAGCCCGAACAGCTGACGGCGCAGCTGGCGCAGCTCTCGAGCCTGGAGCAGCTCCACGGCATCAACGACCGCCTCGACACGCTCGCGGCGACGAGCAAGCAGACGACCGCGACGACTGCGCTCGGCCTCCTCGGCCGCACGGTCGACGTCGACGCCTCGACGCTCGCGGTGAAGAGCGGCACGGCCTCGCCGATCGCGTTCACGCTTGGACAGGGTGTGGCCGACGTCACGGTGAAGATCACGAACGCGTCGGGGCAGACGCTGCGTACGGTGACGCTCGGCCCGACCAGCGCCGGCGAGCACACGTTCACGTTCGACGGCAAGACCGACGCCGGCGCGGGTGTGGCGGACGGAACGTACTCGGTGAGCGTGAGCTCGCAGGCGACCGCCGGCGCGACGCCGGTCGCGGTACCGGCGCTCATGCGTGGCCGGGTCGAGGGCGTGGACCTCGCGAGCGACCCGCCGACGCTCACAGTGAATGGACAGACGGTGACCTTCGACCGGGTGCGCTCGGTGCGCGACTCCGGCGACGACGCCTAGCACGAACAACGCAACGAGGGAGGAAGCATGAGTATCTTCGGATCATTCTCGACCGCCCGCAGCGGGCTCACGGCCCAGTCGGCCGCGCTCTCGGTGATCGGCAACAACATCGCCAACGTGAGCACGGTCGGCTTCAAGGGGAGCCGCACGGAGTTCGCGGATCTGCTGTCGGCGGAGCAGGGCGGCCAGGTCGGCAAGATCGGCCTCGGCACGCGCGTCGGCGCCATCCGCACGCTCTTCGGCCAGGGCTCGATCGAGGCGACGGGTCGCGGGCTCGACATCGCGGTCCAGGGCGAAGGCTTCTTCGTGCTGCGGCAGGATCAGGGGCTCGCCTACACGCGGGCCGGCAACTTCCAGCTCCAGGCCGACGGCACGGTGACGAACCTCATCGGTGACGCGCTCCAGGGAACGCCCGTCGACGCCACCGGCAACCCGGTCGGGCAGCGCGGCGACATCATCCTCAGCGGCGCCCTCACGTCGAACCCGAATCCGACCACGACCCTCACCCTCGGCGGCAACCTCGATGCCAACGCGGCGACCGGAACGTTCGACGGAACGTCGTTCACGACGGCGTACGCGACGAGCACCTTCCAGGCGTCGGTGCAGGTGTTCGACGATCTCGGCGCGTCGCACAACGTGACCGGCTTCTTCACCAAGACGGGCCCGACGACCTGGAGCGTCAACCTCGCGGTCGACGGCGCCGACGTGCAGGGCGGCACGGCCGGCCAGATCACGAGCGTCGGCAGCGGAGCGATCACCTTCGACCCGACCAACGGCACCGTCTCCGGTGGCGCGACCCAGACCGCGACCTTCGGGGCGTGGACGTCGGGCGCCGCGGGCTCGTCCGTGACGGTCGACCTCTCGCAGTTCACGCAGCACGCCGCGCCGTCGGCGCTCGCGACCATCACGCAGGACGGCTACGGCAAGGGCGGCCTCCTCGGCCTCACCGTCGACGGCAAGGGCATCCTCACCGGCACCTTCGACAACGGGCAGACGCGCGCGCTCTATCAGCTCGCGATCGGCTCGTTCGAGAACCCCGAGGGGCTCACGCCGACCGGCAACCAGATCTATCACGAGTCGATCAGCTCGGGCCCGGTCGTGCTCGGCGTCGCCGAGGCGGCGGGCAACGGCTCCATCGTCGGCGGCGCGCTCGAGAACTCGAACGTGGACCTCGCGCAGCAGTTCATCGACCTCATCAGCACGCAGCGCGCCTTCCAGGCGAACGCGAAGGTCATCACGACGAGCGACCAGGCGCTCGCCGATCTGCTCAACGTCGTACGGTAAAGTCACGAATCCCATCCGCCCGGCGGGGCGGATGACAGAACCTTGACCCGGGGCCCGGCGATTCTCGCCGGGCCCTGCAGGATCTTCCCGCTGGCACCTCCGTTGCTCCAGCGTCAGGCCCGACGTGTCGGGCGTCGCAGGGGTGGGGAGGAGCCATGGCGGACGAGGACAAGGCGCAGGACACGGCGCCGGCCAAGCAGCGGGGCGGGATCATGCACGCCATCGCGCTCGGCTGTGCGCTCGCGCTCGCCCTGGGCGGGATCGGCGCCGCCGCCTGGCGGCTCGGCCTCGGCAACGTGGGGCAGCGCGCCGACGCGGCGATCGATCCGGCACGCGGCGGAGGCCGCCGGCTCGCCGGCGACGGCGCGCTCGAGCCGATGGACCCGTTCATCGCCAACCTCTCCGACGACGACGGGCACCGGTACTTGAAGGCCACGATCCAGGTCGAGTTCTACGACAGCGTCGTACCGCCCGAGTTCCACGGCCGGCTGCCGCAGGCGCGCGACATGCTGCTGACGCTTTTCTCGAGCAAGAACTTCGCGGAGGTGCGCACGCCGCAGGGCAAGGCGGTCCTGCGCGAAGAGATCGTGAACCGTCTCAACACGGTGCTGAACCAGGATGCCGTGAAGGCCGTCTACTTCACGGAGTTCATCGTCCAGTAGGCCACGGCGCATGAGCGACATCCTGACCCCGGCCGAGGTCCAAGCGCTGCTCGCCGCCTTCTCGAGCGAGGGCCCGGGCGAGCGCCGCGAGCCGATCGGCAGCGTGCGCACGATCGACCTCATGAGCGCGGAGCGACCGCTCACAGGGCGGCTCCCCGGGCTCGAGCTCGTGCTCGGTCGATTCGCGCGCGGCCTGCGCGGGGCGCTCGCGACCTTCTTCGGCGACGTGCCGGGCGTGATCGTGACGGCGACCGACCTCGTGCGGTTCGAGCGCGTCCTGGCGAGGCTCGGGCAGCCGGTCGGCCTCGTCCGCTTTCGCCTGACGCCGCTGCGCGGGCATGGCCTCTTGGCGGTGCCGGCATCGCTCGTGGGCGCGCTGCTGCAGGTCGCGTGCGGCGGGACGGCCGGCCGGGCGGTCGCGATGCCGGTGCGTGAGTTCTCGGCGATCGAGCAGCGTCTGATCGAGCGGCTCACGCAGCGCGTGCTGGCCGAGCTGCACACGGCGTTCGAGCCGGTCGCGTCGGTCGAGTGCGGCTACGTGCGGATCGAGTCGAGCCCGCTGTTCGCGACCATCGCCGCCCCCGACGAGCTGGTGGCGCAGGTCGAGCTCACGGTCGCGGTCGACGGCCTCGCGCCGGCGACGCTCCTCGTGGCCCTCCCGAACGCGTCGCTCGACGCCATCCGCGCGAGCCTGCAGACGGTGCGTGCGGTCGACGACGGTGCGAGCCCCGCGCCGGACGCGTCCTGGGCGGCGCGCCTGCGCGACCGGCTTGCGGACGTGCCGGTCGAGCTCACGGTCGAGCTCGGCACGCAGCGCATGACCCTCTCGCGCCTCGTCTCGCTCGCGGTCGGCGACGTGCTGTCGCTCACGACGGGCCGCGACGGACCGGTCGTGATGCGGGTCGCGGGCGCGCCCCACTTCGTGGGGTCGCCGGGGGTCGTGAGCGGGAACAATGCCGTGCGCGTGACGGCGCGGATCTAGCGAAGGCGAGGAGACGACGATGACCGAAGAGACGGCGACGGCAGGGGCGAGCGAGCAGACGACGCGCAACTTCGATCTGCTGCTCGACATCCCGCTCGAGGTGACGGTCGAGCTCGGCCGCACGCGGCTGCCGCTGCGGGAGCTGCTGGCGCTCACGGCGGGGTCGGTGGTCGAGCTCGCGAAGCTCGCGGGCGAGCCGCTCGACGTGCTCGTCAACGGCAAGCTCGTGGCGCGCGGCGAGGCCGTGATGGTGAACGACAAGTTCGGGCTCCGCCTGACGGACATCGTGTCGCGCACCGAGCGGATCGCGGGGCTCGGATGACGAGCGCTCTCGTCACGGTCCTTGGGACCGTGTGCGCGCTCGTGGGGGTATGGGGGCTCTGGATGCGGCGGCCGGGCACGCCCGGCGCCGACGCCATCCGCGTCGTCACGAACCGCTACCTCGGCGGCAAACGCTTCCTCACGCTGGTCGAGGTGGACGGCGAGCGGCTGCTGCTCGGCGTCGCCGGCGAGCAGGTCTCGCTGGTGGCGCGCCTCGGGCACGCCGAGCCGGCATCGGAGCAGCCGGGGGCGTGATGCCCGCCGTGTCCGTCCAGATCGGGGGCGAGCAGGTCGCGGGGCCGCTGCAGGTCGTCGCGCTCCTGACGTTGCTCTCGCTCGCGCCGGCGATCCTGGTGACGCTCACCGGCTTCGTGCGGATCGTGATCGTGCTCTCGTTCCTGCGCCAGGCGGTGGGGACGCAGGGTATGCCGCCGAACCAGGTGATCGTGTCGCTGGCCCTGTTCGTCACGGGCTTCGTCATGATGCCCGTCTTCGAGACGATCCACACCGAGGCGTACGTCCCGTACCAGCGCGAGGAGATCGACGCGACCGAGGCGGTGCGGCGCGCGTACGAGCCGCTGCGGCAGTTCATGCTGCGGCAGACGCGCGAGAAGGACCTGGCGCTCTTCGTCGAGGCGACGGGCGCGGCGCGTCCGGCCGCGCCCGAAGACGTCGCGCCGCAGGTGCTCGTACCCGCGTTCCTCATCTCGGAGCTGAAGACGGCCTTCGAGATGGGCTTCCTCGTCTACGTGCCGTTCCTCGTCCTCGACATGGTGGTGGCGTCGGTCCTGACCTCGATGGGCATGATGATGCTGCCGCCCGTCCTGATCTCGCTGCCGTTCAAGCTGATGCTCTTCGTCCTCGTGGACGGGTGGAACGTGCTCGTGGGCTCGCTCGTGCAGAGCTTCCACTGAGGCGGAGGACCGATGGGGATCGAGACGGTGGTGGGGGTCGGCCGCGGCGCGCTCGAGCTGACGGTCGTGCTCGCGGGCCCGGTGCTGCTGTTCGGCCTTCTCGCCGGGCTCGCGGTCAGCATCTTCCAGGCGATGACGCAGATCAACGAGATCACGCTCACGTTCATCCCGAAGATCGCGGCGAGCGTGCTGGCGCTGCTCATCTTCGGACCGTGGATGCTCGCGCGGCTCGTCAACTACACGACCGTGCTCTTCCAGAGCCTCCCCAACTACGTGCGCTGACGTCCCGTATGGCGATTCCGGATCCCGTCCCGTTCCTGCTGGTCCTGGCGCGCCTGTCCGGGCTCGTGCTGGCAGCGCCGATCTTCGGACACCTGCTCGTGCCGATGCGGGTGCGGGCGGGATTCGTCGGCGTCCTCGCGCTGGCCCTGGCACCGGTCGTCGGCGGCCCCGCAGTCGAGGCATCCGTGCCGTGGGGACTCGCGGGACTCGTCGCCATGGAGGCGGCGATCGGCGTGTTGATCGGTTTCGTCGCCCAGCTCGTGTTCGCGGGTGTCCAGCTCGGCGGGCAGGTGGCGGGGCTCCAGGTCGGGTTCGGCATCGCGAGCCTCATCGATCCCGGCACGCAGGCGTCGACCACGGTCATCGCGCAGTGGCAGCAGCTCGCGGCGCTGCTCGTCTTCCTCGTGCTCGACGTGCACCACGTCGTGCTCCGCGCGCTCCTCGACAGCTTTCGCGTGGCGCCGGTCGGACACGTCGTCCTCTCCGGCGCGCTGCTCGAGGGCATGATCGCGCAGGCGGCGAGCCTCTTCACCGTCGGCGTGCGCATCGCGGCGCCGGTGCTCGTGACGCTCCTGCTCGTGAACGGGACGCTCGGTGTCCTCGCGCGCACGATCCCGCAGCTGAACGTCTTCGCGGTCGGCTTTCCGGTGAACGTCGGCGTCGGGCTCCTCGTGCTCGGCGCGTCGCTGCCGCTCACGGTCCGGTTCCTCACGGGCCGGTTCGACGACCTGGCCGGTGTCCTCGCGACGCTGGTGCAAGGACTGGGGGCGCTGGCCCATGGCTGAAGGCGCCGATCGCACAGAGAAAGCGACACCGAAGCGACGCGAGGAGGCCCGCAAGCACGGCCAGGTCGTCGTCTCCTCCGAGATCGCGCCCGTGGCGGCGCTCTTCGTGGCGCTCGGCGTCGCGACCTGGGGCGCCCCGGTCCTGCTCCGCCACGCGCGCGCGATGCTGGCGAATTGGCTCGCGGCCGTTGGCCCGACGGCGGCGCACGACGACCCGATCGCCCCGCTCCTGTGGCGAGCGACGGGCGAGCTCGCGGGGGTGCTCGGGCCCTTCTTCCTCGCCGTCTCGGTGGTCGGCATCGGCGCCGTCATCGCGCAGGTGGGATGGCACGTGAATCCCGAGCTGGTCGCGCCCGATCCGAAGCGCATCGGCTTCGAGAGCGGGCGGAAGCGCATCTTCTCCCTGCAGGGCGTGGCGAGCCTCGTGAAGGCGATCGCGAAGATCGTCCTCGTGCTCGCGATCGCGCACCGCGTGGTGGTGACGTTCAGCGACGGCGCGCTCGGCGCGGCGCTCATGCCGGTCGAATCGATCATGGGGCTCGCGGGCACGGGCGTCCAGCGCCTGGGGCTCGTCATGGCGACGGTGCTGGCGCTCGTCGGCGCCGCCGACTACGCGTGGGCGCGCTGGCGGCACGAGCAGACGCTCAAGATGAGCCGCTACGAGCTCCGCGAGGAGCTGAAGCAGAGCGAGGGCGATCCGCAGGTGCGCTTGCGCTTCCGGCGCGCGCATCGCGAGATCGCGAAGCGCCGGATGCTCGCCGAGGTGGCGCGCGCCGACGTCGTGCTGGTCAATCCCGTGCACGTCGCGGTCGCCGTGCGCTACCGGCCCGACGAGATGCGGGCGCCGCGCGTCGTCGCCAAGGGCGCCGACGAGCTGTGCGAGAAGATCAAGACGGCGGCGCGCGCGGCGGGCGTCCCGATCGTCGAGCGACGCGCGCTGGCGCGCGCGCTCTTCCGTACGGTGCAGATCGGCGCCGAGATCCCACCAACGCTCTATCGCGCCGTGGCCGAGATCCTCGCCTACATCCACTCGCTGCGCGGCGGCGTCCCCGGGGAGGTCGGGTAGCCGATGCCGACGACCGCCGCCGCCCTGCCGGCGCCGAAGGGCGCACGGAGCGTCGCCATCGGCGAGCTCGTGGTGCCCCTCGCGCTCGTCGCCGTGGTTCTCATCATGGTGATCCCGCTGCCGGCGGTGCTGCTGGATCTCCTCCTCGCCGTCTCGATCTCGATCGCCCTCATCATCCTCATGGTCGGGATGTACACGCAGCAGCCGCTCGAGTTCTCGACCTTCCCGTCGGTGCTGCTGGTCGTGACGCTCTTCCGCCTGGCGCTCAACGTCGCCTCGACGCGCATGATCCTGCTCTACGGCCACGAAGGTCCCGCCGCGGCCGGGCACGTGATCCAGGCCTTCGGCAACTTCGTCGTCGGCGGCTCGTATGCCGTCGGCATCGTCGTCTTCCTGATCCTCGTCATCATCAACTTCGCGGTCATCACCAAGGGCGCGGGACGCATCGCCGAGGTGGCGGCGCGCTTCACGTTGGACGCGATGCCGGGCAAGCAGCTCGCGATCGACGCCGACTTGAACAGCGGCCTCGTCACCGAGAAGGACGCCCGCGCGCGGCGCCGCGCGATCGAGGCCGAGGCCGACTTCTACGGCGCCATGGACGGCGCCTCCAAGTTCGTGCGCGGCGACGCGATCGCGGGGCTCGTCATCACCGCGATCAACATCGTGGGCGGCTTCGTCATCGGCGTCGGCCAGCACGGCGTCGACTGGCAGACCGCCGCGCAGAGCTACACGGTGCTGACGATCGGCGACGGGCTCGTCTCGCAGCTCCCGGCGCTGCTCATCTCGACCGCGGCCGGCATCATCGTGACGCGGGCCGCGTCGGGGTCGGACCTCGGCACCGAGGTCGCGGGGCAGCTCCTCACGAGCCCGCGCGTCCTGTGGCTCGTGACCGGGATCCTCGGCTTCCTCTCCCTCGTTCCGGGCCTGCCGTTCCTGCCCTTCGTGGCGCTCGCCGGCACGACGGGGGCGCTCGCGGCGGCGGGTGGCGTCGCGCCGGCCGTGCCGGCCGAGCCCGAGAGCACGCGCGGCGGCGCCGCGGCGTCGGGCGAGGATCGCCCGGAGGCGCTCCTCGCGCTCGATCTGATGGAGCTCGAAGTCGGGTTCGAGCTCGTACCGCTCGTCGACGCCGTCACGGGTCACGTACCGGACGGCGGCGGCGACCTCATCGAGCGCATCCGCACGACGCGCCGCCAGCTCGCGCTCGAGATGGGCTTCATCGTGCCGCCGATCCACATCCGCGACAACCTGCAGCTGAAGCCGTCGGCGTACAGCATCCTCGTGAAGGGGATCGAGGTCGCCCGCGGCGAGCTTCGCATGGGGAGCCTGCTCGCGATCAACCCGGGCACGGTCGAGACGCCGGTCACGGGGGTCGCGACCCGCGAGCCCGCCTTCGGGCTCGACGCGCTCTGGGTCGCGTCGCAGGACCGCGAGCGCGCCCAGCTCGCCGGCTACACCGTCGTCGATCCGGGCACGGTCGTCATCACGCATTTGACGGAAGTGATCCGCCGCCACGCCTGGGAGCTGCTCGGGCGGCAGGAGGTGCAGGGGCTGCTCGACCAGGTCGCGAAGACGCGCCCCAAGGTCGTCGAGGAGCTGGTGCCGCAGCTCCTCCCGGTCGGCGGCGTCCAGAAGGTGCTGCAGAACCTCCTGCGCGAGGGCGTGTCGATCCGGGACCTCACGACGATCCTCGAGGCGGTCGCCGATCACGCGGGACGCACGAAGGATCCGGACATGCTCACGGAGTACGCGCGGCAGGCGCTCGGCCGCTCGATCACGCAGAAGCTGGTCGGGGCCGACGGCACGCTCGCGCTGGTCACGCTTGCCGCGCCGCTCGAGCGCGGGCTCGTCGACGCGATCCAGCGTAGCGAGGACGGCGCGTCGCTGGTCGTCGACCCGTCGACCGCGCAGCGCCTGGTGGGGCGCCTCGGCGCGTGGATGGAGCGCTTCGCGACCGACGGCCTGACGCCGATCCTGCTGTGCGGCGCGACGCTGCGGCCGTCGGTGCGCCGCTTCCTCGAGCGCTACCTGCCGGCGCTCGTCGTGATGGCGCCGGCGGAGATCGCGCACACGGTGCGCGTGCGCTCGCTCGGTGTGGTGACGCTCGATGACGCCTGAGGTCTTCCGGGCGGCGTCGACGGCCGCGGCGCTGGCACTGGTGAAGGCCGCGCTCGGCCCCGACGCGGTGCTCCTCGCGACGCGCACCGCGGCCGACGGGACGGTCGAAATCGAGGCGGCCGCGCCGCCCGAGCCGCCGCGCGCGCTCGACGACCCGCGTGTCGAGCTTCTCGTCGGTCTGCCCGGCGACGGGAAGACGACCACGCTCGGCAAGCTCGTGCTCGCTGCGCGGCGCGCGGGCGCGCGCATCGGCGTCGTTTCCACCGACACGCACCGGCTCGGCGCCGCGGCGGAGATCGACGCCATCGGCCGCGCGCTCGACGTGCCGGTGGCGCGGGTCGTGGATGCCCGTGGGCTCGCAGCGGCGCTCGCGAGCTTCACGGAGCTCGATCGCGTCGTCGTCGACACGACCGGGGCAGGACTCGCCCACGCGGCAACCCTTGCCGACCTCGCGGCGCTCGCCGATGTCGTGGGAGCGAAGAGCCGCCGCACGCTCGTCGTCGCGGCGACGACGGCGCCGGCGGTGGTGGTGAGCGCGCTCGACGCGTTCGCCGCGCTCGCGCCGACGGCGAGCATCGTCACGAAGGCCGATCTCGCGCCGCCGGACGCGGTCGCGAGTCAGATCTCGGGACACGGAGTCGTCGTTACCGCCGTCTCCAGTGGCCGGCGCCTCACCGACCCGCTCGTGCCCACGGGGCGCGGCGGGCTGGCACGCCGCCTGCTCGCTGCGTGAGACCCACCATGAGTAGCCCGATCCCCGAGACCGCGCCCCCGATCGGGGCGGCGCCGACCGGAGCCCCCGTGCGCGTCATCGCCGTCGCGAGCGGAAAGGGGGGTGTCGGAAAAACCAACATCACGGCCAACCTCGCCGTCACCTACGCGCAGCGCGGCGATCGGGTGCTGGTGCTCGACGCGGACCTCGGGCTCGCCAACATCGACGTGGTCTACGGCGTGACGCCGCAGCGGACGCTCCTGCACGTCCTGCGCGGCGAGCACCGCCTCGCCGACGTCGTCGCACTCGGCCCCGCCGGCGTGCGGCTCGTGCCCGCGGCGAGCGGCGTCGCCGAGCTGACGGCGCTGACCCCGGCGCAGCGGCTCGCCGTGCTCGACGAGGTCGACGCGCTCGAAGACACGCTGGACGTCCTCCTGATCGACGTCGCCGCCGGCATCTCGTCGAACGTCCTCTACTTCGCGGCGACGGCGAGCGAGACGCTGGTGGTGGTCACGCCCGAGCCGACGGCCATGACGGACGCGTACGCGCTCGTGAAGGTGCTCGCCACGCGCTGGGGACGCACGGAGTTCCCGGTGGTCGTCAACATGGCGATGAGCGCCCGCGACGCCGACGAAGCCTTCGCGCGCCTGGCGCGCGTGGCGGCCCAGTTCCTGCCGGTGCGTCTCGACTACGTGGGGTGGGTTCCGCTCGACGACGCCGTGCCGCGCGCCGTGCGCACGCAGGCGCCGATCGCGATCTCCGCGCCGGGGACGCCGGCCGCACGCGCGATCGCGGCGCTCGCCGATCGGCTCCGCACGCGCGATCCGCGCGGCGCCGCGACCGGCGGGCTGCAGTTCTTCTTCCGCAAGCTGCTCGCGGAGGGGAGGGCGTAGCGCGTGGCGGGAACGGGCTACGCCGATCTCGGCCGTGGGCGTGGCCGCCGCCGCACGACGTACACGCCGCTCGAGGGCGAGCGCGACGAGATCATGCGGCGGTACCTGCCGCTGGTCCGCCGCGTCGTGCAGCGCCTCGCGATCCGCAAGCCGCCCCACATCGAGATCGACGATCTCGTGTCGTGGGGCATCGTCGGTCTGCTCGACGCGATCGAGAAGTACGACCCGAAGAAGGAGGCGCTCTTCTCGACCTACGCGCAGTTCCGCATCCGGGGCGCCATCCTGGACCACCTCCGCTCGCTCGACTGGGTGCCGCGCAGCGTGCGGCAGAAGGCCGCCCTCATCGAGAAGGTGTCGCACGAGCTCGAGGGCCGGCTCGGCCGGCCGCCCATCGAGGAGGAGATCGCGCGCGAGCTCGAGATGTCGCTCACGGACTATCAGGACCTGCTCGCCAAGGTCGGCGAGATGACGCTCTTCTCGCTCGAGGACCTGGGCTTCGGCAGCGGCGAGGAGCGGCTGTCGCAGGACCAGGAGGACGAGGAGGCCGACGCCGACCCGCTGCGTGCGCTGCTCTCGCAGGAGCGGGTGCACCTGGTCGCGGACGCGATCGGCAAGCTTCCCGAGCGCGAGAAGCTCGTCGTGTCGCTCTACTACAACGAGGACCTCACCATGAAGGAGGTGGGCGGCGTGCTCGGGCTCACCGAGTCGCGCGTCTCCCAGCTCCACTCGCAGGCGATGCTGCGCCTGAAGCGCTTCCTGCTCGCGAAGCTCACGGGCGAGGAGCCGGGTGAGTGAGGCCATGGACGGAACGGTGGTCGACCGGACGGCGGTGCGGAGCGCGGACACGAACCCCGATCGCCGTCGTGGCGACCCGACGCCGAAGCGCCGTCGGGCACGCCCGTCGGCTCCGGAGCGGCCGGCCGACGACGTGCTGCCACCGCCGCGGCATCCGGGCCGCCTCGACGTGATCGCCTGACATGACCCAGGTCCTCGCCGTCACCACCATCGTCGACTGTCTCGCCGTCCTGGCGCTCGCCTGGCTCGTACGGCGTGGCCGCCGCGCACACGAGCTGGTCGCTGCCGAGCAGCAGGCGACGCTCGAGCGGCTGCGCGCCGAGCTCGCGGATCTCGTCGCCGACGCCGAGCGGCGCGCCGCGGCGCTCGACGAGTCACTGGCGCGGCGCGAAGCGGCGTTGCGCGAGCTCGTCCGGGCCGCCGAGCCGATGCGGCCCATGATCGATCCGGCCGAGGTGCGCCTGCGGCGCGATCTCGAGCTCCGGCTGGGCGCGGGCGCCACGAGCAGATGACGCCCGCCCGGCAACTTCTGCCGCCCGCGCCCGGCCGAGCCGGTCGGGGCGCCGGGCGGCGCGTCGTGGCACCGGCGTTGCTCCGCCTGATGGGGCCCTCATGACACGCGGCATCTACACGATCGCCTCCGGAGGCGTGGCGGCGCTGGCGCGTCTCGACGCCGCCTCGCAGAACCTCGCCAACGCGGGCACGGCCGGCTACAAGGCCGAGCGCGCCGCGTTCGTACTGGAGCCGCTGTCGGGCGGGCCGCGCGCCGGCGTCGATCCGATCCTCGGCCAGACGGGCGCGCAGGTGCAGCAGCTCGGCACCATGCGCGACTTCTCGCAGGGGCCGATCCGGATGACCGGCAATCCGCTCGACGTTGCGGTGTCGGGCAGCGGCTTCTTCGTCGTGCAGACGCCGCGCGGCGAGCGCTACACGCGCCAGGGCAGCTTCCAGCGCGACCCCGAGGGCTTCCTCGTGACGCCCGTCGGCGATCGCGTGCAGGGCGAGAACGGCGACATCCGCCTCGGTGACGGCGACGTCGTCATCGCCGAGGACGGCACCGTCACCGTCGACGATCAGGCGGCAGGGCGCCTGCGCCTGGTCGACTTCGGCGACAAGCCGCGGCTCGTGCCGGAAGGCGGGACGCTCTTCGCCCCGGTGCCCGGGGCGACCGGTCGCCCGATTCCGGCGGTCGAGACGCACGTGGTGCCGAGCGCGATCGAGGGTGCGAACGTCGACGCGGTGCACGGGCTGGTCGAGCTCGTGGATCTCGCGCGCGGCTTCGAATCGTACATGCGCGCGCTCCAGCGGCTCGACGAGGTCACGCAGCACAGCATCGACGACGTAGGGAGGGTTGGATGATCCGCGCACTCTACACGGCGGCGACGGGCATGCAGGCGCAGGAGCTCGCCATCGACGTCATCGCGCACAACCTCGCGAACGTGAACACCACCGGCTTCAAGAAGAGCCGCGCCGACTTCCAGGATCTGCTCTACCAGACCCTGCGCGCACCGGGCGTCGCGACGACCGCGACCACGAATTCGCCGACCGGCATCCAGGTGGGCCTCGGCGTGAAGCCCGCGGCCGTGCAGCGCATGAACATGCAGGGCGACTACACGCAGACCGCGAACACGTTCGACGTCGCGATCGAGGGCAACGGCTTCTTCCAGATCGACATGCCGGACGGCACGACCACGTTCACGCGCGCGGGCGCCTTGAAGCTCGACTCGCAGCAGCGCGTCGTGACCTCGGACGGCTTGCCGATCGACCCTGCGATCACCATCCCCGACGGCGCGCTCGACGTGACGATCGGCCAGGACGGCATCGTCTCGGCGATCCTGCCCGGGCAGAACCTCGCCACGCAGCTGGGACAGATCCAGACGGCGCGGTTCACCAACCCGGCCGGCCTGCGGGCGCTCGGAAAGAACCTGTTGCAGGAGACCGAGACCTCCGGTCCGCCGCAGCTCGGCAACCCCGGCGAGGACAACCGCGGGACGCTGCTCCAGGGTTTCCTCGAGAACTCGAACGTCAGCGTGGTGGAGGAGCTGATCGGTCTCATCACCGGCCAGCGCGCCTACGAAGTCACGTCGAAGGCCATCCAGACCGCCGACGAGATGCTGAAGGTGACCAATGCGATCGTCCAGTAGGCGGATGGTCGCGCGGCTCGCGTGTGCGCTCGTCCTCGCGACCTGCGCCGCGCCGGTGGTGAAGGTCGTGACCGCCGACGGCGGGCGCATCACGGTCGCGGCCGATCCGATCGTCACGGGTGGCACGGTGCGCCTGCGCGACGTCGCGGCGCTCGACGGTCCCGCGGCGCTCGCCGTCGCCGACGTCGAGCTCGCCACGGCCCCGAGCGCGGGCGAGAGCCGGCTCCTGGACGGCAAGCGCCTCCTCGACACGCTCGTCGTGGCCGGTCTCGATCTCTCGACGGTGACCTACAACGTGCCGCCGACGGTGCGCGTGCGGCGCGCGACGCAGGAGATCCCGCCCTCGACCGTCCGCCAGCTCGTCGAGGACGATCTCCGGCGCCGCTTCGGCGACGACGCGGGCGCGCTCGTGCTGCGGACGGTCGAGCTGACCGCGCCCATCCGGATCCCCACCGGAACCTGGAGCGCACAGGTCGTCGTGCCGCCCGGGACCGCGCTCCTCGGGCGCGTACGGCTCCAGCTGGACGTCGCGGTCGACGGCCATCCGGCGCGGACGGCGTGGATCACGGCCGACATCGGCCGCTTCTCCGACGTCGTCGTCGCGACGCGCGAGATCGAGCGGGGCGCGCTGGTGCCGGCGGAGGCGGTGGGCCTCGATCGTCAGGATCTCTCGGCGCTCCCGCGCGACGTCGCGACCGACGTCGCGAGCGTCGTCGGTCGGACAGCACGCGTGCCGATCGTCGCCTTCTCGCCCGTGCGCCTGCAGCAGGTCGCGACCGGCGCGACGGTGCGCCGCGGCGACGTGGTCGAGCTGGTGGCCGAGCGGGGCGCGCTGCGGCTCTCCGCGCTCGGCGAGGTGAAGCAGGACGCGGGCGCGGGCGAGCGCGTCGCGGTCATGAACCGGACGAGCGGCAAGGTCATCACCGGACGCGTCGTCGACGGCAAGACGGTCACCGTAGAGTTCTGATGCGGGTCGCGACCGTCCTCCTCGTCGCCAGCATGCTCTCGGGCTGCTTCCTCTTCGGGAGCAGGCCGAGGCTGGAGCCGGTGCCGTGCGACCTCGGCACGCCGCCGCCCGGTCCCCCGCCGGGCATGGGCTCGCTGTGGCGTCCCGAGCTCGCGGCCAACTACACGGGTCTGGACGTGCGGGCTCGGTTTCCGGGCGATCTCTTGACGATCGTCGTCTCCGAGACGGCGACCGGGCGCAAGAACGCCACCACCGAGGGCCACGAGAAGTCGTCGATCCTCGCCGCGGTCCAGGCGTTCTTCGGCATTCCCGCAGCGGCGGTCGGCTTCCTGCCGGGTGGCTTCAACCCCAACCAGATCATCCAGGCCGACACGGCACACGACTACCAGCAGGACGGAGCGACGACGCGAGCCGGCGCGCTCGCTGCGAGCATCACCGTGCGCGTGATCTCCGTCGACAGCGGCGGCAACCTGCGCATCCAGGGCGACAAGGTCGTCACCGTGAACAACGAGGATCAGCACATCGTGCTGCTCGGCACGGTTCGACCGGTCGATATCCGCCCCGACAACACGGTGCTGTCGTCGCGCCTCGCGGACGCACGCATCGCCTACTACGGCTACGGCCCGGTCGGCGACAAACAGAACGCGCCGCTCATCCAGCGCGCCATGGATTGGGTATGGCCCTTCTGAACCTACCGGGGGTCCGTCCGGTCCTCGCTCGCCGGGCTCCAATCACGACTGTCGCGATCATCTTCATTCTCTGTCTCGCCTCCGTGGCGAGCGCGGTGCGTGTGAAGGACATCGCGTCCATCGAGGGGGCACGCTCGAACCAGCTGTCGGGCTACGGGCTCGTGGCGGGTCTCAACGGCAGCGGCGACACCCAGCAGGCGCTCTTCACGCCGCAGACCGTGCTGAACCTCCTCAAGCGCCGCGGCCTCACGATCGACGTCAACCCACGCACGCTGCAGGTGCGCAACTCGGCGGCCGTCATGGTGACGGCGACGCTACCCCCGTTCGCGCGCCAGGGCGGACGCATCGAGGCGCAGGTCTCATCGCTCGGCGACGCCAAGTCGCTGCAGGGCGGCACGCTGCTGCCGACTCCGCTCTTCGCCCCCGACGGCCAGGTGTACGCGGTCGGGCAGGGCGCGCTCTCGCTCGGCGGCGGATACGCCGTGCGCGCCATCGGCGCGTCGGCGGTGAAGAACTTCCCGACCGTCGCGCTCCTCACCGAGGGCGCGATCGTCGAGCGCGAGGTCCCCGTCGACCTCGGCGCGAGCGGCGAGCTGAAGGTGGCGCTCTACCAGCCGGACTTTACGACCGCCGAGCGCGTGAGCCGCGCGGTCAACGCCAAGCTCGGCCGCGGCGCCTCGCGCCCGCTCGACGCCGGGACGGTGCTGATCGAGCTCCGCAGCGCGTCGGCCCAAGAGGCCGTGGACACCGTTACGCTCATCGAGCAGGCGGAGGTCACGCCCGACACGCCGGCGCGCGTCGTGCTGAACGAGCGCACCGGCACGGTCATCATCGGGCAGAACGTGCGGCTGCTCCCGGTCGCGATCGCGCACGGCAGCCTCCAGGTCACCGTGAAGACCGACTTCGGCGTCTCGCAGCCGGCGCCGTTCTCGAACGGCGAGACGGTCGTGGTTCCCGATTCGACCATCGGCGTCGAGGAGGGCAAGCCGCAGGGGATCATCACGCTCCGTGGCGGACCGAACCTCGGCGATCTGGTCTCGGGTCTGAACGCCCTCGGTGTGACGCCCCAGGACCTGATCGCCATCCTCCAGGCCGTGAAGGCCGCCGGGGCGCTGCAGGCCGACCTGGAGATCATGTAATGGACGCCCTCGGCCTGCGCACCGATGCCGCGGCCGCGGCGGCGCTCGCCGCGTCCGAAGCGCCCCGTCCGGCTTCCAAGGCTGGGGCGATCCGGCAGGTCCAGGTCGAGTTCTTGACGCAGCTGCTGGGGGTTCTGCGCAAGACCATCCCGGAAAGCGACTGGCTCCCCAAGTCCCCGGAGCGGGAGATCCTCTCGGGAGCGTTCGACCGCAACGTCGCCGAGGTCCTAGCCTCCCAGGACGCGCTCGGCATGGCACGTGCTTTGGAAGGTGGGGCCCCCAAGGGGGCGTCAGGAACGCCGACAGTACAATTAAAGGTTGCGACCAAAACTGCCGAGACTCGTAGTGGAGCACCACTGCAAGGCGGTCGACATGAAGATCGGCGATAAAAACGGGGTTGATCATTCCACGCTGACGGGGCGGGTCGCGCCCCAGACGGCTGCGCCCACCGGCCGTGGCGGCGAGGCCGGCCACAAGTCCGGGGCCGATTCGGTCGAGGTATCCGACGTGGCACGCGCCCTCGCGAAGCTGATCGGCAGCGTGGGTGGCGACACCCCCGACCCGGCGCGCGCGGCGCAGGTGGCCATCCTGCGCAACACGGTCGCCAGCGGCCGCTATCAGCCGAATCTCCACGACGTGGCGCACAAGCTGCTCTCCGAGGTCGCCGCCGAGATCGCGGGCTAGCCCGCCCGGGGCCGGGAGCCGATGGAGCACGTCGAGCGACTCTGCGCGGTGCTCAGCGAGGAGACGGCGCTGTGCGACGCGCTCGCGCGCGTCCTCCGCGATCAGCAGGCGGCGGTGGTGCGGCTGCGGGCCGACGCCATCGTGTCGTGCCTCGCCGAGCGCGAGAGCCTGCAAGCGCAGCTCCTCGCCATCGCCCGCGAGCGCCGCGAGAGCGTGCGCGCCGCCGCGGCCGAGCACGGCGCGACGACCACGAGCGCGGTGGAGCTTCTGCCGCTGCTCCCCGCAAAGCCGCAGGCGGCGCTACGCGAGAAGCTTCGCCGCCTCCGCGCGGCGTTGCTCGAGACGCGCGCGCTCGAACGCGAGACGGCGCGCCTGGTCGGCGACGGTCTCGGCACCGTGAACGAGCTCCTGCGCGCGCTGCGCGCGTTCGTGCCCGGCGCGCGTTACGGCGCCGACGCCGCCATCGCCACGCCGGACGCGCCCGAGCGCGTCGATCGCCACGTGTGACCCATGGGACTCCTTCCACTTCTCGACATCGCCCGGAGCGGGCTGCTCGCGCACGAGTACGGCCTCTCGGTCATCGGCAACAACATCGCCAACGTGCAGACGCCCGGCTACACGCGCCAGCGGGCGATCTTGGCGTCGGTCGCAGGTGGTCTCGGGGCGTACGGGCTGCCGGTCCCGGGTGGCGTGCGCGTCGCCGGGCTCGAGCAGCTCGTCGACGGCTTCCTCGACCGGCGCCGGCGCCTCGCGACGTCGGATGCGAGCGGCGGCGCGGCCCGGCGCGACGCGCTCGGGGCTCTCGGGTCCCTCGTCGACGAGGTGAGCAATCCCTCGCTCTCCGCGGCGGTGAACGACTTCTTCGACGCCGCCGAGGCGCTGCAGCGCAATCCCGCCGGCATCGCCGAGCGCCAGCAGCTGCTCGCCCGCGCCGGAGCGGTCGCGAGCGAGCTCGCGCGCCGCACGAGCGGCGTCGCCGCGCAGCAACGCGAGGCCGACGATCGCGTGAGCGCGCTGGTCACGCGCGCCAACGACGATCTCGCGCGCATCGCCGACCTCAACACACGGATCGGCGCGTCGGCGGCCGAAGGCCCCGGGGCCGCGAGCGCGCTGGTCGACGAGCGGAGCCGCGTCCTACAGGACCTGGCGGGCGTGCTGCCGGTCGAGGTCACGCAGCGTTCGGACGGCGGCATCAACGTCTCGGCGGGCGGCGCGACGCTCGTCGACGGCGGCGCGATCATCCAGCAGCTCGGAATCGCCGCCGGGAGCCCCGGGCTCGACGGACTCCCGCTCCATCAGGTCGGGATCGCCGGCGCGGGCGGCACGCTCGTCGGCGTGCGCGGCCTCGGCGCCCACGGCGAGCTGGGCGCGCTGCTCACGGTGCGCGATCAGGACCTCGCCACCGCCGCGTCGAACCTCGACACCTTCGCCGCCGCGTTCGCCGGCGCCGTAAACGGTGTCCAGACGAATGTGGGCGCCGTCGACCTCGACGGCAACCCGACCGCAGGCGTGCCGCTGTTCACCGGGACGACCGCGGCGACGCTGGCGGTTGCCATCGCGGATCCCCGCCGCATCGCGGCGGCGGGCTCGCTCGCGCCCGGCGACAACCAGAACGCGATCGCGCTCGCGGCGCTGCGCACGACCGCGCAGGCGGGCCTCGGAAACCTCACCTTCACCGGCTGGATCGGCGGTGAGCAGACCCGTATCGCGGGCGACGTCGCCGATGCGGACGCTGCGGCGCGCTCGGCGGAGCTGTGGGCGAACGAGACGGAGGCGCAGCACGACGCCGTCTCCGGCGTGAGCCTCGAGGAGGAGCTGACGAACCTGCTCGCCGTGCAGCGTGCCTTCCAGGCCTCGTCCAAGCTCGTGAGCGTCGCCGACCAGGTCTTGGACGACCTCATGCAGATGGTGTGACGATGATCGGACGCGTGACCGACGGCATGCAGCTCCGCGCTCTCGTCGATCAGCATCGACGGCTGCAGACGCGGCTCGCGACGCTCCAGGAGCAGCTCGCGACCGGCAAGCGCCTCATCTCGGCCGACGTCGACCCAGTCGCCGCCGGCGCGGTCCTGCGCTCGAGTGGGACGCTCGCCGCGCTCGGCCAGTTCGACACCTCGAGCCGCTTCGGTCTCGAGGTGCTGGGCGCCGAGGACGCCGCGCTCGGGCAGGGCACGGACCTCCTGGTGCGCGCCGAGGAGATCGCGACCACCTTCGCGTCCGACGGACACACGCAGGCCGATCGCGACGCGGCGGCCGAAGAAGTGCACGGCCTGCTGCAGGCGCTGACGGCGCTCGGCAACAGCTCGAGCGCAGGGCGGCGCGTCTTCGGCGGGCTCGCGCAGGACGCTGCCGCGCCGTTCGCCGATCCGGATGGGCCGGGTTACACGGCGGCGAGCGCGTACACCGGCTCGACCTACGAGTTCGAGCTGCGCACCGGCGATGGCGAGTCGGTTCGCCTGACGACGCGCGGCGACGCGGTGTTCGGGCAGGCGCTGCAGGGGCTCGAAGCGCTGGAGACGGCGCTGCGTACGCCCGGTACCGACGTCGCCACGACGCTCGCCGGCCTCGCGTCGGGACGGGATGCGATCACCGGCGAGCGCACGAGCGTCGGCACGCGCGAGACGCTCCTGCAGGCGCGGCTCACGACCGTGCAGGCGAGGACCGCCGACGAGACGGCGCGCCGCTCGCGCCTCGAGGACGCCGACGTGATCGCCGTCGTGACCGAGTTGACGCAGGTGCAGCAGGCACTCGAGACCCTGCTGGCCGCAGCCGGGCGCCAGAACGACACGAGCCTCGCGAGCCTCCTCAGAATCTGAGCCGGCGGTGGGTGGCTGGGAAGGATCCCGACGATGCTGATACTGACACGGAAGGTTGGCGAGCTGATCCGAATCGGCGACGCGGTCACCGTGCGGGTGCTCGAGGTGCGAGGCAGCCAGGTGCGGCTCGGCGTCGAGGCGCCGTCCGACGTTCGGATCTTCCGCGAGGAAGTCTATCGCGCCATGCAGCAGGAGCAGGCCGAAGGCCGCACGCCCGACACCGACGCGACGCCGGCGAACGGCGATCCGCACGGGAAGCACCGCAACTCTTGAACGCCCGCGACGCGAGTGCCATGGGAGCGCCATGCCCACGCACATCGCCGCGCCGACCCGCGTCACTGCCGCCGGCAACAAGCCGAAGCTGATCGACGAGTACGTCGGGCGCGTCAACACGCAGACCGCCGCGGTCAGCGTCGCGCACATGCGGAGTCCCGCCGGCTGGGTCGAGCCGGGTCAAACGCCCGACTTCGACGAGTACACGGTCGTCCTGGGCGGGCGGCTGCGTGTCACGCACCGCGACGGCGCCTTCGACGTACGGGCCGGCGAGGCCGTCCTGGCACGCAAGGGCGAGTGGGTGCAGTACAGCACGCCCGATCCGGACGGCGCCGAGTACATCGCCGTGTGTCTGCCGGCCTTTTCGCCCGATACCGTGCACCGCGACGCGTAGGGCGCGCCCGCGCTCGTACGAAGTCGCGCACCTGGTGGGGACGCTCGTACAGCATTGTCCGCGCCCGATCCTCCTCAGGGGCCGCCCACGCTGCGACCAAAGTCCGTTTCCACAGCTTATAAAAGTCAATTCTCTCGCCTGGTTAGGTGACATTCTGCTGACAGGATGGGGGTCAATCGCCTGGCCATTCCGGGGCGGTGGTTTGGCTCTTGCTGTGCTGTCCCTGCAGCGGTCATGTGCATGACCGGGGGAGGGTTGGTGATGGAAGCGACTACGGGGGAAGTGGGCTTCGAGGGGATCATCGGGCGTCATCCGAGCATGCTCGCGATCTTCGAGATCATTCGGCGGGTCGCGGCGACGGACGCGACGGTGCTGATCACGGGTGAGAGCGGGACGGGCAAGGAGCTCGTCGCGGCGGCGTTGCACAGGCTGTCACGTCGCATGAGCCAACGCTTCGTGCCGGTGCACTGCGGCGCGATTCCGGAAGAGCTCCTCGAGAGCGAGATGTTCGGCCACGAGCGCGGCGCGTTCACGGGCGCCGTCACGAGCCGGGTCGGGCGCTTCAAGCTCGCCGACAGCGGCACCATCTTCCTCGACGAGATCGGCGAGATGAGCCCGAAGCTCCAGATGAAGCTGCTCCGCGTTCTCGAAGACGGCCGCTTCGAGCCCGTCGGCAGCATCGGCACGCAGCAGGTCGACGTGCGCATCATCGCGGCCACCAACCGCTCGCTCGAGCAGGCCGTCGCCGCCAAGCAGTTCCGCGAGGATCTCTTCTACCGCCTGCGCGTCGTCCCCGTCGAGATGCCGCCGCTGCGGCGCCGGCGCGAGGACATTCCGCTGATCGTCGACCACGTGCTCGACTCGCTCGTCGCCAAGGGTATGCCGCGCTTCGCCGTCGAGCCGGCGGCCATGGAAGTGCTGCAGCGCTACTCATGGCCGGGCAACGTGCGCGAGCTGCGCAATCTCCTGGAGCAGCTCGTCGTGCTCGGCCGGCCCGACCACGTGATCGAAGCGCGTGACCTGCCGCCGCATCTGGTGGCGCCGCGCGACATCGACGCGGGCGCGTCGCCGATGCCGTGGCAGTTCGGCGCCGGGGGGATCGACTTCTATCGCGAGATGGAAGCGATCGAGGATCGCATCATCGCGCAGGCGCTCCGCCTCTCACGCGGCAACAAGAAGGAGGCGGCGCGTCTCTTGAGAGTGAATCGCACGACGCTGCTCGAGAAGCTGAAGCGGAAACGGGCTCAGGGAAGCCCGCTCGCCGTGCTCCTCGGCGGGGCGCTGCCCGAGCCGGCGGCCGAAATGGACGTGCCCGTCGAGGCGCCACCCCTCACGATCGTGGCGCCGGAGCGCAGCCCCCTCGATCCCGACGCACCGCCGGCCGACGTGCCGCGCTTCAACTACGCGGGCTGAGCCCGCACGAGATCCCGCCAGGTCGCGGCGTCGCCGGAGCTTCCGGCGGCGCCGTCGTCGTTTCGGGCAACGGCGCTCAGAGCGGGTGGATGCCCTGGAATGGGAACCACACCGCTGCGGGACCCGGCACCGCCGTGGCCGGCTGCTTGAAGAGGTTCAGCATGTAGACCTGGTGGCCAGCGGTCGTGCCCGTGCCGTTGATGAAGTCGAAGGTCGTGGCGAGGACGACGAAGTGCTTGCCGAGCTCGGGCAGGAGGCGGCTCGTGCTGCCGCCGGGCGTCGGAATCGCGTAGCGCTGATCCTCGCGCAGCATGAAGTAGTAGGGCTGCCCGTCGCACACGAAGCCGATGCGCCAGTCGCGGTTCACCTTGGTCACGGCAGGATCACTGCAGCCGCCGGCATCGAAGGTCAGCTGCGCGGTCGTGCTCGATTTGGGGTCGTAGGCGAAGACCTGCGGCACCCCGGTATCGGTCTTGTCGGTGGCGAGATTCGCGCGGCTCTGGAAGACGAGGACCCCGCCGTCGTCGCTGAACGAGGGCACGGTCGACGGCGCGAGACCGTCGGTGATCGGTGCGGCGGGTCCACCCGTGACGGTGCCCAGCCAGATCTGCTCGACGCCCGTGTCGTGCCCGTCGCCGGGGTCGCTCGTCGACTCGAACGCGAGCCGGCCCTTGCGCGCAGCGAGCACGGGATTGCGGCTGGTGCCGACGCCGATGCTCGCCTGCGAGACGCCGCCCGTCGGCTGGCGGAGAAACACCTGACGAGCGCCGGCATTGCCCGTGTTCGCCAGATCACCCGTCGACTCGAAGATGATGCGCCCGCCAGTCGCGTCGACGCTCGGATTGGTGCTGGTTCCGGTCGGATCGGTCGGCCCCGCGATCAGGAAACCCGACTGTGCTACGACGATTTGCCGTCCAGGGAGACCGATCTGGAGCGGGTCCGCGTCGGTGTCCCACGCCACCACGTTCCCCGTGTACGAGATGGCCGGGTTCTGGTTGTCCCCGGCAGTCGCGAGCGGCGTCTGCACGCTTGGCGTCTTGTACGGCTTCACGGTGACGATCGGGGTGTCCGCACCCTGTGGCGTCGCGAGCGTGATCGTCGAGCGGCCCGCTGCCGGCTGGCGTGGGAGGGCCGTGTCCCCACTCGTCGTCAGCGGGACGACGGGCGGGGTTTGCCGGTGATGCGCGAGGGCAGGTGTCGCGGCGAGGCTCGCCACGGCGCCGAGCGCCACCAGCCGATGCAACGTGCGTCTCATGATCTGCCTACTATCTCCTTTTCGGGGTGTTGGTGTCGACGATACACCCCCGCCGCGGGCGGTTCCGGAGTAGCGAATGCCGTGCCGCGCCCGGGCGGGGTTACACGCGGGTTTGCTCATGCACCGCTGCACGAGCATCGCGACCCCGCCATGCCGCTTGCCTGGTGGGGAGGGCGTGCGAGGAACCGCGCAGACGCTACGGTGCCTGCTGACTTTTGACTCGCCGAGGCACCCACTACCTTCGATGTGGGAGGACTCCATATGCACCGGGGGATCGGAACGGTTGTGCTCGCGGCGATGCTCGCCGCAGTGCCCGCAGCAAACGCTTTCACGTTGGGAGAGACGGGCGCGGCGATGGCCGTGCAGGGCACGCTCGCCAAGACCAACGGCTTGAACGTCGCAGGAACGATCAACGGCGTGAAGAACGCGCTCGGCGCCGCGACCGACCAGCAGAACAAGAAGCTCGGCCAGGTGTCGAACTCCTGGGGCGGGAAGAGCGGCGGCCAGACGCGCTGGTCTTCCAACGCGAGGGGATCGGGCAAGGGCTGGATGCAGGGCACGGCGCGCTGGGGCTCGAACGGCAGGTCTGGCGGCAGCGCGGGGTGGCAGACCGCCAGCGCCGGCTCCAAGGTGTGGGCAAACGGCTCTTGGGGCCAGTCCCGCAAGTAGCATCCGAATGTCGCGCCGACGCGGTCGTTCCGGGCGACTTCGGGCCCCCGAAAGTCGGGGGTCTCATGCGTCGATGCCAGGCCGGGCATGGGTGCGGGGTCCTAGCGCAGACGAAGCAGTCGGATCTGCTGGCATGCGAAATGCTCTGGCGTGGTCCGTTGCCAACATGAAGGGGGGAACATGAATCGCTTGGCTCTTTTGGGTACCTTGCTGGCCTCGCTGCTCGCCGCGGGTACCGCGTGGTCGCAGTGCACCACGGTCGACGACCTGGCGGCAGTTGCCGCCACCCGGGCCCGCATCGACCAGCAATGCGTTTGTGCGAATGCCCTCTCGGACGGCCTGTACAAGAAGTGTGCATTGGGGGTCGCAAACGAAGACGTCACGGCCCTGCGGCTCCCCCGGCAATGCCGGAGGGTCGTCGTCAAGTGCGCCGCCAGGTCCACATGCGGAAGGCCGATCGGGTACCACCCGTGCTGCAGGACGAACCGCCTTGGGAAGACGCGATGCAAGATCGTGCCGCCCGGGCTGTGTAAGTCGGGGCCGGGTGGCTCGCACTGCTTCAGCTTGACGAAGGTCAGCTGCTGCGACGCCTGCCAGGGGCCCGGTGTGTGCGCCTCGCCGAGCGGCGCGTTCCTCGACCCAGACCAGCTCTGAGCGAACCTGCTACGCGGGCGTGCCAGCGCACGCCCGCGTGGCGTTCTTCGGTTTCACCACCCCGTGACGCTGCGCCGGGCCGCCGAGAGGCGCATCTACACGACCGCGCCCCGCGAGTGACCGACGAGGTACGTCCCCACGTAGGACGCGGCGCGGGGTAGGGCCGCGGCCGAGTGCTTTCGTTGCGAGTGCGCGGGCGGCTATACGGGCGCGCCATGTCGCGACCGGGGGAGCGCGAAGGACGCTACGCATGGGGCGTCCTTCTGGTGCTGACGGCGGTCTACGTCCTCAACTACCTCGATCGACAGATCCTCTCGATCCTCGCCGAGGACGTGAAGCGCGACCTCGAGCTGACGGACGCGCAGATCGGGTTCCTGTACGGGACGGCATTCGCGGTCTTCTACGCCGTGTTCGGGCTGCCGCTCGGGCGACTCGCGGACACCTGGACGCGAACGCGCGTCATCACGTGGGGGCTTTCGGTGTGGAGCCTCATGACCGCGGTGTCGGGGCTCGCGCGCAGCTTCGGGCAGCTCGCGGGTGCCCGCTTCGGCGTCGGCGTCGGGGAGGCGAGCGCGAACCCGGCGGCGTTCTCGCTCATCGCGGACTACTTTCGACCCGAGCGGCGCGCGACCGCGATGGCGGTCTACCAGACCGGGCTGTACATCGGATCGGGGCTCGGGCTGGGCATCGGCGGACTCGTGGTCCACGCGTGGGACGTCGCCTGGGCCGGGACGCCGCCGCCCTTCGGCCTTCGCGGCTGGCAGGTGGCGTTCTTCGTCGTGGGCGTGCCGGGACTCCTCTTGGCGCCGCTCGTGCGGCGGCTCGCGGAGCCCGAGCGCGGAGCGCTCGACGGGGTTCCGGCGCCAAACGCCGCGCATCCGATGCGCGATGCGCTGCGTGAGCTCGGCGCCGTGCTGCCGCCGTTCACGCTCGCGCACCTCTGGACCGTGGGCGGCGGAGCGCGGCTGCCGGCGCGCAACCTCGCCATCGCGGCGCTGCTCGCGCTCGCGGCGTGGGGCATGACCGCCGCGCTCGGCAATCCCGTGCAATGGATCGCCCTCGGCGTCGGGATCTACGCGGCGACGTCGTGGTCGCAGGGGCTGCGCATCCGCGATCCGGCGAGCTTCGCCCTCATGTTCGAAGCGCGCGCGCCGCGCCTGGCCGCGCTCGGCTTCGCGTTCCTCGCGGCCGTCGGGTATGGCGTCAACTTCTGGACGGCGCCGTTTTTCATCCGGGTGCACGGCATGGAGAAGGCGACGGCGGGCGTGACGCTGGGTCTCATCCATGCGCTCGGCGGGTGGCTCGGCGTCGTCGCGGGTGGCGTCATCGCCGACCGGTGGCGGCGGCGCACCGCCGAGGGACGCATCTACACGACCATGCTCGCGGCGAGCCTGCCGGTGCCGTTCGCGATCGCGATGCTGCGCGCGCCCGCGACGCCCGTGGCGCTCGCGTGCTACGCCCTGTGGTCGGTGCTCGCCGGGTGCTGGGGCGGCGCCGCCGTCGCCGTCGTCCAGGACCTCGTGCTGCCGCGCATGCGGGGCACCGCCGCGGCGGTCTACCTTCTGCTCGCGACCTTCGTCGGTCTCGCGGTGGGACCGTACGCGATCGGCCGCGTCTCGCTGGCGGTCGGCGACCTCGGCCTCGCGATGCAGATGGGGCTCGTGTGGGACGGGGTCGCGCTCCTGTGCCTCACCGGTGCGGGGCGCCATCTCGCCGCCGACGAGGCCGGCAAGATCGCGCGTGCCCGCGCCGCCGGAGAGCCGATCGCCTGACGCCGGCTGGCGGGAGGGATACGCCGGGTATACAGGCGCGCCATGCGACGCGGCGAATCCCGCATCCTCACCACGCACGCCGGCAGCCTCCCGCGCCCGAAGGCGCTCGTCGACCTCTTCGTCAGGAAGAGCCGGCGCGAGCCCGTCGACGATGCGGCGCTCGCGGGGGCGATCGAGGAGGCGACGCGACGCGTGGTGGAGAAGCAGATCGAGGTCGGCATCGACGTCGGCAACGACGGCGAGCAGCCGCGCGAGAGCTTCTTCACGTACGTTCAGCATCGCATGCGCGGCTTCGGTGGCCAGAGCCAGCGCCCGATCATGCGCGACATCGTGCGCTACCCGAGCTTCCTCGCCTTGAAGCTCCCCGACTTCTCGCGGGCGATGGTGAGCCTCATGAACGCCCCGCAGGCGATCGCGCCGGTCGAGTACGCCGACCGCGCCCCCGTCGAGCGCGACCTCGGGGCCCTGCGCCGCCTCGCAGGCGCGGACGGCAGCTCGTTCGTCGAGTGCTTCGTCACCGCGCCTTCGCCCGGCATCGTCGCCTGCGCGATGGAGAACGCGCACTACGCCTCGTTCGACGCGTACGTCGTCGCGCTCGCCGACGCGCTGCGCGTGGAATACGAGGCGATCGTCCGTGCGGGTTTCGTCCTGCAGATCGACGCACCCGACCTCGCGATGGAGCGGCACACCCGCTTCGCCGACCGTCCACTCGAGGACTTTCTCGCCTTCGTCGACGTGGTGACGGCGGCCATCAACCGCGCGCTCGGGAACGTGCCGCCCGACCGCGTGCGCCTCCACGTGTGCTGGGGCAACTACGAGGCGCCGCACGACTGCGACGTGGCGCTCGACGACATCGCCGACCATCTCTATGGGGCGCGCGTCGGCGGGATCGTGCTCTCGATGGCGAACCCGCGGCATGCGCACGAGCACCGCGTCCTCGTGCGCCATCCGCTTCCGAAGGACTGGCTCCTCGTGGCCGGCGTCGTGGATCCGACCACGAACTACGTCGAGCATCCCGAGGTCGTGGCGGAGCGGCTCGAGCGCGCCGCCGCCGCCGTCGGCGACCCGCGGCGGGTGCTCGCAGGGACCGACTGCGGCTTCGATACGTCCGCCGGCCTCGGCGAGGTGGCCGAAGAGGTCGTGTGGGAGAAGCTCCGCGCGCTGGCGGATGGCGCGCGCCTTGCGAGCGCCCGTCTCTTCTGAAGAGGCGCTGGCCGCGGCTCGCGCGGTCGGATACCAGGGCGATCGATGCGCCTCGTCGGAGTCCGGATCGGTGCGCCCGACGCGAGCGGGGCGGTGGAGGCGTACACCGCGCTGCTCGGCGTGGAGCCGGTCGAGGTGGCGTCGGGACGCCGCCGGTTCCAGCTCGGGCGGGGCGCAGTCGAGATCGAAGCCGGCGAGCCCGGCATCCGGGCCGTCCTCTTCGCGCCGGAGGGACCCGACGACCGCTGGCCGGACGATCCCGCCGCGTCACACGGGCTCACGATCGTGGTCGAGACGCCGCCGGAGATGACCTCGCGTGCGCTCGTGCCCGACGCCGCGGTCGCGATCGACCACGTCGTCGTCTTCACACCGGACCCCGCGCGCGCGATCGCGCTCTGGCGCGACGGGCGTGGCCTGCGTCTGGCGTTCGACCACGAGTTCCCCGAGCGCCGCGTTCGCCTCATGTTCTTCCGCTCGGGCGGGCTCACGTTCGAGTTCGCCTGCGCGCTGCCGCCGCCGGACGACGCCGGCGGACCCGACCGCTTCTACGGCGTCAGCTATCGCGTGCCGAACCTGGCCTCCCGCCGCGCAACGCTGCTCGCGGCGGGGTTCGACGTGAGCGAGATCCGGACCGGCAACAAGAAGGGCACGCGCGTCGCGAGCGTGCGATCGGGCACCGCCGATGTCCCGACGCTCCTGCTCGAAGAGGAGGGCCGCGATGAGTGAGTTCGGCGTCGACGTCCAGCGAGACGGCGACGGCGTCGCGTGGGTGGTGCTCCGCAACCCCGGCAAGCTGAACGCCGTGCGCCTGGAGATGTGGCAGGCGATCCCGGGTGCGATCGCCGCCCTCGTCGCGGATCCCCGGGTGCGCGTCGTCGTGTTGCGTGGCCACGGCGACGACGCGTTCGCGTCGGGTGCCGACATCTCGGAGTTCGCGACCCACCGCAAGGACGCGGCGTCCGCCGCGGCGTACGAGGGCGTGACGGCTGAAGCCTTCGCTGCGCTCCTCGCGTGCGAGAAGCCCGTCGTCGCGATGATGCAGGGCGTGTGCATCGGCGGCGGCCTCGCGATCGCCATCTCGGCCGATCTCCGCATCGCCGCCGACGACACGAAGATGGCCCTCCCGCCTGCGCGCTTGGGTCTCGGCTACCACCTGGCCGGCGTCGAGCGCGTGGTCGAGATCGTCGGTCCCTCGGTCGCCGCCGAGATGTTCTTCACCGCCCGCCAGTACACCGCCGACGAAGCGCTCGCCGTCGGCCTGGTGAATCGTGTCGTCCCGAAGTCGGATCTCGTGGGCTTCACCCGCCGCTATGCGGGAGAGATCGCGCAGAACGCCCCCCTCACGATCCGCGCCGCCAAGCGCGCGATCGCCGAGGTGCAGCGCGACCCCTCGCAACGAGATGCCGCGGCGGTCGCCCGCATGATCGCCGCGTGTTTCGCGAGCAGCGACTATGCCGAGGGCGTCCGCGCCTTCCAGGAAAAGCGCCGCCCGAAGTTCGAAGGGCGTTAGGACACGTGGCGGGGGCCCCGACCTCGCGGACCGCAGCCGCGCCGTGGGCGCCCGCCCGACTCAGAGGTGCCCGCCACCGTTGGGGGACAACACCTGGCCAGTGAACCAACTCGCGTCGTCCGACACCAGAAATAGACAGGCGGCCGCGATGTCGTCTGGCGTTCCGAGGCGACGGATGGGCATCGAGGCGATCGTCGCGTTGCGGACGGCGTCCGGGAGCCCCGACGCGGCCAGCATCGGCGTTTCGACGAGGCCGGGGGCGATGGCGTTCACGGTGATGCCCTTCGGGCCGAGGTCGACGGCGAGCGCCTTGGTGAACCCGATGACACCGGCCTTCGCGGCGGCATAGTGAATGAGCATCGGTCCGCCGCGCAGACCGCCCACCGACGAGATGTTCACGATGCGGCCCCAGCGCGCGGCGAGCATGTCGCCGACGAAGACCTTGCAGGTGCGGAACGTGCCGGTGAGGTGGACGTCCAGCATGCGCGACCAGTCGGCCTCGCTCATCGCGGGCAAGGTACCGAAGCCCGAGATGCCGTGGCTGTTGACGAGCACGTGCACGGCGCCGAGTGCGCTCCGCACGACGTCCGCCGCCGCTTCCACGTTCTCCAGCCGCGCGACGTCCGATGCCGCGGCGATCGCGCGCCGGCCGAGCGCGCGCACCTCACCCGCGACCGCTTCCGCGCCGGCCGCGTTGACGTCGAGCACCGCGACGTCGGCGCCGGCGCGCGCGAGGTGTAGGCACGCGGCGCGACCGATACCCGACGCGCCGCCGCTCACCACGGCCGTTCGTCCCGCGAGGTCGTTCGTCGACATGGGCGGAGGTTCTAGCTCGCCGGCTCGGTGGCCGTCGAACGCACGAGCGTCCGCCGCGCCAGGCCGACGGTCGCGATCGCGAGCCCCGTCCATGCGAACGCCGAGTTCCAGCGCTCGGGCACGCTGTAGCCGCCGTAAAGATCGTACAGCCACGCCGTGAAGAGTGGCGCGGACGCCGCTGCGACGTCGTAGGGGATCTTGTACACGCCGAGGATCGTCCCCAGGTGACGGCGGCCGAAGAGGTGCACCGCGAGGATCGGGATCGACGGCAGCAGGCCGCCGTAGCCGATGCCGACCACGAGGAGGCAGGGCAAGAGGAGCTCCGGGTGCGCCGGCACGGCGAGGATCAGCGGATAGCCGAGCGCGATGAGCGCCACGTGCGCGAGCGTCGTACGGCGCTTGTCGAAGCGGTCGCAGAGCCATCCGAACGAGAGGCGGGAGCACCCCGAGACGAAGAAGAAGAACCCCTTCATGTCCGCGGCGGCGACGGGCGAGAACCCCGCCTCCCGCAGGAAGACGAGGATGTGCTTGTTGAAGGAGTAGCAGGGGATGCCGCCGAAGAAGATCATGCCGGCGAGCGCCCAGAAGGTGCCCGTGCGGGCCGCCTCCCGGAGCGTGAAGCCGCTCTGCGACACGGCGGTCGACGATGGCACGGCGGCGCCGTAGGGTTCGAGCCCCATGTCGGAGGGCCGGTCGCGCACGACCGTCAGCACGACCAGCATCGGCGCCGCGAAGGCGAGAAGCGCAATCCACACGAAGCCCGTGCGCCAATCGCTCGCCTCGATGAGGCGCGTGATGAGCGGTGGCGAGATCGCCGCTCCCATCGCCGTCGCTGCCAGGATGACGCCGTTCACGAGCCCCACTCGATCGTGAAACCAGCGCGACACGAGCACCTGGTTCGGCAGGATGGTGACCCCGGACATTCCTAGCCCGACCAGCAGCGACGCCAGCGCGTACTCGGTCGGCGTCGTCACGCGCCCGAACGCGTAGAGGCCGAGCGTCTGTACGAGGATGCCGGCGACGAAGAGCCAGCGGATGGGGAAGCGGTCGATGAACACGCCGGTGATGGGCGACATGACCGCCGTCGTCGAGATGATGATCGTCGTCGGCCAGAAGACCGTCGTGCGCGGCCAGTCCGGGAACGTCTGGATGATGTACGGGTAGACGGTCGTGATCGCGAAGATGCCGAAGCCGAGCCCGAACAGCTCGATCACGACGCTCGCACCGAGCACCCACCATCCGTAGAAGATTCTGCTGGCCGCCTGCGGCATCCGTCGATCCGGCGGGCCGTCTTGACAGGTCACCCCGCCATCGAGCAAGCCAAGAGACCATGCGAGTGTGGCCCCGCCGGTGGTGGCTTCGTGTTCTCGTCGTCCTCCTCGGCGTGCTGCTCGTGGGCGGGGCCCTCGCCTGGCGCTACCAGAGCGTGATCATCGGCCGGGCCGCGGAGTGGTACCTTTCGCGCGTCGCCGAGAGCGAGACCGCGACGGGGAAGCTCGACAAGCGGCGCGACATCCTCACCAGCGTGAACCGCCAGCTGCTGATGCCGGCGCCCCCGGACGCGCTGGTCCCCGAGCTGTTCGACCTCGTGACCCTCGTCTCGTCCCGGGTCGCGACCGGCGACATCTCGCTCAACTGGGTCGCCTACCTCTATACGACGTATCAGCGTGACATGGTCCAGCAGCGCCCGAACGGCACCCCGCGCCGCAGCGTCGACGAGGTCCGCGGCGAGCTCGACCGCCTGGTACAGTTCTACTCCATCCAGAAGCGCCCTGAGCAGCAGGGCATCAAGGTGGGCGATCTGCTCGGCACCGGCGACGACGTGATCAGCCTCGACGAGATCGAGGCCGCCGAGAAGAACGGCAAGCAGATCGACCTGCGAACGCGCGGGGCGAAGTGACGTCGGCTCAGCCGCGCGCGGTCGGATAGCCGGCCTCGGTCCAACCGCGCCAGCCGCCGTCCATCGAGACGACGCGCGTGTAGCCCATCTTTTGCAGGTTGTCGGCCGCGAGCGCCGACCGGAACCCGCCGCCGCAATAGAGCACGATGTCCGCGTTCCAATCGGGGATCGTCGTCTCGACGTCGCGCTCGATGATGCCCTTGCAGAGATGACGCGCGCCCGGCAGATGCCCGCGCTCCCACTCCTCGTGCTCCCGGACGTCGATCAGGTGGAACGTCTCGCCGGCGTCGAGCCGCCGCTTCACGTCCGCGACGCTGCACTCCCGCACGCGCGCCCGCGCATCGCCGACCAGCCGTAGGAACCCGGGCGCGTGCTTCATGGGGGGCGCGTACCACGAGCCCGCTCGCGGCGTCCATCGTTCGTTCCCTCCTCTTCGATCCGTCACGGGCGCGGCGGCAGGGGTGGCCGGGGGTGCAGCGTTCGCTCCCCGACAATCGCTCGGCGCTGCACCCCCGGCCACCCCCGCCGCCGCGGCGTTCACGCGAATCGCGCAGCGACGTTCGTCGCCGACGTTCGTGTCGCGTTCCGCGCGTGACGGTATGCGGCGCCGGCTTGGCCGGCCGCCGCACCCCGCTCGCGCGTGAACTCACGCCACACTCTCGCCCCCGCCCCGAGGCGAAGCCTCGGGGCGGATCAAATTCCGAATGCGTCCCGGATGGAGCGCAGGAGGCGCGAGCGCGCGTCGCGCGTGCGCCGGGCGCGGGCTTCCACGCCGAGGCCCTCGCGGTTCATCTCGAGCTCGGTCTGGCGTTCGGCGAGGATCTTCGCGATCTCTTCCACGATCGCCGGGCTCGTGACGCAGCGGAACGCGTTCTGATCGATCACGTAGCAAATCGTGTCGACGCCCGCCGTCACCGTCGCCTGCCGAGGCTCGCCCGTCATGAGCGACATCTCGCCGAAGAATTGCCCCGGCCCGAGGCGTGCGATCGCCCGCGAGCTGCCGTCGACGCCGACGTGGATGCTCACCTCACCGCGGCTGATGATGAACAGCGAATCCCCCGGCGTGTCCTGGCGGATGATGTCCTCGCCCGCGGCGAAGCGCTGCTCGTGCATCGCGGCCGCGAGCCGCTGCCGGCATGCGTCGTCGAGTGGGGCGAAGATGTCGACACGGCTCAGCGCAGCCAAGCGCGCCCCCTCGTCCGCTTCGGCGCTCGAGGCGGCGGGCGGCAGGTACTCGATCGTGCGGATGGGGTAGGGTATCGCGAAGCCCGCCCGCCGGGCGGCGTACCAGATGCGGGCCCGGACCTCGCCGTCGATCGGCTCCGAGCGGGCGAAGTCGTCGATCCAGTAGCGGAGCGCGTACACGACGTTGCTCTCGGCGAACTCCACGGGGAAGCAATCGGGTGCCGGGTCGATCAGCACGCCGGGCAGGCCGTGGATGGCCCCGATCAGCACCTCACGCACCTCGTTCGGAGGATGCCGGTAATGGAGACCCACACGGTGCCAGACCCGATGCTGCCGCGTTGGACGCGAGTAGTTCGCGACGTCGGTGGTGAGGAGCTGGTTGTTCGGGATGATGACCGTGTCGCCGTCCTTGGTGACGACGGTCGTCGATCGCCAGCGGATCTCGCGGATACGTCCGGTGTGCCCCGCCACCTGGATCCAGTCGCCGATCGCGAGCTGGCGCTCGAGCGGCAGCGCGACGCCGGCGAACAAGTTCGCGATCGTGCTCTGGAGGGCGAAGCCGATGACGGCGGTCAGCACGCCGCCGGTCGCGGCGAGCGAGACCGGATCGAAGCCGTGCTGGGAGAGGATGCCGAGGAAGATCGCGGTGACGAGCGCGATCTGGAGGAGATCGCGGACGACCGCGGGCGCCGGACGGCGGCGCAGCGCCACGTCGAAGATGACGACGCCCGCGAGCCCCGTCAGTCCGACGACGAGGCAGAGGACGCTCAGGAGGTTGAGCACGCCCCAGGCTTGCCAGTACCCCGTCGAGATCGCGGTCGACGCGGCGAAACGGAGCGCCATCGTCATCAGGAGGAACAGGGCGGGCGTGCGAGTCCGCGACCGTGACGCCGGCGCGATGAAGCGGCGCAGGACGAGCAGCACGACGAGCGCGCCGAGCGCCGTCGAGTACCCCGCCCAGGCCGGCGCGATCTCGTTCAGACGGCTGCGCAGCTTGTCGACGGCGTCCATCATCGGCGCCCGAACCTAGCACGGTTCGGAGCAGCGGCGCATTTGCTCCGCCGCGGGCGCGACGGTACGTCGGGCGCGATGGTGCTCTACGTCGTGCGGGACCTCCTGTTCGTCTCCAAGATCCGCGCGGCCGCCGAACCCCTGGGCGTCGAGGTGCAGGCGGTGCGCGACGTCGAGACGCTCCCGTCGGTTGCACTGGGGGCTCGGCTCGTGTTGCTCGATCTCGCGCTGCCCCAGGCGATGCGGGCGCTCGAGGTGCTGGCCGCCACCCCCGAGACGGCGGACGTTCCGACCGTGGGCTTCGTCGGCCACGAGCACCTCGACGTGATGGAGACCGCCCGCGCGCTCGGCTGCCGCGAGGTGATGGCGAAGGGCGAGCTCTCGACGAAGCTCGGAATGCTCCTTCGCGCTGCCCAGTCCTAGAGCGGCGGGATTCCCTGCGAGGGGAACCAGAGGACGGCGCTCGGCACGGACTCCGGGGCCCGCTTGAAGAGGTTCACCATATAGACGAGGTGGGTCGCCGTCGTGCCGGTGTCGAGCAGGTTCGCGGTCGTGGCCACCAGCATGAAGTGCGCGTCGGCCTGCGGGACGAGACGGGTCGTGTCGCCGCCGTCGGTCTGCACGCGGTAGCGCGCGTTCGCGCGCAGCATCGTGAAGTACGCCGTGCCGCCGCAGAGGTAGGCGATGCGCCAGTCCCGCCCAATGCGGATGGTCGCCGGCGCCGTGCAATCGACCGCATCGCTCGTCACGCGCGCGAACGTCCGCGACACCGTGTCGTAGGCGAAGATCTGCGTGAGCGTCGCGTCGTGACCGTCGCCCGCGAGGTCGGCGCGGCTCTCGAAGACGACGATCCGCCCGTCGCTCGAGCGGGACGGGTTGCGGCTCGGCGCGGCGCCGTTCGTGACCGTCTGGGCCGTGCCGGTCGTGAGGTCGGCCACCCAGATCTGCTCGATGGCGGTGTCGCTACCGGTGACGGGATCGCTCGTCGACTCGAAGACGACGCTGCGACCCTTCGTGCCGACGGAGGGGTTACGGCTGGAGCCGCTTCCGCGCGAGATCTGCGCGATCGTGCCGTCGGGGCTCCGCAGGAAGATCTGCCGGGCGCCCGCGTTGCCGGTGCCGGCGAGGTCGGCGGTCGATTCGAACGCGACGTAGATGCCGAGGAGGTCGACGGCCGCGTTCGCGCTCGTCCCGGTCGGGTCGATCGCGACCTGGGTCAGGTCGAGACCCGGATCGCGTAGCACCTGTCGGCCGGGCGCGCCGCTGCCGAGTGGGTCGGCGTCCGAGTCCCACACGACGGTACGGCCGTTGAAGCTGATCGCCGGGCTCGCATTCGTTCCGGACGAGAACGAGAAGAACGGGATCGTCGGGTCGCGGAAGGGGCTGACGACGGCGATCGTATCGTCGACGGTGAACGCGGCGGCCTTGCGGCTGGCGGGCGCGAAGCGCGGAAGCACCCCCTCCCCGGACGTCGTGATGGCGACGACGGGAGGCGTCTGGCGGTGATGCGCCGTTGCGCTGGACGCGGCCGCGAGGACCACGAGGGCGAGCAGGATCCGACGGGACACGACGGTGACGCTACCACGCGACGCCGAGGAGACGCCACGATTTTTCCCGCCCCGCACCATGCGCCATGGCCTTCGCGCAGTGCCCGTCGCCTGGAGCCGTCCGGCTGGTGCGCCGAACGACCTTTCGGTAGGACCGCGGGCGTGCGGTGGCTCGTAGCAGTGCTCGCTCTCGCCGCGACGGGCTGCTTGCCCGCGCTGCCGCCCGACGTGCGGACCTTCGAGACGGCGCGCCGCATGTTCAGCACGGCACCGGAGCCGCCCGCGCCGGACGCGCCGGGCTGGGAGGAGGTCGCGCTGTCCGAGTACTGGGGCACGGCGGTGCGGCGGCGAGCGATCGAAGGATGGTATCACCTCGCAATTCGCATCGACGCACCACCCAACGAGCTGTGGGCGGTCTACGTGCCACGCGTCGGCCAGACCGGCGACGTGTGGGTGAACGGGGTGCTGGTCGGCGACGGTGGCACGTCGCGGAATCCGCTGCCGCGCAACTGGCTCCGGCCGCAGCTCTTCTCGGTGCCGGACCGCCTGCTGCGCGCCGGCGAGAATGCGATCGACGTGCATGTGCGGACGCACATCGGCGCGCCCGGCTATCTGTCGCGCATCCTCGTCGGCCCCGAACGCTTGCTGCGACCGCAATACGAATCGCTCTACTGGTGGCAGGTGAGCTTCGAGCAGATCGTCGCGGCGACGACGTTCACGATGGGCGTGCTCCTGCTCGTCGTGTCCATCGGGCGCGACCTCGTCGGCACGCCGTGGCTCGCGGCGGGATTCATCGTGTGGTCGGGGTCGGCCGCCGACTCGTTCGTGCACTTCATCCCGGTGTCGGAGCATCTCTGGGAGTGGGCGACCGGCCTCACGCAGCTCTGGGCGACCATCCTGTTCGCGATCGGCTTCCAGCGCGGCCTCGGGGGCCGCTGGCTCGGTCGCGAGGCGGCCTTGCTCGGCCTCGGCGTGGTGGCGAGCCTCGTCGTCTTCCTGCTGCCGCCGATCCACGCCTTCTCGGGGATGCTCGTGACCACGATGATGGCCGTGGGCATGGCGATCTACATCACCCGCCTGCTCGTCCGGCGGGGGCGCGGGGACGGATGGGCCTGGCGGTACTTCCTGGTGCCGGCGGCGGTCGGCATCGGCTTCGGTGCGCACGACATCCTCGCGATCACGACCGGCCTCCGTGTCGCGGACGTCCTGCTCTCGCCGTTCATTCCCGCCGTCGCCCTCGTCACGTCGGGATGGGTGCTCCTCGCGCGCCTCGTCGAGACGCTGCACGAGACCGAAGCGCTCAATCGCGACCTCGAGCAGCGCGTCGCCGACAAGCACCGGGAGCTCGAGCGCAACTACGCGCGTCTGGCCGAGCTCGAGCGCGAGCGGGCGGTCGCCGAGGAGCGCGACCGGTTGATGCGCGACGTGCACGACGGCGTCGGCGGCCAGCTCGTCTCGACCCTCGCACTGGTCGAGCGCGGGGAGTCCGCGCCGGACGACGTCGCGGAGTCGATCCGCGCCGCGCTCGAGGACCTGCGGCTCGTGATCGACTCCCTCGATCCGTCCGAGAACGACCTCCTGTCCGTGCTCGGCACGGTGCGCAGTCGTCTCGAGCCACGCCTCGCGCGCTACGGGCTTCGTTTCGCGTGGCACGTGACCGATCTGCCGCCTATCCCCGGCTTCGGTCCCGAGATGGCTCTCCAGGCGATGCGCATCGTCCAGGAGGCGGTGACGAACGTCGTGAAGCACGCCCATGCGCAGACGGTCACGGTCAGCACGGGCGAGTGCGCGGCGCCCGATGGACGGGCCGGCGTCTTCGTCGAGGTGCAAGACGACGGCTGCGGTGTCGTTGCCGGCGCAACGCGCGGCCGCGGGCTCACGAACATGGCGCGCCGCGCGAGCCGTTTGGGCGGGGCCGTCGACGTCCGCTCCGACGGCGCGGGCACGACGGTCCGGCTCTGGCTCCCCAGCGCCGCGTAACCGGACGGCTCACTCGTCGAGCTTCACCAGTCCCATCGCGAGCGCCTCGTAAACCGCCTCGCCGCGCGAGTGGACCTCGAGCTTGCGGTAGATGCCGCGCACGTGCGTCGTCACGGTGTGCGCCGAGACGCCGAGGAGGTTCGCGATCTCGGCGTAGCTGAAGCCCTTGACGATGAGGCTCAGGACCTCGTGCTCGCGATCGGAGAGCCGGGGTGCGTCCGACTCCGCGGCCGCCGCCTCGGGCGCGGGACGGAAGCGTCGCAGGAGATAGCGTGCGATGGGCGGGCTGATCGGCGAGCCGCCGGCGATCATCTCGAGGATCGACGCGCCGATGTAGTCGGCGGTGCCGTCCTTCAGGAGATAGCCCATCGCGCCCGCCTCGATGGCCGCGACGACGTGCTGCTCGTCGCCGAAGACGGTGATGACGAGGACGAGCGTATCGGGGCTCCGGCGTCGTGCCTCGCGGATCAAGTCGGTGCCGTCGCCGTCGGGCAGCCCGAGGTCCGTGATCAGCACCTGGGGATGTTCGCGCGCGAACAGGCGCCGGGCCTCTTCGCACGACGCCGCCGCGCCGAGCAAGCGGAGCTGCGGGTGCCCTTCGATGGCACGAGCGAGGCGGCCGCGCGTGAGATCGTCATCCTCGACCAGGACCACGCCATACTCGGCCACGAGACCAGCTAACCACTTCGTGCCCCGCGGTGGCGAGGGGCGCACCATCCCCAGTTCGTGTGAGGGCGCTTCGCTTGCCGCCCCCCTATTCATGCGAGGGACGCTCGTGTTACGCGGGGGTGGGGAATGGTATCGGTGGCCAACAAGGGAGGAAGTTCAATGATTCGCATCGCAGGCAGACTTCTCGGGCTCGGGCTGGCCATCGTCGTCGGCGGCCACGCCGCGTGGGGTGCGGTGGCGGGGACCGGGACGTTCGACATCGACGTGCACGGCTTCCCGCCGGCCATCACGTTCGACGGTATGCTCAACTTCGCGGACAACCCGCAGATGGTCGGGGGCAACCCCGTGAACCTCGGCACGGCGGTCGGCTCGGTCGCGTACAACGGCTCGGCAACCGTGAACGTGCAAGCCCTGCGGGCAACCTTCGACCTCACCGCCGCGGAAATGGGCTTCAACTTCACCGGCAACGGCCAAGCCGCGTGCACGAACTCGTGCCTCCTGGGGACGGCCACCTTCGTCGGGAAGGGGACGAACGTCACGCAGGCGAGCCTCCCGGCGAGCTTCACCTACACCTTCGACGGAACGATCGCGCTGCTCGGCGCCAGCGGGAACTTCGCGCTGAACGCCTTCGCCGACCAGGCGACGGCCGCGGGGTCGAACGTGATGGTGACGAGCGGCCTCGACACCTTCGTCGACTCGGCGACGCTCGACCTGCGCTCGTTCCTGGCCGAGGCGGTCTTCTCGCTCGTGAACAATCCGGGCATCACGACCTTCCTCGGCGCAACCGTAGTGCCGGGGAACCTTCCGGCCGGCGTCGGGCTCATCCCCGACGAGTCGATCTTCATCGACGTCGCGACGACCGCCGGCTTCTCGGGTCCGGTCGACCTGTGCGTCGACTACACCGACGCCAACAACGACGGCATCGTCGACGGGACGTCGGTGCAGGTCGTACAGCTCCGGCTCCTGCACCAGCTCGCGACGGGCGGCGATTTCATGGACGTCACGACCACCGCCGGGAACGGCAAGGTCTGCGGTCGGGTGACGAGCCTGTCGCCCTTCGTCGTCGCCGCCGGCCCGGTGCCGACTACGACCACGACGACCACGCTCGCGCCGACGACGACCACGACCACCACGACGACGCTGCCGCAGCTCCTGGCGGGCAAGAAGCTCCTCCTGAAGGACAAGGCCGGCAAGCCGCAGAAGCGCGCGCTCGCGCTCCTGGTGAAGGGCGCCATCGACCTCGGCGACGGCAACAACAGCCCTGACGACCCGACCCAGAACGGCGGCTCGTTGCGGGTCGTGTCGGGTCCGGGTGGCTTCGACAACACCTACGACCTGCCGGCGAGCGGCTGGAAGTACCAGGGCAAGGGGCAGGAGAAGGGCTACAAGTTCAAAGGGAGCGGCGTGAAGTCGGTGATCGTCAAGCCCGGCAAGATGATCAGCGTCGCCGGCATGGGCTCGGCTCTCGGTCACTCGCTCACGAACAACCCCGAAGCCGTGGGCGTCGTCCTCGAGCTCGGCGATCGCCAGTACTGCTCGCGCTTCGGCGGCACCGTGAAGTTCACCGCGGGCAAGAAGTTCCAGGCCACGAACGCTCCGGCCCCGAGCGCGTGCGGCTCGCCGAGCGGCGCCTTCATCGATCCGATCGACTAGCGCGACCGCAGACCGGGCCGCGCCACGACGGCGCGGCCCGGCTCACCCGACGCGCGCCGCGAGATGCTTGACCAGCCCACGACGGGCTGCCAGCGTCCGTCGCATGCGGTTCGGTCTGTTCGGGGTCAACTTCGGAGCGTGCGCCGATCCGGAGGTGCAGCGCCGGGTGGTCGTCGCGGCGGAGGAGGTGGGGTTCGAGTCGGCGTGGACGGGTGAGCACGTGGCGCTGCCCGTCGAGGGCAATCCGGTTCCCACGCCGGCGGAGACGCCCTTTCTCGATTCGGTGGTCGCCCTCACGCGAGTGGCGGCGCTGACGACGCGCATTCGGCTCGGTACCGGGATCCTCGTGCTGCCGCATCACAACCCGATCCTGGTCGCGAAGACGCTCGCGTCGCTCGACGTGCTCTCCGGTGGGCGCGTCATCGCGGGTTTTGCAGCCGGCTACGCCGAGGCCGAGTTCCGCGCCCTCGGCGTACGCTTCGATCGTCGCGGCGCGATCACCGACGAGTACCTGCCGGCGATCCGTGCGCTGTGGACCAATGAGGTTCCCCGCTTCGAGGGGCGGTTCGCCCGCTTCGACGGCATCCGGTTCGAGCCGAAGCCGATCCAGAAGCCGCACCCGCCGATCATCATCGGCGGCACGGCGCCGCCGGCGCTCGCGCGCGCCGCACGCTTCGGCGACGGGTGGTACGGCTTCGCGCTCACGGTGGCGAAGACCGCCCCCATCGTCGCGGAGCTCCGGCGTCTGCGTCGCGAGCTCGGGCGGGAGGACGAGCCGTTCGAGATCTCGCTCACGACCTTCGAGCCGCTCACCGCCGAGCTCGTGTCCGAGGCGGAGCGCGCCGGCATCGATCGTCTGATCGCGTTCCCGATGGTGCCGGCCGCCGAGATCGAGCCTGCGGTGCGGGATCTGGGTCGCCGATTGATCCGCTCGTGAAGACGATCCTCGTCTGGGTGCATCCCGTCCTCGGCCTCGTCGCGACGGCGCTTGCCGCGCAGGGCGCGAGCATGGCGTTGCGGGGACGCCGCCTCGGTCCGCGTGGCGAGCCGCTGCTCGCACGGCATCGCGCGCTCATGCCGTGGGTGTACGGGCTCGTCCTCGCCAACTTCGGCGGGGGCGTCGTCAGCTGCTGGCTGTGGCGGGACGAGGAGGACCTCGCGACGAGCGGGCATTTCACGGTCGGTGGTGTGGTGGTCGCCCTGTTCACGCTGGGCGCGCTGCTCTCGCGCCGCATCGACGCCGATCCGCGGGCGCGCGCGCTCCATCCATGGGTCGGCGCAGCGGCGTTGCTCGCCTGCGGCGTGCAGATCTTCCTCGGCCTCCAGATCGTCCCGCACTGAGCGCGCCGTCCTTGCACGGGCGCCGCCGACCTACTAGCGTCGCCGGCATGGGCGAGCTCGATATGTTTCGCGAGGACACGCGCCGTTGGCTCGAGGCGAACGCACCGGCCTCGATGCGCACGCCGCCGCGCGCCGCCGAGGACCTCTGCTGGGGCGGGCGCAAGGGCAAGTATCCCGACGACGTACGTCGCTGGCTCGCCGTCATGGCCGAGCGCGGCTGGACGGCCCCGACCTGGCCCCGCGAGTACGGCGGCGGCGCGCTCTCGAAGCAGGAGGCCAAGATCCTCGCCGAGGAGATGGCGAAGCTCCGCATCCGCCCCGCGCTCATGGGCTTCGGCCTCACCATGATCGGACCGCTCCTGCTCCAGGCCGGCAACGAGGCGCAGAAGCGCGAGCACATCCCGAAGATCGTCCGCGGCGAGATCCGCTGGTGCCAGGGCTACTCCGAACCGGGCGCGGGCTCGGATCTCGCCGGTCTCCAGACCCGCGCGGTGCGCGACGGCGACCACTTCGTCGTGAACGGCCAGAAGGTGTGGACGTCGTACGGCGAGAAGGCCGACTGGATGTTCCTGCTCGTGCGCACGAACACCGAAAAGAAGCACGCCGGCATCAGCTTCGTCTTGATGGACATGGAGACGCCCGGGGTCGTCGCGCGGCCGATCAAGCTCATCAGCGGCGCGTCGCCGTTCTGCGAGACCTTCATCACCGACGTGCAGGTGCCCGTCCGCAACGTCGTCGGCGAGATCGACCAAGGCTGGAACATCGCGAAGATGCTCCTGCGCTTCGAGCGCAACATGATCGCCGACGTGTTCAAGGAGCGCGACGACCGCTCGCGCGTGCTGAAGCTCGCGCGCAAGTACGTGGGGCCGCAGGACGGCCAGCTCCGCGATCCCGTCCTGCGCGACCGGCTCACGCAGGTCGAGCTCGACCAGCTCGCGCTCGACCTCACACTCTCGCGCTCGCGCGACCGGCTGAAGGCCGGGCAGCCGCCGGGACCCGAGACGTCGATCTTCAAGCTCTACGGCACCGAGCTGAACCAGCGGCGGCGCGAGCTCATGATCGCGCTCGCGGGTCCGCAGGGCCTCGGCTGGGAGGGTCCCGGCTTCAGCGAGGACGAGCTGACGATGACGCGCGACTGGCTCCGCTCACGCGGCAACACGATCGAGGGCGGCACTTCCGAGATCCAGCTCAACATCATCGCCAAGCAGGTGCTTGGCCTTCCGGACTGACGCGCATGGCGTTGGTGCGAACGGAAGAGCAGGAGATCCTTGCGCGCACGGCGCGCGAGTTCGTCACGGGCCGCTCGCCTTTGAAGCGCGTGCGCGAGCTCCGCGAAGATCCGGTCGGCTTCTCGCGCGAGCTGTGGACCGCGATGGCCGAGCTCGGATGGCTCGGCATCGTCGTCCCGGAGCAGTATGGCGGCGCGGGCCTGGGGTGGGCGGAGCTCGCCGTCGTCATGGAAGAGGCTGGACGCGGTCTCCTACCCGAGCCGCTCGTCGGCACCGTGCTCCTCGGCGCGACGGCCCTCCTGCTCGGCGGATCGGAGGCGCAGAAGCAGGCACACCTCCCGTCGCTCGTCGGCGGCGAGCGGCTGTTCGCGGTCGGCTACCAGGAGGCGGGAGGTCGCTATGACCTCGGACGCGTCGCGACGCGGGCCGAGCGGGCGGGCGGTGGCTGGAAGCTCACGGGCGAGAAGATCCAGGTGCTCGACGGTCACGTCGCGGACTGGCTCGTCATCTCCGCGCGCACTGCGGGTGGGGAGGCGGACCCGAATGGCGTGACGCTCTTCCTCGTTCCGAAGGGCGCATCCGGGCTGCGCGTCGAGCGACAGTGGCGCGTCGACTCGCGGCCCGCAGCCAGCGTTCGGCTGGAGGGCATCACCGTGGGAGCTGATGCCGTGCTCGGCGGCGAGGGGCAGGGGACGGCGCTCCTCGTCCGCGTCGTCGATCGCGCCACGATCGGGCTCGCCGCCGACATGCTGGGCGGCATGACCGCGACGCTCGAGATGACGCTCGACTACCTGAAGACGCGCAAGCAGTTCGGGGTGCCGATCGGCTCGTTCCAGGCGCTGAAGCACCGCGCCGCGCGCATGTTCATCGAAACCGAGCTTGCGCGCTCGGTCGTCATGGCGGCGGCGCAGGCCGCCGACGCGGCCGGCGGCGACGCACAAGTCGCGCGCCTCGCCTCGGTGGCGAAAGCGCGGGCGGCCGACGCGTACAACCTGATCGCCGCCGAGGGCGTGCAGATGCACGGCGGCATCGGCATGACCGACGAGCACGACGTGGGCCTGTACTTCAAGCGGGCGCGCGGCTCGGACATCCAGTTCGGCGACGCGACGTTCCATCGCGATCGCGTCGCGCACCTCGACGGCTACTGATCGCACGCGCCGTCGATCGCCCCTGCAATATTGCAGGCGCGCGACGCGGCGTCCGCCCTGTCGTCGCGGATGCTGTATGCAATGTTCTGATTGACGTCGCGAGGTCCGACGAGTACCTCTCGATCGTCGAGCGAGACCATGCGCGAGACGACCGGTTCGGAGACCCATGCCGCCCGCCTGCCGCGTGCGCCAGGCGTCGGCGCGGTCTCGTCCCCGGAGGACGAGGGCGGCATGGAGGGCGAGCGCCTCCTGCTCATCGAGGACGATGCCGACGCCGCCCGTCACATCGATCGCGCCTTCTCGGCGGCCGGATTCGTCGTCCACCGCGTCCCGACGGGCGAGCAGGGTCTCGACTACCTGGCCGCGCACCCGGTTGCTGGCGTGGTGCTCGACCATCGCCTGCCGCTCGCCGACGGCCTGCAGACGCTCCGCCGCATCCGCGAGCGTCGCGTCACGATCCCGATCGTGATGATCTCGAGCGCGGGATCGATCGACGTCGCAGTCCAGGCCATCAAGGCGGACGCGTTCGACTTCGTCGAGAAGCACGACGGGTATCTGCCACGGCTGGTCGCCCGGATGTGCGACGCGATCCGCGACGAGCGCCGGCGCGCCGAGCGGCGCGTCGTGCGTGCCGTCAGCGTCGGACGCGCGGCCGAGCGACGCCTCCTCTCGGACGAGCTGGCACGCGCAGGGCGCGGCGAGGGCCGGGTGGTGCTCGTCACCGGGGACGACGGCGTCGGGAAGACCGCGCTCGCGCTCGAGGCCGAGCGGCTCGCGCGCGACGTCGGGGTGCTGGTGCTCTGGGGACGGTGCCCCGAGACGGGCGGCGCGCCGGCGTATTGGCCGTGGACGCAGGTGCTCCGCGGCTACGAGAAGGTGGTGGGGCCCGACCGTCTCCGCGACGCCCTGGGGCCCGTGGCGCGGGTGCTCGCCCGGCAGGGCGCCGACGGGACCGCCCCGGCGCCGGGACCGGAGCACGCTCCCTTCCAGCTCCTGGACGGCGTGACGCAGTGTCTGCGCGCCGCCGCCCTGGACCAACCGCTCCTGGTCGTGCTCGACGACCTCCATCACGCCGACGTGGAGTCGCTTCAGCTCCTGCGCTTTCTCGCGGCCGGAATTCGCGACGCCGCCATCCTCGTCGTCGGTACCCATCGCGACGCACCGACGCGGGTCGAGCTGACGGAGCTCGGCCGGGAGCCGTTCGCGACCGTCGTGCCGCTCGCCGGCTTCAGCGAAGCCGAGGTCCGCGCCTACATCGTCGAGGCCACCGCCGTCGTGCCGACCGACGGCCTGGTGCGTGCGATCCACGAGAAGACCGAGGGGCATCCTCTCTTCGTCGCCGACGTCGTACGGGCGCTCGCCAGCGATGGTCGCCTGGCGGTTGACCCCGCGGGCCAGCGGCTTCGCCTCGCCATTCCCGAGACTCGTCGCCACGCGATCGACGATCGGCTGGGCCGCGTGTCACCCGCGTGTCGGCGCGTGCTGGGGACGGCCGCCGTGATCGGCCGCGAGTTCGACCTGGCGCTGCTCGAACGGATCGCGGGGAGCGGTGAGATCTCGTCGCTGATCGACGAAGCGGCCGAGGCGGGCCTCGTCGCCGCCAGCGACGACGAGCCGGGCACGTACCGCTTCTCGCACGTCCTCGTCCGCGACGTGCTCTACGACGACCTCGCACCCGAGCTGCGCGCCGACCTGCACGCGCGCATCGCGCGGGCGCTCGAAGTGACGGCGTCGACCGGGGCCGAGCCACCGCTGGCCGCGATCGCACACCACTACTTCGAAGCCGCGACCGGCTCCGACGACGTGCTCACCGCGATCGAGTACGCAGCCCTCGCGGGCGAGCGCGCCGGTGCCCTCATGGCGCACGAGGAGGCTGCGCGCCACTACGAGCAGGCGCTGCGCGCCGCCGAGCGCGCCCGCTCGGTCCCACCCGGCCTCGTCGAGCGCCTGCTCGCGAAGCTCGCCGACGCCCGTTGGCGAGCGGGCGAGCTCGCGGAGGCGCGTGCGGTTGGGAGGCGCCTGCTGCGACTCGCCAAGGAGAGCGGTGACACCACCGCAGTTGCCACCGCGGCCCTCACGTTCGCCGGACGTCTGCCCGGTCTCGGCGTGATCGTCTGCGACGACGAGGTCGTCGCGGAGCTCGAGCAGGCCCTCGCGGGGCTGCCGCCCACCGCCACGGCGCTGCGCGCCATGCTGACCGCGCGCCTCGCCGAGGAGCTCACATACTCCCCACGCCGGACGGCCGATCGTGCGCTGGCGCCGAAGGCCATCACGCTGGCGCGCGCCCTCGGCGAGCCCCCCGTGCTCGCGACGGTGCTGCGCACGACCCAGTGGTCGGTGTGGACCCCGGACGACGTCGAGCGCCGTCGCCAGCTGGCCGAGGAGATCGTCTCGCTGGCCGGGCAGACGGACGATCCCACGCTCGCGCTCGACGGCGAGCTGCTGCGCTTCTGGAGCGCCCTCGAGCACGGGGAGATGGACGTGGCGCGCCGGCAGCGCACGATCGTCGGCCGCCTCGCGAGCCGCCTGAACCTTCCCTACTACGCGTGGATCACGGCTGCGGCGCGCGCGACCTTCCTCATCGGCACCGGCCGGCTCGACGAGGCCGATCGCGTTGCGGACGAGACGCTCGGCGCGGGGGATCCGACGACCAATCCCACGGTTCCGCTGTTCGTCGGCGCGCAGCGCTACCACATCGCGTGGCACCGGGGGCACTTCGACGACGTCGCACGGTGGCTCACGGGCGTCCTCGACGAGTTCCCGATCCTCGCCTCCGCGATCGAGTGCTCGCTCGTCATCACCTACGCCGAGGCGGGCCAGCGCGAGTACGCGCAGGCGAAGCTCCGGCAGTTCGCGGCGGACGACTTTGCGGGCGTGCCCCGAAACGCCATGTGGCTCATGAACATGTCGAGCCTGGCCGAGGCTTGTGCCGCCCTCGGGGACGTGGACGCAGCCAGGGGCCTGTACGGCCAGCTCGCACCCTTCGCGCGGTACAACGTCATCCTCGTGCTCACATGGGTCGGGGCTCCGGTCTCACACTACATGGCGGGGCTCGCGGCTCTTCTCGGCGATGGCGCGGCCGCGCGGCGGCACTACGACGATGCCCTCCTGATGGAGGCGCGTACCGGCACCCGACACTGGCAGGCGCGCACGCAGCTCGCGTACGCGCGTCTCCTGCGCGCGTCCGGCTCGGCAGCCGACCGCGAGCGTGCCGACGCGCTCGTCGCGGCGGCGTGTGCGACCGCGAAGGAGCTCCGGCTGCAACCGATTCTCGATGCGGTGGCGGCCATGGGTGCGGCAGCGGGGTCGCCGATGGCCGACGGTCATTGCGTCTTCCGCCGTCGCGGCGACGTGTGGGACGTCGGCTACCTGGGAATCATGACGACCGTACACCACCGCGTGGGAATGGAGTACCTGCGCCGCCTGTTCGAGAATGCCGACCGAGCGATTCCGGCGATCGAGCTCGCCAGCGGCGCCGAGGGGGTCCTGATCGAGTCCGACGGCGGGTGCCTGATCGATCGCCGGGCGGTGGTCGAGGCGCTCGCTCGCCTCGACCGCCTCAACGACGAGATCGCTGCCGGCGAGCGGGGCGAGATCATGGCGTGCATCGATGCCCTGCATACAGAGCGGGAGCGCCTCGAGCAGTACGTCCAGGACCAGGGCCGGACGGCGGTGTTCGCGTCGGAGCGGGCTCGCACCGCGGTGACCAAGGCGATCGACCGCGCCATCGCGGACATCAAGGCGGTTCACGAGCCCTTGGGCCGCCACCTCGAGATCCACGTGCGGACCGGCCGCTATCCGAGATACGTGGCCGACCCGGTCGCCCCCCTGGCGTTCGACCTGTAGCCCGCCCGCGCGGGGCGGTGACACGTCGTGCCGCCCCGGGTCACGCCTTCCGGGTAGAGGGGAACCGCCCCGCAAGGAGGCGATATGCGAACGCGTACGAACGGTGAGGCGCGCGAGCGCCTGCGCCAGCTCCTAAACTATCACGCCCGCCGGCTCGGGCTCACGAACACCGCCGTCGAAACGCTGACGCGTACGGCCAGCCTCGACCGCTGGGACCCCGGCGATCACGTCGTCGCGCGCGAGGACGGCCACGATCTCGTGTCGTTCCTGGTGATCGGGTCGGTGAAGATCGTGTGCCCGGGCCCGCGCAACACACAGGTCGCCGTCTGCTTCGGTGCGCCCGGACAGTTCATCGCCACCGGGTGGCTCTCCGACGGCCGGCCGGTGCGACGGGAGTTCGAGGTGATCGCGCACGACGAGATGGGGACGACCGTCGCGTCGTGGAGCCAGAACGTCCTGACCGAGGTCATGGCCTCGCTGCCGCCGTCGCAGGCGCTGCAGCTCATGTCCTACGGCTGGCGCGCTTTCTCGAGCCTGCTGCGCGACAAGTGCCACCTCCTGGGACTCTCGCTTCGTGACCGCGTACTGCTCACGCTGACGGCGCTCGCGCGAGATTTCGGCATCGCGCACCGGGACGGGGTGCTCGTGAACCTGCGTCTCACGCATGCCGACGTGGCGAGCATGGCGGTAGGCAGCCGCGCCAACGTGACGCGGGCGATCGGCGAGTTGCGCGGCGAAGGCGTGGTCGCGTGCGACCGTCGCCGCCTGGTGGTGACCCGCCGGGGGCTGGCCGCGCTCCGGCCGAGCGAGTTGCCGCAGCCTGCGGCACCCGCCCGGACGGCCGCGTCTGGCGAAATGCGCCGCCGCCCCGTAGAGTCGATACATGGTGATCCGGCCGGGGGTGGCGGCGGTGATCGTGACGGCGGACGGTGTCCTGCTCCAACGGCGGGATGACAACGGGAAGTGGGGGCTCCCCGGCGGCGGGGTCGAGCCGGGCGAGTCCGTGCGCGTCGCCGTCATCCGCGAGGTGCGCGAGGAGACCGGTCTCGACGTCGAGCCGCTGCGCCTGATCGGCGTCTATTCCGATCCGGTGAACCATCAGGTGATCACGTATCCGGACGGCAACGTGATCCACTACGTGAGCGCCGTGTTCGAGTGCACGATCCGCGGCGGTGCGCTCGCCTGCGGCGTGGAGTCGCTCGAGCTCGGGTTCTTTCCGCCCGACGCGCTTCCCGCCGACACGCTGCCGATCTCGCGCATCCGCATCGCAGACGCGATCACCGGGCGGGTGGAAGCCTTCATCCGATGATGCTCGCGGCTCTCGCCGTCGCGACCACGCTGGCGGCGCCGCGGTTCTTCCTCTCGGGCGACGGCACCCTCGCGCTCGCCAGCGCGCACTCGGGTGACACGGCGACGGTGCGCTACCGCCGCGCCGATGGCAGCTACGATCCGGACGCGCTCGTGCAGATCCGCCGCGTGCTGCGGTCTCGCGACGGCGCAGAGGGCGACGTCGCGCTGCGGCTCGTGGAGCTCCTCGGCCACGTCTACGTGATGCGTGGCAAGGCGTCGCTGACGATCGTCTCGGGCTATCGGAGCCCCGACTACAACGAGGCCATCCGCGCGCGCGGGGCCCGCGCCGCGAGCGGCTCGCTGCATACCGAGGGCCTCGCGGCGGACGTGGCCTTCCCGGGAAAGCAGCTCCGTCCCCTGTGGATGCAGATCCGCGCCCTCGATTGCTGCGGCGCCGGCTACTACCAGTCGGAGGGCTTCCTCCATCTGGACGTCGGGCGGCCGCGCTTCTGGGAGCCGGCGACGTCGAAGGTGGAGCAGAATCTCTCGGCCGGCAACGCGCTCGTGTTCGCGCGCACCGAGTTCGATCGCTACGCGAGCGGCGAGCCGATCGTCGTCGAGCTGCACGCCATGACCGCGCCGCCCGTGCTGATCGCCAAGGATGCCGCGCTCGTCGAGGGTGCGAAGGAGACGAAGGTCCGGGTCGAGGCCGACCTGCCCGTGCGCGACGGATGCTGGGACGTCGGCCAGCGCGGCGTCCGTATGCGGGTCGTCGGGGCGCCGGCAGCGTCGCGCGGGCGTCTCACGCTGCGCACGTGCTCGCCGCGCGTCGAGAAGACGCCCGAGACCGTCGCGACGAATCCGATCGAGGTGGGGGCCGCCCGCTGAAGCCGGAACGCCGGGGCCGCGAGGCCAGGGGCAAGGCTTCGGCATCGCGCGCGACAGCGCACCCGTGCGCTAGAGGATAGACGCTTCGAGCTTCACGTCGGCGCGGGTCCAGGCGCGGAAGAAGCGCTCGTCGACCTCGGCGGCTTCGGTGGTCTTGCCCTCCTTGCGAAGAGTGGCGGCGAGGCCGTAGAGGGCCCAGCCGTTCGCGGGATTGCGGCGGAGGTCTTCGCGGTAGACGGCCTCGGCCTCGGCGAGCCTGCCTTCGCGGAGGAGGAGCGCGCCCAGGCGGTGACGTACCGGAGCGTACCACGCGGGCGGCTCGGTATACGGTAACTTGTCCTCCAGGCGGGCGGCCTCCTCGAGCGTGCGGATCGCCTCGTCGGTTCGGCCGCGGCGTGCGGCGATCTCGCCGGCGAGGATCGTCGCGGCGAGGCGCAGGTGCTCCTTGGCGGGCTGGTTGTCGCCGATGATGCGGTCGGCGGGCATGACCTCGAGGATCGCGACCAGCTCCGCATGTGCGGCGTCGGCCTCGGGGAGCCTACCGGTCGCCGCGAGCGCAAGGCCGCGCCCGTGGAGCCACATGCCGCGCGAGAAGGCGAGATCGTCGGGGGGCGACGGCAGCGCCAGCACGTGATCCCACTTGCCGAAGCGGACGAACGTGACGATCAGCGTCGGCGCGAAGTACTCCATGACCGGCATCTCGCGCAGCATCGCCGGGTCGAGGTGTCCGTCGAGCTTCTGCGCCGCCGCGATCGCCTCGGCGGTGCGGCCCTCCATGCTCGCCGCCGCCCACATGAAGTGGATGTTGTGGGGGTAGTACATCATCGGGTACACGCCGTCGGGCGCGCCGGCCCCGATGTACTTCTCGTCGACGGCGATCGCGCGCCGGTTCGTCTCGGTGGCGTCCTGATAGCGGCCGACCCGCATGTAGATGTGCGAGGGCATGTGCACGATGTGCCCGGCGCCCGGCATGGTGGCGGCGACCGTGTCGGCGGCACGGAGGGCACGCTCGGGGTTCCCCGAGGCCTCCACTGCGTGGATGTAGTAGTGGTTCGCGCCCGGATGCCCCGGCCAGCGCTGGAGCGCGCCCTCGAGCGTCTCGACGATCTCGAGCGTGCCGGGCTGCGGCGCGCCGTCGAGCATCCACAGGTCCCACGGGCGGAGCACCATCAACGACTCGGCGAACATCACCTGCGCGTCGGGATCGTCCGGGTAGCGCCGCGCCACGTCCCGCATCGCGTTCGCGTACGCGACGTCGAGCGCCTTCCGATCCGCGCCGACCTCGGGCTTCGTGTAGCGCTTGGCGAGCGCCGTGATGTAGTCGCGCTCGCGCGGCGACGTCTTGTCGGCTCGCGCCACGGCCTCGGCGATCGTCGTGCGCGCGGTGCGTGCACGGTCGGAGTCGATCGGCAGGTTGTAGTTCGGGCCGAGCGCGAGCGCTTTGCCCCAGTAGGCCATGGCGCAGCCGGGATCGAGACGCGACGCCTGCTCGAAGGAGCGGACCGCCTCGTCGTGGTTGAACGCGTAGACGTAGCGGACACCCTGATCGACGTACTCCTGCGCCTTCTCGGAGCAGTTCGTGACCGGGAAGTGGAGCGAGCCGAGCCCGTCCACGAGCGGCACGCTCGGCGCGCCGGCCGCGCGCACCGCGGTCGCAAGCGCGAACAGCGGCGCTGCGCCGAGAAGTGCGCGGCTACGTCTCACTCGGACGGAGCCACAGGCGCGGGAGCGGCGGCGGCGTCCAGTCGCGCAGCCGATCGAGGAGCCGTCCGGAATCGTCATCGACGAGGAGCATAGCCGCGTTCTCGGGAGCGACGAAACCGGCCGCGACGCCGTCGGCGAGCAGACGGCGCAGGCCCGTCCAGTAGCCGTCGACGTCGAGCGCGCCGACCGGCTTCGCGTGCACGCCGAGCTGCGTCCACGTCAGCATCTCCATCAGCTCCTCGAACGTGCCGAGGCCGCCCGGCAGCGCGACGAATCCACCCGCGAGGACCGCCATCGTCTCTTTACGCTCGTGCATGCTCTCGACGATCCGCAGCTCCGTGCAGCCGCCGTGCGCGATCTCCTTGGTCGCGAGCGGGCGCGGAATGACGCCGATCACCTCGCCGCCGCCCGCGAGCATCGCGTCGGCGAGAATGCCCATGAGCCCGATCGCGCCGCCGCCGTAGACGAGGCCGATCCGTCGGCGCAGGAGCTCGCCGGCGAGCGCACGGGCGGCGCCGGCGTAGACCGGAAGGGCGCCCACCGACGATCCGCAGAAGACGCACAGGCGCTGCACGGGCAGGTCGATGCCAGGCCGCGCCCGTCGTCGCAAGGAGGTCTAGTGAGCGGCCGGCGCCGGCTGCTGGCTTCGCCACGAGCGCACGACCGAGGCGACGTCCTGGTGCTCGCCGTCGACGGCGTAGTTGAGCCGCCGCATGCTGGCCGCGTCGAGCGTGCCGCCGAGGCGGGAGAGGGCGTCGCGGAGCTGCGGATAGCGCTCGAGGGTGTCCGTGCGGACGACGGGCGCCGCCTCGTAGGGCGGGAAGGCGTGCCGGTCGTCGGCCAGCACCCGGAGCTTCATCGAGTCGATGAGACCGTCGGTCGCGCTCCCGACCCCGAGGTCCACCTGCCGCTCGCCGAGCGCGCGATAGAGCAGCCCCAAGTCCATGGTGCGGATCTCCTTGAACGCGAGGCCGTAGACGCGCTCCAGCGCGGGGTAGCCGTCGGGGCGGGTCTGGAACTCGTAGCCGAAACCGGCGCGCCAGCCGCGGGCGACCGGGACCGCTTCCGAGATCGTGCGCGGCGCCTCGTCACCCCGTACGACGAGCGCGAACGTGTTGTCGAAGCCGAGCGGCGGCAGCCATTCGAGCCCCGCCGGAGCATACGCCGCCGCGACGCGCTCGCGCACGCGGGCCGGATCGGTGGCGGGCGGTTCCTTCAATACGGCCGTGAGGGCCGTGCCGGTGTACTCGACGTAGGCGTCGAGCTCGCCGGCGCGGAGCGCGGCGTCGCAGACGAACGTCCCGCCGAGGTCGAAGCGTCGCGTGACCGGAATACCGGCCGCCTCGGCGGTCTGCGCCACCAGCTCTCCCAGCACGCGCTGCTCGGTGAAGTTCTTCGCTCCGACGACGATCCCGTCGGGACGGCCGCACGCGGCGATCATCGCAACGAGTGCGGCGAGCCACTTCATCGCGGCCACCGCAGGCGCCGCTCCACCCCGCCGATGAGCGCGTCGGCCAAGAGCGCGAGCAGGGCCGCCGGGATGGCACCGGCGAGCAGGCGGCGGTTGTCGAGCGAGGCGAGCCCGCTGAAGACGAGGACGCCGAGGCCGCCGGCGCCGATCGGCGCCGCGATGGTGGCGAGCCCGACGCCGATCACGGTCGCCGTGCGCACGCCCGCCAGGATGACGCTGGTCGCGAGCGGCAGCTCGACCCGGCGCAGGAGCTGCGCGCTCGTCATGCCCATACCGACCGCCGCCTCGCGGATGGCGGGATCGACGCCCGCGATCCCGACCACGGTGTTCCGCAGGATCGGCAGGATGGCGTAGAGCGTCAGGGCGACCAGCGCCGTGCGCGTCCCGATGCCGAAGAAGGGGAGCGGGATGAGGAGGCCGAAGAGCGCCAGGCTCGGAATCGTCTGCACGACGTTGGCGACGCCGAGGACCAGGCGCTGCCATGCCGGGCGCCGCGTGAGCAAAATACCGACCGGGACGGCGAGGGCGGTCGCGAGCGCAACCGAGACGACCACCAGGACGACGTGCTGCGCGGTCGCCTGCGCGATCTCGGCCATCATAGGCCGCTCGCCTCCTTGAGCGCGCGCAGCACCGGCAGATCGCTCGCGGCGACCTCGGCCGCGCCGAGGCAGACCACGACCCGCCCGCGGTCCACGACCGCGACGCGATCCGCCACCCGCGTGGCTTCCCGGAGATCGTGCGTCACGAAGAGCGCCGTCTTGCGCAGGCGCTGCTGCAAGGCGCGGAACTCGCCCTGGAGCGCCCAACGCGTCACCGGATCGAGGGCGCCGAAGGGCTCGTCGAGGAGGACCAGAGGCGGGTCGGCCGCGAGCGCGCGCGCGACGCCGACCCGCTGGCGCTGGCCGCCCGAAAGCTCGTGCGGATAGCGCAGGCCATACGCTGGGCGCGGGAGCCCGACCAGCTCCAGCATTTCCTCGCAACGGGCGTCGACGCGAGCGTCCTCCCAGCCGGCCAGCGTCGGGCCGAGCGCGACGTTCTCCACCACGGTCATGTGCGGAAAGAGCCCGACCTCCTGGATGACGTAGCCGGTGCCGCGGCGAAGCGCGATCGGATCCCACTCGGTGGTTGCGCGGCCGGCGACACGTACGGCGCCGGCGCTGGGGAGCCGGAGCGCGTTCACGAGCTTCAGCGCCGTCGTCTTGCCGCTCCCGCTCGGCCCGATGAGCGCCATCGCCTCGCCCTCGCGCACCTCGAGCGAGAAGCCCTCGAGAATCGCGGCGCCGCTCGGCGACCGCGCGCCGACCTCGTCGAAGCCGACGAAGCTCACGATCGGTCGGGCGCCCGCATGGCGTACACGCGCGTGAGGGCGACCTCGATCGTCACCACCTTGCGCGGCGCGCCGCTGCGCCCGCCGCGCGCGTCGCGCAGGCTGTCCGGCACCTCGCGCGCCCGCCCGTACACGATCGCGACCGCGCCGTCCTTCCAGGTCGTGAACGCGACCCGGGGATTGCGGCGAAGGTCGTCGCGGCGCACGGTGTTTTCGTAGATCACCACGCGCAGGATCGTGCCGTCGATCTCGGAGTGGACGGGAGCGATGTGCGGCTGGCCGCTCGGGCCGACGGTCGTCATCGCCATCATGCGTGCCGTGCGCCAGAACTCGACCAGCTCGCCGGCCGTCATCTGACGCTCGGGATAGGCGACCGAGTCGGCGACGGCTGGCGAGGCGGTGCGCACGCTGCGGTCGATCAGGGCCTGGAGCGCGCCCAAGTCCGATGCCATGCCCCCGCCTACGGTGCCGGCGGCGGATCGGCAAGCGGGATCGCCGCCAGGTCGTTCGGCCCGTCGGGGCAGAGGACGGCCGCGAGGTCGCGGAGCTGGCGGCGGCCGACGTCGATCTCGAACATGCCGCCCAGGTAGACGGCGATGCCGCGTTCTGCGCAGCGGGCGGCCGCGGCCAGCATCTCGAGGACGCCGCCCATGCGCGCGGGCTTGAGATTCACGGCGACGGGCGCGACGCCGGCGAGCGCGCCGGCGGTCGTGATCGACGCGTCGAGGGCGAGCCGGGGATACATCGCCTCCGGCCATGGCTCCGCGGGATCCTCGTGCAGGACGCCGGGCATCGCATCCATCGCACGCGCGAACGCCGTGTCGTCACCTGCGCCTTTCCAGTCGAGGATCGCGACGCGTCCGAGCGCGCCCAGCCCGCGCCACACCGAGTCGGCCCAGGCGGGATCGACGTCGACCTTCAGCTCGGCCGCCGGATGGCGCGCGGCTTCGGCGAGTGGATCGTCCGCTCGGGCGAAGGAGACGACGTGCCGCACGGGCCGCGGTGTCACGCCCGCGAGCGCGCCCAGCGTCGTCGTGCGCTGGCGCAGCGCGAGCTCGATCGCCGCCATCTCGATCGCGGCGCGATCGTACGGCGCGTCGATCGTGACGCGCAGCCATTCGGACAGCTCACCGAGAAGACACGCGCGCCGGCCGACCCGCGGGAGGCGGGCGCGGAAGGCGGCGTGTGCTTCGTCCGTCCAGCCGACGTGCTCGCCCGTGCCCTCGCGTCCGGCGCCGGCGAGGGTCACGGTCGAGGTCGGGCGCGCGCCGCCGTACGACGAGACGGGGACGGCGCGCGAGACGCACGACGCCGCGTCGACGACCACCGGAAGGTTCGCGAGCGCCTCGTGCAGGCGCTCAGCAGTCGCTGGCACAGCGAAAGCCCGCGAAGATCTGGCGTCGCTCGGGAAGATCCCAGTTGCGGAACGTGTTGCGCGCGACGAGCGCCTGCGTGGCCCACGAGCCGCCGCGCAGCACCTTGTAGCCGCGCCCGAAGTGGGTCGCCGAGTACTCGGGGTAGGGGAACACCTCGAATCCGGGGTAAGGAGCGAAGTCGGTCGCCGTCCACTCCCACACGCAGCCGAGCATCTGATGGCAGCCGAAATAGCTGACGCCGCGCGGGTAGGCGCCGATCGCGGCCGGCGCGAAGCACGTCTGGCCGAGGTTCGCGTGCTCGTGCGTCGGCGGCGTGTCGCCCCACGGATAGCGGCGCGCAACCAGGCTCTCGAGATCCCACGCGGCCGCCTTCTCCCACTCGGCTTCGGTCGGGAGGCGCTGTCCCGCCCAGCGCGCGTAGGCGTTCGCCTCGTGCCAGCACACGTGGACGACCGGCTGGTCGCGCAGGAGCGGCTCGACGCGGCCGAACGCACGCTCGGTCCAGGCGCCGTCGTGCGATCGATTCCAGCCTGCCGGATGGGTCACACGTGCGCGCTGGAGCCATGCCCATCCGTCGTCCGTCCACAGCGAGCGCCGGAAGTAGCCGCCGTCCTCGATGAACCGGAGGTAGGCGCCGTTCGTCACCGGCGCGACGTCGATGCGGAAGGCCGGCAGGTGGACCTCGTGCGCCGGGCGCTCGTTGTCGTAGGCGAGCGTCCGGTCGTCGGTGCCCATGACGAACGTCCCCTCCGGGACGTACGTCTGCCAGGACTCGCTCACCTGGACGCGCGCCGCCAGGGGCTCCTCGCGCCGTGCCGGCTCGTAGCCGATCTCCGCGATCTGGATCGTCTGCAGGATCGTCTCGGTGTGCTGCGCCTCGTGCTGCGCCAGCATCGCGTGCACGAAGCCGCCGCGCAGCAGCGGATCGTCGGGCGCGAACGTCGCCGCGTCGATCTCGGCCATGGTCTCGGCCCGCACGCCGCTCAGGTACGAGAGGGCGCCGGTGCGACCCAGCAGCGGGAGGTCGCCGCGCGTCGAGCGCGCGTGCGCGACGGCGTCGTAGCAGTGGTCGCGGTGGCGGGCGGTGTCGTTGCGGCGGCGCTCGGGACGGTGGGCGCGCCGGACCCATTGCTCCTCGAAGTTCGCGATGTGCCCCAGGTCCCACGCGATGGGGCTCATGAGCGGACTCCACTGCCGCGTGAGGGCCGCTTCGCCCAGGGGAGCGATCAGCTCGAGCGTTCGCGCGCGCGCGTCGGCGAGCAGCCGCGCCGCGACGACCCGCGGATGCGGAGGCGACGGCCGGGGCCGGCGGCGGAAGAGCAGCAGCGCGAAGGCGGCGTCCTCGGTCGCGAACGTCCGGACGAGATCGAGCCCGCGCCGTGCCGCCAGCATCGCGACGTCGGGCGCGCGGAACTTGGTGCTGATCTCCGTCATCACGAGCTCACCCGGTCGGATCTCGAACGTGCGCGCGTGATCGGCGAGCGTGATCGTGGCACCGCGCGTGAAGTGCGCGTAGATCTCGATGCGGGTCTGCGCCGCGTTGTACCAAGCGACGTGCTCGACGCTGTCGAGGTCGATCGTCGTGCCGAGGTCGCGGTTCATGCGTACGAGGAGGTTCCTCGTGAACCGCTCCGTGACGCCCGCCCGGTCGTTGTACGCGGCCTCGAGCGTTCGCGCGTCCTTCACGAGGTCGATCCCGAGCAGGAAGTGGTCGCCGGCTTCGAGCGCGCCGGCGACGGCGCGGAAGAGCTCGTCCTGCTCGGGCGGGTTCAGGTTGCCGATGCTGCTGCCGAGAAAGCAGAGCGTGGTCGGCGAAAAGGCGCCGAGGCGCGCGAACGCCTGCTCGTAGGTGGCGCACAGCGGCCCGACGGCGAGACCCGGGAAGTCGCGCCCGAGCTCGAGCGCTGCGGTGTCGAGCACGTCGCCGCAGATGTCGACGGGGACGTAGCGAGCCGCCGCGCCGCCAGCGGTCCAGGCCCGCAGCAGGTGCCGCGTCTTGGTGGCCGTCCCCGCGCCGAGCTCGACCAGCGTCGACGGGCCGGCGAGGGCGCGGATCTCGCCCGCGTGCGCCCCCAGCAGGGCCGCCTCGGCGCGTGTGAGATAGTACTCGGGCTGGCGCGTGATGTCGTCGAAGAGGCGGCTCCCCTCGGCATCGTAGAGATAGCGGCAGGACAGCCACCGCGGCATGTCCCCGAGGCCACGGACGACGGACTGCGCGAAGGCGGCGCGGGCGACGCTGCTCACCCGATCGCCTTTCGGATCTCCTGCCCCACCTCCGCCACCGACCGGCGGGCCCCCGATTTGAAGATCGTGTGTACGCTGCCGGCGCCGTCGCTCGGCCAGCGCGGAACGATGTGCACGTGCACGTGCGGGATCGTCTGGCCGGTCGCGGCACCGTTGTTGACGCCGATCGTGCTGCCGTCCGCCCGCACCGCCTTCCGCACGGGGCCGGCGAGCCGGCGCACGGCGCGAAAGAGGCCCTCGGCGTCGGCCGGCGCCATCTCCTCGATGGTGGCGACGTGCGAGCGTGGCACGACGACCGTGTGACCGTCGGCGAGCGGCGCGATGTCGAGGAAGGCCACGCTGTGCTCGTCGCGCGCGACGATCTCCGCCGAAATCTCTCCCGCGACGATGCGGCAGAAGATGCACGACATGGGCGGACGCCTAGCCGGCTCTCATGGATGGGTCAATGTCCTATCAGCGCAGCGCCGCGAGGAGGTCTCGCGTCGCAGCGCCGGGGTCGGCGGCGGCGAGAACGGCGCGCACGACGGCGATGCCATGTGCCCCGGCGTCCCGCGCCGCCGCAGCGCGATCCGCGTCGAGACCGCCGATCGCGATCACGGGAACACGGGCGGCCGTGACGGCCTGACGCAACTGGGCCTCCCCCCGGGGCGGGCCGAAGGCCCGCTTCGAGGGCGTATCGTGGATGGGTCCGAAGAACAAAAAGTCGGCGGTCGACGCGCGCACCTCGTCCAGGGCGTGCGTCGACTGTCCGATCTGCATGCCGGCGGGAAGCAGCGTGCGCACGACGTCGACCGGAAGCGACACGCCGCCGAGATGAACGCCATCGGCCTCGACGGCGATGGCGACGTCGACGCGATCGTTCACGTAGAGGAGCGCACGCGCGCTGCGCGTCGCGGCGCGGAGTTGCGCGGCGATCGCGTGGATCTCGCGGCCGGGCAGGTCCTTGTCGCGCAGCTGTACGGCGGGGAGGCCGGCGCCCAGCGCGCGGGTCACGACGTCGACGAGGTCGCGCCCGGCGGTCTCATGCCGGTCGGTCACCAGGACGAGATTGGGGATCCGCCCGATCGTGCTATGCGTGTTTGCCATGAGCTTCGAAGTACCGTCGCGCGTACGTCCGATCCGCGAGAAAGTACGCCGCTTCATCGAGGAGCGCATCTATCCCGTCGAGGGACTGATCGACGGCGGCGGCGACGAGGCCCGCACCATCATGCTGCGCCTCATGGCCCAGGCGAAGGCCGACGGCCTGTGGGCGCTCGGCCATCCGAAGGAGATCGGCGGCGGCGGGTTGCCGTTCCTCGACTACGTCTACGTGAACGAGGTCGTGGGGCGCGCCGAGCACGCGATGGTCGCGCTCGGGACGCACTCGCTCCAGGACTCGATCATGCTGAACCTCTACGCGTCACCCGAGTGGCGGGAGCGCTACCTGCGGCCGCTGGTCGCGGGCGAGATCTTCCCGAGCTTCGCGATGACCGAGCCCGATGTCGCCAGCTCGGACCCGACGCAGCTCAAGACCTCGGCCGTCCTCGACGGCGACCAGTGGGTCATCCGGGGCCGCAAGTGGTTCACGACCGGCGCCAACCGCGCCGCGTACACGACCGTCATGGTGCGGACCGAGCCCGAGGCGCCGCCGCACCGCGCCTACAGCATGATCATCGTTCCGACCAGCACGCCCGGCTACGAGATCGTGCGCGAGACGCCCGTCCTCGGCATGCTCGGCGGACACTGCGAGGTCGCCTACAACGACGTCCGTGTTCCGAAGGCGAACCTCCTCGGCGAGCGCGGCCAAGGTTTCCTCATCGCCCAGCAACGGCTGGGGCCGGGGCGGATCTTCCACTGCATGCGGTGGCTGGGCCAGGCCCAGCGCGCCTTCGATCTCATGTGCGAGCGCGCCAACTCGCGCGTCGCGTTCGGCGAGCCGCTCGCGAAGAAACAGTCGATCCAGAACATGATCTTCGACACCGCCGCCGAGATCCAGGCGTGCCGCCTGCTGACGCTCGACGCCGCGCACAAGATCGACCAGGGCGATCCGGCGCGTGTCGAGATCGGCATCATCAAGGTCGTGGGTGCGCACATGCTGCACCACGCGATCGACCGCGCGATCCAGGTGCACGGTGCGAAGGGCGTCACGTCGGACACGCCGCTCGAGCGGATGTATCGCAACGCCCGCTTCGCGCGCATCTACGACGGTCCGGACGAAGTGCACCGCATGACGGTCGCCCGCCTGCTGCTGCGTGCCTACAAGGACGGCGGGCGCGTCGACTTCGGGACGTAGCCTACGAGTGCGTTTCCGCCCACCAGGCCGCGACGACCGCCGTCGTCGCGAGCTCCCGTGCGGCCCAGTCGTCCTCACCCTCTGCGTCGTCGAACACGACCCACTGGGGCTCGTTCGCGATCTCCGCTGCGAGCCGGTGCTCCTGGCCCTCGCGCCGCTCCGCCATGATCAACCTCCTCGACGCCCGGCGCGACGGTACTCTCCGACCGGGCGGGCCTCAACGACGCGGCGCGCTGTGGCGAGCGGTCAGTGGAGCGTCGGGGCGTCGTCCAGCAGGCGCGACAGGCGGGTGCGGATCTGCTCCACGTCGTCCGCCTCGGGTGCGATCTCGAGGTAGCGACGGAAATCGATGGCGGCCGCGGCGGCGCACCCGAGTCGCTCGTACAGGAAGCCGCGCGTCCGGATCTCGTCCGCGCCCTGCGGCGTCATCACCAGGAGCAGGTCGACGACGAGCAGCGCCTGCGCATCCTGGTCGCGCTCGAGGTAGACGCGGAGGAGATTGCGGAGCATGCGGCCCAGCATCGCGCGGGGCGTGGTGCTGGCGAGGAACTCCTCCGGAACCGTCTCGAACGTCGGACCGCGATTCGCCTCCGCGAGGCCACGCAGGCGCTCCAGGAGCTCCTCCTGCCCAACGCGCTGGCCGCCGTGGAAGGGGTCGAGCAGGAGCGGGGGCTCGCTGCGCGACGGCACCCTGACCAGGAAGTGCCCGGGAAAGCCGACGCCCTCGAGCTTGACGCCGACCCGACGGCCAACCTCGATGAGGACGATCGAGAGCGTGATCGGGATGCCGAGGCGGCGCGCGAGGACGTCGTTCAGGAAGCTGTTGCGGGCGTCGTAGTAGTCGTCGGCGTTGCCCTTAAACCCGCACTCGCCGAAGAGGTAGCGCGAGACGGCGAGCGCCCGGTCGACCGGCGTGGCCGTGGGCATGAGGCGGGGCCGGACGGCGTCGGCCAGGCGGTCGAGCTCGGCGAGCACCGCCGCCGGATCGAGGTCCGGATACGCGATCCGCGCGATCTCGAGGGCTCCGAGGGCGAGGTCGCAGCGCGGGCCCTGAACGATCTCGGCGAATCGACTGCGCAGCGTGTTCACGAGTATTCGGCTCGAGGTTCGAGCGTCACGACACTAGCCAGGATGCCCCGGGGGCGGCAAGCGCGCGTGCATCGGCAGACGGCATGCGCCTTGCTCGACGCACGGAAGCCTCGCGCGAGCCAAAGGAGCTCGACTCTTGCGTTGACGAGCCCGTGGGCGGCCGGGGTAGAAGTCGGGACGACAACATCGGAGGAGGGCTCCCATGGCCGTAGGTTGGTTCCGTCTCGTGGCGTCGTTGGCAGCAGTCGCTTTGTCAGCGGGCCTGGCGTCGGCGCACAAGGAGCGCCCGATCGCCTCGCCGGTGCGGCCGGGGCCCGTCCCCGATCTCGACCGCCCGTGCGCCCAGACCAACATCGTCTGCAAGGCGTCCTCGAAGCCCACCAAGGCGCAGCTCGACGCGATCAAGCAGGACATCGCCTCCTCGAGCGGCCCGGCACTCGACGCCGCGAAGGCCGCGCTGGCGGCCTGGAAACTCAACTCCAAGCTCTTCCGCAAGTGCCACTACGAGCACATCCAGGCGGCCGTGAACGACGCCACCGACGGCACCTGCATCAAGGTGCTCCCCGGCGTCTACCGCGAGGAGCCGAGCCGCGCCGCGCCGACGAGCGGCAGCGGCGACCTGCCGGACGGCGCCTATTCCTTCGACTACCACGTCGCCCACCCGAACGACGCCAACCTGATCGCCGTCCTCGGCAAGAAGAACATCACCATCGAGGGCACGGGCACCGACCCGCACGACGTGCTGATCGACGCCGGCTTCTTGAAGGACGTCCCGCTGCGCGCGGATCGGTCCGACGGCTTCATCGTCCGCAACCTCTGGGCGCGCGACGGCAACGAGCACTGCATCTACGTGGTCGATACGGACGGCTACATCTTCGATCGCGCGGTCGGCAGCTTCTGCAAGGAGTACGAGTTGTTCTCGTTCGCGTCGGACAACGGACTCTACCAGGACTGCGAGGCCGAGGGGGGCGGTGACTCGGGCGTCTACGTGGGGGGCGATCCGGACACGAGCGGCGTCGGACGCTTCGCGGCCGAGGTCCGCACGACGCGCATGCACCACAACGCGCTCGGGTTCTCGGGCACGCAGGGCACGTCGATCTGGATGCACGACAACGACGTCTACGACAACGCCATCGGGCTCTCGTTCGACTCCGAGAACGACCACCCGAACTTCCCGCAACGCAAGAGCCTCATCGAGAACAACCTGCTGCACGACAACAACTTCGAGATCTACGACGCCACGTCCGACATGCCGCCGGGGGGTCCCGCCTACGACTTCTTCCGCTACCCGGTCGGGACCGGGATGTGGCTCATCGGCGGCGACGACAACGTCATTCGGCGCAACTACATCTACAACAACAAGCGCTTCGGCACCGTGATGTCCGGCAACCCGCTCGAAGCGCCCCTGCCGGCGACCATCAACCGCAACCAGACCCTCGACAACTTCGTCGGCATCGATCCGATGGGGAACCCGGCGCCGAACCACACGGCCTTTCCGCCCGGAGGGGATTTCGCCGAGGGCGGCACCGACTTCTTCTGGGACGGATCGGGCAACGACAACTGCTGGGGCCTGCAGAACGTGGCCTCGGGTCCCGTCACCTATGGGCCGCCGACGGCCCCGGGCCCGTGTCCCGCGCCGAACACGGGCGGCGCGTTCGGCCGCATCGAGGCGCTCGCGCTCCTCGTCTCGTGCTCGCTCGTGGCCGACCCGATGAATCCGGGACAGTTCGTGACCGCCGACCAGATCTACCCGTGCCCCTTCGGGCACGCGAATCTGGCGCCCTATCAGAGCCGCGACGAGGCCGAGTGCGGCAATGGCACGGTCGACGTCGGCGAGCAGTGCGACGTCGGCTACGGCGGTGGATCCGGCGCCGACACGTGCGCGTCGCTCGGTCACGGACCGGGCTCGCTCGTGTGCAACGGCAAGTGCGACTTCGACACCAGCGGCTGCGCCGCCGACATCTGCGCGCGGTTCGCCACCGCGAACGTGCGCCTCCTGCGACTCGGGGCGCCGACCGGGGACGACCGCGTGTCGATCAAGCTCTCGGCGGTCGAGTTCGCGGGTCACAGCTTCGATCCCACCGTCGACGGCCTCGACATCACGGTCCGGAGCGCGACGGGCCTCCTCTACCAGGGCAGCATTCCCGGCGGCAACGCCAACTGGAGCACGGCCGCCCCGGGCAACTGGACGTACAACGACGCCTTCCACACGATCGACGGCATCCAGAACGTCCAGGTGCGCTCGAACGGGACGGTCGTCGCGAAGGTGCGCGGCAAGGCGATCGCCGGAGCGATCGGCAGCGACGTCGTGTCGGCGACGGTTCGCGTCGGCGACGACTGCTGGAGCGGCGAAGAGTCCTGCACCTCGAGCGGCACTTCGTCGCTCAAGTGCAAGAAGTACGCGCGGCTCTAGTGTCGCTGAAGGACAAAGCCGCCATCGTCGGGATCGGGCAGCTCCCGTTCTCGAAGAACATCGGCAAGCCCGAGGAGGTGACCGCCCTCGAGGCAACCACGATCGCGCTCGAGGACGCGGGGCTGCGGCCGTCGGACATCGATGGCATGGTCAAGTGGAGCATCCAGACCACCGCCGAGAACGTCATCGCCCGCAACCTGGGCGTCCCGAACCTCCGCTTCTTCGGCGAGGTGGGTTACGGCGGCGGAGGCGGGTGCGGGACGATCGGCCACGCGGCGGCCGCGATCGCCGCCGGCATGGCCCGCTGCGTGCTCATCTATCGGTCGCGGAACCGCGGCTCGGGCGGACGGCCCTGGGCCGGGACGTCGCGCGAGCGCGACCTCTCGCAGGCCGAGGGCAACGAGACCGCCTTCTACGCGCCGAACGGCTTCGTGCGTCCGGTCGACCAGGTGGCGATGTTCGCGCGACGCTTCCTCCACGATCGCGGCTACACGACGCGTCATCTCGGCTGGATCGCGGTCTCGACCCGCAAGCACGCGAGCCGGAACCCGTTCGCGATGATGCGCGAGCCGATCACGCTCGACGATCACGCGAACTCGCGTCTCATCTCCGATCCCCTGCGCCTGCTCGACAATTGCCTGGAAACCGACGGCGCCGCCGCGGTGATCGTGGCCGAGGCCGGGTTGGCGCGGAGCTGCAAGCAGAAACCGGCGTGGATCATGGCGGCCTCGCAGGGCATGGGCCCGCGCAACTTCACCATGAACAACTTCTTCAAGAATCCCTTCCTCGAGTCGCCCGGCGCGCACGCGGCGAAGGCGCTGTGGGAGATGGCGGGCGTCGGCCCGAAGGACGTCGACGTTGCGCAGCTCTACGACGCGTTCACGCCGCTCGTGCTCGGCTCGCTCGAGGAGTACGGCTTCTGCAAGCCGGGCGAGGCGGGCGCGTTCGTCGAGGACGGCGGGCTCGAGGTGGGCGGCCGGCTGCCCAACAACACGAGCGGCGGCAGCCTCTCGGAGGCCTACGTGCACGGTATCAACCTCATCATCGAGGCGACGCGCCAGATCCGCGGCATCTCGTGCAACCAGGTCGCGGGCGCGAAGCTCTCCCTCGCGACCAGCGGCAACATGGTGCCGACGGGCGCGATCCTCTTGCGGGGCGACTAGGCATGGCGGACGCGACGGCGGACTTCGAGCGCCGCACCGGCGGCGAGTGGTGGCTCCCATACTGGGCCGCGGGTCGCGCGCGCGAGCTGCGCTTCCAGCGTTGCAGTGCCTGCAAGACGTGGCGGCACCCGCCGGGACCGATGTGTTCCTCGTGCCTGTCGCTCGAGTCGGAGTGGGCGAAGGCGAGCGGACGCGCGACCCTCGTCTCGTGGGTGGTCGTCCATCCCCCCGTGCTGCCGGCGTGGAAGGAGCGGACGCCGTTCGTCGTGGTGCTCGTCGAGTGCGAGGAAGGCGTGCGCACCATGGGGAACCTCCTCGGCGCGACCGCGGCCGATCTGCGCATGGACATGCGGATGGTGGTCGACTTCGCGCCGTCGCCCGACGGCGATCTCGTGCCCCAGTGGCGGCCGGCGTAGGGCGCTACGTCGGGATCGACCTCGGCGGGACGAAGATCGAGGGCGTCGTCCTCGGCGAGGACCTCGCGGAGATCGCGCGGCGCCGCGTGCCGACCGAGCGCGAGCATGGCTACGACCACATCGTCGGACGCATCGCCGACCTCGTCGCGGAGCTCCGCGCGAGCGCGCCCGACTGCCGGCGCGTCGGAATCGGAACCCCGGGTTCGCTGTCGGCGCGCGATCGGACGCTCAAGAACTCGAACACGACGTGCTTGAACGGCCGTCCGCTCCACGCCGACCTCGAGCGGCGCACGGGTCTCGAAGTGGTGATCGAGAACGACGCCAACTGCTTCGCGCTGGCCGAGGTCCGCACGGGCGCCGCCCGCGGCGCGCGGATGGCCTTCGGCGTCATCCTCGGGACGGGCGTGGGCGGCGGCATCGTCGTCGACGGCTGCGTGTGGACGGGGCCGCAGCACGTTGCCGGCGAGTGGGGCCACCATCGCATCGCCGACGACGGGCCCGACTGCTACTGCGGGCAGCGCGGCTGCGTCGAGACCTTCCTGTCCGGACCGGCGCTCGAGCGCGCCTACCGCGAGGCGGGTGGGGGCGCCTGCGACGCGTCCGAGGTGGCGCGCCGCGCAGCGTCCGGCGAGCCGCGTGCGCGGGGCGTTCTGGATCGCTACGTCGATCGCTTCGGCCGCGCGCTGGCGAACGTGATCAACATCCTCGATCCGGACGTGGTCGTGCTGGGCGGCGGCGTGTCGAACCTCGATTGTCTGTACGGTGCCGGCATCGCGGCCGTGCGCGGCTACGTCTTCAACGACGAGCTCCGCACGCGCATCGTGCGCCACGGCCTCGGCGACGCCGCGGGCGGGGTCGGCGCGGCGCTGCTCACCGTGCCATGAGCGGGCGCGCCGTCGGCTGGCTGATCGTCGCCACGGCGGGCGTGCTCACGGCGTGGCGGGCGCCGGTGTATCTCACCGAGCCGAGCTTCTGGGCCGAGGAGGGGCAGTTCTTCTTCCCGTTCGCGTGGAGCCGTCCGTGGCTCGATGCGCTCGTGCAGCGGCCGGTCGTCTACCTCCACCTCTACTGCAACCTCGCGACGCTTGCGGCGGCGAAGCTCGCCTCGAGCGGGGTCGTCGGGGTCGAATCGGCGCCGCGCGTGACTGCGTGGGCCGGGCTCGCGGCGCAGCTCGTCCCGATGGCGATCATCGCCTTCGGGCGTGCGCCGGAGTGGGACGGAGCTGTCCGGCGCGTGGTTGCGGCGGCGCTCGTGCTGCTCGTCCCGCGCACCGGCGGGATCTGGCTCAACAGCGTGACGACGCAGAACTACCTGGCCCTGGCGGCGTGGCTGCTCGTGCTCGAGCCGGCGCAGGCCCGCGGCCGGCGCGCCGTCGTCCACGCGGCGCTGCTTGCCGTCTGCGGACTCACCGGTCCGGGCGCCTCGTTCGCGGCGCCGCTCTACGTCTGGCGGGCGTGGCGCGCGCGGACGCCCGCGGCGACGGCGCAGGCTGCCATCATCGTCGCCTGCGCCGTCCTGCAGGTGGTCTCGTTCCTCTCATTCTTCGGCGCCTCGCTTCCCGGACGCGGCGAAGGCTTCGGCGTGCTCGTGCTGGCCGCCATCGTGTGGAAGCGCATCTTCGTCGCCTCGACGCTCGGCATCGAGGCCAGCGAGCGCTTCCGGACGCTGGTCGGCGGAGAGACGCTCGCGACGCTCGTGCTCCTCGCCGGCGCGGTGGCCGTGATCGCGTGGCTCGCCGCGGGACTTCCCCGCGAGCGCCGGCCGTGGCTCCCCGGCGCGTTCGTGCTCGCCGTCGGGTCGCTCTTCGGGGCGGTCGGCGACGCCCAGCACCTCTACGCGCAGACCGAGGCGAACCAGCGCTACTTCCTCGCGCCCGGGGCGCTGTTCCTGCTGCTCCTGCTCGCGGGCATCCGACGCGAGCGACGCGCGCGATCGCTCGTGTCCGCGGCACTGCTCGCGACGGCGCTCGCGACCAGCGCCCCGGGGTGGCGGGCGGGCGTCTGGTGGCGGCCGACTTGGCCGCGTTGGGCCAACGAGGTGCGCGCGTGGGAGGGGGACCCGCGGACCGCGCTGCGCATCTGGCCGCTCGGATGGACGGCGCGTCTCGCGGCGCGCCGTCCGTAGTTGACCCCATGACGTCCGCCGGCTAGCCGCACGCATGCCCTACGTTCTCGTCGAGAAGCCACGGCCGCACGTCAGCGTGATCGTCATGAACCGCCCCGAGCGGATGAACGCGATGTCGTTCGATACCGTGGCGCCGCTTTACGACGCGATCGACGCCGTCGGACGCGACAACGACACGTGGATCGTCGTGCTGACCGGCGCCGGGCGGGGGTTCTGCTCGGGGCTCGACCTCGAAGACCATGGCGTGCCGCCGGGTTGCGACGGCCTGCCGATGTCGCGCATCGCGATCCGCGCGATGGAGTACATGTCGAACCTGGTCCCGGCGCTGCGCGCGATCCCGCAGCCGGTCATCGCGGCGGTGAACGGTCCGGCGTACGGCGGCGGGCTCTGCCTCGTGCTCGGCGCCGACGTCCGGATCGCCGGAACGTCGGCGTCGTTCCGGAGCGCCGGGATCACGAACGGGCTCACGGGTACCGAGCTCGGCGTCTCCTGGCTGCTGCCGCGCGCCATCGGCGCCGCGCACGCGTCGGACGTGATTCTCACGGCGCGCGAGATAGATGCCGCCGAGGCGCTTCGTCTGGGTCTCGTCTCCCGCGTCGTCGCCGACGATGCGCTCCCTGAGACGGCACTCGATCTCGCGGCAACGATGTGCGGCTACAGCCCGCACGGGCTCGCGATGACGAAGAAGGTGCTGTGGTCGAACCTCGAGACGGGCAGCCTCGAGGCCGCGATCGATCTCGAGAACCGGAACCAGCTCCTCGTGCGTCTCACGACCCAGAACCTGCAGGAGGCCATCGGGGCGCGGAAGCAGAAGCGCGCGCCGCGCTTCGAGGACTGACGCGGAGGGCTTGTACCGGGTCGCCGCGTGCGACAGGAGGACGACATGAGCGACGCATCCACCGGCCGGGCGCGGTTCGCGAGCATGGACGCGAGCACCGCCGACGACTGGGCCGTCATCAGCTCGTACTTCCCGGGCTTCGCGCAGGAGCTCCCCGATCGGATCCTCGCACACCTGCGTCTGCTCGGCGGCGATTTCGGCGGCTTCGCAGTCGATCGCCTGACGCACTCGCTGCAGACGGCGACGCTCGCGCACCGCGACGGCCGCGACGAGGAGTACGTCGTGTGCGCCCTCCTGCACGACATCGGCGACACGCTCGGCACCTACAACCACGCCGACATCGCCGCCGCGATCGTGAAGCCCTTCGTCTCGGCCGAGAACCACTGGATGGTCGAGAAGCACGCCATCTTCCAGGGCTACTACTTCTTCCATCACATCGGCTTGGATCGAAACCTCCGCGACGCGTTCCGCGACCATCCCGGCTTCGAGCGCACCGCGGAGTTCTGCGCGAGGTACGACGGGCCCGCCTTCGACGTGCGCGGCGAGACGCTGCCGCTCACGTTCTTCGAGCCGATGGTGCGTCGCGTGTTCGCCGCACCCAAGCGGTCGCTGTACGTGGAGACCCCCGAATGAACAGCACCCTCACCGAGATCGCGCCCGACACCTACCGCATCTCGACCTTCCACCCCGGCTACAAGATGCAGTTCAACCAGTTCCTCGTGAAGGACGAGGAGCCGCTCCTGTTCCACACCGCCTTCCGGAGGATGTTCGACGTCACGCGCGAGGCGGTGGCGAAGCTCATCGACCCGGCGAAGCTGCGCTGGATCGGCTTCAGCCACTTCGAGCCCGACGAGTGCGGGGCCTTGAATCAGTACCTCGAAGTCGCGCCACGCGCGCAGGCCGTGTGCAGCTTCGTCGGCAAGGTGGTCATGCTGGACGACTTCGCCGACCGCGAGCCGCGCGCCCTCACCGACGGCGAGGTCCTGGCGACGGGACGGCACCGCCTGCGCTTCGTCGCGACCCCGCAGGTGCCGCACGGCTGGGACGCGGGACTCCTCTTCGACGAAACGGAGCGCACGCTCTTCTGCTCGGACCTCTTCTTCCACGGCGGCGATCCCGCGCCGACGGCGACCGACATCGTCGGCCCGGCGGCGGAGTCGGTCGTGAAGGGTCTCTCGGGTCCGATGGCGAAGGACATGCCATACACGCCCTACACCGACGCGACGCTGCGCCGCCTCGCCGCCCTCGAGCCGCGCACGCTGGCGACCATGCACGGCTCGTCGTTCAACGGCGACGGTGGCCGCGCGGTGCTCGATCTGGCGCGCGTGCTGGCGGACGCGCTCGGAAGCGCGACGTAGCTCAGGTCGCCGGCAGCGCCAGCGCGTCGCCGTCGATCCGCCGGCCCGTCCGAACGTCGAACCGATAGCCGTGCCAGGGACACGTGACGCAGCCGTCCTCGACGGGAGCGCCGTCGAGCGGCCCCCCCAGGTGCGGGCACACCGACGAGAAGCGAACGGGCGTCCCGCCGACTACGGCCTCGCAGGCGGTGCGTGGCAGGCGGCCGTCCACGAAGGTCTGACGCCGGATCATCATGGCCTCGTCCTGGTCCCAGAGCAGCGTGTAGAGACCGACGTAGAGGCGCCCGACGCTTTCGACGCTCGACGGCTTGATGGAGGGAAGCAGGAACTCCACGTGGACGTTCGTCGCCTGCTCGGCGACGGGCGCGAGCGTCGTCACGATGTCGCTGCCCGTACCCGGCCCGTCGATGGTGCGGCTGTGATAGACGCGGTTCGCGCGGTCGACCGCGACGTCGATCACGAAGGGCGTGGGATCGCCGCGCAGCGACAGCTCGGCGCGGAAGCCGCCGGACGATTCGTCCAGCAACCGGACGTGCCCGAACGACTCGCGGTGGAGCCACGGCAGGTGCTCCCAGTCGAGCACGTTCTCCCAGATGCGCTCGAGGGAGGCGCGGATCGTGCGGTCGTAGACGGCGACCCTGGTCGTCGACATCGCCCGCTCTGCCTACGTCGCGGACGCGCTTGGCGTCAACCGGAGCGCGTGCGATGAAGGCGGCCGCATGACCGTGTTCACGAACAAGATCGTCGAGTCGAACGGCATCCGCATGGCGGTGCGCGACGAGGGGCAGGGTCCCGCCGTCGTGCTCTGCCACGGCTTTCCCGAGATCGCCTACTCGTGGCGCCACCAGGTCGCGGCCATCGCCGCCGCCGGGTTTCGCGCCATCGCCCCCGATCAGCGCGGCTACGGCGGTACGGACCGCCCGGCCGACGTCGCCGCCTACGACGTCCAGCATCTGACCGGCGATCTCGTCGGGCTCCTCGACACCCTCGGCATCGAGCGGGCCGTGTTCGCCGGGCACGACTGGGGCGGCCTCATCGTATGGATGATGCCGCTCCTGCATCCGACCCGGACGGCGGGCGTCATCGGCGTCAACACGCCGTACTTCCCACGCTCGTTCATGGCGCCCGTGGAGCTGATGCGCCAGGCGTTCGGCGAGAACCACTACATCGTGCACTTCCAGCAGCCGGGCGTCGCCGATGCCGCCCTCGCGCGCGACGTACGCAAGGTGTTCACGGCGCTCGGACGTCGCGGCGTTCCCATCGCCGAGGTCGAGGCCGCCATCGTGGCGGCGGGCGGCATGCGCAACCTGGTCGACGTGATCGAGCAGGGCCCGACGCTCGGCGAGCCGCTCTTCTCCGAGGAGGAGCTGGACACGTACGTACGGACGTTCGAGCGCACCGGCTTCACCGGCGGCATCAACTGGTACCGCAACATGGACCGGAACTGGGAGACGACCCCGCAGCTCGACGGCGCGCGCATCGAGGTGCCGTCGCTGATGGTGACGGCCGAATGGGATCCGGTGCTGCGCGCGGAGATGGCCGAGCCCATGCGTGCGTCGGTTCCCGATCTCGAGATCCACATGATCCCCGCCTGTGGCCACTGGACGCAGCAGGAGAAGCCGGAGGAGCTGAGCCGCATCATGGTCGACTGGCTGCGCCGGCGATTCGCATGAGCAAGCTCGGCGATCTCCTGCGGGAGCAGGGCGTGGCGGTCGGCGAGCCGCCCCCCGGCCCGCCGGCGGCGCCGACGGCCGAGCAGCTCGACTTCGGCGGCGCCCAGAAGATCGTGCTCCGCCGGGAGAAAAAGGGACGCGGCGGCAAGACGGCGACCGTGGTCGAGGGCATCCGCGTGGCGCCGTCGGCGCTCGAGCGGATCGCCCGCGAGCTGCGGCGCGCGCTCGGCTGCGGAGCCGCGGTCGAGGGAGGCACGATCGTCGTCCAGGGTGACATGTCGGCCCGCATCGAGCCGTGGTTGTCGGCGCGCGGCGCAAAGAAGATCGTGATCGGCAACTGAGACTATGCGGGTCGCGGCGCGCGACCCCGGCGGCCGACGGCGACGTGGAACATGACGCTCTTCCCCGCGGCGTGCGGCGAGAAGAACGACGTGACGTCGTCGTCGAAGAAGGTGAGGCCCGTCGCGCCGAGCCCGAGTGCATACGCCGCCAGATACGTGCGACCGCCGGCGATCGCCGCCTCGAGCTGCGCCACGCGATAGCCACGATCGCCGAGGCGCGCGAAGACCGCGTCCAGGTCGACGAGCCAGTACAGGCACGCCCCGGCGTCGGCGGGAAGATCCTGGCCGAGGCCGAGGAAGCCCGCCTGACGGCGAAAGTCCCCGCGGCGAAGAAGCTCCATCGCCGATCCGTCCGCGGACACGGCATAGGCGCCCGGCTCGAGGCCGTCGACCGCGTGCACGATCGCGTAGCACGCGGGCGGCGCGTGGACGTCGAGCGGCGTCGGCCGGCTGGATGCATGCAGGACGGTCGCGAGCGTTTCGACGGGAATCGGCGCGAGGGGAAAACGGCGCGTGGAGCCACGACGAAGGATGACCTCTTCGATCGGCTCCGGCACGACCGACGCCGGGAGTGGCGCCAGCGCGATCGCTCCCCGATGCGAGTCGATCGCCGGCGGCGGGGCCGATCGCCAGACCCGGACGGCATCGGGGGCCGGCAGGCTCGATGCATCGTGCGCCGCGCGCAGGATCGGGTATTCGATCTCCTCGGGCGAGAGCGGGAGCGTCGCGAGGTCGACACGCGCGAGCGCCGGAGGATCCGGCGGCGGCGTGTCGCCGGACCCGAGCGCGATCACCGCGAGCGGGACCTCGCGCGCCGGGTCGAGCTCGAGAAGCGGCGTCACTGCCTCGTCGACGAATCCCGTGACGACCTGGGCGGGAATCCCGAGCGCCGCGGCCGCGGCGAGCAGGTTCGCCACCAGCGTACCGGCGTCCCAGAACGCGTGCCGGTAGGTTCGCGTTCGGTACTTCCACGCGTTGCGCCAGAACGTGCTGGTGAGGACCAGGAGTGAGGACGCCGCGATCACGTGCGGCTCATCCGCGGTCGCACGCGCGAGACGCGCGCGCTGATCGCCATCCCGGAGGCGCCGCAGCGCGAAGTCGTGCGGCCCGAAGTGATAGACGCCGGCAGCGAGGTCGCCGAGGTCCGCGCACGCGACGTAGACGTCCACGTGGTAGAGCGCCCCCGTGCACGCGGCGGCACGGTAGAAGACCTCGCCGCCGGGATGCGCCCGCCGGCGCACGACGCCGGCACTGAAGTAGAGGAGGTGTGCCAGGCGGGGCAGGTCGAGCGACGTCGCGACCGGCGCCGGCGCACCGGCGATCGCGTCGAGCGCCAGCCGCTGCGAGCCGGGCAGCTCCGTCGGAAGCGGGATGGCGTCGAGGTCCGGATAGACCTTGAAGGGACGCGGTTGGTTATCCCAATCGAGGTAGTGCGGCTGTGCTCGCAGGCTCGCAACCGAATGCTTGCTGCGCTCATGGTAGTCCCGGAGCGCCGTGCCGTCGTTCGGCATGGCCGATCTCTATCACCGATGGTCGATGACGACACGGCGCGGCAATGAAGTTCGACGCAGAAACTGCTGGTCGCGCACCGAAGGCATCTGGTATGCCTTCATCGGAGGGGGGTTGCCAGTGCAGCAGCACCGCAGCGACCGCAGTCGCGCGCCGCCGTCGTGTGGATGGTGAGCCCATGTCGCGCGCCGCGTCCCGTGGACCGAGCGGCGCGCATTTCGAGGTACGGCCTCCTACCACCTCACAGGAGGACTCCCATGCGATACGAGCTGACGGCCCCGTACAGTCGACCGAAGAGATTCCGGAGCCGTCGTGGATTCGCGCTCTACGAGACCTTGCTCGCGCTCTCGTTCCTGGTCGGAGCCCTGATCGCCGTCTCGGGTACGCCACCCGCACACGCTGTCACGTGCGGCAACGGCACGGTCGAGATGGGAGAGGAGTGCGATCCGCCCGGAAGCCAGTGCGTCGGCGGTTCGCCCTCGGGTGTGTTCACGTGTGCGATCGATTGCCAGTGCACGTGTGGCAACGGTGTCGTCGATCCGGGCGAGCAGTGCGATGCGAGCTCCCCGAGTGGCGCGCTGTGTCTCGCCGGTCCGTGCACGAACACGTGCGCCTGCCCGTCGACCACGACCAGCACGTCGACGAGCACGACCACGTCCAGCTCCACGACGACCTCGACCAGCACCACCACGTCGACGACTCTGATCCAGGATCCGGACCACTACCAGTGCTACGAGGCGAAGCCGAAGTTCTTCGCGCCGAAGACCGTCACCGTGCAGGATCAGTTCGGGACCGTCTCCGCGACCATTCGCTTCCCGCACCGGCTCTGCAACCCGGTCAACAAGAACAACGAGGGGATCATCGATCCCACCGAGCACCTGACCGGCTACAAGGCGAAGGCACCGTTCTCCAAGCGGCTCGGCCAGGTCGTCGTCGATCAGTTCGGACAGCTGACCCTCGACGTGACCCGTCCGGTACTCCTCATGCTGCCGACGTCGAAGGACGGCGTTGCTGCGGTCCCTCCACCCGTCGACCACTTCATGTGCTACAAGGTGAGGAAGACGCGCGGAGCGCCGAAGTTCACGCCCGTCTCGGTGAGCGTCGCCGATCAGTTCCAGACGGTCACCGAGACCTTGCTCAAGCCCGTGCACCTCTGCGCGCCGGCGAACAAGAACAACGAGAATCCCGACGCGCCGAACCACACCGGGCATCTCCTCTGCTACAAGTCCAAGTCCGCGGTCGCGTTCGGCACCGAGGCGCACAACATCGCCAACCAGTTCGGCCTCGATCAGCTCACCATCATCCACCGCCGTGAGCTGTGCGTCCCGGCGCTGAAGAATCCGCCACCGACCACCACCAGCACGTCGACGAGCACGACGTCCACGAGCACGTCGACCAGCACCAGCACCAGCACCTCGACCACGACCAGCACCGTGACCACGACGGTGACGACCACGACGTCGACCACGACGTCGACGACGCTCTACGGCTCGCCCAGCCGCGCGTTCGTCGATCGCGTCGCTTCGCTCCTCGACTGAGGAAGCGCCGCGCGCCCGGGGGGTGCGGGCAAGGAGCCCGCATCCCCCGGCGTCGTCGCGGGGCGCTCTTGTCAGGGACGCGCGACCCCCATAGAAGATGTGAGTTTGCCACTCACTCGCGGCCGGACGGCCGCACAAGAAGGAGCGCTCTTCATGGGCCGGAAGGTGTTCGTCGTCGGCGTCGGCATGACCAAGTTCGAGAAGCCGTTCTCCAAGCCCTGGGACTACCCGGACATGGCGAAGGAGGCCGGTGAGAAGGCGCTCGCCGACGCGGGCATCCCGTACTCCGAGGTCCAGCAGGCGGCGGTCGGCTACTGCTACGGCGACTCGACCGCCGGCCAGCGCGCCGTCTACCAGCTCGGCTGCACCGGCATCCCGGTCTACAACGTCAACAACAACTGCTCGACCGGCTCGACGGCGCTCTTCATGGCGAAGCAGTTCGTGGAGGGCGGCCTTGCCGACTGTGCGCTCGCGCTCGGTTTCGAGAAGATGGAGAAGGGCTCGCTCGGCGCCAAGTTCATGGATCGCACCAACCCCATGGACAAGCAGCTCCAGGTGATGGTCGACCTGCGCGGCTTCGAGACCGCGCCGCCGACGGCGCAGTTCTTCGGCAACGCCGGCCGCGAGCACATGGAGCGCTACGGCACGCGGCCGGAGGCGTTCGCGAAGATCGGCCACAAGAACCACAAGCACTCGGTCAACAACCCGTACTCGCAGTTCCGCGACGAGTATTCGCTCGAGGACATCCTGAAGGCCCCGATGGTGTTCGACCCGCTGACCAAGCTCCAGTGCTGCCCGACGTCGGACGGTGCCGCCGCGGCGATCCTGGCGAGCGAGGACTTCGTCAAGAAGCACAACCTGCAGAAGAAGGCGGTCGAGGTCGTGGGCATGGCGATGACGACCGACTTCTCGAGCACCTTCGACGCCAAGAGCTGCATCAAGCTGATCGGCCAGGACATGACCGCGGCCGCGGCACGCAAGGTCTACGAGCAGTCGGGCCTCGGGCCGGAGAACGTCGACGTGATCGAGCTGCACGACTGCTTCTCGACCAACGAGCTCGTGACCTACGAGGGCCTCGGCCTGTGTCCGGAAGGGAAGGGCGGCGACCTGATCGAGTCGGGCGGCGTCACCTACGGCGGCAAGTGGGTCGTGAACCCGTCCGGCGGTCTCATTTCGAAGGGCCACCCGCTCGGCGCCACCGGGCTCGCGCAGTGCGCGGAGCTCAACTGGCAGCTGCGCGGCGAGGCGGAGAAGCGGCAGGTGAAGGGCGCGAAGGTCGCGCTGCAGCACAACCTGGGTCTCGGCGGTGCGGCCGTCGTGACGATGTACCGCAAGCCCGACGCGGCCTGACGCCGGGAGTCCGTCGCCTCTCAGCCGAGATCGACGTGCGCGGCGCGTAGCGCGTCGAGCACGATCGCGATCGTCACGCCCGCGCCGACCAGGATCAGGCCGGTGAGGGAGTGGCGGATCGCCGGCCGGTACCGCCGGATCTCGAGCGAGTCGACGTCGAGCAGCGCGGCGAGCGCCCAGAGTTGGAGGGCGACGCCGGCGAGCATCGGGACCAGGCCCAGGAGGTCGACCACCTTCCAAGGCTGGGGGCTCAACGCCCAGCTCGTGAGGAACGTCAGCGAGAACCCGACCAGGACGCCGACGACGGTGATGCTGCCGTTGCGAAAGGTGGCGTCGATCTTCTGCGGGCCACCGGGCGGCACCTCTTCGGCCACGGTCAATCCTCGAGCTTCACGAGCACGTCGTGACCGTCGATCAGGTACTTGAACTGGACCAGGTGGCGCTCCGCATCGAACCACGCACTGGCCCGCCAGTCGCCCGAGAAGTCGAACCGCTCGGCCCGGATCGTCCGGCCTCCCACCGTGACCGTGTCGTCGTCCGAGCGCACGACCTTCACGTTCAAGAGCTTCAGCGTCTTCAGATCGAAGAGGAGCGTCTGGTTCACGATCGCGTAGTGCCAGACCGACGCGGGAAACGCCTTGTCCGTGAGCTCGATCGGGTTTCCGTTGAGCGTGCCTTTGTACGCGGTCGCGCCGCGCTCCAGGGAGGCCTCGTAGATCTCGCCGTCGTCCTCGGTGCGACCGTGGAGCTCGCGCAGCTCTCCGCGATGCCAGCGCTCATGCAGGTTCTGCTCGAAGTTGAAGAGCTTCACGCCGAGGATCGAGAGCGACGCGCGCGTCCGCAACGTCTCGACGTCGCCGCTGTCGGCGTACTCGATCGTGTAGTGGATCTGCCCGGCCTTCTTGCCGTCGATCAGGATCGAGCCGAAGCGGTTCTCGGTCCGCACCGCCGCGTGGACGAGCGGCGCGAGCGCGAGCAGCACGATGCCGGTCACGAGGCAGCGGCGCAGCAGCCGCGGCGGGGCGAGCATGATCCCGTCGTCCTAGATCGGCGCGTGCGACGGGGTCAATCCATGCGCGCGACGGCGAACACGACCGGTGCTGCACGCCGGCCGGGGCCGACGTGGCGGCGCGCGTGCTCGCGGCGCCCTCCGTTCCCGATGGTCGTCGGGTTCAACTCGTGGTGGACGTGCGGCGGAGCGGCCCCACGCGCCGCGAAATCAGGGCCCAGGGACCGCGATCGGGCCGGACACGTTCGCCAGCGCGCCGTCGGGACGCTCATCCCGGCGGCCCTTGTCTTTCCGCGCAAAGCCATGCTAGCCGCGCCCCCATGCACACGCCCTGGATCGCGCTCGCCCTCCTTCTGCTCGCCCTTCGTGCGCCCACTCCCGCCGCGGCCGACGACGGCGCCGCCGTCAGCAAGCAGATGCAGGCCGCGCTCGAGCCCGAGCTCTCGGCCCTTCGATCGATGACCCTCAGCGTGACCGGAACCGACGGCTCCTCGACGCCGATCACCCTCGGCGAGGCCCGCGCCGTGGTCGGGGGCACGGCGCGCATCCTGGCCGTGGTTCTGGCACCGCCCGCGATGCGCGGGACCGCCTATCTGATCAAGCACGGCGGTCCGGGCACGCAGGACGTCCAGTGGGTGTACGTCCCAGCCATCAACCGAGTGCGAACGATCGCCTCGCCCGAGGCGTTCACCGCGTTCCTCAATTCGGACTTCAACTACGCCGACCTCGGCTTCGTCAGCATGGGCTCGCAGTTCAGCTCGCTCGGCGACGCCGAGCACGACGGCGTCAAGTGCCAGCAGGTCCAGGCGATTCCGAAGGAGACGTGGGCGTACGCGCGCACCGTCACCTGCGTCGCGAAGGACTCGCACCTGCCGGTCGACCGGCAGATCTACGACCCGGCGAACGGCCTCTGGAAGGTCCAGAAGTGGAGTCGTCCCGAGGTGATCGATGGCGTCCCCTCGATCCGGAAGGTCTCGATGGAGGACGTGCAGATGAAATCGCGCACCGACATCGTCGTCGGTTCAGTGCGCTATGGCCTCCCGATTCCCGAGTCGCTCTTCGACCCGGCCGGGCTCGTCAAGGTCGCCGACGCCTCCATCTGGGGTACGCTCGCGGTGGCTGCACCGCCGAACTGACGTAGCGGTGCCGGAGAATCGCGACGCTGCCGAGCGCCGTCGCGATCCCGGGCATGAACTGCAGCGGCAGCGGCGACGACGTCAACTGCGACGCGCGCTGACGGATCAGAACGCGCCGAACAGCGCCGAGCCGATCGGCGTTCCCCACCCGGTCGCGAGGTCGTAGCCCGGCTTGGCGGGGAAGCCTTTTCCCAGCGAGGTGTCCGTCGAGCCGCTCGTGATGTCGTGGAACACGGCCGTGCCGCCGTTCGTCTGCGCTTCGCCAAGACGGTACAGCGTCGGATTGAGCAAGCCGACGCGTTGCGCGCGCTGCTGGATCAGCATGGCCGCGATGCCAGCCCAGGCGGGTGCCGCCGCGCTCGTCCCCTCGGCACAGCACCGGATCTGTCCGTTCTGCGGGATCGGATAGACGCCCGAGGCCGGCAGCGAGACGTCGGGCACCGTGCGCGTCGCGCTCCCCATCTGCCAGCTCGGCCGCGGCGTCTTGCTGCGGCCGCCCCCGCTGGCCATGCGCGGCTCCTGCCAGACGACCTCGCTGCCGTAGGTGGATGCGTCGGCGGGATCGATCGGCGTCGGCGATGTCCCGCCCACGGCGGTGACGAACGGCGACGAGACGAACGGACCGACGCCGCGCTTCTTCTTCGGCTGCAGGACGACGAGCGCGCCGAAGTCGCCCGACGCGACGAGCACCGTCTGTCCCTGGGTGGCCGCCTGCTTGAAGAGCTTCGCGCACTGCTTGATCGCCGTTTTCGTCCGCTTGGACGCGATCAGCTCGAGCGAGAGGCTGATCACGGGAACGTCCGTGCGATTCACGAGCGCCTTCAAGGCGTCGACGACCGTACCCTGCGTGATCGACAGGGTGACCGCGGCGCCCGGCGCAACCCCACCCGACCAGCTGACGTCGAGGACCGATTCCAGCAGATCCGTGTCATCGAGGTTCGCTCCCGGCGTCCCGATTTGCTCGAGATCCAGAGCGGGCAGGCCGTAGAAGGTGCGGAACGCATCGATGTCGGTCGGATCGACCGGCGCCGTGCCGACGATCCCGATGCGCTGCCCGGTGCCGTCGATGCCGCCGTCCTGCAGCATCGCCAGGTCGAAGAAGCCCGCGTATTCCTGCGGCGAGAAGCTGAAGACGCCACCCGTGTCGGTGTTCGGGCGCAGCTCGACGTCGTGCCGGATGGGGAGCCGTTGCTGGAGGTCGATCACGCCGTCGACCAGCGGCGCGATCGCGGCCGGCACGGGTCCGGGGCGAGCGCCGACGCACTCGACCTGCTGCCGGCCCTTGGCCCGCCGGATGGCGCAGCCTTCCGCACGCAGCCAGCGCTCGACGCGCTTCAGGTCGGCGGGCGCCGCGCCGAAGCGCCGACCGAACTCGCTCGGCGTGATCCACCGATGGTACTCGGGCCTCGCCGGATTCTGCTGCGCGGCGAGGAGCGTGCGCAGCGCGCGCTCGTTTCGACCGCGAACGGAGACGAGCGTTCGCTCCGATGCGGCGGCGGAGAAGGAAACGACGGACGAGAGGAGAAGGGACAACCCGATCAGGCGGAGGAGCATCGGGCTGCGCTATACGACGGGAATGCGGGCGTCAATTTCTACGCGCCGAGCTCCAGCAGGGCACCCGTTGTGAGCAGGGTCAGCGCGCGCATCCGCCGGTCCTTTGGAGCGCGTCGCGACGGCAGCGACGGATCGCCCACGCCTTCGGCCACATCGACCCGGCGCCGCGCTACAGGTTGAACGCCGCGCGCATGCTCTTCGCGACCCGTGCCCGCCCCAGATACGTCGAGATGCCGAGCATCTCCTCGGTCGTGCGCAGGAGCGAGTAGTGGTTCACGAGCATGGACGAGCGCGCTCCCGGCGGCGTGGACGGGCTCACGACCAAGAGCGGAATATGGCACCCAGGGTCGTGCGTATTGCGCGCACATTGATCGCTGCCACCATCCTCGCCTTCATCGAACGTGACGAAGATGGCCATGGTCCCGGCCTGATAGGCGGGGCTCGCGACGAGCCGCCGGACCGCACGCGCGAGCCATGCGTCGCCCGTCCCGACGCTGCAGTCGTGCATGTCGTTGCACATGTTCGGGGTGATGAACACGAACGCCGGCAGCGTGTCGGCGTCGAGCGCCGCCTGCAGCTGGCCGTAGCCGACGTCGTGCAGCCGGCAGTCGGGCAGCTTCGTGTAGTACACGGCGGGGTTGTGGCTCGCGGCGTACGGGCTCTTGAACCAGTGCGTGCACGGCTTCGGCATCGATTCGGCGTAGGCGCCCCACGACGGCGCCTGCGCGAAGATGCTCTGCGCCCGGGTCACGCAGCCGTGGGTCGCGTTGCAGTCGCTCTTGAACCGGCCGAGGGCGGCGGGCGGCAGGCCCGACGTCGCCGCGACGTAGTTCGGAAGGCTCGGGTGGGTGATGTTGTGGGCGTTGGTGGCGAGTCCGCACTCCGCGGCGAGCGTGCGGTTGATGAAGGGGGCGTCACCCGATCCGATCACGCTGCCGTAGCCGTGGTTCTCGAGGAAGATCCACACGACGTGCTGGTAGACGGCGGGCGGGCTCGAGCGGGTTCCGCACATCGGCGGGTCGCCCGTCGCCGCCACCGCCTCACCGGGAAGGGAGCCCGGGCAGGCGAGCGCGCACAGCGCCAGCAGCCCTGCAGCGGCGGTAGCCCTCGTGGTTCCCACGCGCGTTCGACGGCCCGGGGCCGGAAGTGATTCGACGGACGGCGGTCGAACGCGCCTATGGCGAGGCCGCGGGCACGGCTGATCGCGCGCTGGTGGCAAGGGCAACCAGCACGTCGCGCAGCGTCGCCGCCATCTTCTTCGAGGACAGCCGCTGGAGCTGCTTCACGAAACCGTCGAGCTTCTTGCCGAGCTTCTTCGTCGCCTTGGCACCCTTCTTCCCGGGCGCGCCCGCCTTCGTGACCGCCTTCTTCAGCTTCTTCACCTTGCCGAGGAGCTGCTTCTTCACCTTCGCCTTCACGTCCGTGCCGGCCGCCGCGTTCAGGCTGGCGGTGATCTGGTCGAGATAGCAGTTGACGCCGTCGAGCCCGCCCGGGCACGACACGGCGAAGCCGATCGTGTCGCTCGAGCCCACGAGCTCGGGCGTGCCTTCGAAGGTCGCCGTGAGCGACTGGCTGCCGAGGCGACTCGCGACGAGCTGGCAGGTCGCGAGCCCCTGCGCGTTGGTCGACGCCGAGCACTGCGCCGTGTCGAGCTGGAAGGCGACGTTGACGCCGGCGACGGGAGCGATCGGGTCGGCGGACATGTCGATCAACGACGCGACCGCGTCGACCCGTGCCCCGGCCGCGGCGGCAACCGGGCTCGGGTTCAGTGTGAGGAAGGTCACGTGCTTGCCCGGATCCCACTGAACGTGCGCCTTGTTCGACGTGAGGGGCGAGCCGCCGGCGTTGGTGGTGGCGACGATCGTGTCGCGTCCGGCGTTCACCGCCGTGTAGCTGAACGTCGCTTCGCCGTCGGCGTTCGTGCGCGCGATCTGCAGGCGCGGGTTCGCGCCGTTCACGTCGAAGTAGACGCGCGTGTCGGCTGGCATGTCGACGTTGTGGAGCTTCGCCGTGAACGTCTGTGTGCTGCCCTGGGCTGGGTTCGGTGTCACGTCGAAGGGTGTCAGGCTCAGCAGCGGACGCGCAGCGGCGGGTGCGAAGGTGCAGCCGCCGGACGGATCGCTCAGCTTGTAGATGGCGGTCCCCGTGCCCGCGTAGAGGCAGCCGTCGGGACCGATGGTACCGCCGCCCAGATTCGTCGCCACGACGGTCTGGGTGGGCGGGCTGGTCGTGATGTCCACGACCTTCAGGCCGTCGTTGAACAGCAGAACCAACGAGCGCGCTTCGCCGTCGGTCTGGGTCTCGGCGATGTTCAGCCAGAAGTAGGAGGCGAGGCCCGGGAGGGTCGTCATGGTCGGCGGCGTGGGTCCGTCGGTTCCGCTGATCCGCACGACGGGCGGGGTGGCGTTGAAGTAGTCGGCCACGACGTAGAGCGACCCGTTCGGCGCGAAGGCCATCGACCCGTTCGCGCTCGACGAAGGGGTCGAGAGCGTCACGTAGTCCTCGACCGTCGGGGTCAGCCCGGCGGGATTTCGGATGCGGTGGATCTTCGGGTCCCACCCGAAGCCCGAGCAGCCGTCGTCGTAGAAGAGGTCGCCGCTCAGCGGATCGACCGCGAGGAAGAACGGACAGCGCAGGTTCGGCGCCACCGTGCGGGCGATCGCGCCGGTGGTGGGATCGAGCTCGACGACGGCGCCTTGGTTGATGTCGTTCATGGTGGCGGCGATCGCCGCGTAGACCTTGCCGTCCTTGCCGATGACGGGCGCACCGATCGTCGGGTTGATGGTGGCCAGGCGGTTGGCGCTCGACGCCGTCCCGCCGCCGACGGGGAGCTTGAAGACCTCCCCGTTGAAGAAGTTCGTGAGGTAGGCACCGTCGCCGGCGAACGCGGGGAAGCTCGCCCCGAAGCAGGCGTTGAAGTTGACGCCGGCGTACACGAACGCCGACGCGGGGAAGCCGCCCGCCCAGGGTGTCAGGACGTACCCGTTCTGCGCGGTGGGAACCGCCGCGCCGCTTCCGCAGGCCGTCCCCGCGCCGCCGTTGAAGACGACCGGGGCACTTCCCTGCACCGGCAGGTCGCCGTCCGTCACGTCGACCGCGGTGTAGGTCACCGTCTCGTTCACGAGGTTGGTCGCCGTGAACTGGATCTGGCCGGCGCCGTCCGTGAGGCTCGGGCTGGGCCCTGTGATGAACGAATGGCCGGCCCCTTGCGAGAGCACGATCTCCTTGCCCGGCGTTGGCCGGCCGAGGACGTCCTGCAGCGTGATCGTGATCGTTGTGCTCGCCATCCCGTCGGCCGTGACGGTCGTCGGGAACGCCACGACGCCGGCGCTCGTCGCGGGAGGCACGACGAAGCTGAGGGTGGCCTGCTTCGTCAGCACGATGCCGTCGGTCGTATCGGTGGCGGTGAACGTCACGTCCTCGGGCACGAGGTCGGTGACGTTGAACAGCACCGAGCCGTCGTCGTCGGAGACGCCGCTCGCGGGCGTGATGATGGCACTCGCTCCGCCGTTTGGGGCGAGCGTGACGGTCCTGGCCTTGATGGGGGTGCGCTTTGCGTCGACCAGCATCACCTGCACGACGCCGGCCGTCGCGCCGTCGGCCGGAGCCGTACTGTCCGGGTTGATCCCCGTGGCCACCACGACCGACTTCGCACCGCTGACGGCGCCAGAGGCCTCGCCTGAGAGCACCTGACGGAGCTGCAGGAGGTTCGGCGAGCCGAGCCCGACGTGTGCGAAGTCGCTGCCGAGGCTCGCGGCGTCGTGGAAACCGTCGGTGGCCGCCAGCGGGTAGAGCGCGAGGTTGGCTTCGCCCAGGTTCCTCCCGAGCATGACGTTCAGGTCGGCGGCGTAGGCGGCCCACTGCGGCGCCGCGAGGCTGGTTCCGCCGAACAGGCGACCGCTCGGACAGCCGCCGGCGGACGCCTGGCAGATCTGGATGCCCTGGATCGGATCGGCGTCGGTCACGACGTCGGGCACCGAGCGCATCGACGAGGTCGTGAACGCATCCTGATACGACGGCCGCGCGAAATGCGTGCTGATCCCGAAGCCGCCCTGTCCGGTCGGCGGCGTGGCGGCGCTGCCGTCCCACCACTCCTCGGTGCCATAGGTGACGCCCGGACCCGGCGTCGGGCTGCTGCCGCCGACCGCGGTCGCATGGGGCGAGTTGGCGGGCACGCCGGCGGTGTTCGGCGCGCCGTCCAGGCACGTGCTTCCGGTGTCGCCGCTCGCGTTGAAGACGCTGATGCCGGCTGCCGCGGCCTGCTGCAGGATCGTGTCGATCGCCTGCGATTCCGCGACGGTCGTCTGGTCCTCACACTGCGACCACGAGTTGCTGATGACCGTGACGCCATCGTCGATCATGGCGTTGAACATCGTCCCGAAGCTCGTGCCGGGCGGCGCGTGGTAGACGGTGTAGTTGATTCCCGGGAGCGACCCGAGGAGCATCACCGTGTCGATGTCGACGAGGACCTCCGCCTCGTTGCGCCCCGGCGTCGATACGCCGCCGTTGACGGGCACGTCACTCAGCTTCGCGAGCGCGGCCTCGCCTCCGAGGGCAGACAGCCAGTCGGCGACGTCGCTGCGGTTGTACGTGTCGAACTCGAGAAGGCCGATCTTCTGCGGGCTCACGCCGCGCGCGGCGCGCGAGTCGCCGAGCGTCAGCGCCGAGGGTCCGAAGCCGTAGCTGGCGATCTCCGCGCACTCGGGGTGGTACGTCCAGATCGATGGATCCGAGAGCCCGGCGACCTCGCAGTAGATGCCCGCCCAGCCGACTGCGACCCACATGCCACCGCACACGAAGACGGCGAGCGGCGTGAGGGCGAAGAGCTTCACCGCGAGGCCGAGGTAGGCTTTGATGAGCCCTACAACAAGGTTCTCGGCGATGCCGTAGTTCCCCACGAGGCCGGTGACGAGCCCGCAGATGCCGAGCGTCACCTTGATGTCGGCCGAAGGCGTCACCTCGGTGCTCATGCCGCCATCGAGGAGCGCCGGCCGCGCCGGCGACGCCATCGTCGAGAGCCCCGCGATCGACTGGATGAGTGGCGCGATCGCCGTCGGAACCGCCGGCGCACGATCGTTGGCGACGAAGCGCCGGCCCTCGATCTCGTAGTCGCGGAGGTTGACGCCGAACCCACGCTCGGCCTGCGCGCGTGTTCCGCGTAGGGTGAGCGTCAGCCGGTTCTTCGAGCCCTGGATCAGTGTAAAGCCGCGAGAGCGGAGGAACCCGACGACGGCGTCGTACGCCTTCTTCGTCGGGCCGAAGCTCGCCGTCAGTTCGGACGTGGAAAGGAAGCGATGGTACGACGGCGAGGTCGGATCGGAGATCGCGCGCAGGTAGCGCTCGAAGCCGCGCTGGTCGCGGCGGGTGAGGACGACCGTCAGCGTGACCGATTCGGCATCCGCGCCGGCTCGTGTGTCGAGCAGCGTTGCACGTTCGAGCCCGGGCAGGACGTGGCCCGGAAGCGGCGTCGTCATCTCGACCGCCGGCGCCCTCGGCGGTGCGGTGCTGCCCCGAACGGCGCCCAACACGCGCGCCGACGGCAGCGTCATCGTCGCGACCAGCGTGAGGGCGAGCACCTCGGCCCCGATCCCCGAGCAGCGTTTCCTCATCGGATTCTATCTCCAGTCTAGGGTTGCGCGCCTCGCTTGTACTCGGCCGGAACGGACCGGACAAGGGATACGAGACCCCGAGAAGCCTAGGACTCTGCGAGGGGAGTCGACTTTCTTGGTGCGCGAACCGGACCGATTCGGTCAGCGCGCCCCGGCGGCCGTGATGCGCGTCAGTCGGATCGGGCGCGGAGCTGGCGCGCGTCGTTGCGGCTCGGCGTGCTGCTGAACGTGGCCTCCCAGCACTGCGCGGTGTCGCTGCGCTGCACCTGCGCCGTCACCGGTGCCGCCAGCGGCAGCGTCGGCACGTCCAGGTTCGCGCCTCTGGCCTGGACGGTGATCCTTCCCATGCCCATGCGACTCGCCCGGAGGGTCAGCTTGCGGACGCCCGCCGGCGTGAGGGCAGGGTCGCCGTAGCGGAAGCCGAGCGCGACGTCCTTCCAGCACGGGCTCTTGCCGCAGCTTCCGCCGGCCGGCGCGGCGGCGTCGATACGCATGCCGGCCGCGTCGTAGAGACACAGGACGTAGCCGCTGGTCGTTGTCGGATCGCCGAACATGGTCTTGGTGACGCTCGACCCGAGCCACTTGAGCTTGACGGTATTGCGCGCCGGCGTGTCGCCACGCGAGATCCGGAGCTCCGCCCGCCGCGGCGTCGCGAGCTGACACCCGGGGACGGGCATCGGCGGGCACTCGGGTGGCAGCGTCGTGGTGCTCGTGCTCGACGTGGTGATCGTCGTCGTCGTGGTGGTGGTCGTGGCGCCGGCGGCCGTGAACCAGGGCTGCGACATCGGCGAGGTGAGGAAGAAGTCGAGCAGCATCCCGCCCACCTTCTGGACGGTCGACGGCATCGGGTGCGTGCCGTCGTTCTGGAGGTCCGAGCATAGGTAGGTGAGGCCGTCGGAGCGCGGCGTCGTGCCGTCGGCCCACAGGTACGGCCCCCAGCCGATCCACGGCGCGCCCGCCGTGTAGTCGAGATCGCCGGCGGTCGCATCGGCCGGATGGCCCGGCGTCGCCACCTGCGAGATCTGCGCCTGGACGACCCACTTCACCGCAAAGCCGCCTTCGTACGCGTACGGCTCCGGGTTGATCGGGACGTCGGCGTACCCGGCGTAGATCCGGCTCGAGAAGAAGACCTGCTGCAGGTTCGGATAGCGTGTCGCGAGCGCGCGCGTGATCGCTCCGAGGTAGCCCTCGAGCACGTACGCGTCCGCGTTCGACGAGGGGAGCGAGACGGTCGGGGCGATGTCCGCCTCCTTCACCCACGCGACCTGCACCTGCGCTTCGGAGAGGCCCTGCGACGTGAGCAGGGTGGCGATGTCGTCGTAGTTGCGGCCCGGCGGATCGAGCCACGTGACGGCGTCCTGGCCGCTGCGCGCGCCGTTGATGATCGCGAGCGTCGTGTGGTTCACCGCCGGCTCGACCGCCGCCTGCCCCATGAAGCTCTCCGCCGTGCACCCGGTCGTGCCCTCGCCGTGGATGCAGAACTCACCGGTGGTGTTCGACATCCCGACCGAAATGAGCACGACCTTGCCGTTCTGCGGATCCGGCGTTCCCGACGTGTTGCGCGGAACGATCTGCGCGGCGGCGGCGAGACCGGCGGTCGCGTGCACCGCGGGCATCGCGTTGGAGCCGCCCGGATAGAGGCCGCCCTGGAACTGTCCGAGATAGGTGCCGGTGCCGAGATCCATCAGCGGCACGTTGCCCGTCGACGTTCCCGCGCAGTTGCTTCCGAACGCGATCGACGGCGCGATCAGGACGGCGGCGACGATGCTCAAGCGCGAGACGCGCACTGCCCGGAAATTTCCCACGAGACGATCGTATCGTCCACCACCCTGGGTTGCGAGCGCGCGTGCACGATGGTGCCGCAAGGTCGTACGCCCAAGGTCGCAACCCGTGCTCGCGTGCGACGGCATGGATCGACCGCGCGCGACGCGGCTCGCAACGTTCGCATCGTTACGACCGCGTGAAGGAGAGGTTCGTCGCATGCCGGTGGCGCGTAGGATGCACAATCCTGGAAAAATCTACAGTAGCCAGAGCAGGTCAGGTCGACGTCGAACGTGGCACGGCGCGTGCACCGACGTCCTGCATGCGAATCAGTACGACAGGTTTACGCGTCACCGTTCTTCTCACGTGTCTCATCACGTCCGGACTGGCGTCATCCGCCGGCGCCGTCGCGGTGAATGCCGGCGGCCCCGCGGCCGGCGAATTCGCTGCCGACGCGTTCTTCTCGGGTGGCTCGACGTTTCGCACCACCGCGAACGTCGATCTGAGTGCTGCGACGAATCCGGCGCCCGAGGCCGTGTATCAGTCTCTTCGCTACGGCGAGTTCGCGTACACCTTCTCGGGTTTGACGTCCGGCGCGCAGTTCGTGGTGCGGCTCCACTTCGCGGAGCACTTCTATACGACCTCCGGTGCCCGCCGTTTCGACGTCGCGATCAACGGCGCGGGCGTGCTGACGGATTTCGACATCTTCTCCGCCGCTGGCGGCGCGCGTCGGGCCGTCGTGCAGGAGTTCGTCGCGTCGGCCAACACGCAAGGACGGATCGTCGTGCAGCTCTCGAACGGTCGCGCGGGCTACCCGCAAGTGTGTGGGATCGAGATCCTCCCGGTCGCGACGCCCGACTTCGCGCTCAGCGTGCCGCAGGTTCCGATCCAGGTTGGTCGAAACGCCACGACGACGGCGAGCGTCGGCATCGACTTCGTGGGCGGCTTCACCTCGAGCAACGTCGCGCTCGCCGTGGCTGGCCTGCCCTCCGGCGCGACGGGGCGATTGTCCCCGAACCCGCTGACCAACGAAGGCACCAGCACGCTCACGATCACGACCTCGAGCTCGGTCGTGGCAGGCACATATCCGCTCGTGGTCTCGGCGACGGCAGGCGGCATCACCCACACCGAAGACGCCACGCTGCAGGTGACCAGTGGAGCGAGCTTCAGCCTCTCGGTCTCGCCCCAGACCCTGACGGTCGCGCCGGGTCGCAGTGGGGCCGCGACGGTGACGCTCGCCGCGACGAACGGCTTCGCGGGATTCGCGACGCTCGGTGTGAGCGGGCTTCCCGCCGGCGCGTCGGCATCCTTCGGCTCGAACCCCGCCGCGGTTCCGGGGACGTCGAGCCTCACCATTACGACGGCGCCGAACACGCCGACCGGCTCCTACACGCTGACGGTCAGTGGCACGAGCGGCGGCATGACGCGCACGCAGGGGATCACGCTCACGGTCGGGCAGGGCGCGAGCAACTTCACGTGCACCGAGCTCATCGGCTTCAGCCAGACCCTGATGTGGGAGGAGACGACGGACTTCCAGCAGCGCGTCGACGATGCGCACTGGCAGGTCCGCTTCCGCTCGGGCGGTGACATCGACGTGTGGGGCGATCCGACCTCCGACGCCTGGAATGCACCGGTCCGTACGACGTGTCAGAACGCGGGTCAGATCGCCCTGTGCTCTCCCTGTGCGCAGGGCTCCAGCTCTCCGGATCGCGTGGTTCTCACGATCACTTCGCATGGCTACGACTCGGACGTCGCGATGTGGGAGACCAGGATTCGTACCGCGATCGCCACCATTCGCCAGGAGCACCGGCAGGTCCGGCAGATCGTCCTGCAGCCCGTCGTCGGCGGCCCCAACGGCGCTGTTTGCCCGACGCCCGCGAACCGGCAGGGCGTCCGCGCCTCGTTCAACCACCCGTACATCGATCAGGCGATCGCGATCGTCGTCCGTGACAGCCCGGACCTGGCCGCCGGTATCTCGCCCGAGGTGCAGTCGTGCTCCAACTACTCGGACGACGTCGGGCACCTCACGACGGCGGGACGCGCGTTCGTCGGGCAGGCGGTCGGACAGTACTACGGCGCGCGGCCGTGAGCGGCGTCGGGATCAGCGGACCAGCCACGGTGCCGTGACGATCTCGATCGAGACGGCCCGCGCCGTACATCGGGAAGAACCGGCCGCCGACCCGGCAGAACGCCGAGATGACCCGTCCGACGCGCTCCATCTTGCGTTCGCGTGACACGATCGGCTCCGAGCCGAGCTCCGCGATCGTGTCGACGCGGCGAGCACGCCATGGCTACTCTAGCACCCGAACTCGGGGAGGTTCACTCGCCCAGGCACTTGCCAGCCTCGCGACGATTCTGTGACAAGACCTCCGGAGGACAGGTACGTGGATCTCCAGGGCAAGGTGGCAATCGTGACCGGTGCGAGCCGCGGCGTCGGCGCCGCGACGGCGGTGGCGCTAGCCGAGGCCGGCGCGAAGGTCGCCTGCGCGGCGCGCTCGACCGACGCCGCGCCGCAGAAGACGCCAGGGACGATCGACAGGACGCTGGAGCGCATCCGCGCCGTCGGAGGCGAGGGCATCGCGGTGCCGACCAATCTGGCCGACGAGGCCGAAGTCGTCGACATGGTGCGCCGCACGGCCGAGCACTTCGGGCGCCTCGACGTCCTCGTCAACAACGCCGCCATCACGTTCGTCGGCGACCTCGACATTCCCCTCAAGCGCTACGACCTCATCATGAACGTCGACCTGCGCGCGCCGCTGATCGCCATGCGCGAGGCGGTGCCCCACATGAAGCGGACCGGCGGCGGCGCGATCGTGAACGTATCGTCGGCGGCCGCCCTCTATCCGCACGCGGGGCTCATGGCGTACGGGATCGCGAAGGTCGGGCTCGAACGCCTCACCGTCGACGCCGCGAAGCAGCTCCAGCGCGACCGGATCGCGGTCAACTGCTTCCGCATCGACATGCCGGTCGCCTCGGAGGGCTTCGTTGCGAATGCGCCGGGACTCGATCGTTCGGACTGGGAGCCGTCGGAGGTCGCGGCGGAAGGCATCCTGTGGGTGCTGCGGCAGCCGCCGGCGTTCTCGGGGCGGCGGCTCAGCATGTACCGCCTGCGCGAGAGCGCCGGCATCATGAAGTCGCGCGCGGCGCGTCCGTACGTCGGCAGGCCGCCCGAGAACCTCCACGACGGGCTCGCCGATGAGAGCGAGAATCCGTTCACCGAGCCGTACTGAATCGAGGCGGGCTTGACCCGCCGCGGCGCGCGGCATAGCGCGGGCGCATGGACTTCGGCGTCGCCATGTTCCCGACCGACTACGCGATCCGCGTCGACGAGCTCGCGCGCGCGACCGAGGAGCGCGGCTTCGAGTCGATCTGGTTTCCGGAGCACACGCACATCCCCGCCTCGCGCCGTAGCCCGTGGCCCGGCGGACCGAACCTGCCCAAGGAGTACTGGCACACGGTCGACCTCTTCGTGGCGCTCTCGACCGCGGCGGCGGTGACGACGAAGCTGAAGGTGGCGTCGGGCATCTGCCTCCTCGTCGAGCGCGATCCGATCACGACCGCGAAGGAGGTGGCGAGCGTCGACCACCTTTCGCGCGGCCGCGTCATCTTCGGCATCGGCGGCGGATGGAACGCCGAGGAGATGGGGCATCACGGGACGCCGTTCAAGGAGCGCTGGAAGATCCTGCGCGAGCGCGTCGCCGCCATGAAGCGGATCTGGACCGAGGAGGAAGCTGCGTTCGACGGCACCTTCGTCAAGTTCGAGCCCATCTGGTCCTACCCGAAGCCGGTGCAGAAGCCGCACCCGCCGATCGTGCTCGGCGCGCACGGTCCGCTCGCGATCAAGCGGGTGGTCGACTACTGCGACGGCTGGATCCCGATCGGCGTGCGCGCCGGCGACTTGAAGGCGAGCATCGCGGAGCTGCATGGCGCGGCGCGCGAGAAGGGGAGGGACCCGCGCTCCATCTCCATCTCCCTCTACGGCGCGCCCGGCGATCCCGGTGCGCTGCGCGAGCTGGGCGACGCCGGCGTCACGCGCGCGATCTTCGTCCTGCCGCCGAAGGGTCCCGACGACGTTCTGCCGCTGCTCGATCGCTACGCCGGCGCCATGCGCGCCGCCCGCGCGTAACGCGCCCTCGTCCGTGGCGTCCACCGTTCGCGTGCTCGAGGCGGTGCGCGACGTGCCGCGCGAGGCGTGGGACGCGCTCGTCGGCGACGAGTCGCCGTTCCTCGAATGGGAGTGGCTCGCGGCGCTCGAGGCGGGGAAGACGGTCACGCGCGAGACCGGATGGCTACCGCAGCACCTGGCGCTGTTCGACGGCGATCGCCTCGTCGGCGCCTGTCCACTTTACGTGAAGGCGCACTCGATGGGCGAGTTCGTGTTCGACCAGGGATGGGCGACCGCGGCGCGCCGCGCCGGCATCGACTACTACCCGAAGCTGCTGGTCGCCGTCCCGTTCACCCCCGTCACGGGGGCCCGCTTCCTCGCCCATCCGCAGGACGCCGTGATGGTCCGCACGACCCTTGCGGGGATGCTCGAGCGTCTGTGTGCAGAGCACGACTTCTCGTCGGTGCACGTGAACTTCTGCCGCGACGAGGAGGTCGCCGCGCTCGCGGCGCGCGGGTGGCTGCGGCGCACGGGCTTCCAGTACAAGTGGAGGAACGAGGGCTACGGCAGCTTCGACGACTACCTCGGGAGCCTGCGCGCCAAGCGGCGCAACCAAGCGCGGCGCGAGCGGCGCGAGCTCGAGGCGCAGGGGGTGGAGATCACCGCGTACACGGGCGACGCGATCGGGCCGGAACTGGCGCCCATCTTGTTCCAGCTCTATCGCGCCACCGTCGACCAGCTCCCGTGGGGCCAGCGGTATCTCACCCGGCGCGTGTTCGACGTCGTGCTCGAGCGCTTCCGTCACCGACTGTGCGTGATCCTGGCGCGGCAAGGCGGCGAGATCGTCGCCGGCACGTTCAACGTCCAGAAGGGCGATGCGCTCTACGGCCGCTACTGGGGGACGCTCCGCTACCTGCGCCACCTGCACTTCAACGTCTGCTACTACGCGGCGATCGAGCACTGCATCCGTCACGGCCTCGCCCGCTTCGAGCCCGGGGCGGGGGGCGAGTTCAAGCACCTGCGCGGCTTCGAGGCGACGGCGACCGAGAGCATGCACTTCCTCCGCGACCCGCGCCTGCGCGTGGCGGTTCGCGACTACCTCGCGCGCGAGCGGACGGCGGTCGAGGGCGAGATCGAGTGGTACGGCGAGAAGACGTCCCTGCGCCGCGACCGGGAGAAGTAGAGCCCGACCCAAGACGTCGTCTTGGGTCGGGGGCGAGAATGGTACTCCTGTGGTACGCGCGACCGGCATGCCGCGGCCGGCAAAGCCGGCGCGGCACACGAGCTACGCGCTTGGGAACTCGTACCGATCCGACGGAGTCCGTCGTCGCGCCCCGACTGTTGGCGCGTACTTCGTCTGCCGCGCCGGCTTTGCCGGCCGCGGCATGCCGGTCGCGCGTACCACGGACGCCACACTCTCGCGTCCTCCCCGACCCAAGACGGAGTCTTGGGTCGGTGTCTCAGCGGCCGTAGCAGATGTCGAGCGCGCGGACGTACGGGATGCAGCCGCGCCGCTCCTTCACGAACTCGCTCGCGGCCGGGAGCGGCAGGCCCTCGTGCACGTGAACGTACGCGATCGCCGCGGTGGGGGCGCGATTGAGACCGCCGTTGCAGTGCAGGTACACGACCGCGCCCGCGTCGACGTGCGCCCGCACGCGCTCGACGATGGCGGGTAGCCGGTCGGCGAGGAACTCCGCGTCGCCGTCGGGGACCGGCAGGTGGTCGAACGCGAGGCCGGCGGCGGCGTACGCCGCGCGCAGATCGGCCAGGCGCAGCCGCTTGGAGGCGAGGTCGGCATCGTCCTGCAGGCAGACGACGGCCGTGATCCCGTGCGTGTCGCGCAGCCACGCGACGTCGGCGAGGTTCGGGTACTCGCCGACGAAGAGCTGGGGCAGGATGCGATCGAGCCGCGGCGGGCTCGGGCGCACCGCGCCGCCGCCGACGCCGTACCAGTCGTTGTCGCCGCGCACGATCAGTCCGCGGGCTCGGGGACGGACTTCGGCGACCGCAGCCGGGAGGGGGGAAGCGGCGCGTAGGTGAAGGTGAGCTCGTCGTTGGCGACGTCGATCTCGACCTTGCCCCCGTCCTTCAGGCGGCCGAAGAGCATCTCGTCGGCGAGCACGCGCTTCACCTTCTCCTGGATCAGGCGAGCCATCGGACGGGCGCCGAAGGTCCGGTCGTAGCCGCGCTCGGCGAGCCAGCGGCGCGCGGCCGGGGCCAGCTCGACCTGGACGCGGCGCTGCGCGAGCTGGCCCTCGAGCTCGGTCATGAACTTGTCGACCACGCGCTCGACCGCCTCTCCGCCGAGCGACGCGAAGTGGACGACCGCGTCCAGGCGGTTGCGGAACTCGGGGCTGAACAGGCGCTCGAGCGCCCTCTGACCCTTCTCCGCGTTCGTGACGTTGCCGAAGCCGATCGCGGCGGCGGCCATCTCCTGCGCGCCGGCGTTGGTCGTCATGATGAGGATCACGTGCCGGAAGTCGGCCTTGCGGCCCTGGGCGTCGGTGAGCGTCGCGTGATCCATCACCTGGAGCAGGATGTTGAAGATGTCCGGGTGCGCCTTCTCGATCTCGTCGAGGAGCAGGACCGCGTGCGGCGTCTTGCGGATGCCGTCCGTGAGCAGCCCACCCTGGTCGAAGCCGACGTAGCCGGGCGGCGCGCCGACCAGCCGCGAGACGGTGTGCTTCTCCATGTACTCGCTCATGTCGAAGCGGATGAACTCGATGCCGAGCGCGGCGGCCAGCTGCTTGGCGAGCTCGGTTTTGCCGACGCCGGTCGGGCCCGAGAAGAGGAACGAGCCGACCGGCTTCTCAGGCGTGCCGAGCCCGGCGCGCGAGAGCCGGATCGCCGAGACGACGGCGCCGACGGCTTCGTCCTGCCCGAAGACGAGGAGCTTCAGGTCGCGGTCGAGCGTCTCCAATCGCTCGCGATCGGAGAGGCTCACCTGGCGCGGTGGGATCTTCGCCATGGTGGCCACGATGTGCTCGACGTCCTTCGTCCGGATCGTGCGCTTGTCGGTGTCGCGGACGTTCGCGGCCGCGCCGGCCTCGTCGATCACGTCGATCGCCTTGTCGGGCAAGAAGCGGTCGTGCACGTGCTTGGCCGAGAGCTCGGCAGCCGCGCGGAGCGCCGTGTCCGTGTACGTGACGCCGTGGTGCGCCTCGTAGCGTCCCTTGAGGCCGCGCAGGATCTGGTGCGTCTCGTCGACCGACGGCTCCGTCAGCTCGATCTTCTGGAAGCGGCGCGCGAGCGCGCGATCGCGCTCGAAGTGCTGCTTGAAGTCCTGGTACGTGGTGGCGCCGATGCAGCGCAGCTCGCCTGAGGCGAGGGCGGGCTTCAGGATGTTGGACGCGTCCATCGAGCCGCCATGGGTGGCGCCGGCGCCGACCACGGTGTGGATCTCGTCGATGAAGAGGATGGCGCCCGACCTCTCCTTCAAGGCGCCGATGACGGCCTTCAGACGCGCTTCGAACTCGCCGCGGAACTTCGTGCCGGCGAGGAGCGCGCCCATGTCGAGGGCGTAGATCTCCGCCTCCTGGAGCGCCTTCGGGACCTCCTTCCTGTGGATGCGGAGCGCGAGCCCCTCGACGATGGCGGTCTTGCCGACGCCGGGGTCACCGACGAACACGGGGTTGTTCTTGCGCCGCCGGCAGAGCACGTGGACCGTGCGCTCGACCTCGCGCTCGCGGCCGATCAGCGGATCGATCTTGCCCGCGGCGGCCTGCTCGACCAGGTTCACCGTGAACGCTTCGAGCGGGCTGCGTGCAGCCTGTCCGTCGTCGTCCTCGTCGCCTTCGACGCCGGCACCGGGGCCGCCACTGGCCGGCAGCTCCGGGACCTTGCGGATCCCGTGGGAGATGTAGGTGACCACGTCGAGCCGGGTCACGCCCTGCTGCCCGAGGAGGTAGGCCGCATGCGAGTCGGTTTCGCGGAAGATCGCGACCAGCACGTTGCGGCCGTCGATCTCGTCGCGGCCCGACGACTGCACGTGCGCAGCCGCGCGCTGGAGCACGCGCTGGAACGCGAGCGTCTGCTGCGGCGGCACGTCGACGTCGGGCGGCAGCGCCTCCATCTGGTCCAGGTAGTGCTCGAGGTCGTGCCGCAGCTTGGCCGGATCGCCGCCGCACGCCGTCACGACCTCCACCACACCGTCGTCCGCGAGCAGGGCCCACAAGACGTGCTCCAGGCACAGGAACTCGTGCCGGCGCCGGCGCGCCTCGCGGACGGCGAGGGTGAGCGAGGCCTCGAGGGGTCGCGACAGCCGCATCCTTATGCTTCCTCCATGCTCGTACGGAGCGGGAACTCGTGCGCCTTGGCGAGCGCGTCGACCTGCGATGTGCGCGCCTCGGCGATCTCGCGCGGGTAGACGCCCGCCACGCCGATCCCGTTCTTGTGCACGTGCAGCATGATCTCGGTCGCCTTGGTGTCGTCGTGGTGGAACACGCTGACGAGGATCCAGACGACGAACTCCATGGTGGTGTAGTCGTCGTTGTGGAGGAGGACCTTGTAGCGCTTGGGGCGCTTCACGTTCTCCTTGGGCTTCGTGCGGGTGACGACCCCGACGTCGCGCTGCGTGTCGCGTTCCGCCATCGGCTGACTGAATGTTAAGCGCTCCGCCGACGCGGGGCAATCAGGGCGAGGGCGCCGTCAGGCGGTCGGTGGCTCGTTCGCGCGCCGAGCGAGCTGGAGCGCGCCGCCGGCGCGCCACATGTAGCAGGAGTCCGGGCGTCCGCCCATGCCGACGACCCATGCACCGCTCGCCGCCAGGCTCGGCCACGAATCCGAGAGTGCCGCCACGCACTGGATGAGGGCGGGCGCGAGCATCAGAACGGCGTCGAGAATCGGCCGATCGCCGTCGACGCAGCCGAGGCGCTCCAGCAGCGCCGCGGTGACGCCACGCGCGAGCGACAGGCCGCGCACCGCCTCGCCGAGGTCGGGTCGCTCCGACCACGCGGCGGTGTCGAGCGTTGCGCGATCACGCACGCGCTCGCCCAGGCGAAGCCCCGCCAGGGAGAAGGTGGCGAAGTCGACCTCGGCGATTCCGCGCACCTCGCGCTCCTCGGCAAAGCGGTCCATCGACGGGGCGAGGGGCGGGGCGGGCGCGTAGTGCAGATCGGTCAGCTGGAGCGCGAGCGCCATCGCGCCCGGCGACAGCTCGTGCCCGTCGACGACGACGTCGCGCCGGAACACACGCTCGCCCGGCCGGCGTCCCGGAGCCTTGCCGAAGCGTGCCTCCTCGCGCGCGAGCGCCCAGGCGACCGTCGACCCCATGAGCTGCGCCAGCGTCAGCAGGTGCGAGCACCCGCGCGGGCCGCCGATCTCGGTCGACAGCGTGCGCGCCCACGAGGCATCGAGCGTGCTGCCGGCGAGGCCGCCCACGCGGGCGATCGGATCGCGGCAGCTCTCCCCCTGGCTCACGGCCGAGGGCTCGAAGGCGACGGCTGGCTGCGACGCCGTGAGCGCGTCCAGGCGCGCCGTCGCGGGGTCGACGATCCCGTCCAGCATCATGTGGTGCACGATCCCCGACGGCTGGAGGTCGCCGCCGACCGGGACGAAGCCGCGCTTGCGCAGGTCGAGGATCACGCCGTGCACGTCGAGGCGGCCGTCGGCGCGCGCTACCAGCGTCACGCTGAGCGCGCGACTGTGGAGGGGATGGCCGCCGACGTCGAGGTGCATCCGCCTACTCTTGGGTGCGCGCCACGGCCGACGCAAGCCCTGGCACTCGCGTCGCGGGGAGGCTATGCACCCGGCTCATGCGCGTACAAGACGTGATCGCACTGGTGACGGGCGGCGCCTCCGGTCTCGGAGAGGCGACGGTTCGCGACGTCGTCGCGGGCGGCGGGCGGGCCGCGATCCTCGACCGTCCGAACTCGAAGGGCGAGGGGCTCGCGAAGGAGCTGGGCGACCGGACCGTCTTCGCGCCGTGCGACGTCACGAGCGAAGCCGAGGTGAAGTCGGCCGTCGAGACCGCCGCGAAGCGCTTCGGCTCCGTGAACGTCCTCGTCAACTGCGCCGGCATCGGCACCGCGAACCGCACCGTGACGAAGGACGGCCCGTTCCCGCTCGAGCTCTTCGAGCTGACGATCAAGGTGAACCTCATCGGTACCTTCAACGCGATCCGCCTCGCCGCCTTCCAGATGAGCAAGAACGAGCGCAACCAGGAGGGCGAGCGCGGCGTCATCGTCAACACGGCGTCGGTCGCCGCCTTCGACGGCCAGATCGGGCAGGCGGCGTACTCGGCATCGAAGGGGGGCGTCGTCGGTATGACGCTGCCGATCGCACGCGACTTGGCGTCGCTCGGCATCCGCGTGCTCACGATCGCGCCCGGAACGTTCGACACGCCCATGCTGGCGATGGCGCCCGAGCCGATCCGGCAGGCGCTGGCGGCGCAGATCCCGTTCCCGTCGCGCCTCGGGCGCCCGAGCGAGTTCGCGGCCCTGGTGCGCCACATCGTCGAGAACTCGATGCTGAACGGCGAGACCATCCGGCTCGACGGCGCGATCCGTATGGCCCCCAAATGAGCAGCGGCCAGCGCGTCGGCGTCATCGGCCTCGGCAACATCGGCGGGGCGATAGCGGCCAACCTCGTGGCCGACGGGCATCACGTGTCCGTGTTCGACACCGACCCCGCGCGCACCGGCGCGATCGTCGGCGTCGGGGGGCGCGCGGCGCACTCGCCGGCGGAGGTCGCCGAGCGCAGCGACGTCACCTTCGCGTCGCTGCCGACGCCCGAGATCGTCGACGCCGTCGCGGCGCAGTGGCTCGAGGGCGCCGCGCCGGGCACGATCCTCGTCGACCTGTCGACCAACGCGCCCGCGACCGTGCGCGTGATCGGCGACCGGCTCGAGGCGGCGGGGCGGCACCTCCTCGAATGCCCGCTCACCGGTGGCGCGCCGGGCGCACAGGCGCGGATGCTGGTCTTCATGGTGGGCGGCGACGCCGCGGTGTTCGAGCGGGTGAAGCCACTGCTCGAGCGGCTCGGGCGCGCAACCTTCCACGTTGGACCGCTCGGCCTCGGCAATACCGCGAAGCTCGTGAACAGCCTCCTTGCCTTCACTTCGACATGGGTGTCGCTCGAGACGCTCGCGGTCGCGAGCAAGGCGGGGATCGACCTGCGGACCATGGTCGACATCGTCCGCACCGGCGGCGCGACCAACTTCTTCATCGACCGTATGGTCGAGGGCATCAACCAGCGCGGCCGGCCGACGCAGTTCGCGCTCGGCCTCGCCGCGAAGGACGCTGGTCTCTTCCTCGACGTCGCACGCGCCTACGGTATCCCGACGCCGGCTGCGGCGCAGGTCGCGCAGGCGCTGGTCGCCGCGGTAGGGGCGGGGCTCGGCCAGCGTGACTTCACCGATCTCGTGGAGCTGATGGAGCGACAGGGCGGCACGGAGCTCCGCCTGCCACCGCCGCGGAGCTGAGCCGTGGGAACGCTGCGGCGGCTCGTTCCGATCCTCGCCGGCGTCGCGCTCGTGGCCGCCCTCGCATACGGCGGGCTCTTCGACCGGATGCGCGCCGAAAACCTGCGCAGCGAGATCGAGGCGTGGGGTGCGCTCGGCCCGCTCGCCTTCATGGGACTCATGATCTGTGGGTTCTTCGTGCCGGCCCCGCTGATCGTCCTGGTCGGGATCGGCGGCGCCGTCTTCGGCGCTGCATCGGCGTTCGTCTACGGCTGGATCGCGGCGATCGTGGGCACGACGCTGAGCTTCCTCCTCGCACGCGGGGTGTTCTACCGCTACACCCGCGGCATCGCCGAGAGCGATCGCTTTCGTCGTCTGCGCGCGATCGATGGGCGGCTCGCCGAGCACGGGTTCGTGACCGTCCTCGGGCTGCGCCTCCTCTTCTTCCTCGCCCCGCCGCTCTCCTGGCTCCTCGGCGTCACGCGCGTGCGGCTGCGCGACTACCTTCTCGGAACGGCGATCGGCATCACGCCGGGCCTCGGCGTGACCGTGTATCTGGGCGACGCGGTCAGCGAGGCGGAGTCTGCGCGGGCGCTCCTCACGCCGCAGATCGTCGTCCCCGGTCTTCTCGTCGGCGCGTTCCTCATCGCCAGCGGGGTCTTCGGCAGGCGCTTCCTCGCCCGGCGCGCCGCGCACCGCTGAGCGCCCATGCGTCTGTGGACCTTGGCGGCGCTTCAGGCGGCCGTGACGCTCTCCTGGATGGCCTACGGGTATTTCCAGCCCCGCCTTCTCGAGCACTTCGGTTTCACGGCGCTGGCCGGCATCCTCGCCTGGTACCTCGCCTTCGCGGGCTCGACGCTGGCCCCGCTCGCCGGTGACGCGTCGGACCGCCTCGTGCGCAGCGGCGGCGACCGGTTTCCCGTCGTGCGCGCCGGTGTCGCCCTCGCGGCGGCGAGCTTCGTCGCGGTCGCGGTGACGTCGCGCGCCGAGGGCGGCAGCGCTCTGCGCTTCCTCCTGCCGCTCTTCGTCGCGATCTGGATCGCCGGCATGACGCTCTTCCAGGCGCCGGCCCTGGCGATCGTGCGCGACGAGGCGGCGCCGGGCGCGCTGCCGTCGGCGATGGCACCGCTCGTGATCGCGACCACGCTGCCGAGCGCGCTCTGGCCGCTCCTCGAGCCGCTGCTCGCGAAGGCGGGCGGCTCGCTCACGTTCCTGGCCGGAGGCGTTGCCGTCACCGGCACGGCATTGGCCCTCGGACGCACGGCACGCCTGCCACCGCGCGCATCACATCGCGACGCGCCAGCCGGCGGCGGCCTCGCGCTCGCGTTCGCGTGCGGCCTCGTATCGGCGCTGGTCGCGATCGTTTCGACCGATCTCGTCCCGAGCGCGCTTTCGGCCGCGGGCGGCGTGGGCACCCCGTCCCTCGCGGCGATCGTGGCGTTCGCGAGCACGCTCGGCGCGAGCACCATGGGCCGCGTCGGGTCGGGTATCGGAAGCGGACGAGGGCTCGTGGCCGGGCTCGTCGCGAGCGGCGTCTGTCGCGTCGTTGCCCCGTGGTGCGGTGGCCTCGTGCCTGGGGTCGCGGTGGCGGTGGTCGCCGGCGCGGCGCTCGCGCTCCACCTGACGACGGCGTTGCCGTTCACGCTGTCGGCGCAGCCCGAGGAACGCGCCGGGCTCGGGACGGGGCTCTACGTCGGCGGGGCGATGGTCGGCACACAGCTCGCGCGGGTGCTGTTCCGGTAGTTGGAGCAGGTCGCCGATGGTGGCACCATCGGGGGTGGGAGGGTCGAAGCATGGCCGTACCCCGGACGGAGCGTTGGGAAACCGGGCTCAAGGTGGCGCTGGTCGTCGTGCTCGCAGCATCGGTAGTCGCATGGGTCTACTTCACGTTCTTCGGGTTTCACTGGGCGTAACGGTTCGCTTGACGGCGCGTCGTGCGGCGCGGTAGCGGCATCGTCATGGCCGTCGAACGACTTCCCCCGACAGCGAATGGCGACGATGTCGCGAGCGTGCTCGCGCGGGACGGCTGCGCGATCGTCGAGCGCGTCGTCGGCAAGGAGATCCTCGACCGCGTCCGGACGGAGCTCGGACCACATCTCGACGCAACGCCGTAGGGGCCTGACGATTTTTAGCCCGGCGAGATGCCGGCCGGCTCGGTGCTCTTCTACACGGGATCGCTCTACCATGGTGCGGGCGCGAACCGGTCGGATCACGTACGCTCCGGGATCAACATCACCTACGCCGTGAGCTGGCTCCGGCAGGAGGAGAACCAGTACCTCTCCTGTTCGCCCGAGGTCGCGCGGACGCTGCCCGAGCCGCTCCTGCGAATGATGGGCTATCAGCGTGGCGCATACGCGCTCGGCTACGTCGACGACCTGCGCGATCCGCTGGAGGGTCTGCTCGGACGCCCGGTGGGCGCAACGGGACTCGGCGACCTCGAAGCCGCGACGTCCCGCGTGCGCGGGACGGGCTGAGCTCAGAACGACGGCGCCCGCACCTCGAGCCGGCCGGCGAGCGCACGGCGATCGAACGCTGCGAGCAGCTCTCCGGCGGTACGCGCGGGCGGGAGACCGACCGAACGCGCGAGCCACGACACGACGTCCGCGGGATCGTCGCCCGCCTGGCGTCGCTCCCGCAGCGTCATCCCGCGCGCTCGCTTGGCGAGCCGCGTCCCGTCCGCGGCGACGACCAGCGGCACGTGCGCGAACGCGGGTGGCGTGCCCCCGAGCAGCTCCGCGAGCAGGACCTGGCGCGGCGCCGAGCCGAGCAGGTCGACGCCGCGCACGACCTCGGTCACGCCCATCGTGAGGTCGTCGACCACGCACGCGAGCTGATAGGCGTACACGCCGTCGCCGCGCTTCAGGACGAAGTCGCCGACGTCGGCCGCGACGTCCTGCACGAGTGTCCCCTGGAGGGCATCGACGACGGTGACGGGGCGGGCGGGAACGTGCAGACGGATCGCCGGCGGCCGCTTCCACGCGCGCTCGCGAAGGCCGTGCTCGCGACAGGTGCCGGGATAGCGTGGTCCCTCGTCGCCCGCGTGCGGGGCGCTCGCGACGCGCGCGATCTCGGCGCGGGAGCAATCGCAGTAGTAGAGGAGGTCCTCCGCCGCGAGCCGCGCGAGCGCGCCCTCGTACGTCGCGCTCCGCTCCGACTGCCGGTACGGCGCGTGCGGGCCGCCCACGTCGGGGCCCTCGTCCCAGTCGAGGCCGAGCCACCGCAGGTCGTCCAGCTGTTGGGCCTCCATGCCGGCGACGACCCGCGGCGTGTCGATGTCCTCTACGCGGAGCACCAGCCGTCCGCCCGCCGCGCGCGCCGACGCCCAGGCGAAGACCGCGGCCGCCGCCGAGCCCAGGTGCAGCTCGCCCGTCGGCGACGGAGCGAAGCGACCGCGATACACCTACGCCTTGGGTTGCAGGACGTCCGCCGCCGCGTTGAGCGCGCTCACGGCCGCCGGCACGCCGGCGTAGCACGCGGTCTGCATCAGCACCTCGATCAGCTCCTCGCGCTTGATGCCGAGATTGAGCGCGCCGTAGAGGTGACCCCGCAGCTCGTCGTGCTTGCCGAGCGCCGCGAGCTGCGCAACCGTGCACAGACTCCGGCTCCGGATGTCGAGGTTCGGGCGCGACCAGAACATGCCGAACACGAACTGCGCTACGAGCCCGAAGAATTCCGGTGCCAGCTTTTGCGCCGGCAGCTCCTGCCCCCCGGCGCGCTCGCCCCAGAGCTTCTTCGTCACTTCGATTCCGCGTGCGAGATAGTCGTCCGCCATGGCGGCGGGCGTACGACGTTCGGCGCGGGCCGTCAACGCGGTTGACAGGCGACGGCCGCCGGACGTACGCGAGGAGCAGGGGGGGTATCGCCGATGGCGCGGACGCTCGCCGTCCTTGGGCTCGTGCTGATCGTGTCCGCGCACGCAAGCGCGCAGACGGTCGAGGTGCCCGCATTCCCCGTCGGCGCACCGACGTTCGCGGACCACCTGCAGGACGTCGACGTGGCTCCCGCACCGGACGGCGGCTTCACGGTCGTCTGGGGTGACTACCAGCTGAACAACCTCAGCGGTGGCGGCGATCACGCGACGGTGCGGCGCTTCTCGGCCGCCGGCGTGCCGCTCGCGGCCGCCGTGCGCGCCGACACGACGGCGCACGTCTTCGACCCCCACATCGCGCCCGACGGACGCCGCGCCTACGCGGCGGCGTGGCTCTGGATCGGCAACCAGCAGTACCGCTATTTCGGACAGACCCTCGGCGCTGGCGGCGAGCCTACCGGCGCCGATTTCGAGGTCACACTCGACATCGCGGGCTATCCGTCCACCAACGGCCCCGTCGTCGGGACGCCGGACGGGCCGATCTTCCTGTGGAACCAGAACGGCATGTGGGCGCGCCGGCTCGACCCCGAGCGCCACCGGCGCGGCGGCGACATCCGCGTCGCCGACAACATGTACAAGACCGACGTCGACGTCTTTGCGGGCGGCGGCTTCGTCGCGACCTGGGAGGAGTTCTTCGGCGTGGCGCCCAGCATGGGGCGCCTGTTTGGTCCGACGGGCCAGCCGCGCGGCCCGGCGTTCGTCGCGAGCGACACCTTCCACTATCCCCGCGTCGCCGTGAGCCCGCGCGGCGGCTTCGTCGTGGTCGGGCAGGGGCTCGACGCGGGCGCGCAGACGGCGCAGATCGTCGCGCGCCGGTTCGCCGACGACGGGACACCGCTCGGGTCGGAGATCGTCGTCGAGCCGGGCGCGACGGGTGTGAGCGTCGACCCGGACGTCGTCTTCGACGACCACGGCAACTTCTTCGTCGCCTGGGCGCAGTACAGCCAGACGTCCGCGCTGCCGCCGCGCGGGCGCGCCTTCGACGTCGACGGCGTGGCGATCGGGCCCGCGATCGACCTCGGTCCCGCCGGAAGCGCCGAGATCCGCAGCGCGCGCCTCACCGGCGGCGGCATCGTCAACGTCTGGTACTGGTCGAGCCGCGCTACGGGGAGCATCGTTCGCATCTGCACGCCGGGTCTCGCCAGCTGCGGCGACGGCGTCCGCGCTCCGGCGTGCGAGGAGTGCGACGACGGCGGGGCCAACGGCAACGCCCCCGACGCGTGTCGCCCCGATTGCCGGCGCGCGCGCTGCGGCGACGGCGCCGTCGACGCCGGCGAGACGTGCGACGACGGCAACACGACCTCGTGCGACGGCTGCAGCGCGACCTGCGCGATCGAGGCCGGCATCGCCTGCGGCGACGGTGTCCGCAACCAGGCGTGCGGCGAAGAGTGCGACGACGGAGCCGCGAACGGGAACACGCCCGACGGCTGCCGCACCGATTGCCGTCTCGCCCACTGCGGCGACGGTGTCGTCGACGCGGGTGAGGCGTGCGACGACGGCAACGACGAGGAGTGCGACGGCTGCGACGCCGACTGCCTGGTCGAGACGGCGCCACCCGTGGTGTGCGCGCCGACCCCGATGGCGGCCGCGTCGGCCGCCGACCTCGCCCGCTTCGAGCACGGCCGCCACGAGTTCGCCGAGACCGAGAACGTCGCGACCGGTCTCGGGCCGGTCTTCAACGGCGTGCGCTGCGCCGAGTGTCATGCCACGCCGACGGTCGGAGGTTCGAGCACGCGCAACGTCGTGCGCGTGGGCGCCGGGATCGGCGCCACGTACGATTCGCTCGAGGGCGTGGGTGGCCCGGTCATCCAGGAGCGCGGCATCGCGACGGCGGCCTGCGCCGTTGCGGGCGAGGTCGTGCCGGCCGAGGCGACGGCGGTCTCGGCGCGCAACACGCCGCCGCTCTTCGGCCTCGGGCTCATCGAGGCGATCCCCGAGATCAGCATCCGCCTCCAGCGCGAGCGGCAGCGCCCGCCGCTCTCCGGTCGCTTCAACACGAACCGCGCGACCCGCCGCGTCGGACGCTTTGGCTGGAAGGCGCAGATCGCGACCATCCAGGACTTCGCGGCCGAGGCCTACCGCGACGAGCTCGGCATCACGTCGCCGTTCGCGACCGCGGAGAACGCGCCGCAGGGCATGCCGACGACGTGCGACGGTGCGCCCGAGGTCGAGGACGACGGCAACGACGTGGCGGCGTTCACGGACTTCATGACGCTGCTCGCGCCCGCGCCGAAGCCGCTGCCGACGCTCGAGGCGCGGCGCGGCCGGCGCTTCTTCCGGCGCTGCAAGTGCCAGGGCTGCCACACCGACAAGTACCGCACCTCGCGCGTCTATCCCGTCCCCGCGCTCCGCAACCTGAAGGTGCCGCTCTTCTCGGATCTCCTCGTCCACGACATGGGCGCCGCCCTCGCCGACGGCATCGAGCAGGAGGGGGCCAGCGGCAGCGAGTTCCGCACCGCTCCCCTCTGGGGGCTGCGCTTCAGCGCCCCCTACCTCCACGACGGCCGCGCCCCGACCCTCGAAGACGCGATCCTAGCCCACGGCGGCGAAGCCCAGGATTCGCTCCTGCGGTTCCTCGCCCTCGACCCCGCATCGCGCAACTTCCTCGTCGCGTACCTCAACTCTCTCTAGTGGACCGACCTCGCGCACCGACACGACTCGCCTCAGTCCACGCGCAGGACGATCTTCCCGAAGTGCTCGCTCGACTTCATGAGTCGATGCGCGTCCGCCGCCTTCTCGAGCGGCAGCACCGTATGCACGACCGGCCGCAGCAGTCCCGCCGCGAGCGAGTGCCCGAAGCGATCGCGCAGCGAAGCGACGATGGCCGCCTTCTCCTCGACCGATCGCGTCCGCAGCGTCGACCCGATCACCGACAGGCGGCGGATCAGCATGAGCCCCAGGTTGATCTCGCTCTGGGCGCCACCCATGAGGCCGATCTCGACGAGACGACCGCCGATCGCGAGCGTGCCGAGATTCTTGGCGAGGTACTTGGCGCCGATGTGATCGAGCACGACTTCGGCGCCGCGGCTGTCCGTCAGCTCCTTCACGCGTGCCTCGAAGTCCTGCGTGTTGTAGTTGATCGCGGCCGTCGCGCCGAGCTCGACGCAACGGCGCGCCTTGTCGTCGCTACCGACGGTCACGAAGCAGGGATTCCCGGCCTGGCGGCAGAGCATGATCGCCGCCGTGCCGACACCGCCGCCGCCGCCGTGCACCAGCACGGCCTCGCGCGGGCCGACGGCGCCCAGGCCCGGCATGAAGATGTTGAGGTAGGCCGTGAGGAAAACCTCGGGAAACGCGCCGGCCTCGTCGTCGCTCATGGCGTCGGGCACCGGCAGCGCCGAGCCGTGGTGCACGACGACCTGTTCCGCGTAGCCGCCGCCGGCCAAGAGCGCCATCACGCGCTGGCCTTTGCGGAAGCCGCGCGCGTCGGGACCCAGCTCGATGATCTCGCCCGCGCATTCGAGCCCGAGGACGTCCGAGGCGCCGGGAGGGGGCGGGTAGAAGCCCTGGCGCTGCAGCAGGTCGGCGCGATTGACGGCGGTCGCGCGGACGCGGATGCGGACGTCGGCGGGCCCGAGCGCCGGGGCGGGGGCCTCGCCGATCGTGAGGACGTCTTCGCCGCCGGGCTCTCGGACGAGGATCGCTCGCATGGCCCTCCGCTCACCACGAACGGCACGACATGGCAACTCCGCGCGGGCGTGGCTATGATCCGGGCCCATGCTCACCTGGCTCCTCGTCGCGCTCGTCGTCGGCCTCGCTGTCGCCCTGTGGGCGCAGCGTGCCCGGTTGCGCGACCTCGACCAGCGCCTGAACGAGCTCCGGCTCGTGAGGCGCGAGCTGGCCGAGCGCGTGGGCGAGACCGAGCGCGGGCTCCAGGTGACGCGCACGCATCTGGCCGACGTCGCGGCGGGCACGGCGCCCGAGCGCGACGCGATCATCTCCGGCAAGGCGTGGCGCGACGTCCAGCCTGCGCCGGCCCTCGTCCTGTGGGAGCAGAACCCGAACCTCTTCGTGCTCGACGTGCGCACCGAGGCCGAGTGGGCGAACGCGCACATCCCGCGCGCCAAGCTGATCCCGCTCGATGAGCTCGAGGACCGATTGCAGGAGCTGCCACCGAAGAAGGACACGCTGCTGGTCGTCCACTGCGCGGCGGGCGGGCGGAGCCTGCAGGCGTGTCAGCTGCTCGCGGACAAGGGCTACACACGCCTCCTCAACCTCGCGGGCGGCATGCACACCTGGCAGGGGCCGATCGAGAAGTCGGCGACGCCGCGCGAGGCGCCGCCGCCGAACG